>Ga0209161_10000013_pt1 | contig 112317 bp, 105 predicted proteins | sample GraSoiAngelo_155_FD_186169 | JGI IMG/M metagenome (GOLD analysis project Ga0209161, IMG submission 186169) | Grasslands soil microbial communities from the Angelo Coastal Reserve, California, USA - 14_1009_13_30cm (SPAdes) (version 2) | ecosystem: Environmental > Terrestrial > Soil >... | reverse complement strand
CCCTCGCGCGCCCTCATGAGCGCGAACAGAAGGCTGAGCAGCACCTCGAGCAGTGCGCGGGACCAGGTCACGTTCTACAACGCCAAGCTCACATGGGCTTGACGTGGGGCGCCGCTTCACAGAGGGGTTCAGAGCGTTCGGGTTCAAATCCGGCCGTCCTGTACGAACAACGTCAGGCCCGAACGCGCGCGGATAAGGTGAAGTCGGTGGAGTAAGACTTGGAGTAACAACGTGCTATTTTGGCGGGTTTTCTCACTCGCAGGTACTACCCGAGGACGCCCTAACATCGCGTGATGCAACGTTTGGTAGTACTTGCTGCTGCGCCGCCCGAGCACCCCATTCAGGTGCGCTACCGGGCTGCGCTACGTCCCGAAACTGGCCCGCAAGTTACCCCGATCACACTCCATCCTCAACTGACGTCCCACACCTTGCACGACACCATGCGACTCGCATGACCTCCGCTCGCACTCGGCACCCGCGTCTTCGAGTCGCTGTACGACAGCCTGCGACTGCAATGGCGCGAGACGCTGGACTCCTCGAGCGTCAACTCGTAAGGCGTCATCGGCTTCGACCCCGACAACGGCCGCTTCTACAGCACCGCCGTGTATAGCTCGGGATCGGGTGTCGAGCGCTCACGGGCACGCTCGATATGGCCGAGCCTTTCGTCGCGTTCAACCCGATCGCGCCGGCGAGCGGCAACGCCGCCCGGCGAGGAATCGAATCGTTCACGTTCCGTCTGATCGATCAGGACCATTTCACCTGGTCTCCCATCGACCGCAGCTGGCGCGCCGTCTTTACGCGAGCCCTAGTCAGCACCTCGAACGCCCCCAAACGCAACCCACGTCACCGAGGCTGATGCGCCGCCGCATCTGCTGCGCGCGCGCCGCACGACTCGCACGGACTAAGGCGTCGTATGTGAGTGGGATTAAGCACGTTGCGACTCCGCAACGATGGTCCAACCTTTGCGAGACGCCGTGGCGGCCACACGCAGCGCCTACTCCACGGAGAGCAACCACATGTGCACGCGAGCAACGTTCGCTGGCCTTCCGCTCCTTGTCGCCGCAGTGCTGTTCGCTCTTGGTTGTGCCGACTCCGTTACCTCCGAGCGCCGCCCTCACCCCCGCCCCACCTTCGCTCTCGCTGCCGTCCCGGTTGAAGGCCACACGCTCTACGTGCCAAGCGGTTTCACCGTCAATCTCTTTGCGGAGGGGCTAAACGGCGCGCGCTCGCTCGCGCTCGCCCCCGATGGGGCGGTCTTCGTCACACTCTCGGATGATGGCGAGATCGACCGGCTCGTGGACGCGGACGGCGACGGCGTTGCGGACGCGCGGAGCACCGTGCTGACCGGCTTGTCCTACCCGTTCGGTCTCGCGTTCCGTGGCGACACGATGTACTTCGCCGAACAGAACGCGGTGCAGCGACTCGATCCGGGTGCGACGACGCCCGTGACGCTCATCCCGGACCTCCCGCCGGGCGGCCACCTCACGCGAACGATTGCGTTCGGCCCGGATGACCTGCTCTACGTCGCCGTCGGCTCCTCGTGCAACGTGTGCGACGACGCGCCGCCCCGGGCGGCCGTAACCCGCTACAACCTCGACGGCTCGAATCCCCACACCTTTGCCACCGGGCTCCGCAATTCCGTTGGGATGGCCTTCCACCCGACCACGGGCGAGCTCTGGGCCAACAACAACGATCGCGACGATCTGGGCGACGATCTGCCACCCGAGCACCTCAACATCCTGCGGGACGGCAGGTGGTACGGTTGGCCGCAATGCTATCTCCCCGGCGAGGCGAACCCCGAGTATCAGGGCGCGGACTGCTCGAGCGTGGAACCGCCCGCCCTCACGTTCCAGGCACACTCGGCTCCGCTTGGGCTCGCGTTCTATACGGTCGCCATGTTCCCGGCCGAGTACGTGGGCGACGCATTCATGACGTATCATGGCTCCTGGAACCGCACCGTGCCCACCGGCGCCAAGGTCGTGCGCGTCCACGTCCAGAACGGCCGGCCCACAGCGATCGAGGACTTTGTCACCGGCTGGCAGCTCGCCGATGGCTCTCGCTGGGGCCGCCCCGTGGGCCTGCTGGTGATGCCGGATGGGGCGCTGCTCGTCAGCGACGATTTGGGGGGACGGATCTGGCGGGTGAGCTACGGTCAGAGTCCGCCCCCGCCACCGCCACCGCCACCACCGGCGCCACCACCGGCGCCGCCACCGGCACCGCCACCGCCGCCACCACCGCCGCCACCACCGGCGCCACCGCCACCGCCACCACCGGCGCCGCCGCCGCCGCCACCACCGGCGCCGCCACCACCGCCGCCACCACCGCCGCCACCACCGCCGCCACCGCCGCCGCCACCGCCGCCACCACCGGTGCCGCCGCCGCCGCCACCACCGCCGCCGCCGCCGCCGCCGCCCGCCGGAGACCTCGACGTGACGACGAGGACGTCCGGCTCGAGCTTACCGGCAGGCTACACCGTCACACTGGATGCGAGTCAGAGCCAAGCGATCGGAACCAACGGCAGCGTTACGTTCACTGGCCTCGCGGCAGGTGATCACAGCGTGGCGCTCACGAACGTGCCCGCGAACTGCACAGTGAGCGACCCCGACCCGCAGACCGTGACAGTCTCATCGGGCCGGACCGTCACGGCCGCTTTCTCGGCGAGCTGCATCGCGCCCAACCGACCGCCTGTTGTGAACGCCGGGCCGGATCAGTCGGTGTTGCTGGGCGTCTCGTACGCGCTGCCCGACGCGTCTTTCAGCGACCCGGACAACGACGGGCCGTGGTCCTACACGATCGACTGGGGCGACGGGTCAACTTCCACCGGCAGCAAATCCAGCCAGGGCTCCATCACCGGGGTGCACAATTATCTCCTGCCCGGCGGCTACCAGATCACCGTGACGGTGACTGACAACCACGGGGCTGCAGGGTCGGACTCGAAGCTCCTCACGGTTGGATCGATACCGGCTTTCTCTCCGTAGGCGGGGCTCAACCCCGCCCCTGCACCCGATTAGACTTGAGGAGCGATGCAGAAACGCAAACTCGGCAAAGGCGGGCTCGAAGTCTCCGCCCTCGGCCTCGGCTGCATGGGCATGAGCCAGAGCTACGGCACGCCGCCCGACAAGCAAGCGATGATCGCGCTCATCCGTGCGGCCGTGGAACGCGGGATCACATTCTTCGATACCGCCGAGGTGTACGGCGCCACTAAGAACGAGGAGCTCGTCGGTGAGGCGCTCGAGCCCCTGCGCCGCCAGGTGGTGATCGCCACCAAGTTCGGCATCAAGTACGTCGAGGGACAGCAGGTGCAGGACAGCCGTCCCGAACAGATCAAGCAGAGCGTCGAGGGTTCACTGAAGCGCTTGCGCGCCGACGTGATCGATCTCTACTATCAGCATCGCGTCGATCCGACCGTCCCGATCGAAGACGTGGCAGGAACGGTCAAAGATTTGATCGCGCAGGGCAAAGTGAAGCACTTCGGCATGTCCGAGGCCGGCGTGAAGACCATCCGGCGCGCGCATGCCGTGCAGCCGGTCACCGCGGTCCAGAGCGAATACTCCCTGTGGTGGCGCCGGCCCGAAGAAGAGTTGATCCCGACGCTCGAGGAGCTGGGCATCGGGTTCGTACCGTTCAGTCCGCTGGGCAAGGGCTTTCTGACCGGGACAATCGACGCAAAGACCACGTTTGTGCAATCGGACTTCCGCAACGTCGTGCCGCGCTTCACGCCCGAGGCCCGCAAGGCGAATGAGCCCATCGTCGACGTTCTCCGCGCGATTGCAGACAAGAAGCGCGCGACGCCGGCACAAATCGCGCTCGCGTGGCTGCTCGCAAAGCAGCCGTGGATCGTGCCCATCCCGGGCACAACGAAGCTCGCGCGCGTCGAAGAGAACAACGGTGCGGTCGCGATCAAGCTGACGCCCGAGGACCTGCGCGAGATCGAGAACGCTGCCTCGCAGATCACGATCCAGGGTGCGCGCTATCCCGAACAGCTCGAGCGCAGAACGGGGCTTTGATTACGATACAGCTGGAGCGTTTCCTCACATGCTGGTTCAACAAGGAGCGGATATGCGAAAGATCATGTCGCTGTTGGTGGCGAGCGGATTGCTGCTGGGATGCGCGAGCGAGGCCCCCGATCCGGCCGCGTCGTTCACGGTGCCCCTGTTCAGCTCGGCTGCACCGAATGCCAATCCCAATTCCGACGGTGGCAATTTTGGGACGCCGCTCTCAGCCGCAGAGGAGGTCATGCCGGCGGGCGTCGTGAATACGTCGCTCGCGCGCGGCAGCGCGATCTTCCAGCTCAATGCCGCAGGGGACACGCTGACGTACAAGCTGATCGTCGCGAACATCGACAACGTGTTCATGGCGCACATTCACCGGGCAGCGCCGGGCGTCAACGGACCGATCGTCGTCTGGCTCTACCCGTCTACGGCGCCCACGCCAGGTCCCGTCGGTCAGGGGCGCATTGACGGCGTGATTGCCGAAGGGACGATCACCGCGGCGAACCTGGTCGGGCCGCTGGCGGGCCATCCGTTCTCCGATCTTTTGACTGCCCTCCGGAGCGGCAACGCCTACGTGAACGCCCACACGAACGACGGCATCGCGCCGGCGAACACGGGCCCGGGCGACTTCCCGGGTGGCGAAGAGCGGGGACAGATCGAGCAGCGCGGACACTAACCGAGTCAGGACGATGCGAGTTGGCATTCTGGGTTCCGGGTTGATGGGAGGCAAGCTCGGGACCCTTTTCGCGCGCGCCGGTCATGAGGTCGTATTCAGCTATGCCCGCACCAGCCCGAAGTTGGAAAAGCTCGCACGCGAGGCGAAAGGTAAGGCGCGAGCCGGCACACCCGCCGAAGCCGCGCAAGATGCGGATGCGCTGCTGCTGGCCGTCCACTGGTCCCGCGTCGACGATGTGTTAAAGCAGGCGGGCGATCTCTCAGGCAAAACCATCGTGAGCTGCTCGCTTCCGATGAACTCCGACGATACCGACCTCGTCGTGGCTCACACCTCGTCCGGCGCGGAGGAGCTTGCGAAAAAAGTCCCCACGGCGCGGGTCGTTGCCGCATTCGGCACCGTGCCGAGCGAAGTGTTGTTCGATGTCTTCGCGGGCCGCCGCAAAGCCACCAGGCCGAGCCTCCTCTATTGCGGGGACGAATCCAGGAGCAAAAAAGTCGCGGCTCAACTGATCGGCGACGTGGGATTCGATCCCGTCGACGCCGGCCCGTTGCGGATCGCCCGGTACACGGAGCCGTTCACCCTGCTCATCGCTCGGCTCGCCTACGAAGGAAAGAGGGGCCCACGGCTGGCGTACCGGTTCGAGTGGTTTGGAGAATAGGAAACGCGATAAGGTCGGAGTGTGGGGCTAGCGCCACGCGCCGCTGAGTGAATCGTGTGGCGCCGACGCAACGCGCCTGCACAGCCGAGCCGAAGTCCGCCAAGTACAGAACGTGCGGTCGCCAACGGGCACTCGATGCGTACGGACCACGGCAGACTCGCCTCCCTCGCCGGCCTCGCACTCGTCATCGGTTGTCGCGTGGCAGCGCTGCTCGACGCGCCTCCCAACAGAGTGATCGACGTCACGCCGGCTCGGGTCGTCGATTCGGCGCCAGCCGGCAGCGGCGCGACGCGAGCGGCCGCGCTCGTACTCTCGACGCCACGCGGCGACGCGCCGCCGCCCTGGACGGCCCAGCGCACAACAAATGCTCCGTGGCTGCAGGTCGACGCCGCCACGCCCCCCGACACGCTGCGGCTGACACTCGATCCCACCGGGCTCGAGCCAGGCATCTACCGCGACACAATCGTCATCGTCCCGGAAGACCCGAGCATCGCGCGAGTCCGTGTGCCGGTCGAGCTGCGAATCCAAGCAGCGCCGCCACCGCCGCCACCACCACCGCCGCCGCCGCCACCGCCGCCACCGCCGCCGCCGCCACCGCCGCCACCGCCGCCGCCGCCACCGCCGCCGCCGCCGCCACCGCCGCCGCCGCCGCCGCCGCCCGCGACCATGCTCGCGTTCACCAGCAATCCGCCGGCGATCCTGCTGGTGAACGGCACGTTCTCCGTCGAGGTGACCGCGCGCGACGCGCAGGGCGGGACCGCGACCTCCTACTCGGACGCGATATCGCTCACGCTCGCGGGGCCCATCGTAGCAGGAGGTTTGACGGGCCCGACCACCGTCAACGCGGTCAATGGTGTCGCGACGTTCAGCAACCTGCACGTCACAGGGCTGTGTACCGGGTGCACCCTTCAGGCAACAGCCACGGGCCTTGCCGGCGCGACGAGCTCCTCGTTCAACGTGGTGGCGGGCCCATGACTCCTCTTCCACCGATCCTGGACGACGAGTGGGAGGCACCGCCCTCCAACAGGGGGCGCGGCAGAGTCGTGGCCGCCTGCGTCGGCGGGGCGCTCATCGTAACCTGCGTCGCGGTGCTGAGCAGCGGCGCGAGCCTGTGGCAAGCGGACGACCAACGCGTCTGGAGTCCAATCGCGCCCGCGCGGTCTGCGATACCGGAGGATTCGGGGGGGATCGAGCCGCCGCCGATCCGGCGACCAACTCCGCCCCCCCGGTCGCATGTGACGCCCGTGGCAAACCGTCCCGCCGGGTACCTGTCCGTCAATTCGAGCCCGTGGGCCGAGCTATCGGTGGATGGGCGCGTGGTCGGGACCACGCCGCAAATCAGGATTCGGGTGATGCCGGGCCGGCATCACCTGCTCCTGGTGCGCCACGGTTTCCAGACACATAGCGCCTGGATCAGCGTGCCTGCCGGCGGCACGGTGCGGCTGACCGACATCAGCCTCGCGGCAATTACCCGATGAGGGTCCGCGTCGTGGTCCTGGCGCTCTTGCTCGCCGCGCCAACGCTCGCGGCACAGCACGGCAGCGCGAGCGAGGTGATGACAAGCGCCGTCCGCGCGTATCGGGACCTCGACTTCACGGCCGCGGCGCGCCTGCTGCGGCGCGTGCTCACCCCGCCGCTGGCGAGTGAGCTCGACGACTCGACGCGCGCACGGGCACTCACGTACCTCGGCGCCGCCGAGCATTACCGCGCCCGACCCGAGTCCGCGATCGCCGTGTTCCGCCGGCTGGTTGTCCTCGCACCACGTCAGCGACCCGACACGCTGATCTTTCCGCCCGAAATCACGCGGCTGTACGACCAGGTTCATGCCGAATTGAGTGCTGGCGTACCGCTGCGGATCGGCGACACCGAGCGCGACAGGCTGCGTCGCTTCAGACCGCCGCCACGAGCCGCGCTCCAAGTCCCGCCTGCAGTCCCGCCAGTCGGCGCGAGCCAGAGCGACGAGCGCAGGATGAGCACCAGCGCCGCCGGCCAGGTGCTGAAGGTCCGCGACGTCACGGCCCTCGGGTTTTTCGGCGACGTGCGGTTCCGTCGCCTCGAGCTCGACGTGCGATATGCCGAAGGTCAGCGCGAGGATCTCGTCGAGGGAGCCGTGACCCTCGGGTTCTGGGCGACGCCGTGGCTGAGCGTGCAGATGGGCCCGCACGCCCGCCGCTTCGACACCCCGTTCGGTGCGGAGCGCTGGGTCACGTGGCGATTGGGAGGACGGGCGGACGTCGCGATCGCCGGCCCGAGCGTGCGCGGACACGCAGTGCTGTGGCGCGCGTTGGCGCTCGACGTCAACGTGCCGCCTGGCTCGGGCAGCGCGCACGGTGGCGAGGTCGGCGTCACCATCGACCTCGGGCCGCAGCCGTTGTGGATCGCCCTGGCGTACGGGATCGATCAAGCACAGGTGCGCGACGCCGCCCGGCGCGAAACGGTTCAAACCCTGAGGCTGTCCGTCGGGCTGCGGCAGCACTAGGTGAGCGACGAACAGTACCAGGGCTGATTACCGAAGCGCGGCCGTCGCGCGACATTTCCATGATGCGTCTGCTGGCGCTCCTCTGGGCGCTGCTGGTTCCCGCGCAGCAGTCCCGCGACGTCATCCTGGCGACCACGACGTCGACCCGCGACACCGGCTTGCTCGATTCGCTCGTGCCGCGGTTCGAGCGGCTGACCGGCTATCGCGTGAAGGTCATCGCCGTCGGCACGGGCCACGCTATCGCGAACGCGCGGCGCGGCGATGCCGACGTCGTGCTCGTGCACGCGCCCGAGCTCGAGCGCGCGATGGTGGACAGCGGCTACTTCGTGAATCGCCGCCTCGTCATGCACGACGTGTTTCTCATCGTGGGCCCGGCGACCGATCCGGCGTACATTCGCGGCCTCGCCGACGCCGCCGCCGCGTTCCGCCGCATCGCCGAGCAGCGCGCAGCGTTCGTGTCGCGTGCCGACAACTCGGGCACGGAAATTCGGGAGCGCGCGCTGTGGCAGGCCGTGGGCCTCGCGCAACCACATGGTCAGCCGTGGTACATCGAGTCGGGCCAGGGCATGGGCGCGACGTTGATGCTGGCCAGTGAGAAGAACGCCTACACGCTGACGGACGCGGCCACATTTTTCTCGTGGCGGGGCAAGCTCGATCTCGACGTCCTCGTCCAGGGCGATCCCGCGCTGTACAACGTGTACCATGTGATGGAGCTGAGCCCCCGCGCCGGGTCGCGTGTCAATTACGCCGGCGGCAAGGCCTTCGCCGATTTTCTGGTCGCGCCGGGCACACAGCAGTTGATCGGGGACTTCGGCCTGGCGCAATTCGGGCGGCGTCTCTTCATTCCGGATGCGGGAAAGCCGGAGCGCTGGTGACTTGGTAGCACGCTTGCGTCGCAACCTGATACGCCCTATTTCTCCCGCCTTCCCAACGCGGAGATCTCGGATGCGCGCCTATACCTCTCTTCTGCTGTTCGTCCTCCCCGCAGCCGCTTGCCAGCCGGCCGACACCACCATCGGCGCGAAGCAAGCGATCGACGCCGCCAACGCCCAATGGCCCCGCCTCACCAGTGGCGGCCACGCCGACTCCATCGCCGAGTTCTATGCCGGGGACGCCGTGCTGATGCCGCCCAACGTGGCTACGGTGCGCGGCCGCGACGCGATCCGCGCCTTCTTCACCGTCATGAACTTCATCCCCAGCCCGCGGCCGACGCTCACGCTCCGCGCCGTGCAGGTCTTGGGAAGCGGACCCATGGCGGTGGAAACTGGACGCTGGAACTACGCCTGGCCCGCCGGCGTCAAGCTGCCGCCGGGCACGCCTGCCGTGGACTCGGGCAAGTACATCGTGCGCTGGGAGCAGCAGAACGGCCGCTGGGTCATCGTGGACGACATCTGGAATTCGGATCTCCCGATGCCGACGCCTCCCCCACCACCCCCGCCGGCTCGCGGCTCGCGACGCTAAGCGGCTGCAAACCAAAGCCCGCAGCGGTGCTCCCGCTGCGGGGCTCATGGTGTTCACGATCGTCGCTGCTACGCGCTCTTCTTCGTCGGCCGCTCGTTCGGTCGCCGCTCCTCGCGCAGCTGCGCGACCGCGGTCCGGACGGTGTCCGTGATCTCCCGCTCCTGCCGGAGCGCCGCGATCACAGTCTCCGCCTGCTTGGTCTGGAATTCGAGCGCGCTCGCCTGCGTAACCGCTTGATCGAGCAACGCCTTCTGGCTGTGCAGATGCTCCAGCCCTGCCTGTACGTCCGCGAGCATTGCTTCGGCCCGCGCCAAACGCTCCTCGGCTTGCTCGACCTGGCGTTTGCGATGATCGAGTCCGTTCGCGGCATCGTGCACGTGCGTCACCATGCTCAGGACGGTCTCCAGCATCGCGCGGGTCTGGCCGACTTCCTCCTTAGCCCCGGCGATCGACCGCACATCATCGGTCGTCTTCTCGGCGACCTCATACAGCCGGTGCATGTCAGCCTGGATGGCATCGACGGTGGCCTGCCGCTGATTCATCTGCTCGAGCGCGCGCGTGAGCTGCGATTCGACCGCTTCCCACTTGGCGAGCCGCTCTTCGAATTGCGCCATGCGCTTTTGCGCGAACCGCAGCGTGCCGGCGCGATTGTCCAGCTCGTCCAGCGTCGCGGTCAGCTCAGTCAGCCGACTTCCGGCCGTGGTGACCGCGGTGCCCAGCTGTGACGAGCGCTCTTCCAGCTGTTGTGCGGCCGTCGCCGCTTGCTCGCGCAGCTGGGCCACCCGGTCCAGATGCTCCGTCGCTTTGTCCAGCGCGGTCTGTTTGAGCTCGAGCTCCTGACCCAGCGCACGCGTGCGCTCGGCGAGGCCCTCGAGATTGTGGGCGCGCGATTCGAGCCCCGTCACGGACGCATCGACTTCGCCCACCCGGCGCTCCGCGCGCTCGACGGTCGCGACCGCCGCCGGCACGAGCTTCTCGATCCGCGCAGCCTCCTCGGCGCGCACCGCCAGCGCGGCGAAACGTTCATCCGCCCCCGACATGCGCGACAGCAGCTCGCGGCTCCGCTCATCGAGCTGGGAGCCCAATGTCGTCAGCTCCGACAACCGCTTGTTGAGATCGTCCACCATGCGACTGCGGGCTTCGATCTGGCCCATCGCCTGCGACAAGTGATCGGCTTCGCCGCGCACCGATTCGACGGTCGGCTTCAGATCGTCGATTGCGGCGAGCTCGACACGGAGCGCCTTGATTTGCTCGGTTACGCTGGAGAGCCACGCCTTGGTTCCCGACTGCTGCTCGAGCACGCGCGCCATCTCGTCGGCAGCGCCCTCCACGTGCTCCAGCGCGCCCCGGACCGACTCGTGTGTGCCCCTGAGCATCGCGACATCTTCCAGCGCTGCCTGCACGCCCGGGCGGGACTTCTCCAGCTGCGCCACCCGTTGCGTCATCTCTTCGACGGTGCCGTTCAGCCGGTTGGTACTCGCCTCGATCGCGCGCACGCGCTCGGCCTGTGTGCCGAGCATCGCCACGTTCTCGGCGATGCCCTCGAGCTGCGTTGTGAGGCCATCGGCCTTGGAGTTGACGTCGGTGATGGAGCGGCTCGACTCCTCGAGGTGCTTGAAGCGGCCTTCCATCGCCGTGAGCCCGCCGCGCAGATCGACGATCCGCTGACCGACCGCATCGAGGCCCTGGTTTTCGAGCTCGAACCGCTTCACGGCTCGCTGTACATCGTCGCGCAGCGCCGCGAGCCGGGCCCGCAGCTCGTCGTCGGCCTGCTTCACCGCAGCGTGATTGGCGGTGATCTCGGTCGAGCGCTCCAGCACTTCGGCGTGTAGGTCCTTCAGCTCACCGACCTTCGACTCGAGGTCCTTCAGGCCCTTCGCGCTCTCCTCGTGCCGCCGGATCTTGGCATCGACGTCGTGCATCAGCTCGTGGAGCTTGCCCACCTCCGCGGTGGCGCGCTCGATGACGTCGCGCTGCTGCTCCAGCGCCGTGACTTTCTGGGTGACCCCGTCGGCGAGCGCTTTGAGCGTCGTGAGCTGGCGCTTGGTCTGCGCGGCTTCTGCTGCCGCCACCGACAGATCCTTGAGCGTTTGAGTGACCGCGCTCGAGCGCGACTCGGTCTCCGCGACGCTCCGCTGCACGTCCTGCTGGCGGTCCTCGAACGCGCTGACGCGCGCCGCGACCCCCTCGCTCGCCTTGCGCAGCTCCTCCTGCCGCGCGCGCACCTGGTCGAACCCCTGCGTCAACTCGCGCACCGCGCCGCTCAATGTGTCGGCGTCCATCCGGAGCGCCTTGAACCCGCCGCCCAGCTCGAGGAAGCCCGCCACGTCATTCTTGAGCGCCAGCGCCTGCTCGAGCACGCCACGCAGCTCGTCGATCTCGGCACGCAGCTGCTTCGCGCTGTCCGAGTTCTGCGTGAGCTGCGTTTCGGTGCGGCGCTGCGTCTTCGAGACGTTCTCGGTCTGTTCGTCGAGGGTCGCGAGCACCGGGACCAGGCGCTCGAGTGATTTGACGCGCGCCTGCAGCTCGGCGACCACCTTCTGCGCCTCGGTGATCGGCAGCAGCAGCTGCGACAGATTCTGACCGGAATCGCGCGCGGCATTGGAGAGGGCTTCGAACGCCACGCGCTCGCGCTTCATCTCGGCGAGGATCGCGCGGAGTTCGGCTGGGAGCTGCTCGGGCGTGGTCTCGCGACCGAAGATATTCCAGGCCATGATCCGACCCCTCTGAAAGAGGGCTCCGGAGCGTGCGCGGGAGCCGAGTGCGCGGCACTTATAGAGGAAGCAGGTGCTGGGCGGGGTGGGCGGAGTCCCGGCCTGGGACGACACGAGTGCCGCCGGGAAATGTAGAGAGATCCACTCAGGCAAGCGTGACCGGCGTCACGCGCTCATAGGGACGCCTGAAGTCCCCAAATGTCCCCTACTGGGGCTGCGCGAGCTTCTTTCCGTCCGGGCCGACCTGGATTTCCGATCGCTTGGTCCCCGTCCGCACCTGGGCTTCGTACGCCACGAGCGCGCCACGCTTGGTCAGGGACTCGACTTTCGTGATTCTCCCGGACCCGGCGAGTTGCCGGAGTCCCGCCTGCGCGGCCGCGGGAAGCGAGTCGTGCGCCATTTGCTCTTCGATCTCCAACACGGTCCCATCCGCTGCAATCGTCACGTCGCGCCCGTGCCCGTGCACGGTCATTTCGACCTCATAGACGTCCTGGCCGTTCTCCTTCTCGGTCGAATAGCCGCGGACCCTCGCTCCAACGCTCTGTTCGTCGGCCGACCGCTGGACTGCCGCCGGCAAATCGGACCGTTTGAGCTTTTTTTCCTGCGCCGCAGCCTGCGATGCGATAGCTGTCAGCACCAGCACAGCGACTGCCACTGTTCCGAGTTGCATATGGCTCCCCGGTGATCGCGTACCAAAATGTATGCCCGTGTACTCCCTAGTGCTTCTCGCCCAACGGCATCTCGAACGCCGCCTTGAACACCAAACGATCAGCAGCCGACGTCGTCCCGAAGCCCACCCCAAGGTGCAGCGACCGGTCGTCTCCGAGTAGGATGTCCGCGGTCGGATAAAACTGGTGCCACCGCGTCACCTCACCGAGCGAGGCATAGTACTCGACACCAAGCGTAAGCGTCCGGCTGAGATCGAGGCCAGCGCGCGCCTTCGGCTCGAACTCGAACTCGTGCTCTGGCCCCGCCAGGTCGCGCTCGAACGTGGGATCGAAGAGCAATTGCAGACCCGCGATCCGCCGCTCGAGGATCGCCGTCAGCTCGAAGGTCCGCGCGCTCTCGCTGAACGCCGGACGCGTTGCCTCGTACTCGATGCTGAGCCCCATGTTCACCGGCAGCCGCCACTCCTCGGGCGCGCGAAACCGCGAGCGCAAGCGCCAGCCCGCGTAGCGCGTGCCCAGGGTCGGAACCTGCGCCGCGAGGAGGTACGCCGACATTTCCCAGTGATTGGTCAAGCCGCGGGTGAGCTCGCCGGCAAACCGCACCTGGCCCTGCCGTGGCGCGATCGATCCGTCGAACGCCGTGGTGCCGCGATTGGCGTAATTGAGATGCCCTTCCAGCTCCCATTCGCCGCGCTGCGCGGTGGCGTAGGGATAGACCGAGATTTCGAAGGCTTCTTGGGCAGAGAGTGGCGCGTTGGCGAATCCGGAGAGGACGCCGAGGACCCCGAGGACCGCAATCAGACGATGCATGGCTCGAATGCTGGGTTAAGGGAAAGCCGAGTTTAATTGTCGGGATTCAACAACGCAAGGCTTCCATTCGTACTCAGTTGGCTGCACGATTCCACCACTCACCATCATCGTTAGAGGACCGTCATGTTTCAGCGCCTGTGGGCGGCTGCTGCCGTCCTCACTGTAGTCGCAGTCCCCGTACTCGCACAGAATCCCCCTGCACCTCCCCAACCACGAATCTCAACCGACACCGTGCGCCCACCGCGAGCAGGGCTGCCCCGGCCGCGCCGTCCCCCGCCGAGCGATGTGTCCGTCACGACGGGCGTGCCCACGCTGGCGTTCTCTCGGAGCGCGCCCGGCATCACCCTCGACTCGACCCTGCTCGCCGGCTTCCGCTGGCGCAACATCGGGCCGGCGAACATGGGCGGGCGCGTCTCGAGCGTCACCGGCATTCCGAGCCCGTCGCGTACCTTCTTCGTCGCGGCGGCAGCCGGAGGAATCTGGAAGACCACCAACGCCGGCACGACGTTCCGGCCGGTGTTCGACAACGAGAAATGCGTCTCGATGGGCGAGCTCGCGATCGCGCCGTCCGACACGATGCAGGTGTGGGCCGGCACCGGCGAGGAAGATTCGCGCAACACGATCTCGCCCGGATGCGGCATCTTCAAATCGACCGACGGCGGCTTGACCTGGAAAAGGATGGGGCTGGAGAAGTCGGGCGCTATCGGGCGCATCGTCGTGCATCCCACCAATCCGAACATCGTCTACGTCGCGGCGCTCGGTCAGGCGTGGTCGGCCAATCCGGAGCGCGGCCTCTACAAGACGACGGATGGCGGGCAGACGTGGCAGCTCGTGAAATTCGTCTCGCCGCAGGCGGGCTTCATCGACGTCGCCATCGACCCGTCGAATCCCGAAGTCCTCTTCGCCGCGAGCTGGCAGCGCGTGCGCGGGCCCTACTTCCTCAATAGCGGCGGTCCCGGCAGCGCGCTCTGGAAGACAACGGACGCGGGCAAGACGTGGACCGAGGTCAAAGGCGGCGGCCTCCCGACAACGACGAAGGGGCGCATCGACATCGCGATCGCGGCGTCTGATCCGAAAGTCATCTATCTGATGGTCGAAGCCGACACGAATGCGAATGCGCAGGGAGGCGCGGGTAAGACGCCGCAGGTGCGGCCCTCCGGCCTGTATCGCTCGGCTGATGGCGGCGCGACCTGGGAGAAAACGAACGGCAACAACGTGCGCCCCTTCTATTACTCTCAGGTGCGCGTCGATCCGAAGGACCCGAACCGGGTCTATTGGTCGTCGACGCCGGTGAACTATTCCAATGACGGTGGGAAGACGGTAGGTAATGCGACGGTGGGCATTCACGTCGACCATCACGCGATGTGGATCGATCCGAACGATCCCAATCATATCGTCGTGGGCGACGACGGCGGCGTGGCGCAGACGTGGGACAAGGGCGGCAACTGGGACTTCCTGAACACCTTCCCGATCGGCCAGCCCTACATCGTCAGCTACGACATGGCATTTCCGTACACCGTCTGTGCCGGTTATCAGGACAATGGCTCGTGGTGCGGGCCGTCGCGCCGGCGCCAGGGCGAAATCACCAATGCCGACTGGACCACCGTGGGCGGCGGCGACGGCTTCTACACGGCGCAGGACCCCACCGACCCGAACACGATTTACGTTGAGTCGCAGGGCGGCAACATGTCGCGCCTGAACTTTGCGACCGGCGAGCGCGTGGTCCTCCAGAAACCGAACTGGCGGCCGCGTTACACGATCTACGAGGACTCGATCGTCATCGAGCGCCCCGACACGACGAAGCCCGAGACGGCGCCGCAGCGGCGCCGTATCGCCGACCTGCGGCTGCGCCAGAAGGCGGACTCGAACGAAATCGATCTCCGCTGGAACTGGAACACGCCGTTCTTCATCTCGGCGCACAATCCGGAGACGTTCTACGCCGGCGCAAACAAGGTGATGAAGTCCACGCGCCGCGGTGAGGATCTGTATCCCATCTCGCCCGATCTCACCACGAAGGATTCGATGAGAATCCGCGTGAGCACCCGGACCACGGGTGGCATCACACCGGACGTGACCGGCGCCGAGACGTACTGCACGATCGTGTCGCTCGCGGAGTCGCCGCTCCGGCCCGGCGTGTTGTATGCGGGGACGGACGACGGCAAGGTCTGGGTGACGCGGAACGATGGCGGCACGTGGGAGGAACTGACCGGCCGCTTCCCCGGCGTCCCCGCCGGCACCTACGTCAGCCGCATCGAGCCGTCGCGCTTTGATTCGGCGACGTTCTACGTCACGTTCGACAACCACCGCACCGGCGATTACGCGCCATACGTGTACGTCACAACCGATTTCGGGAAATCGTTCCGCTCGATCGTGAACAATCTGCCGAAGGGTGATGACGGCCCGGGCTACGTACACGTGGTCCGCGAAGACGTCGCCAATCGCGATCTACTGTTCGTCGGGACCGATGTCGGCTTGTTCGTCTCGTTGAATCGCGGCGCGTCGTGGCAGCGGTTCATGACCGGCTTCCCGACGGTGCCGGTGCACGACCTGCGGATTCACCCGCGCGAGCGCGATCTGCTCGCGGCGACGCACGGGCGCTCGCTCTGGATCGTGAACATCGCGCCGCTCGAGCAGCTGAACGACAGTGCGATCGCCGCCAGCGCCTATCTGTTCCAGCCGACGGTCGCGTATCAGTACGGCCAACAGCCGCTCGGCGGCGGTAGCTCCGGCCAAAAGGCGTTTCGCGCGCCGAGCCCGCCGTATGGCGCCGAGATCGTATATCGGCTGACGAGCGGGAGCAGCGATCGGCGCGCGCGCACCTCGATCGTGATTCGTGACGTGCGCGGCGACACGGTCCGCACGGTTCAGGGGCCGGCGGGCCCCGGCCTGCATCGCGTCACCTGGAACTTCCAGGGCCGCAATCCCCCGCCGGTCGTGCTGTCACCCTCGCAGCAGCGGGACAGCGCCTGGCTCGTACAGCGGATCAACGTCGTCTTCGATTCCCTCGCGAAGAACGGCGGCAACGCGCAACAGCTCGAGCCGATCAAGACCCTCCTGCTGGCCGGTGACGTGCAGGGGATCGCGCAACGGTTCGGATTCAGCGGTGGTGGCGGAGGAGGTGGAGGTGGTGGTGGAGGCGGTGGCGGATCGCCGTTCGTGAACGGCCGCTTCGTGGAGCGGCCGGGTGAGACGACGCCCCGCGCGGCGAGTGCGGCACCCACGCTGCCCTCCGGAAGTGAGAGTGGTGGCGAATCGGGCGATGCACCAGCCGACGCGAGCTTCCTCACGACGCTCGGCACGTTGCTGCGCAAGCCCGGGCAAGGTGGCGGCGGTGGCGGCGGTGGCTTCGGCGCCTTGGGGTTTGTCGCGCAGGCCTTCGGCAGGGCGCCCGCCGGCGGCGGCGGCTTCGGCGGATTCGGTGGCGCGCCGAATCAGGTCACGACCGGCGACTATCTCGTCACGATCACGGTTGACGGGAAGACGTTAACCCGCGTACTTCGCGTGGAGCGCGGTGGCCGCTAGAGAGATGGCGTTTCTCGATACCAAGCACCAGCGCGCCGCGTTCATCGTTTTTGCGTTGGGCGTGGCGCTGGTGTGGTCCCTGGGGCCGTACGCCACGGGGATCATCGGCATTCCCGTCCTCGCGGTGCTGTTCGCGCCCGTGCACGGCTGGCTCGTGCGGCGTGGCGTCCCATCCTCGGTGGCGGCACTTCTCGTCACGCTGCTGGGCGCGGTGCTGATCATCGTGCCGGGGCTACTGGTTGCAGGCTTGCTCATCAATGAGGCGCAGGGCATCACGCAGACCGTGCTGCAGAGCCCGATCATCGAGCGGTTCCGCGGTCTGCAGATTCGCGGCATACCGCTCGGCCCCCGCCTCGCCGACGCGGGCGCCCGCATCGTGGCCGCGATCGGCTCGAGCGCCTTCGGGCTCGTGGGAACCGCCACGCGCATGTCGCTGAACCTCACGATTTCATTCTTTGGCCTGTACTACGTCCTGAAGCATCCCGGCGACGTGTGGCTGGACGCGCGTCCCTACATCCCGTTTTCCAACGCCAACCAGGAAAAGCTGGGGAAGCGGTTCAAGGACGTGACGGTGTCGACCGTCATCGGCACCGGCGTGACCGCAGCCATTCAGGGGGGGGTGCTCGCCTTGACGTTCGCGATTGTAGGACTGCCGAACGGCTTGTTCTGGGGCGTGGTGACGACGGCATTCGCCATCCTCCCCGTCGTCGGCAGCGGGCTGATCTGGATCCCGGCGGGGATCGCGCTGTTCATGCAGGGTAGGCAGGTGACCGGCGTGTTGCTCATCATGTGGGGGGTTCTCGTCGCACAGCTGGTCGACAATCTCGCCCGACCGCTGATCTACCGCCGTTTTTCCACCATCCATCCGCTCATCACGCTGATCGGCGCGATCGGCGGCGTGAGTTACTTCGGGCTGCTCGGGCTGCTCATCGGCCCCCTCGCGCTGAGTTATTTCTTCGAGCTGATTCGGATGTATCGCGAGGAGTACCTGGAGCCGGAGGCCGCCGCCGCTGCCTGATGCCGTTCCCCACCCGCAGAGGTTGGTCGGACATTGCCGCCGCAACCGTCGCTGCTGCCGTTGTCTCGACCTGCGCGGCACAGCGTCAGGAATTGGTCACACCGGCGAGCTGCGAGTTCGCAGTCTATAATTTGACGCCGCATGCGCTGGAGATCCGCATGAGAGTGCGACGCCTATCGACGACGCCCATCGGCGCATTGAACCCTGGCGAGATGTTGACCTCCGCCGTGCCGTGTGATCAACGTCGCGTGTGGGTCGTCGGCATTCCGATCCCGTCGCAGGTCGGTGCCCGGGTCAGTTTCAGCTCGGTGCAAGAGCACGTGGACCTGGTTGCCGGGGAGCGCGTGCAAGTGGCGCTGCAGTGGCCGTGAACTTCTGCCCCGTTTTGGAGGTCGTATGTCCCACGGTAAGATCTGTTACCTGGAAATACCGGCGAAGACGGCCGAAGCGTCCGCGGATTTCTACAGCACGATTTTTGGCTGGAAGGTGAGAAAGCGTGGCGACGGTGCCCTGGCCTTCGATGACAGCGGCTGCGTCAGCGGAACCTGGGTCAAGGAAAGCGACCGCACTCCCGACGAGCGCACGCGAACCTACATCATGGTCGATAGCATAGCGGAGACATTGAGGCGCATTCAGACCGCTGGTGGCCGGGTGCTGACGCCTCGGACGGACATCGGGCAAGGGATGGGCGCATTTGCCGCATTCACAGATCCGGTGGGAAATGAGTTCGGCCTGTACGAGGAACCGAGCCGCTGACTGTAAACCCCGATCTGCAAGCCAGCCTCCTCGCGGCCTGGCGAACGAATAACCGGGTCACGACGCGGCTCATCCAACACCTGCCGGCCACGCTTTGGGATCTTCCTATTCCTGGGGCATCGCGCACGATTCGGGCAATAGCGGCTCACCTCCACAACGCCAGATGTATGTGGCTCAAGACGCTGGGGCGGGAGCACGGCCTTCGCACACCAGCTCGCGTCGATTACCGTCGGGTCACGCCGCGGCAGCTCGTCACGGCACTGAAACGGAGTAGCGCCGGGATGGAAGCGTTGCTCAAGCTCGGCTTTGCTTCCCAGGGCCGGGTCCCGCCCTCGAAGGGTTACGTGTGGCGCAACCTCTCTCTTGACGTCGGCCATGTCCTCACCTACTTCGTGGCACACGAGGCGCACCACCGTGGTCAGATCGTCATGGTGGCGCGCCAAGCGGGCCAGCGGTTGCCGCGCCCGGCGACCGCCGGGCTGTGGCAATGGAAGATGGACCTTTGACATGAGGAGGACGCGATGCCGCCTCGCCTCCGGGTCTTCTATTCGCTGCTGACTGGGGCAATGTTGCTCATTCCGGCCGTTGCCCTTTACAGCGAACTCTCGAAGCGCTCCGATATTTGGTGGACGCCGGCAACCAACCAGCTGCCGCTGGCTGAGAGCGGGGACCGCGTAGAGATCTACGTGCGCGGCCGGCCGCTCGGCATGCTACTCGAGCAGGGGCACCTCGCCATTACCGACAGCGCCGGACCGCATGTGCTCGGTGCGCAAGACATCGCGGTCCGGCTCAACAACTGGGACCGCGTTCGCATCCAGCGCCTGCCGCTCCTGCTGATGTACTCGGCGGTGTTGGGCGCTGGAGTCGTCGCCCTGGTGCTTGTCGCGACTGGTCGCCTGGCGTATCGCGAGGAACGCGCGCCCGTTGCCGGCTAGACTGAATGACATGCGCCAAGCTCGTGGCGTGCAGGTCGCGGAGGTCCGTCGCCTCCTGCTGAGTCTTGCCAACGTGGTCGAGGGCCGCTCCTATGGGATGCCGTCCTTCCTGCTGAATGGCCACTTCCTCGCGCGATTTCGGGATGAGGACACGGTGCTCGTGGTCCAGCTGGCCACGATCAGCGAGCGAGACGTGCTCATGGAGCTCGACCCGCGGACGTTCTTCCTCACCGACCACTACCGGAATTATCCCGCGGTTCTCGTTCGCTTGGCCGAGGTGCCGCCCGCGCTGCTCGGCGACGTGCTCAACGAGTCTTGGAGCTACGTGGGGGCGCTGCCACCGGCGCGGCCTCGCCGGAAGAGAAGGAAGGCTCGGAAATGAAATGTGCCGTGACCTTGATGCTGGCCGCCGTGAACGCGGTGTTCGCGCAAACCCCGTCGCGGACAGTCACCGGGATCGTGGTAGACTCGACCAACCACAAGCCGATTTCGCAGGCACTGATCTACGTCGGTCGCATGACCGCTGGGCGTACGGGAAATGACGGGACGTTCCGCGTATCGGCCGACCCGGATCCGACCGTACTGATGGTCCGCCGGTCGGGCTACATCCCGGCTCTGGTCGCCTTGCCGCAGGACACCACGGCGACCGCGAAGGACGTCGGCACGTTGAGCCTGCCTCCGGTGAAGACAGACGCCGACCGGGCCGTCGTGCAGGACGCCGACATCCGAATGTTCCCAGAGCTCGCGAGTTTTTACGATCACAAGGCACGGTATCGTCAGGGAGTGTTCCTGTCCCCGGACGATCTGGAGCGCCTGGGCGGGAACCTCTTCGGCTGGATCCGCCAGAAGCAAGGCTTCCACTTCATCTGCATTTTCACGCGCCGAGGTGATGTGGACTGCGGGCAAGAGGCCAATCGTGGCCGGACGTCCATCACGAATCCCCGTCCGACGAGCCGCGAGACGGAGCCGTGCTTGCTGTCGGTGTGGACGAATGCGCTCGGACCGCAACACACATTAGACGAGTTTCAGATGAGCGACGTGCTCGCGGTCGAGGCGTTCCCCACTCCGGGCGTCACCCCGCCGGAATTCGCGGGAAGCCCGTGTGCGACGATCATGTTGTGGATGAAGCACGGCGGTCCGGTGACGGCGCACCCGTGAGCGTCACTGCACCCTGGCGGACTCCAGCGACCGCCTGATCCGTTCCGCCTGCAGCAGGTGCCGCCGCTCATGGTGCGACGTGACCTCAAGCCCGGTCCCGATGGTGAAGCGCACCACCCCAACGAACGGATTCTTGAATCGGATCCGGTTCACATCGTAGTGCCGCGCGCGATCGATGAATTCACGCATCGCCTGGTTGCTGCGGAGGAACCGCTCCAGCACTGACGCCGGGACCTCAGGACTTGGCCTGATCTTCCGCGGTGCGCGGCCGCGTCGCGTCTTGGCCGACGGTTCGATGTAATGGCGAATGAAATACCGGCCGAACCAGCCGGGCGTGATTTCCGAGACCGCGGCGCGGCGCCCGCCCTCCAGCGCCGGTCCCATCGCACGCAGATACACCTCGTTCGCCAGCGACAAGTGCTCCAGACATTGCCCGACGCTCCAGTGCGCCGGACCCGGCTTCCAGTTGAGCTGCTGCGGCGTTAGCGCGTTCGCGACCGCGATCGCGCGCGAGTCGGCGGCCGTGAGCTCGGAGATCAGGCGCAGCGTCCAGGCGGGCGCCGCCGTATCAGCCGGATTGGTCATGTTGAACAATACGGGTAGAATTTCCGGTCATGACCTCCTCGCCACCAAGACCGCTTATCGTCCGCCTGCTCGGCGGGATCGCCGGTGTCGTCATCTGCTTGGTTGCGCTGGTCGGATCGCTCGGCGCAGCCCTCGGCGCTCCCTTCGGGATGTATCTCGTGGCGCGCTGGGCCAGGCGTCGCGGGCGTCAACCCAACCGCATCGCGTCGCTGTTCGGCGCGGTCGTGGCGTCCTCCGTCCTTGCCATGCTGATCTGGGGGATCGTGTTCCTGCTGATGCCGCGTCCCACCCGGGACCAGCTCAACTCGGCAGTCACCGAGGCGCAGCGCCAGCCCACGAAGTTACCCGAGTGGTACACGCGACTCTTCCCCCAAGGCGCGCGCACCGATTCAGTGAGTGAGCGTCTGATGCGGTCACCGGGGTTTGTGAAAGCCACCCTGATTATGGGTGCCGTCATTATGGGACTGTTCCTGGGAATCATCGGTGGATCGTTGACCTGGTGCGCATCCCTGCTGTTGAGTCTCGCGAGGTCGGGCCCTGCCCCGGCCCCCGCACCGGTCGAATCCAGTTGATTCCCAACATCGGGCCGCGTGGCCAGCGGCAGCGGTTGCGGCTGGGGATCATCGCCGTGGTGGCGGCCGGAGTGCTCACGGCGTTGCTCTTCCTCCTCGATGCGCCGCGGCTGTGGCGGCTCGCCTGCTTTTTCCCCCTGTGGATCGGCGCGCTCGGCTTCCTCCAGGCGTTCGACAAGACCTGAGTCCGCCTCGCTGCGCGCGGTCTGCGCGACCTGGACGCGAGACCTGAACGAATCAGCGCCGCGGCTGAGCTCGCACAGATACGCGGACAGGCGCGGCTCGTTCACTTGAAGTCGATCGTGAGCGCCGCGGTTCTGACGGCACTTCTCGTTCTCCTGTAAGTTTGTTGGACCGTCATGACACGACCAGTGACGCGCCTGAAGACGCGACGCCCCCCCCCGTCGCGCGCCGCCGAGCCAGCTCCGGCCGGCCCCGTGCTGCCCACACTCTACAGCAATGAGACGGGGCGGTCCTATCGGCTGGATCGGCTGATCGGCAAAGGGGGATTTGGCGAGATCTATCTCGCCACCCCCAGCTCGGCCGGAGCGATTCCCCCGCGCGTCTGCGTGAAGATCAGCTACCGAATCGCGGGATGGCTGCGGGAGGCGTACTTCGCCGAGCTGCTCGCGCGCCAGGCTCGCGCGCTCCGCGTGTTCGACCGGTTTGTTCAGGTCGAGTCGACGACCCCCAAATACTGCCTCGTCATGGAGTACGCCGAGCACGGCGACCTGAGCGCGTGGCTGACGGCGAAGGGCGGGCAGCCCGAGAAATTCGTGCGGCACGAGATCGCCGCCATCCTCGAGACGCTGGATGTGCTGCATCGTGGGCAGGCCCTGCACCGCGATTTGACGCCGTTCAACGTCTTCGTCTGTGAGAACGAGATCCTGAAACTGGGGGACTTCGGGATCGCGACCCACCAGGCGAGCCGGCGCGGCGTCACGGCCGACGCATTCAATCCGCTGGGCGCGCCGACCGAAATCGCCTGGGGGAAAGTGCGCAAGTGGCAGCAGCGCGACGATGTGTATCAGGTCGGCCAGCTCATCGCGATGCTCCTCCGCGGCGACGTACACAGCCCGATGCGGACCCGCGACGTCCGCCAGCTGCCGTGCAGCGACCATCTCAAGGAAGTGATTCATCGCTGTCTCGGCGCGCGGGGGAAGCGCTATCAGTCGGCCGGCGAGATGATCGACGCCCTCGATAATCCTCCCAAGCAGATCCACAAAGGCGTAGTCAAAAGTCTCAAGGGACGGCGTGTGTCTTTCACCGGATTCCTGAACCGGCCGCGCCGCGATGCGATCGCGGCGGCTAGGCGATCGGGCGCCGTCTTCCAGGCAAGTCCCGGACCTTCGACCGACATACTGGTGCGCGGGCGGCCCAACGCGCTGCAGGTGGCCGGCAAGGATGGCGGGCTCAAGCTGATGGAGATCAAGCGACTCGCCGAGAAGGGGCATCGCGTCACCGTGATTGGTGAGACGCAGTTTTGGAAGCTCGTCGGACGTGCCCGTAAGACGTCGCGGCCGGGCAGGAGAGCCTGATCTCCTCGAGTCTCACGCGGCGCCGCCTGCTCAGCCAACGACTCCTAGCCCCCAGGTTCAAGACTCCCGCCGACGTCGTGACGTGGTTGGCGGCGGTGCAGGCGCAAGACTACGCCGGCGCCAAGTGGGCGCTCGGAATGCGAGTGCCCGGATCGACCGATGCCGACGTCGAGGAAGCATTCACCGGCGGCGCCATCCTGCGGACGCACATCCTGCGGCCAACGTGGCACTTCATTACGCCGGCCGACATCCGCTGGCTCCTTGCGCTCACCGCGCCGCGGGTGCATGCGGCGAATGCGCGGATATACCGCAAGTATGGTCTCGATACGACGATCTTCCGGCGCAGCAATGCGCTGCTGGAGCAGGCGCTGCAGGGCGGCCGGTACCTGACGCGCGATGAGCTCCGCGCGATCTTCGAGCGGCGCCGGATCCCGACTGACGAGATCCGCATGGTGTACCTCCTGATGTGGGCAGAGCTGGAGGGGCTCATCTGCAGCGGGCCCCGGCGCGGCAAGCAATTCACCTATGCGCTGCTCGATGAGCGGGTGCCGGCCACCAAGGCGCTCGCCCGCGACGCGGCGCTGGCGGAGCTCGCGCGTCGGTTTTTCACAAGCCGCGGGCCGGCGATGATTCATGATTTCGCGAAGTGGGCGGGACTCACGCTCGCGGATGGCCGCCGGGGCGTCGAGGCGGCGGGTCGAGCACTCGCTGAGGAGGCAGTCGATGGCACACGCTACTGGTTCGCACCATCGACAGGGCGAACCCCGGGCGACAAGAAACCGACCGCGCATCTGATCTCGATCTTTGACGAATACATCTCCGGCTACCGGGATCGCAGCGCGATCATGAGCGCGGCACGGGCATCACGGCTCTATCGGCTGGGCCCGGCCGGGATCTACATCGTCGTCGTGAACGGTGTGGTCGTCGGCCACTGGGCGCGGAGGTTCGGGAAAGGAACTGTCAGGGTCAGGATCCAACTGTATGAGCGGCTGGGGCAGGCCGAGCGGCGAGCGGTCAAGGCGAGTGCGGAGGCCTTCGGCGCCTTCATGCAAATGCCGGTCGAGTTGGAGGAGGTCACCGGCGCAGGTAATTTAGAAGGACTGCCATGACCGACGAATACAAAACCAAGCTGCAGGCGCTCCTCCAGGCATACGCCGAGCGCGCTGCAAAGAACCCGGCCGCGACCCAAACGCCGCAGGATCAGACGGACCGTCGGGCGTGCGGTGAACGGCTGCGGTCGGTCGTGCGGCCGGTGCTGGACGCGACCCTGGCCGATCTGAAAAGCGCCGGACACGATGGCGCCGTTCGGGAGCACACCGAACGCGAGGACGCCTACCCGAGCGTTGCGCTCTCCTTCACACCGCGTGGCGGGCTGGCCTCAGCGATCATCTTCCGCTACGACCCCCGCCACGGCATCGTCGTCCAGCGGGAAGTCAAGCAAGCGCCCTGGAAAGGACGGCCAGCGACGGGAAGCGGGGACCGGCTCGGCACGATCGGCATCACCGCCGTCTCGGCAGCCTGGGTCGAAACCAAGACGCTCAGTTTTATCGAGGCTGTGCTGAGAGCGAATTAGTCGCCCGGGCGATCTCCGCGCGGTCGCCGTCGCCGTGCTCCATCTGCTTCAAGAAGCTCCCGTAGCTGGCCGCCGCGCCCTGACGATCGCCCGCAAGCTCGGCGGCTCGGCCCGCCCCGTAGAGGCTCCGCGCCCGCCGCGGTTCCCGTGCGAGCGCCGCGGTGTAGGCAGTGCGACCCTCGGCGTACCGTCCCACCGCGAGCAGCATGTCTGCCTCGAGCTCGCGCGCCGGCAACAGCTCGGCCGGCGTGACCGGCTGCTTTTCCGTGACGTCCTCGATGTCGGCCGCCGCCTTCGCGTCCTTCAGCGCCGCCGCGGTATCTCCCGCCGCAAGCTCCCGCCACGCGGTGACCACCTGCCGCTTGATGTCCACGACCGTCGCCCAATCGTTATCCCCGCGGCGCATCATATCGGCCTGGATCGCAGCGAGCGCGGCGATTTCGACGCCGGCGCGCGCCGTATCGCCAAGGCGTGCTGCGCCGATGCCGCGGGTGAAGTGGGCGAGGGCCGCGCCGATCGTCAGCTCGGCGGCGCGCACCGGCAATCGTGACGCCGCCGCCCAGTCGCTGCGCTCGAGCGGCAGCCGTGCCTCCATCGCGATCTGGTTGTAGTTCGCGATGAGCGCGTCCGAAGCGATGGTCGCGGTCACCAGGTGCTGCGCCGTATCGACGGTAGCACGGGCCTCGCGGTCGCGGCCCTGCTGCAGATACGCGTACACCATGTAGTCGAGCGCATGCAGCCGCTCCGGCGCGACCGGTTGGTGGTGCGCGCGGGCGTACTCGAGGCCCGCTTCGAAGGCGCGAGTGTTGGCGGTGATCGTTTCGTCCCAGAGGCCGAGTCGGACGAAGATGTGGGATGGCATGTGCTGTGCGTGCGGCGCGGAGGCCGCGATCTGTGCGTAGCGGCGCGCCGCGTCGAGGCCGAGCGCCGCAAGCCGCGGCGAGTCGTCGGCGTGGATGATGTAATGCGCGAGACCCGGATGCTCCGGGAAGCGCTGGAACAATGGATTGAGGATCGCGGCGGCGCGTTTCTGCCGCGCCAACGTCGTGTCGGTCTTGGGGGCCGTTTCCACCAGGGAAAGCGCGTAGTAGATCGCCGCTTCCGGATCGGCCGGGAAGTCGTGATAGACGCGCGCGAGCGTATCGGAGTACGCCTGCAGCCGCCGGAGGTTGGGGATCGAATCGGAGCCGCGATACAGCGCCGCGCCCGCGGCGAGGAAGCCGCGTTCTCGCGCCGTGGCGGCACCCAGCGCAAGCGCGCGCTCAGCGAACGCCGCACCGCGGCGCAACGGCTCCCCCTTGCCTGCATTGCCGCCCGGTCCGCCCGCGAACGGATTGCCCCACGCGGTGAGGGCCATGCCCCAATACGCCATCGCACAGGTGGAGTCCGCATCCGCCACCGCCTGAAACGCCGCCGGGCCCTGCTCCCACCAGAATGAATGCAGGATCGCCATCGCCCGCGTGAAGCGCTGCTGCGCCTCGGCATTGCACGAAATCGGGAAGTCGACGCGTCCCAGCTGCTCAGCGGACCGGCCGTGCTCGTGCTGTGCCAACAGGGTGGGAGCGAGCAGCGCTGCCGCGACCGCGGCGAGACAGGTCGTGCGTGTCATGGACGGCTCCGCCAGTAAAGGAAGGCCGGGATGCCGAGCGCGATGAGCCCGGCACCGATCGCGGCGTTCTTGGGATTCGATGCTACCGCACTGAAAACGACGTACGCCGCCGCTAGGACGAAGAGCGCCGGTGACACCGGATAGCCGGGCACGCGGAAGGCCGTCACCGGCTCCCGCGCTCTATAGATGAATAGGCCCGCCACACACAGGCCAAAGAAGATCCAATCCCCGAACGTGACATAATCGACCAATTGACCGAACGTTCCGGTCAGCGTCAACGCGACGGCAAAAACCCCGAGGGCAACGATCGCCGCGGTCGGCGTCTGATACTGTGGATGAAGCACCGCGAAGCGGCGGAAGAACACGCCGTCAGCCGCCATCGCCTGCAATACTCGGGGAGTCACGAGGATCACGAGGTTCAGGAATCCGAACGTCGAGATCGCGATTCCGGCGGCGATGATCGTGCCGCCCACCGGGCCGAGGACCGCTCGCATCGTGTCGGCCGCCGGCGCCGTGCTCGCCGAGAGTCTCTCGATTCCCAGAACGCGCAGGTATGCGACATTCGTCAGCAGATAGGCCGCCACGACGATCGCCACGCCTAGCACGAGTGCTCGCGGCAGGTTTCTCTCAGGGTCGACGATTTCCTCGGCGATGAAGTTCGTTTGTTGCCACCCGCCATAGGTGAAAAGGATCGGGACAAGGGCGGCCCCGATTGCTCCGACAGGAGAGGCGACGGTAAGGGACGGTAAGGGGCGGTACGGGGCGGTACGGGTGAGCCCTGCGCCGATAAGCATCGCGAGGGCGACGAGCTTCAGCACGGTGAAAATGTTCTGCGTGATCGCCGCGGGACGCACGCCGACGTAGTTGATGGCGGTATGGAACACGATCGCGGCCACAGCGAGCGGCACCGAGAAACGGTGCGGCAGACCGAACAGCGCGAGCGCGTAGTCGGCGAAGGTGACGGCAACGGCGGCAATCGCCCCGGTCGCAATGACCAGCACCAGCGTCCAGCCGTAAAGAAAGGCGGGCAAAGCGCCGAACGTCTCGCGCAAGTAGACGTAGCCGCCGCCCGCGCGCGGGCGGCGCTGGCCCAGCTCGCCGAAGCAGAACGCGCCGATCAGCGCCACGATCCCGCCGATCACCCAGGCCAGCAGCACCAGTCCCGGAGACCGCAGCCGCTCGGCGACGGTCGCCGGCGTGCGGAAGATCCCGCCGCCGATGATGCCGCCGACCACCGCCATCGTTCCCGAGAACAACCCCAGGCGCCGAGCGTATGTCGTCATGGAACACCTAACTAGCGCCTTCTCGGTTTGTCCGCCACGTTTGACTCAACCTCTCCTCCTGAGGCCCTGCCTATGCCCGCGTATTCCCTTCTGGTGAATGGTCGGCGGAGAACTGTTGACGCGGCCGCCAACACGCCGCTGCTCTGGGTGCTCCGCGACAATCTCGGTCTCACCGGCACCAAGTTCGGCTGCGGCATCGCGCAGTGTGGCGCGTGCACAGTGCATCTGGGCGGTGACGCGGTGCGCTCGTGTGTGCTGCCCGTGTCGGCGGTCGGCACCCGACCCGTCACCACGATCGAAGGCCTGAGCGCCACGTCCACGCACCGCGTACAGAAAGCGTGGATCGCCGAGGACGTCCCGCAATGTGGTTACTGCCAGTCGGGCCAAGTCATGGCCGCGGCGGCGCTGCTGCGACGCTCGACCACCCCGACGGACGCCGAGATCGACGCGGCGATGACCAATATCTGCCGCTGCGGAACCTACCAGCGCATCCGCGCCGCGATCCATCGCGCGGCCAAGGAGGCCTGATGCAACGGCGCGCGTTTCTTCAAGTGGCCGGCACGGTCGGTGCCGGACTGGTGATTGGGTTTCGGCTTCCCGACCGCCATGGGGTAGTCCCATTTACACCGAACGCCTGGCTCCGGGTCGACACCAATGGCACGGTCACCTTCACGATCGACAAGTCCGAGATGGGCGAAGGCAATCATACCGCGCTGGCGATGATCCTCGCCGAGGAGCTGGACGCGGATTGGTCGAAGGTGAAGGTCGGAGCGGTGCCCGACAATCCGGCTGGGTGGTCGCGCCGCATGTCAACGGGCGGCTCGACCAGTGTGCGCACGTCGTGGGACATCCTCCGCAAGGCGGGTGCGACGGCGCGCGCGATGCTCGTCGCCGCGGCTGCGCAGACCTGGGGCGCGGAGCCCGCGGCTTGCAGCACCGCGAATGGCGTCGTGAGCCATACGGGGACGAGCCACCGCTTGACGTACGGCGAGCTGGCCCAAAAGGCCGCGTCGATCCCGCTCCCGGAAAACCCGCCCCTCAAGGATCCGAAAGACTTCCGGCTGCTCGGCCACCGCACGCACCGTTTGGACACGCCGTCCAAGGTGAACGGCACGGCGCAGTTCGGGATCGACGTCCGCGTGCCGCGCATGCTCATCGCAAGCGTCGAGCGCTCGCCGGTGTTCGGCGGCAAGGTGAAGAGCTTTGACGCCGCGCGCGCCAGGGCCTTGCCCGGCGTGCGACACGTCGTCCAGCTGGAAAGCACGCCGTGGACAGGGACCGGTGGCGCATGGGGCGTCGGCACCGAGAGCGGCATTGCCGTCGTCGCCGACACGTACTGGCAGGCTGTGGAAGGCCGCCGCGCGCTGCAGATCACCTGGGACGAAGGCGCCAACGCGACGCTCGGCGATATCCCAGGCAAGCTCGCGTCACTCGCAAGCCAGGCAGGTGTCAGCGCGCGCAAGGATGGCGATGCCAGCGCGGCGCTCGCCGGTGCGGCGAAGAAGATCGACGCCGTATACACCGTTCCCTTCCTGCATCACGCCACGATGGAGCCGATGAACTGCACCGCGCACGTGCGTGCCGACGGCACCTGCGACGTCTGGGGGCCGACGCAGAACCAGACGCGCGCCCAGGAGGTCGCCGCGGAGGCAGCGGGGGTGCCCAAGGAAAAAGTCCGCATTCACACGACCCTGCTGGGCGGCGGATTTGGCCGGCGGCTCGAATCGGATTTCGTGGCCGAAGCGGTGCGGCTGTCAAAAGCGGCGAACGCGCCCGTGAAGGTGATCTGGTCGCGGGAAGACGACACGAAGCACGGCTTCTATCGGCCGGCGACGTACAACCGGCTCAGGGCCGGGCTCGACGCACAGAATAAGCCGGTCGCGTGGACGCATCACATCGTCGCGCCGCCGATTCTCCTCAAGTTTGGTCCGCTTCAGAACGGGATCGATAGGACGCTGATCGACGGGGCGGCGGATGTGCCGTACGCGTTCCCGAACGTGTTCGTCGATCAGGTCGCCGCGGACTTGCCCGCCATCCCGCTCGGTTTCTGGCGCTCGGTCGGCGCGTCACAAAATGCGTTCGTGGTGGAGTCGTTTATGGACGAGCTCGCCGTCGCGGCGGGGCGTGATCCCTACGAATTCCGCCGCGAGCTGCTGCAAGCGAAGCCACGGCATCTGCGCACGTTGGAGCTCGCCGCGACGAAAGCCGGGTGGGGCACGCCGCTGCCGGCCGGCCATGCCCGCGGCATTGCGATCGCGGAGTGGGAACCGACGACGTGCGCGGAAGTCGCCGAAGTGTCGGTGGCACCGGACGGCACGGTGCGCGTCCACCGCGTGGTGTGTGCAGTGGACTGCGGACCCGTGGTGAACCCCGATACGCTCGAGGCGCAGATGCAGGGCGGCGTCGCCTTCGGGCTGTCCGCCGCGTTGTATGGCGAGATCACGATCGAGAACGGCCGCGTACAGCAGGGCAACTTCACCGACTACCCGGTGCTCCGGATTCCCGAGATGCCGGTCGTCGAGGTCTACACGGTGCCGAGCACCGACACGTTGGGGGGGATCGGCGAGCCTTCAGTCCCGCCGACCGCCCCCGCGGTGTGCAACGCGATCTTCGCGGCGACCGGAAAGAGAATCCGGAGCCTGCCGATTGGGAAGGTGAGCTAATCACGTCGGCACGTCGGCACGTCGGCACGCCAATTCAAGCCGACGTGCAGTCGTGCAGACGTGAAACCTTCTCTAGCGCAGCGCCGCGAGCAGCCCCGCATGATCCGAAGGCCAAATCGGATAGGCGGGTCCGGCGAGCCGGTCAGATGGCACGTTGCCGAAGCGATCGATAGAGCCTGTGACCTTGCCGTCCGCGCGGGCGAAGCCGCGCGTCCACACGTAGTCGATGCGCTGATCGAAATTGGCGACCTGATCGGACAGATCGGCCACGTGGCAGCAGGTCAAGCCATCCGCACCAGGATGGAGCGCGGCCCACGTGTCGGTGAATCCCGAGCTCGCGAGCACGCCGTACATCGGCGACCCCGGCGTGTCGTTCAAGTCGCCCATCAGCACGATCGGCGTGCTCGATCCGAGCATCGCCACGATCTCGCCGACTTGCGCGGCGCGAATCTGCTCGAGTAAGCCCGGCGGTGCACCCGCGAGATTGGCTTCGGTATGGGCGCTCGCAAAGGTGACGGGCCGGCCGTCCACCGTCGTGCGCGCGAACACCCAGCCGCGAATCAGCACCACGCCCGCGGCAACCTGCCCCAGATTGACCGAGAAGTCCTGCGCGCTCGCTTCATTGATGGTGACGCGATCGGCATCCACGAGCAGCGCGTCATGGTCCACGAGGCGAACGAGTCCCGAGACGAGGCTCACGTTGATGTTGTCCGACGTGCCCGCGACGGTGTAATGCAGGCCGCGCGCGGCCAGGGCGCTCTGGAGGATGGCCAGGAAGTCCTGATGGATGACAGCCGGCGCTCCGAGCGGCGTCAGATCGATGTCGATCTTCGATACCTCCTGAAAGCCGACCGCGTGCGGCCGCGCGCGCGCGATCTCGTCCGCGATGGCCTCGGCGCGCGCCGGAAAATCGGTCTTGCCCACCGTCGCGATCGCGACCATCAGAGCCGGGAAGTCGTCGCCCGGATCGGGCGTGCCCAGGGCGCGGATCACGAGATCGACGTCCGCGCCGACGTAGAGGTTCTGCGTCATCACGGTGATGTCGCGCGCGCTGGGCGGGGGCGACGTGATGTTGTACGAGGAGAGCGAACCGACGGGGTTCTGCTCCGTGCAAGCGAGGAGCAGGGCTGCGGGGACGATCAACAGCAAGCGACGCATGGCGGACTCCTGGTTGAGACCAGTACGAGGGGACGTACCAGCATCGCCCAGGGCCGTCAAGCGTGCATCAAGCGCTCAGTGGACCGCTCTCCCGGTGCGGGGATCGACGTCGCGCACGCCGCGCAGCGCCATCATGCGGAAATGGATGCGCTGGATCGTCGTCCAATACCCTTCCAGGTCCCGCGAATGGAGCGCGATGGCGCCGAGGCGCGTGACACCGGGCGGCGGGGGGACGAGCGTAGCGAGACGATCGTATACCAGGCCGCGCAACGAGGGATCGACGCGCTGCAGCAGATGCCAGAGCGAGAGCGCATCCTGCGGGCGCGCGAGCGCGAGCACGGTGCGAATCGCGCGCGCTCGCGTGCCGCGCGGCTCGTAGTCGAACGTCATCAGCGCGCGCACGAAGGGCGCCGGCGCGTCATCGACGTACGGAATCCCCGGGCCGGTGGTTGGGCGAATCTGGATGAGCGCGCCGAGGGGGACGCGCGCCGAGCGCAGCCCGGTCTGAAACTCCACCTCGCCGGCGGTGACGTGCAGCACGCCCTTCCCGAGGGAATCGGTGGCCAGCGTGTAGGCGCAGCCGAGATCGATCGCCGTTCCCGCGGGTGTCTCGACAAAGAAGAGTCGCGGCACGGCATCGACTTTCGCGGCGATCGTCCCGTGCGCCAGCGCCAGGCGATGCTCGTCCGCCCGCGCAACGACGAGCTGCACGCGCGTGTCCGGCTGCACCTCAACCTGTCCAATGCGACCCACCGCCACGAGCGCGCGCGAGGAGTCGTCGGTCTGCAGCCAGTCGCCCACCCGCAGCCGCCCCGAGGCGGCGAGCCGGTGCGTGCCGAGGAGGGGACGGCCGGCCAGGGCGGTGACGTCCCATGCGGTGGGCTGGATCGAGCGTCCGATCATCACGAGCACGAACACCGCCGCCGCGGCGAGCGGGACCCAGTACCAGCGCCGCCACGGGCCGACCTTGATCCGCGCCGAGATATCGGGCCACAGGTCACGCGGTGGCTCGATGCTCTTCGGCAGGCGGCTTACGGCCTCGTGCAGCTCTTGTTCGTTCATCGCTCCAGCTTCTCCCGTAGCAGGCGCCGCGCCCGAAACAGCTGCGCCTTCGACGTCCCCTCCGCTATGCCCACGAGCTGGGCGATCTCGCCATGCCCGTATCCTTCGATGTCGTACAGCACGAACACCTCGCGCGCTCCATCCGGCAAGTCGGCGATCGCCCGCTCCAAATCGATGTTCAGATGGAGGGGCGCAGCATGCTGCGCCCCTGCCATGTTGTCCGGATCCTCCGCCGGCATCACCCGCCGCTCGCGCCGTCCTGTCGTCCGGCGTTCGTTCAAAACGACGTTGACGGCGAGCCGGTGCAGCCAGGAGCTGAACGCGCTTTCGCCCCGGAACGAGCGCAGCTTGTCCCACAGCCGGACGAAGACATCCTGGGTGCGCTCGTCGGCATCGCGCGCATCGCCGGTGAGGCGAAGACACAACGCGTACACGCGGCCGGCGTGCTGACGATATAGCTCCCGGAAAGCCGTCTGGTCGCCAGCCTGCGCACGGGCGACGAGATCGTCCGGGGGGGGCACAGACCTAAGACGCCGTCGGGTGCTGCAGCGTTTGGAGCGGAATCACGGCAGGCGGATCCGCGTGAGCTCGCGCAGCCGCTGCTCCAGCTGGTTCTGCACTTCGTCGAGGCGCGCGCGCTGTTGGGCGACTTGCGCCTGCCCCTGATTCTGGACCTCGGTCACGCGCGCCCGTACGGGGCCCACCTTGTCGTTCACCAGCGCATCCACTCGATCGCGCATTTGCTTCTCGGCGGCGGCCACCTGCGCGCCGAGCACCGCGCGCAGCTGCGTGGCGATCGCCTGATCCAGATTCGAGCGCACCGCGAAGTCGGGCTTGTGCAACGCACCCGAGAGCCGCGCTTCGAGATCGAGGTTCGATACCGCAGAGACCGCGCGCCAGATCAACTCACCAATCGTGCTGTTCGCGAACCCGGAGTCGCGCGTCCAGCGCACGCTACTGGAACGGATCGCGAAGCGCGCGTGAATCGTGTCGCCGTTGAGATTGAAGCCAAACTGCGTGGTGGCGGCGCCGGGATCGAGTCTGAGCGGCACGCCCGGAACTTGGAATGCCGGGAAACGAACGCCGCCAACCGACGCGCCGGCGGTATCGACTGGAATGTCGTGCCAGTGATTCAGCGTAAGCCCGGCGCCAAGCTGTGGCCCAGTGGCCGTGCCGATGGTCGGCCGGCCGTACAGCGCCGGATCGCTGGTGAGGCCGCTCAGCCGGCCGGCGTAGCGCTGGGGCTGCTCCGCACTCGGGTGCAACAGGAACGACAACTCGGCGTTGCGCACGAGAAAACCGGGGAGGTTGCGCTCTTTGGGGAAGCGCACGTTCTCGCCAGCGCGCCGCATGCGCCTCGGGCCGGTCGCGGCGCGCGGGAGCAGGCCGGGCGGCATGTAGCGGCGCGCCAACTGCATATAGTAGAGCGCCTGCTCGAATGGCCTGATCGCGACGGGGCCGAACAGCGCGGCGCCTACCGCCGGCGCATCGAGGCTCGGCAATTTGAGCAAGCCGCGCGCGAACGCGTAGTCGCGCTGCCGCGCACTGTCGAGCCCGGCGAGCCCTGACTTCAGATTGGACACGCCCTGCGTCACGTTGCGGTCGAGCGTGTTCACACGATCACGCGCGCGCTTGAGCCGATCGATCTCCTGCCGCGCTTCGTTGAGCGTGGCAAGGTCAGTGGCGCGGGCGTGGCGCAGTTTCTCCAGCGTCGCGCGCGCCGTGTCGAGCGTCGGGCCCAGGCGCAGCGTATCGAGCGCCGTCTGCCAGGCGCGGCGGCTCGAGTCGGCGCGCGCGCTGAGCGCGTCAGCAGCCGGAATCGTGGAGAGCCGCCGCGGGTCGAGGGAATCGATGCCGATTTTGCCGGTCGCGAGCTGGAGCACGGGTACCTGGAACTGGCTCGCCCACTGATGCGTCTCGGCCAGGACGCGGCCGGCAATCCCCTGCCCTTCACCGGATTTCGCAGCGACGCGGCCGTCCGTCTCGCGTGGAGTCCCGAAGCGGAGCCCGTTGGCGGCGACGCGGTTGATGATGAGTTTCTTCTCGGTGAGAGGCACCAGGTCGACGTCCGCGACCAGCTCGTCCGCCTGCAGCAGGTTGCGCAACGCCTCGTGCGGGCTGGCGACCGTCAGGCCCTGGATCAGGACCTTGCCGTGAGCCAGATCGAGATGGAGCCTCTGGATCTCGACTTTCGCACCCAGCAGCTGCGTGCCGACCTTCTGCGATTCCCGCCGCGCGATCGTGTCGGCGAACACCCACCACAACACAACCGCGATTACGAGCAGCACCAGGAGCGGGCCCACCGCTTTCCAGCGGAAGATCTTCAGGCGCTGAGTCATGGCCGGAACATCTTGTAGACGTTGTACGCCTTGGACGCCGTGAGGGCGCGATACCACTTCGACTGCCGCACACGCTCCCCGATCGTGGCCCGGTAGCGCGTTACGCCGAGGCGAGTACCGACGAACAGCGGCACGGCGAACAGGACAGCAAACACAAAGCTGCCGAGCACGATCGTGTTGTTGAAGTTCGTGAGCGGCACGATCGGCAGGTTGTACAGCGACGTCCACAACCCCCGCAGCGACGGCGCCAACAGGAGGCTGTGGCCGATCCAGTCGAACACAGGGTCCAGCAGGAATCCGAACGGGATGAAGACCGCCCACCCCAGCATCCCGCCGGCGAACGAGACGTTGAGGAGCACCAGCGCCGCGAAGATCACTGCGTTGTGGAGGTTCACGAGCGGTGTCAGTCCGAGAAACGACCCCAGGACGATGCCGGCGGCGAGCTGGCCGGGCGTGCCTTCGGAGTGCAGCGTGCCGAAGAGGGACTGGATCAGCTTGATCAGGGCGAACATTCAGACTTCCCCCCGTTTGAGCCGATCCTCGGCGATCGCCAGAATCTCTCGCAACGCGGTCCGGCGCTCCTCGTCGCGCGTCCCCCGCAGCCGAGCCTCGAGCACCGGGACGATGGCTTCCTGGGATCGCCGGTTCACGAACACCACGAAGCGAAACCCGAACTTCTGTTCGTATTCTTCGTTGAGCGCCGCCAGCCGCCGGAGGACCTCGGGCGGCGTCGTATCGCGATCGTAGCCCTGCTCCTTGAATGAGAGCGCCGACATTTTGTCCGAGCCCTCGCCGATGCGCGGGTGCGCGTTGATCACCGCGATCTGCTCGGGCTCGGAAAGCGCTTTCAGGATTTCACGGGCGCGCGCGAGCATGGCGGCGCCGCTGGGGAAGGGCTCTTCCGCACCAAGCCGATCCAGCAACGGACCCGCGTTTTCGAAGAGGTTCAACTGCCTCTGTAGCTCGAGCACGCAAACGGTGACATCAACAGCGGGATGTGGTAACGACGGTTGGGATCGGTGATCTCGACATCCAGAGTGGCGCGCTGGAGGAACGCCGCGGTCCCCTTCCTCTTATAGTACGCGCCCACCTCGAAGGACAGCCGGTAGGTCCCCGCGGTCAGGGCGCCATCGCCCAGCGCGGCGATCCGCCCATCGGCATCGGTCTCTCGCGTCCCCTGCGCGACCTGCTCCTTGCCGTCGAGCCGCCACAGCGTCACGGCGACGCCGGCGGCGGGCTCGCCGCGCGTCGTATCGAGGACGTGCGTCGAAATCGTCGGGCGGTTAGTGTTGGGCATGCTCAAGATCCGCGTGGGACCCCTGACGTTCACGGCGCGACTCGAAGAGCAGGCCGCGCCAAAAACCGTCGCCGTGATTCGCAAAATGCTGCCGTTCAAATCCAAGATAGTCCACTGCCGCTGGAGCGGCGAGTCAACCTGGATTCCAATGGGCGAGCGAAAACTCGGGCTCGAATTCGAGAATCACACCAGCCATCCCGCGCCGGGGATGCTGCTGCTCTACCCCGGCGGCATGAGTGAGACCGAGCTGCTTTTTCCCTATGGTTCGACCATGTTCGCGAGCAAGGTGGGGCAACTGGCCGGCAATCATTTTGCGACAATTACTCAGGGGCAAGAACACCTTTCCGAGATCGGTCGTCTCACGCTGTGGGAGGGAGCGCAAGAGATCACCATCGAAGAAGAGCGGTGAGCTCTCTCGTCATTCGGGGTGGTACGGTCGTTCTTCCCACCGGGCAACGCCCAGCCGACATCGCGATCCTGGATGGCACCATCACCGCAATCGGAAGTGAAGTGCGGGATGGTGACGAGACCATCGACGCGCGAAATCGGGTGGTGCTTCCGGGCGTGGTCGACGCGCACGTCCACTTCAATGAGCCGGGCCGCGCCGGGTGGGAAGGTTGGGAGGCGGGGACGCGCGGTGCCGCCGCCGGGGGCGTAACGACCGTGCTCGAGATGCCCCTCAACGCGCACCCCCCGACCACGACTCCCGCAGCGTTCGACGAGAAGCTCGCGATCGCGTCGCAGAAAGCCCTCGTCGATTTCGGGCTGTGGGGCGGCCTTGTCCCCGACAACCTCGACAACCTCCAGATCCTCCACCAACGGGGCGTCATCGGCTTCAAAGCGTTCATGAGTCACAGCGGCATCGACGATTTTCAGCGCGTGCCCGATGGCATCCTCGCGATCGCGCTCAAGACGACGGCGCGTCTCAACGCGATCGTCGGCGTCCACGCCGAGAGCCACGAGACGGTGGAACGGCTGAGCACAGGAGAACGGAGCAGCGGCGCGGACCGGCTGTCGTGGTGCCGTGCGCGGCCGCCGCGCGCGGAGGTCGAGGCGATTCAGCGACTGCTCGTGTGCATGCGCGGCGCCGGCAGGGGCGTGCGCGCGCATGTCGTGCACGTGAGCTGCGCCGAAGGGTTGGCGCAGGTGGATGCAGCCCGAAGCGAGGGCGTGGTTATCACGGCCGAGACATGCCCGCATTACCTCGCCTTCACCGAGGAGGACTTCGAGCGCATCGGGCCAGCGCTCAAGTGCGCGCCGCCGATCCGCGATCCTGCGACGCGTGAGGCGCTCTGGACCGAGGTGGTCGCGGGTCGCGTAGACCTGATCGGTTCAGACCACTCGCCCTGCCCTGCGGCCGACAAGCAGAAGGGTGAGCACGACATCTGGCAGGCGTGGGGCGGCGTCGCGGGGATCCAGGCCACGCTGCCCGTACTGCTGACCGACGGCCTGCACGCGCGTGGCCTCTCGCTCGAGCGCATCGCCCACCTCACCGCCACCGCGCCGGCCCAACTGTTCGGTCTCTATCCACGCAAAGGCGCGATCGCCGTCGGTGCCGACGCGGACTTCGCGATCGTAGATCCGGAGCAGCGTTGGACCTTCGGCTCGAACGACCTTCAGACGCGCAGCGGTGTCAGCGCGTACCTCGGCCGGAAATTCACCGGGAAGGTCGTGCGCACGATTGTGCGGGGGAAAACCGTCTTCGTTGATGGCGAAATGACCGGCCGGCCAGGCTGGGGGCAATTCGTGCGGCACCGAGCCCCCCTAGCACTACATATCAACAATTATTGATATGTCGAATGGGCATTGACCCAACGTTACTCGAGCAACGGCTCGACGAGCTCTACACGATCGGCGCGGACCCTGGGGGTGGAGCCTACCGCCCCCTTTACAGCAGCGCCTGGGCGACCGCGATAGAGCGCGTTGAACGCTGGTTGACGGAGGCCGGGCTCGAAACGCACCGGGACGCGGTTGGCAATCTGTGGGGTCGAGCCGCCGGAAACGGAAAATCGATCGTCACCGGCTCCCACATCGACACAGTGCGTCACGGCGGCCGGCTCGACGGCGCGCTCGGCATCGTGGCCGGACTCACCGCCGTCGAAGCGCTGCTCAAAGCCAAGGGCACGCCCAAGCGCCCGCTCGAAGTTGTCGCGATCTGTGAAGAGGAGGGCTCGCGGTTCAGGACGAACTTCTGGGGCTCTCGCGCGATCACGGGATCGATCGACAGCGTCGATCCCGAGATCGCCGCCGCGATGCGCGAGCGCGGCTTAGACCCGACCAAAGTCGCGAACGCGGCGCGCGAGGACATCGATACGTTCGTCGAGCTGCACATCGAGCAAGGTGCGGTGCTGGAATCCTCCGGCACGCCACTCGCGATCGTGAGCGCGATCGTCGGGACGGCCCATCTCGAACTCACGGTGACGGGCCGCGCGGACCACGCCGGCACGACCCCCATGGAGTCGCGGCGCGATGCGTTGACCGGGGCGGCCGCGATGATTCAGGCGGTGGAGTCGATCGCCCGCTCGCTCGGCAAGCCGGCCGTCGCCACCGTCGGCAAAGTGCGGGCGGAGCCCGACCAGATCAACGTTGTGCCCGGCCGCGTGATTTTCACGATCGACGTACGCCATTCGGATCTGGGCGCGCGCCGCGCGCTGGAGGAGCGCATTCGGTCGCTGTGCGCCACGATCGCATCGGAGCGCGGGCTCGGACTCGACATTCGGATGCTCCAGGAGCGCCCTCCCGTGCCGATGCATTCGGATGTCCGCGCCGTCCTCACGCGGGCAGCGAAGGACTGCGGAGTTCAAGCCGTCGAGATGGTGAGCGGGGCCGGGCACGACGCCCAGATCCTCGCGGCGCGGTGCAAGGTGGGGATGCTGTTTGTGCCGAGCATCGGAGGGCGGTCACACTGCCCGGAAGAAGCGACGAAGCGAGAGCATGTGGAGCTTGGCACGAAGGTTTTGGCTAAGGCTCTCGAGTTACTCGCATACTAAGTGCGCGCCAAGTCATCGAGTAGGCTCCGCAGCACATTCTGGGCAACCGTACGGCGATAGGCAGCCGTGGATCGCACGTCGTCTATTGGCCTGATGTCGTCGGCGACCGCGGCGATGGCGCCTTCCACGTCCCCCCGCTCCAGCGCAGCCTCGGCGCGGCGCGCGCGCAGCGGCACCTCGGCGACGGCGCCGAGCGCCACGCGCGCGGGTGATCGGCTCACCGCCGTGACGACTTTCGAAATCGCCTGCGCGGCACGCGTCCCCACTTTGCGAAATACGACCCGACGGCCGAGGGGCATCCGCACCGCCACAATCAGCTCATCGGGCTGCAGCGCGGTCTTGCGATAGCCGGTGAAAAACTGGTCGATCGGAATCGAGCGCCGGTCGGTCACCACGACGGCATCATAGGCCAGCAGAACCGGCAACGTGTCGCCGGCGGGAGACGCATTCGCCAGGTTGCCGCCGAGGGTGCCGCGATTCTGGATCTGCGCGGCCCCGATCGTGCGCGCCGCCGCCACCAGCGCCGGGACATGCTCCTGCGCGTCGCGCGACCGGATGATGCCGGTGTAGGACTCCGCCGCACCGATTTCCAGCATCCCCTGCGATCGCCGCACTCCCTTGAGCTCGAGTAACGACCACACGTCGAGCACGGCCCGCGGCGCTGGGCGGAGCGTTCTCGCGTGCAGCATGACCATCAGATCCGTACCGCCGGCGAGCGGGCGGCATCCCGGGGTCGCGCGATACAACTGCACGGCATCCTTCAGGTTCGTGGGACGGAGATAGGTCACGTCGTACATGACAGCACCGCCTCGATGATTTTCGTGTAGCCGGTACACCGACACAGATTGCCGGCGAGCCCCTCCCGAACGTCATCAGCGCTCGGTGGGAGCGTGCGCTGCAGCAGAACGTGGGCCGCGAGCAACATCCCCGGCGTGCAGATCCCACATTGTGCCGCGCCGTGCTCGATGAAGGCCTGCTGCAGGCGGGACAACTTGCCGTCCGGTCCAGCGAGTCCTTCCACAGTGACGACATTGCGGCCTTCGATCTGACCGACCGCGACCAGGCAGCTGTCCACGACCTCGCCGTCGATGAGGACCGAGCATGCGCCGCACTCCCCTTCGCCGCAGCCCTCTTTGGTACCGGTCTTGCCGAGATCTTCGCGCAAGGTATCGAGGAGTCGCCGCGACCCTGCGCATTCAACGCTCACGGGAGCACCGTTGAGCGTGAACCGGACCGTCACGACTGCGCTCCCAGGGCTTCCAGGACTTTCTCCGGAGTCGCGGGGACCTCATCGAGCCACACGCCCGTGGCATTGTGAATGGCCGCAATGATCGCCGGGGCCGGACCATCCATCGGCAGCTCGCCGATCCCCTTGGCTCCGAAGGGACCCCGGGAGTACGGGTTCTCGACCAGGATCGTACAGATACGTGGCGCATCGAGCGCCGTCGGAATGAGGTACGTCGCCAAGCGGTCGTTCTGGTAGCCACCATCCTTCATCTTGATCTCTTCGATCGTGGCCCAGCCGACCGCCTGCAGGCAGCCGCCCTCGATTTGCCCCTCCGCCATCACTGGATGCAGAGCCTTACCGCAGTCGACGGCGGTGACGAGATCCGTCACTCGAACCTCGCCAGTCGTGATGTCCACATCCACGTCGGCGATCGTGCAGGCCCAGGCGTACACGGGGTAGGCGTCGCCGCGGTAGGTGGCCTCGTCCCAGTGAATCGAATCGGGCTGCATGTACGACTTCTCGACGCGCAGCGGCGGCCTCTCGTGCTGCAGTCGTTCCTTGATCTCCAGGGCGGCCTCCTGCACCAATCGTCCCACGATCATGGCTGTGCGCGAGGCAACCGTTGGACCGGAATCGGGAACGAGCGACGTGTCCTGAGGCGCCAGGGTCACCTTGTCCAACTCGACGCCCAATGCATCGGCGGCGAGCTGACAAAAGATGGTCTTGGTGCCTTGGCCGATCTCGGTTGACGCAGTCAGAATACGAAACGTCCCGTCAGCGAGCGCCTCGAAGCCAATCGTGCCCTGAAGCTTTTTCTCACCACTGCCCGTGAAACCTGAGCCATGAAAGACGAGAGACAGACCCCGGCCACGGCGAACGTGCCGACGTTCAGACGTGCCGACGTGTGGCGCCGCCTTCAGAGCCGCATCCAGCACCAGCGTCGAGCCCACGCTCTCCGTGAGCACCTGCCCCGTCGCCGTCGTGTCGCCCACGCGCAACATCCATTTACGGCGCAGATCGACACTCGACATCCCCAGCCGCTCCGCGACGTGCTCCACCATCAACTCCGCAGCGAGCAGCGACTGCGGCGCGCCGAAGCCGCGGAACGCGCCGTTGGGCGGCGTGTTGGTCGCGACCGCCCGCGCCCGGATGCGGACATGGGGACAGGAATACGCCCCGGCGGCGTGGATGGCCGCACGCGAGAGCACGACGGGGGTGAGCGTGCAATACGCCCCGCCATCCAGCACGATCTCGATATCCTGATAGACCAGTGTTCCATCTCTTTTGACGCCGGTGCGGTGCCGGATGACCCCTGGATGACGTTTGGTGGTCGCCGCCAGGTCCTCATGGCGGTCGTAGATCAGGCGGACCGGCCGTCCAGCTTTGCGGGCGAGGAGCGCGGCATGAACCACCACAATTGACGGGTACTCCTCCTTGCCTCCGAACCCGCCTCCGGTCTCCGCCTGGACGACGACAGCTTGCTGATCGCTGAGCTTCAGTGCTCGCTTCAGGGCGCGGTGGACGTAGTAGGGACACTGTAGAGAGCCGACGACCCTGATGACGCCGTCTGCTTCGGGGAACGCGATTGCGCCTTGGGGCTCGATGTACAACTGCTCCTGCAACCCAACCCGAAACTCACGCTCCACAACGAGATGGGCCGTCCGCTGCGCGGACGCCACATCCCCCTTCGTGATTTCGACCGCGCTGAAGACCTCGGTGGCGCTTCCGATCTCAAAGACGGGGTTGGCGAGCTCGTACTCGATACGGATCTGACCGGCCGCCTCCTCCAGCGTAGCCCGGTCAGGCGCGGCCAGCAGGAGGATCGGTTCTTCCCTGTGCTTGATCTCGCCACCCTGTGGGGCCAGGACCGGCTGGTCGTCCCGGATCAGCTGCACGACGTTGTCGCCCGGGATGTCGTCCGCCGTCACCACCACGACGCGGGACCAGTCGAAGGCGGGGTTCAACGTGATCGAGCGGATCGCGCCGCGCGCGATCGTGGACCGGATCGTCCGGCCGTACCAGCTCCCCGAGACGGCGATGTCGTCCGTGTAGCGTGCGCGCCCCGTCACCTTGTCGGCACCCTCGCGACGGGGAACGGAGCGGCCGACGGCCGTGACGGGAGCGGGACACATGTGCGGTAATATTGCCACAGAATTCGCCGCGCCGGGCGGGGAGCCGGCACGTTCCCGTGCCGCAACGACGCTCGTCCGCAGGGGCTCGACGCGACCCCGAATGGCATGAGGGTTGCAAATGCAAAGCCGGCGGAAGCAGCATGCGGATGTCGGGGGGAAAAAGCCGGCAAAGGCGGAGCCAGGTTGACGCTGGTGACGCGCCGGCTGCCGCAGCGGCCGTGCACAGCCGCTGCGGACCCTCCTCACCACCGTGAGGGCATAAGGGGGCGAAACTGGGAAGCGCCGCGTTGCCGTCGCGCGGCATCCCGGTTCGCCCCGCTTGTTTCATCGGGAACGTCACCTCTTCGGGGGGGGGCGCTACATTGCCGATCATGACGACCGCGCGAACGAGCTCAGGCGCCGGGCTCGAACTGCACGCGCCCCTGGAGCCGGGGTTTGCCAAGATCCTGACGGCCGAGGCGCGCCGCTTCCTTACGGTGCTGGCGCGGGCGAGTGAGCTGCGCCGCCAGGAGCTGCTCGCGCGCCGCGTGGCGCGCCAGCGACGACTCGACGCCGGCGAGCGCCCCGACTTCCTGCCGGAGACGCGTTCGGTGCGCGAGGCGGACTGGACCGTTGCGCCGATTCCCGCTGACCTGCTAGACCGCCGCGTCGAGATTACCGGCCCCGTGGACCGCAAGATGGTCATCAACGCGCTGAACTCGGGCGCGCGTGTCTTCATGGCGGATTTCGAGGACTCGAACGCCCCCACCTGGCGCAACAGTCTCGAGGGACAGCTCAACCTGCGGGACGCCGTGCGCGGCACCATCACCTTCACCAGCCCGGAGGGGAAACACTATTCCCTAGCCCCTAATCCCGCCACCCTGATGGTCCGGCCGCGCGGCTGGCATCTCGACGAGAGCCACGTGACCGTGGACGGACGCCCGATCTCCGCCGCCCTCTTCGATTTCGGGCTCTTCTTCTTTCACAACGCGGCGGCGCTGCGGGCCAAGGGCACCGGACCATACTTCTACCTGCCCAAGCTGGAGAGCCACCTCGAGGCCCGTCTCTGGAACGACGTCTTCAACCTCGCGCAGGACGAGCTCGGCATCCCTCGCGGTACGATCCGCGCGACGGTCCTGATCGAGACGATCCTCGCGGCGTTCGAGATGGACGAGATTCTCTACGAGCTGAAGGACCACTCCGCCGGCCTGAACTGCGGGCGCTGGGACTACATCTTCAGCTTCATCAAGAAGTTCAGACAGCGGCCAGACTGCGTCCTCCCCGACCGCGCCCGCGTGACGATGGACCGTCACTTCCTCAAGTCCTACGTCGATCTCCTGATTCAGACCTGCCACCGCCGCCGCGCCCACGCGATGGGCGGGATGGCGGCCCAGATCCCCATCAAGCACGACCCGGCGGCGAACGAAGCCGCGCTCGAGAAGGTCCGGCAGGACAAGCTGCGCGAGGTCCGCGCCGGGCACGACGGTACGTGGGTGGCGCACCCGGGACTCGTGCCGGTCGCGGCCCAGGTGTTCGACGCCGGGATGGCGGGGGGGGCGGGGGGGGGGGCCAATCAACTCCACGTCGCGCGGGACGACGTGCGCGTCACGGCCGCGGACCTGCTGGCCGTACCAGACGGCGAGATCACCGAGGCCGGGCTCCGCACGAACGTCGATGTCGGGATTCAGTACCTCGAATCGTGGCTCCGCGGCGTCGGCTGCGTCCCGATCTACAATCTGATGGAAGACGCCGCGACCGCCGAGATCTCGCGATCGCAGGTATGGCAATGGCTGCGCCACGGTGCCAGGCTCGCCGATGGACGGCCCGTGACACCGGCGTTGGTCGAGCAGACCATCGCCAGAGAACTGCAGCGGCTCGAGGGTCGGGGTGGGAAGTTCGACCTGGCCGCTGATCTGTTCCGGCAGATTTCGATGGCGCCGGAGCTACCGGAATTCCTGACGGGGGTGGCGTATGAGTACCTCGACTGACCTCGAGCGCGGTTGGGCCAGGGACGAACGGTGGGCAGGCATCACGCGCCCCTACCGAGCCGACGACGTCGAGCGACTGCGCGGCACGCTGCCGATCCAGTACACGCTCGCGAGTCATGGCGCGGCGCGCCTGTGGCAGCTGCTGCGCGACGAGCCCTACATCGCAGTGCTGTCTGCCGTCACGGGAAACCAGGCGGTGCAGGAAGTCCGCGCCGGGCTCAAGGCGATCTACATCAGCGGCTGGCAAGTCGCGGCGGACGCCAACTGCGCGCTGACGATGTACCCCGACCAAAGTTTGTACCCGTCCGACAGTGTCCCCAACCTCATCTGCCGGATTCAGAATGCGCTGCGGCGCGCCGACGAAATCCATCATATGCACGGCGACCACGCGATCGACTGGTACGTGCCGCTGGTCGCCGACGCCGAAGCCGGCTTCGGCGGCGTGTTGAACGCCTACGAGCTGATGAAGCTGATGATCGCCGCGGGCGCCGCCGGCGTGCACTTCGAGGATCAGCTGTCATCGGTCAAGAAGTGCGGGCACCTCGGCGGCAAAGTCCTCGTGCCCACGAGCGAGTTCATCGCCAAACTGATCGCGGCGCGTCTCGCCGCCGACGTGTGCGGCGTGGACACCCTGCTCATCGCTCGCACCGATGCGAACAGCGCCGGCCTTCTGACTAGCGACATCGACGAGTACGACCGCCGCTGGTGTACCGGCGAACGTTCGCCCGAGGGCTTCTTTGTCATCGAAGACGGCGTCGGGGCGGCGATCGCACGGGCGCGCGTGTATGCGCCACACGCCGACATGCTGTGGTTCGAGACGGCGAAGCCCGACCTCGCCGAAGCACGCCAATTCGCCGAGGCGGTCCACCGAGAGTATCCCGGGAAACTGCTCGCATATAACTGTTCGCCGTCGTTCAACTGGAAGCGCTATCTCAGTGCGGCGCAGCTCGCGGGCTTCCAACGAGAGCTTGGCGCGATGGGGTACAAGTTCCAGTTCGTCACCCTCTCCGGCTTCCATGCGCTCAATCACGGCATGTTCACGCTGGCGCAGGACTACCGGGAGCGAGGCATGGCGGCGTACGCCGACTTGCAGTCCGAGGAATTCGCTGCCGAGCGCGAGGGCTACGAGGCGGTGAAGCACCAGGAATTCGTGGGTGTAGGCTATTTCGATGAAATCACCCAGATCGTCCACGGCGGCCGCAGCTCGACCGTCGCGCTGGAAGGCTCGACCGAGAAGGCCCAGTTCGTGAGTTGACAACCCCTTAGCCGTGCCTAGGCTAAGGGGATGAAAACCCTGCGCAACTACATCGGCGGCGAGTGGGTCAGTCCGGCCGCCGCCGGTTACCTCGACATCACGAACCCGGCGACGGGCGAGCAGCTCGGCAGGGTGCCGCTGTCGGGCGGCCGCGAAGTCGATCAGGCCGTGGCGGCCGCGCAGGCAGCGTTCGTCAAGTGGCGTGAAGTCCCACCGGTTGTCCGGGCCCGCTATCTGTTCAAGCTCAAATTCCTGATGGAGGAGCAGTTCGACGATCTCGCGGCGACCGTCACGCGCGAGAACGGCAAGACGCTGGACGAGGCGAGAGGGTCGGTGCGCCGCGGGATCGAGAATATCGAGCACGCGTGCGGGATCCCGACCTTGATGATGGGGAAGACGCTCGAGGACGTCGCGGCGGGCATCGACTGCGAGTATGTCCGCCAGCCGCTCGGCGTCTTCGCCGCCGTCACGCCCTTCAATTTTCCGGCGATGGTGCCGTGCTGGTTCTGGCCCTACGCCATCGCGACCGGCAATGCCTTCATCCTGAAGCCCAGCGAGCAGGTCCCCTTTGCGCCCACGCGGATGATCGAGCTGGCGCACGAGGCCGGCATCCCGCCCGGCGTGCTCAACCTGGTCCACGGCGCGAAGGACGTGGTCAATGCCCTGCTCGAGCATCCGGGCATCGCCGGTATCTCGTTCGTCGGGTCGTCACCGGTCGCCCAGTACGTCTATCAGGAGGCGGCGAAGAACGGGAAGCGGGTGCAGGCGCTCGGCGGCGCCAAGAATCACGTGATCGTGATGCCTGACGCCGACATGGATCGCGCGGTCGCCAACGTCAGCGAATCGCTGTTCGGCTGTGCCGGCCAGCGCTGCCTGGCGGGGAGCGTGGTGGTCGCGGCCGGCAAGGCGTACGAGCCGTTCCGGGAGCGGTTGCTCGATTCGGCGAGGAGCCTGCGGCTCGGCTACGGTCTCGAGCCGGGTGTCAACATGGGACCGGTCGTGTCGGCGAAGCACAAAGAGAAGGTGCTGTCGTACGTCGAAGCGGGCCGCAAGGACGGCGCCACGTTGCTGCTCGACGGTCGCGCGACCAAGGTCGAGAAGCATCCGCGCGGCCACTTCGTCGGGCCGACCGTGTTCGACGGCGTCCAGCCCGACATGACAATTGGGAAGGAAGAGATCTTCGGGCCCGTCGCCTCGGTCACGCACGTCAGCAATCTCGACGAAGGAATCGAGATGGTGCGAGCGTCTGGCTTTGCCAATGCGACCTCGATCTTTACGCAGAGCGGCAAGGCCGCGCGCGAGTTTCGGTATCGCGTGGGCGTCAGCATGATCGGCGTGAATATTGGTGTGGCCGCGCCGATGGCGTTCTTCCCGTTTGGCGGGACGAAGGGGTCGTTCTTCGGCGATCTCAAAGCGCACGGGCAAGATTCCGTCGAGTTCTACACGGACAAAAAAGTCGTGATCTCGAGGTGGTGATGCGCAACGTCGTCGGTGGCCTCATCCAGATGTCGAATCCTATCAATGATCCCAGCGCCTCAGTCGCCAAGATCAGCAGGGCGATGGAGGAGAAACACCTTCCCTATATAGAGGAAGCAGGCAAGAAGGGCGTGCAGATCCTCTGCCTGCAAGAAGTCTTCAACGGCCCGTACTTCTGTCCCAGCCAGGACGCCAAGTGGTGCGACATCGCCGAGCCGATCCCGGGTCCGACGATCGAGCGCATGCAGAAGCTCGCCAAGAAGCACGAGATGGCGATAATCGTACCGATCTACGAGCGCGAGATGGCGGGTGTCTATTACAACACGGCCGCCGTCATCGATGCCGACGGCAGCTACCTCGGCAAATACCGCAAGAACCACATCCCGCACACCGCGGGCTTCTGGGAGAAGTTCTTCTTCAAGCCGGGCAATCTCGGCTATCCGGTCTTCAGGACGCGGTACGCCACGATCGGCGTCTACATCTGTTATGACCGCCATTTCCCCGAGGGTGCGCGCCTGCTCGGCCTGCACGGTGCGGAAATCGTGTTCAATCCGTCCGCCACCGTGAAGGGATTGTCGCAGTATCTCTGGAAGCTGGAGCAGCCGGCACACGCCGTCGCCAACGGCTATTTCATGGGCTGTATCAATCGCGTCGGCGTCGAAGCGCCGTGGAACGTGGGGCAGTTCTACGGCTCGAGTTATTTCGTGGACCCGCGCGGCAATTTCCTGGCGCAAGGCAGCGAGGACAAAGACGAGTTGGTCGTCGCGGAAATGAATCTCGATATGATCGAGGAGGTGCGGCGCACCTGGCAATTCTTCCGCGATCGCCGCCCCGAGACGTACGACGACATGGTGCGGCAGCTGCCGTAGATGATTGTCCTCTTCCGCGCGCTGACGTACGCCACGTTGTTCATCGGGCTGCTGCTGGTGTTCGTGCCCGATCGCATCCTCGCGCCCGCGGGGATCGTGCGGCCTGCGACGATCGGGCTGCTGCAGATTCTTGCGATGCTCGTGATCGTGGCCGGTGCGGCCCTTGCGATCGCCTCGATCCTCACGTTCGCCTTCATCGGCAAGGGCACACCGGCCCCGTTCGATCCGCCGCGCAAGTTGGTCGTCGCGGGGCCGTACCGCTGGGTGCGGAATCCCATGTACATCGGCGCCGGTCTCGTGCTGCTCGGCGCCGCGATGTTCTACGGCTCGATCGGCCTGGTCCTGTATACGATCGCATTCTGGTCGATGGTGCATCTCTTTGTGCTGTTCTACGAGGAGCCCGTGCTGCGGCGCAAGTTCGGCGCCGAGTACGATACCTACAGCGCCACGCGGCGTCGCTGGATTCCCAAATGGCGCTCCTGATCCACGGCGGCCGCATCATCACGGCCACGGAAGACTTCACCGGCGACATCTACGCCGAGCACGAGACCATCACCCGGATCGAGCCGCACATCGATGCGAAGCTCGTCGCCCCCGGAGCCGAAGTCATCGATGCGCGCGGCAAGTACGTCTTCCCCGGGTTTATCGACCCGCACGTCCACATCTACCTGCCCTTCATGGGCACGTATGCCGCGGACGATTACGAGTCGGCCAGCAAGGCGGCGCTCGCGGGCGGCACGACCACGCTGATCGAGATGATCTGTCCGGGCGCGTCGGACGAGCCCGTCGCCGCGTTCGAGCTGTGGAAATCCAAGGCTGAGAAGCTCGCGGCCGTGGACTACACGTTTCACATGTCGGTCGTGCGGTTCGAAGAGCACATTCGCGAGCAGTTTCGGGAGATCGTCAAGGCTGGGGTCGCTTCGTTCAAGGTTTTCCTTGCTTACAAAGGTGCGTTAAACCTGTCTGATGAGGATTTATTCGGAACGATGCGCTTGGCCAAGGAACTAGGCGTGATTGTCACGGCGCATTGCGAAAACGCGGACGCGATCGACGCGCTGCAGAAGTCGCTGCTCGCCGCCGGAAAGACGGGGCCCGAATGGCACGGTCCGTCACGCCCGCCCGTGGTCGAAGCGGACGGGGTGCATCACCTCTGCACGTTCGCCGAGCTGCTCGGCACCCACGTCTACATCGTGCATACGTCCTGTGAGCCGGCCGTGCGCGCGGCGCTCGAGGCGCGCAAGCGGGGCGTGAACGTCTGGATCGAATCGGTGATCCCGCACTTCCTGCTGGACGAGACGTACGCCGAGCGCCCGGCGTTCGAAGGCGCGAAATACGTGATGTCGCCCCCGCTGCGTGCCAAAGCCAACCAGAACGTGCTCTGGAACGGCGTGAAGTCGCGCGAGATCAGCACCATCGCAACCGACCATGCGCCGTTCCGGTTCGAGGATCAGAAGCAGATGGGCAGGGACGCGTTCACGAAGATTCCGAACGGCATCCCGTCGGTGCAGGAGCGCGTCGATCTCGTCCATACCTGCGGCGTCGCCGCGGGCCGCCTCGGGTTACAGGCGATGGTGGACGCCTGTGCGACCCAAGCCGCCAAGTTGTTCGGGCTCTATCCGAAGAAGGGCACCATCCAGCTCGGCAGCGACGCCGATCTGGTCGTGTACGATCCGAGCTATCGGGGCACGTTCTCCAAGGAATGCGCCTACTCGAACGTCGACTACAGCGCCTATGAAGGCTGGGAGCAGAAAGGCCGCGCAGCAGCCGTGTCGGTCCGAGGGCAAGTCCAGGCACGCGACGGAGAGTTCGTCGGGACGATCGGTCGAGGCAAATTCTTGAAGAGGGAGCCTACCCACTGATGGATTCGCAGACCGTACGCCAGAAGCACAAAGATTTTCTGTTTCCCTGCGTCGCCAACTATTACGCCGAACCCGTGGTGATCACCGAGGCCCACGGGTCTTCGGTCAAGGACCTCGATGGCCGCGAATATCTCGATTTCTTCGGCGGCATCCTGACTGCGGGAATCGGGCACTCGCATCCCGACTTCGTGCGGCGCATTCAGGACCAGGTGGCCCGGCTGGTGCACACCTCGAGTGTCTACCCCACCGTCGAACAAGTGCGCGTCGCGGAGAAACTGACGCAGATCACGCCGGGGAAACTCAAGAAGAGCTTCTTCACGACGAGCGGGACCGAAGCCGACGAAACCGCCGTCATGCTGGCCAAGATTTACACGGGCCAGCAGGAGATCATCGCACTGCGCCACAGCTATGCGGGGCGCAGCCAGGGCGCGATCGCGATCACGGGGCAACAGCCCTGGCGCGTCCTGCCCACGCAGATCCCCGGCGTTAAGCACGCGCTGTCGCCCTACTGCTACCGCTGCCCGCTGGGCCTCGAATATCCCGACTGCGGCATCCGCTGCGCCCAGGACATCGAAGATCTGATCAAAACGACGACGACCGGCCGCCCCGCGGCCTTCATGGCCGAGCCGATTCAGGGCGCCGGCGGTTTCATCACCCCGCCCAAGGAGTATTTCGAGATCGCCGTCGGCATCATCCGCAAGTACGGCGCGGTCTTCATCTGCGACGAAGTGCAGACGGGCTGGGGCCGGACGGGCGACAAATGGTGCGGCATCGAGCACTGGGGCGTGGACCCCGAGATCATGACGTTCGCGAAGTCGATCGCGAACGGGTTCCCGGTGGGTGCCACGATCGCCACGGAAGAAGTCGCGAATGCGTTTACCGGTCTCTCGCTCTCGACATTCGGAGGCAATCCCATCTCGATGGCCGCGGTCGACGTGACGCTGGACGTCATGCAGCGCGAGAACACGCCCAAGCGCTCCGCCGAGCGCGGCAAGCAACTGCGGGATGCGCTCGAGGAGCTCAAGCAGCGGTTCCCCTTTATCGGGGATGTCCGCGGGATGGGCCTGATGCAGGGAATCGAGTTTGTCGAAGATCGCAAGACCAAGGAACCGTCGCCCAAGAAGACGACGGCGTTTCTCGAAGCGGCCAAACGACAGGGTCTGCTGCTCGGCAAAGGCGGGCTGTATGGCAACGTGATCCGCATCGCGCCGTCGATGTTGATCAGCAAGGCCGATATCGACGACGGCTGCCAGCGGATGGAGCGCGCGCTCGCCGAGGCTCAATGACGCTCGCCAACGCAGATCTGCTGCCGGTGCCACAGGACCGGCGTACCTGGAGCTGGTGGCACATCGCGGCGCTGTGGATCGGGATGGCAATCTGCATTCCGACGTACACGCTGGCATCCGGATTGGTCGATCAGGGTTGGACCTGGCAGGCCGCGGTCGGTGCGGTGATTCTGGGCAACGTCGTCGTCCTCCTGCCCATCGCGCTGAATTCGCACGCGGGCACGCGCTACGGCATTCCCTTCCCCGTCCTCGCGCGCAGCTCGTTCGGGGTGCTGGGCGCGAACATCCCGGCAATTCTCCGGGGGCTCGTGGCCTGCGGCTGGTTCGGCATCCAGACGTGGATCGGCGGCTGGGCGATCTACAAGCTGTTCGAGGCGATCTGGCCGGGCATCGCGACCCTGCCGCAGATCCTGCCGGCCTTCGTCGGGCTCAACACGGGCGAGTTCCTCTGCTTCTTGCTGTTTTGGGCGATGAATGTCTGGATCGTGCTGCGCGGCATGGATTCGATCAAGTTCCTGGAGACCTGGGGCTCGCCCTTTCTGCTCGCCGTCGGGGCGGCACTGTTCATCTGGGCCTGGGTTCGCTCGGGAAGCCTGGCGACAATGCTGGCAAATCCCCCGACCGCCGGACCTTCGAGCGGTCCAGCCGTCGCCACCGTGTTCGGCGCGGGACTGACATCCGCGGTCGCGTTCTGGGGCACCATGGCGTTGTCGATTCCGGACTTCTCTCGATACGCGCGTTCCCAGCGCGATCAGGTGGTCGGACAGGCGGTCGGCCTGCCTGGGACGATGGCGTTGTTCGCGTTCATCGGCGCCGTGGTGACCAACGCGACGCTCGTGATCTTTGGGACCAGGATCTCCGACCCGGTCGCGCTGCTCGCCAGGATCGGCGGTCCGTTGATGATCATGCTCTCGATGGCGGGGCTCGTCGTCGCAACGCTCACCACCAACATCGCCGCCAACATCGTGGCGCCCGCCAACGCGTTCTCGAACATCGCGCCGCACAAGATCACCTTCAAACAAGGCGCGGGTGTAACGGCGGTCATCGGCATTCTGATGATGCCGTGGCGGCTCTACAACGACGCCGCCGCGTACATCTTCACCTGGCTGATCGGCTACGGCGCGTTGCTCGGCCCCGTCGCCGGAATCATGATTGCCGACTACTTCGTGGTGCGGCGCGGTGAGCTGGTGGTTGACGATCTCTACCGGCGGGGCGGCAGCTACGAGTATTCGCGCGGGTTCAACTGGATCGCGATCGCGGCGCTGCTGCTCGGCGTGGCGCCCAGTCTGCCGGGCTTCGTCACGGCGCTGCGGGGCGTGCCGGCGCGAGGAGGATTCGGCACGATCTACAACTGGGCGTGGTTTGTCGGCTTCATCCTGTCCGCCCTCGTGTATCTCGTCGGCATGCGGGTGGGAGCAGGGAGCCGGGAGCAGGGAGCAGTCGGTGTCGGCATCTAACCCGCTAACCGACGAGCAACTCGCCGCCAATTTCGCCGACATCACGCCGCCGCTCACGAACGACGCCGCCCTGCTCGAGGCCAACAAGTGCCTCTTTTGTCATGACGCGCCCTGCACTATCGCCTGTCCCACGCACATCGACGTACCGGCGTTCATCAAGAAGATCGCGACCGGGAATCTGCGCGGCTCGGCGCGCGTCATCCTGGATGCGAACCCGTTCGGCCACTCGTGCGCGCGGGCTTGTCCGGTCGAAGTGTTGTGCGAGGGTGCTTGCGTCCTGAACGACCGCGACGAACAACCGATCAAGATCGCGCTGCTGCAGCGCCACGCCACCGACTACGTCCTGGAGAAAAAGCTCAGGCTGTTCGAGCCGGGTCGACGCACCGGGAAGCGCGTGGCGATCGTCGGCGCCGGCCCGGCGGGGCTGGCGTGCGCGCGCGATCTGCGGCGATTCGGCCACGACGTGACGGTCTTCGAAGCAAAGGACCAGCCAGGCGGCTTGAACACCTATGGCATCGCCGAATACAAGCTCAAGGCCGATCTCGCGCTCGCGGAAGTCCAGGACATTCTGGAGCTGGGCGTCGAGCTGAAGACCGGCGAGACGATCGCATCGCTCGACAACCTGCTGGCCGATTACGACGCCGTATTTGTTGGGATCGGCCTCGGGAGCACCAAGCGACTCGGCATCCCAGGCGAGGACCTCCCTGGCGTGGTGGATGCGCTCACGTTCATCGAGCATCTCAAGACGCATCCGTACCGCGAGACACCGGTGGGGCGGCAGGTCGTGGTGATCGGCGCGGGCAATACGGCGATCGACGCAGTCACCCAGGCGAAGCGGCTGGGCGCGGCGGCCGCGACGATCGTGTACCGGCGGAGTGAGGCCGATATGCCCTGCTATCACTACGAGTACGAGCTCGCCAAGCGCGACGGCTGCGGCTTCCGATTCAACGCGGCACCGCAGCGCATCATCGGCAACGGAGCCGTGGCCGGCATCGAGGTCCGCACGCCGGGCGGGACCGAGACCATCCCGTGCGACATGGTCATCGTCGCGATTGGACAGGGCGAGCGGACGGAGCTCGCGTGGCCGAAGGACGATCCGCGCGTGTTTGTCGGCGGGGACTGCGCAAACGGAGGAGCGGAAATTGTGAATGCGGCGGCGGAAGGAATAGAAGCCGCGAAGAGGATCGATGCTATGCTGACGGGCGGGGATGCCATGTAGGGGCGCAGCATGCTGCGCCCCTACGCATCCCCAACCGCGCGGAGGTGTTATGGCTGATCTCAGAACCAATTTTGCGGGTATCGAGAGCCCGAATCCATTCTGGCTGGCCTCCGGGCCACCCACCAACACCTATGGCCAAGTGGCCAAGGCATTCGACCAGGGCTGGGGCGGCGCGGTCTGGAAGACGATCGGCGAGCCGATCATCAACGTCTTCTCGCGCTACGGCTCCGTCGACCTGGGCGCGAACCGCATGATGGGCTTCAACAACATCGAGCTGATCAGCGACCGCCCGATCGCGGAGAATCTCAAGGAAATCGCCGAGGTCAAACGCAACTATCCGAAGCACGCGGTCATCGCCTCGCTCATGGTCGAGTCGAAGCAGAAGGCGTGGCACGAGATCGTGAAGCAGACCGAGGACACGGGCGCCGACGGGATCGAGCTGAACTTTGGCTGCCCGCACGGGATGAGCGAGCGCGGCATGGGGAGCGCGGTCGGTCAGGTCCCCGATTACACCTGTCAGATCGTCGGGTGGGTCAAAGAAGTCGCCACGATTCCCGTGATCGTGAAGCTCACGCCGAATGTCACCGACATCACGTATATCGCCCGCGCGGCGGTCAAGGGCGGCGCCGATGCATTGTCATTGATCAATACCATCAACTCCATTGTCGGTGTCGATCTGACGACGTTCGAGCCGCAGCCGTCGGTCGCCGGCAAATCGAGCCACGGCGGCTACTGCGGGCCGGCGGTGAAGCCGATCGCCCTGCACCTCGTCTCCGCCGTCGCCGGTGATGCGGCGGTGAAGATTCCGATCTCCGGGATCGGTGGCATCGCCACGTGGCGCGATGCCGCCGAGTTCATCGCCCTGGGCGCCGGGACGCTCCAGGTCTGCACCGCCGTAATGCACTACGGCTTCCGCATCGTGGAGGACCTGACCGACGGGCTGTCGAACTGGATGGACGACCGCGGCCACCGCACGCTCGCGGACGTCCGCGGCCGGGCGCTCCCGCGCGTCGCGAAGTGGGAAGACCTCGACCTGAATTACCACCTGCTCGCGCACATCGATCAGGACAAATGCATCAAGTGCGAGCTGTGCTGGACCGCGTGTGAAGACGGCGCGCATCAGGCGATCCGGCGCCTGCCGCGCGATAATGGCGGGCCCGTCGTGGAGATCATCGAGGAAGCGTGCGTTGGGTGTAATCTGTGCGCTGCGGTGTGCCCTGTGCAGGAGTGCATCACGATGCGAAAGGTGCCGAACGACTACGCGCCTGTGACCTGGAAGGAATACGCCGCCGGGAAAGGCAAGCTCGCGCCGCGGTCGGAGCAGTTCCATACGGCCACGTGGAGTCCAAGCGCGAAGCACTAACCACTTTCCTCTCTCTCTCTCTCTCCTCTTCTTGCTCGCAAAAAGGCGAGCATGTCATCCTGAGCGAAGCGCGCGGTACGCGCGCGCAGCGAAGGACCGACACCAAAAAGCAGGTCCTTCGCCCCTCCGGGGCTCAGGATGACATGCTCGGGTTTTGGACAGTAACAAAAGAAACAAAGAAGGGTTTCTAAAGCCGTCCGGGAGGCGCAACCGGCGGCACCGCCACTTGCTCCGGCTCCGGCGTAAAGTCTTCCCCGGGATTAATGAATCTGTCTCGCTCAAAGTTGTACTGCTTGTCATAAAGCTGCCTGTACCGGCCGTTTGCGACGAGCAGCTCGTCGTGCGTGCCCCGCTCCACGATCTGGCCGCCTTCCAGCACCAGGATTTGATCCGCGCTCCGGATGGTAGACAGCCGGTGCGCGATGACGAACGTCGTGCGGCCGCGGCGCAACGCCCGTAACCCATCCTGAATCTTGGCTTCGCTCTCGGAGTCGAGACTCGACGTCGCCTCGTCCAGCACCAGAATCCGTGGGTCGGCCAGAATCGCGCGCGCGATCGAGATGCGCTGCCGCTGCCCGCCCGACAGCTTCACGCCCCGCTCGCCGACGACCGTGTCGTACTTCTCGTCGAACTGCTCCACGAATTCATCGCAATGCGCGATCCGCGCGACCGCCTCGATCTCCTGCGGCGTCGCATGCGGCCGGGCGAACGCGATGTTCTCGGCGATCGTCCCGTCGAACAGAAAGTTGTCCTGCAGGACGACGCCGAGCTGCGTGCGATAGTCGGACAGCCGCACCGTGTTGAGATCGCGGCCGTCCACCAGGACCCGGCCCTGCTCGGGGCGGTTGAATGCCAGAACCAGGCTGACGAGCGTGCTTTTACCGGACCCCGATGACCCCACCAACGCCGTCGTCGACCCGGCGGGAGCCCTGAACGAGACATCCTTGAGAACGGGCACGCCGGGCTTGTACGCAAACGTCACGTGCTCGAAGACCACGTCGCCCCGCACCGTGGCGAGCGGCTGCCGCGTGGCGTCCTCGGCATCCTCGGTCGTCATGCGCCGCAGCTCGTAAATGCGGTCGAGTCCCGCGAACGCTTCGGTGATCTGCGTCCCGATGGAGGCGATGTTGATGAGCGGCAGCGCAACCAGACCGACGAAGATGATGTACTGGGCGAGCTGCCCGAGCGTCATCGCATTGGTCAGAACCGCCCGGCCACCGACCAGGATCATGACGACGGAGATCGCGCCGATCACGAATTGCGCGAACGCCCCTACGCCCGAGACGCCGGTCATCGTCATCGCGACGTTTCGGAAGAGCTGGTGGGCGCCGCGTGCGAACACCAGCCGCTCGCTCCGCTCGGAGCGGTAGGCCTTCACGATGCGAATCCCGCCCAACGTTTCCGCGAGCCGGCCGGTCACGTCCGCGTTGATCTTGCCGCGCTCGCGGAACAGAGGCCGCAGCCGGGAGAACGCATAGGCCATACCACCGCCGAACACGGCGAGCACCAGGATCGACACCGCGGTGAGCTTCCAGTTGAGCCAGAAAAGCACTGCCAGCGCGATCGTCCCCGTCACCAGTCCGCCGAGCAGCTGCACGAGACCGGTCCCGACCAGATTCCGGATGCCCTCGGCGTCGGTCATGATTCGTGAGATGAGGATGCCGGTTTTGGTCGAATCGAAATAGGCGATCGGCAGGCGCAACACGAAGGCTTGGATAGACTTGCGCATATCGGTGATGGCGCGCTGGGCGGCGACGCCAAGGATCTGCGAGAGCCCGAACGAGGTCACCGATTGCACGATGGTCGCCACCCCGACGGCTGCCGCAATGACACCGAGCAGGCCGGCGCGCTTCTGCCCGATGACCCCATCGATGAGGTAGCGCGAGGACCACGGCAGCACAAGCCCCGCGAGCCGGTTGACCATCATCAACGTCAGACCAATGGCGAGCCGATGGCGATGGTGCCAGATCAGCTCGCGTGCCTCGCGCCACGCATTGGCGTAATTGGGTTTCGGTTTCTTGTCTGCCACGGCGAGAAGCTTACCTGGTCCGGGAAGGCCTTACCAGGAGTCCGGTCGGCGAGACGCGTACCTCGTAAGTCCCGCCGCTGGGAGTCGTTGCGCCGATGAACGTGGCGGAGCCGTATTCCGCGTCGACAAACGGCCGCAGCACCCAGTAGCGGCGCGTCAGGTCGAACGCATCGAAGGGTTTGTTGGCGGCCAGCGAGTAGACCGTGCGCTCCTGCAGCTGCTCGTCGCTGAGCGTCTGGTAGCGTCCCGCGATCCGATCGAGCTCATAGACCGTCTCGAGACCGAGCAACGTGCCGATCGGTCGCCACTTCAGGACGTGCGCGTCGACGTAGACGGCGTCGCCCGCGAGATCAAACATGTGGAGGCTGCTGTCGGCCAACGTGACCGTGGCGCGGAAGTGGTGCGGGCCGAGCGGCTCGGTCTTGATCGTGGCGGCCAACGCCTCCTGCGTGAACGCCCGGTAGCCGTGAATCCCGACGGTGATCGCGCCCAGCAGCATGCCGACGGTGAGACACAGGGCCGCGGCGAGAAAGCCAACGCTGGAGCTGAGGCGGCGCCGGTTCCGCCAGGCGGACGCCGCGATGATGATCAATATCACAGCGACAAGGTCGAAACCGACCATGACGATTCTGAGAATGCCAGTCATTCCCTACACGTTACGCATCACCTGCCTCTGGCGCGAATTCGCCGCTCTTGCCACCTTCGGGCCATGAAACGCTCGACCGGAATCACGCTGGCGGTCATCGCCGCCATCATCGCGCTCTTCTTCTATATGTCCACTGCGCGGGCCACGCAGGAATGCACCGTCTGTGTGCAGTTTCAGGGGCGCTCCAACTGCGCCACGGCGGCGGGGAGGACGGTCGCCGAGGCGACGCAAACGGCGCACAACACCGCGTGCGGCCCTGTCGCCAGCGGGATGAACGAAACCATTGCGTGCGGTAACCGGGCTCCCGTGTCCGTGCAGTGCGGCCGGCGCCGGTAGGTGGCCGATTTTTCGATGCCCCGGGTCGCCGTTCCGGCGACTTTGTTAATGGCGGGCGGAGGCCAGCGCGAGGGCGAAATTTACGTCATGGAGCGTGTGCCCCAGCACGCCGGCCCCGAGACGCCGCTCGATATGCTGAATCGCCCGGAAGCGTTCTTTCCGTTTCGCCCCAAGAAGGGCAGTGAGCGCGTCTTGCTGGTCGCCAAGGCGCGGACTGTGACCTTGACGGTCCCGCGACCCCAGGGGGAGGATTCGGTACGACTCTCCGCCGCCAAGAAGGCCACCATGGAAATCACGCTGGCGGACGGGTCCACATTGAACGGATGGGCGACCCTCGAGCTGCCCCAGCACCACTCGCGCATCCTCGACTATCTCAATGCCGTGGCCGAGCCGTTCTTCGCCATCGCAACCGGCGATGGGGTGCATCTCATCAACCGCGCGCACGTCCTGTACGCGCGCCCGGAGGACTGAGGCATGGCGGCACGGCTCGATCCATTTGTCGATGTGATGCTGCGCGAGCGCGCGGATCAGCTCTACCTGCTGCCCGACGAACCCGTCACGCTCGTGAAGGACGGCAAGCCGCGCAAAGTCTCCAAGCAGCCGCTCACCGATCAGCACATCTACGCCTTGATGGTCGAGGTCGCGCCGCCCGAGGCGGCCGATAAAATCGACCACCAGTCGGAGACCGAGTTCGAATACGCCGCCGGCAACGGACTGGTGCGCGTGCGAATCGTGCCGGAGGGGGGCCGGCTCACCGCAGTGATCTCCGCGATTCGCCCAGCCTCGCAAGACCAAGCCGCACCGATAGTTGCGCAGTCACGGGAGGCTGAGACGACCGCCACGCGTCCGGCCGCACCGCCGACGCCGCCAGCCCCGAAGCCGGGTGCGCCGGCAAAGCCGCCCCGGGCATCCGTCATCGCCGCCGCGCCCATGGTGGAGTCGCCGGTGCTGGACACGCCCGCCACGGCGCTGAGCGCCCTGCCCGGTGAGTTCGCCTCCTCGCAGTACGAGGCCGCCGAGCAGAAACTCGGCAAGCTGCTGCGCGCGCTCGTGCAATCGGGCAGCTCCGATCTGCACCTGCGCGTCGGCGAGCCGGCCATGTTCCGCACCCACGGGGAGATCAAGCGGCAATCCGGTTCCGCGCTCAGCATGAACGATCTCGAGCTCCTGGTGCTCTCGATCATGCCCGAACGCAACCGCGGCGAGTGGAAAGAGTCCGGTGATACGGATTTTGCCTACGACATCGCGGGACTCGCCCGCTTCCGCGTCAACGCCGCGCGCGATCGCAAAGGCCCGGTGGCGGTGTTCCGCGTGATTCCGGCCAAAGTGGTGACGGTCGAAGAGATGGAGCTCTCCGAGGAGGTGCAGAAGCTCTGTTACCTCAAGAAAGGGCTCGTCCTGATCACGGGACCGACCGGCTCGGGAAAGTCCACGACGCTCTGCGCGCTGATCGATCTCATCAACCGCACTCGCACGGATCACATCATCACGATCGAAGATCCGATCGAGTTCGTGCATGAGAACAAGAAGTGCCTGATCACGCAGCGGCAGGTCCATGTCCACACCGAGAGCTTCAAGTCGGCGCTGCGCGCGGCGTTGCGCGAGGACCCCGATATCGTGCTGGTCGGCGAGATGCGGGACCTCGAGACGGTCGCGATCGCGATCGAGACGGCAGAGACGGGGCATCTCGTGTTCGGCACGCTGCACACGACCCACGCCGCGTCGACGGTCGAACGCATCATCGATCAGTTCCCAGCCGATCGTCAGGCGCAGATCCGGGTCATGTTGTCCGAATCGCTGAAGGGCGTTATCTCGCAGACGCTCTGCAAGAAGGTGGGCGGCGGGCGCGTCGCCGCGCGCGAGATCCTGCTCGCCACACCCGCGATCGCGAACCTGATCCGCGAGGGCAAGACGTTCCAGATCCCGTCGATCATTCAAACCAGCAAGAAGCTGGGGATGCTGACGTTGAACGATGCGCTGCTCGAGCTCGTGGAAAAGAAGGTCATCGAGCCCGACGAGGCGTATGTCCGGTCGGTCGAGAAGGCCGGCCTCGCCGCCAGTCTCAAGGCGAAGGGGTTCAAAATCTCGCTCACACCGGAGGCGTAGTCCCGCAGTGCGTGTGTGGCGGGGTGCACCATACCCCCTGGGCGCGACGTGGGACGGCCAGGGGGTAAACTTTGCCCTCTTCTCGGAGCAGGGCACGGGCGTGGACCTCTGTCTGTTCGATGCCCCTGGTCAAGCAGATCAATCGCAGCTCATCTCGCTGACGGAGCAAACCAATCAGGTTTGGCACTGCTATTTGCCCGATGCGCGTCCTGGTCAGTTATACGGGTACCGCGTCCACGGCCTGTACCAACCGCAACAGGGCCTCCGCTTCAATCCCGCCAAGCTCGTCCTCGACGCCTACGCCAAGGCCATCACCGGGCCGGTGCGCTGGGACGATACGGTGTACGGCTACACCATCGGCGGCTCCGGGGGGGACCTGACGCGCGACGACCGCAACTCCGGCGGCGCCATGCCCAAATGTGTCGTGATCGATCCGGCGTTCGACTGGCGGGGCGACCGCCCGCCGAAGATTCCGTGGAACCAGACCGTGATTTACGAGTGCCACGTCAAGGGCATGACGATCAAGCATCCCGGTGTGCCGGAGAAAGTGCGCGGCACCTACCTCGGCCTCTGCACCAAGCCCATCATCGAGCATCTCCGCGCCCTGGGCGTGACGAGCGTCGAGCTGCTGCCGATTCATCACTGCATTAGCGCTCGGCGGCTCGTCGACCGCGGGCTCACGAATTACTGGGGCTACGACTCGATCGGCTTCTTCGCCCCCGACGCGCGCTTTTCCCTCGAGAATCAAGTCGGCGAATTCAAGCAGATGGTGCGGACGCTCCATGCCGCGGGACTCGAGGTGATTCTCGACGTCGTCTACAACCACACGGCCGAAGGCGACCAGCTCGGCCCCACCCTCGCATTCAGGGGAATCGACAACCGCGCCTACTATCACCTGGAGCCCGACGACCCGCGCCATTACGTCGATTTCACCGGGACCGGCAACAGCCTGAACATGGGGCATCCGAACACACTGCAGCTCGTGATGGATTCGCTCCGTTATTGGGTCATGGAGATGCATGTCGACGGCTTCCGCTTCGATCTGGCGCCGGCGCTTGCCCGCCAGCTCTACGAAGTCGACCGGCTGAGCGCGTTCTTCGACGTGATCCACCAGGATCCGGTACTATCGCAAATGAAGCTCATCGCGGAACCGTGGGATGCCGGCCCCGGGGGCTATCAGGTGGGCAAGTTTCCCGTGGGGTGGGCGGAGTGGAACGGCAAGTACCGCGATACCGTCAGACGGTTCTGGCGGGGCGAGGGGGGCCAGGTCGCTGATCTCGCGTCACGCCTCTCCGGCTCCGCCGACATCTACCAGTGGACCCAGCGCTCCGCGTACGCGAGCATCAACTTCGTCACGGCGCACGATGGCTTCACCCTCCACGATCTGGTCAGTTACGAGCAGAAGCAGAACGAGGCGAACGGCGAAAACAACCAGGACGGCTCGAGCGACAATCTCAGTCGCAACTGGGGGGTCGAGGGGCCGACGAGCGATCCTGCCATTCTCGAAGCCCGCTATCGAGCCATGCGCAACGTCCTGGCGACCCTCGCCTTGTCGCAGGGCGTGCCGATGATCTCGCTCGGTGACGAGCTTGCGCGCACGCAGCGTGGCAACAACAACGCCTACTGCCAGGACAATGAGACCAGCTGGGTCGACTGGAATCTGGACGAGCGGCAGCGAGGCCTGCTCGACTTCGCGCGCCGCCTCTTCGCGATCCGCGCGGCAAATCCGGTGCTGCGGCGGCGGACGTTCTTCCGCGGTCAGATCGTCGATCATCCCGGGCTCGAGGACCTCACCTGGCTGCGGGCCGATGGCACCGAGATGGCGGAGGCCGATTGGAAGACCGCGGCCGCCCACGCGCTGGGCATGCTGATCAACGGTGATGCCACCGACGAGACGGACGACAAAGGCGAGCCGATCAAGGGCGACACGATGCTGCTCCTCGTGAACGCGAGCGACGCGCAGATCGATTATGCCCTTCCAAACCACGGAGGCTGGAGCGCGCTCATCGATACCTCCCGTGAGCCGCTCCAGCCCACCGACCGCTACCCGCTCAGCGGCAACTCGCTAGTACTCCTGCGTCTCACCCCTTGATGGTCTTCGTGACGTCGTCCCACGTCACGGCCGTGCGGCGGAAATAGGCCTCGTTCGCCATGTGACACGCGAGCGCGGCGTTGTGGCCGAACACGACATCCTCGACCACCGGTTTCCGCGTCCGGACCGCTTCGAAGTAGTTCCACAGGTGCGGACGCGTGTCGTCGAAGTCCGGGGTGCTGAAGGTGACGGTTTCGGAGAGCGGCGGAGCCTGACCCGCTTGTAGGTCGTGCTCCTTATGCCACTGTGTCTGGTACGCGTCGCGCAGCGCGCGCGGAAAGCTACTGGTGTAATAGCTCGGCCACTGATCCGTCCCGACCTGCGGTGAGAATGTCAACTTATCGCCGGCGACGTCGAGAATCCCCTTTGACCCCTGAATCCGGTACTGCTCGGGCATTTCGGTGCCGAGATTGAGCCGCATGTAGACCGGCAGGTCGCCGCTGTAGTAGTAGATCGTCGCGTGCACGTCCGGCATGTTGCGCCCGTCCTTCCAGCGCCGGATCCCGCCGACCGACATCGCCTGCTTCGGCGGCTCGTTGATGCCGAGCATGAACTGCATCCCGCTGATCAGGTGGACGAGCAGATCGCCGGCGACGCCGGTGCCGTACTCCTTCCAGCACCGCCAGCGTGCGAAGATGTTCGGATCGAGCGAGCGCTTGGGGACGTCGTTCTGCCAGGTGTCCCAGTCGAGGGTCTGTAACGAGAGATCGGGGGGAGGCGGATACTCCCACGCGCCCGTGGGTTCGTTACGGCCGAGCCAGCCCTCGACGAGCGTCAGGTCGCCTAACATACCTTGCGCGAGCATCTCTTTCGCCTTGGCGCAGATCTGCGAGCTGACGCGCTGTGAGCCGACTTGCAGGATCCGGCCGCTCTTCTTGACCGCATCGACCATCGCGACGCCGTCCGCGGCCGTGTGCGACATCGGCTTCTCGATGTAGATGTCCTTCCCTGCGCTAACGGCCTCCACGACCATCCGCTTGTGCCAGTGGTCCGGCACCGCGGCGACGATGCAATCGATGTTCTTGTCGTCGAGCAGCCGGCGATACTCCCGCGTCGTGGGGAGATCGGGGCGTACGATTTCTTTGGCCAAGGTGTGGCGGCCATCATACAGATCGGCCGCGGCGGCGCAGGTGACACCGGGTAACTGAATCGATGTGCGGAGCAGGCCGTTCCCTTGCATCCCGACGCCCACCATGCCGAAGCGCACGGTATCGCTCGGGGCGACGCGGCGAAACTTGAACGGCTGGGCCGTGAGCGAGACGCCCGCGGCAGCGGCACTCACTTCGAGGAATTCGCGGCGGGACCAAGTAGGTTTTTTCATGGCGATTCTCCCTGAGGCGCGGGGTGGAACCGCCAATTATGGCCCGGGAATCTGCCTTCGGCTATCGGGCCGGATAGGTGCCGAGGATGCGGATACCGGAGGTAAAGGCCCGTAATTCCTCGATCGCGGGGCCGATGCCATCGCCGGAATCGACGACATCCAGATAGAACAGATACTCCCACGGGCGTCCCGGCAGCGGCCGCGACTCGATCTTTGTCAGGTTCAACCCTCGAGCCGCAAACACCCCCAAGGCCCGATGCAGCGTGCCCGGCGTGTTCCCGAGCGCCAGCATCAACGACGTCTTGTTCGCTTCCTCGCGTGGCGCCGGATCACGGGCGATCACGAGAAAGCGCGTGTAGTTCTCGGCGTGATCCTCCAACCCTTCCGCGATGACGTCGGCACCGTAGAGCTCCGCGGCGAGTTTCGAGGCGATGGCCGCGTCGGCGTCCACCTTGCCCGACATCACGTCGCGCACGCTTCCCGCCGTGTCGTACGCGGGGACGGCGACGACGTCGGGGTGCGTGAGAAAAAAGTGGCGACACTGCGCCAGCGCAACCGGATGCGACGCGACGCGGCGAACCTGCGGAAGCGCCGTGCGCGGCGGGGCGATCAGGCAGTGGCGGATGCGCAGCTCGGTTTCGGCCACGACATGCAGAGCGTGCGCGCTGAGCAGATCGTAGTTCTCGTGGACCGATCCGGCGAGCGTGTTCTCGATCGGCACGATCCCGTTGGTCGCGTCGCCAGTTTCGACGGCGCGGAATAGATCCACGAAAGTGGCGCAGGTTACGAGATGGACCGCGGGACCATGCGTCTCGAGGGCGGCGGCGTGGCTGAACGAGCCCGCCTCGCCCTGGATGGCTACCGCCTCAGGCATCCGTCACCGCGCCCCGACTGCTGCTCGAGACGAGCCGGGCGTATTTGGCCAGCACGCCGGACGTGTACCGCGGCGCGGGCGCCTTCCAGCTCGCCTTTCGGGCCGCCAGCTCCCGCTCGGAAATGTTCATGCGCAGCTCACGCCCCCCGCCGGCGTCGATTGTGATCGAATCGCCCTCCCGCACCAGAGCAAGCGGGCCGCCGAGCGCCGCTTCCGGCGCGACGTGCCCCACGACGAGACCGTGCGTCCCGCCGGAGAACCGCCCGTCTGTGATAAGCCCGACGCTGTCGCCGAGCCCCGCGCCGACGAGCGCGGCCGTCGGCGCCAGCATCTCGCGCATTCCCGGCCCGCCCTTCGGCCCTTCGTAGCGGATGATCACGACGTCGCCCTTGCGCACCTCGCCGGCGAGAATCGCCGCGAGGCACGCCTCCTCGGAGTCGAACACGCGCGCGGGACCCGTGATTTGGTGTGAACCTTTGCCGCTCACCTTCGCGACGGCGCCCTCCGGCGCGAGGTTGCCGCGGAGGATCACGATGTGACCCGACGGCGCGAGCGGGCGATCCCACGGATGGATCACGTCCTGCTCGGGCGACGGGCGGGACGGGACGCTCTTCAAGACGTCGGCGATGGTTCGGCCGTCGACCGTCACGGCGTCGCCGTGCAACACCCCGTTCGCCAGGAGAATGCTCATGACCTGAGGAATGCCGCCGGCGCGATGCAAGTCGGTCGTGACATAGCGACCGGACGGCTTCAAGTCGCAGAGGACGGGCACACGCGCGCGCGCCGTTTCGAAATCGTCGAGGACGAGCGGAACCCCGGCCGCGTGGGCGATGGCCAGGAGGTGCAGCACCGCGTTGGTGGAGCCACCGATGGCCATGACGACCGCGATCGCGTTCTCGAACGCCTGCCGCGTGAGGATCTGGCGCGCCAGCCGCCGCGCCCGCACCGCCTGAAACAGCACTTCTGCGGCCCGAGCCGCCGCGTCCGCTGTTTCCTGATCCTCGGCCGCCATCGTGGACGTGCCGGGGAGACTCATGCCCATCGCCTCGATCGCGGCCGACATGGTGTTCGCGGTGAACATCCCGCCGCAGGAGCCCGCGCCCGGACACGCGCGGCGCTCGATCTCGAGCAGCTCCGCTTGCGGCATGCGCCCCGCCCCGGCCGCCCCCACCGCTTCGAACACACTCACGACGGTGAGATCGCGGCCGCCGTAGTGGCCCGGCTTGATCGTGCCGCCGTAGACGAAGACTGCTGGAATGTCGAGCCGCGCGATCGCGATCAGCGCGCCCGGCATGTTCTTATCGCAGCCGCCAATGGCGAGTAGCCCATCCATGCGCTGCGCGCCGCAGGCCGTCTCGATCGAGTCGGCGATGACTTCTCGCGACACGAGTGAATAGCGCATGCCCTCGGTCCCCATCGAGATGCCGTCGCTGACGGTGATCGTCCCGAACGTCTGCGGCATGGCCCCCGCCGCGCGCAGCGCCTGCTCGGCTCGCTTCGCCAGGCGATCGAGGCCGGCGTTGCATGGGGTGATGGTGCTGTGCGCGCTCGCGATCCCCACGATTGGCTTCGCGAAATCGCCGTCCCGGAAACCGACCGCGCGCAACATCGCGCGGTTGGGCGCGCGCTCCAACCCTTCCGTGATGGAGCGGCTGCGAAAGTTGTCGGTCACGACAACCCCTCGAGCGCCTCGGCGAGCACGAGCTCGACCACGCGGCTCCCCATTTCCTTCGTGCCGATGATCTGGTCACCGGGGCGCGCGAGATCCTGCGTGCGCGCACCGGCATCGAGTGCTGCCGCGATCGCTTCGTCCACGGCGTCTGCCGGGGCCGGCAGATTGAGCCCGTGCCGCAGCAACATGGCGACGGTCGCAATCGCGCCGATGGGATTGGCGACATCGCGGCCCGCGAGCGGCGGAGCCGAGCCGTGCACGGGCTCGAACAGACCCGCGCCGTCGCCAAGCGACGCGGATGGCAGCAGGCCGAGCGAGCCGGCCAGCACGGCGGCTTCATCGCTCAGGATGTCGCCGAACGTGTTCTCGGTCAGCACGACGTCGAGCGACGCAGGATCGCTCACGAGCCGCATCGCCGCCGTGTCCACATAACAGTGCTCCAAACGAACGTCGGGATACGACCGCCCCACCTCCGTTACCGTTTCCCGCCACAACTGCGATACCTCGAGCACGTTGGCTTTGTCGACCGAGGTCACCAGTCGCCGGCGGCTGCGCGCCGCGTCAAATGCGACGCGGGCGATGCGATCGATCTCGGCAGTCGTATACGCGAGCGTATTGACGGCGCGCTTGCCGTTGCGGCCGCGCGGCTCGCCATAATAGAGCCCGCCGGTCAGCTCGCGCACGACGAGCAGATCGACGCCTTTCAGTCGGTCGGGCTTGAGCGGCGAGCAGCCGGCGAGCGCCGCATGGACGGCGACCGGGCGCAGGTTGGCGTAGACGTCCAGCAGCTTGCGCAGGGTGAGGAGGCCCGTTTCGGGCCGCTGCTCGCGCGGCGCGCCATCTAGGGTGGGATCGCCGACCGCACCGAGCAAGACCGCGTGGCTGCGCGTCACCGCGCGGCGGGTTTCGGGCGGCAATGGACTATTGCTCGTTCGGACCGCCGCGGCGCCCACCGGGCACGTGTCCAGCGCAAACCGGATTTCGAAGCGCTCGCCCACCGCCTCGAGCACGCGCACCGCTTGCGCAATCACGTCGGGGCCGATGCCGTCTCCCGGCAGCACGGCGATCGTGTAGCGCTTCATCCATGCCTCCGCTCATAGGCCGCGATGCTCGGCTCCTCGAGCAGCGTCCGGCTGATTTCGTCGAGACCACGCAGCAGCAGCTCGCGCCCGTAGGGATCGGCGGAGAACCGCGCTTCGAAGCCATGGTCATTTGTGATCACCTGCCGCTCCAGATCAACCTCGATTTCGCGCCGGCCGGCTTCGGTGCCGTGAACGAGATCGTCCACCTCGGACGCCGGCAATCGCACCGGCAGTACGCCATTGCGATAGCAGTTGGACGCGAAAATGTCCGCAAACGAGGGTGCGATGATGGCCCGGAATCCGTATTGGGCGAGCGCCCACACGGCGTGCTCGCGGGAGGACCCGCAGCCGAAGTTGGGCCCCGTAACGAGGATCGTCGCCCCCCGCGCCTTGGGGCTGTTGAGCTCGAACGCGGGATCGAGTGAACCGTCCGGCCGGTAACGCCAGTCGTAGAACAGCGCTGGCCCAAAGCCTGTGCGCTCGACGCCTTTGAGAAACTGTTTCGGGATGATCTGATCCGTATCCACGTCGCGCCGCAGCAACGTGACAACCGTGCCCCGATGGCGCACAAAAGACTCTACCATTCGCGCACGTCCACCAGGTGGCCCTCGATGGCAGCCGCGGCCGCCATCATCGGGCTCATCAGGTGCGTCCTGCCGCCTCGTCCCTGCCGTCCCTCGAAATTGCGGTTCGACGTCGCCGCACATCGCTCGCCCGCGCCCAACACATCATCGTTCATGCCAAGGCACATCGAGCACCCCGCATTGCGCCACTCGAACCCCGCTTCGCGAAACACTTGATCGAGACCCTCCTGTTCGGCTTGCGCTTTGACGCGCTGCGAGCCGGGCACGACCATCGCCCGCACTCGTGGAGCGACATGCCGGCCACGCACGATGCTGGCCGCGGCGCGCAGATCCTCGATGCGCGCGTTCGTACACGATCCCAAGAACACGCGGTCGATCGGAATCCCAGCGAGCGGCATGCCGGGTTCGAGCCCCATGTACTCCAGCGCCCGCTGCGCGGCGCGGCGTTCGGTGTCGGTGCCGAGCTGCGCGGGATCGGGGACGCGCGCGGTGATGTCGGCGACCATGCCGGGTGTCGTTCCCCACGTGACCTGCGGGCCGATGCTGGAGGCATCGAGGCTCACCTGCGCGTCGAACCGGGCCTCAGGGTCCGTGCGCAATGCCCGCCAGCGCGCGACGGCACTCGTCCACGCCGGCCCGGTGGGGGCGCGCGGCCGTCCCTGCAGGTACGCGAAGGTCAGGTCGTCGGGCGCGATCATTCCGGCGCGGGCACCCGCCTCGATCGACATGTTGCACACCGTCATGCGTTCTTCCATCGAGAGCGCGCGGATCGCGTCTCCCGTGTACTCGATCACGTGGCCCGTCGCCCCGGCAGTGCCGATTCTGCCGATGAGCGCGAGGATGAGGTCCTTGGCGGAGACGCCTGCGCGGCGTGCGCCGGTGATGCGCGCCTCGAGCGTACGCGGCCTGGGGAGGGCGACGCATTGCGTCGCGAGGACATGCTCGACCTCGCTCGTGCCGATGCCGAGCGCGAATGCGCCGAACGCACCGTGCGTCGCGGTGTGCGAGTCGCCGCACACGATCACCATCCCCGGTTGCGTGGCGCCAAGCTCCGGGCCGATCACGTGCACGATCCCCTGCCCCGGCGAGGCGAGATCGAACAGCTCGATCCCGAATTCCCGTGCGTTGCTGCCGAGCGCGTCGACCTGCCGCGCCGCCACCGGATCGGCGATGGGGCGCGAGCGGTCCCCGGTCGGGATGCTGTGATCGACGGTCGCCAGCGTCCGCTCCGGCCGCCGCACCCGGCGGCTCGCGCCGCGCAGGCCGGCAAACGCCTGCGGCGACGTGACCTCATGGATCAGATGCAGATCGACGTACAGCAACGCCACTTCGTCCGTGAGCTGCTGCACGACGTGTGCGTCCCACACCTTCTCGAACAGCGTGTCTGTCACGCGCGCGCGCTCTCCCGCTCCTGCTTGCGGACCGGCGCTGGAGCCGCCTGCGGCTTTGCGCGCTTGCCCTCTTCTGTCCACGGCATCATCGCCCGGAGCCGTGCGCCGACCTGCTCGATCGGGTGCTGCTGCGCGTTGCGACGCAGCTCATTGAAGCGCGGCGCGCCCGCCCGAGACTCGGCGATCCACTCCTTCGCGAAGGCACCGCTGCGAATGTCGGCCAGCAAGCGCCGCATCTCCGCGCGGACCGCGGGACTGATCACGCGCTCACCCCGGGTCAAATCCCCGTACTCGGCCGTATCGCTGATCGAATGCCGCATGAAGCTGAGCCCGCCGCGGTAGATCAGGTCCACGATGAGCTTCAGCTCGTGCAGACACTCGAAGTACGCCATCTCGGGAGCATAGCCGGCTTCTGTGAGGGTTTCGAACCCGGCCTGGATCAGCGCGGTGACACCGCCACACAGCACGGCCTGTTCACCGAACAGATCGGTCTCGGTCTCTTCCGCGAACGTCGTGGCGAGCACCCCGGCGCGTGAGCAGCCGATTCCGGTGGCATACGCGAGCGCGTTGGGGAGGGCCTGGCCACTCGCGTCTTGATGCACCGCGACCAGCCCGGGCACCCCACGTCCCGCCTCATACTCGCTGCGAACCAGGTGGCCGGGCGACTTCGGCGCGATCATCGAGACATCGACGCCGGGCGGCGGCGCGATCTCCCCGAAGTGCACGTTGAACCCGTGCGCGAACATCAGCGTCTTGCCGGCGGTGAGCGCGGGAGCGATCGCCGCTTCATAGACCGCGCGCTGCTCCTGGTCCGGCACGAGCATCATGATCACGTCGGCGGCGCGGGCAGCTTCGGCGACCGGCCGCACCTCGAGGCCATCCGCGGTGGCGCGCTTCCACGATGCGCCGCTCTCCCGCAATCCGACGATGACCCGGGCTCCGCTGTCGCGCAGGTTCTGCGCATGCGCGTGCCCCTGACTGCCGTATCCGATGATCGCGAACACTCGGTCCCGTAACCGCGCGGGATCGGTGTCCTTCTCGTAATACACGCGCACGGCTGCGCTCATGTTGCCTCCGGAAGAAATGGCCGTGATGGTCGCCTTGCGGACGCCGATCACGTTTTGGATTTGCAGAACCAGGTTGTCGGCGGTCGCGTCATCCGCGTCGATCTCACATGACATCCGCCAGACGCCCGGCGCTCCGCGCGAATCCACGGCGAAATCGCGAATCGGCTGATTGCGGCGGCGCAAGACGCCGCACGCGCGGCCGAGTGTCAGCAGGTCGCTGTTCAGCTGCACCGTCACGGTTCGGCGCGTGGCGCTCATGCTGGCGCCGCCTCGAGTGGCTCGGAGAGCGAGCCCCCCGGGACGATCATCGGGAAAACGTTGGCTTCCTGCTCGATCACCAGCTCGACCAATGCCGGACCCGGTGTTTCGTTGGCCCGACGCAACGCGTCTTCGACCTGGCTCGCGTGGTCGACGCGCCACCCCGGAATACCGTAGGCGGCGGCGAGCTTCACATAATCGGGACTCCAGATCGGCGTGCTCGAATAGCGGCCACCATGGAAGAACTGCTGCCACTGCCGCACCATGCCGAGGAAGCCGTTGTTAAAGATCGCGAGCTTCACCTCGAGACCTTCCTGCACCATAGTGGCGATCTCGGCCATGTTCATCTGAAATCCACCGTCGCCGGAAAGAGCCCAGACCGGCTCGTCGGGACGAGCGAGGTGCACACCCATCGCGGCCGGAACCGCGAAGCCCATGGCGCCCAGGCCGCCGGATGTGATGTGTGTGTTGGGCCGCTGGAAGGGATAGCGCTGCGCGATCCACATCTGATGCTGGCCCACGTCAGACACGATCGTGCAGCGCCCGCTCGTAACGTCGGCGAGCGCGGTGAGAATCACATCGGGCGACAACCCTCCGGCGAACGATTCCTCGCGCTGTCGCATCAGGCCGCCGATCTCGGTACGCCACGCCATGCAATTGCGCGGCTCGACCGCGGCGAGGAGCCGCTGGACGACACTGCGCGCGTCGCCGACGATTCCCACCGCCACAGCCACCGTGCGCCCGATGGCGGCCGCCTCGATATCGATGTGCACGATCTTCGCGCGCGGCGCGAACGTGGCCGTATTCCCGGTCACGCGATCGTCGAACCGCAGGCCGATCCCCACGATCAGGTCGGCCGCCTGGATGGCTTTGTTGATGTGCACCTCACCGTGCATCCCCGGCATCCCGAGGTGCAGCGGGTGCTCTTGCGGGAAACCGCTGATGCCGAGCAGTGTCGTGATCACCGGCATCCCGGTCCGCTCGGCGAGCCTGCGCACCTCGGCGTACGCGCCGCTGACAATCACGCCGCGGCCGATCATCAACAGCGGACGCTCGGCCTCGGCGATGAGGCGTGCCGCGTGCTGGATGGCCTCCTCGATGCCCTGGGTGTCGGGCGTCAGATGTCTGGGCTTCCCTGGCCCCTGACCCCCGGCACCTGACACCCTGTATTCGGCCTTCTGGTTCTGGACGTCCTTCGGGACGTCCACGAGGACCGGACCGGGACGCCCTGCCATCGCGATCGCCATGGCCTCTCGTACATCGTCGGCGAGGTCCGCGACGTCGCGGACGAGCACGTTGTGCTTCGTCACCGGCATCGTCACGCCCACGACGTCGGTCTCCTGAAATGCGTCGCGGCCGAGCATGGGACGCGCCACCTGGCCGGTGATCGCCAGCACGGGCGAACCGTCCATGTGCGCCGCGGCGAGGCCGGTGACGAGATTGGTCGCGCCTGGCCCGGACGTCGCGACGCACACGCCGACCCGATTGCCCGCGCGCGCGTAGCCATCGGCGGCGTGCGCCGCGGCTTGCTCATGGCGTACGAGGATGTGACGCACGGCATCCTGTCCGTGGAGCGCGTCGTAAAACGGCATGATTGCGCCGCCGGGATACCCGAACATTACTTCCACGCCCGCGTCGGCGAGCGTGCGGCGCAGGATCTGCGCACCAGTCAGCAGTTCGCTCATGGGCGGCTACACTCCCCAGTAATAGCTGCTGCTCAGCGCCGCCGTCTCGAGCCCGTCGGCGTGGTCAGCCTTGTTCAGTGCGTGGAGCAGCGCGCGCGCGCCCGCCTCGACGATGTCCGTGGACGCGCCGTGACCACTGAGCGACTTGCCGTCGATGCGCACCTGGAGCAGCACGCGCCCCAGACTGTCGCGCCCCGGCGTGACCGATTGGACCGAGAGATCGAGTACCTCGATCGTGCGGCCGACCGCCTCGCCGACCGCCGCGAACGCGGCCGCAATCGGTCCGTTTCCACTCGCCGTGGCGCTGCGTTCATTGAATCCCGGGCCGGCGATGCGCACTTCGGCCGTCGCCGTCTCGGTCCCGCACGTCACGCGCAGCTGCGCGAGGTTGTAGACCTCGGGCGCGCGATGGAATCCGTCGTGGAGCAGCGTGAGCAGGTCCTCATCCAGGATCTGCCGCTTCTTGTCGGCGAGCGCCGTGAACGCCTGGTACAGCTGCTCGATCGCGTTCGCGTCCGGCTCGTAGCCGAGCTCGCGATAACGGCGCTCGAGGGCGTGCCGGCCGGAGTGCTTGCCGAGCACGATGCTCGAACCGCCCGCGCCGACCGTCTCGGGCGCGATGATCTCGTACGTGAGGCCGTTCTGGAGCACGCCGTGCTGGTGGATCCCCGCTTCGTGGGCGAACGCGTTGCGTCCGACGATCGCCTTGTTCGGTTGCGGGAACACACCGATTTCGTGGGACAAGAGCCGGCTGGTGCGCATGATTTCGCGCGGGTTGACACGGCAGCGGAACGAGAGGACCTGCGGGCGCGTGCGGCCCGCCATGACGATCTCCTCGAGCGCGGCGTTGCCCGCCCGCTCCCCGATCCCGTTGACGGTGCACTCGACCTGTCCGGCACCAGCCTCGATCGCCGCGAGCGAGTTGGCGACCGCAAGGCCGAGGTCGTCGTGGCAGTGGGCGCTCAGCACGACGTTCGCCGTCTCGGGCACGCGCTCGCGAATCGTGCGGAACAGCGCCGCGTACTCCGCCGGCGTGGTGTAGCCGACGGTGTCCGGCAGGTTGATCGTCGTTGCCCCTTCGGTGATGGCGACGAGGACGACGCGGGCCAGGAAGTCGACGTCGCTCCGCGTCGCGTCTTCCGCCGAGAATTCGACGTCCGGCGTGTACCCGCGAGCGCGCCGGACGGCGGAACGGACGCGTTCGATGCAGGTCGCGCGATCGATCCGCAGCTTCTGTTCGAGGTGGAGATCGGACGTCGCGATGAACACGTGGATACGCTTCCGCGCCGCCCGCGCGAGCGCTTCCGCCGCCCGGTCGATATCGCCGTCGTGACATCGTGCCAGGGCGGCGATGATGGGACGCTGGACCGCCTCGGCAACCTGCTGCACGCCGCGCAGGTCGCCTTGCGAGGCGGCGGGGAAGCCGGCTTCGATTACGTCGACGCCGAGCGCATCGAGCTGGCGTGCCAGTCGCAGCTTTGCTTCCGCTGACATCGCATTCCCGGGCGCCTGCTCGCCGTCGCGCAACGTGGTATCGAAGATGATGACATCCCTGGCCATGGTTCCCCCGCTTCGTGGTAAAAAAAGCCGCGAACCTGTTTGGGTTCGCGGCGCCGGTGCTGCTTCGTCCTACTCTCGAGCGACTTCTAGACTCTTACCTCCGCGCGCGCCTCGAACCCTCCCCTGAGCAGCGTAAGGCTCAGGAGCAGGACCAGGCTAAGCAGCAGCGCGAATTGGGCGGTCATGTGCGAGCCATCAATCTCCGTAAATGCCTGTCGGTGTCAAGAGCACGTTACACCTAGAGCCACCGGTCGGATTTGAACCGACGACCGCTCGATTACGAATCGAGAGCTCTACCACTGAGCTACGGTGGCGTAGTGTTGCGACAACGAGTTACCGATTCGGTCGAGAGTTCTACGCCTTGGTGCCAATGGTGGTGCCAAAACCGAGTCCACGTAGAGCCTCCAACCGAGTCCCTAACTTAGCAACGTGTTGTTCGACACGGTACTCCACCGCCTCGGAGCGATGCCGGACTTGTCCAAGGTGTCCGTAAACCCTGCGGACCATCGACTCTCCGCCGTGACCCATTTCCCGCGCGACCGTGTACGTGCTGACCGGCGCCCCAGCATCGAGCGTCTGTAGGCGAGTGGCGCAGTAGGTGTGCCGAAACGTCTTGGAGCGGATGTCTCCTTCCTCCCAGCCTGCCCTCATTGCGACGACATCGAGCGGCTTCCGGAAATCGGTCAGCATCGCCTCCTTACCAGTCCGAAAACTCGGGAATAGCAGTCTGCTCGGCGGACGCTCGGTCAGGTAGCGCTGCAGAGCGTCACGGAGTTGAGGCCACAACGGCACCGATCGATGACTCGAGACCGTCTTCAATCGACGCCAGTTGTTTGGCCGAAACGTCACGACACCGCGATCGAGGGAGAGATCGTCAACTTCGAGTCCCAAGACCTCCGATTCCCTACCTCCCGTAAGTAAGAAGGTCGCGATGAGCTCGTACGCAAACGGAAGGGGGCGCCACCCGGCCTTGTCAGGACTGGGGTGATAGGTGCGCGCCGCTTCCAGGAGCAATGAAGCGTCATGGATTTCAAGCCATCTGGCCTCAGCTCGACGCGGCGACGGCTTCTCATCGAAATCCCCGACCGGATCGTATCCCGAAGGCACGACTCGCTCGGCGCGAGCGCGTTTGTAGAGATTCGAGAGACAGCTCAGGTGGTGCCGGACGCTGCTCGCGGACATTGTCCCCTTCCGGCCGTTGGGAGTAGCCAGCAGGTGGTTGGCCCAGCAGCGCACGTCGGCGACCGTGATGGATGCGAGGTCACGCGCGGGACCGAAGAACGCGACCGCCCGATCGAGGGACGTCTCGGACACCTCCAGCCAGTGCTCCGTGAATTTCTGCGATTCGGCCTTCGCAACGAGGTGCGACTGCGCGAAGTCCGCGAGTGTCACCTGTCGAGTCTCTCCATGCAGCGCTCGACCGCGGCGCGCCCCGTCGAGTTGCTTCAACCGTCGAGCGAGCAGTACCTGCGCCGTAGTGTCGTCGGCCGTCGCGAGCTTCTCGGCTTCAGCGACAAGCGCTTCTCTGCCCCCGCCCACATCGGCGTAGTCGCGTAGATCCGCGTAGGCGCGTCTTGTGCCGCCTCGCTCGCGCCAATAGATGCGTGACTGCTTGCTCTGTCTGCCCATGTCAGTTTCCTCCTGATGAAGGACTCTTGCCGGAACCGCTCGATGCCCACTCCAGGGCTGCAACGAAGCTCTCGTAGTTCAATTCGCCTTTGCCCGCGAACCATGGTCGGAGCGTGGCGGTCAAAGCCGTTGCCGCCGCCACGGCGAACTCGTCGTCCGCGTTGGACTCCGGCGACGTGAGCGCTGGCGACTTGAGAAACAACCGCCGCCACCAGAACGCGCTCACGAGGCGCGTAACGAGCATCATCGCTCGCTCCCACGGGTTGCTTTTCCATCGGCCCACGGCGAGCTGCGACAGCGCGGCTCTGGCGTCCCGGTCACCGTTCTCGATATCGCGCTTCCAGGCTTTCGCGATCTGCTGACTGATTTCATGCGCGGCGAGCTGGTATCGCGGTGGAAGCGTCGTCCGCTGCGTCAGGTCGCCTTCGCGGGGAGGTCGAATGATCCTCATGTTCTCGTCCACCCAAACCGGTGGTTGATAACCGAGCTCGGGATAAGGCAGCCACGACGTGAGACTGGGGAGAAGATCCGTTTCGCCGCCGAGCCACGCAGCGGGGAGGCCGACCAGCTTCGCGAGACTGGCGCGTAGCGACTCGTAGCAGCGTTTCGTCTTCCCCCGCACGATCGAGTCGAGCGTCTGCTGACTGACGTTGAGTCGGGCGGCGGCGGCGTTTACGCTCAAACCCTTCCACTCGATGGCGGCGCGAACCCGCGACCCATTGATCGCAACCAATGGATCATCCTGGTGCTTTCGACGATGCGAGCGCTTGCTTTTGTCCATTCCTCCCCCGGCATCGGTAGCCCCTACCGACGGGCCCTTCAGGCCTTCCAAACGTCGGTAAGTTACTGATAACTTGTTTCCGTGGCTAGTCCCCGGCTTGAGAGCCTCCTTGTAGCCCTGACCGCGATGCCCCCGGGCACGCTAGTGCCCCGAGACTGGGTCCTCGACCAGTTGTCCGACGTCGCTCCGGGCATTACGGGAGCGGCGGTGACCGCCGCCCCGCTGGCGAGTGTCGACCTCACGATTCGCGACCTCGGCGAGATGTTCGGGAAGCAGCCATCGACGGTCCGTGCGTGGGTTGAGCGGGGGGACTTTCCGGGCGCATACAAGCTCCATAGGAAGGAATGGCGCATCCCACCCAGCGCTGTGGAGGCCTTCCAGGACGCTCAGCGGCAGCGGCCGAGATCGACCGCTCAGCTTTCCGCCTGGCGGAAAGTCGGGCGTTCGAAGGCCACAAGGCAGTCAGAAACCGGCCAACAGCAGGTCACCAAGCGGGCCCAGCGCGGTACTGCCGAGGGCTGACAGTCATGCCGAAACGACCATCGAAACAGTCTGAAAATGCGCCTGGCCGGCCTCGCAAGGTCAACCAAGTGCTGCTCGATCGCATGGTGGAACTCAGGAAACAGGGGTTTTCACACCAGGACATCGCGCAGAAGGTGAAGCGCTCCATGCGTACCGTCGGGCGTTATCTGCGCGGGGTTTCTCCCCAGTTGCGGCTGCCAACCACCCCTAAACGCGTCGATGTGCTCACGTGGGGCAGCGCGCGGATTCTGGAATGGGTGGTACCGCGCTGGAAACTCAATCCTAAGGAAGTAGACATCATGCTGAAGCGATTACGAAAGGTGATCGCCGAGAAGGACCCGTTAACGGTCCAGTGGCTCGCCGCGAACGAGAAGCCGCGGCTTGAATTCTTTCTTCACGAGTACCTCCCATCCGCGTGCAGTAACATGAAAACCGATCGCGAGTTCGAGCGAATCAGGCAGGAGTTCGGGGGCTTCGACGATTGGATCGAGGAGAATTAGGCGTGCCGCCAGTGCCGAGACTACCTGATTCATGTTCAGGGGGTCGCGGGTTCAAATCCCGACCGGCGCTCGGTACGCTCGCGCCTTACTCGTCAAATCCCGCCGGCCCGACTGAGGTAAGCAGAGAGAGCGCCGAGGTTCGTGGTTCGAACCCCGACGCTCAGGAGGACGCTCTGAAATCCACTCCACCGATTGAGCACCGGTAACGCCCCCACCGTGAGGACTTTCGAGTCGGAGCCTGTAGCCCCCGTCGCGCCATCCGTAGGCCACCCCCGGCTTGGCCGGAGGTTGCCGTTGAGCGCCGAACACGCTCGTCATGATCGCGAGCAAGATGGCGACGCCACCGACCCCGAGCCTCGCGCCGCGAGCTCGCCAAGACTGCGTCGGCTCATGCGTCAAGGAACTCCAAAGCCTTTTTCACGAACGCTTGGTGGTACTGGAAGACGCCCCCATGACCGGCATCCTCATAGAGGACGAGCTCGGCGTTCGGAAGGCGGCGCGCCAGGTCGACCGAGTTGCTGCTGGGCACCATCCTGTCGTGATCACCATTCGCCACTAGAACCGGGTGATGAATGCGCGACAGATCGGCAGGACGCTGACGCCCCCAGGCGTGGATGGCCTTCAATTGGGCTCGGAACGCCGGGATCGAAACCGGCTTGACGCGATTCTCGGTGCGCTCTTTCAGTCGTGCCAGGAATTCGCGCGCCGCATTGCGGCCGTTGGGCGTCTCGGTGAAGAAGAGATAGTATTCCGGGTGTCTGAAGGTCAGCCCGGCCTTCACCATGTCACGGATGGTCACCGACGTCACCTTGTCGATGCCCGTGCCCCCGGCTGGTCCGGTGCCCGCGAGGATGATCTTCCGGACCAGTTGCGGTTCTTCCTGCGCGATCACCTGCGAGATGAAACCGCCCAGGGAGAAGCCCAGCAGGTCGACCTGAGCAAAACCGAGGGCCCGGATGAAGGCCACTGCATCCCGCGCCATCGCCTCCACCGACGTGGGAGTCTTACCTTCCGACGCGCCAATGCCCCGGTTGTCGAAGACGATGACGCGGCGTCTCGTCGCGATGCCGTCGACGACGCGGGGATCCCACCTGTCGAGTTCCGCAGCCAGATGGTTGAGGAAGATTACGGGCACTCCGGTGTCGAGCCCGAGCTCCCGGTAGACGAATTTCGTCCCGCCGACATCGACGCTTTTCGTCGGCGCGTTTTTCCACGCGATGCTCGATCCGGGATGCGACTGTGCGTGCGTGCGCATATTGCCCTCCAAGAGTATCGTGGCAGAGTTACCTGACAAGGCGCTGCTTCGACGGAGCTCCATTGGAGTGCCTCCCAGAAGGTGGTCGGTGATCAGCATACATTCGCCATATGATGCACATCATATCTTGATGCAAAAAAAAGGAGCCTTAGATGCCGGTGGGCTCGAAGTGCTTCACGGAAGCTTCGCGCAGGGCCTCGGAGAGCTTGGGGTCGTCCACCGCGCGGGCCAGCACGAGCGCGCCGACCATCGTCGCCACTGTCACGAGCGCCTGTTCGTAGACACCCGGCTCTCCCTGCTCGGGCGAATACCGGGCGACGACATCGATCATTTCCTTGATGCGGCGCGTCGCGGCTCGGCGCACCCTTGAGGCCTGGCGCGGCATCTCCGAGCCGAGCGCGACCACCGGGCAGCCGGTCTCAGCGTCCTCGACGTGCTCTTTCGAGAGGTAGGCGCGGATCATCGATCGAAGCGCCTCCTGCGGCGGCGCGGCCGCGGCGATGCGCGTAAGAGTGGCCACGCTTTCAGCTCCCGCGCGGTCGGCCGCCTCCGCCAGCATCGCCTCGCGTGAGGCAAAATGGGCGTAGAAGCCGCCATGGGTCAGGCCAACCATTTTCATGATGTCTGCGACGCCCGTGCCGTCGTACCCGCTTCGCCGGATGGAGCGCGCGGCGGCCCCGACGATCCGTTCGTGGGTGACTTCCTTGCGGCTTGGGGCGGTCCGCTTGGCTTGGGCAGCGCGCATATGACGAGCATCATATATCAATCGGACGCGGAGTGCAAGGGGCCCACAGGGGGCTAGGCGTGCTGAGCGATACGCTGTCGCACTGGCCGACGCCCAAGGGTCGCGCGGTTTGAGTTTCGTTGTGATTCTGCTGCAATTCCCGGTTGAGTATTGCTGAGCCCTGCGAGTTCTAGTGCGGGCACGTGTTCTTCGGTGTTCGCTTGCGGCGGCTTAGGCGCTCCGACCTCCGCCAGACGCCGCCGCACGCAAGCGCTCGGCGTCTCGTCGCGGAGGCTGACCAAACAGCCGAACGTATTCGCGATTGAACTGCGACGCGCTCGCGTAGCCAACTTCGTAGGCGACCGCCTCCGCGCTCGACGCCTCAGAAAGAAGGAGACGACGCGCTTCCTGCAGCCGCAGGCGCTTCTGATACTGGACCGGACTCATCGCTGCGACTGCCTTGAAGTATTGATGCAGCGCCGAAGGGCTCATGTTCACCTGTTTCGCGAGCGCGTCGATCTGAAGGGGCTCCGCGAAGTGCTCTTTGATCCAGGCAATCGCCCCCGAGACTCGGCGCAGTCGGCCGTCACCAATCGCCATCTGGGCCAAACGTCCAAACTGTTCGCTCTGTAGCAGCCGGTAGTGAACCTCCCGCAGGATGAGCGGCGCCAGCACCGGGATGTCTTGCGGCGCATTGAGGAGCCGCACCAGACGAAGGAACCCATCCAGCAGAGGTTGTCGTAACGTGCTCAGGTAGAGCGCTCGTCCGTCATGATCGTCGCGGGGTGCCTGCCCTCCCGTTTCCACGATCGGTGCCGCGAGGTCTCGCGGATCCACAGTCAGCGTCATGCAAAGGTACGGCTCTTCGGGACTGGCCTCGAAGACACTCCCGACGGCAGGGAGATCCACCGAGACAGCCAGGTACTTTGACCGGTCGTAGATGTACGTCTCCTCGCCGACGGTCACCTGCTTTCGTCCCTGCACCACCACATACACCGCCGGCTCCATGAGGATGTTCGCCGATTCGGTCGGTTGTGAATACCGATAACACCTCAATTCCGGGATCGCCGTGTCGTTCCGCCCTTCAGAAGTCGTTCGGTGAACGAGCAGTTTCACGAGCTCGCGCCGAAGCGCTTCGGCGAGCACGACATCCTCGCCCGGTACTGCAGAGTCGGAGCGGCTGCGAATGGACGTTGTCGCCCGTTTTCGGTGAGCCGAGGACTTGTTTCCCATGCCTGCACGATAGTACCGCATTCACCGTTGCTCCAGCCGTGTGGAGGAATAGGCAAGACTTGGCAACGATCGGGCAGGTACCCAGAGGCTAGCGGCCACTAGCATCCGTCCGTGGCAATGTCGCACCGCAGGAATGAGCAAGAGCGGTTGAGGCAGACACCATTCAAAGAGCAGAGGCACATCGCTATGAAGCACATCTCGATAGGAGGACTCAACGTCTCCCGCATAGGACTCGGCGCCATGTCGATGTCCGGGTACTACAACATCGGCGCCGGCAGCGACGCCGAGTCGATCCGCACCATCCACCGGGCCCTGGACCTGGGGGTGACCCACCTCGATACCGCTGAGATCTACGGACCCTACGGCAATGAGGAACTTGTCGGTCGGGCCATCAAGGACCGCCGCGCCCAGGTCGTGCTGGCGACGAAGTTCGGCCTCGTCTCGCACTCTGGTGGCGGCCCCGGCGTCATCGACAGCAGCCCAGCGAATATCCGCGTCGCGGTCGAAGGCTCCCTGAAGCGGCTCGGCACCGATCACATCGACCTCTACTACCAGCACCGGGTCGACCCTAAGACGCCGATCGAGGAGACCGTCGGCGCCCTGGCCCAACTGGTCGCCGAGGGCAAGGTCCGCTACATCGGCCTGTCCGAGGCCGGCCCTTCCACGATCCGCCGCGCCCACGTCGTACACCCGGTCGCCGCGCTGCAGACGGAGTATTCCCTGTGGACCCGTGACCCCGAGGCCGAACTGCTGCCGCTGCTGCGTGAGCTCGGCATCGGATTCGTCCCGTACTCGCCCCTCGGCCACGGCTTCCTCACCGGGACGATCCGATCGCCCGAGGATCTCTCCGACAACGACTGGCGCAAGACCAACCCGCGCTTCACCGGAGAGAACTTCCAGCGCAACCTGCGCATCGTCGCCGAGGTCGAGGCGGTTGCCGCCGAGGTGGGTGCGACCCCGGCACAGGTAGCTCTGGCCTGGCTGCTCGCGCAGGGGGACGACATCGCCCCGATCCCCGGCACCAAGCGGGTCGCCCGCGTCGAGGAAAACACCGCCGCCGACCGCGTCGAGCTGAGCCACGCGCAGATCGAACGGCTGAACGACCTCACGCCCGCCGCCGGCGAGCGCCACGACGCAGGGAACATGGCCAGGATCGAACGCTGACCACGTCACAAGGAGGACCAAATGAGAAAGAACAACCAATCAATCGGCTCGAACGCTGTTCTTGCGCTCCTCGTGGCAGTCGCGGCGCTCGGGTGCGTCGTGCCGCAGCAACGAGGAGCCACGACCGCTGCTCCTCCGACTGCCGAACAGAACAAGGCTGTCGTTCGCAACTTCTACCGGGTCTTCTCCACCGGGAACGTCGCGGACATCCTCGCCCTGATGCGGGATGACGCGACGTACTGGGTCTCCGGCAGCGTTCAGGGGTTTTCGGGGGTGAAGACCAAGGCGCAGCTCGCGGAGGTCCTCGCGGACGTCGGCAAGGTCTACGTCGGCGGATCGCTCCCGCTCGCACCGAGCACACTCATCGCAGAGGGCGCGTGGGTGTTCGCCGAGGCGTCGGGACGGGCCGAGTTGCGGAACGGACGAGTCTACGAGCCCCACTCGGCCTGGGTATTCCGCGTCGAGGACGGGCTCATCGTAGAGATCAGAGAGTTCATCGACACCAAACACTCCTATGAGGTCTTCCTCGCACCCTAACGGCGTGGTTTCACACCCACATGTGACCCCGCAAAGGCAAGTAAACATGCGCATCGGGATTCTCGGTTCGGGGCTGATGGGCGGAAAGCTTGGTACGATCTGGGCCCGAGCCGGCCACGAGGTGGTATTCAGCTACGCGCGCAGCGAGCAGAAGCTGAAGCGGCTCGCGCGCGAGGCGAAGGGAAACGCGACGGCGGGCACGCCGAGTGCCGCCGCGAAGGGCGCAGACGCGCTGTTGCTAGCCGTGCACTGGTCCCGCGTCGACGACGTCTTGAAGCAGGCAGGCGACCTGTCGGGCAAGACAATCGTCAGCTGTTCTCTCCCAATGAATGCCGAGGACAGCGATCTCGCGATCGCCCACACCTCCTCTGGCGCGGAGGCGTTGGCCAAGAAGGTTCCGAAGGCTCGAGTCGTCTCCGCGTTCGGCACCGTGCCGAGCGAGGTGTTCTTTGGCGTCTTCGAGGCTCGACGCAAAAACGTGAGGCCGAGTCTCGTTTACTGCGGGGATGATGCGAAGAGCAAAAAGATTGCCGCGGAGCTGATCCGCGACGTGGGGTTCGATCCTGTCGACGCTGGACCGTTACGGATCGCGCGCTACACGGAGCCGTTCACGCTGCTCATCGCTCAGCTCGCGTACGAGGGCGACGAGGGTCCGGAACTCGCGTACCGCTTCGAACGGTTCGGGAGCAACGGTTAGCCTCGCAGGCGTTTGATGTGCCTGGCGCTTGACAGACACACGAAAAGGGCGTCTGGTTCGAGATAGGTCTTGAGCCGTTAGGAGGCTAACCATGTCCCGCAGTCGCGTGGCCTTCGGACTTGCTTTGTTCCTGCTCATTGTGAGTGTCGGTGCTTTTGCCACGGCCTCGCGCCGAGCCGATGGACTCGCCGCCTGGCAGCAGGTCCACTCCGTCCTCATCCATCCGCGCTGCATCAACTGTCACACCGCAGTCGATTATCCGCAGCAGGGCGACGAGCGACGACGTCATTACGCCAACGTCGTGCGAGGTCCCGATGGCCACGGCGTGCCTGGCCTGCAATGCGCGACATGCCACCAGGAATCAAACGCCAATAGCACCGGCGTCCCCGGCAGCCACGACTGGCATCTCGCGCCATTGTCCATGGCTTGGCAGGACCGTAACGACAAGCCGTTATCGAGTGCCGCCATTTGCCGCGCCATCACCGACCGCCGCAAGAACCACAACTTGGATGGCCCCGCGCTGCTCAAACACAACGCCGAAGACAAACTCGTGGGTTGGGCCTGGGAGCCCGGACGCGACATCCACGGACTCCCGCGGACCGTGCCTCCGCTTTCGCGCGCAGAATTCGCCGAGGCCACGCGGGTCTGGGTCGAAGCCGGCATGCCTTGTCCGCAGATGTAGAACAGGAGATCAGCCATGGCCACGTATGAGCTCACCGTCAATGGTCAGAAACGATCTGTTACCGCTGATCCGGGAACGCCCTTGCTCTGGATCCTGCGGGACGAGTTGAAGCTGACCGGAACCAAGTACGGCTGCGGCATCGCCGCCTGCGGCGCGTGCACGGTACACGTCGCCGGCGTCGCGACCCGCTCGTGCATTGTTCCCGTCTCGTTGATCGGCGACCGTCCCATCGTCACGATCGAGGCGATCGGTCAGGACCCGGTGGGGCGCGCCATTCAGGATGCGTGGGTGTCGCACGATGTCGTGCAATGCGGCTACTGCCAGAGCGGTCAGATCATGAGTGCGGTCGCGCTCCTCAAGAGCAATCGCAAGCCGACGGACAAGGACATAGAACAATCGATGGGCGGCAATATCTGCCGCTGCGGCACGTATGTCCGTATTCGCGAAGCCATCAAGATGGCGGCGGAGACGAAGCCATGAGACCTCCACACCAGATTACGCGTCGCGCGTTCCTCGCCGCCTCGGCGACGGCCGCGGGCGGCCTGCTCGTTACGCTGTACTTCGATCGTCCGCTGCATGCGCAGCAGCCGGCGCAGAACCCCAGGATCTATCCACCCGATGCCTTCATCGAGATTAGACCTGACGGCAAGATCGTCATTCAGGTCAACCGGCTCGAGTTCGGTCAAGGCGTTCATACGGCCTTGCCCATGCTCCTCGCCGACGAGATGGACGCGGACTGGTCGCAGGTGGTCGCCGAGCTTGCGCCCGCGGCCGACATCTATCGCGATCCTGTACGAGGCTTTCAGATGGTCGGCGGGTCGGGATCGATCGCCACATCGTTCCAGCAGTACCGCGAGTTGGGCGCGCGGACGCGCGCCATGCTCGTTGCGGCCGCCGCGGAGCGATGGAAGGTCGCGCCTGATCAGTGCCGCACCGAATTCAGCGTCGTCCGTGGCCCAGCTGGACAGTCCGCAAAGTACGCGGAACTGGCGACCGACGCCGCGCGAATCTCCGTTCCGGCGACCGTCCAGCTCAAGAAACCAGCTGACTTCCAGCTGATTGGGAAGCAAGTCCGGCGCCTCGACAGCCGCGCCAAATGCGACGGCTCGCTGAAGTTCGGTCTCGATCTCGATCTGCCGGGAATGAAGGTGGCCCTGGTCGCGCATCCTCCCGTGTTTGGCGCGCGGCCCAAGTCGGTGGACGACACGGCGGCGCGCAGCATCACGGGCGTCGCCAATGTCTTCCAGATTCCGACTGTAAGTGGAGGCACAGCGGTCGCGGTTGTCGCGGACAAGTTCTGGACCGCGAAGCAGGCCCGCGATGCTTTGAAGGTGGAATGGGATCTCACCGCTGTCGAACGCCCCGACTCGGCGGCGCTGTGGGCGACGTATAGGCAGCTCGCCGGCACGCCCGGCAACGTCGCGGTTACGCGTGGTGACCGGGCGGCCCTCGACGCCCTCGCCTCCGGCGACCGGATCGTGGCCGAGTACGAGTTTCCATTCCTCGCGCACAGCCCGATGGAGCCGTTGAACACCACCGTGCGCTTCGATGAGGGCCGCGCCGAGGTCTGGGCCGGGTCACAGTTCCAGACCGTGGACCAGGCTGCGATCGCCGAGGTCCTTGGGCTCAAGCCTGAGCAGGTGACCTTTCACACCGAGATGGCGGGCGGAGGATTCGGTCGGCGGGCCACGGCCGATTCTCACGTGCAGCGCGAGGCCGCGGAGATCGCGAAACGCGTCCCTGGCACTGCCATCAAGGTAATCTGGACGCGCGAGGACGACGTCCAGGGCGGGTACTACCGGCCGATGCACGCGCACCGCGTCGAAGTCGGCGTGGGCCGTGATGGCCTGCCGGTCGCGTGGCGGCATGTCGTCGTCGGCCAGTCGATCGTCGCCGGCACTATCTTCGCCGGCTTCATGATCAAGAATGGCGTCGATGCGACTGCCGTCGAGGGCGTCGCGGATACGGACTACGCGATTCCCAACTTCCACGTCTCCGTGCATCATCCCACGCCGAACGTGCCCGTCTTGTGGTGGCGGTCGGTTGGCCATACCCACACGGCGTTTGTGATGGAGACGCTGATCGACGAACTGGCGGCGCGCGCCAAGATGGACCCAATAGCCTACCGTCGCAGGCTGCTCAATCCGGATGCCAAGAAGCTGAGGGCCGCGCTGGACCTGATGGAGGAGAAGAGCGCGCCGTGGCGAGCGAAGCTCGCGCGGAATCACGCCGCCGGCATCGCCTGTCATGAATGTTTCGGCACGGCGGTGGCCTGCGCGGTGGATGTATCCATCGAGAACAAGCGTCCCAGGATCCACCGGGCGACCGTCGCGATTGACGCGGGGTTGGTGGTCAATCCGCTGAGCGTCGAGGCCCAGTGCCAGGGAGGGCTGTCATTCGGCGTATCGCAGCTCATGGCGAAGGGCGCTATCACATTGAAGGATGGGCGCGTGGAGCAAAGTAATTTTGATGCGTACACGCCACCGTACATCATGGATGCGCCCGTCGCCGTGGACGTGCACATCGTGCCGAGCACCGAGAACCCGACCGGATGTGGCGAGCCACCCGTGCCGGTGATCTCTCCGGCAGTGGTGAATGCCCTGTCGAAACTGACCGGCAAGCGTTACCGCACCTTGCCGCTCCTGACCGTCTAGTCGACGATGCAGAAGCGCACACTCGGCTCGAAGGGCTTGGAGGATCCCTCCATCGGCTAGGGCTCTATGGGGCTGAGCCGCGGCCCATAGGTTATCGCAGAGATTTTGAGTTCGATTCTAATTTCCGGCAGAAAGTCTGGTCAAAATTCCGGTGGAAAACGCGGTAGAGAATCCGGTAGAATCGCCGGTAGAGGGACCGGTAATCTGGGAAAAATGCCAGAATCCTCGTGAGAAAACCGGAAGGAAACGCTCGGAAGCACCGCAGGAAGTACGGGAGGAAGTCGACTCAAGGCGAGCGCCTCTTTAGCGCTTCCACCCAGCCGTACAGTGTTGGCAAGACCAGCAGTGTAAGCAACGTCGACGTCACCAGACCTCCGATGACGACGGTGGCGAGCGGCCGTTGCACCTCGGCGCCGCTGCCAGTCGAGATCGCCATCGGAATGAATCCGACGCTCGCCACTAGCGCGGTCATAAGGACGGGGCGTAGCCGGATCGTGGCGCCCTCTCGCACGGCCTCATGCAGCTGTCGACCCCCCGCGCGCAGCTGATTGATATAGGTCACCAACACGACGCCATTGAGCACCGCAACGCCGAACAGCGCAATGAACCCCACTGACGCACTAAGATTGAGGTGCAGACCTCGGAGCCAGAGAGCCGCGATCCCCCCGACGAGCGCGAACGGCACCGTCAGCATCACGAGCACGGCGTGACGTACCACTCCGAAGGTCACGTACAACAGCCCGGCGATAGCCAGCAACACGAGAGGCACGATGATCCCTAGTCGGCGCGTGGCGCGTGACTGATTCTCGAATTGACCGCCATAGATGACGTAGTAGCCAGGCGGGAATGTCACTCGCTGACGAACCGCTGTTTTCACGTCGGCCGCGAACCCGCCGAGGTCGCGCGCGCGCACGTTGCTTTGAACGACCACGTAGCGCTGCCCGCCCTCGTGGTTGATGACCTCGGGCCCCTCGACCGTCCGGACCCGCGCAACTTGAGAGAGCGTGACCGTTCCGCCAGCCGGAGTGCGGATGAGGGTCTGTTCCACCGCCTCAGGCGTAGACCGGAAGGAGGCGGCTAGGCGAACCACGATCGGGAAGCGCCTCCGCCCGTCGATCACCTCCGTCGCCTGCATGCCACCCACGCCGGTTTCTATGGCTTCTCGAACGTCAGCGACGTTCAGCCCGTAGCGGGCGATCGCTGCGCGGTCGAGGTCCACCTCGAGCTGCATGGCTCCAGCACTCACGCCGACGGAAACGTCCTCTGCGCCGCGCACGGATCGCACGACACCTTCGATCTCGTCTGCCTTCTCCTGCAGGAGCGGCAGGCTGTCGCCATAGACTTTTACTCCCAGTTCCGTTCGCACACCGGAAATCACCTCGTCGAGCCGCATCCGCATCGGGGCGCTGAACTCAAAGACGAGTCCCGGTATCTCCGAAAGAGCTGAGTCCATACGGACGATTAGCTCGTCCAGCGATCCCACGCGCCATTGGCGTTTTGGATTCAAGACGACATAGACGTCGGCCTGGTGGAGTGCCATAACCTCGGTGGCCTCGTGTGGGCGGCCAAGGTTCGTCACGACGTTCTGGACCTCGGGGAATTTCCGTAACGTACGCTCGACATCGTCCGAGACGCTGATGCCATGCGGCAATGATGCGCTCTGGATGCGTCGCGTCTCGATGAGGAGATACCCCTCGTCCAGCTTCGGCATGAATTCCGTCCCCAGGAACGGCACCGAGATGAGTGCCACAGCGAAGAGGCCGACGGTCGCGCCGACCACCCGCCTCCGATGCTGGAGTGACCACTCGAGTGCGTATTGGTATCTCGTGCGCAGCTTAACGAACCACGCGGGGTCATCGTGCTCCTTGGAAGGGCTACCACTGCGCGCGAACACATACGATGCGACGGCCGGCACATAGCTCAGTGCCAAGAGCAGCGACCCTAACACGGCTGCACAGACCGTGAACGCCATCGGCCTGAACATGCGGCCTTCCAGCCCTTGCAGCGCAAAGATGGGGATGTAAACCGCGACGATGATCGCGATTCCGAATACGATCGGTCGACCTACCTCGAACGCCGCCGCGCGGATCACGTCTTGTCGCTGGGTGACTGACTGCGACCCTGCTCCAGCGAGGCGACGCACGAAGTTCTCCACCATGACGACGGAGGCATCCACGATCAGGCCGAAGTCCAGCGCGCCCAGACTCATGAGATTCGCGGTAAAGCCGAAACGCTTCATCGCGAGGAAGGCCAACAGCAGTGAAAGCGGAATTACCGAGGCCGTGAGCAGTGATGCACGAAGATTGCGGAGAAAGAGGAAAAGGATCGCGATGACGAGCAGCGCGCCCTCGGTGAGATTCGTGAACATCGTGCGAGTCGTACGGCGAACAACTTCACCCTGGCTGTAGAAGGGCCGGATCCGGACGCCGGCCGGCAGGACGGCGTCGATCTCCGCGATGCGGGCTTGGACGCGCTTCACAACTTCCCGGCCATTTGAGCCCTTCAGAATGATCACCGCGGCGGATACCGCTTCTCCCCGGCCGTCCCGTGTCACCGCGCCAAAGCGGGGCTGTGGCCCCACGTCCACGCGCGCCACGTCCCGCACATAAACCGGGGTCGCGCCCCGCGTTGCCACCACCACGGTGGCGATGTCAGCCGCGTTCGTGACACGGCCGATGCCACGGACCGTGAGACGTTCTCCGCGGTCCTCCACATATCCCGCACCAAAATTCGCGTTGTTGTTGGCAAGCGCCGCTTCCAGATCGTGCAGCGTGAGACCGTACCCGGCGAGCTTGCTCGGGTCCGCGAATACGTCGAACTGCTGCAGCATCCCTCCCCACGTATTGACCTCGGCGACGCCCGGCACCGTCTTGAGGAGTGGCTTGACGATGTACTCCTGCACATTCGTCAGCTCGATAAGCGAAAGCGTGTCCGCTGCGGAGTCGGTCCGCTCGACCAGGTACTGAAATGCCTCACCCATCGCTGTCGCTGGCGGCCCGAGCATCGCCTCGGCGTTGGGTGGCAACGCGTGCAAGGCATCCTGCATGCGCTGCTGCACCTGCGCCCGTGCGAAATACAAGTCGACGGCGTCCTCGAAGGTGACCGTGACAACCGAAAGGCCGACCTTGGAGATCGAGCGGACGTCGGTCGTGCGCGGGAGGCCCAGCATGGCAACCTCCATCGGGTACGTCACCTGCTGCTCGACTTCGGCGGGCGAGAGTCCCGGAACCTCGATCATGACCAACACTTGATTCGGGGTGAGATCGGGGAACGCGTCGGTGTTCAGCGTCGCAAACGACCAAAGGCCGGCAGCCGCCAGCAGAGTCGTGGCGCCAACGACGACAGCGCGGTGACGCAGCGATGCCGCGATCAAACGATCATTGAGCGCGCCCATCTCACATCTCCATTGCGGGCATAGCGCCCTTCTTGATCTGCGCCTTGATCGCCAGCGCGCCGCGCGTCACGACGAGGTCACCCGGCGCAAGTCCCCGCGTAATCGCGATCCGGCCACCCGATCTCGAGCCGAGCTCGACAGGACGAGGCACGAAATGCGCGCCGCCCATGCTATCCGGGTGGGCGACGAAAACCACGGACTTGCCATCGAGCAGCTGCACCGCGTCGTCAGGGACCGAGGGCGCCGATATCGCGCCGCCACCTTCGGCCGAGACGCTCGCCAACATCTCTGGCTTGAGCCGGTCGCCGCGGTTGCGAATCACGGCGCGAATCGGGAGGGTGCGCGTCGAGGGATCGAGCCCAGCGCCGACTGCGTCGATCCAGGCCGAGAATGTGTCGGCGCGATACGCCGGCACGGTGAAGCGCAGCTGCGCGCCAACGCGGAAAAGAGACGCGAGATTCTCGGGGGCATCGATCGAGAGCCAGAGCGTTGACGGATCAGTGACGACGACGAGCGGCGCGCCCGCCTCGATCACCGCTCCGGGCACCGCCGTGCGCGCAAGCACCACGCCGTTCAGCGGCGACCGAATCGTAATCTCACCGGTTGCTGAAGCCGAGGCACCGATCTGCTCCGCAACGCTCTGTGCCCGTCGCAGCTCGGCGCTTGCCAGCTCATCATCGGCGATGGCGCGATCATAGTCCTGTTGGGGAATCGCCTTGAGGGCGAGTAGCCGCTCCGCTCGCTCGCGAGCACTGCGTGCGTAGCTCGCTTGCGCGCGGGCTTTGTCGACGTCGGACTGCGCCATCCCTGCCTCGGGGCTTTGCAGCGTCACGAGGACGCGCCCGGTGCTGACGCGATCTCCCGGGCGAACGCGGACCGCAATCACCCGCCCCCGCACCGTTGCGCCGAGCCGGGCCGTGCGATCCTCGTTCGGTATCACCTGCCCCGGGACTGTCGCTACCGAAGCGACGGTGCTCGTCGCAACCGGCTCCCACTGCACGCCACCGTGCGCGACCTGTGCCGCAGTAAGCGTGACATCCGTTGCCGCACCCATCCCTGGCATGTCGGCCATTCCGGTGTCCGCCGTCTGAGACTGCGCCGGCTTACCGCCGCCCTTTGAACAGGCGGTTATCGCGAGGAGAGCGAGCCAAATCCGCGCCTTCATGGCCGGACCTCCGCGGCAATCGTGAGGCTTGGCAAGGCGGAGGCGATGTCGACTCCCTCCGCAACAAGCAGCTCGACTACGCTCTCGTGCTGAGCGTAGAGGATTTGATAGTAGGCAAGCCGCGCTTCGCCCCATGCGCGCGCTGCGTCGATCACCTGGATGAGTGGGACGGCACCTTCGCGGTAGGCACCAAGGGCGATGCGCCGAGCTTCGTCGGCACGAGCGAGATATCCTTGGCCCCGGCTTGTATCGGCGAGCACACCAGCGCGTTCCGTCAGCAGCCGGGCGGCTTCGGCGCTGCCGACGATTTCTGCGCGGCCGATCCGCTCTTGAGCGGCGAGCTCGAACCCCGCCGCGTCTCGTTCCGCGGCGGCGCGCGCGATGGCGCCGCGGTTCTGATCGAAAAGTGGGAACGGCATGCTGATGCCCCCCATCAGCGATGTCGTTCCTGCACTCCGTTTTGTCCCCAGGGTGATTCCGAGCTGACGGATCAAACTCGCGCGTTCGGTCGTCACTCCCGAGCCTGCGGCAGCGACCCGCTGGCGGGCGGCGCGAATGTCCGGTCGCGCACTGCCGGTTCGATTCGTCGGTACCACGTCGGGAAGCGCGAGCGGGGCATCAAACGCCGCCACGAGAAATGCCGCGTCCGGCTCCTCATTGAGGAAGACCGTCAGGTCGGCTCTCGCTCGGGCGAGATCAGCCTCCTGCATCGTTGCTTCGACGTTGGCGCGGTCGCGTTCCAGCTCGGAGCGAATGAGGTCAGCTTCCGCCGCGACACCCTCTTTTACGCGAGCGCGGTTGTACGCGACGACGGAATCGAGCCACGTCTTGAGGTCGCGCGCTACCTCGAGGACAACCTGCGCGCGAGCCGTTCGGTAGAACGCGCGCGTGGCCTCCATGCCGATGCGTTGACGCTCGGCTTGTGCGTCAGCCTCGGCAGCTCGGACATCGGCGTTTGCCCCACTCACTCGGGACCAGCGCTGGTACAGGGGTTCCAGTGGGAGCATGGCCGTTACCATCGTCTCGCGGTCCATCGGCGGAGCCGATCGCCCGGGTAATGGCGCATTCTCCACGTTGTACATGAGCAGCGGGTTTCCCAGCGTACCGGCGGTCGAGCGCGAGCCTCTGGCGGCTCGGACTCGCGCCTCTGCTGCCGCGAGTGACGGGTGTCGAGCAGCGACGCTGTCGAGCACTTGAAACAGCGACACAGGCTCTCGGCCCAGCGTATCCTGAGCGATCAAGGGCGTGCTGCCGGCGGCCGTGACGGCCGCGCAGAAAACGAGCAACTGAATTCGCATACCTCTCCTCACTGAGCATCAATGAAAGCGGTGCGCAACGCGCGGGTGCGCGCGTCGCTTCAGGGCGCAATACGCCCGAGAGAGGCTAGGCTTGGGGGGGTGGAGGCGGAGGCGGCTGAGGATCAAACCGAGCGAACGTCGATACGTCGAATGCTACGACGTACGAGTCGCTTACAGCTACCGAAACCGGTGTACTCAGGATGAGTGCAGCGGTTCCCATTACGGCGCAAAACACTGAAGTAGCGCAGTCGGTTGCGTTGGAAGTTTGGTCGATAGTCGGGCCGGACGGCATTGACATTGGCATCTGGCCATCGCAGCGCCGGTCGGTGTCGCAGAAAAGCGGCAGACCGAGCGGCATCACGTGCAAACTGAGCGCGACGATAGCGACGAACCTCAGGACCGATGTGCGCATGCTGTTCTGAATATACAGGAGCCGGGTCATTGCCGTGACGGGCAGTTCACAGAACCATACGAGCAGAAGACGCAGCAATCACCGGGCTTAGGCTGGAGGACCGTGCCGCACCCTGCGCATTCGTAGAAGTGCACGCAGGCGTTGGTTGGCATAGTTTCAGTCTTCTTGTGGCCGCAATGTGGGCAGGTCAGGGTGGCCGTTAGGACGGTCATGCGAGGGATGTTAAGTACCGGGGCTTGTCACCAAACACCATGCGAGTCCGCCCCGATAGTTTTTCCACGCCGATGCCACGTGCTAGTTCACAAAAGATGCTTCGGGATTATTCGCAATAGTGCCTCCCGAACAGCGGCGAACTTCGCTTTCGCGGCGTCTGCTTGCTCCATGTGAGTTGTTTGAGTCGTGATATGCGCGTGGCCAAAATTATGGACCATGTCACTACCATCCACGAACTCGCCGTATGCTTTCTGCATAGCCCTTTGAACTCGCCACCCTGCACCGCCCGCCGTGTCTAGCATTTCCTCAAGGAGTTTCTGGACTTCATCCTCTCCCTTCACCACGTAGTTCACCCAATTCGCTAGTTGGTTCACCTGATTCGCACTCGGTTGGGTGCTCGCCGTGAGTAGTGCTGGGTGCTGGAGCCACTTGTCGAGTGACCGGAGCACCTTCCGTGCGCGTCGGGCCACTTGGAGGTTGACCGTGCGCCGGCGCTCGCGCCAAGTCAGCAACGTAATCACCAGCGTGATGATGCCGAGCACCAGAAGGACGGGTTGCGCCCACGCGGTGATCTGCGAGCGCACCGTATCCCACGATAAGCAGACTAACAGAAGCATCGCCTACTGAGACCGTGCGCCCGGGCAATTGATGTTCAACTCCGAGGTCTGAATTTCCACGTTGAATGGAAGCCGAACCAAGCGTGTGCGTTGCAACGCTGCGAGGCTGCCGGGAATGTGCAAATGCAGTCTGCCGCCAACGGTAATGCTGACCCTTGCCGTGGAGAACAGGTTTTGAGCTTTGATCACGCGTTGTAGCAATTGACGGATCGCACCACTTCCGAGGTTAATGGTCATACATACTTCGCCTACCTCGGTTGGTGCGATCAAGTCCTGCGTTGGTCTGAACAAGGGTTGCGATACACCCGTCGTCACACCACCGATGTAGAACAAGTCCAGTTGCAGATCATCCACGCGCACGGGACGATCGGTCATGTTCACGACCTTCATGTAAACCGTGACAGTGCCCTCGTCATCCGCATGGACATGCACAAAACTGCGCGCACCCACAACGCAAAGGACCTGCTCCGGCGCCCGGTGCAGCAACTTGGCAAGCGGTCTAAAGACTGACGCGCGGATAGGCACCTCCGCGCGGAGGAAGGGCAATACTGGTACGCTGACTTTCAACCCCACTGACGGTTCCTCAGCAATTCCGGTGAACACGACACACCTCCGTGTGAGAAAAATGAAAAGCCACCGCTTTTGTCGGTGGCTTTGAGGTGCCCGTGGTCGCCGGTTTCGAATTTACCGGGTCAGGGCCCGGGTCTGTCAAGGGGCGTAGCTTTTCTGCGAGTCGGCGACTATCGCGCGACCCATACATCGGCCCTCCGAGCGAGGACCGGTCATAATATCTGGATCAGTTTGCGGGGGTCAGGTCAGTCCTTGAGACGCGTCTTGCATGACTCAGGCGCCGTCCAGACCTCGCCCGTGTGAGGGTTGGCCACCTGACACAGTTGGTGACCGACGCAATGATCCGCGTAAGTGACTACCAAACCGCACGCCTGTATCTCGGGTCACCGTCCAGGCTTCGCCTCCAGGATCATTGAACTTGCGACTGTCGCGTGGGTCCACGTCCGACCTCCGACTGTTCAGGGTGCGCGCGCTAGATCCCGAAATCGCCTTCTGTGTGCCAGTCCGTCCCGTCGATTTGAACATTGCATCCAGCGTTCGCCAGCTTCGTTACGAGCTCTTGCCGTGACTGCGTGCTATTACTGAGTTGTACGACATGCCGCCCGCCCACATCGCTGAATTCCTTGACGTCGCCGATCTGCACTAACACTGTGGAATCCGGATTGCGCCCAAAGGCCAATCCTGCCTCGAACAGCACATTCGGTCTGGCCTGACCAGTCAGAACCTTTTCCACGGCTTTGTCGCTGGTCCGGCGGAACTCGGGTTTTAACCTCACCTCATCGTCAGGGGTGAGCATCACCACAACGGCGACGGCCTCCCGGAATGCCACGTCCAGAATCTCCGCCACAAACGGACTGCCCTTGCCCGTCAGCGGGATAGCCTGACGCCACTCAACTGGGTTGAGTCCCACCGATCGGAGGAACGCGAACATCGCCTTACGGAGTTGTTCATTTCTGCCGTGTACGACAAAGACAGAAGTGCCGCGCCGGGGTTCCGTGACCTTCTTTGGCGCTTGCCGCGCCTTGGCGACGGTTCGGGTCCTAATTGCCGTTACAGCAACCGAACGCGAAACGGCGGGTGTTAAGGCGGCCACACCGCCAGCGCGCAGCGCCGCCAGATCATCGGCAGTAGCATACTTGCTCAGCGGTATGTCCTGTTCAGCCGCCAAGGCGATTGCTGCCAGAGACCGGGGCAGGAACCGCTCGCGGGCCTTGTCATTAATGAGATTGTTGACCTGTCTCTTGCCGAGGCCGAGCGTGGTCTGAAGTCGTTTGAGCAGCTGAGGGTTGACCCGACTCACCGCGGATTATCCTTGTCCTGCTTAGCCTGATAGAGTGTCACGCTCACCGTGTTGGGCGTGGTGCGCAGCAGACTGGCGATTTCACCGGCTGTAAACCCAGCGGCTGACAAAGTAAGAATCTGATCCGCTTGGCGCTCACCCTTAACGGCAATAAGCGCCAAGAGATTCACGAGTCGCCGATCCACGACCGTGCCCGACTGCTCCTGCTGCTCGCCGCCAGTCCTAGGAACGCTTTTTCTTTTTCTTCCCGCTACTCTTGCCTCCCTTGGCCTTGCTTCCCTTGACCCTCTTGGCAAGGTACTGAAGGACGCGCAGTGAATCTTCTGATGTGCCGAGCATCTTGGCCGCTTCGCGCCGCGTCAGTCCCAAACCTTGTAGGAACGCGGCCTGCACAGCAAGCTCCTTGTCACGCAGATCGGCAACGTGCAGGCACATGAACGAAAGTGCCCGGCCAATTACGGCGCCCCACTCGTTTTCACCGTCGTCTAACAGGTCCGGCATATCGCTCCTCCAAGGTGTTCCAGCCTCGAATCATCTGCTCTATTCGAGAAGGCGACTAGGGCGTTTTTGCGGCATGAAGGTGCGGATTTGCGGCACAGGTGGAGCCCCGGACACCAGCGTGGTCGGTCACGGAAAGTCGGTACACCACCGCGAACACCCTTGGACCCACTCCCACGAAGTTGGAAGTGGAAGATGGAAGATGGAAGTGCCAGCGTACCGACCACGTGCCTGAGGGTACTCTGTGCGAGGGGCTACTATCACTCAGGCCTCCTCAGGCAGCAACATCGTGGTCGCACTTCGATCTGCTTCCGTGATGATCCACAACCGGGGGCCATCGGGCGGCGTGTAGCCGGAGAGCAACCGACAACCTTCCACCAGCGACAACTCATTCTCGGCGAGATCCTCCGTGTCGAGGTCGCCCCAATCGGTGATATGGCGGCTGAGTAACGTCCACGCGCCGGTGGCTGCGCCGCAACGCCTCGAGCGCGCTCGCCACCACCCTGCCGCCGTGGTGCCAATAGTGGTGCCAAACGGCTCGTCGCCGGCGAGCGCCGGCAATCGATCCGCGACAAAATCGTGCTGAAACACAACGGCCAGCGCTGGTGTGCGCTGGCCGTGCAGGATTACGAATCGAGAGCTCTACCACTGAGCTACGGTGGCGGCCCCCTAACTTAGCGGCACGCTGTTCGATACGGTACTCCACCAACGCTACCCGCGACTAGCAAGCAGCAGCTCCCGTAGCTGCGCCGCGGCCGGACTCAGCGGCGCTCCCCGGCGCCGAATGACGAGCAGGTCCCGCACCCACTGACGGCCCTGAAGTCGGATCGAGATCACCCGCGGGTCGCGCGTCCGCACGGCGTGCCGCGAGACGACGGACACGCCCAGCCCGGCGGCCACGGCTTCGCGCACCGCCTCCGTGCTCCCGAGCTCCATCACGGGCCGCAATGTCACCCCCAGATCGGCCAGGGACCGCTCGGCCACGGCGCGCGTGCTCGACCCTTCTTCTCTCGCGATGTACGGCTGTCCCGCGAGCGCGGCGCCTGCGAGCGTGCGCCGGCGCGCGAGCGGATGTCGGCGCGCGACGATCGCCACGAGCTCGTCTTTCACCCACGGCTCGGCGGCGAGTGCGGGGCTCACCGGCGCCGCGCCGATCACGCCGAGTTCCACCGAACCCGCCGCGACCCACTGCTCGACTTCGCGCGTATCCCCAATTCGGAGTGTGAGCGCGATCTGCGGGTGCGCCTTATGAAATCGTCCCAGGACTTCGGGGAGGAGGTAGGTGCCCGGGGTCGTGCTCGCGCCTACTGCCACGGCTCCCGCCCGCAATCCCCGCAGCTCGATGACCGCCTGCTCGGCGCTCGTCACCAAACCCAGCGCCTGGCGGACGAACGGCTCGACGAGGCGGGCGGCGGTGGTTGGCCGGACCCCGCGCCCGGCCCGCTCGAACAGCGGCACGCCGAAGAACGCCTCGAGCCCGCGCAGGTGCTCCGAGACGGCGGGCTGGCTGAGGTTGCGTGCCCGGGCGGCGCGTGCGACGCCGCCTGAATCCAGCACGGCCAGGAACACCTCGAGACGGTGCAACGTGCGGCCAGGTTTGGTCATAGGCTTTAACCTATATCATATATACAAACTTCGTATTTGTCCTACGTTCAGAATCCGGTGATCGTGCAGCTACCAACCCCTTGGAGACCATCATGTCACTCCGCCGCACTCTCGCACTCGCCGCCCTGGCCCTCGTCCCCACCGGGCTCGTAGCACAGGCCCCGCCTGCGCCGGCTCCGTCATCTCACGTGATCGTTGCGCATGCGCCGGCTCTCGCGTGGGTGCCCGGCCCGCCGTCGCTGCCGCCCGGTGCCGAGTTCGTGTTGCTCGAAGGGAATCCCGCTGAAGCTGTACCGCTCACATTTCGGCTCCGATTTCCCGCGAATTATCGGATCCCGCCCCATTTCCACTCGGTGATCGAGCACGTCACGGTGCTCTCCGGCACGCTCAACGTCGGGATGGGAGAGCAGGCGACCTACACCGGCGGTACGGCGCTGAACGCGGGTAGCTTCGCCGCGATGCCCGCGAAGATGGTGCACTCCGCGTGGGCCGGCTCCGAGGGCGTGACGTTCCAGCTGCACAGCGTCGGTCCGTGGAGCATCACCTATGTGAAAGCAGCTGACGATCCGCGCACCCCAAAGCCCACCGGCAATCGGTGAGCGCCGCGTGATCGGCGAGCTGTATCCCGTGCTCAAGCCCGCTGGGCGCGTGTCAATCGCCGACATCGTGAGCGCCAAACAGTTGTCCCAGTCCATCGTCAATGATCCGAAGCTCTGGGCCAGTTGAATCGGCGGCGCTCTCCCGGAGGGAGAGGCGTTCGCACTGTTCGAGGACGCAGGGTTCGAGCGGGTGCGTTCGACGGTCGTCCCGGCCTTTGCGTTCCGGAAGGAATCGACGCGCGACGCGGCCGAAGCGTACGGCGTGAAGGCGGTGCTGTTCACGGCCCGGAAACCCGCGAAATAGGGAGATCACGATATGACCGCGACCGGCGCACCACAGTCGGTGACACATTCAGAACCGGATGTCGCCCAGCCTACCAAGCGCGCCCGGCTCGCCATCATCGCCACGAAGGGCTCGCTCGACTGGGCTTACCCTCCACTCATGCTCGCCCTCCAGGCGGCGAAGAAAGGATGGGAGGTGGCGATCTTCTTCACCTTTTACGGGCTCGACATCATTCACAAGGAGAAGAACCGCCGACTCCAGATCGCGACGCTCGGGAACCCCGCCATGCCGATGCCGAACTTCGTCGGGGCCATCCCGGGAATGACGGCGCTGGCGACGCAGATGACGCGGCGACGGTTCCGCCAAAGCAAAGTGCCGCCGGTCGACGAGCTCCTGCGGAAGGTCATCGACGCCGGGGTGAAGGTCTATCCCTGCGGCTTCTCGATCGACGTCTTCGGGTACCAGCCGGACGATTTCGTCCCGGGCTGCCAGCCCCGGCACGGCTCTGCCGACTTCCTCGACTTTGCCAAGGACGCTGCGGTCTCACTCTTCGTGTGAGCCGTGTCCGCATGACGATGACGACCATGTCGCGGGACGACCTGCGGCAGCTGCTCGAGCGCGGCGCTCCGATTACGGTGCTCGACGTGCGCCCCGCCGCCGAACACGCCGAGTGGTGCATCCCCGGCAGCGTGCACGCCGATGCGTACGACGCGCTGCGGCGCGGCGACCCGACCGCGCTCGCCGACTTCCACCCCCCGAATGGCGCCCGCGTCGTGACCGTGTGCGCCGCCGGGAAGACAAGCATGCTCGCTGCTGAGCGCTTGCGCGCGCGGGGCCTGGATGCCGTGTCGCTCGAGGGCGGGATGCGCGCCTGGAGCCTGGCCTGGAACACCGCCGAGGTTCCGTGCCCCGGCAGCACCGCGCGCATCGTGCAGCTGCGCCGCACCGGGAAGGGCTGCCTCTCCTATCTCATCGGCTCAAACGGTGATGCCATCGTGGTCGATGCCTCGCTCGAGCTCCAGATCTACCATCGGGTGGCCGGGGAGCATGGCTGGCGTATCCGCTCGGTCCTCGAAACGCACGTGCATGCCGACCACTTATCCCGCGCCCGGGCGCTCGCAGTCGACACCGGGGCGAGGCTGTGTCTTCCGACGACGGATCGCGTCTCCTTCGCGTACGAGCCCGTGAAGGACGGCGACATCGTACGAGTTGGGTCCGCGAGGCTCCAGGCGTTGCACACGCCCGGCCACACCCCGGAGAGCACGTCCTATCTTCTAGATGACCGTGCCTTGTTCACTGGCGACACGCTGTTCCTAGCGGCCGTCGGGCGCCCGGACCTCGAGGCGTCAGCAGAGCAGGCGCACCGCCGTGCTCGCATGCTTCACGCGTCCTTGCAGCGTCTGGTTGCATTGCCTGCAGACACGGTGGTCCTGGCTGCTCATACGAGCGCGCCCGTGGCCTTCGACGGCCGGCCCATCAGTGCGACGCGGCGGCAAGTCCAGGAGCAGACGTCGCTCCTGGGCGAGACCGAGGAAACGTTCGTGACGCAGATCCTCACCCGGCTCCCGCCAACACCGCCGAACCATCGCCGCATTGTGGCCCTAAACGAAACCGGCGCGCTGCCTGATGACCCCACCGAGCTGGAGGCGGGCGCCAATCGCTGCGCCGTTGCCTGAGACCCCGTCTCCCATCCGGCTCGGCCTCGGCGCCAACTGGCGCCAGTTCACGCTGCTCGTCGTCGTCAATGCCTTCGTCGGAGCGATGGTGGGGCTGGAGCGCACTGTCGTCCCACTCATCGCGCAGGCAGACTTCGGGCTCGTCTCGAAGACCGTCGTCCTTTCCTTCCTTGTCAGCTTTGGCATCGTCAAAGCGCTCGCCAACCTGTTCGCCGGGCAGCTCGCCGACCGAATCGGCCGCAAGCCGCTCCTCGTCGCAGGCTGGCTGGCGGGGCTCCCGGTGCCTCTGCTCATCATCTGGGCGCCGAGCTGGGGCTGGATCGTGTTTGCCAACGTGCTGCTCGGCGTCAACCAGGGGCTGTGCTGGTCCACGACGGTCATCATGAAGATCGATCTCGTCGGGCCGGCGCGGCGCGGCTTAGCGATGGGGCTGAACGAGTTCGCGGGTTACGTCGCCGTCTCGCTGTCGGCGCTGCTCACTGGCTACCTCGCCGCCTCGCACGGCCTGCGGCCGGCGCCCTTCTATCCGGGCATAGCATTCGCCATGCTGGGACTACTCCTCTCCGTGTTTGCCGTCCGCGACACCCATGACCACGCGCGCGCGGAGGCGCGCCAGCGCGGTTCGGAGCAATCCCGCCCCGGGTTCGTCCGCGTCCTGCTGCTCACGAGCTGGCGGGACCGCGCACTCTTCGCAGCGAGCCAGGCGGGCATGGTCAATAACCTGAACGACGGGATGGTGTGGGGACTGATCCCCGTCTTTCTCGCCGCGCGCGGTGTCGCGCTCGACCGCATCGGGGTCGTGGCCGCCACCTATCCCTTGGTGTGGGGAGTGGGCCAGCTCGCCACGGGCGCGCTGAGCGACCGCTGGGGACGGAAGTGGATGATCGCTAGTGGGATGTGGGTACAGGCCGTGGGCATCATTGTGTTCGTCGTCGGTCGGTCCTTCTCGTCCTGGATGGCCGGCGCCACGCTCCTGGGAATCGGGACCGCACTCGTCTACCCCACGCTACTCGCCGCGGTGTCGGACGTCGCGCATCCCGACTGGCGGGCCAGCGCGGTGGGTGTCTACCGGCTGTGGCGCGATTCTGGGTACGCCGTAGGCGCGCTCGCCGCCGGACTCCTAGCGGACGCGTTCAACTTGCCCCTCGCAATCGCGGCGATCGCCGTCCTCACCCTCGCCTCCGGAGTGGTCGTGGCGGGTGTGATGTACGAGACCCTGCCGGAATTGGGGGGGCTCGCATTTCGTGACGTTCAGGCTCTACGCGGGGGCTCGCCTCGCCACCCCTCAAGAGGGTTGTAGTCGACGGTCACCTGAGAACCCCGCACTCGGTCTGGCGACTCCTGATCACGAGGACTATGATGGGACCGTTCGGAGCATCCCGTGACGGACTTGTCGACCCCCTTGCACGCCGCCCTCGCAGGGCGTTATACGATCGAACGCGAACTCGGTCGCGGCGGGATGGCCACGGTGTTTCTCGGTCGGGATCTCAAGCATCATCGCGCCGTCGCGATCAAAGTGCTGCGGCCCGAGCTCGCCGCGGTGCTCGGCGCCGAGCGCTTCGTTCGCGAAATCGAGATCGCGGCGGGACTCACTCACCCACACATCCTGCCCCTCCACGATTCGGGGGAAGCGGACGGCTTCCTCTATTACGTCATGCCATACGTCGAGGGAGAATCGCTCCGAGACCGGCTCAACCGAGAGAAGCAGCTCCCGATCGAGGACGCCGCCCAGATCGCGCGGGAGGTGGCGAGTGCGCTGTCCTATGCCCATAGCCATAACGTTGTCCACCGTGACATCAAGCCCGAGAACATCTTGCTCTTGTCCGGGCAGGCGGTGGTGAGCGATTTCGGGATTGCGCGAGGCATAAGCGCTGCTGGTGGCGAGAAGTTGACCGCGACCGGGGTGTCCGTGGGCACCCCGATCTACATGAGCCCGGAGCAAGCGGCGGGGCGCGGGCCAGTGGACGGGCGGAGCGACATTTACAGTCTCGGGTGCGTGCTCTACGAGATGCTGGCAGGCGAACCGCCGTTCACGGGGCCGACTACCGAGAGCGTGCGCCACCAGCATTTCGTGGCCGAGCCGCCGCGCGTCACCGCCATGCGCGGGACGGTCCCTGCGTCGATTGAAGCGGTGATACGCTGCGCGCTGGCGAAGGCGCCGGCAGACCGCTTCGCCACCGCGGCGCAACTCGCCGAAGCCCTCGCGCAGCCGGCCGCTCCGGTCCAGGCGCTCGTCGCTGGGCCTACGCCCGCGGTCCGTCGGGTTCGGCGCATGGTGGCACTGGGTGCTGCCACGGTCGCGGCCGTCGTGGTGATCGGTGGCGTTGCGAGGGGTATATGGCGCGCACGGCCCAACGGGTCTGCGGTTCAGTCGCTCGCCGTGCTACCGCTCGCCAGCCTTTCCCAGGATTCGACGCAGGCGTATTTCGCCGACGCCATGACCGACCTCATGATCACGCACCTCGCGAGGAGTCCGTACCTTCGCGTCACGTCGCGGACCTCGACCCTCCGATACCGCGGAGGTCAGAAGACGATCCCTGAGATCGGGCGCGAGCTGAACGTCGATCTGGTGGTGGAAGGCACGGTGGTGCGGGAGGGCCAGCGCGTGCGGATCACGGCGCAGCTCATCCGGGCGCCGACCGATGAGCACGTTTGGGCGAACAGCTTCGAGCGCGATTTCTCCGACGTGCTGGCGCTGCAGCGGGACGTCGCCCAGGCGATCGCACAGCAGATCGGAGTCAAGCTGGCGCCATGGCAGACGGCCGCCGCCCCGGCGGCCAATCCCCAGGCGCAAGAGGAGTACCTCCGCGGGATCTACTACTACGGGTTGGGCGACATGATGAAGAGCGCCGAGGCTCTCGAGCGCGCGGTCATGCTGGATCCCGACCACGCGCTAGCCTATGCCGCTCTCGCGCGGACCTATTACTTCATCGCGTTCTTCGGTGATCGCCCACCGAAGGAGGCCTTCCAGCGCATGGAGGAGGCGGCTACCAAGGCTATCGAGAAAGACCCGACCCTGGCTTCGGCGCACGGCTCGTTGGCGCTGGTCAAGCTCCACCGGGACTGGGACTGGAGCGACGCGGAACAGCACTTCCGTCGCGCCCTGGAGCTGAATCCCAGCAATGCCGACATTCACCACGACTACGCCCACTTCCTCCTGGTGATGCGGCGCGACCGTGAATCCGTGGCTGAGACCGAGCGGGCGGTGGCACTGGATCCCTTCAATCCGATGCTCAACGCGTGCCTGGGATGGCACCGTCTGTTCGCGGGCCAATACGATGAGGCCATCGGGGCGGCCACCCGTGCCCTGCAGATCCAGCCCGCTAACTTCTGGGCTCGGATGAACCTGGGGTGGGCTTACGAGCAGAAGGCCATGTACTCCGAGGCCCTTGAGCAGTTCAAGCAAGCATCCAAGCAGAAACCCATGTCCATGGACATGAGTTCGCCGATGGAACAGACGGGGATGCAAAACCAAATGTCCCCGCAGATGTCCGCCGAGGCAGCCCGCATCGCGGCGACCCGCGCGGACCTGGTTGTGCTTGCGACCGCCTCACTCGGCCATGCGTTGGGCCTGGCCGGAGATCGCCAGGGGGCGCGCGCGGTGCTCGATCGTCTGCTGCGGCAGCGAGCGCACGCATACGTCTCGCCGTACGACATCGCACTGGTGTACGCCGGATTAGGCGAGAAGGACCAGGCGCTAGACTGGCTCCAACGGGCCTACCAGGAGCGGTCGAGCCTCCTGGTGTTCGCCCCCCGGGAGCCGCGGTTGGCGCCGCTCCGCTCCGAGCCACGCTTCGCAGCGCTGATGCGGGAGTTCGCGCTCCCGCAATGACCCTACGATACACAATCGTCACGACCCTGCCGCTGTGGTGCCAATGGTGGTGCCAGCTCGGGCGTGGATTGCGAATCGAGAACTCTACCACTGAGCTACGGTGGCGGCCGGAGCGAAAGTCAGCAAGGGGAGCTGCATCCCGGTACTCCGACCGCCTGATCGGGTTATAATCCAACAGTGAAGACGCGCCGACTCGGCGGCTTGCTTGTGGGTGCTTTGATGCTGCACCTCGGATTCGTCGCCCAAGCGGCCCAATGTTTTGCGCCCTCGCTGGCACCGCACAGCCATCACCCTAGCGGTTCGCACCGGTCGTCCGCGCCCGATCGGCAGCACCACAAGGCTTCGTCGTTGCCTGTGTGCTGCCAGGCCCTTACCTCCTGCTCGCCAACGGTTGCACTCGGTTCCGACGCCCTTACGCTCACGAGCATCACGGTGAGCGCTCGTGGCGTCATCCCCCCACTCGACCCCACCACCTCCCGCACCGCCGCTCCAGAAGCACCGCCTCCTAGAGTCTAGGCCTCAATTCTTCGCCGCTCACGCATCGCGCCGAGACACACTTGCGTGCGACGCTCGAGGCTTTGCTCTAACCAAAGGCCCAACATGTTTCGCTTTTTGCTTGCGATCGCACTCCTGCCGTCGATGCTCGCTGCGCAGCATCCAGCGCACCAGATGCCACAGCAAACTCCAATGAAACCGATGGCGATGATGATGAACGATCCCCTCGGTGTCTCGATGGAACGGATGGGTTCGGGCACGACGTGGATCCCGGACGCGGTGCCCCTGCCTGCTCGGCACGTCATGTCCGGCTCCTGGCTTCTCATGCTGCATGGATTTGGTTTCGTGCAGTACGACAAGCAGGGTGGCCGGCGGGGCGATGACCAATTCGGATCCCTCAACTGGGCGATGCTGATGGCGAGCCGCGATCTGCTCGGCGGCCGATTTCAAGCGAGAACGATGTTGAGTCTCGACCCCGCGACGGTTACCAATCGAGGCTATCCGCTACTGCTGCAAAGCGGCGAGACCTACCGCGGCCAGCCCCTCGTCGATCGCCAGCATCCACACGACTTCTGGATGGAACTGGCAGTGATGTACGAGCGCGCGCTCTCGCGCAGCATCGGCGTGACAGTGTACGCCGCGCCTTCCGGGGAGCCGGCTCTCGGCCCCGTTGCCTTCATGCACCGACCATCGGCCATGGACAATCTCGCCGCGCCGTTATCTCACCATTGGCAGGACGCGACGCACATCAGTTTTGGCGTGTTCACCGCGGGTCTGTTCGGTCGACACTGGAAACTGGAGGGTTCAGTCTTCAACGGCCGCGAGCCGAACGAGGAGCGCTGGGGGTTCGATCGCATCCGCTTCGACTCATACTCCGGACGATTCACGGCCCATCTGGATTCGAGCTGGGTTGTTTCGGCGGGGTACGGATTTCTGAAGAGTCCGGAAGCGTTGAATCCGTTGGAATCGGTACACCGAGTGACGGCGTCCGTACTCCACGGTCGAAAACTGGGCAGAGACGGGCAGATCGCGACATCGATCATCTGGGGGACCAACCGGCGTTCTGGAAGGACCACGCATTCCGGTTTAGCCGAAACCGAAGCGGTCTTGGATGGCCGCCACACGCTGTTTGGACGCCTGGAGCTCGTGCAAAAGACCGCGGAAGATCTGGTGCTGCCGACGGGACCCGGAGGTTTCGCGCCGGACTCAACGTTCACGGTGGCGGCCGTGTCGCTCGGATACATTCGCGAGATCGGGCGCTCGTCGCAGACGACGGTTGGTGTCGGATTCCAAGGGACTCTCAACGTAGTCCCGGCCGTCCTTGACCCGTTCTATGGATCGCGCACACCGGTGGGCGCCATGGTATTTGTACGCATACACCCAGTCCATAGCCCGCATTCGACAACAAATATGAGGAGCCCATGACCTGGGCCTTGAACTTTCAGCAACCAGTCTCGCTACCGTGCTGCGTCGAGCGCAGCCCTTAACCCCCGAAGCACGTCGGGAAGCGGTCCGTCCGCCCAGAAGTGCATGTAATAGAGCTTCGGCTCTTCACCGACGAGGTGGCTGTGCAGCGCCGTCGCGGTGATCCCGTGCGCCGTCAACGCATCGAACACTGGCGCGACCTTGGCAGCGACAACGGTGAAATCGCCCGTCGCGACCGCTCGATCCGGGCTGACGCTTTGAATATTGATGGGCGTGCCGTAGCCGAGCGCGGGCGTGACTGTCCGACCGTACATCGTCACCGTTCCGGGAACCAGGACGACGGAGACCTGCGCGACCGCGCCCTGTGCCCGACCCCGCAGGCCGAGCGAGCTGAACACGATCGCGGTATCGATCGTCACGGGCGACGGCCCTGCTGCCGGCGCAGGATGGGGGGCGCCCGTTAGCGCGAGGACGCGGTCGAGCCGTTTGGCCATTTCCAGCGCGTTGCCGTCGGCGTGGAAATGAACGTAGGTGATCTTCGGGTCCTCCCCCGCGAGGTGGTTGTGAATCGCGTCACCTCGATCTGCTGGCGTGCGAGCTCCGCGAGCACCGGCTTGACCTCTCCGCTGGTCAGGACAAGGTCGCCCATCATCGTGGCGTCGGCAGCGTCGCCGCTAAACCCCGCCCAGGCGCCGAGGGCAAGCGCCGGCGCGAGGGTGACATCACCGATCCGCAGCGTCAGGTCGCGGCGGGGCCAGGTGTATCGGTAATAGCCCCCGGTGGCCAACCCAGACGTTTGGAGAATGCGTCCAACGGAGTCCCATGGCGCGCCGAGGGGAGTTTGTGCCGACGCGACGGCGTTGGCCGACCCAGAATGAGCACCGTCAGGAGAATGGGCCGGACTTTCATGGATGATGGTTCCTTGTCGAAGTGAGTGTTTGCTCTGCAATTTCAATGATACACCGGTGCGTCAACTGGATGATGCGAGGGCTTTATGCGCTGGATAACTCGGGAACATCCAAAGATCGACCGCATTGCATGTCCGTGGCTGATCAAGCGGTTCATCGACACCGAAGCGGAGTTCCTCTTCGCACCGCCCGCGGCTGTGCTCGCTCGGGCCGAAGAGCACAGCGCTACTCCCTACGACGTGGACGGTGTCGAGCTCTCTCATGACGGCCCCCGCTGCAGCTTCGATGCGTTCTTACAGAAGTACCAACTGACGGACCCGGCTCTGCACGATCTTGCCATCATCGTCCGTGGAGCCGATACAGACAGGCTCGATCTCGCGCCGCAATCCGCCGGGCTGCTCGCCATCTCTCTCGGCCTCTCGCGACTGTACCCCAACGACGAGGAATTGCTGCCCCGCGGTTTTCTCCTCTATGACGCCCTGTATGAGTGGCTGCAGCATGCCAAAGGCGAGCGTCATTCGTGGAATCCGCAGCGCGTGCCGACGCCAGCCTGAGCCTCGGTGACGAAGACCGCGCTGACGCTGCTGGCGGCTAATTGCCTCGTAACCATGCCGGCCGTCGCGCAAAGGACGACCATTCGCGCCACCGCGATCCCCACCGCGGTGACGCTCGACGGCAAGCTGGACGAACCGTTCTGGGCGACAGCAGACTCGATTGATGACTTTCGCCAGCGCGAACCCCTCGAGGGTTTCGCCGCCACGGAGCGGACGGTCGTCAAAGTCGTGCATGACGGGAACGCGCTCTACATCGCCGTGCGCTGCTACGACTCCAGCATGCGCGTCGGCGGGCCAGCCAGCTCCGCCGGGATGCCGACCTCTCGACTGACGACAATGTCCGAATTCTGATCGACGGCTTCAACGACCGGCGCAGTGCCTTTGTGTTCGCCACGAATCCGAACGGCGCCAAATGGGACGCGCAGTTCTCAGGCGTCGACGATTTGAACGAGAACTGGAATGGCATCTGGGATGTCGCGGTCTCGCACGACAGTGCCGGGTGGACGGCCGAGTTCCGCATTCTGTTGCTCGCGTTGCGGTTTCACACCGGGACCAACCCGGAGTTTGGATTCAATGTCCGACGGTTCATTCGACGAAAGAATGAAGAAGACCTGTGGCGCTCGTACGGTCGGACGCAGGGGTTCTATCGTCTGAACTATGAAGGGACGATCATCGACCTCGGCGATCTCGCCGTCCCCGCAATCTGGAGTTGTATCCGTATGCGCTCGGCCGTGCCGTGGAGACCGAGCACGACAGCGTCGGAGGGGAGACGAGCGGGGGCTATCTGAATGGAAAGGCTGGGGTCGACGCCAAGCTGGCCGTCACGCCGACGTTGACGGCGGACGTGACTGTCCACACCGACTTCGCGCAGGTAGAAGCCGACCAGCAGGTCATCAACCTCACCCGATTCCCTTTCTTCTTCCCGGAAAAGCGCGAGTTCTTCTCGAATCGAGCGGCCAGCTCGACCTGGGCACGCCGGGCCGGGTGCAGCTGTTCTATTCGCGCCGCGTCGGCCTCGACACGAGCGGCACGCCCGTGCCGATCGTCGCAGGGGGACGGATCTACGGACGGCTCGGGAAGTGGAAGCTCGGCCTCCTCGACGCGCAGACTGGCGCCGCCGATAACGCCAACGACGCCGTCGTGCGGGTCCAACACGACCTGTTGGAGCGCTCTTACATCGGCGCCATCGGGACGCTCCACGCCGGACCCCGCGGCCAAGGTGTCGAGCGCGCAGCCGGCGCACTGGGATCTGGGAGACGACGGGCCACAGCAACTTCATGCCGAGACCGCACACGCTCGGCATCCGCCAGCTCGATTTCAAGTTCATCCCCGAATGGGATATCATCACCAACAGCACCGGTTCGCTCGGCCGCTCGGGGGATTGGCAGACCGCATGGTTTGAGTGGCGATTCCTGGGAGGCGACCAGGAGAATGGGGACCGCTTCGAAGTGAATTTCCAGCGTGTGCTCGACGCGCCGACCGACACCTTTGATATTTTTCGCGCGGTGAAGATCCCGCCGGGCCGATACTGGTGGTCACGTTACGAACTCCAGTACTTCATGTCACCGGGGCGGCGCCTCGGCTTCGGCGCGTTCATGAACGGGGGCGCGTTTTACGGCGGCCGGAGCTTCGTGCAATACAACAACGACACGCAGCGGGCGGACGTCAACCTGCGATTCCATTGGATTCCCCAGATCGGCGACGACGTCTTCCTCGTCTGGAACTCGGGGTACACGACCAACCGCGCGGCCACCTACCGCTTCCCCGCTGCACGATCGCTCGCTCGGCCCTTGAACGGCGCATTCGTGGTCAAGATCGTCCACCGCATTGCGCCGTGAGAAAGGTATTCTGTTGCTTACCTTCTGACTCTCGTGGAGGGTTAGTATGCAGTCTGACGGCCAGCTTAAGCGGATCGGTTGCGTCGTCCCAGCAGCTGGGCGTTCACGGCGACGATCACGGTCGATACCGACATGAATACCGCGCCAAGGGCGGGCGACAGCAGAATGCCTGTCGCTCGATAGAGCACGCCGGCCGCGAGTGGGACGGCCACCGCATTGTATCCCGTGGCCCACCACAGATTCTGTACGATCTTGCGGTAGGTCGCGCGTGCCAGGCCGACAATGGCCGGCACATCGCGCGGATCGGAGCGCACGAGCACGATATCGGCGGATTCGATCGCGACGTCGGTGCCCGCTCCGATCGCGATGCCCACATCGGCTTCCACCAGCGCGGGCGCGTCGTTTACACCATCGCCTACCATCGCGACCGTGAAGCCACGCGTTTTGACTTCCCGAATCTTCGCCGCCTTCTGATCCGGCAGCACTTCCGCGAAGTATTCGTCGAGTCCCAACTCCTCCGCGACCCACCGCGCCACGGCCTGGGAATCACCGGTGAGCATCATCGCCCGGATGCCCATCTGCTTCAGCCGCTGCAGCGCCGCGCGAGACTCGGGACGGATGATATCCGCGAGCGCAATGGCTCCGGCCACTTTTGAGTCCACGAGTACGTAGACCACCGTCTTCCCCTGCTCCGCAACGCGACCCACGCGAGCATCAGTCACGGCCTGGCTGCGCTCCTTCAGGAAACCGGGACTTACCACGTTTACCTCAACTCCGTCCACCTTGCCTCGCGCACCCTTTCCCGGAATTGCGCTGACTTCCGACGGCGCCGGATAGCTGATGCCTCGCTCCGTTGCGGCGCGCACGATGCCCTCCGCGATCGGGTGTTCGGAGCGGCTCTCGACTGCGGCGGCAAGGCGCAGAATGTCCGTCTCACTGCGGCCGTCCAGGGAGATCACATCCGTCACGCCGAATCGTCCCTCGGTGAGCGTGCCCGTCTTGTCGAATACGACGGCGTCGAGGGCGCGCGCCCGCTCGAAGGCCGCCCGATCGCGGATGAGCAATCCGTTCTGCGCCGAGATCGCGGTCGAAACGGCCACGACCAGAGGGACCGCGAGGCCCAGCGCGTGCGGACAGGTGATCACCATGACCGTGACCATCCGCTCAAGCGCGAAATCGAAGCTGCGTCCACCCGCGAGCCAGGCAACCAGCGTCGTCACGCCCGCCGCGATCGCGATCACCGTGAGCCACATCGCCGCACGATTGGCGACGTCTTGCGTGCGCGAGCGGGTCTGCTGGGCGCGGCGCACCAACTCGATCACCTGCGCGAGATACGTCTCAGCGCCGGTTCGAGTGATGCGCAGCGTGATCGCCGCTTCCCCATTTACCGCTCCACCGAGCACCGTATCTCCGGAACCCTTCTCCATGGGCTGCGACTCGCCTGTCAGCAGGGCTTGATTGACGCTCGTCCGGCCTTCGGTGATTTCGCCGTCAGACGGGATTCTCTCGCCGGGTTTAACCAGCACCACGTCGCCCTGGCGGAGGTCAGTTACGGGGACGTCCTCGGTTGATCCATCGGAGCGCAGTCGGTGCGCCTCGGCGGGAAGCAATCGAACCAACTCCTCGAGCGCCCGTGATGCACCCATCACCGAGCGCATCTCGATCCAGTGGCCCAGCAGCATGATGTCGATGAGCGTCGCGGTTTCCCAGAAGAACACCGTGCCGCGAAGGCCGAACACGACGGCCGCGCTGTAGAGATAGGCCACACTGATCGCCAGGCCGACGAGCGTCATCATCCCCGGCAACCTGTTTCGCAGCTCGGCCACCAGGCCCGTTAAGAACGGCCAACCGCCATAGAAGTAGACGGCTGATGCGAGGCCGAACTCGACGTACCGTGCGCCCGGAAACGCGAGGACTCCACGGAGCCCGAGGAGATGTTGGAGCATTTCAGACGTCGCCAGCACCGGAATCGTCAACGCCAGCGAGATCCAGAGGCGGCGCCGGAAATCGTCCACCATCCTGTCATGACCGGCATGGGTTGCCATGCCCTTGCGCTCTTGATGATGAGCGTGATCGTGGTTCATCACTGCTCCATCCCCCTGCGCCGCCACAAGAAATACAGCACCGGAATTACCACCAACGTCAGATGGTGATGGCTGGGCGCTCGGCAAATGCGATGTAGACGAGCGTCGCGATCAAAGTGATTGCGCCAGTGAGCACCAGCGGCAACGCGAGCCCCCCACCCCCGCGCAGCACGAGCAATCCTCCAACGACTGCGCCGCCCAGCATGGCGGCCACGGAGGCGACCCGACGCCTCCAGCGCGGGTTGCCGCCGCCGGCCAGCCACGAATCGGCGGCGAGTCCGGTCAGGGTGAGCGTGAGCACGGTGGTGGTGAGGTCGGGGACGGCGAGCCGGCGCGCCGTGGCGTTCCGAATACCCATGGCCAGGGCAGTCAGCGCGATCAGCGCATACAGGTGCGCGACGGGCGCGAGCGCCCCGCTATCATAGCCCGAGGCCGCGAGCGCGGCCACGAAGAGCAGGCTCGACTCGATCACCGCGACGCTGAGCAGCCAGCGCTGCCGCGAGTGGTCGAGCCGCGTACCGAGGCGGCCCCCGATGACGGCGCCGATGAGAAAGGCGGCCAACGCAGCGAGGGAGCGGCGCGCCGAGAACTGAGGCACGCGGGCGAGCGCGAACCCCAGGAAGACGATGTTGCCGGTCATGTTGGCGGTAAACACGCGCCCCAGTCCCAGCACGCTGACGGCGTCGATCAGTCCCGTGGTGATCGTCAGCACCACCAGGAGCGCGGGGAGGGAGCCGGGCTTCAACGCATCATTCGGCTCCTTCACGCTGACCGCCGCCGCGCGAGCAGGGCGAAATGGAGGAAATACTCCCGCAGCGTCCGTGCGGCGCCGGGTGCCACATC
>Ga0209161_10000010_pt1 | contig 136172 bp, 124 predicted proteins | sample GraSoiAngelo_155_FD_186169 | JGI IMG/M metagenome (GOLD analysis project Ga0209161, IMG submission 186169) | Grasslands soil microbial communities from the Angelo Coastal Reserve, California, USA - 14_1009_13_30cm (SPAdes) (version 2) | ecosystem: Environmental > Terrestrial > Soil >... | reverse complement strand
AGAAGGGGTTCGTGTCGTCCTTGTGAACAGCAATCCCGCGACGATTCAGACGGATCCCGACACCGCGGACGCCGTGTACGTTGAGCCCCTCACGGTCGCGTTCCTCGAGAAGGTGATCGCGAAGGAGGGGCCCGAAGGGATCCTGAGCGGGATGGGCGGTCAGACTGCGTTGAACCTGTGCAGCGAACTTTCCGAGGCGGGGATCCTCAGCCGCCATGGGGTGGAGCTCCTCGGGACGAAGATAGAGGCGATCACCGCGGGCGAGAACCGGGAACGGTTCGCTTCCCTGATGCGGTCGATCGGGGAGCCGATCCCACGGAGCCGGGCGGTCTCCGACACCGTGACGGCGGCTGCGTTCGTCGAGGAAACCGGATACCCGGTGATTGTGCGAGCCGCGTACACGCTCGGCGGCAGCGGGAGCGGCGTGGCGCATAGCCCCGAGGAACTCAACCGGATCGTCGGGCTGGGCCTCGCGTATTCACGAATCAAGCAAGTGCTCGTGGAGGAGTCCGTCCTCGGCTGGAAGGAATTCGAGTACGAAGTGATGCGGGACGGTGGGGACAACTGCATCACGATTTGCAGCATGGAGAACCTCGATCCGATGGGCATCCACACCGGCGAATCGATCGTGGTCGCGCCTGCCCAGACGCTCAGCGACTCGGACCATCAGACCCTTCGGTCTGCGGCCCTCCGGATCATCCGCGCCCTCGGGGTGGAGGGCGGATGCAACATCCAGTTCGCGGTCCATCCGAGGACCGGCGAGTACCGGGTCATCGAAGTGAATCCGCGTGTCTCGCGGTCGTCCGCCCTCGCGTCGAAGGCGACGGGTTACCCGATCGCCCGGATCGCCGCAAAAATCGCGATCGGCCTGCGCCTCGACGAGATCCCGAATCCCGTCACGGGCAAGACCCTCGCCTCCTTCGAACCCACCTTGGACTACGTCGTCACAAAGATCCCGCGGTGGCCTTTCGACAAATTCCCGACCGTTGACCGCCGGATTGGTACGTCAATGAAGAGCACCGGGGAGGTGATGGCCATCGGCCGGACCTTCGAGGAGTCGCTCCTGAAGGCGGTCCGCTCCCTCGAGATCGATCGGGTGGGTCTCGAATCGAGTCCCTGGTCGGACGACGAACTCTTGGGCGAATTGCGCGAACCCACGGACGAGCGCCTCTTTGCGATCGCAGAGGCCCTCCGACGCCGCTTTCCGGTAGAGAAGATCGCCTCCCTGACGGGGTGGGACCCTTTCTTCATCGAGAAGATTCGACATCTCGTGAAAATCGAGACGGACCTCAAAGGATCTCCGCCCGGCACACCAGGCCTGGCAGAGGCGAAACAGTTCGGGTTCGCCGATGAGTCCATCGCGGCCTTGACCGGTTTGACGGAAGAGTCTGTGCGGCGGGGTCGACCACGGGTCGCATACAAGATGGTCGACACCTGCGGAGGGGAGTTCGAGGCCGAGACTCCCTACTTCTATTCCACGTACGAGCCAAGCGGAGAGACGCAAAAGCTCGCGGGTCGCAAGGTGTTGATCGTCGGGAGCGGTCCCATCCGGATCGGGCAGGGCGTCGAGTTCGATTACTGCTGTGTCCAAGGGATCCTCGCGTTGCGGGAAGAAGGCGTCGCCGCGATCATCGCGAACAACAATCCGGAGACCGTCTCCACGGATTTCGATATCTCCACCCGCCTGTACTTCGAGCCTCTCCTGCTCGAGGACGTCCTGAACATCATCGGGGAGGAGAAGCCGAATGGCGTCATCGTACAGTTCGGCGGCCAGACGTCGATCAACCTCGCGGTCCCGCTCGCCCGGGCGTTGGCGCGTCGTCGTTCGCGGACCCGGATTCTCGGCACCTCACCGGCTGCGATTGACCTCGCCGAGGACCGCCGGAAATTCGCCGCCCTGATGCAGCGCCTTCGCATCCCGCAACCGGAGGCCGCCTCGGGGTACAGCTTCGAAGAAGTCCGAGAGGTCGCCGCCCGGATCGGCTATCCGGTTCTCGTCCGGCCGTCGTACGTCCTCGGCGGCCGCGGGATGGAGATCGTCCATGGCGAGGAGGATCTCGCCCAGTTCATGGAACGGGCGGTCCGCGTCTCGAAGACACACCCGGTCTTGGTGGACCGCTATCTGTCCCACGCGACGGAGCTCGATGTGGACGTCGTCGCGGATGGCAAGGACTTCTTCATCGGCGGCATCCAGGAGCACATCGAGGAGGCGGGCATCCACTCGGGGGACGCCGCCTGTGTGCTGCCCGCCCAGACCCTCTCGGAGGCCACGCTCAACGAGATCCGCCGAATCACGTGGAAGATCTGCAACGCCTTGGAGATCGTCGGCCTGATGAACCTTCAACTGGCCGTCAAGGACGACGTCGTGTACGTGCTCGAGGCGAATCCGCGCGCGAGTCGAACGATTCCGTATGTCTCGAAGGCCATCGGCGTGTCCCTCGCGAAGGTCGCGACGAAGGTGATGCTCGGTCAGTCCCTTCGAAGCCTGGGGCTTTTGGGGGAGGCAAGCATCGACCACGTCGCGGTGAAAGCCCCGGTGTTCCCGTTCCAGCGCCTCCCCGGCGTGGACACGATTCTCGGCCCGGAAATGAAGAGCACCGGCGAGGTCATGGGAATCGATCGGTCGCTCGGCCGCGCGTACTACAAGGCGATGCTCGCCGCAGGGAATCCGCTGCCGACCCAGGGGGCGGTCTACGTGACCGTCCGCGATGAAGACAAGCCGACGATCCTCCCCGTGGCCGAGCGGCTCGCGCGGATCGGCCTTCGAATCTTTGCGACGCGCGGCACGGCGCAATTCCTCCGGGAGCACGGCGTCGACGCGACCACCGTGTACCGGATCAGCGAGAACGAATCCCCGGACGCCCTGGGCCTCATGCGGCGCGGGGAGATTCGCTTGGTCATCAACACTCCAACGAATTCGACCGGGGCGCGGCGAGACGGATACATGATGCGTCGCCTCGCGGTCGATCTGAACATCCCGTTCATCGCGACGGTCCAAGCCGCTCAGGCCGCGGTCCAAGCGATCGAAGAGTCCTTCGAGGGAGATCTCGAAGTCGTCCCGCTCCAGGAGTACCGACGCGCCGCCGCCAAGAGGGCGGCAAAGCTTTAGCGAGACCGAAGGATGGTCTCGCGCGTGCGCCTAATCCGTTGGCTCGGCCCGGCCTCCCTCGTCGCCGGCATCTTGACGATCGCCCTAGCGGTGGCGCGGGGCGAAGCAAACGTGTACCTGGTCCTCATCATCCCCATCATCATCGGGACCGGACCGCTCGCTTTCTTGGGAATTCTCTTGGTCTTCGTGGGGTTCCTGCTGACGTTCCTGCTGTGGCCCTGGCGACCCGATACGGACTCGGAAGCCCAAGGCGTATTGCCGGTTTCCCCAGAGGGACCGCCGCCCGCGCGGAGATGGGGCGGCGTCGTGTTCCTCGGACCCATTCCGGTCATCTTCGGATCCGACCCGCGGATGACCCGGACGATGCTGCTCGTCGGCGTGATCCTCTTCTTGGCTCTAGTCGTCCTGACCGTTCTCGCCCTTCTGGCCTAGACTCCTTTTTTATCGGGAAGCGTTTATCGGGCGCGGATCATGAAAGTCCTCATCACGGACGGTCTCGAATCGGAGGCGATTTCCAGCCTGAGGAAAGCCCACGAAGTCGACGTTCAGGAGCTCGATCCCAAGGGCCTTCTCGCCGCAATCCCCCGATATCACGCCCTGATCGTCCGGAGTCGGACGATCGTCTCCAAGGCGGTCTTGACCCAAGCGGCGAACCTCAAGGTGGTGGGTCGGGCGGGAGTCGGCGTGGACAATATCGACGTGGCGGAGGCGACCGCCCGAAAGATCGCGGTCGTGAATGCACCGACCGCAAGCACCATCAGCGTCGCAGAACTCGCGATCGGCCAGATGATTTCCCTCCTCCGGCACCTTCCGGAGGCGGACCGCTCGGTCAAGGAAGGCAAATGGGAAAAGAAGAAGCTCGAGGGCCGCGAACTGTTCGGGAAGACTCTCGGCCTCGTCGGATCGGGGCGGATTGGCGCCGAGGTAGCGAAGCGCGCCCAGGCATTCGGAATGCGTGTGATCGCACACGATCCGTACCTCTCGCGCCCGACCGCGGAGGCCTTCGGAATTCGCCTCGTCGAAAAAGATGCCGTCTTCCGGGAGGCCGACGTCGTGAGCATCCACGCCGCGCTGACCCCCGAGACCCGAGGGATGGTCGGTGCGACGGAGTTTGCACTGATGAAACGAGGGACGATCCTCGTGAACTGTGCCCGTGGGGAGATTGTCCAGGAAGCGGCCCTCGCGGACGCCTTGCGGTCCGAGAGGCTGGCCGGAGCCGCGGTCGACGTATTCGAGACGGAGCCGCCAGCGGGGAGTCCGCTCCTCTCCGCCCCGAATACTGCGTTCACGCCGCACCTTGGCGCCTCGACCCGCGAAGCCCAGGCGAGGGCAGGGTCGATCATCGCGGAGCAAGTGCTCAAGGTCCTCGACGGCCGCCGGCCCGAATTCCTCGTGAACCCGGACGTCTACGGCTGATTCGCGAGGGCCCTCGCCGCGGCGCGCAAGTCCAGCTTGTGGGCGCGGCCATATTCGCGGACCTCCGCAATGAGCGCGAGGTATTCCGGGTACTGGCCGCCCAGATGCCGGATCGCTCGACCCAGGGCCTTCTCGAACGGCTCGTCGTGGCGGGCACGGAGCGCTGCCTTCAGGACTTCCGAGCGGGAACTTCGGCCCGTCACGCGCTCACTTCGAACTCTCGCACAGCCTCAAGAAGTTTCGGAAGATGTCGGCCCCGAACTGGGTGTGCTCGACCTCCGGATGGAACTGGAGGCCAAACAGGGGCCGATCGCGGTGCCGCATCGCTTGGATATTGCAGTTCTCGGAGCTCGCGAGGCCCACGAAGTCACGCGGGAGTTGTGTCACCTCGTCGTTGTGGGACTCCCACACCTCGAAGCGATTCGGGAGTCCTTCGAAAAGGACGTCGGGTTGGTGGACGTCGACGACCGACTTGCCGAACTCGGGCACCTTGGCGGGTGCCGCGTCACCGCCGAGGTGTTTCGCCATGAACTGGTGTCCCGCGCAGATTCCGAGGATGGGGGCCTCGAACGCATCCAAGTACTCCCCGTTCCGGCCCATCTTTCCGGGGTCCACCCCGACCCGGGGGGCTCCACCGGATAGCACGAGCCCGTCCAAGCCGTCCAGGTCCGAGACCCGGGTGTCGTTCGCGACGATCTTCGTCTCGGCTCCGAGGTACTTCAGGACTCGCCATTCGCGATGAGTCCACTGACCCCCGTTGTCGACGACGTAGACGCGCATGTCATACCGAAGTAGCGCCGCAGGAAAAAGATTTCCCCCGCTCGGGAGATGATGACTCGCATCAATCGTGGCCACTCCGGTCGGATCCGTGCGGGGCAGGCCATCCTCAGGCAGGTAGCTTTTAGCGGGTCTCGATCCTGCTGGTCTGGGGATTTCGCTGCGTGTCTCGGAGAGTCTCACGACCGTGGCTATGCGATGGGTCGTCCGCGCCCTCGCCATCCTTTTCGCCGCCGTCGTCGGTCGGGGCGCGTCCGTCTTCGGCTTCTCGTTCGTCTGCGGCACGACGCCCGATTGCGCGGCAGGCCCTGGCGTAGAGGCCAGCTTCCTAGCGCTCGGTTCGGCGTTCATCCTTTCCCAGATCGGCGGGGGCCTCCTGTTCTTGTACGGATTCGCGAAGCTGCGGGCCGTGCGACTCGAATTCGGGGCTGATCACGCCCGGAATGTGGAGCGGGCTCGCGTGTTCCTCTCCCTAACGGTCGTGCTGCTCCTGGCGGGGTTCTTTGCGCCCTTCCTTTTGATTCCGACCTCGCCTCCAGGAATCCCGGCGCGCGAGCCCATTTTCTCCGTCCTGGCGGGTCCGATCCTCTCTTCGGTTGCCGCTCTGTTCGCTGGGATGATCCTGCTCAGTATCCTCCATCAGGTCTCGACACGGCGCGACCGACTGGGTCTTGGGACGGCCCTCATGCTGGGCGTCGCGGGCGCGGCCGTCGAAGGTTTCTCCGTCTATCCAGGCTCTGGCGTGCTGCCAGCGTCGATGGTCTCACTGCCGCTTGCCCTGAATCTCCTGAGCATGGCAATCGGCGCGGCCTCTCTGCTTCTATTCCTGCTCGTATGCCGGCGAATCGGCCAGAAGTTTAATGCCGGTCGATTCCAGTCCTCGTGGCCTCCAGGCCCCCCGGTCACGACCGGGCTCTCGCCCGAGGCAGCGGTTCGCCCCCGGACTCCGCCTCCAGGTGTGTGACCCTATTCCCACTCGATCGTCGCGGGGGGTTTGTTCGACACGTCGTACGCCACGCGGTTGATTCCCGCGACCTCGTTGGTGATCCGAATCGAGATGCGGTCGAGGACCTCGTGTGGAATCTTGGAGTACACCGCGGTCATCCCGTCGATTGAGTCGACCGCACGAATGGCGACCGTGTGGCCGTACACGCGAACGTCTCCGTGTACGCCGACCGTCTGCACCGGCAGGAGCACGGCGAAATATTGCCACGGGAGAGTCATGAGACTCCGGCCCGCGGCGGCTCGGATTTCTTCCTCGACGATGGCGGACGCGCCCCGAACCAGGTCGACTCGATCCGGCGTCACTTCGCCGATGACCCGCACGGCCAGTCCCGGTCCGGGGAACGGCTGTCGCTCCGAGACCGTCACGCCGAGCGCCCGGGCGACCGCCCGGACTTCGTCCTTGTAAAGGTCGCGGAGCGGTTCGACCAACTTCAACTTCATGTTCTCCGGGAGGCCGCCCACGTTGTGGTGGGTCTTGATCCGGTCTCGAAGCTGGCCTCCGCTCTCGATCCAGTCCGGGGCGATCGTCCCCTGGACGAGATGGTCGGCCCCGAAGGTTTTTGCCTCACGTTCGAAGAGCTCGATGAACTTCCGTCCGATGACGGACCGTTTCTTCTCCGGATCGATGATGCCGCGGAGGGCGGCGAAAAATTCGTCGGCCGCGCGTACGATCCGGTGGCGCACCGCGAGTTCCTTCAGGGTTTGCGCGACGTCGTCGGTCTCCCCTTTCCGCATGAATCCCGTGTCGATGTACACAGCGAGAAGGCGGTCGCCGAGGGCGCGACTCGCGAGGACCGCTGCCGCCGTGCTGTCGACTCCGCCCGAACAGGCGATGATCGCTTTGCCAGGCACCGCTTTGCGGATTGCCTCCACCTGTTCGGCGACGAAGGCGTTCGCGTCGAACATCATTCGCCCAGCGTTCGGGAGTCTTCGAGGACCCACTTTTTCAACGCCTCGCGATGTTCCTTGAGCTTCTCCCCGAGGCGCTCGTCCCGGAGAGCCAGGATCTCCACTGCGAGGATGGCCGCGTTCTCCCCCCGGTCGAGGCCGACGGCGGCCACGGGCACGCCGGGCGGCATCTGCGACACGCTCAGGACGGCGTCCAGGTTCAGCTTGCCGCTCACCGGCACTCCGATGACCGGTTTCGTGGTATGGGCCGCGATGGTGCCGGGGAGCGCGGCGGAGAGGCCCGCGATCGCGATGAAGACTTTCGCCGTGGTGTTCCGAATCAAATCTCGGAGGAGGTCCGGCGTGCGATGGGCGGATGCGACGACCATGTCGTATCCGACGCCGAACTGGTCGAGGAACGAGCTCGCCTGTTTCCCGACCTCCGCGTCGGTCTTGGAACCGAGGACGATGAGGACGTCAACGGGCATCGCTGGGACAAGGTGGGTTCGTGGAATAAAGGCTTTCCACTTCCGCGGCGGAGCGCGGAGACCCGCTCAGCTCTTCATGATCGCCAGAAGGAAGAGGCCGATTGCGGCAGCGGCTCCGATGATCGCCGCGAGGATCACGCCAATCGATTCGACGATGACGTTGACCAGGCTCACACTCGAGCTAAACGGACCGGCGTACCAGGCCCACAGGGTCCCGACGATTAATCCGCCCACCAAGAGGCCCACCCCGATCTTCCGGCTCTTCCCGCTTCCGAAGTAGGCCGTGAAGGCTCCGGTGATGACCAAGAAGAGACTGAAGGTCAGGAAGAGGATGGTCAGAAATGTCAACCAGTCAAACGCGGAAAAGGCGCTCATGTGTTCCCCTCAGAACTTAATGCCGGTCAACGTCTTCGTGTCGATGACCCCTGGGATCGATCGGATCTTGTCGACGACGACCTGGCCGAGGACGTTGAAATCCTCGGCTTCGATTTTCGCGATCAGGTCGTACTCTCCGAACAAGGGGTGGAGCTCCACGATTTCTTTGACTTTCAGGAGCTCATTGTACACTTCGTGCTCCTTGGCGGGAGCGGTGCTAATGAGCACGAACCCGATGGCCATCCCTAGGTCACCGCGCCGAGAAACTACTGTCGCAATATAACCCTATCGCAACTTGTACTTGAAACGCTCGTCCGCGAGATCGGCAGCGCCATCTGCATGGCACTCTGACGATGCACAGAGTCATTCCCGCGAGGTCAGAAGGTTGCGTGTCGGCGTGCGCGACGGAGAACTTGGGACCATGTCGGAAGGTTCGACTGCGTCCCCTTCTTTTCCACGACGAAACTTGCGACCGAGGACGCGAGAATCCCGCAGCGACGGAGGTCGAGCCCGCGGGCCAAGCCCGCATAAAAGCCGGCGCGATACGCATCGCCCGCGCCGGTCACGTCGACCACTTCGCGGGGGCGAACCCTCGGGATTCGAATTCGGCCGTCGCGCGAAATGATGAGGCTTCCTCGCGATCCGCGCGTGGCCACAATGACCTCTGCGGCCTTGAGGAGCCCTTCGGTGGACGTGACGCGTGCGAGCCGTCTCGCTCGAACGATCTCCGCCTCGTTCCCAAAGAAGTAGGTCGACCGATCGAGCAGCTCGCGGAACAGCCGCGGCGTATACACGTAGTGGATTTCTTGCGAGGGATCGAATGCGATGGTCTTTCCCAGAGATGACGCGAATCTTGCGATGCGCACATAGTATTCCGGTCGCCCCGTCCCGATGTGAACCAGGTCGACGTCCTGCACACTGTGCCGCAAGAGAGGCAGGCGTTCCGCGTCTTTCATCGGTCCCTGGTCCACGATGGCCATCTGATTGCCCTTCGGGTCCGAGAACACCCAGGCCGAGGGCGTGTTCGTCTTGCGAACGGTGCGGAGGTCCGTCGTATCGACGCCGTCCCTCTCCAACGCCTCTCGATAGTCATTTGGGAAGTCGATCCCGACGAACGAGGCAAGCGAGACTTTGACGCCAAGACGCGCCGCCGCCCTCGCGAGATTTCCAGCGGTCCCCCCGAAGTACCGCTCCCGGTCAAGAATCTCGATCGAGGTGTTTGGCGTCGGGAGGCGGCGGAGAGTCACGATGTAGTCCATCGCGACATGCCCGAAGGCGCCGACAAAATTCCTCACGCCCATGCCCTCAATCCTCGTTGCACATCGGAAAACCGGTCGAACGGGGTGAAATCAATTTCCTCCTCGCGGCACAGCTCCGCCAGTTCCGACTTTGCGAAGACGAGGTCGGCTTCGATGGCAGGACAGATATCTGAATGTCCGTTTCCGATGTACGCGGTTCGGTACCCCTGGGCCCGGAGTTCGAAGAGGCGCAGCAATTTGCATGTGCCGCATAACGTGCACGTTCCGTCCGCCCATGGATACTCGATTCGTACATGACCGCCTTCGAAAATCGCACGGTTCGTTCGGACCGGGACCCGGACGTCCCATTTCCGGAGCAGATGCTGCACATAGAAGTCGAGGCCTTCGCTGACGATCTCGAGGACGAACCCCCGCCGCTTGCAGAAGTCGACGAAGTCGCGGAACGTCTCGTCGATCACGGCCACTCGATCGACGAACCGCAACAACTCTTCCTGGCGGGCCCGAACCAACGCGAATTGACGGACCATAGACTCTCGCGTTCCGATTTTCCGGGCGCGGTAGAGCTCTTCGATTTCCCGCCACTCCGAAGGCGCGAACGTGTCGAGAATTGCCTCCGCCACGTCTGTCCGGGTGATCGTCCCATCGAAATCGGAAAGGACGGCCCTCTTGTTCTGCATCGGACCACCGCCCTCGGGGTGAGCCGAGTCTTCACGTCCCTTCTTGCCAGGACTCGAGGTAGGCACGTTGCGCTTTCGTTAGGTGGTCGATCCGGATCCCCGTGCTACGAAGCTTCAGCCGCGCGACTTTCAGGTCGAGTGCCGGAGGCACAGGATAAACACGAGGATGGAGCCGGCCGGCGTTCTCGGCCAGATACCCGGCGGAGACCGCTTGGATCGCGAAGCTCATGTCCATGATTTCGACCGGATGGCCTTGGCCCGCGGTGATGTTCACGAGGCGCCCCTCGGCGACGAGGTAGGCCCGCTTGCCGCCCGGGAGGGCGTACTCGTCGACGAACTCCCGGACTCTTCGCTTCCCTTTCGCGGTTTTCTCGAGATCGGCTTTCGAGATTTCGTTGTCGAAGTGGCCCGCGTTCGCGAGGACCACGCCGTCCTTCATCGCGGGGAAGTGCGCCGCCGTCACGATGTCCTTGCAGCCGGTCGCGGAGACGATGAAGTCCGCCTCTCGGACGGCGTTCCGCATGGGGAGGACTTCGAATCCGTCCATGGAGGCCTCGATGGCTTTGACCGGATCGACCTCGGTGACGACGACCCGAGCGCCCATCCCGCGGGCCCGCATTGCAATCCCGCGCCCCGTCCATCCATACCCCGCGACGACGAAAGTCTTGCCCGCGATCAGCAGGTTCGTCGCGTTCATCAGCCCGTCGAAGGTGCTCTGGCCCGTCCCGTACCGGTTGTCGAACAGATGCTTCATCTGGGCGTCGTTCACGTCGATCACGGGAAACCGAAGCGCGCCGTCCCGTTCCATCGCGCGAAGGCGGATGATCCCCGTGGTCGTCTCCTCGTTTCCCCCTCGGACGCCCTTCAGGAGTTCCTGCCTCTTCGTGTGCAGGAGGTTGACTAGGTCCGCGCCGTCGTCGATGACCAGGTGCGGCTTCAGGTCGAGGACCTTGTGCAGGTTTGCGTAATATTCCTCGTTGGTCTGCCACTTCTTCGCGTACACCTCAAGGCCGTACGTCTCCGCGAGCGCTTTCGCCACGCTATCATCCGTGGACAAGGGATTGCAGGATGCGAGTCGAACCGTCGCCCCCGCCTCCCGCAACGACAATGCGAGGACCCCCGTCTTGGCTTCGACATGGAGCGCCATTCCGATCCGTAGCCCTCGGAGAGGTTTCTTCTGTTTAAGCTCCTCCCGGATTGCGGCGAGCACGGGCATGTGGTCCCGGGCCCATTCGATCCGGCGCGCCCCGACATCACCGAGCTCGGACATCGCGTGCGCCGATGCCCGCGAGTCGATTTCAGCCTTGCGGTATCCTCACGGCTTTCGGAACGCGGCGACTCCGAGGACCACGACTCCTACGGCCATGATTCCGTAGAACAGAGCGTCAATCGGCCAGGACAAGTGGACGTTCCCGGGCGACGCGACTTCCCAGTAATAGAAGCCTGTAACCAATTGAAGCGTGGCGTACGCGAAGATGACATCTCCCGGGGAGACGACACCACGCGCGTCCCCGCGAACGTAGATCACGGTGGGCTCGTTCGGGTTTCCATCTTCAATCTCGAGCGTGGTGGTGGGGTTCCCGAAGAAATTCGTGAAAGAGACGTCGACGACCTTTTCGTGGACCGTGATCTGAGATCCCTGCGTGTACCCGGTGTACTGGTTCCCGTTCCTCGATGCGAGCAGATCCGCGCCGCTGACCGAGGTTAGAGGCCAGAAGCCGACCACGAGGAGGAGCCCCGCAACGGTCAGCGCGAGACCGGTTACCGCGAGTCGATTCATCCGCCTGCATCCTCCGGCGTTCGATCCGCCTACATCCCAGTTTCCGAGGCCGATCGCCTGTGTAGGCCGGCTGAGAACTAACGCAATTAATCAACACTACGAACACTTCTGAGCACTACCGGGCCGTTTCATCACCAGGGATGAGGCTGGAGGACTCGATTCCACCGACCGCAAGCGCCCGAGGCACCCGCGGGAGCACGTCATCGAGCGTGAAGCGGCGGAGGAGGCGCTTCAGAATCGGCGGTGTGCACAAAGTCGTTGTCAACGTCATGATGACGAGGGCCGAATAGAGATTTGTGTCAATGATCCCGGTGGCGAGGCCGACCTGCGCGAGCAAGAGCTCCATCATCCCCCGCGCATTCAGGCCCACTCCGAGGGCCAGCAGTGGTGCGCCCCGGAACCCCGCGACGAAACCACCCATGAGCCCCCCGAGCAACTTGCCGATGAAGGCGATCGCGGTGATTCCGAGGATCAACGGCCACGCCGTGAAGGTAATCGAGAACTTCAACCCGACATACGCGAAGAACACGGGCGCAAACAACCCGAACGTTACCGAGGACACGGCGTTGCGGACCCGATTGAATTGAACCTGGCCGAGGAGCTGCGGGGTCATCAGGAGGCCGCCGTAGAAAGCCCCCACGGCGAAATGGATCCCCAGTAGTTCGGCCGCCGCACCGAGGCCCAGGGCGGTCGAGATGCACAGGGCGAACGAGGCTTCTTGTCCGCGGAGTTTCGAAACAAGCGTCTGCATGTACGACTCGGAGTTGCGGCCGAGATGCGTGGTCAGTTTCAGGATCGTGGCGACGCAAAACACGAGTCCAACGAACAGGACGTTGTTCAAGGCGACGAGCCCGATCGTGAGCCCCTCGGGCGTGGTGGTTCCGAGGGACGTGAACTGAACCACGAGGCCGAGCATGGCGAAGGCCACGAGATCATTCACAAGAGCGACGGAAACAATGGCCCGTCCCAGCCGCGAGTTCAGGAGGTTCAGGTCGAGGAGGATTCGCACGCTGACCGGAAGGGCCGTGACGGCCATGGCGGTGCCGAGGAACAGGGACTGCGAGAACGTCAAGCCCAACGCGGCGGCGAGGCTGTACCCCAGGGAGAACGGGAGAAAGAACTCGACGATGGCGACGACCATGCTTCGTTCCTTGAACGCCTTTCGCAGACCCTCGCGCCCGAGTTCGATTCCCGCGAGGAGCACGAGAATGAAGACGCCGAGATTGGCGACGACGTTCAACGACTCTCCGAACGAAGTCGTTGGATCCGGATTGATGAGGCCGAGGACCATGGGTCCTAGGAGGATGCCCGCGAGCACCTCGCCGATCATCGGCGATTGGTGCAGCTTCTCCATCACCTCCCCCGCGGCCCGCGCGCCGACGAAGATAATCAGCAGGCCGAGAATCAGGTCCAAGGGCTCCCCTGCCTGGGAACCAGGTCCACGAAGCCAAGCGCTATTTATTCATTCTTAAGCGGTTATCCTCGTTGCGAGCTTCGAATGGCGCTGAAGGACAAACTGCGCGTCGGATGCAGCGGCTGGGGATACGACGACTGGCTCGGTGGCTTCTATCCGCCGGAGACGCCGAAGTCTGACTATCTGAAACTGTACTCGAGCGTCTTCGACTGCGTCGAGGTCGACTCCTCCTTCTATCGCAATCCGGGGCCCGCGATGACGAAGGGATGGTACAAGTCCACGCCGGACGCGTTTCTCTTCGCCATGAAGATGCCGAAGCGAATCACCCATGAGAAAAAGCTGAAGGGCGTGGCGGAGAACTTAGAGTGGTTCTACGCCTCGGCGAAGGAGCTGAGAGAGAAGTGCGGACCGCTCGTCGCCCAACTTCCGCCGTCCATCAAGTTCGACTCCCACTGGACCGTCATGCAAGACTTCCTGCGCGCCCTCGAAGTCGGCAAGTACCCGCACGCGATCGAATTCCGACACAAGTCGTGGTTCCGCGACGACGTGTACAAGCTCCTCCGCGACCGGAACGTCACGATGGTATGGTCGGAGAACCAGTATCTGCGAACGCCGACCGACGTAACTTCCGACCAAGTCTACCTGCGGATGGTCGGGGACCGCGAGATCACGCAATTCAAGGAGGTGCAGAAAGACAAGTCCACCGAGATGCGGACCTGGTACAAGGAACTCGAGCAATCGTCCGACTCGGTCAAAGGTGCCCTCGTCTTCTTCAACAACCACTACGCGGGTTTCGGGCCAGGTAGCGTCAACGAATTCCGCCGTCTCGCCGGACTCATGGAGTACGCCTTCCCGGCGGCGGGCGGCGCGCCGGCGGGCCAGAAGAGCCTCGGGGACTTCGGCTAGTCTCGAAACCTACTTGGGACTCGGCGGCTTTCGGCCTCGCCTCAGGGGTGAGGTTCGATGGCGACATCCGTCCAGGTCGTGTTCGACAGCGCCGACCCGGGCCGGCTCGCGAAGTTCTGGGCGGCGGCACTCCATTACAGGGAACAGGATCCGCCGACCGGGTACGCGTCTTGGGCTGCCTTCCTTGAGGCCAGGGGAGTGCCCGAGGAAGAATGGAACAGCGCGAGTGCCATCGTCGACCCCGAACGGGTCGGACCCCGGATCTACTTCCAGCAGATGGACACGCCTAAGCCGGGCAAGAACCGGCTTCATCTCGACATCAACATCTCGGGCGGAAGCAAGGTCCCGCTATCCGAGCGGATGAAACGAGTCAACATGGAAGTCGAACGGCTCGCCGGACTCGGAGCGGCGAAGCAACGGGTATGGGAGGATCCAGGGGAGTACTGGGTCGTGATGCTGGACCCGGAGGACAATGAGTTCTGCGTCCAGTGAGCCCCTGCGCCCCTCGCTAGGTCTTTACCACTACCGGAGATAGGTCTGCGTGCCCCGCATCGTGTTCCACGTGGATATGGACGCGTTCTACGTGAGCGTCGAGCGGCGGGAGAATCCGGACCTGAATGGCAAGCCCGTGATCGTCGGGGCGGACCCGAAGAGCGGAACGGGTCGCGGGGTCGTCATGGCGTGCAGCTACGAGGCTCGGGAGATGGGAATCCGAAGCGGCATGCCCATCGGCATGGCTTGGCGGAAGGTGCCGACCGCTGTCTACCTCCGGCCGAACTACGAACTGTACGGAGCGGTCTCCGAGAGCGTGATGAACGTCCTCCGGTCCTACGCGGACATCCTCGAGCATGTGAGCATCGATGAGGCGTTCCTCGACGTGACCTCCAAGGTCCGCGGGTTTGACGATGCCCTGGAGTATGCGGCCCGTGTCAAGGCGGCGGTCCGAGAACGAGAAGGATTGGCGTGCACGATCGGGGTCGCTCCGAACAAGTCGATCGCCAAGATCGCGTCGGACCTCGCGAAACCGAACGGCCTGCAGGTGGTCCGCCCGGAAGAAGTCGTCACGTTCTTGGATCCGCTCCCCGTCACGAAGATCAGCGGCGTGGGGACGAAGACCGCCGAGCTCCTCGAGCGAGTGGGAGTCCGCACGATCCGCGAGCTCGCACGCTTTCCCGGCGCCGAGCTTAAGAAGATTCTCGGCAAGAACTCGGTCTGGCTTTGGGGCATCGCTCGCGGACTCGAAGAGCTTCCGGTGGAGGAGCGGCCGGATCCAAAATCGATCAGCGTTGAGCGTACCTTTGACCGCGACGTGTCCGAGTGGGCCGTCGTCAGAGAGACGCTCCGCGACGTCGCCCACAACGTGTTCCTTCGAGCGCGCGCCCAGGGCGCGACCTTCCGGACGATTGGAATCAAGATCCGCTTCGAAGGATTTCAGACTCACCTGCGGGAACGGACGCTTGCATCGCATGTCCTCGACGAGGAGGTATTGGTCAACGTCACGCAAGAGCTCGCCCAGGAATTCGCGGACCGTAAGCGCCGGGTCCGGCTCTTGGGGGTGCGGGTGACGCACCTGCAACGTCCGAAGACGAAACAGCCGCAGCTCAGCTCGTTCGAGTAGGCGTTCGCGTTGCGCCGCCAGCCGTTATCTCTTGCGCCTCAACGTAGGTCGCTTCGGCGGAGGCTTGACGCCCACATGCCGCGCGAGCCTTCTCACATCCCGGTCGCTCATCCACTCGACCTTCAGGTACCCGAATAACTGCCGGTCATTCATGCCGAGGCGGCGTCCCTCGGCGATGCACGTCCGGTACGCCTCGATTTCCGTGGGGAGATCCGGATACTCGAAGCCGTCCGCGAACAGTTCCTTCCCCGCGCGGAACTGCCTCACGTGGACGAGCTCGTGGACGACATCGAGGTAGATGTCGCGGCGATTCCCCGTGCGCAGGTAGTGGGTGGACACGAGCAGGTGGCCGTCTTCGTCGCTGACTCCCATGAAACCCCAGCGCGACGAAAAGAATTCGACTTTCAACTTCCGGAGGGCCTCGTTCGTTCGCGATCCGAAGATGGCGCGTACCGCCTCGACATTCTCGAACCCTTTGAAGTGGTCGAGGAACCGTTCGTACTTGAGGCGGACGATCCGAGGAATCTGGACGTCCGGAAGCCTGGCCGACTTCGGACTCATGGTTTTCCTCGAGCTTCGGTAAGGATCCGCAAGGCTTCTTGACTGTGGCCCTTCGGGTCGACGGTCCGGTATGCCGAAACCACGGTCCCGTCTGGGCCGATGACGTAGGTCACGCGCTTGGCTACACCCAGGAACCCCAACGCGTTGTACGCCCGCGAGATTCGTTTGTCTGAATCCGCCACCAGATCGAACGTAAGGTGGTATTTCTCGCGGAACGCGCGGTGCGACGCCTCGTCTTGGACGCTGACGCCCAAGACGACCGCCCCGATCTCCCGGAAAGCCGCGGTGTCGTCCCTGAATGCACACGCTTCTCGTGTACATCCCGGGGTGTCGTCTTCTGGATAGAAGAAGAGCACGACCGGCTTGCCCTGGAGGTCCCGAAGGCGGATGGGGACGCCGTCTTGGTTCGTACTCTCGAAGTCGGGAGCTCGAGTGCCAGGTTGCAGCAGGTCACTCATCGGCCGCCTTCGAACCGTCCGTCGCATTTCAAGGATTGCCCTGCTCCATCCGATCGCCAATCCGCGACGGACTCAAGCGGAGAACCGCGCCCAGTCCTTCAGAATCTCCCGGGCGGCGTTATAGCCCGGGGCGCCGGTGATCCCTCCACCGGGATGGGAGCCGGATCCGCAGAGATACAAGCCTTCGATCGGCGTCCTGTAGCGGGACCAACCTGGCACGGGTCGGAGGACGAGGGACTGGTCCAACGTCATCTCGCCGTGATAGATGTGTCCTTCCGTCAGACCGAACCGCTCTTGCAGATCGGCGGGCGTGAGGACCTGCCGGCGGAGGATCAGTCTCTCCAGGCCGGGCATGTAGTCCTCGAGGATGCCCGTCACACGCTCGGCGAGTTTTTCGCCTTCGGTGTCCCAGCGGCCGCCCCGCAGCGCGTATGGCGCATACTGGACCAGGACCGACATCACGTGCTTCCCGGGCGGGGCGAGATCCGGATCCACGACCGTCGGCAGGGTGACGTCGAGGAACGGGTGGGCCGATGCCTTTCCATACTTCGCGTCGTCGTATGCCCGTTCGATGTATTCGAGCGAAGGGCACACGCGGAAGTGGGGTGGCACGCCGTCCCCGACGAGGGGCAGTCTCGGAGCGCCGTCGAGAGCGAAATTCACTTTCGCGACGACCCCGTTCATCTCGAAGTTCCGGACATGGTTGAGGAATTCGGGACCGAGCTCCTCGGGCTCGACGAGATGGAGGAACGTCCGCTTCGGGTCCGCATTCGACGCGACCATGCGGGCGCCGATCGTCTTGCCGCCAGCTAGCTCGACGCCGGTGACACGTCCTTCCGCGCTCACGATCCGCGTCACTTCCGCCTCCGTCCGAATCGTCACGCCGGCATCCCGCGCCGCCAGGCCGAGCGCGTTCGCCAGGGCGCCCATGCCGCCCCGCACGAACGCCGAGGCGGTGCCGTGGACATCCGGCCGGAAATGGGGCACGAGTCCGAACGCCGTGCCCGGCGACCAGGGTCCTTCATAGGTCCCGATCAACGCATCGACCGCGAAGTTCGCCTTGAGCAGTTCTGTCTCGAACCATTCGTTCAAGAAGTCCCGGACTGACATCGGAGGGAGACGGAGCATGTGTTGCATCGCCGTCTTGCCGAGGCGTCGCAGCCGGAGCGCGCGTCGAAAGAGCGACATCTGTTCTCGCAAGCTCGGCGAGGGCAGGCTTGGCGGCGTCATCGCGAGGATCGGATCGATCGCCGCAGCGAATTGGCGCAGGAATTCGATGAATCGCGGGTACGCCTCCGCGTCTTTCGTCGAGAAGGAGCCGATGCTCTCGCGCGTCTTTCGGACGTCCTTCCAAATGCGGAGTGCGCGCTCATCCCCGAGGACGACGAGTTCGGGATCGGGTTGGATGAATGTCACGCCGCGCGACCGGAGATTCAAATCCTCGACGATTTCTGGACGCAAGAGTCCGCAAAGAGACGCGCCAGTCGGCCCGCGGAAACCCGGGGCGATCTCCTCCGTCGTCATCGGACCGCCCACCGCGGCCCGTCTTTCGAGGACGAGAACGCGGCGTCGTGCGCGCGCGAGGTATGTGGCTGTCACGAGGCCGTTGTGGCCGCCGCCCACGATCACGACATCGTATGCCTCGGCCACGGCTCACACCCGCAGCAGGGCCCAGTCCTTCAGGATTTCTCGGGCGGCGTTCAAGCCCGGGGCCCCCATTACGCCGCCGCCGGGATGGGCGCCGGAGCCGCAGAGGTAGAGGCCTCTGAGCGGCATTCGGTATTGGGCCCACCCGGGCGTCGGCCGGAGGAAGAGGAGCTGGTCCGGTGTGAGCTCTCCATGGAAGATGTTCCCGCCCGTCAGGCCGATCATTTGTTCCAGGTCCCACGGACTGAGCACCTGCCGATGAAGGACGATCTTCCGGAGATTCGGAATGTACTCCTCGATCGTGTCGAGGACCGTCTCTCCGAATTCCTCGCGCCGTTCCTCCCAAGTCCCCTTACGCAGCGTGTACGGTGCGTACTGGATGAAGCACGACATGATGTGTTTGCCCGGAGGCGCGAGGGTCGGGTCGAGCGTGGACGGGACGCACATATCGACATACGGTCGGTGCGAATAGTCTCCGTACTTCGCGTCGTCGTAGGCTTTCTCGATGTAATCCACGCTGGGGCCGAGCGAGATTGCCCCCTGAAGGTGGACCCCGTTCCCCGGGAGGCACGAGAAGCTCGGGGCTTCCTTGAGCGCCAAGTTGACCTTGCCCGACGATCCCTCGATCTTGAAGTTCTCGATCCCTCGGACGAAATCCGCGGGAAGGTCGGACTTGTCAATCATCTTGAGGAACGTCCGCTTCGGGTCGGCCCCCGATGCAATCACCTTCGCGTACAGCTTCTCGCCCGTCGACAGCTCCACGCCGATCGCGCGTCCGTTGCGGGCGAGGATGTGCCGGACCTCGGCATTCACTCGGATTTCCGCACCGAAGCCACGAGCCGCGCGGGCGATCGCCTCGCTGACCATCCCCATCCCACCGCGGACGTAGCCCCAGGAACGGTACGCGCCGTCGATTTCACCCATGTAGTGATGCATCAACACGTACGCCGTGCCGGGCGAACGCGGCCCCAACAAGGTCCCGATGATACCGCTCGAACAGAGGCTCGCCTTCACCACGTCCGTCTCGAACCATTCATCGAGGTAGTCCGCCGCGCTCATCGTCATGAGCCGCGCGAATGTGTACAGCTCGGCCTCCGTCAGCGTCTGGACCTGTTTGTTCAGGGCGAAGAGCTTCCTCAGCTCCGAGGGATTCAGGGAGCCGATATCCGGCGGCGTCATCGTGAGGGTCGGTGCGATGAACTTCGCCATGCGGGCCATGAGTCGACCGAATCGCGGCATGGCCTCCGCGTCGCGGCGCGAGAATTTCGCCACCGCTTGGAACGTGTCCTCTTCGTCCCCGCGATAGAATAGGTAGCGGCCGTCGGGCAGTGGCATGAAGCTCGATTCTTGCGGGATGACCTCAAAGCCGTGCGACGGGAGATCGAGATCCCGGATGATCTGCGGGCGGAGGAGGCTGCACACGTACGAGCAAACCGTGAACTTGAATCCCGGGTACACTTCCTCCGTGACCGCTGCGCCTCCGAGGACATGCCGGCGTTCGAGGACGAGCACCTTCTTGCCGGCCTGGGCGAGATACGCCGCCGTCGTGAGGCCGTTGTGGCCCCCTCCGATGACAATGGCGTCATACGCTCGCGCCACGATGCCGACCTCATTCAAGGCGCGTCGCGTCGGCAATTCTCCGCGGGCGCGGCGGGCCGCGCGGGGTAACGAGCGCGGGGTTATATCGTTTGTCGGAGACCGCAAACTGAATCAAACGGATTGCACAAATGGCTTCTACTCACGATGGTGAGGATTCCATCTTCGGGACCGTAGGAACGCGGCCGCGAGGATGAACAAGATCGCGAAGAACCCCAGCGTCGATTCCGCAAGCGCTGGCGGCGAAAGTGCCGAGCCAACCGCGACGAGGAACGCTAGATATCCAAACAGACCCCACGAGATGAGGAGCAGTTGGCTCCTCCCCACTCCCGCGATCCGGTTCCTAGCATGTCCGTTGATTCCTGTCGAAAACCGTACGTAGGCTAATGTGACGACCAGCATGACCAGCACTAGAACTTCTGCTGCGAGAATCGCCAACGCGCCGGTCGAAAGTCTTAGTCCGAGCTCCGCCAAGAAAGCCCCATAGACAGTGTGCACGAAGGCGATCCCCGCGGATCCTCCCAATTCTCTCGTGTCTTGTGGTCCTCCGCTAACGATTGGCCACTCTCCCACGTGCGGGGGCCTAGGCGGCGATCCGATAACCTTCAGAACTTGTGATCGAACAACAAGGACCGTAACGATTAGGATACTCACGCTGACGCCGACGTCGAGGTACGTGTCGTTCGTGACGAAAGCGATGAGCCTTGGAGCAATCGTTGCGGCGGCAAGGAGTAGCGATCCGATCATGATGGGTCGAAGGACGCGTCGGTCCATCGGCCTCGGGCGGGCCAGGTAAGCGGCGTGTACGAAGGTGGCCGCGAAGACCGCGGCCCCCACTGCAATCGGAAGATCCGCTCCAAATGCTATCAAAAGAAAGGGGCTTGCCGATAGCCAGATTGCGGGAATCGCGAGTGCCACAAAGTCTCTGAACCGTCGTCTCTCGAGGTCCTCCATCCGGGAGTCCCATGATCGCTAGCTGACATATCAGTACCGCCGCGAAGAAGGGGCCATCTGTGTTCCGCGCGTTGGCCTCAGATTGGATTGCTCGCTGAGGGAACCGTTTATATCGTTTATTCGCGGTCCGCGTCCGCTCGGAGGAGGAATCGTGCGACGCGGTTCACCGTTTCATTCGCGAACCTCGGCGATGTGCGACAGCTGGGAGTGGCGAGGATGGGCCGGATACCTTGCAGCCTCGTCGTACTCCCTCGTCCCGGAGATGGAGTATTACGCGATTCGCCACTCCGCGGGATTGCTCGATGTATCGCCCCTTTACAAGTACCTCATCACCGGGAAGGATGCGCTTCACCTCGTGAACAAGGTCGTCACCCGTGATGCATCGAAACTCGCGAAAGGACAGATTTACTACACGCCATGGTGCGATGAACGCGGCAAGACGGTCGACGACGGCACACTCTGGAACTTCGGGGATGGTTCCTTCCGCATGACGTCCGCCGAGCCGAATCTGAAATGGCTTCAAGACGCCGGGATGGGCCTCGACGTCGAAGTGAAAGACGTCTCCGAGGACATCGGGGCGTTAGCCCTCCAAGGCCCTTCGTCGCGGGCGATCTTGCTCGAAGGAGCGGATGGCGCGGTCCAGAAACTGAAGTACTTTCGATTCGTACGGACGAAGTTCGATGGGATTCCGGTCCACATATCCCGGACCGGATACACGGGCGATCTCGGATACGAGATCTGGGTCGAGCGCGAACGGGCCGAGGCGCTGTGGGACGCCGTCCTGGAGAAGGGCCGGGGACACGACATCACACCCGCGGGGATGCTCGCGCTCGACATCGCTCGGATCGAAGCGGGGCTCATTCTGGCGGAGGTCGAGTATATGCCCTCGCGGAAAGCAATCATCGACGCGCAAATGTATTCGCCGTTGGAGCTCAGCCTGGACTGGACCATCGCGGGGGGCAAAGGTCCGTTCATCGGGAGGAAGGCGCTCCTCGAGGAACAGCGACGCGGTCCGTCACGGCGAACGGTCGGCCTGGAAATTGACTGGCAAACGGTGGAGCGTTTCTACTGGGACATGGGGCTTCCCCCCCAGCCGCCCGCCGAGCCTTGGCGCGAGAAGGTGCCATTGTACTCGGGCTACCGCCAGATCGGTTGGGCCACGAGCGGTTGCTGGTCGCCGCTCTTGAAGCGGTACATCGCGATTGCCACCGTCGCCGCGCCGTATTCGCGGCCCGGCACGCGCATCGAGATCGAAGTGGCCATCGAGTGGGAACGGCATCGGGCGCCCGCGACGGTCGTGGAGAGACCGTTCTTCGAACCGGCGAGAAAGAAGGCCTGAACCTCGCGGCAATCCCTTTATCGAGCCCGCGGTTACGGTCGGCGCCAATGGCGTCGATGGACGCGGTCATCGTCGGGGGCGGTCACAACGGACTCGTCGCCGCCGCGTATCTCGCGAAGGCGGGCCTCCGGGTCCTGGTCCTTGAACGTCGCTCCATCGTGGGCGGCGCGTGCGTCACGGAGGAAATTCACCCCGGGTTCCGCGCCTCGACGCTCGCCTACACATGCGGCCTCTTGCGTCCCGAAATCAAGGCCGACCTCGACCTCCGATCGTTCGGCCTTGAGGAGCACGTCTATGATCCTTCCCTCTTCCAGCCCTTCCCGGACGGGCGGTTCTTGCTCTATCGGAACGAAGAAGATTGGAATCGGAAGGAGATGGCGAAATTCTCGAAGAAAGATGCCGCGGCCTGGCCCCGGTACTCGCGTTTTTGGGACGGGTTCGCGGAATTGGTCGAGCCGACGTTGCTCGCGCCGCCCGTGTCGCTCGCGGACCTCGCATCGTTCGTCCGCACACCGGAGGCGGAAGACTTCCTTCGACGGATCATCTTCACGTCGATCGCGGACATGCTCGACGAGTTCTTCGAGTCCGACGAGGTGAAGGCATCTCTCGCCACGAGCGCGGTTGCGGGGACGATGGCGGGGCCTCGGACCCCCGGGACTGCATTCGTGTTGGGCCACCATACCCTCGGGAACATCGGCGGCGTGAACGGAGTGTGGGGTTGGTCTCGCGGCGGGATGGGAGGGATTTCCGAGGCGATCGCGCGAGCCGCCCGCCACTACGGGGCCCAGATTCGGACGAATGCCGACGTCGCACGAATCCTCACGCGGGACGGACGAACGGTCGGGGTCCTGTTGGCCGACGGGACGCAAGTGGACGCGCGCGCGGTCCTCAGCAACGCGGATCCGAAACGGACCTTCCTCCGCCTCCTGCGCTCGGAGGACCTGCCCGTGGAGTTCGTCCGCGCGATTTCGCGGATTCGTTTCGAATCCTCTTCGTTCAAGCTGAATCTTGCGCTCCGCGAGCTCCCGGACTTCCGTGCCGTTCCCGGCAAGACGGCTCAGCCGCACCACAAGACGATCATCGACCTGGCGCCCTCGATGGACTACCTCGAGCGGGCCTACGACGACGCGAAACGGGGCCACCCGTCGCGAGAACCGTTTCTGGAACTCGTGATCGAGTCGGCCAACGACCCGACGGTCGCACCGCCCGGGATGCATAGCCTGACGGTCTCCGCGAAGTTCGCGCCATTCGATCTCGCGAGCGGATCTTGGGACACCGAAGCGAGGGTGTTTGCGGACCGGATCGTCGAGCTTCTCGAGCAGTACGCGCCGAACATCCGCCGAGCGGTCGTGGCGATGCACTGGCGCTCTCCCCTCACGATGGAACAGGAGTATGGCCTCACGCGGGGCGACGTGTTCCACGGCGCCATCTTGCCGTACCAGATGTTCTCGTTCCGCCCGGTCCCGGGATGGTCGTCGTATCGCACCCCGGTCCGAGGGCTGTACCTGTGCGGAGCTGGGGCGCATCCGGGCGGCGGGGTGATGGGAGCGGCCGGCCACAACGCCGCGATGGCGGTCCTCGAGGACTGGTCCGAACTGCGGTCCGCATGAGTCAGGCCTTGCGCACCTGGTCCTCGTACGAATTCAGGAATCCGGAACTCCCGCTCTCGAGGAAGTTCTTCAGGCAAACGAAGAGTTCCGACCATCGCCCACGCTGACGCACGATGTCCTCTGCGTCTTCCGCGGCGAACCCCGCCAGGGAGAAATAGATCGCAGTGCCGCTCGCCTTCTCCTCGAAGTCGAACTTGATGACGAAACTGGATGCACGCCGGGACCAACGGAGCACGATGTCCTGATCGGTCTTCCACTCTGTCACCTGGATGGGCCCAGCCTCCCAGCCGAATGAATAGGTCCCGCCCGGCCGCGGTTCCACCGTTGCGGTGCCGCGAGGCAGACCGCCCGTGGACCAGTTGTCGAGCTGGGCAGGATCGGCGAACGCGCCGAACACCTTCGACGGCTTCGCTTCGATCAGGACCGTCAGGCGCAGCTCGGTGCCGGTCACCGGGGAGTGGTCCGGCCGGACGCTGTCGGTCCGACCCTCCGCGATTGACTTGAGGTTTCCAAGGCACATTCGCCACGCGTCTTGGACGCTCCCACACGTCGTGTCTTGGAACGGGACACCCAGATGCTGCACCCGGAGCAGAGCCGTGTCGCTCGGTCCGTCTTCGAGCTCGTACGACACGCGCGTCTTCGACGCTCGGATCGGCCATGTGAAGGCAAACCGCCTCAGGACTTCGCCTTCCCCGATCGTCGTGTCCCACGATCGCCCCTCGGGCGGGATGATGCAGGTTTCCCCGCCAAACTTGAACGCGCCGCCGACTTTCGGGTCAATCCGGCACCAACCGCAGAACCACCGCGAGAGGTGCTCAATCCGAAGCAATCGCTCAAAAACGACCGGCCTCGGCGTACCGATCTGCATCCTGAAGTCGTAGTCGAAGGTCATCGCAGCCGCCCGCGTTGCTCCAAGAGAGACCGAATCCTGCGGAACACATAAACTCGCGGGAAGACCGGCGATCCCCGAGAAAATCGAATTCACCCGGGTCGATGGCGGCTTCCTTGACGTCCACGAGTCCGGCGCTGGCGGCGCGGCGCGCGCTTCGCGTCGATGCGCTCCCTCATCCGTTTCGCGACATACCTCTCGAAATCGTGGACTTGTGACTCCTGAGCGCTGAATCGACCTCCTTTCCAAGCCCGCGAGTGGGTGCCTTTCTGCGTTCGTTCACAGACGGACCAATCCTGGCGATTGATCAGATCCCAGAGGTCCACTGCGTCGCTGGGGTCGAAGTCTGGCTGCTTCATCACGTCCGCGTCGAAGTACCAATCGCATTCGATGGTCGTGTGAGTCGGGCTTCGGGGCCAGAGTCGATGGACCATGAGATAGTCCGGGTGAAGGCTGAAGAACATGTGCGGGATGACAAAGTAGTAGTCGACACGGTGCCGGTCTTCCTCCGTCATCCCCTTGAGCGGCGGTCGCTTCGTGTAGCCGGACCAAACCATCGAGGTGTAGTCCTTCGAGAACTCCATGAAGCCGCCGTTGAAATTGGGGGCTCGCGGTTCCCGCGTAAGATACGCTGTGTAGGCCCCGGACGTGTAATGCGTGATCCGGTTCAGGTCCGGGTGGATCGGGGCGCAGTGGTAGCACTCGGAATAGTTCTCCCCGAGGATTTTCCAGTTTGCCTCGACCTCGTAGGTCTTTCGGGCCCCGAGGCGGAGATCCTCGAACGCGAACCTCCGGAACCGGGAGAAGAACTCCCCCATTTCTTCGGGGAGGTCGGATGCCAGATCGTCCAGGTTCGCCCAGACGAATCCGCCCCATGTGCCGGTCCGGAATGAGTGAAGGCCGTAATCCTCTCTCCGGAAATCGACAAGTGGCTCCGTATGGGGAGCGCCGACGAGCTTTCCTTCAACTGAATAGGTCCATGCATGGTACGGACAGACGAGGGATCCGAGCTTTTGGCCCTCGGCCACGCCGACGATTCGCGTCCCTCGGTGCCGGCACACGTTGTAGAATCCGCGGATCTCGCGGTCTTCCCCCCGAATGAATAGAAGCGACTCGTTCCCGATTTCCCGCACGAAAAAATCTCCCGGGTTCGGGATTTGGTCCGAGCGACCGACGTTCAGCCAGCTGCGAAAGTAGAACCGCTCGAGTTCCTCATGGAACGTCGCCTCGTCCCAGAAAGATTCCCCCGTCAACAGGGTCGAGGCCGAGAGGTGTTCTCCGGGCTCGACGTGCGCACCTCCTTTCGGAATCTCGGTCTTCTCCATCGGTTTCGAGGCCGGTACTCCGAGGATTCATTTGGCGTTTTCGCTGCGAATGAAGATGCCGTGGTGGCCGGGAGCCGCCGTCGGGCGATGCACTCGTGGAGCGGTTCAACGCGAGCGGTTGCGCTCGCGCGGGGATCGCCGGCCCTTTCGCCCGCCATGGCGGAAGCGCTTCTCCTTGGGTCGAGAATCCTTAGGAGGCCGCTCCTTCCGTTTCTTCACACCTCTCGAATCGCGACGGTCGCAAAAACAGTTGTTGTCCAACCTACTTGAGCGGGGTTTCCGTAGCCGTGAGTGGTCCTTTTTCGCGATGAACGAAAGGGCACGTCGGTTTCCTTATCAAGAATGATGGGATATCGGCCGCGTTGCGGGAGAGGAAGAGCACGGCGAATGCCAGCGAATCCGTTCGTACCGTCGCACCGGGTGCCGCATTCGGCAAGCGGTCGGTAGCGCTGGCTATCAAGATCCGCTTCGGGCGGAGTCTCTGGAAGTCGCTCCATCGCATGGCCGACGGCTGGCCGTGCGCCCGGTGCCGACCCGAGATGACGGTCTGGATGCAAGGGCTCCACGACGCCGTCAACGTGCGCCTCGGCAAGCCGCCGTTCCGCCCGGAATCCTACGCGCGGTACGCATCCGGGTCGCTTGAGCGCGGGTTTCATCCTGGCTGCCTCGGCTGCCAAATTGCGCGGGCCGGGTCCCGCTTTCTCGCTCGGGCCCCGCGACCTCAAATTCGGACGCGCTGACGACGCTCGGGATCCGGGCTCCCAATGACGGAACCGGTGAACGCACCGTAAGGATCCGCTATCGGACTCAATTCGGAGAACGAGTCAGGAAGGATTAAGTCCCGAAGGACAGAAGCTCGGGACTGCCGTCCGGAAGACCACGATGACCGAACCCTATCTGCTCAAATCGAAAATCTGCCTCGTTGGGGAACGTGGCGTCGGGAAATCGTCTCTCATTCGGCGGTACGTCCTCGACCAGTTCGACGACAAGTACATCCGGACCCTGGGGGCGAAGGTGGAAAAGAAGACGATGCGGGTCGAGGTACCGGAGCGGCACGCACAGGTCGACATCCACATGGCGATATGGGACATCATCGGGCATGTCGGGTTTCGACAACTGCTGGGCGACTCGTTTTTCAACGGCGCACAGGGAATTCTCGCGGTGGCTGACTTGACGCGACGCAACACGTTGCCGGTCCTGACGGGATGGATCGAAGCCGTGGAGGGCGTCGCGGGCAAGGTCCCCGTGGTGCTCGTCGCGAACAAGGCCGATCTTACCGCGGAGGCGCAGTTCGGCGTCGCCGAGCTCGCGGAGATGGCGAGTACCTTCGGCTGCACGTATCTCCTGACGTCCGCGAAAAGCGGGCAGAACGTGGAGGATGCGTTCCTCCGTCTAGCAACCGAAATCGCGAAGCTGCGCTTGCCCGGCACTAACGTGCCACTGGCGAAGCCTTCATAAGCCGCCGCCGGTTCGCCGCGGCAATGGCCCGCTTTCCCGAGGCCGAGCGACGTCGACTCTTCAAGATGATCTGCATGCAGTGCTACGCTCGGAACGCGATGCGCGCGACCCGTTGTCGCAAGTGCGGGAGCCGGGAGCTGCGCCCGAAGGCTAAAGAGGCACGGAAGGAGTAGGCGCCCGCCTGGGTGCCTGAGTCCCGGTAGCGGGGACACCTGAGTTTCTGGAGTCAAACGAGCGAGGTTCATCGGTCATGGTCCGTGAGCAGGTCGTCCGCGTCGATGAATTGTCGCGGCACTTCGGCGACAAGGTCGCGGTCGATCGCGTCTCGTTCGACATCGCCCGCTCCGAGGTGTTCGGATTCCTCGGTCCAAACGGCGCCGGGAAGACCACGACGATCAAGATGCTCACGACCCTCCTCCCCCCGACCTCGGGCCGCGCGACCGTGCTCGGACATGACCTGAAGACCGAAGGTCGCAAGATTCGGGCGCAGATCGGTGTCGTCCAGCAACAGGACAGCTTCGATCAGGGGCTGAACGTCGAGACCAGCATGGACATTTACGGTCTCATCTGGAACGTCCCGAAGGCCGAGCGCCGTCGGCGGATCGACGAGCTCATCGGCCATTTCGAGATGGAGGAGTTCCGAAAGATGCCCACGGTTGACCTGTCCGCGGGCCAGCGTCGCAGGCTCCAGGTCGCCCGCGAGTTCATCCACGACATGGATCTCCTGTTCCTCGACGAGCCGACGGTGGGGTTGGATCCGATCGTCCGTCGGAGCGTGCTGGACTACCTGAAGGAACGCGTGCGACAGGGTCTCACGATCTTCTTCACGACCCACATCCTGGAAGAGGCCGAGTACCTCTGCAACCGGATTGCCGTGATTAACCAAGGCCGGATCGTGCAAATCGACACGCCGGAAAACCTGAAGCGGCGCTTCGGGAGCGCGAAAGCCGTCGAATTCAAGCTCCTCCAAGGGACCTCGTCGGAGATGGCCTCCGCCCTGTCGTCCTCGCCGTCCGTCAGCCGGTTCGGACGGGACGAGGGATCCGGCGCATACCGGGTGACGACGTCGCGGCCGGAGTCCGTGATTCCGGAGATCTACCGCCTCGCGGACCGACTCAGCCTGACGGTGTCGTCGATCTACATCTCGGAGACCACGCTGGAGGACGCGTTCATCAACCTGGTGACCGAGGACGAGAAGGCGGTTGCGAACGGAGGTCGATCGGTCTGAACATCTATTTGCGTCTGGTCTACCGGAACATCCGAGCGAACCTCGACCGCGCTTCCCTGTTCTTCGAGTTGATCTTTCCGTTGTTCTTCATCTTCGTCCAGGGATTCGGGCTGAATGGAATCGTCCCACCGTTCGATGTCGGGAACGGGCGGGTGATCAGCTACTCCCTTTTCCTTGCGGCAGGCGCTGTGACGCTGACCGTCATCAACGGGGGCACGAACGCGGGGACGCAGCTCTGGTTCGACCGGAAGAACGGAATGTTCGAGCAGCTCCTGATGGGGCCCTTCACCCGCGCTCAGTACATCCTGAGCATCATCTTCGCGACGCTGATCATCGGGGTCGCGGGCTCCCTGCTGGTGTTTGGCTTCGCGTTTCCCGTGCTGGGCGCGAGCTTCGCCCCGACCTGGGAAGGCGCGCTCCTCATCGCGGGGGCGCTGTTCCTCGGGACGATGTTCTTTGGCGCGTTCGCAATCGCCCTGTCCGTCGTCCTGAAGTCGTCCGAGACGTTCCAGATCGTGTCGACCTTCGCGTTCTTCATCTTCCTCTTCACCTCGTCCGTGTTCTTCCCCGCGAGTGCGGCGCCTTCGGCAATACAAGCGGCGAGCCTCGCCAACCCGTTGACGTACACGACCGACATCTTCCGTGCTGGCCTGTTCAATGCGGTGACGTCCACGGTGTCGCTGGAACTCGGCGTTCTCGCCATCGAGGCTGTGGCGATGTTCGTCATTGCCGTCTTCGCATTCCGTCGAATCCGGGTTTGAAAGCGACACGTCACTTTCGCCCACCTCCGGAGCCTATGTCTTAATAGCTCTCGCGTGCATCCCGTGAATCCCTCAAGGGGGACGGAGAACATGGCTCAAAAGCCGAACAGCTTTGTGCACGTGGAAATTCATTCGAACGCGCCGGAAAAAACGAAATCGTTTCTGAGAGACGTATTCGATTGGAAGTGGCAGGACATGCCGGAAATGAACTATTCGATGTTCGAGGCCCCGAGCGCACCCGGTGGCGGTCTTCAGAAGGCTGAGAACCTCCCCGCGGGCGTCCTCGACTACATCCTATGCGAAGACATTGATGGCACGCTCAGGAAGATTCAGTCCTCGGGAGGCGCGGTCGTGATGCCGAAGGCCGAGATCCCGGGCATGGGCTGGTTCGCCGTCTTCCAGGACCCGACCGGAATTACGCTGGCCTTGTACGAGAACGCCCCCCAGCCGAGGGCCGCCCGTGCCCAGTCCCAGCGCCGTGCGCGACGTGCGACGAAGTCTGCCAAGAAGTCCGCCACGAAGGGCCGAAAGCGCGGCCGTCGCTCCCGCTGATTCGCTGGCGACCGTCTCCCATCAATCGGGCGCCCCGTGGACGGGGATTACTGCGCCCGTCACGTTTCGCCCCTCATCAAGACAGAGGAAGGCGATGACCTCGGCCACGTCCTGAGGCGTCCCGTGCCGTCGCGAGGCCCACGGGCCTCGATGACGGACCGCTTCGAGCGCTTGATGGAAGGTAAAGTACGGGACGTACCCCGGGGCCACCGCGTTGATCGTGATTCCCCGCCCGATCTCGACCTCGGAGAGGATGCGAGTGAGGCCGTGGCGGGCGATCTTCCCGACCGTGTAGTCGTAGGGCGGCTCCGTGAACTCCTCGGATCGCTCCATCCCGATGTTCACGATGCGCCCCCATCGTCTCCGCCTCATACCCGGGAGCGCGGCCCGGATCGTATGGAACATGCCGTCGATCTCTGCCCGGAGGACACCCTGCCACGCATCATCCTCGACTTTCGTGAGGTCCTGTCGCGGATCCCACGATCCACCGGCATTGTTCACCAGGATGTCAACGGGACCGAGTTCCTTTTCGGCCTGTCGGAACATCTTCCGCACTTCGTCTCCCTTCGCGGTGTCGGCTCGCACCACGATGGCTTGGGTACCGAGCCCTTCGATCGCCTTCACGAGGCGGTGGTTGTTCGCGGCCGAGGTCCGCCGGTTCGTCCCGTGGTTCAGGACGACGTCCGCGCCCTCCCGCGCCAACGTGAGCGCGGTACTTCTCCCCATGCCCTCGCCCGTACTGCCGGTAACGAGAGCGACGCGGCCATTCAGCGACCCTGTCATGCCGCCGGCAACGGCATCCGTTCGATAACCTTGCCGGGGCCGACGGGACTCGTAAGGCGGTCCTCCAGAGTCCCTCCTGAAGGACCGAAGTCAATTGCGCCTGTCGGCCGAAATTTCGCATCAATGATTTTCAACACGTACTCTTTATCGCGCGACTCGTCCACGCATCGGACGATGGGCTGGATCACACGCCGGATCGCAGGCTCTGTCACGTTCGTCATCGTGAGCGCGATCCTGACCGCATGGGCAGTCGCCACGGGTCACTTGTCCGGCGGGGCGACGCTCAGCACGGCGTGGGGGGCCGGCATCCTCGGTTTCGCCTTTCTCGTGTCCCTGGCGGTCACGCACCGCATGAAAGTCCGAGACCGGATTCGAAAGGCCTGGGAAGATAACGCGCGCGCCTGGCAAGAGTACTGGGCGAGGGCGTATGCGGCGCAAAGTCGTCGCCGGTGACGCAAAGGCTCATGGACTGCGAAGCGGTCCGCTCGTCCGATGTTCTTCGAGCAGCGTCTGATTGGTTCGATGGCGAACTTCGGATATGTGGTGGGGGATCCCGCCACGAAGGCCGCGGCCGTGTTTGATCCAAGCTTCGACGCCCGCGTCCTCCAGAGGGTGGCCGAGGAGAACGGTTACTCGATTGGACTCATCTTCAACACGCACCACCATGTCGATCATGTCTTCGACAACGAGCGGCTCGCGAATCAGAGCGGCGGGAAAATCGCGGCGCACCGGCTGAGCAACGTCCGGAAGGACCTCGTCTTGGAGGACGGTCAGATCGTCGACGTCGGCGGACTCAAGGTGAAAGTCGTCCACACCCCGGGCCACTCACCGGACTCGTGCTGTTTCATCGTGTCCGGGCGGGTCTTCACCGGCGACTGCCTCTTTGTCGGGGACTGCGGCCGCGTGGACCTGCCGGGATCGAGTGTCGAGGACATGTACGACTCGCTGTTCAACAAGGTCCGGAAGATGGACGATGCTCTGATCGTGTGTCCGGGCCATCATTACGGCAAGACGCCTCTATCGACGATCGGGGACGAAAAGCGGACGAATTTCACGCTGCATCCGCGGACCCTCGCGGAATTCACGAAGTTCATGGCGACGCCCTAACCGGTCGCGATGTCAGCGACGACCGCGACGGGCTTCGGCTTTCGCCGGCGCGTCGGTTTCTTGGGGCCACCCTTCCCCTTCTTCCGACCTTTCCCTTCCTTCGTCGGGCATTTCATGTTCAGGCAGAGGACCCAGGGCGGTCGGCCCCGCATGATCACCTTGATGACCGGATGGCCGCACGCGTTGCACCGCTCCTCGGTCGGGACGATGAGACCGCGCTGGGGAAGCGGATACGAATTGTCGCACGCAGGATACTTCGAGCAGCCCACGAAACGCTTCCCGTATGTCCCGTGACGGATCATCAGCTCCCCATCTCCACACTTTTCGCAGCGGCCGATGAAGTTCTTCTCGCGCACCGATGGACAGTCGGACGCGACGCAATAGCTCGTCGTGCGCCCGCGGTCGGTATGTTTGATCATCGGCGCGCCGCATTCGGGGCAGTTTTCCTCCGCGCTTTGGATGATTCCAATCTGCGGCAGTGGATGGGTGTTCCGGCACGCCGGGTACCGATCGCAGCCGAGGAAGCGGCTCCCCCGCCGGGACCGGATGACCGTGAGGTTCCCCTCCTTGCAGACGTTGCACTTCCCGATGTAGTTCTGTTCCCGTAGCGCCGCTTCGATTTCTTGGCCGATCGCCTCGCGGTTCGCCTCGAGCGTCTCGAGGACCTCGCTGAGCATTTGCTGCGATTCGCGGACGACGTCTTCACGGGCCCGGACGCCGGTCGCGATTCCTTCCATGTCGGCCTCGAGATGCGCCGTCATCTCCGGTTGGGTGATTCGCTCTGCGTGATCCTCCAACGCCTCGATGACCGCCCGCCCGCTCGTCGTCGGCCTTGGGTACTTGCCTTCGATGAATTTGCGATCGTAGAGCTTCTTGATGATCTCGTGTCGCGTGGACTTCGTTCCCAGTCCGAGGCGCTCCATCTCTTGGAGGAGGGACCCTTCGCTGTATCTCCCCGGCGGCTTCGTCCGATCCTCCCGGAGGGCGACCGGCCCCGCCCGCTCGAGGCTCTCGTCCACGGCGAGCGGCGGTAAAACGGCCTCCCGCACGATCCAGTAGGGATAGTACTTGCGCCAACCGAGTTCCTTGATTCGGTAGCCTTCCGCGAGGAACACCTGGCCTCCGAGGTCAATCTTGGCTTCGGCGACTTCCGCGACCGCGTTAGGTGCCACCGTGGCCAAGAAACGCCGGACGACGAGCTCGTAAATCCGCCAGTGGTCCTCGCGCTTTACCTTGTCCCGGCCCACACCTTGGACCGGATAGATCGGTGGATGGTCGGTCGCTTCCGTTCGACCGCGGCTCGGCACGATGCGCTCTTGGCCCGCGAGTTCTCGGGCCTCCGCCGCGAACGGCGATTCGTGCAGTTTCTCGAGGACGGACCGGAGATTGATCGTCGACGGGTAGACCGTGTTGTCAGTACGCGGGTACGAGATGAACCCGGACTGGTAGAGATCTTCGGCGATCCGCATTGCCTGAGCAGCGCCGAACCCGATCCGGTTCGCCTCCGCAGCGAACATCGTGGTGTTGAAGGGGGGCGGGGGCCGCTCCTCACGTTCGTTCTGAAGGTACTCCCGGACAAGGCCTTGCGGCGCGCTCTCCGCCTGGGCCATCGCGGTCTCGGCTTCCCCCCTCGCCCAGAACGGGCCGTGCTCGTGGCTCGTTTCGAATTCGACGGAAGCTCCGGCGACGTCTTTCCGGAACTTCGCGTGCACGGTCCAGAAGTCCTGGGGGACGAAGTTTTCGATCTCCCGCTCCCGGTCCACGATCAGTGCGAGGGTCGGGCTCTGGACCCGGCCCACGGAGAGGAAATCTCGTCCGAGTTGCTTCGACGCGATCGAGATGAACCGGGTCAGGACAGCACCCCACGCCAGGTCCACCGACTGGCGGGACTCGGCGGACCACGCGAGCGGATAGTCGACGTCCACCAGGTTCGCGAACGCGCCCTCGATGTCCCATTTTGTGAGCGCGGAGAAGCGGGCCCGACGCACCCGGATCTCAGGTCGTGCCTCTCGGATGAGCGCGAGGGCCTCCACGCCAATCAGCTCGCCCTCCCGGTCGAAGTCCGTTGCGATGATCACCTCGTCCGCCTGGGCCGCGAGGGTCTTCAGGGCGGCCCCGATCTTTCCCGCGGTCACGACCTTCTGCGGTTCGGCCCAGACGAGCTCTTTGAGATCCACCCGAGCCCAGTCGTTCAGCGCATCCGGATAGTCGAGGTTGATGATGTGGCCGCGGAGGCCGACCACCTGCACGCGGTCGTCGCCCTGGGTGAACTCGAAAACGGGCGTCCCTTCCACGTACGCACGCTTCGATTTCCCCCCACTGAGGATCGTCGCGATCCGTACTGAGGCGTTGAACTTCTCCGTCACGATGAGTCGGCGCACGGAAAGGTTCGCACGCAAGGGGCTCTATTTAACCGTTTGTCGCTGGATGTTCCGTTCGATGACTCCTCGCGCGCGCGTTTCCTCGAGCGTGCGCGCGTCGCGCACATCACGCGCTCGAGGCGGCCGAGAAAGCGCGTCGAATCGTCTCTGCAGCGTGCCGCGGATCCGGGGCTTCCATGATTGCCGAAACGACCGCGACACCCGCGACTCGGTGCCGCGCGAGGAGGGCCGCGTTCGACGCGTTCACCCCACCGATTGCGAACACGGGCAGAGGCGAGCGTCGGACGACCGCATCCAGGATGTGCATTGGTAACACGGGCTCTTCGGGCTTGGTCGGGCTAGGGAAAAACGGTCCCGCGGCGATGTAGTCGGCCCCGGCCTCGGTGGCCGCGGACTCCTCGCTTGGCTTTCCATACACCGTGACCCCGATGATCGCCTGCGGTCCGAGGACCGCCCGCGCGGTCCGAGGCGAAGGATCGTCTCGCCCGACATGAACGCCGTCGGCGTCCATCCGACGAGCGAGCGGCGGATCGTCGTTCACGAGAAACGGGACCCCAAAGTGACGCGAGATTTGCCGGAGACCTCGACCCGCTTCGGCCTTCTCCTCCGGAGAGTAGACCCCCTTGTCTCGCAGTTGCACCATGGAGACGCCGCCCTCGAGCGCCGCCGTCACCGTCTCCATCAGGCGCGACACAGGCTTCTGCGGTGACGCAACGAGGTACACGCCGCCGAGGCGCCGTTCCTTCGGGGACTGGGGCCTCAGGAAATCTCCCCGGCGATCGCTCGGCTGAAAGCGATCCAGAAAGGATCGCGGTCCGCGGGCTGGAAGGGCCTGCCGCGATCCCGACACGCGTCGCCCTTTTTCGTGAATCGACCGATGTCTTCCGCGGGAATCTTTGCGTTCTTCAAGCGAGCGATGACTTCCGATGCGGCGTCCGGCTCGACGGCGATCAGGAGGGTCCCTTCGCTAATCGCGTCCAAGGGGTCCATGCGGAAGACCTTCGAGATCTCCACGACGGCCGGATCCACATGGACCCTCGTCAGGTCCACTTCGACTCCGAGCCCAGAGGCTTGTGCCATCTCCCATACCGCGTTTCGCACACCGCCCTCCGTTGCATCGTGCATCGCCCAGACACCCCCGCCTCGCAAGCCGGCGGAAGCGGCGGCCAGTGCATCGTCGACGGTGCTCATCGATTCGAACAGGGCGCGAGCGTGTCGTGTCACGTCCGCCCCGAGCTTCCGCTCTGCGACGTCCGGGAAGGTGTTCGAAAGGATGGCGGTCGCCTCGAGAGCAGCCGTCTTGGTCACCAGGAGATGGTTTCCCGGCCTCGCCATGTTGGCCGTGACCCAGCCGTCCTTCGGCGCGATGGCGAGGAACGTTGCTCCCCCGACCATCGGGTAGGCGCATCCCTCGTAGCGGCCGGTATGGCCCGTGACGATCGAGGCGCCGTACTTCTTGCATTCCCGGTCGATGACTCGTAGCATCGTCTCGATCTGCTCGTCCTCGATGTCCATTGGGAGGTTCCAATCGAGCGTGATGTACTGCGGCGGGACGCCCGACGTCGTGAGGTCGGAGGCCAGGATATGGAAGGAGAACCATGCGGCCCTCTCCCATCCATACTGAGGCACGATGTAGATCGGGTCCGTGGTCGAGATCATCGCGCGTCCGTCAGGGAGTCGTACCACTCCGACATCGACGCCATTCGCGGGACCGACCGCAATGTCAGCCCGCTTGGCGCCGAGGTGGAGGGCGATCACGTTCTCGAAAAAGCGGCGGCTCACCTTCCCCATCGGATACTTCGGCCGGGTCTGATCCGTCATCTCGGCGGACTCCGCAGGATCCCGGGCTGAAAATTCCTCGAGTTCCCTACGCCGGCATGACCCGGATCAGGTTCCAAGGGTCTCTCCCTCACGCGGGAGACTCTCAGCCCTTCTGGGCTCCCCGGGCGAAGGAGCACAGGCGGATATTTGAAGGTTCCCTGGCGGGCGCTCGATCACGTGGCTGCGAGGAGCTTCGGGACGCCGACCGGGTATTCCGCGACGGGGACCCCGGCCACCTCGAATGCCTTGACCTTCGACTCGGCCGTGCCGCGGTTCCCTTGGATGATTGCCCCCGCATGGCCCATTCGCTTCCCGGGCGGCGCGGTCCGACCGGCGACGTATGCCACGACGGGTTTCGTGACCCGTCTCTTGATGAAGTCCGCGGCCTCCTCCTCCGCGGTCCCGCCGATTTCCCCGACGACGACAATGCGTTTCGTCTTTCGGTCTTTCTGGAACATCCCGAGGGCGTCGACCATGCTCGTTCCGATGATCGGGTCCCCCCCGATCCCGATGCAGGTCGTCTGGCCGAACCCTGCCTGGGTCATGGCGTTCACGATCTCATAGGTCAACGTGCCGCTGCGGGAGATGACACCCGCGTCGCCCTCCTTGAAGAGGAGGTTCGGCATGATTCCCATCTTCGCTTGGCCAGGCGACGCGAGTCCGGGGCAGTTGGGTCCGATGACCGTGCATCCGCGGCTCCGGGCATACGGCATGAGGTCAAGGCAGTCGTGGAATGGGACTCGTTCTGTGATGATGACGACGAGCTTGATTCCCCCTTCGATCGCTTCGATTGCGGCGTCTTTCGCGTACGGCGCCGGAACGAAAATGATGGAGGCGTTCGCCCGCCTTCGGTGCACGGCTTCCCGCACGCTCTCGAAGACCGGGACCCCCTCGACCTTCGACCCGCCTTTGCCCGGGGTGACCCCGGCGACCACTTTCGTGCCGAAGTCGATCATCGCTCGCGTGTGGAACTGCCCTTGATGGCCCGTGATCCCTTGGACGAGGACTCGGCTCTTCTTCGTGAGAAGGACCGCCAGCCTACGCGCCCCCCGATTTGACTTTGACCGCGAGTTCGGCGGCTTCCTCCACGGTCTCTGCGGGATGCGTGCCGATCGAGCGCAGCATCTCCTTCGCTTGGGCCTCGTTCACTCCTTTGATCCTCGCGACGACCGGGATCTTCGCGTGCATCTCCTCGAGCGCCTGCTTGACTCCGAGCGCCACGGTGTCTGCCTTCGTGATCCCGCCGAAGATGTTCAACAAGATGACCGAAGGATTCGCCTTGATTAGGAGCTCGAATGCCTGTTTGACTTTCGCCGGGTCGTCCGTCCCCCCGAGGTCCAGGAACGTCCCGCCCTTTCCGCCCTTCAAGCTCAGGATGTCCAGGGTCGCCATCGTGAGCCCCGCGCCGTTCGCGATGACGCCGATGTCCCCGTCGAGTTGGATGAACGTGATCCCCTTGTCGTGGGCCTCTTGCTCGAGGGGGGTGCGGTCCTGGTCCAAGTTCGCGTATTCCGGATGACGATACTCCGCGTTGTCGTCGATGACGAGCTTGGCGTCTCCCGCGACCACGCGTCCGTCTTTCGTGACGACGAGCGGGTTGATTTCGACGAGTTCCGCGTCTTCCTTCCGGAACAGGTCATACGCGTTCCGGACGACGGACCCGACTTGGTCGCCGAGTTCTTTGGGAAGCGCGAGCTCTTTCAGTAGGCTTCGGAGAACGTACGGTTGGATCCCGATCACCGCCGGGATGTGTTCCATGTAGATTTGGTCGTGCGGGACGGCCTCGATGTCGATCCCGCCCTTCCCGCTCGCCATGAATAGCGGCTCTCGGGCCGAGCGATCGATGGTGAGGCCGACGTAGAGCTCCCGTCCGATGTCTAGCCGTTCCTCGAGGTACACCTGTTTCACGCGATACCCGTGGATGTCCATTCCGAGAATCTGTCCGGCGACTGAGCGGGCCTCGTCAAGCGAATCCGCGGGCTTGATTCCGCCGGCTTTGCCGCGTCCGCCGACGAGGACCTGCGCCTTGACCATGCAGGGGAGCGGCGGGTCGACCACGTCGTCCGGTCTCGAAGCGGTGACTCCGCGCGGGATTGGGATGCCATACCGGGCGAAGATCTCCTTCGCCTTGTGCTCGAGGAACTTCACGCGGGACCGGAGCCGCCGATGGGTGGACGACCTATATCTTTTGTGATAGCGCCGCAATCTCGATCGGCGTACCCGTGGTCATCACGAGGTCCCGGAACGCCTTCATGATCTTCTTCGTCGTGGGCCCGGGCTTGCCATCTCCGATCGTCCGACCGTCCAGTTCGACGACGGGCCCGATCTCCGCCGCGGTCCCGCTGATGAACGCCTCGTCCGCGGACCAGACGTCGTACAGGGTGAAGAGCCGTTCCTCCGCCTTCAAGCCAAGCTGCGGGACGATCTCGAGGACCGTCTCCCGGGTGACCCCTGGGAGGTTCGTGGAGGTCCACGGGGTGACGATCGTCGAGTTGCGGATGATGAAGAAGTTCTCCGCGGTGGCCTCCGACACATATCCGTGGATGTCGAGCATCAAGGCCTCGTCGGCGCCGTACTGGTTCGCCTCGACCCGGGCCATGATGTTGTTCAGGTAGTTCAGCGACTTGATCGAAGGGCTCAAGCTCTGGGGCGGCACGCGCCGGTACGAGGAGGTCACCACCTTCAGGCCCCGCTCGTACACCTTGCCGTACAACGAGAGGCCCGGCTGCGCAATCACGACCACGCTCGGCCCGCTCTTGCACTTCCGCGGGTCGAGGCCGAGATCCCCCTTGCCCCTCGTGATCACGGGCCGGATGTATCCTTCGCGGATTTCGTTCCGCCGGCACGTCTCGAGGATGATGTTCGCCATCTCCTCCTTCGTGTGCGGGATTTTCAGGTCGATGGCTTTGGCCGAGTGATAGAGCCGGTCGAGGTGGCGGTCCAGCTTGAAGACTCGGCCGTTGTAGGCGCGGATCCCTTCGAACACGCCGTCCCCGTACAGGAGGCCATGGTCAAAGACGCTGACCTTGGCCTCGGACTGTGGGTAGAACTTGCCGTCGACGTAGACACTTAGCTCCATGCTGGAGACCCCGACCGTGTGTTGTATCACTGCATTCACTAAAAGACTTTGTTTCGCCTTTACCAAAATGCAGCCTAACGGAACTTCTCGCCGGTGAGACGCTCGAACAGGCCGACGTACAGGTCGCTCGCCTGCTTCGCGACGTCGGCGGGAAGGGGCGGGATGTCGGGTTCCGGCCGGCCGGCCCCCCGGGCGTCCATGAGGGCCTGATGGTACCCAGTCTTGCGGTAGTACTGCCGGACGAACTCCTTGCTCAGTTCGACCTGCTTCCCTTGCTGGTACGCCTCGAGATCCCAGAACCGGTCTTCATCCGCGGTCCCGAACGTGTCCACAAGCATCAGGCGCCGCTTCTCGTCCATCGCGAACTCTTTCTTGCCATCCACGTGGATCAAGCCGCGTTTCTGGACCTCTGCGTTGAGACGTTCATCGATTTTGAAGACCGCCCCTACGAGGGCGTCGAACTCCGCGCGGCTCAGCTTCGAAATCCCCAGCGCTTCGTCTTCCGTGAGCTCGCGGTCCACCTTTTCCAACTTCGTCGTCACTTCGACAAACGGGTGCGGGAGGGGCTCTCCGTACTTCGGCGCATGACCTCGCGGAAAGCCGACCGATTCCGGCCGGATTTTGCCTGTTTGAATCCGATCGTAGAACGAGCCGGCCACGTAGTATCTGGCGATCACCTCGAGGGGAATCAGGAAATTGTGGGTGGACGACGTAATGCGATCGTATTCGGGAATCACCTGGACGCGGCGCACCCGCATTCGGTTCCCGTCGATGACCCTCAAGAAGTGCGTGCGGACGCCGAGCCCCTGAACAAGCTTGAACCAATGGGCCGACGTGCGGCAGAGCGTCTCTCCTTTATGCGGGATGAGCGTCGGGATCACTTTGTCGAACACGCTGATCTGGTCCGTGAAGACGAACTCGAGTTCGTCCTCCGATACCTCGTAGACCTCCTTCACCTTGCCCTTTCGGAGGAACCGCATGCCGCCTCCTGCCCGGCGCCTGGAGATGAGCGAGACCTCTTAGGAGTTTGGGTGAATCCGCAGCCGTCGCGATGAACGCGGACGGCCGGTTCAACGCTCACGGGGGGCGCTGGTATTCGATTCGCTCCTCGACCTCGCGCGCGAGCTCGGGGCCGAAGTGTTTCTCGAGGAGATGCAAGCCGAGATCGATCGAAGCCGTGACACCACCCGCGGTCGTCACTAGGCCGTCCTCGACGACGCGCGCATCGACGACGTCCGCGACGGCGCCGAGTTCGTCCCTTGCGCTTTGGTGTGTCGTCGCCTTCCGCCCGGCGAGGAGTCCTGCGGCACTGAGGATGAGCGCCCCCGTGCATACGCTGGCAATCGGCTTCTCCGTTCCGAAATCGAGGAGGCGCTTCAGGAACTCGGTGTCTTGGACGACTTCCTTGCGCCCGGCTCCTCCCGGGACGATCACCAGATCGAGGTCGGAAAGCTCGTGGTGGACCTCGTGCGCGAGGAACTTCATCCCCAGGGCACCGGTGATCTGCTCCTTCATGGCACGGAAGCGGACCGTGAGGTCGAGTTTCGGGTGGATTTGCTTCGCCTTCGCGAGGACCTCGTACACTCCGACCGCGTCGAGCTCCTCGACACCGTCGAAGACAAGGATACCGACTCGCACAGGGACCCCTGGACCTTATCCCGGCTTAATCGTTCGGGCCTGATTTCGCCGGCCTGCCGTCCATCTGGCGGGCCAGCCAACGCCGCGCGTCACGGAAGTCCGAGGTTTCGAAGTCCACATGGTCCCTCAGCTTACCATCGGAGTTGATCGCGAGCCGCATTCCCGCTTCGGAGAGGAGCGGGACATCCATCACGCCGTCCCCGACGGCGACGATCTCGTCCTTCTCTATTTTCCACTTCGTCGCAAGCCCCCGCACAATCGCTCCCTTGCTCTGTGGACTGACCCGGACCGTGACGCTGCCGGTGAAAACCCCGTCCTCATAGTGGAATTCGTTGCTGAAGGCTGCGTCCGCTTCGAACAGCTCAAGGGCCGATTCCGCCACCTCCCGAGGGCCGCCGGTGATCAGTACGACTTTGCTCGCGCGGGCGTGCAGCCAGTCGACGAACTCTTTCGCGCCGGGCACCGGCCGGAGCTGCCGAGCCGCCCGCAAGACCTGGGCCTGGGTGAGCCCTCGGAGCCGCTCGGCCCGCGCGCGGAATCCCATCTCCCAGTCGATCCGACCATCGATTCCCGCGCGGGTTATCGCGGCGACCTCCGCTTCCTTCCCGACGATCGTCGCGAGTTCCGGGAGGAATTCGTTGAAAATCAGGGTGTTCTCTAGGTCGAAAACAACGAGCTTCACGGGGGCGGCCATCTTCCGGAGTCGATGCGGATATTTATGCTCTTCTGCGCCGGCGACCGCGATCCGGCAGGACTCAGAAGACTTCCATGTCTCCGTGGACTTCGAGTCCCTGCTCCGTGATGCTGTACGGCTTTACGGAACGCGGGTGCTTGAGCCGCCGCATCTTGATTACTTGCATCACGAGCTGGACCTCACCGTTTTCCCGCTCGTTGAACCGGAGCCCGATCACGCCGTCGGAGACGTACTCGACGAGTCCGTCTCGCGAAGACCGCGGGTTGTCGTCCTTCACTTCGGCCGTGAAGATGCATGTGGCGTCCGTCGACTTGAGCTGCTTGCAGAGCGCGAACAGTTTCTCACGGCGCTCTTTGTCGTCCGCGAACAGCATGTTCAACAAGGTGATCGAATCAATTGCCACCCGCGACGCTCCGCTTCGCTTGATGAACTCCGGAAGTTCGGATCGGACTCGGGTGACCGTCGTTTTCGCGTCCGCGGGCTCCAGCTTGACGATGTGGAGTTTCTTCTGCTTGATGTACGCGGGGAGGTCCCAGCCGAACGACGCGGCGTTTGCGATGACGGAGTCGGCATCTTCCTCGAGGGAGATGAAGACGCCCTTCTCGCCGTTGATCAATCCTTGCATCAAGAACTGTAGGGCGAATGTCGTCTTGCCGGTGCCGAAAGACCCGAGGACGGTGATGATGTGTCCCGTCGGCACACCGCGCCCGAGCATCTCATCGAGACCATCGATGCCCGTCAGCACGAACCCACCCGGGTGCCCGCCATCCCCCGCATCCTTCGCGGCCGGTGTTGCTTCCGCCTCGACGATCGTCCCACCTCAGGAAATCCGTTCCATGAAGACGACCACGAGACCGTGATTCGAGGACACCATCGTCGGGAAGCGGGCGATCTTGTCCCGGGGCAGGTGGGGCAGCACGCCGGTGAACTTCTCGAGGTACATGTATCGTTGGCGATTGCTCGATCGAGCCGATGTCCGCCATTCGAACACCAAGCAGCCGTCCGTGCTGTCCATCAGGAGATGTTCATGTCGCGCCTCGAGGATTCCCCGTGTGAGCAATAGGTACACGAGCCCGTTCCAACGCTTCGCCACTCGCTGGAGTCCTTTGATCGTTGTCACGAGGTCCTTGAGCTCCACGATGTCCGAAATGGCCAGGTCCGTTAGCGAGTCGATCACGATCATCGCATCGTGTGCGTTCTCATCCAAGAAGGTGACGAGCTCTTCCAGGATGTTCACGGACGGGCGATCGAATACATCGTCCTCTTCGGTCCAGGAGGACGGCACGACGCTGTGCCGGAAGTAGACGTTCGAGAAGTCTTTGAAGACTGTGTGATCCCGGAAGGCGCGGTAGTAGTCTCCGTTGAAGGATGTCGCGAGCTCCTGCAGGATGATGTCCTTCGAACGGGAAAACGTCACGTAGCAGATCCGAGTCGGTAGGTCGGAGTTGTCACAGCGGTCTCCGAGGTAGTAGTGTCGCGCCTCGGGACGTTCGTTCACCAGTGCCGTCTTCGATGCGGCCGTGTAAACGTACTCCTGCATCCCGGCTCCCACGTCCCCCCAGAGGAGAATCGTGGACCCGCTCGGGAAGCCGCCATCGACGATGCTGTCCAGGTCTGCGATCCCCGTCGGGACCTTCCGAACCTGGACGCGCTCGAGCGGTTCCGGCAACGCATCCACGCTGAGGTAGATACTATCCCGAGGTAGAGCCATCCCTATCCGCGCGCCAATCCAACGCGACCCGATAAAGCACTTTTGTAAACGGTCGCGACGTGCCCAGCGCTCGACCCCTGCCGCGACGATTCGTCGTGCACAATTTATCTTCGATACCGGATATTTATCAATCTCGGCCAGCGGGCCGCATGGCCCATCCTCCGCCCTCTCACTCGTCAAATGACGGTCCGTTGAGATCGTCATATCGGCGACAAGCGGAAGCCTGGTCCTATGGCGGGCCGTTTGTCAACACTCAGCGTGCATCGCGGGCGCTTTCGGCACTGGTGATTATCAGTTCCGCATAGCGATGTCGGCACGTTGAAGTGGTCCGCCGGCTGTGGCAAGGCGCCTCGGAGGAACGATGGCATCCGTTCGTAACCCACTCGCAGGGTTCGGCCTGACAATTCTCGGAACCGTCGGGCTTTCATTCCTTGCGGGCATCCCAATCCTGTTCCTCCCGCAGCGTGAGTTGGCTTACTTCTATTTCCCCTTCGCCTTGTTTGGCGTCAGCGTGTTCTCCGGCCGGACGACGTTCCTCGGCTCCCTGGGCTTCATGGGCGCACTTCTCGGAGGGATCGTTGGAGTCTACATCTTTCAGTCCCTGTTCCTGCCCGCTGGCTGGCCGTTGTCCACGGCTGTGCCGACGTGGCTCTCGGGCTCGCAATTCCTCATGACCCTCTCGTTCGGCGCGGTGTGCGGCCTCGGTGGCGCCGCGTCCGGGAAGCTCGGCCTCAAGCGCATCGAGCGCCTCACGGACCGTGCTCCGAAGATGCGCCGATGTCTCAAGTGCGGCGCGAAAGTTGGCATGTCGGCCCAGAAGTGCTGGTCCTGCCGCTCGTACCTGCCGCCCACGTAGACGGGAGCGAATCGTTTTCGACGATTGTCGTCCCACCCGGGACGGAGCGCGCAGTCGTTGGGCGCTTGTCGTCGAATCGTCTCAGATTTTCTTCATGCGTCCGAGGATCGGTTCGTAAATCAGACCCTTGTCAAGGAGCGAATTGATGGATTCCTCCAGGGCGTCCTTGGCGACTCCCTTGGATGTGGCGGCTTCGAGGATGCCCTCCCACGGCGCGCCCTTCCCATCTTTGTCCAGCGTCGCGATGATTTCGAGGACTTTCAATTCCGTCTCGTCGGGCTCGCTCGGGGCCTCCTCCTTCGCGGCGGGAGCGGGTTCTGCGGTCGCCTCACCCGGATTCGCCGGCTCCCGGTACTCCGGCAAGAGGTACCGCAATCCTTCCGCGAGCATCGCGGTGTAACGGGACAGATCCACCGTCCCGTAGTGGTTCACGGCCTGCACGATTCCGTCCGCGATCGCCTCCTTCACGCCGATCTTCGCGAGGCCCTCCTTCGTGAGGGGGTCCATTTTCTGCGCCTCCGCCATCGTATCCAGCCGCTTTCGGAGGGATCGACACGCCTCGAGGATCCAGTAGTCCCGGACCGACTCGTCGACCGCCTTGATTCGCTCGGGCCGGATCGAGGTAAACACCGTGCCGGCCTCGGGCGAGTAGACGCGGCTCTTGCCGACGATCGCGCCGAAAACGGGGGGCTTGAGCTTCGACAGGGTCGCCGCCGCCTCGGGTTGGTACTGGCCCGCGTAGATGTGGAACGTGCCCGTCGGGTCGGAGACGCGGGCGCGCCACATCGGCTGAATGTCCGTCCCGACGTTCTCGACGTCCGTGATGACGCCGACCACGAAGACGCGGTTCACCTTGGCGCCTAGGGGGGTGACGACGTACGACGGCGCTCGCTCCCCACCGCCGTTCATCTCGAGGGTCGCGTCGTTGTACTCGGACGCGAAGAGCCGCCAGGCGACCTCGCGCATCACGCGGGTCCCTCCAGTCCTTCGAGCATCTCGCGCGCCTCGGCTTGGACGTCCACCTTCAGCATCTTCGCGGACTCCACGATCATCATCAGCCCGTAGTCGTCGGATGTGACGTTTCCACGGACCTCGATCGGTTGGGCCACGAGGACGTCCGCGAGTTCGTCGCGCACGATGTCGGTCGACATCGCCTCCTTCGCGGCGGCGATGCATGCGTCCAGGGTCTTGTCCAAGAGCGCCTCGGTGAGTTCGCGGTCGAAGACCGCGGTCACGGCGCCGGAGCCGTCGTCCAAGACGGCCTTTACCCGCAAGTCCGGCTCGCCTTTGACCTCGCCATGGAGCCGGCACGCGCCTTTCCGCAGGACCCGTCGGCACTCGGGACACCGGTAGACGAGGCCGGAGCCTTCCCGCAGGTCGATCAGGATCCCCCGCAGGGTGACGTCAGCGCCACCGCCGCGTTCCGCGAGATCCTCAATCCACATTCTCGGGCTCGCGTTCAGGACGCTCGCGGGCGGAAGGAGGTCCGATTTGAGACGCGTGATCGTCGCGCGCTCGTCGAAGCTGATCTGCGGGATGCCCCGCCACGACTTGACGTAGGCTCCCTCGATCCGGACGACCTCTTCGGCCTTCAGGTCGAAGTCTTTCCAGGCGCTGAACTGCGTCTTGCCGGTCTCATCGGCGAGGATGCCGGAGAAGACCGCTTTCGGATTGCCGTCCACCTCGACCTCCCGCCGCTCGATGGCGAGGATCCGGGCGGTCACCGCAACGTTCGAGGCCCCCTCCCGCAAGTCCACGACGCGGACGGGGGTCGGCTTGCTGACGTACGGCTGGCCCGGTCCGGGCTTGAATTCCGGTAGCGCATCGGGTGCTTCTTTCCCGACCGCCGTGCGCACGCCGAAATTGAGCTGGACCTGCCCGCGGTACTCCTTCGTGTACGCGTTCTGGACCCGGATCACATCGCCCTTGGCGAGGGGCGTCGGGAGGGGCTCCCACGCCGTGAAGGGCACGGTCGCGGTCGCGTCGCCCAGGATCCCGGACAAGATCGTCTTCGTCTCCTGCCCTTGCGGGGTCACCTCCTTCTCGTACACCGCCACGACGCGGGCGAGGAGGTTCACGCTCTGCTCCCCGGGGACCAGTTCTCGGATGGTCTTGCTCACGCCGACCGCCAAGGTCGCGGGGTTCCCGCCGTGTTTCTTCACGATCGACCGTTTCGCGGTGTCCAAGGACACCCGGTAGACGTTCAGGTAGCTCGACAGCTCTCGTTCGATCTCTTGCTCGCTCACTTTGTTTCCAAGCGCCCGGTTGATGTCATGGACATGGGGCGCCAGTTCTTCTCGCACAGAAGTCACGTTCCCGAGGCGTGTCTGTTTCTCGCCTCGATAATGAGCATGGGCCCGTAGTATAAAGGGGTTCGGCGAGGTGGCCGAAAGTACCGATGGTCCGTAGGGCCGCAAGGTTCATTCCGCGGGTCCCCTTCGAGACCGCCGTGGACACCGACGAGCTGCTCCGCGCGGTCATCGAGTTCCTCCGGGTGTGGCGGGAGCAAGCTCCCTCGCGCGTACCGACTTCCTGGGGTACGATCTACCGCGACGAACGCTTCCACGCGATCCACCAGGCGAACCTCGGCTGGGTCGCTTCGCTTCCGAAGGAGGGGCCCTCGAAGATCCTGGCCGACCTCGCCGAGGCGTTCCGTGGCACCGCCGTCCGGCATCAGGCGCTCCTCTTCGAGGATGCGGCGGAGGCTTACTCAGTCCAAGAGGAGCTGGCCGGTCAAGGGTTCCGACCGATGTCGGAGTTGGCGATGGCGAAAGTCGGACTTCCGGCGTGCATCGTGAATCCAGAGGTCGAGATTCGCCCTGCCGTGGAGCGAGCCCCGGCCGACGCCTTCCGACTCCTGAAGATTGCGACCGAGTCGGCGTCCGGCTACAGCCGGGAGGTGGTGGACCAGCTTTGGGGCCTGTGGCACGATCGATCCTGCCACGTCGGCATGACGCCGTATGTGGCGTACCTGAACGGGGTACCCGCTGGAACGATCAGCGTGTGGGCGCGAGGCCCCTTCGCATGGATCGACGATGTCGCGACCCACCCGGACTTCCGCCTACGCGGCGTTGCGCGGACGATGATTTTCGAGGCATGTCGGCGGGCGGCGAGCGCGCGGTGCGAATGGGTTGTGTTGACCGCAGACCTGTTCGACACGCCCAAGGAGATGTACAAGACCCTCGGATTCGAACCCATCGGCGAGGTGCGGGGCTTCGTCCGCGAATGAGTCCATCGAGGCGAATCCTTCTTACGAAGCGTCCCGATTGCGCTTCGTGGACCTCGGACTCCGCGGGAAGGTCGCCCTCGTCGCCGCCGCGAGCCAAGGATTGGGCCGGGCCGCGGCATTCGCGTTCGCGCGCGAAAGCTGCAAGGTCGCCATCTGCGCGCGGACCGCTGGGTCGCTCGAGGACGCGGCAAAAGCGATGCGGAGGGAGACGAGCGCGGACGTCGCGGCCATCCCCGCCGATGTGTCACGCGCCGACGGAGTCAAGGCCTTTGTCGACGGGGCGGTGGCCTCGTTCGGCGGCGTGGACGTCGTCGTGCCAAACGCCGGCGGTCCGCCGCCCGGCGGGTTCGAGACCTTGGCCGATGACCAGTGGGCGAAAGGGTGGGAGCTGACGTTCCAGAGCACGGTCCGTCTCATTCGAGCGTGCCTGCCCTCGATGCGGGCGCGCGGCGGCGGGGCCGTCGTCGCGATCCTCTCGATGTCCGTGCGCCAGCCGATTGACAATCTGGTCCTCTCGAACTCGCTTCGCCTCGGGGTCGTTGGCGCCTTGAAGACGCTCGCCCGAGAGGTCGCAAGAGACCGGATTCGAGTGAACGGCGTCGCCCCGGGGTGGATCGCGACGGACCGGACGATTCAACTGCACCGAGCGCGGGCGGAGAAGGAGCGCCGCCGGATCGAGGACGTGCAAGCGGCGGTGTTGCAGGAGATTCCAATGGGTCGGATGGGCACGGCCGAGGAGGTCGCCGACTTGATTACCTTCCTGGCCTCGGACCGGGCGGCCTACATCACGGGAGTGATCGCGCAGATCGATGGCGGCCTGTACAGAGGGATTTTCTGAGATCACGCGTCGCGCTTCGGCTGTTTGCTCGGCGTGCTCGCGCACGACCAGCACGAGCGGCGGGTTGTGCTGTTCCATGCGCGGCATTGCCGGCACTGCCAGGTCTCCGAAGCGGAGCCACGGACCCGGGCGAAGGCATAGCGACTGATTCCGGCCCCGCAAGACCAGCAGACGCCCAGTTCGGCCTCGTTCTTCACTCCACAATGCGGGCAATCCCAGCTGGGACCGACCATCTGCGGCAGCTTCCGCGCCCGGACTCGCCAGTCGGCCCACGCGAAGACCGCGCCGCCGACCAGAAGCACGAGGAGAGCGCCGGACAGCAGGTCTTCCATGTTGGAGAAAATTCTCTCGTCGCCGTAATATAGGCTCTCCGCCGGTTATCACCGGCGTCACTACTTCGAGGCCGCGTCACTGATTGAAGGTCTCGATCTTCTCGAACGTCTGCTTCAGGTACTTGATGAGGACATCGCGGTTTCGTCGCAGGTGGCTCTCGTACCATGTGCGGACAAGGTCCGCGAAGAGCCGGTGGAGGTCGTCCACGTTCGCCCGGTCGAGGGGCTGTTCGTACAGCGTGTGGATCGTCCAGATGCGTTTCCATCCGCTGTACTTGTAGTAGTGCTCTCCCTCGCAGTACTCGAACGTCACCCGGAGATGGATCTTCCCGTCCGCCTCGACATAGTTCACCTTGAGGGCGTCCCCGACGCGGCCTTGGTCCATCGATCGGTCGAGCAACTGGATCGTCTGGACTGCGGCCGGGTTGAAACCGGGTCGCCAGTGCCAATCCCCATCCGGGAACGTGTCGGGGAACACGGCCCAGTTCGTGTACGACGGCTCGAGCGCGAAGTGTACGTTGATCTTGTTGAACCGCTTCCAGACTTTCCAGAAGTCCTCGATGAGCGTCTTGTTGAGCTCGAGGCGCGCGACGTTCTGCTCCCCGACGTCCTCGATGATTTCTTTTGTTTTTTTCTCGAGTTCCGCGTCCAGGGAGGAGAACCAGTCATCCCCCTTGGCCTTCTTCGCCGCCATGGCCAAGTCCCTTCTCACCGTCGCCGAATGAAATCTCTCAGTATATAGGTATTTGTCAGGGAAAATCTGGAGGCGACGACTCAGTCGCCGCCGGCGATGGTGACCATCGCGTAGAACGTGCGGAATGCTTCCAGGTAATCGTCGGCTTCGAATTCGAATCGCAATCCACCGACGCGACGGACGGTCGGGATCAGCTCCGCTCGATCGGCCGCGTACGTGCCTCGGAACTCGACGACCATCCGAATCGGGGTCTTCGCTCGAAGTGGCGCGATCGTCTTCGTGTCTCGAACCGCTTTCGTCGCTTCGGCCCGTATCTGTTCGCACGCTCTCTTTGGGTGCAGGTTCTTCGCGGATGTGGCCCCCGTTGCGTCCTTCACGGCGACCGTGTGGACGTTCGGGATCAGGGCTTTCGCCTCGGCGGTCACGGCCCGGTCACCGGTGACGAGGACCACCGGCACTCCATGGTGGCCAGCCAGGTACGCGTTGATCCCAGTCTCGCCGACCTCGGTGCCATTCACCTGCACCGCGGCGATCGTTCCATTGTACGTGTGATCGAGGATCGCACGGGGCGTGCCGGCCCTTGCATGATATCCGACGAACAAGGTGGCGTCGTAGGATGCGTCGAGGTCTTGCACCATCGAGAATCCGCGCGGCGTCCCCCGGAGTAGGGTGGCCGCGTCGTTCAGCTCTTCGGGGATCAGGTTGTCGAAGTTCCAATGGGAATCTGCGATCAAGACTTCCGTGGCGCCCGCCTTCATACATCCTTCGATTGCGGCATTTGCTTCCTGGGTCATCAGGTGTCGGCTCTGCTGGTAGGCTTCGCCGCCCTTGCTCGGATCCGTCTCGATCTCGCGGACAACGCCGCAAATTCCCTCCATGTCGATCGAGATGTAGACCTTCAGCACTGCTCCCCAGGTTGGCGATGATGCCAAGGGGCTTAACGATTCCTCCCCGCCGGCTCCGTCAGCGTTGGGCTTCCCGTTGCTTCGCGAGTCCCTTGGTTCCGGCGCGAACGGTCATCGCACCGTTGACGAGGAGGATTGCCCCCAAGGCGCCGAACGGAGGGGCAGCGTAAATGGCCTGTTGCGGTAAGAGGGCGATGACGACGACAAGAATCCCAAGGAAGATGAGTCCCGACGCGGCCATTATCTTGCCCCTCGTCCGCGACGCATTCCAATCGACGGGAGGTCTTGCGATCGCTTCGCGGACTGCATCGCTTTCACCGAATCGCGTCCAGAGTTCCGCCAGGAGTTCGTTCCAGTTCGCTCGCGCCTGATCCTCGCGTGACGTGACATCCGAGATGTTGAGAATCGGAGGCGCGATGGCCACACGGACGAGGATATTCGGGCCTTGCCGCACAAGCTCAAAGGTCATCGTCTTTTTCGCATCCTTCTTCCAGCCCATCGGTTGAAGGGTTCTCCCGTGGGAGGCTTCGATTCGACTCGGAGGTTGCGCGCTTTTGATGTTGGCCTTCTCGTCGCGCAACCATCCTTCGACAATCTGGAATGCGTCCTCGGTCGTGCGGTTGGTCAAGACGTGTTCGAAGCCGATCGAGTAGCCCGTACGCATCCCCTCAAGGAGGAACGCAATGCGAGTATAAGGTCCGTTCGAGCTCGGTAACCCTGGATGCGGCGTCGGGGAATTCCCAACCCATGTTTAAGAGGTGACCTGCTAAATGACGTCCTATTAACCGGGGCCTGGCCCCGAGGAGGAGTTAGACCCCACCATGGCATCGAAAAAGACCGCGAAGAAATCCAAGAAAGGCAAGCGCTGATGATTCACGGCGCCTGACCTCGTTGTGGAGCCTTTACCCTTTTTTCTTCCTTCCCTTCGGTTTCTCCTTGAGTTGAGCCTCGAGGTGCGCGTGGAGGACCTCGCTCACCAACCTCCCATCGGCGCGGCCTCGCACGCGCTCCATCACTTGGCCCATGAGCGCTTTTTCCGCAGCATCCCCGCGAGCGGAGATGAGATCGTGTGAAGCCCGCAGCACCTCGTCGACGATTGACTCGAGATCTTCGCGACTCATCCGCGTGACGCCGAGGACCGCGAGGGCCTCGGACGCACGAGAGCGGGTGCGCGCCATTTCCCGGACGAGTTCCGGCGTTGCTTCCTTCGCGAAGCGTCCCGCCTTCAGTAACGAGAAGAGTTCCCGCAGATGGTCCAAGGGAATTTCATCGACGTCGAATCCTTCTCGTCGAAGCTCTCCAAACGTGTAGAGGAGGACCGAGGCGACGAGCTTCGCCTCTCCGAACTCGTGCGCGATCATCTCGAAAGCGGCGTCGCTCCCCTCTTGGACGAGCTGCCGAGTCTGCTGCTCGTGAATCCCGTATTCCCGAGCGAGCCTCGCGATCGTGACGTCGGGCCTTTCGGGGAGGTGCTCGCGGATCCGCCGGAGGCGTTCCGTGGTAATGCGGATCGGCGGCACGTCCGTCTCCGGATACATGCGAGCCTTTCCAGGAAGCGGGCGGCTGTACGCCGTCGTCCCGTCGGGCCGCGGTTCCCGAGTCTCCGGGGGAACGCCTCGGATGGCCGCGGCCGCGCGGGACCCCATCTCTTCGAATGCGGCCCGGGCTTTCGATTCATCGTCGGCCACGAGGACGCAGGCATCCGACGCGCCGAGGCCCAGGGCCTTGCGGACGGCATCGAGTTCTGACGGCGTGATTCCGTATCCAGGCAACTCGTCGGAATGGAAGATTCCCGCGACGCCCGCGATGCGTGCGTGCGCCGCCAGCTCCGGACCGAGCTTTCCCTTCAGCAGCCCCGGAAAGCCCGGAAGCGCCCACCCGAGGACCACGCCGCCCTTCTTCAGTGCGGTCTGCACGACTTTCGATTCCGTCTCGCGGAACAGCGAGGTCAGATCCCGGAGATCCGCTGGCACGGATGTGATGTTGCGTCTCTTCAGTTCTGCCGCGACACCGAGGAGCATCACTTGCCGCTCGACCTCTTTCTCGACGAACGTGGCGATCAGGCGGAGGTCTTGCACCCCTTTGATTTCAATCCGCGCGCCGCCCTCGATCGAGACGTTGACGTCCTCGCGAATGGTCCCGATTCCTCGCTTCACGTTCCGTGTCGCCCGAAGGAGAGACCCGAACGCGAGGGCGACTTCCCGCGCTTCTTCCGGGGTTTCGATGTCAGGGGTCGTCGCGATTTCGATAAGCGGGATGCCGAGCCGGTCGAGTCGATAGACGACCTCGGCTTCCGCTTCCCCGAGCTTGCGGGCCGCGTCCTCCTCGAGGAGAATCGTGGGCACACCGATTCGCTTTCCGTTGACCTCGAGTCGCCCGTCGAGCGCGACCAGGCCGGATCGCTGGAACCCGGATGTGTTCGATCCGTCGATCACGATCTTGCGCATGAAGTCCACTTCGTTGACAGGGTCCGCATCCAGCAGGAGGGCGATTTCGAGCGCGATGTCCAGGGCCTCGGGGTTCGGCGCGTGCGGAGGCTCCTCGTCCGCCTCGACGAGGCACGAATTCGGGGTGGCTTCGTACACGAACGTGAGGCGGCGTTTCGCTTCCTCGAGCGCGGCCGCGTCGATCTCCCCCATCTCGGACTGCGTCGGCCGCAACCGGCGGTGGAATCGAATGCCTCCCGGTTCCTCGACGAGGACGGATTCGCATTCGCAAAACAACTTCCGTGTCGCGAGCTGCTGGTGGAGCTCGAGCCCGACCTTCAGGCCCAATGCTCGGTAGTCCATCGACTCAGGAAGTCCAGGCGTCGGGATTAAGCCTTCCCCGCGGACGGCGCCGGGACGCCGGCTTTCTGGAGGGTCTCCTCAAGTTCCGCGCTTCGAGTCTTCGCTCGTTCGAGTTCTCGCTCGAGCTCCGCGATTCTTGCCGCGGACTCTTTCAGTTCGGACCACAAGATGTGATACCGCCGGCTCGCGCGGTACTCGCGAAGGGGCTCGGGATCCGAAGGCTCCGGCTCGCCATCCGTCGACAGCAGGTTTTTCACGTAGAAGTCGCGGTCGAGCTCCGGCATCGCGGCCATCCGGAGCAGGAGCCGCTCCGGGTAATCCGGCTTCATAGACGACGTCGCTCGGAGGGCCATGAGGACGGCGTATTCGCCGCAGCAATTGAAGTCTCGGGTCGGCACGTGGTTCTCTCCGTGCGTCTGGCGATGCGTCTCCAGAAACATGTCCCAGATGCGTTCGTATTCATCGAGAGCGGACATGAGCCATCGTCTCTTCCAACGCGACCGCGGGCGATGTACCTTTGGGATAGTCGCACCGCCGCGACTGAGACCGATGGCTTCTTGGCCCCCGGGTGCAACGGGCAATGTCCATGGGTCGGTTTTTCGACTTCGCGAAGCGGCGGATCGTCGGGTACATCGTCTTTTGGATCTTGGTCCTCCTATTCATCGGAATCTTCTACCAGGGGAACCCGCCGGCCCAGGTGGGTGGTTTGTTCATCCTGGGATTGGCCTTCAGCGGCTCCCTCCTCTACACGAGGCGGATGAAGCGACGGCAGCGGGCACGGCGGGAAGCGGAGCAACGGGCGGAACAAATGCAACAGGCGTACCAGATGCGTCAGACGGCCCTGATGCAGGCCCCGCCGATGGGACAAGCGCAGCAAGCCCCGCGGCTGCAACCGCCCCCGCGGACGGGCGGCCGTTAGCGACCCGAATCCCGATCCTCTTCGCGGTAGGGGGACCGAAGGGTCCCTTCCTCCCGCTGCCGGCGGTGCTCCTTCTCCTTTTTGAGCCACGCGAGCAATCGAGACGCCGCACCGAACGGCCGGAATTCGAAGACGACCTTGCCATGTTCTTTGTCTTCCGTGACGAGTAGCACCCGCCTACGCTTCGGGACCACGTCGATGGTCTCCTCGAGCGGGATCTCGTGGTAGCGTTTCCCTTTCTTGCCGCCAGGGAGGTCGAGCCATTCCATATCGAGGAGGAGGACCCGTCGCCGAGTCTGCCACACCCATCCCTCTCGTTGTTCGACGAGCGTTTTTTTCGCGAGGGCCACCGGTTTGAAGATGACGTACTTGAGGGAGCGGTACCCGATGATCTGATCGCCGCCATGGAGGACTGGTTCGTTCGCTTCGGTGAGGACGACGCCCACCTCCCCCACCTGATCGATCTTCATCCGAGTCGCCCAACCCCGCGGGCAGGATAAGCTTAACGAGCCCGCTCGGTCGCACTCACTCCGCGAACTCGTCGAGGCCGATCCTCGGATTGATTTCCCCCGCGACGTTCGTCGCCATCGCGCGAGCGACCTCCGGAGGTTCGCGGGTGTGACCGAGGACCCACATCAGCTTGACGTAGGCCGTCTCCGGCGTCATGTCTTCTGCGCCAATCACCCCGGCCTTCATCAAATCGCGGCCCGTGTCGTACACCCGCATGTTCACGCGGCCCTGGAGCGTCTGGGTCGCCATGACGACGGCCACGCCGTCCCGGACCGCCCGGTGCAGCATGGGGATCAGATCGTGGGCCACGTGGCCCAGCCCAGTCCCCGCGATCACGGCGCCGTGCACGCCCCCCAGGCTCGCCTCGAGTTCCGACGCCCGCTGCCCCGGGTAGAAGTAGGTGAGCGCGACCTCGAGGTCGAGCGCGTCGTCTACCTTCGTCGGTCCCCTCGCCCGGGGGAGGACAGGCTCCGTGAGTTCGACGCGGCCGTCCGGGTGGACGCGGCCCAGAGGTTTCGCGTTCAAGGATCGGAACGCATCGCGGCGCGACGAGTGCATCTTGCGAACCTTGGTCCCTCGATGGATGACGCCAAACGAGTCGCTCGTCTCTCCATGCATGACGGCGACAACTTCGCCTAGGTCGGCCGTCGCGACCCGGGCCGCGCCGAGCAGGTTCGTCGCGGCGTCGGAGGAGGGCCGGTCGCTCGATCGTTGCGCACCGACGACGACGACGGGGGCTGTAAGATCGCGCAGCATGAAGGACAAGGCCGCGGTCGTGAAGTGCAACGTGTCCGTGCCGTGCGGGATGACCACGCCGGCAGCGCCCGATTCGAGCTCCTTTGCGGCTTCCCGCGCGAGACGCTGCCAGTTCTCCGGCTTCAGGTTCTCGCTGTAGATGCTGTAGATCACCCGGGCGCGGATGTTGCAGACCTCCAGAAGTTCCGGGACGCTGAAGACGAGCTCCTCCGCGGTGACGGCGGGATGGACGGCGCCGGTGCGGTAGTCGACGTACGACGCGATAGTCCCGCCCGTGCCGAGCACCGCTACGGTGGGTTTGTCCTGAGTTGGAGGAGGGAGGTGCCGTTCTGGTCGGGTCACGGGCGGTTTCGTCGTCACCTCGATGGACTCGACATCCCCGACGGCGATGCCAACATTGTACCCGGTTGGGAGTTTCAACGTGAGGATGTCCTCGCCGCTGAACCCGTGGTGCGGCATGAGCGTACCCTCGTAGCGTTCGCCCTTCGCTTGAACCACGACACCGTCGCCCTGGGTCGCCTTCACTCGGTCCAGGAGGGCCCGGACGCGGGGCGGGTAGTCCATGACCGCGAAACCGGTCGGGCCGATATGGTCTTTGTGCCGCGAAAACGATGTCCTCGACGCGCGATGCGTGCCCCATCATGGCCCGGACCGCACGCGAAGTCCTGAACGAGCTTCGTTGGCGCCAGCCGAGTCACTTGGAGGACGCGAACATCGTGTACCGAGACAGGACCCGGCCTGGGGGATTTCGCGTGATACCGGGCTCCGAGGTCGTTGCACTGGAACGCCGTTATTTCGCGACGCGAGTCGGTCGTCTTCCGTACTACAAGATTGAGAGGATCGAGTGCGCCGGCGAAGTCCTGTTCGAGCGGTGAGGATCTTGCTTGAGGCCGGGATTCGATCAGGAATCCCTCACGGTACGGAAGTCCGCGACCTTTCTGATTGTGTCTGGCCGCAAGCGTACGCCGCCCGCACGTGCGGCGCAAACGGGACGGTTCTGTGGGACTAGTCGCGTCCGGACCAGGGGAGGTACGGCTTCGCTGCGGCGAGGATTGCGCCGAGAATCCCGACGACGCCGCCAATCGTGCCGGGCTGGCCGCCGAAGTAGATCAGGATGATGCTGATCACGCCTGCCACGATGGCACCATTCATCAGGTTCTTGCGCGTAATGGCCGCGGACGCCAACAGCGCCCCGCCGAGGACGACGTTGATCACAATCGTCGTCGCGACGGTGCCGTATTGGCTCGGCGGTATTCCTTGGTTCGCCGCCTGAATCCCATAAATCGCCACCGACAAGAGGATCGCCAGGACGCCACCCAGCATCAGGAGCAGCTCGTGTGGCTGCTTCGCGCCGAGCTCGGCCATCGCTTGCTTTCCAGTGTCGTAGCTCTGGGTCATGGTTCGGCGACCCACGCGCCATCCCGACCTTATCGGTTCCGGCCCCATTGACGTTAGTGAGAATCAGCCACCAGAATAGGCCGAGCACCGCCTCAGTTGGCTCGGTTCTACGCACCCTAGCTGGTCACGGGGCCAAGCCGCGATGATGTGGTTGGACGATTTTCATGAGAGGGGCCTGGAGAAGAATAAAGATCGAAAAAAGGGGAAGAGCTCCGCTGGCGGAGCTTCGGAGTGCCAGGCCGAAAATGCCGGCCTAGTCGCGTCGGGACCAGGGGAGGTACGGCTTCGCCGCCGCGAGGATTGCGCCGAGGATCCCGACGATGCCGCCGATCTGGCCGGGCCGACCGCCGAAATAGATCAGGATGATGCTGATCACGCCCGCCACGATGGCGCCATTCATCAGGTTCTTCCGCGTAATCGCGGAGGAGGCCCACAGGGCCCCACCGAGGACGACGTTGAGGATCACGGCCGTCGTCACGGTGGCGTATTGGCTCTGCGGGATGCCTGTCGTCAGCCACTGGATCCCATAGGTCGCGAGGGTCAGGAGTAGGGCCAGGACGCCACCCAGCATCAGGAGCAGCTCGTGTGGCTGCTTCGCGCCGAGCTCGGCCATGGCTCCCCTTCCCGTCTCGTAGCTTTGGGACATGGTTTCGGCCCGGAGGGTAGGCCTGATTCCATAAGGGTTCCTACGCGACCGTCGGCCGGTGAGAATCACTTAGCCGCGGTCGGCTGAAAATCATTCCGCGAAACGACAACGTGTCGGCGTATGAGCGGGTCGCTACGTTCTTCCGACCTTCCCCCGTTGCCCCGTGGAGACCATGACGACGTTCCCGGAAGAGGTCCTCACACGCACGAAGAAAGGGGACATCGAGGTGCGTTCCCTCATCGACCGAGGCCGCTATGTTCGATACAGCTACCTGCATCCGGAGACGGGCCAACCCATGGAAGGGGGCAAGGTGAAGCTCGTCCTGTTTTCCGAGTCGGGGAAGACTGAGGAGTACTTTGTCATCCCCACGAAGTCAAGTCGTGACCTGCTCATCCCCGCCGCGGAGAAAGGGACGCGGAAGATCTGGGACGGGACGAAGGCCGTCGACGTGTGACGGCCCCCTGGTCCTCTCACCCGGACGGTCGCGGGTTGGCCTTTAGAAGTACCTCGGCGTCCTCCGCGAACGCCTTCAGATCGCGCGCCGCTTCTTCGAACGCCGTTCGCTCGTCGTCGGCCAGGGGCCATTCTTCCAAAGCGAGGACGCGCCCCGTGCCGAGGACCGCGGGGACGCCGATTGCGACGCCATGGACCCCGTACTCTCCTTCGAGGACGACGGAGCAAGGCACGACCCGGGGCCGTGAGCCGATCAACGCATGCACGAGTTCCACCGTCGTGCCTGCGGGGCCGAACGCCGTGCCGCCCTTCGCCGCGATGACCCGCGTGCTCACGTCGCGGAGCCGTCGAGTGATTTCTTCCTTGTCCTTCGCCGACAGCGTCGGGCGCCGCCCGCTGACCTTGGCGCGGCTGAACACGGGCACGACTCGCTCGCCGTGCTCGCCCAGGACGGTTGCGGAGATCTTGACGGACGGGACGTTCAGGTGGTCCGCGAGGATCGTCCGGAACCTCTGCGAATCCAGGAGGGTGCCGGAGCCCAGCACGCGGGTCCGCGGCCATCCGGTCGACTGCCAAGCGATTGTCGTCATGACGTCCATCGGGTTCGTCAACACGACGAGGCTCGCGCGCCTTGCCACGCGGGCGATGTCTCGGCTCAGGTCCGCCACGAGTCCGGCGTTCGCATGCAGGAGGTCGAGCCGGGTCATCTCAGGCTTTCGCCCCTGTCCCGCCGACAAGACGACGACGTCGCAATCCGCGAGATCGTCGATCTTGCCCACGCGGACCGTAGGCTGGGTGGACACGCGCAATCCATGGCGGATGTCCTCCGCTTGAGCCCACGCGAGGTCGGGTACCGCATCGACGAGGACGAGTTCGTCCCACGGGCCTTCTCGCGCGAGGGCGAACGCGACCGCGCCACCGACCTTTCCGACTCCGACGATCCCGGCCTTCATGACCTTGCCATTCAAGGGGCTGGCAGTCCATAAGCACTCGCTCCCTGTTCCAAGGCGCCGGGACCGCTTACCCGGCGAGGAGCTCGTACACGATGCGGTCCGTCTCCTTCCCTTTGGAGCGCTTCTCGAGGATGTGGACCGTTCCGATCTCCGAGACGTTCTTCAGATGCGTGCCGCCGCAGGGGCAGTAGTCCGCACTCCCGATTTCGATCACCCGAAGGCGCCGCACGGATTGCGGGATGAGATCCAAGAGGGCTCGATCGTCGATTTTGTTTTCCACGGCGACACGGTCTTCCTCAAAGATTCGGACCGCCTGCGACGAGGCGATGACTCGGTTGCAATCGTCCTCGATCCGCTTCAGATCCTCCGGCGTGAAGTTCGCGGGTTGGAAGTCCACGCGGCTGTAGTCCATGTGGATCTGGTTGCCGACGGTCCTCGCCCCGTAGGTTCGGAACACGAGCCCCGACATGAGGTGTTGGGAGGTGTGCATCCGCATGTGCTTGTACCGTCGATCCCAGTCGATCACGCCATGGACCCCATCCGCAGATGGCATCCGATCGACGTGGTGCTTCACCACGCCCTTCTCCTTCGTGACCCGAAGGACGCGGGCCTCCCCATCCTTCCAGCGGAGAGTCCCGGTGTCGTCGGGCTGCCCGCCTCCTTCCGCATAGAAGAGGGTCTGGTCGAGGACGACGAAGTCAGGACCACGCTCCAGAATCCGGGCGTCGAACTCTCGCGCGTAGCACGGATCCGGTTCCTGTCCCCGCCGTTCCTCCATGTAGAGAACCCGCGTGGCCATCGCCCTGGCGAAAGACGACGCGCCATAAAGCGTTCTCCCCGGCCTGGGTCATCTGGACTGCGGACGCGTTGCGTTCTCAGACGTCAACGGGAGTGGAGACGGACACCATTCTGGGGCTTCGGGATCGTTCATATCTCGCCCCAAGCCTAAGGTCGCCCCACCACTCGAGCGGTCGGAACCCTGCCGCACGGAGTGCCTGAGCGAGCTCCTCTTTCTTCCAAATGTGCAGCGGGGCCTCATCAAAGCCGATGTCAATTCGATCTCGCCTTTGGACGACGGTCAGGAATCGCGCGTGGTGAATTCTTCTTCTGACATCCTGCTCGTTGAATGCGAAAATCGCAATCTTCGTCCCATCGACGGATTGATAATCCACCTCCGCGCGGACGTTCTTCGGGCGTTGAATCAACGCCTCGAAGTTGGTCAGGTCAAGCACGAGCACTCCACCGGGTCGAATCTGGTCCCGGAAGGTCTGAAGGGCCTTGCTCGCATCCGCGGAAGAGGCAAGATAGTTGAATGCCGTCCCGAGGCAGAGCACTGCGTCAAATCGGCGACCCAGGCGAAGCGATCGCATGTCCGCTCGGCCCACGTCCGCCGTGACACCCGCCGTCCGAAGGTTCCTCCGGGCGACGCGGAGCATCTCCTCCGAGCGGTCTCGGCCTGCGACATGGTAACCTCGTTTCACCAGAGGAACGTCGATGGCGAAAGTCCCGCATGCGACGTCGAGGACTTCGGGGCCGACGGCATAGCGGAGGAACAGGTGCCGGAGGAACGAATACGCCCGGGTGGCGCGCTTCGGATCATACATTTTGTCGTAGTGGTCCGCGATGGTCTGATACCAACGGGCGTGGGCGCTTCCGCGCTCAGTTCCCGAGAACCGCACGGGCAATGACGAGTCGCTGGATCTCCGACGTTCCTTCATAAATCTCCGTGACTCGTTGGTCTCGGTAGAGTTTCTCCACCACGTAGTCCTTAACGAATCCATATCCGCCGTGAATTTGAACGGCGGCGTCGACGGCTCGGTGCGAGGCTTCCGATGCAAAGAGTTTCGCGACGCTGGATTCGTAAGTGTGCCGCCGCCCGAGATCCTCGAGGTGTGCGGCGCGATAGGTTAGCAGGCGGGCCGCGTCAATCTCGGTCGCCATGTCCGCGAGTTTCCATTGGATCGCTTGGAACTCCGCGATCTTCTGGCCGAACGCCTGTCGTTCCTTGGCGTACTTCGTGGACTCCTCGAGGGCCCGCTGGGCAATTCCGAGGGCTTGGGCTGCGATGCCGATCCGGCCACCGTCGAGAGTCGCCATCGCGATTGTGAAGCCTTTGTGCAGGTCTCCCAGCAGATTGTCCTTGGGGATCCGACAGCCATCGAAGCCGAGGGTGACCGTGTCGCTCGCGCGAATCCCCATCTTGTCCTCCTTCTTCAGGACGGAGAAGCCTTTCGCATCGGTCGGAACCACGAACGCGGAAATCTCGTGTTTCTTCGGGCCCGTCCGGGCGTATACCACGACGATCTTGGCCACGGACGCGTTCGTCGCGAACGTCTTCGTGCCCCGCAAGACCCACTCGTCCCGCTCGAGGCTCGCGGTGGTCCGCATCGCGGCCGCGTCGGAGCCGCTTCCGGGTTCCGTGAGCGCGTATGCGCCTAGCCATTCGCCTCGAGCCACCGGCTCGAGAAATCTTCGCTTCTGGTCTTCGGTCCCATAGTGAAGGAGCGGTTCGCAGACGAGGCCGTTGCACACGGCCGCAATCACCCCGGCGCTCGCATCGCCCCGAGAAAGTTCCTCGATCGTAATCGCATAGCACACGGTGTCGAGTCCCGCGCCCCCGTACTTCTCCGGCACGAAGACGCCCAGGAGCCCGAGCTCGCCCATCTTCTTGGCCCACGCGTACGGGAACTCCTGGCTCTCGTCGAAGGCGTGGGATTGGGGGATGATCTCCTGCTCCGCGAAATCGCGGACCGTCTTGCGCGTGATCTCTTGGGTCTCCGTGAGCGCGAAATCCATGCGTCGTATCGAAGGGTCTCCTCCCGGATAAAATCTCCGCGCGCGAACCTTGATGTCTCGCGAACCCCTCGCGGGTCGGTGTGCCGGTGAGCCTGGAGCCCTTACAGACGACGGACGCCCACGCATACTGGCGGACCTTCGTCTCCGGGCGCACGGATCTTCCGACCGGCGAACTCAAGGTCCACCTCGATCGCTACCTCGCGCTCCCTCCGGAGGAGCAGCGGTCGCACTTCTCGGTCAAGAAAGACGGCCAGATCATCGGCACGGTGCGATTGGGCCCCGCCGAGATTTCGGGGTTCTCCATGGATCCAGCGTATCGCGCCGAGGCCGCGGCGGCGCTCCTGAAATGCATGGACCGGCTTCGAGCCGGAGGAGCGACCACGATCACCGCCCACTTCGAGGATCTCTATGAGTCTGCGTTCGACTCCCTCGGTTTTCGGCGGGTGTTTGCGCGGATGCGGATGGAGGCACCGACGAAGCAAAACGCCGCGCCCGCCGGGGTGAAGCTGCAACCGCCGGAGGAGGACGAAGTCCTCGGCCTCACGAAGTTCTTGATGGACGTGTACGAAGGGCACATGGAGCAGCAGTACGGCATCCACACGGGTCCGGAAGACGAGTGGCGGGGCTACGTGGCCGGGCTCTTCAAAGGAGATTCGGGTCAATTCATGCCGGATGCGTCCCATGTCGCGTTGGAGGGCGACCGAATCGTGGGCGCGATCCTGATCACGCACTGGATGGGCACGCCGCTCGTCGCGGAGCTCGGTGTGGCGAAGGACCGCCGCGGCCGTGGGTTTGGGCGAGCGTTGCTCCAGGCCGCGATGGGGCGGCTCGCGGGTCGCGAAGAGCCGCGGCTCGCCCTGTACGTCACGATCGGAAACGAACCCGCCATCGCCCTCTACCGGTCGATGGACTTCCGCCAAGTCGGGGGCCAGTCTGTCACCGCTCGACTCGAGGGCTGAATTATTCTCAACCCTGAATCTAGAGGGCGTAGACTTAAGGCGCATCGGTCCGCATCGAAGAGAGGGTCGGTTCGATGGCCGTCTCCGCGGAGCAGTTCATCGTACTCGTCTTGAGTATCTCCTGCGGAGTCTTGGGCGGGTTCCTCCTCGCGCACCGGGGCGTCCGGATGATGCGCGGCGGCCTCTTGTACCGTTTGAGCGTCGGCCTCGCCGCGGTGGGGATTGCGCTCAGCCTGAGCGCGGGGTTCCGGATCCTCCTCGCGGACACGATCCTGCCCGACGCCTTCCTGGTCCTCGCCCTCGTCGTCCTATTTTACATCGGATACAGCGCGTGGCTCAGCGCCCATCAGATGCCGGCCGAAGCGTGAGACCGTGGGTGCACAGGCGGCGTACGATCTCATCGAGGCCGACATGCGGGCTATCTGGGGAGACATGGCCCTCGCGATGCTCCGCAAGAGGCTTCGCGACGTCCGCGCGGATCTCTCGAGCTTGACGGAAGGCGATCTCGAGAAGATCGTCGATCTCTTGCGAGAGCGGACCCTCCCTTCGATCATGGGAGAGGAAGGCGCCGAGGCGAAGGCGAAGCAATATCGGGCCTGGGTCACGAACGGGAGCTGAGCTTCAGCCGGCCGGGAAGCTGAGGGTGTGTCCTTCCGCCTGCCGGCGCGTCTTCGCCGGAGCTCGGATTCGGAAGCCCATTCGCCTCGCATATCGGTGCATGATTCCGAGGATGTACCGGCCGCCGATTCGTGCGGTCGCGACAACCAGCGCTCTCGTCGGCGCTGGGAGCCGCGTGAGATGCCACAAGTCTTCGTCGATTTCCAGGAGGACGTGGCGCCACGCGCGGTAGGCGACGTTGAACCGCGACTCGTCGATCATCTCATCGATGTTGTAGAACTCCTCGCCTCGCAGCACGCCGATCGGAACGAACGTGAGCGGCGCGGTGATGAAGTGGCCATCCGGGATCTGCTCCATCCGGTCGATGAGGTCCACCGTCATCCACGCATCCTCCGGAGTCTCGCCCGGCAGACCGAGGATGATGGTGAAGGCGGGATACCAGTAATTGCGGTTTAGGATCTGCGTGCCCTGCACGACGATGTCCGGCCATTCCTCGGCCGTGAACGGAGCGGCCTTCCGGTGCAAGACGGCTCGGGAGAGCGCCGGACTCCCCGTCTCGATTCCGCTCTGGATGCCAACCCACTTGCCCGGGCCGGCGCGAACGATCTCCGAAATGTCCTGGATCAGCCCCGGGTTCGTGACCGCCGCGCTGAGGGTCCCGTGCGTCGGATAGCAATGGGAGACCCCGGGTTGGGCCATGACGTAGCGGAACAGATCTTTCACCGCGTCCTCGTTCGGCTCCATCGTCTTCCAGTTCTCCAGGTTGTACAGGAAGATGTCGTCCGAGTGCAGCTGAATCGACGACTGGCCGACCTTCGTGTTCACGGCGATCTCGTCGCCGATGTAATCGAGCGGGAAGTATCGAGGCCGGCGCAGAGTGACCTCGCAGAACTCGCAGCCGCGGCCGCATCCTCGCATGACCTCGTTCATCGCGTGCATCGTCGGACCCAAGATTTTCGGGATCTGGTCGACGGTCGGGGCGGTCGCGTTCGTGAAGCGCATGACCGGGGGAGCGTGGTCGTTTACGATCCGGTCGAAAATCTCCGGGACGAGATGGTCGACCTCGCCGTGGACGATGTGGTCGATTCCGAGAGATTCCTGCATTTCCTGGCGGTAATCGAAATGCCAGGCGCCGGGCCCGCCGAGGACGACCTTGTATTTCCGATTGGGTCGCTGGACACGCTGGACGAGCTCGAGGAACATCGCCTTCGTGTACGGCGTGAGGACCCCGCCCATGGTGAAGGACATGCTGACGGGACCGAGGCCAAGCGGATCCATCGAGTGGAGTCCCACGACCTCCGTTTCGTCATCGATATAGCGGTCCACGGTCCGAGGGTCGGCGATGACGACGTCATCGCGTCCATACGCGCGGACGAGGGATGCCTCGACTTTCCGGAGACCGTATGGCACTCGGATCGGCCGGCCCTCCGCATCGAGCTTCGGCGGGTCCGCGAGGATGCGGAACACGAGGCGAGAGTGCCAATAATCTGTCGGAATGCAGCTGAAGAATGTGGCCAGCGGGACGTTTCGGTAGTCCGTCATGAGCGTGTAGTCGGCGGCGAGCACATACTTCGCCATTCGTTCCCCCAACCTCTCTCCCGAGCGATGTGTTCAGTCCGGTTCAGCAATGCCTCTGGACAGGCGAGGCCCTTAATGTGTCCCAACCGTTAGATATACATTCCGTTCCGCCGCCCGCGGACTTCGTGGAGTGCCGAAAGCGAAAGGGTTATGTCGGGCCCGCCTCTCGACGGCCGGGGAGCCGGATGGTGGATGTCGGCCAGAAGGCGCCGGATTTCACGGTGCTGAGCGACGAAGGAAAGCCCGTCACCCTCTCGAAGGAACTCGGCGGAGGCCCGGTCGTCTTGTCGTTCTACGTCTGGGACTTCACGAACGTGTGCCAGGGCCAGCTCTGCGCGATGCGCGATTCGATGGGAGACCTCCAGAAGTGGGGCGCGAAGGTGTTCGGGATCAGCACGGACAGTCATCACAGCCATCGGGTCTTCAAACAACAGAACCAGCTCAATTATCCGTTGCTCAGCGACTGGAACAAGACGGTCAGCACGGCGTACGGCGTGCTCTACGAGCACTTCGGCAGTTTCGGGCTTCAAGGCGTGACGAAACGCTCCGTCTTCGTGCTGGACGCGAACGGGATCATTCAATACAAGTGGGTGACCGAGGATCCAAAGGTTCCGCCGGACCACCGGAAGATCCTCGACGAGGTCAAGAAGCACGCGACGTGAGCCCGAGGTACTCGCGGACCTGTTCCGCCGTTTTCACCTCGGGGACGTTCAGCTCGGCGACCGTGCGGCCGTCCGACGCCCCGGTGTTCACCAACACGACCCGGTCCTCACGGGTGATGAAGCCTTCGTCGAAGAAGCGCCGGAGGCCGGCGAGGGTGGCCGCGCCCTCGAGGCACGCGCTGATTCCTTCGAGGACCGCGAGATTCAATGCCGCGACTTTCATCGACGCGTCGGAGACTGCGACGGCCGCGCCGCGGGTCTCGCGAATCGCCCGGAGGACGATCCGGTCGGCGAGGGTCGCGGGGACGCGAAGTCCCGCCGCCTCGGTCCTCGGCATCGCCCAGGGCTCCGCCTTTTCCCGGCCCTCTTTCCAGGCTCTCACGAGCGGCGCGCAACCTTCGGCCTGAACGACCCCGAAGCGCGGCCAGATGCCCTCGTACCAACCGAGCTCGCGCAGTTCGTGGAGCGCCTTCCACATCCCGACGATTCCGGTCCCACCTCCGGTCGGGAAAAGGATCCAGTCCGGCATCCCGCCAAGGGCCTCCCAGATCTCCAAGAGCAACGTCTTCTTCCCCTCGATGCGGTAGGGTTCCCGCAACGTCGCGACGCTGAACAGCTCCGTCGTGGTCGAGAGCTCGCTCACGATCCGCCCCGCGTCCGCGATGCCTTCGTCGACCCGGAACACCTGCGCCCCGTATGCGGATGCGTCGAGGGCCTGATGCGGAGGACCATCGCTTGCCATGATCACGACCGCGGACGCTCCATATGTCGCGGCATATGCCGCCAACGCGGCTCCGGCATTCCCCGCGGTCGGGACGGCAAGAGTCGTCGCTCCGAGGGCACACGCCATCGGGACCGCGACCGCCATGCCGCGCGCTTTGAACGTCCCGGTCGGGTTGAGTCCTTCATCTTTGACGTAGAGGGCGTCGACCTTCAGGCGCGCGACGCGGCCTCCGGAACCGATGCGTTCGAGTCGGTGGATGGGTGTTCCTCCCTCGCCGCGCGATCGAATTTCCTCGGGCTCCAGCGGGAGGAGCGGCGCGTAGCGCCAGAGATCTTTCCTCGACAACAAGTCGTCGGTCCGGATGTCCTTCCAATCGTATCGGGCGAACAGCGGGGATCCGCAATCGCAGGTGTTCAGCAACCGGATCGGATGGTGCTTCGAACACGCGGAGCATTCGAGGAATGCGGGGCGCACGCCGCGGTCATCTCGGCTGGGCCCTTACGCTTTGTCCCGCGATGGCTTTATCCGCGATGTCGCATTCGACAGAGATAATGGAGGCCACGACTCGCCCGTTCGACATTCGGGAGGCGCACGATCGCATGGCCGCCGCGATGCGCGCCCGTGGGCGGGTGCTCGTCGCCTTCTCCGGAGGAGTCGACAGCGGTCTCGTCGCCCGCGTGGCCCACGACGCGCTCGGGGACAACGCCGTCGCGGTCCTCGCGGATGCGGAATCCCTCGCGCGCTGGGAACTCGCCGAGGCCGTTTCAGAAGCCGCGGAGATTGGAATTCGCCTCGAGACAATCCGCGTCTCCGAGCTCGCGAACGACCGGTACGTTGCGAACCCGACGAACCGATGCTATTTCTGTCGCCAGGAGCTTGGTGCAGCGTTGAAGCCGTTGGCGGCCGAAGGGGGGTTCCATGCGATTGCAGACGGCGTGAACGTCTCGGACTTGGGCGACCACCGCCCAGGAATCCAAGCGATGAACGAGGCGGGCTTCTGGCATCCGTTGGTCGAATTCGGGTTTGCGAAGGCCGACGTGCGTGCGCTCGCTCGAGAACTTCACCTGAGCTTCTTCGACAAACCGAGCAACGCCTGTCTGTCCTCTCGGATAGCGTACGGCGAGGTGATCACGGTGGAAAAGCTACAACGTGTCGAGGCAGCGGAGGGAGCGATCCGGGCGCTAGGCTTCCGAGTCGTGCGCGTGCGGGCCCACGATAGGGTCGCCCGGATCGAGGTGCCGCGAGCGGATATCCCGCGTATCGTCGCCCCCGAGACCGCCGAAAAGGTCGCCCGCGCGGTCCGCGATGCCGGATTCCTGTACGTCACGATCGATCTTCTCGGATACCGCAGCGGATCGATGAACGACGGGGCTTGATGGCGTCCCCACCGGACGGATCGCGCGTTTCGTTGCCTTTGTTCGTCCCCAGATTCCATTGACCGAAAGCTCAAATATTACGCCGTTATCGACGCGATACCGCGCGCTGTGTCGATCGGGATTCGGAGATGTGACTCGGAGACGTGACTCGTGGCCGCCGTTGGGATCATTCCGAACCTGATCATCGGGCTTCGGGAGGGCATTGAAGCCGCGCTAATCATCGGAATCATCCTCGGATACCTGGTGAAAATCGGGCGCGGCTCGCTGAACCGCTACGTCTACCTGGGGACCGCAGGAGCGATGGGGGTCAGCGCCGGCGTTGCGGCTGTCTTGGTCCTCATGACAATCGAGTTCGAGGGATTTGGGGAACAGGTCTTCGAAGGGGTCGCGATGCTCGTTGCCGTCGCGGTCCTGACCTCGATGGTCCTCTGGATGATGAAAGCGTCTCGTAGCATCAAAGTCCACGTCCAGCAGCGGATCGATGCGGCGCTTCGCGGACAGCAGGCCTTCGGACTCGTGTTGTTATCTTTCGTCGTGATCTTGCGGGAGGGAGTCGAGACGGCGCTGTTCGTGTTCGGCGCGGGAAGGCTCACATCGCCCCTCGAGGCAATCATCGGGGTGGCCGTGGGGTTGCTGGTGGCGGCGATTATTGGGATCGGCCTGATCCGTGTGTCCTGGCGGATCGATCTGAAGCGCTTCTTTCAGGTCACGAGCGTTTTCCTTGTCGTCATCGCGGCGGGCCTCTTCGCTCACGCGGTCCATGAACTGCGAGAAGCGATCAACTGGAGCCTCGGCTCAGCGACGCTCTATGACTTGACGAGGTCCTTTCCCGACGACGCGTCGAATGTTGCGGGGTATCTGCTGCGTGGCATCGTGGGCTACAGTGCGGCGCCGACCCTCCTGGAGAGTTCGGCGTATGTCGCCTACTGGATCGTGGTCGGCCTGGTCTATTTGGGAATCCGGTCGGGGAAAATCACCGCCGTCTCGGAGCCCTTGCGCCGGGCGTGGCGGGCCCTCTTCGGGCGGAAGACCCAACCGCAAGCCGATCTCGAGTGAGCTCGACTCGGTCCGTCCGGTGGACTCCGAGGCGCGCGTACCGGTTACGGGTTGATCTTGATGACCTTCGTCGGGCAGGCGGTCTCGCACGCCATGCAGTCGATGCAGTCCGACTCCCGAATCATGTCGGACTTGTCGCATCGGTACTTATCCCACTCTTCGCCGCCTTTCTCAATGATCTTGTCATTCCCGGTGCCTTTCTTGCCCGGGGCGAGAAGCCACTCGAAGACGTCGACCGGGCAGACGTCCATGCAGACGCCGTCGGCGACGCAGCCATCGAAGTCGACAGCCACGTGGAGACCGTGAATTCCGAGTTTCGTTGGATACGGGGTCCCGTTGGCATCGAGCCGCTCGACGCCCTCGGCGTAGACTTTGTGGTCGAAGTGGGTCCCCGTCTCGGGGTATTCGTCCGGCTTGTTCATGAAGTCGGGGTCGATTGGTTTCGCCGAAAAGTCCACTTCACGCGACATCTAGTTGCCTCCTTAGGCGGGTCGCCCGGCCGTGATACAACGACCGGGCGAAGGGTTGTTATACACCCCCCCTTTTTGACCTTTCCGGTTTAACTTTCACGGCGCCGGTGCGGGCATCTTCGAACCTCATCTCGCTCTCGTTTTCTTTGGCTTTGGAAACCTATTTCGCCGAACCCAGCGTCTCCGTATCGTGGCAAAGAGTCTCGGTCCTCGGACGCGCGCGGTCCACGGCCGCCGCGGGAAAAGGCGGGGTCCCATCGTCACGCCGATCTACGCGAGTTCGACCTGGGCTCTCGAGTCGGCGCACCAAGGCGCCGAGTTTGCGGCCGCGACGGCGCCCGCGGCATACTACACGAGATGGGGCAATCCCACGCTGCGCGAGCTCGAGGAGACGCTCGCGGATCTCGAAGGCGGCCCCCGGGCCCTCGCGACGGGATCCGGGATGGGCGCGATTGCGTCGGCAATCCTGGCATGCGTGGATTCCGGCGACCACGTCGTCGCGGGCGCGAGCCTGTACGCGGCCACCACGGAGATCTTCACCCGCCTCCTGCCACGGTTCGGTGTGTCGACGAGCTTCGTCGATCCGCGGAAGCCGGGTGCCTGGAAGGAGGCCGTCAGGAGCGACACCCGGTTGGTCTACATCGAGACTCCGGCGAACCCCACGATGATGATTACGGATCTCCGCGAAGCGGTCGATGCCGCGAAGTCCGTGCGAGCCACGACCCTTGCGGACAACACGTTTGCATCGCCAATCAACCAACGTCCCCTCGAATTCGGGGTCGATGCGGCGCTCCACAGTGCGACGAAGTATCTCGGCGGCCACAGCGATGTCGTCGCGGGTGCAGTCATCACGGCGACCCCTCGATTGTTCGACCGCATCTGGTTCGCGTACAAGATGTTGGGTCCTGCGCTCGGCCCGTTTGAGGCGTTCCTGGTTCGACGCGGGATTAAGACGCTCCCGATTCGCATGCAAGTCCAAGGCGCAAGCGCCCAGGCACTCGCCGAGTCCTTGGAAAGTGACCGGGCCGTGCGGGTGGTCCACTATCCCGGCCTCGCGTCGTTTCCTCAACACGCCCTCGCGCGCAAACAGATGTCCGGCTTCGGTGCGATGCTGAGCTTCGAGCTGAAGGGGGGCCATCGCGCGGGCAGGCGGTTCGTTGAGTCCGTGAAGGTGGCGACGCTCGCCGTGAGCCTCGGCGGGACGGAAACCCTGGTGCAGCACCCCGCATCGATGACCCACGGGCCCCTCACGGAGGACGAGCGAAAGAAGAGCGGGATTACCGAAGGCCTCGTGCGCGTGAGTGTCGGCCTCGAGGATACGGACGACCTGATCGAGGATTTCGATCAGGCGATTCGCAAGGCCGCGCGTTAGTGCTCGGCGCAATCGGCTACGGCGTCGGTTCCGCCTCGTTGTCGATTAGGGGTTCACGCCGAGCTGGCTCGCGCGTGCACGGAGCTCCTCCTCCTTCTTCCGGAGCTTTTCCTCGCGGTCCAACAGGTCCATGGCCTTCTTCTGGATGATCTTCACCCGGTTCTCGACATCTTTCTTCCACTCTTCCATCGCGGCGGTCGTCGGGCCTCCCGCCTTTTCCGTCTCTGCGAGGCGCGCGCGAAGTCGGTCGACCTCAGCTTGTAGTTTCCCGAGCTTTGAATCGAGCGTGGCTTGCTCCGCCTCGAGGGCGCGTTCCTTCCCCTCGAGGATTTCTCCCCTGGTGTCGAGAGATTTCTCCTGTCCTTCGATGTTCGCAACCCGAGCGCGGATTTTCTCCTCTTGATCCAGCACGTCGAGCGCCTTCTTCTGGAGGAACCGGAGGTTCTTGTTGACCTCCGCCTGCATCGCGTCGGCCTGGGCGCGGACCTTGTCGGCCTCGCGCTTGGTCGCCTCCGCCTCTTCACGGGTCGTCTTCGCGGTCCGGCGATCCTCCTCGGTTGCACCTCGCTGGTCCTCGATTTCTTTGCGGAGCTTCTCGAGTCCTCGCATCCCGTCTCTGACCTCGGCATCCCGGGCGGTGAGGTTCGCCTCTCGTGCCGCCAAGTTCTTCTCGGTGCCCTTCGCCGTCTCCTCGCGGGTGCGAAGGTCGCGCTCTTTCTTCGTGAGGTCTTCCATCAGGTTGTCCGCGCGCTGGAGCTCCGTCGCGAGGGCCTGTTCCCTCGCCGAGGCTTGCGCCATCTTCGCTTCCAGGGCGGCCGTCCGAGACTCCAAGTCCTTTTGACGCATTGCCAATTGATCCGACGATGCGGCGATGCGCGTCGACTCCTGGTCCAAGGCGGTCTTGCGGGAGCGCAATTCGGCCTGGAGGGCCGCAGACTCGCGCTCCGATGCCGCCAGTTTTGACTGTCGCGACTCGAGATTCTTGAGCGAGGTGGCGATTTCCATGTCTTTCGCCGCCAGCTTCTGGGAGGCATCCTGCAGCTGGGCGAGGTGTTCCTGGGCGTCGCGCTCCGCCTTCTCGGCTTCGAGCCGACGATTTTCGAGGCGCGTCTGTTGGGCAGCCAGGTCCGCCGTCTGCCGTTTCGCCGCCCGTTCGGCTTCTTCCGCGACCAAGGCCCGGCGATGCGACTCCGCCACGAGCCGCTCCGCTTGCTGGGCCTGCTGTGCGGCTGCATCTCGCGTCGCTTCGAGCTGCTTCAGCTCTTCGGTTCGGCGGGCGGACCAGGTGGAGCGTTCGGATTCGAACGACTGACGCCCCCGGAGGAGATCGTCCTCTTTTGTCTTGAGCTCCGCGAGTCGGGCTTCCGATCGCCGCCACGCCGCCTCCGCTTCTGCGGACTTGGCCGATTGGGCCTTGGCTTCCGCCTCGAGCTTGGATCGCTGGAGCTCCAGCTGGGCGAGCGCCGCCCGTTGGCTGCGCTCTCGGCCCTCGAGTTCTTCCGATTTCTTCGAGAGCTCGGCCATTTGAGATTCGGACGTCGCGCTGAATTGTGCCTCCTGAGACCTCAGGCTCGTCTGGAGGGATTCCCATTCGCGGCGCTTCTCCGTCGCTTCGGCCTCGAACCGACGGACCGTCTGTTCGAGCTGCGCACCTCGCGTGTTCAGATCCTGCTCTCTGCGGATGAGCGCCATCGCCTGCGCGGACATCTCGGTCAGGTGGGCCTCGGCTTGGCGCTCCTTTGATTCGAGTTCCCGCCCGCGTGCCTCAAGCTCATGCTCCTCCGCTTGGAGTTCTGCCTCTCGCGCGGAGAGCGCCCGTTCTCGGACCGACATCTCCTTCGCCTTCGCGCCGAGGGTCTCCTGCAGGGCCGCCGAATCCCGTTCGACGCGTTCTCTCTCTCCACGCAGCTCTGCCTCTTTCGCCGCGACGGATTGTCGCATGCCCTCTATCTCGCTGCGGACACGCGCCGCCTCCGAATCGTAGCGGTCTTTGAGCTGTGCGAGTTCGAGCTGTTGGGATTCGACCTGTTTCGCCGTCGCCTGGACGTCCGCCCGCTCCTGCTGGACGCGCAAGTCGGCCTGGCGAGACGCTTCCTCCGTCGCCGCGACCCGGCTCTCACGGTCTGCGAGTTCGCGGGCCTTGGCCTCGAGGGTTTGGGCCTTCATCTGAAGATTCGTCTCGGTCTCGCGGAGCCGTTCGGTCTGCATGACCCGCTCCTTCTCGAAATCGGCTTGCCTCGATCCAAGCTCTGATTCGATTCGCTTCAGTCCTTCCGTCTGCTGTGTGAGTTCGATGGAGCGTTGCGCCGCCTCTTCTCGAAGGGCACGTTCCCGCGACTCGATCTCGAGGAATCGCTGTTCGGCCTCCTTCGCGACGCGTTCTGCGGTGGCCTTCATCTGAGCCGCGGACAGCCCGGCCTCTTCGACGGCCTTCTCCCGGCGTTTGAGGTCCTCCTCGCTCCGGGCGATCCAGTCCACGTCCGTCCGGACCTTTTCTTCCTTCTCCTCCGCGTCGACCTCGCGGGCTTCGATCCGCATCACCCGATCCGCCCACGAGGCTCGCGCCGAGGCGGCCTCTTGCTCGAACGCGTCCCGCTGGCCCTTCAGGAGGGCTTGCTCGGACTCCAGGGTCGTCTGCCACGTCCGTCGTTCCTCCGCCGCTCTTGTTTCCTCGTCCCGCAATCGAGCCGCTTCGACTTCCAGTTCCTTCGCGCCGTTCGCGAGGTCAACCTTGCGAGCCTCGAGATCACCGCGCAGCTTGTCCGCTTTCGCCGCCTCGATCTCCAGAGATTCGTCTTGGGCCGTCAGTTCCGCGACGCGACGCGCGTTTTCCTCCGCCTGGCCGCGGACCGCGTCCTCCTTTTCCCGGAGAGACTGTTCGCGAGCTTCGAGTTCGATTTCGCGGGAAAGGATGGCCTGGCTTTTTTCGGTCCGCTCCGCCTCGAACGTCTCCGTCTCCTGGGCCAATCGGAGTTGGCTCTCGCCCAACGTCTTCGCCTGGCTATCGAGGTCGTCCCCGCGTCGGCGCATTTCTTCGTCATACTGCGCACGGCGCTCCTCGAATTCTCGCCGATCCGACTCGAACGCACCCCGCGCTTCCTCTAGGACCACTCGGTCCTCTTTGAGCGTCACTTCCCGCGCGCTCAGGTCCTCGGCTTGGGCAATGAGCGCCTGGGTCCTCGCGGTCAGCCGATTTTCATCGGTCTTCAGCTCCGCCTCCTGTTGGTCGAGCGCATTTGCTCGCTCCGCGAGTCGTATTTCGTCGGGCGCGATTCGGGCCTCCCGTGCCGCGAGCTCTTTCGACAACTGGCCCATTGCGGCCTCGCTCTCTTCGACGGCGCTGACCCGGCTGTCAATCGAACGCTTGAACTCAAGGAGCTCTTTCTGATCCACCTCGAACTTCTGACGGCCGTTCGCTAGGTCTGCCTGATCCCGGCTCAGGGCCTCCTCGCGCCGCCCGGCCTCGTCCAGCCTCTGATGCACCTCGGACGTTTCCGTCGCGAGGCGTTCCATCGCGTCTTGCAGGCGGGCCTCTCCTTGTCCAAGCGCGTCGTCTCGCTGCCGGAGAGTCGCTTCGAGCGCGGTCGCCCCCTCTTCTCGAATCCGGACCGCCTCGGACTTAGCGATGACCTCGGCCGCCTGCCCCTGGACTTCCTCGGTACGTCGGTCGATCGAGGTCCGGAGTTCTTCGACTTGTCGCACTTGCTCATCGACCGCCTTGCGGCCTTCCGCCAAGTCGTCCTCCCGTCGGCGGAGGTCCTGCTCTTTCGCCTCGAGCGATTCGGTGTCCGCGGCGATCTTTGTCTCTCGGGCTTCCGCTCGCTGGGTCATCGATTCGACCTCGGCTGCTCGCGTCTCGACTTCCGTCCGGCGTGCCTCGAGGCCTTCCATCTGCGTGGCGACACTGGCCTCTTGGGCCCGGGCATCTTCGAGGCGTTGTTTGACGGCGTCCTCGAACTTGTCCTGAATCTGGACCAGCATCTCACGCGCGAACTCGACGTGCTCGAGGGTGACCGGCCCGTAGGCGAGGAGCACGACCCCCAGCGCGTCCCCGCGGACGGTCTGGCCGTGGTACTTCGTGACCTTGATCGGCTTGTCGACCGCGTCCAAGATGCCAGCCTGCACCGCCTGGTCGTACGTGACCTGGCAGGCCGGGTCCAGGGTGAATTCCCTGAGCATTCTCCCGCTGTCGTCCACGAGGAAGGCCTTCGCGGGCCTCCAGCGCTGTCGTTGCGCGAACATTGCAACACCCAAGAGGATTCCAATGGGGAAGATCGCAAGCAGATAGGATGACTGCCACCACGGAGGCGGAATCGGGTTGTGCACGGTCACCTGCATGGCGGGGTCGGAGCCGAGCATCGTGAAGATCACCTGACCGGAACTGTTGACCGTTCCGGTTGCGAAGGACGAGCCGTCTTTCGTCACGGCGTACGGGATGGTCGCGGCATTTCCACCGATCGTCCACGTGATCGTCTGGGACGATTCGCTCGAGGTGTGGGTCCAGGCGTATGAGGAGCCTCGGGACCACTCGCTGAACCCCGCAATGGTGACCGAGGCGGTCGTGTCGCTGTTCGTGACCGTGAGGTCGGTCACGTTGACGGATCCGTCTGTAATCGTCCCGCTGACCGTCAGACTGTTGAATGCGATGCGGTGGTTCGTCATCGTCAATACGTTCGAGCTTGTCACGGTCAGGGTGTCCGCGCTCAGGTCGGTCGCGAGAGCGACGGTCCCGGCGATGGTCAACGTGGCGAACCGCTGACTCGCACCGAGGGTGATCGAGCCGGTCACGCTGGTAAAGGTCACCGCGGAGCCGATCGACGTGAGAGTCGTCGTCGAGGAGGTGTCCCACGATCCTGCGATGGAGAGCGTGGATGCTCCGAGGTTCAGGACCGCCGGGCCGTTGGAAATCAGACTGCCGTTGAAAACCGATGTGGAGCTCGTCAGCGTTAGTGCCCCGGACCAGGTGATGCTCGAGACAAAGGTCGTACTGATTCCAGGGCTCACGACGATGTCGTACAACGTCTGCGTGACATCGACGGAGCCGCCGGAGAGGTTGACGACGACGGTCGACGTCCCGGCTGCGAATACGCCAGCGGCGGTGCTCAGCGAGCGCACCGTCAGGATGCTGGCGTTGGCCGTAAGCGCGCCACCAATGCCCACGGTCAGGGCATTCGCCATGATTGGGAGACTCGCACCCGAGGTCGTCAAAATCGTCGTCCCGGAGCCACCTTGGATTGTGATGGTCTGGGCCACAAGGCCATCTGCGGCCATCGTGAACGTCGTGGTCGAGGAGCCGCTGTCAAACTCAACCGTGCTGAATTCGTTGCCAGCAAGGTTGGCCCCAGCGAATGTCATGATCTGGTCCGTCGTCGCGTTGAATGTGACCACGGCAGACCCTGCGGACCAAGATGCCGAGGTCGAGGCGTTCGTCCAATTCCCGGAGACGATCCAGGTTTCCGAGCCAAACGCGATGTAAGACGACGCCGAAGAAATGCTCACATTTCCTGCGATCGAGACCGACCCAGACGTCGAGGTGAGGTAGCCGCCCGCCAGCGTCAGATTGCTGTTCACGGTCAGCGGGTGCGGGCCTTTCGCGAGTCCGCCCGAGGAGATTGTGAGGGAGGAGACCGTCAACGGGGATGCCAACGAGACGTTCCCTGCGATGATCAAGGACGCGAGCGCTTGAGCGGGCCCGAGCGCCATCGTTCCGGAGGCGGCGGTGAGGGTCACGGTGGACGAGCCGGCAGTGAATGCCGAGGACGCCCCGGAGGTGTCCCATGTACCCGACGCGGAAATAGAGCCGGTCGTGAGGGAAATGGAATTCGTCCCTGCGTCGTTCATCGTCACCCCGGAGACGACGATAGACGACGAGGTCCCGACCAGGCTCCCCCCTCCGGAGATCGTGAGGTTGGCGCCGCCCGTGAGGTCGTTCCCCGATGTGGTGAGCGTGCCACTCACCGACAGCGTGCCGCGCACGTCGATCGCGGTGTTCTGCGTGATCGTGCCGGAAATGACCAGATTGCTGAATCCATTGGTCGCATCGAGGGTCGTGACACTCGCCGACGTGCCCGACAGGGTAACCGTGCTCGTGCCCCGAGCGAACGTCGAACCGGCGCCGGACGTGTCCCATTGCCCGCTTACGGTCCAAGACCCGCTCGTGAGGGTCAGCGTACCGGAAGCTCCGCCGGCCATCGTGACATCCACCACGGCGACGCTCGATGCGTTCGCGATGAGGACTCCCGAATTGCCGACCGTAAGGGATCCACCGGTCAGGGCGAGATTCGATGTCACCAGCGTGGTCGTCGAACCCGCGGAATCTTGGATCACGAGGAGTCCACCCCACCGCAGGCCGTTCGCCGCCATCGAGAAGGTGATTGTCCCGCTGCCCGCCACGGACTGGAATGTCACATTGTGGAATTCGTCCCCCGCAAGATTCGCAAAAGTGAGCGTCTGCGAGGACGAAGAATCGAAGATCACGAGGCCGGTTCCGGCGACCCAGTTCGTCGAGGTGCTGCCGTTGGACCAGGACCCTCCGAAGGTCCAGGTGCCAGTGCCCATCCGGAAGTAAGCCGACGTGCTGGTGATTGACGCGTCGCCGGAGACGGTGACCAGGGACGCCGCGCCGGACCCGTCGAGGACGGCGGAACCTGAGAGGGTGAGAGTCCCGGTTGCCGTCAGGCCGGCGTTGGAGGAGGGGCCAATCGAAATGACTCCCGCCGCATGGGTGATGTCGCCGCCGACCGCGAGGTCGAACGACCCGATCGCGAGCGTCCCCGTCCACCCGGTCGAGTTGAGCGAAGACGCGGCGGCATTCAGATTAATCGTGACGGTTCCTCCTCCGGAGCTCGCGTCGAAGAAGACCGCATTCGAGGAGCTCGGCACGGAGCATCCGTTCACCCCGCCCGAGGAATCCGCCCAGTGGGCCGTCTGAGACCAGCTACCCGCCCCGCCGATCCAGTATCGATTCCCCCCGCAAGACGATGAAAGGCGGACGTCGACGACCGGGTCCGAGCCGAGCATCGTGAAGATGATCTGACCGGAACCGTTCACGAGCCCGTTGGTGAAATCAACGGCGTCCTTGGTCACATTGAATCGGTGGCCGCTCGTGTTGCCCCCGATCGTGAAGGTGATCGTCGAGGTCGCGATGGTGGATGAATGGGTCCATGTGTAGTCCGCGTCGATTGTCCACGTCGTGAACACGCTGATGGCCGTGAGGTTCGTTCCATCGCTGTTCGTGACGGAGAAGTTCACTACGGTAATCGGTCCGTCGACGATGCTCCCGGTCCCGTTCTCTGTCAAGGTGTTGAAGGCGATGGTCTGGCCCGTCTTTGTGAGGACGGCGCCGTTGTTCACGATTAAAGCCGCCGCGGTCGCCGTCGAGTTGATGGAGACTGTACCACCGATCGTGAGATTGTAGAACATCTGGCCCGCCGCGAGGCTAATGGTCTGAGAGGTCCCGGTGAAGGTCACGGTCGATGTCCCGGAGTTCAGAACCGAGCCTGCGCCCGTGCTGTCCCAAGAACCGCTCACCGTCCAGGCTCCGGTGAGGGAGATCGTACCAGAGACTCCTCCGGTCATCGTGACGTTCGTGAACGTGGCTGTGGACGTGCCCGCCGCCAGGGTGCCACCATCCGGGACGAAGAGGTTCGAACCGCCCGTAATGTTGAACCCTCCGGTGGCCAGCGCTCCGCTCACCGTCAACGAATTGGACACATCGATGGCGGTTGATTGAGTGATTGTGCCCGAGACACTGAGATTGTAGAACCCGTTCGATGCGTTGCGAATGGATACGGTCTGCGCGGCCCCGGTCAAGGTGACCGTCGAGGTGCCTTTCGCGAATGCCGAGCCCAGCCCGCTTGTGTTCCAGCTGCCGGAGACGGTCCATGAACCGGTCGTCAACGTCAACGTGCCGCTCGCACCTCCGATCATCGTCACCCCGGAGACGGACACCGCGGAGGCGTTCGCCGCGAGGGCTCCCGCATTGCCTACGACGATGGCGCCTCCCGTGAGTCCGAGATTGCTCGAGGCGAGCGTCGTCACCCCGCTCCCGCCTTGGACCGTGAGGATTCCGGACCAAGCCAGGGCATTCGCCGTCATCGTGAACGTGACCGTCGACACGCCGCTATTGAAGGTCACGTTGTAGAACTCGGGTGCGTTCCCCGGGAGAGCCGCGAACGTCATCGTCTGCGCCGAGGACGCGTTGAAGGCCACGGTCGCGGTTCCGATCGACCAACTCGCCGACGTGGAATTGTTCGTCCACGAGCCACTCACGGTCCAGGATTCGGAACCGAAGACGATGTAGGACGCGGCTGCCACGATCGATACATTGCCGGTGATGCTGACAACACCGGAGGTGGACGTGATCGCGCCTCCTGACATCGTCAGTCCGGTGTTAGCAGTGAGAGCGTTCGCCCCCTTGGCGAGGATGCCGCCCGAAAGGGTCAGGAGTCCCGCCGTCGTGAGTTGGCTCTGGAGAGTCCGGGTGCCGCCACTGACGACGAGCACATCAAAGGAGGCGCTCCCCCCGATCCGAAGATTTCCAGTCCCTGAGAACGTAACCGTCGAACTCGTCGCAGTGAAGGTCGTGGCCGAAGACGTATCCCAGTTCCCCGAGCTCATCGTGACCGTCGCCGACGCGAACGTGAACGTCGCGGCGCCACTGGAGGTCAGACTATTCGTTCCGAACGCGACGGTCCCGGCGCTCGTGAAGGTGAGGGTTCCCGTCCACGTGAGGGATCCAGCGAACGTTGTCGAGACGGCCGGATTGACCGTGAGATTGTTGACGGTCTGCGTGATGTCAATCGTGCCGCCCGAGGCGTTCACGACGACGGTCGAGGCGCCGACCGCGAACGTGCCGAGATGGGTGTCCATCGATGTGACGGTGATTGTGGACCCGTTGGCCGTGAGGGCTCCTCCCGCGTTCACAACGAATGCGACCGCGTTGATGGCGAGGTTTGAACCACTCGTATTCAGCGTCGTCGTTCCGGCTCCGCCTGCGATTGTGAGCGTCCCACCGACGTCTAGGCTGTTTGCGGCCATCGTGAAAGAGACCGTCGATGCACCGGAGTTGAAGGTGACGTTCCCGCCAAATTCGAGGGGCGGGTTACCGAACGTCATCGTTCGCGAGGCCGACGAGTTGAAGGTGATCGGAGCGGCGAAACTCCACAAGGCTGACGTCGCGGAGTTCGTCCACGATCCGGACGCGGTCCAAGAACCGCCGGCCGTCGATGTGATGTAGCCCGCGGCGTTGTTGATACTCACGTTCCCGGCCACGGAGACAATCGACGCATTCGAGCGGAGCACCCCACTCGCACCGCTGACGGTGAGTCCGCCGCCGACCGTGAGGCCGTAGTTCGTCGCCGTCGTGTCGAGCGTACCACTCACAGTCACGAGCCCCGCGGTCGTGAGGGCCGAGGCGGCGGAGACGGTGCCACCGATGACGAGTGCTCCGAACCCGTTCGACGCGTTCAGGATCTTGACGGTCGTAACCGCCCCGGTCATCGTCACGGTGCTGGCCGTGCCCGTAAAGGTCGAGCCTGCGCCGGATGTGTCCCAGTTACCGGTTATGGTCCATGCGCCCGTGGTAAGCGTCAGCGTACCTGACGCACCGCCGGTCATCGTGACGTTCGATGCACTGACCGCCGATGCATTCGCGGTCAACACGCCGCCGTCGTCGATGGTGATTGCGCCGCCGGTGAGGCCCAGGTTGCTCGTAGCGAGCGTCGTCGCTCCGGCCCCACCCTGGACCGCCAAGGTCCCCGACCAGATGAGGCGATTCGTCGCCATGGTAAACGTGACGGTCGACGGACCGCTGTTGAACGCGATGTCGGTGAACTCGGCGGCGCCTCCGGGAAGGACCGCGAAGGTCATCGTTTGGGAGACCGATGAGTTAAACGTGATGGACGCCGCGAAATTCCAAGATGCGGACGTCGACGTGTTCGTCCAGGATCCCGAGACGGTCCACGAACCGGCGGCGCCGGACGTGATGTAGCCGCCCGCATTGTTCACGGAAACATTCCCGGCCACAGAGACCGTCGATCCATTTGACCGGAGGATTCCCGCGACGCCGCTGACCGTCAGGCCACCGCCAATCGACAGGCCGTAGTTGGTCGCGGTCGTGTCGAAGGTGCCGCTGACCGTCAGGAGGCCGGAGAGGGTGATTGCCGACGCCGCGGAAACCGTGCCGCTGATCGTGAGTGCCCCAAAGCCGTTGGATGCGTTCAGGATCCGGACGGTCTTCGCGGTTCCGCTCAGCGTCACCGTGCTCAAAGCCGCGGTGAGTACGGAGCCCGCTCCGGATGTGTCCCAGTTTCCGGAGACGGTCCACGACCCGGAGGCCGTGATTGCTCCCGAGGTCCCGCCCGTCATCGTCACGTTGGTCGCGCTCACGACCGACGTGCCCGCGGTCAAGGTGGCCCCGTTGTTCACGGTGAGGTTCCCGCCCGGGCCCGTCAGCGCGAGGTTCCCGGTCGAAAGGGTCGCATTGTTGTTGAGCGTCAGCGTGCCTCCCCACCGCAGGCCGTTCGTGACCATGGTGAACGTTGCTGCGGCGGTCGGGCTGAACTGCACGTTGTTGAACTCCGAGACTCCCAAGTTGGCGAAGGTCATTGTGCGAGACGAGCCGGAATTGAAGACGACCGTGCCCGTTCCGACGGACCACGATCCACTCGTCGACGAGTTCGTCCACGAACCGCCGAAGTTCCAGGTCGCCGCGCCGAAGCTGAAGTATCCCGCGGCGGCGATGCTGACATTCCCGGTGATGGTCTTCGTGCCTGCCGCTCCTGCCGTGATTCCACCTGCCATGTTCGCCGCGAGGGTGGCCACGGTCAACGTGAAGGTGCCACTCGCGAGGACCGAGCCGCCATTCACGGTCAACGTCCCAGAGACGTCCACGAGCCCGGATTGGGTGACCGTTCCCGCCGCGGAGATGACTAGGTTGTTGAAGTTGTTGCTCGCGTTCAGAATGGCGATGTTAGCCACACCGCTCATCGTCACCGTGCTCGTTCCCTTCGTGAACACGGAGCCGGCTCCGCTCGTGTCCCAGTTGCCGGTGCTGGTGAACGAGCTGGTCGTGAGCGTAATCGTTCCGCTCGTTCCCCCGGTCATCGCCACGCTCGATGCCGTGACCGTGGATGCGTTCGCGGTGAGGATGCCGCCGTTGCCGACGCTGAGTGCGCCGCCAGTCAGGCCGAGACTCGCCGTTGCGAGCGCCGTGGTCGAAGAACCGTCCGAGATCGTGAGCGTCCCGCCCCAGATCAGGGCCCTCGTTGCCATGGTGAACGTCTGGGCGGACGCGGCCGAGGAGGTGAACGAAACGTTGTTGAGCTCGTTCCCGGGAAGATTCGCACCGGCGAACGTCATCGTCCCGCCGGTCGCACTCGTGAACGTGACCGTGCCCGTCCCGGCGCTCCATGAGGCGGACGTCGAAGCGTTCGTCCAAGTGCCCGTGACGGTCCAGGTCGACGAACCCATGACGACGTAGCCGTTCGCGGCGCTGACGTTCACGTTGCCGTTGACCACGACGGCGGACCCATTCGCCGTCAGGCTTCCAAAGGTCGTAAGGGCGAGCGCGCCCGTCGTGATGCCGAGGTTCGACGCCGATGTCGTCAAGATGGTCGGTCCCGTCGCCCCGCCGGTCGAGTTGCGAATCGTGAGGGTCGCTCCCATCCGGAGCGGGTTCGCCGCCATCGTGTAGGTGATGCTGGTGGTCACGGTGGCATCGAGCGTGAGATTGTTGAACTCGTTCGTCCCGCCGGCGAGTGCGGCGAATGTCAGCGTCCCGCTCGCGGCATCTCGGATCGTGACCGTGCTCGTCCCCGCGACCCACGAGGCGGAGGTGGAGAGATTCGTCCACAATCCGTTGATCGTCCACGCCGATGCGCCGAGATTGACGATCGTCCCCGCGGTCAGCATGACCACGTCTCCGGTGACGACGATGGTCGAATTCCGGGCCAGGAGGGTGCCTTGGATGGCGAACGGGCCGTTCACCGTCAGGCCCCAATTGGATGCGGTCGTATCGAGCGTGCCGGTGAAGTTCGTCATGTCGATGCTGGCGATCGTGGTCGCCGCGGCGAGAGTCGTGGTGCCCGTGGGGGTGGCGTTGAAGATGGCATTGTTCGTTGCCACCGGAGTGCAGCCGCACGCTGCCCCGCCGGACGTATTCGACCAATTCGCGCCCGTGGCCCACGTCCCGCCCGCGCCAATCCGGTAGCAATTCCCCGATGCAGCGCCGCAGTTGGGGGTGGGCAATACACGAACCGCGGAAACGACCCAGTCCGTGGCGTTGCCGTCCGTCCACGTGATTGCCGTTCCGGGGAAGGGCATGTCGGCCCCCGCTCCGCATGAAGTGGAGGGGGCGCTGGTGCACTGGGTCGGCGCAATCCCGTAGAGACTCGTCGCGGTGGCTCCCGTGCCGGTGACCGCCGTCGGTGCCGTAGTCCCTCGAATCCCCATCACCGCGAAAGCCAGCTCGCCGGCGGATGCCGGAGAGATCGAAATGCTCGGATTCGCGGTCGTCCCGCTGGCGCTGGTTCCTCCTGCAGTCGGAGTCGGGGCCCAGACGCCGCTCAGGAGTACCGTTGCACATACCTGTTTCGCGGTGCCGCTCACCAGCGTGGCCGTCATCGTTTGCGCCCCGCTCGGAATCGCGCCCTGATAGAACCACATCTCCGTCCGGACGAATCCCGTGCCGCTCGTGGCGGTCCCAGCAATCAGACCCAGGCTGACCGAGCCGTAAGTGACGGTGGTGTATGCGGTCGGGCCGCGATTGCTGAGCATCACGAGCACCGCGTTGTCTCCCGCCGCTGCCGATTGAGAGGTCGTGCAGGTGGCGGCGGCCGGGTCGACGACCGAGACGGTGGTCGAATCCACCGACAATGTATCGGCCTTGGCGTTCATCGTGAAGAGATCGAAAAACCACCCTACGCCGTCCCGGACCGAGTCTCGGATTCCGATTCCCACTTCGTGCCAGTCGACCGGTGGGAACCACACTCGGAGGACGTGGTCAATGGCGCTGCCCCACGTTTCCGGCGCTTGACGTAGATGGACGAAGACGTTGAGATTTGGAGATGCAAATGACATGGCCACGAGGCGCTCCGTCGGATACGTGGATCTCGCCGGGAGCAGGAAGGTGACATTCGTGTAAGGCTGCAGATCATTACTATGGAACAGCAATCGTTGCAGTTCCGATGTCAGTGCACGCCCCGGAATCGTGAGCCGACCGTCCGGGGTCCGGAACTTCGCGAGCGGGTCGGGCATCGACTGACTTGCGACCACCAGGATGGCAGTCGCGAGGAGGATGAAGGCGAGCAGGATCGCGGTTCCCGCCTTCACGAGACCACCACGTCCTGGACGGAGGCGGAGGGGTCGCGACGACCGGCGCTGCCGCTCATCGACGTGGCCGGAGGACCGGGAGTTCGAGTCGAGGCACCTCGTGCGACGTCGTGGTAGGAACCTGGCAGTGCGGCACATGAGACGTTCAAAGTCGTCACGACTCTGGCGAGCGTCTGGGTGGCTTACCGCCGGTTCCGCTGGGACCTATTTAAGCGCCGTTTGGTGGTTATCTGACCTGATTTCCTTGGAGAACTAGAGCCGGTCACTCGGCCGTTACGCGACCGGCGAGTCGAGCTTCCATCGCCTCCAGCTCCGCTGCGCGCTTTCGGAGCTTCTCCTCGCGATCCAGGAGTTCCAGCGCCTTCTGCTGGATGATTTTCACGCGCCGTTCGATGTCTTTTTTCGCTTCGTCCGGTTCGGCGCGAACTTCGGGGGCTTGCGGCTTCGCCTGGGCCAGGAGGGTCCTCTGCCGGTCCAAATCCTGCTCGCGGGCCGCGAGATCCTGCTCCCGCCGCCCGAATTCACGGTCCCGATCGTCGACCCGGGCTTCGCGGTCCCGGACTCGCTCCTCGCGATCCAAGAGCTCGATCGCCCGTCGTTGGAGGAATTTGCGCTCCCGCGCCAACTCGGCTTTCTCGCCCTCCATCGCCTTCCGGACTTCCTCGGAGACTTCGCCCGGGGGGCGATGGGACGCGACGAGGCGCTCTTTCGCCATCGAAGTGAAACGCTGGCTCAGGTCGGCCACGCGGCTCTCGATCTCGCGGCGCGTTTTGTCATCTTCCGCGGCCCGGGCGGAGGCCTCTGCCCGCTCCTTCTCGAGGATGGCGACGGAGTCCTTCGCTTCCTTCTCGAGCTGTGCGATCCGCGCGGAAGCCTCTTGGTAACGGGTCTCGAGATCGGTCTTCGCGGCAATGAGCGCCCTTCGCTCTTGCTCGAACGCCTGTCGTACTTCCGAATTGGCTTTCGACTCGGCCTTCTTCGATTCCTCGTTGGAACTCGCCGCGAGTTGTTCCGCGATTTCGAGGGTCTTCGCGGATCGGGAGGCTCCTTTGGACACCGCGTCCTGAAGTTGGGTGGAATAGTCGGCGAGGGCCGCCAGCCTCGCCTTCTGCCGGTCGAGCTCCTCCTGGCGCCCGCTCACGTTCGCCGCGTCCGCTTTGAGTTTTGCCTCCAGCTCTGCGAGGGATTTTTCCTTCGCTTGGAGGCGTGCGTCACGCTCCGCGAATCCCTTGTCGGCATCCGGTTTCGGTTCGGTACGAGCAGGTGGGGGGCGGTTCGCCGCGGACGCGAGATGCGAATCCGCGGCCGTGAGGAGGAGGGCGGTCCAGTTGACATCGTCCGGTGCGAGCTGGCCGCGTGACAGAAGGACGAACGCGAACTTACCGCTCTGGAAGGCCGTGAACACGTATTCGCCGACGAAGAGCGAATCGCGGTCGCCGATTCCTTCGTCCGGCAGGACTTTCAGGAAGTCGTTGTAGTCGATCGGGCAGTCCGAATCGAGGACGTACTCGCCGGCCATCTCGCCCCGCTCATCGAGGACGTAAATCTTCTTGAGCTGAGCCCGAGCGACCTTCTTCAGCGGAGCCGCCATGAGGATTCCGGAGACGGCGGGGCCGAGCCCTCGGAATACGAGACCGGAAAGCAGAGCTTCGATCGCCCCTTGCATACGCTGACCGCCTGGGTCGCGAGGGAACCTCCTCGCGCTTCGTGTACGGAGAAATCGAGCGGCCCGCGCCTTATTTAAGAAACGGGCTTTGGTTATCGGTCGTGAGAAGGGCGCTTGTCAGGTCGGGGCAAGGGCGAGGTCAGACAAGGGAGCGGGCTCGTTCCAGGTTGTCGACGCCGAGCGCGACCTGGGCATGGCCACCCACGGTGCCGAGATGGATCACGCTGACGACATCGACCCCGGCATCGCCGAGTTTCCGGGCGAGGGCGGCGAGGGCTCCGGGCTTGTCGTCGAGGCGCACGACGAGCACGGTTCGCACGGAGCAGGTGTAGCCGCTTTTCATCATCGCCTCCCTCGCCTGCACAGGCTGGTTCACGATCAGGCTCACATACGATCGTCCGCCCGCGGATTCGCCGCCGATCGCGTCGATGTTGATCCCCGCGTCTCCCAAGATCGCGGCGAGCTTCGCGAGTTCCCCGGGTCGATCGGGGAGGTCCACGTCAATTTGGATCATGTCCCCCTCCCCAGGGACATAGCCCTTCGAGGCTACAAGCGTTGCGCGCCGTCGTTTGGCGGGAAATCCCTTATGCGCTGCGGGTGGCTGGGGCCATCGGTTTCATGCGCTACAAACTCGCGTACGTCGGGATTCAGGTGCGAGACATGGACCGTTCGATCTCGTTCTACCGGGACGCTCTTGGAATGCAGGTCGTCCGCCGTCAGCATGTTCCGGAAACAGAGGGTGAATGGGCAGAGCTTCGCAGCGCGGGATCGAAACAGTTGCTCGAACTGAACTGGTATCCCGATGGCTCCAAGTTCTTCGCAGGACCGTATCGCAACGGGGACGAGCTCGACCACATCGCGTTCGCCTGCGAGGACGTCGAGCGGGCTTACCGAGAGCTGCTTTCGAAGGGGGCACGGGTCGGCCATCCTCCGTTCGTTGAGGGAACGAGTCTGCTCGCATACGTCGAGGACCCAGACGGAATCTGGATCGAGTTAAGCGGCCCAGCTCCCGGCGAATGAATTCGTACCGCGTCCCTTAGGTCTCGGCCGCGGGGGGCGCGAGCGCGATTCGGGCATCGACCGTTTTGTAACCATCGCCTTCCGGGAAGACCACGACCGGGTTCAGATCGATCTCTTGAATCGCCTCGAAGTCCGATACGAGTTGGGCGAGTCGGAGGAGTGCGTCTTGCACTGCCTTCACATCTCGCGCCCGCTCGCCCCGGACGCCTTTCAGGAGGGGATACGTCCGGATCGATTCGATCATTCGCATCCCATCTCGATCCGTCAGCGGCGGCAGTCCGAACGCGACGTCCTTCAGGTACTCGACGTAGATACCGCCAAGGCCGAACACCAGGCACGGTCCGTAGACCTTGTCCCGGGTCATGCCCAAGATCACCTCCATTCCGCCCGTCACGAATTCTTGGACCAAGAATCCCTCGAGAGCGACCCCTCGATCCCGCAGGCGACGCGCCATCTGGGAAGCCCCGTCCAGGAGCGCATCTTTGGCCCGGACGTCTAGCAGGACCGCGTGCATTTCGGACTTGTGAATGAGAGTCGGACCGACCGCCTTCATGACCACCGGATAGCCGATCTCCGCCGCGGCGCGGGGCAAGTCTTCGACCGAGCGGACGAACCGAGTCGCTGCCGTACGAATCCCGTACGCCTCGAGGAGCATGTTCGCCTCGTCGCCACGCAGCAGGGCTCGCCCCTCCGCTCGAGCCCGGGCCAAGCTGGATTCGGCGGCGCCGCGATTGACCGAGAAGGTTCGAAGCTCCCCTTCCTCCCGGTCCCGGAATCGGGCGTACCGGCGCATCGCGGCGAGCGCCCGCGCCGCGCTTTCCGGGTACGAATACGAAGGGACGCGATGCGTCACCAGCTCGACGAAGCCCGCACTGTCCTCGGCCCGTCCGAGGAAGTTGCACAAGACCGGCTTCCGATGTTTCTGCGCCGTCTCCCAGATTGCGCGCGCGACATCCACTTCGTTCACTCGGACGGGCGGCACGTAGATCGCGATCGCGGCGTCCACGCCTTCGTCGGCGAGGACGGCCTCCATGGCGCGTCGGTAATCTTCGAGGCTCCCCTGCGGGGTGAGGTCGATCGGGTTGTGAAGCGACGCTTCCGACGGAGCCCAGCTCTTCATGTACGTGATCGTCGCCCGGTCGAGCTCGGCGAGCCGCAGGCCCTGGGCGACCAGTTCGTCGACGCACATGATCGCGGGGCCTCCCGCATCCGAGACCACCGCGACGCGGTCTCCCCGGGGAATCGGTTGCAAGGCGAACGCCATGGCGAGATCGAAGAGCTCCTCGATCGAGTTCGCTCGCAGCACCCCCGTCTGTGTGAATACCGCGTCCGCGGCGAGATCCGAGCCGCCGAGGGAACCCGTGTGGGACACCGCCGCACGGCTTCCCGCCTCCGAACGGCCCGACTTCACCGCGATGACGGGCTTGTCTTTCGTGGTCTCGCGCGCGATTCGGACGAAATTCCTCGGGTTGCCGAAATTCTCGATGTAGGCGAGGATCAGTTTCGTGTCCGGGTCCCGGTGCCACATCCGGAGGAGATCGTTGAGGCTCACCTGGGCCTTGTTCCCCAGCGAGCAGAACTTGGCAAAGCCGACGCCGAGGGATTTTGCGTGGTCCAGGATCGCGATGCCGAGGGCGCCGCTCTGCGTCGCGAGCGAGATCCCACCGGGGAGCGGCGGCGTCGGCGCGAAGGTCGCGTCCATCTGGATGTCGGGGTGGGTGTTGATCACGCCCATGCAGTTCGGGCCGATCATCGTCATGCCGTACTCGTCGCACAGGGCGACGAGTCGCGCCTCTCGGGCCGCTCCGGCTTCGCCGACCTCCCGGAACCCGGCCGTAATCACGACGAGCCCTTTCACGCCCTTCTTGCCGCACTCTTCGACGGCCGCGATGGCGACCTCCGCGGGGACGGTGATGACCGCGAGGTCCACGGCATCCGGGATCTCGAGGACACTCCGGTACGACCGAATCCCGTGGACGCTCGTCGCCTTCGGATTCACGGGATACACGGTCCCCTGGTACTCGTTCACGATCAGGTTGTGCAGGATTTCGTATCCGATTTTTCCGCGGTGACGGGACGCGCCGACGATTGCAATGGACGATGGCGAGAAGATCGCGTCGAGTCCCGTTCGCGGCACCGCGGCGCCTAACCCTCGGCGCGGCTTGAAGGTTCTCGCCTCCTCCAGGCGACGGCCATTATCCCGGTTCGAAGTTGCTATCATGCACGATAACGGCGCCATTTGGGTAATATATCGAGGCGGGGAACAGGGACGGCACTGGGCCGGGGAAATCCCTTGCCCGGGAGACGCCGTCCCGCATGCGCCCCCACCCGTCGTGGTCCTCCATCAGGAGCGTGGCGATTGTTTTCGCCGTGCTCGGCTCCGTCGGCGCCATCTTGTTAGTCACCGCTCCGACCACGAGCGCCACGACCTATGTCCGAGGGATCATCAGCGTGCCCACGACTTGGGGAGGCGGAGCCGACATCAATTACACGGTAATAGGTCCGCTCACGATTCGTCCTTCAGGGGCCCTCACAATCATGCCTGGAACGATAGTGAGGTTCGATCCTGGCGTCCACCTCTTCGTCGAGGGGAGGCTGACGGCCGATGGGACCCCGGCCAAACCCATTACCTTCACCGCAAACAACACCGGGTCGCCGTTTCCATGGGGCGGCATTCAGTTCAATGCGAGCTCGTCCGGATCCGTCTCCTGGTCGACCTTCGACCGAGCCGACCGCGCGATCACGGCGACCGACAGCTCTCCGAACATCATCAGCAACACGATTCTCCAAGCGGGGGTCGGTTTCGCCTTCGTTCGGTCTTCGAGTTTCGTCTCGAGCAACACGATCCTGCGAGCCACGAACGTCGGCGTGTACGCGAACGCCTCGAATGTTCAGATTACGAACAACGCAATCAACGCCACCGGAATCGGCATCCAGGTCGAGCAGCCTGGAACCCCGACGATCTCGCGCAACACGATCACGAATGTGAGCAGCGGCTTTGCGATGGGCATCCTCCTGACGGCCGGCGCGACCGCATCGATTGACGGAAACATGATTCAAGGCGTCCGCGGATTCAGCGGGGCGCCCGGTGGGGTCCCCGGAGCCCCGGGCCGGGACGGATCGATCGGCGCGGGGATCTATGTAGTCGCGGCGCCCTCGGCCTCGATCACGGCGAACACAATTGACAGCGTGACCGGCGGACGCGGTGGGGACGGTCAAGCGATCGCCGGAGGCACCGGCGGTCGGGGCGGCAACGGTGGTTCCGCGGCCGGGATTGTCGTCGTCGGAACGCCGGGCGCGACGATTCAGTGGAACATGATCACGACGGTATCGGGCGGATCCGGCGGCGCAGGCGGCGGCAGTGCCACGACCGTCACCGGGGGCCGAGGCGGAGATGCCGGGTCGGCCGTCGCCATCGAGGTGGCGAGCTCCTCAGGCAGCAGCCAGTTGTCCGCGAATACCGTTGATGTCGTGGCCGGTGGCAACGGAGGAGCGGGCGGGAAGGGTGCGACGAACGGCAACGGCGGTGCGGGCGGTGACGCCGAAGGACTCTTCCTGATTATCGCGATGAACGCCGACGCCAGCGGCAATTCCATTCAGACGGTCCGGGGCGGGATTGGCGGGAACGGGGCGGCGGCCGGTGGTGGTTCCGGGATCGGCGGAACCGGCGGCGCGGCGAACGGCATTGCGGTCTTCTATGTCGCCGGCATCGCGACGGTCCACGCCAACACCTTCACGACGATGACGGGCGGAGCCGGGGGCCTCGGCGTGCGCGGCGGGTACGGCGGCAACGCGACGGGCATCGTCTTCTTCGGGAACAATGATGGATTGTTCAACAAGACGCAGACCAGTTACAACCAAGTCGACACCGTCACCGGAGGAGCCGGCGGAATCGGCACGGGGTTCGGCGGCAACGGAGGCACGGCGGCGGGGGCCGCGGAGGTATTCGTATCTCCGAACCTCTCTTCGAACCGGGTCACCACGATGCAAGGCGGCCGGGGTGGTGACGCACTCGACGCGTCGGACGGCGGCCGCGGTGGAGACGCGTACGGCATTGCCTCGGGTCTCGTCGCGAACGGCCGGTCCGCGAGCGATACGATTTCCGGTGTCACGAAGGGCGGGGCCGGCAACGGCGCACCGATTCAGGCCTCGTACGCGGACGGATACTTCCTGATTGGCAACAACACGTTCACCACGCGGTTCACGGCGGACAACGCGACGTTGACGTCGGTCGGCAGCTACGAATTCTACGTGGACAACTATACCGAGGCGACCGCGATCAACAGCCCCTTCACGAAATGGGCCGTGATGGCCGCGGGAAATCTCACCGTGCAGAACTACCTCGAAGTCGACGCGCTCTGGCCCAACGCATTCACACCCGTTGGGGGAGCGCATGTCGTCGTCATGGATGGGAGCACGCGGATTTGGGATCGTACAACCCCGAGCGGAGTCCAACCGTGGATCCTGGTGACCGATCGGGTCTACATCGACTCCCCATTGCCGACGGACAACCAGACGCAGGTCAGCGCGACGTATCCGCCGTATTCGTTCGCGAACGATCCCCGGTCGGTGGACATGGGCACGAGCCATACAGAATCCTTCGTGATGGTGGACAAGATCGCCCCGACCTCTGCGGCCGGCTCCTTGCCGACATACGAGAGCGCCCTGACGTTCTCGGTCTGGTACACGGCCTCGGACGGGAACGGGACCGGGCTGGGAAACATCACCCTCTGGTATCGGACCGGGGGGAGCGCGGTCTGGGTCCAGTACGCGGTCCAACCCGCGGGGAATTTTGGCCAGTTCATGTTCACAGCATCCGCCGATGGGGTGTACGAGTTCGCGACGACGGCGGACGACCGTGCGGGAAACCGGGAAGCGGGTCCGTCCGCGAACGACACTTGGACCACGGTCGACACGCTCCGACCGGGCTCCCATGTGAACCCGCTGAGTGCGTACAAGAACACGAACTCGTTCACCGTGTCCTGGGCGCCGGACGCCGGGGTCACGGACATCGCGTCCTATACGATCCAATACAACGCCGGAGCCGCGGGATGGACGAATTGGCTCGTCGACACGACCGCGACCTCGGGGACGTTCGTAAGCACTGGGCAAGGAGTCTACGCGTTCCGCTCGAATGCGACGGACCGTGCGGGGAACTTCGAAATCACGGCCGGCAACGACACCTGGACCCTGGTCGACACGGGCCGGCCCTTCTCCCACACCCTTAAGCTTCCCACGTACGAAACGTCGCTCACGTTCCCGGTCTACTGGGGACCGCAGTTCGACACCCTCGACATCGCGAGCTACCGGATTCAGGTGCGCGACAACGGCGGGGCCTGGTCGGATTGGATGGTCACAACGGCCTCGACGACGTCCGCCATGTACACCGGCGTGGACGGCCATACGTATGCCTTCCGCTCGAACGCGACGGACCGTGCGGGGAACGTCGAGATGACCGCTGGTAACGACTCGTGGACGATCGTGGATGCGACTCCGCCCGACTCGGTCATGGTTTTCTTGCCGAACTACGAGGACCAAATCCAGTTCACGATCGCTTGGGGCCCGGCGACCGGCACGACCGACATCGCGGGCTACCACGTGCAGTGGCAGGACGATTCGGGTCCGTGGACGGATCTCGCGGGCTACACCAACACGACCGCGACGAGTGCGTCGTTCGTCGGCCAAGGTGCCCACGTCTACGCGTTCCGGACGATGGCCCGGGATCGCGCGGGGAACGTCGAGCCCACGCCGGCCGTGAACGATACATGGACTCTGATCGACGTCATCAATCCGTTCGTGACCGACACCCGCCCGATTGGCGCGGACACGAACACGACCCCGTGGATACGGATCACTTTCAGCGAAGGGATGGATCAGGCGTCCGTCGAGCAGGCGTTCTCGATCACACCGGCGATCGATGGCTCCTTCCAGTGGAGTCCGGACTCCCGGACGGTGACATTCGTCCCGACCCGCGAGCTGCAATCCGGGATGACGTACTTCGTCGTCATCGATTCGAGCGCGCGCGACCTCGCGGGAAACTCGATGGTCCAGTCGAAGACATTCCAGTTCGCAACGGCCCCCAACCTGTTGGGGCAATTCTGGTGGATCCTCTTGCTCGTGGCCGCCGCGATTGCGGGGGCCCTCTTCTTCCTCGTGCGGCGTCGATCACAAACGGGATCGAAGCCTTCCCCTGCGGCTCCGACCGCGAAGGAGAGCGAGGCGATCGTCGAGGACGTGTTCCTCCTCAATCACAAGGATGGACTCCTCATCAAGCACGAGACCCGTCGACTTCGACCCGACGTCGACACGGACATCCTGAGCGGGATGCTCACGGCCGTGCAAGCGTTCGTGAAGGACGCGCTTCGCGGAGACGACTACGCCGACCTGAACGAGATGACGGTCGGCCACATGCACATCCTGATCGGTCGAGGCCGGTGGCTCGTCCTCGCGGCGAGAATCGAAGGGGACGGCACGCAGAGCTGGACCGGCCAGATCGAGCGGTGCATCAAGGACATGGAAGATCACCACTGGGACCAGATCGAAGATTGGGACGGGGACATGGGCCTCGCTCGGGTCCTGACCCCGTATATCAAGAAGTTGATCCAGGGCGGATACACCTAGGGAGACCGCGCGACGTCGAGCACGTGCGCGGCCCGGCTTTCCGTCCTCATTCGCTACAACAAGCCGCTCGCGAATCGCCGATGCGACCTCTCCCTTGTCGGGGGAGGAGATCGGGCGCGCGTTCACGGGTTGTCGCATCTTCAGTACCGATAACAAAAGCTTTAATTCCGGATGCCACTTTCTAACAAGGGATGGGACGAGGCGGCAGCTTGTTCCACAGACTCGCGTCCCTAGAGCAGATGCCGTCGCGTCCTGACCGAATCGCGCGCGCAAGCCCGCGGTGATCCAAAAATGGCGAGTGATGAGGGCGACGGGAAGGTGTCCAAGTCGGCGGAAGAAGTCCGGGACGAGTTCGAGGAGAAGATGGATCGCCTTCGTCGGCAGTACGAGCGCGACCTCCACTCCTTCCGCTACGAGATCGAGGAGCGGGAGTACCGCCTGAAGGCGTACGAGGACAAGTTCAACAAGATCAAACAACCGCCGCTCCTCTACGCGTACGTCGTCCGCAAAGAAGGGCCCGACCTCGACGGGAATCAGGTGGTCGTGGCGCGTGCCACGGAGCTATTGAAAGTCTCGACCGGACTCGTCGACAAATCTCAGCTCGGCGTCGGCCAGTACGTCTGGGTGCATCCGCAGACCTACGCCATCGTCGAGGGCAGCGCGGTGCGCAACGAAGGCGTGATCGCGAAGGTCGTCGACATGATGGACGGCAAGCTCGTGATCTCCGTGGAAGGGGACATGGAGAAGCGCCTGATCGATTGCGACAAGGCGGTGTACAAGAAGCTCAAACCCGGATTCCAGATCGGGGTGCTGCCTCCGACGATGGAGGTCCTGGAGATCCTCCCGAACCTCGAGGTCAAGTCCCTGCTCCTCGGCGAGAAACCGAACGTGACGTACGGCGAGATCGGCGGGCTCATGGAAGCGATCGAGCGGATCAAGGACGTCGTCGTCCTGCCGTACCAGGAGGCGAAGCTGTTCGCTCAGATCTCCCTCGAGGCGCCGCGCGGGATCCTGCTCTACGGTCCCCCGGGCTGCGGCAAGACGCTCCTCGTGAAGGCGATCGCGACGGAGAACGACATGACGTTCTTCAACGTCAGCATCGCGGACGTCCTGTCGAAGTGGGTCGGGGAGAGCGAGCGGATCATCAAGGAGATCTTCCGCCAGGCCCACGAGAAGAAGCCGAGCATCGTCTTCTTCGACGAGATCGAGGCTCTGTTCACGGTCCGCGGCATGATGGACACCTCGGGCGTCCACAAGAACATCATCGCGCAGATCCTGAGCGAGATGGACGGGCTCGTGGAGCTGCACGACGTCTTCGTGATCGGCGCGACGAACCGCGCGGACCTCGTGGACCCCGCCCTGTTGCGGCCCGGGCGATTCGATGAGATCATCGAGATCCCGCGTCCGGACCGCAAGGCGGCGGAGGAAATCCTGCGGATCTACCTGAACGAGGACTTGCCGACGGCGGAGAGCCTCGACGAAGCGGTCGGGGGCCACAAGGAAGCGATTGAGTCGCTGCGCCGGTTCGTCCTCGACGAACTCTACGGAGAGAACAAGTGGGTCAAGGTCAAACTCGACGCCGAGGCGAAAGAGGCGATCAAGACCGTGAAGCGGAAGGACATCATCTCCGGCGCCATCATCGAGGCGATCGTCACGACTGCGAAGAAGAACTTCGTCAAGAGGGTCATCCAGCTGAAGAAGACGGAGCGGAAGAAGGAAGGCCTCACGATGAAGGACCTCGAGATGGCGATCGACGAGGAGAGCAAGGAGCACGCGATCACGGAGATGTACGTCTACGAGAAGCGCCAGCGGGAGGTCTTCCGGACCGGTGCGGACCCGATGGTCGGGTGACGCATGAGGAAGATGGTCCAGGGGACCGAGCATGAGTACACGCTGTACTGCCGCAAGATGGGCACGATGGGGTTCGACCCCCACATGATGGCGCTCGACCTGTTGCGTGATTCGGATCTCCACCTCGCCGGCGAGTTCATCACGAACGGCTCGCGCGTCTACTACGACGTCGGGCATTTCGAGGTGAGCACCGCGGAGACGACGAACTTCCACGATGTCGTGATCTGGGAGAAGGCCGGAGAGAAGATCCTCGATTGGCTCCGCCGCGTCATGGAGGAGAAATACACGGGCGACATGAAGATCCACGCGTTCAAGAACAACACGTCCCCGGACGGCACGTCGTACGGGTCGCACGAGAACTACTGCGTCTCCCGCGACGTCGCGTTCCCGGGCCAGTTCATCCGCGACCTGGTCCCGCATCTCGCGACCCGGATCATCTATACCGGGGCGGGCGACATCGTCCGCGGGAAATACGTGCTGTCGCCGATGGCCTTCCTCACGTCCCAGGTGGTGAGCGGGGAGACGATGCACGATACCGGGATCCTGAACACCCGCGACGAACCCCACGCGGACGGCCGCCTGTGGCGGCGCCTCCACGTCATCGTCGGGGACGCCCTCATGAACGAGACCGCGATCATGCTCCGTCACTTCGTGACCTCGGGCGTGCTGCAGCTCATGGAGGATGGGAGCCTGAGCGACGTGCCTCGTCTCAAGGACCCGATCCGGGACCTGTGGCACAACGTGGAGATCCGGAACCCGGAGCAGTGGAAGGTCGAGCTCGAGGACGGCCGGATCGTCTCGCCGATCGACATTCAGCGGTACTACCTTGGGAAGATCGAGTCGATCGTGACGGATGATTGGGAGCGCCGCGCGTTGCGGACGTTCGAAGAGGTCCTCGATGGCCTCGAGAACCGCCGCTCGAAGGAGCTCGCGCACCGCATCGAATGGCTCGACCGGTGGTTCGCGATCCAGGAGGCCGGGGAGAAGAAGGCCGGACCCGATGTCGAGATGATGGCGTGCAAGCAGTACTCCGAGATCGGCGCGGAGCGGTCTCTGTTCTACAAGCGGCAGCGAGCCGGGTTGGTCGACCGCATCACGGACGACGATGCTATCAAAAAGGCGATTCAGGAGCCGCCGACGGACACCCGTGCCTCGCTGCGGAGGGAGCTATGCGACACCTTCAATATCGAGATGATCGATTGGTCTATGTTGATCGTGAACGACGGGACGCGCAGGCGGATCGATCTCCTCGATCCTTACGCCACGAAGATGGAGGCACCCTATGCCACAGCAAGTTGAGGAAAAGCCGAAGAAACGGAAGAAGAGCGAGAAGAAGCTGGAGTTTGAGGCCGGCAAGGTCTTCACCCCTGGCGAAGTGAAGGAAGAGGACTTCGAACTCGATCTGGAAAGTGCGAAATTTCGAGCTCAGAAGGGGGAAGGAGGGGATCGACGTGCATAGCACTTTCACCCACCTCTCCCCGGATTCTAGTTAACCTTGGAGCACAGTAGTTCCTACGAATGATTCCCGTCCAATACTTGGCGGGATTCGTCGACGGAGAAGGCTATCTCGGACTGGCGCGGATTCGCCGCCACCACCGGTCACCTGAGTATTGCCTCAGACTGAGCATCTACAATACTAATCGCATGATTTTGGAGGATATCCAGCGAACGACCGGCGGGACGATGTCTGTGATAGGCCAACGGCAAGCCGGCTGGAAGGTCTCCTACGCACTCATCTGGACTAATGCTGCCGCGGCCAAACTGATCCGGAAAATCAAACCATTTCTGGTAGTCAAGTCCGAACAGAGCAAAGCACTCCTAGCGTTCGATCTACGCATCCAAGCCGGGCACAGGCTGCGAGACAAGGCTGGTCGTTTGTTGCCTTTGACTCGGCGGGACGTCCGTTCCCGCCAAGCCTTCTACGATCGCGTGAAACGTATGAATCGAAGGGGCCCCGAGAGTCAGCGGAACTTCCCGACGAGCACGGTCTCACCTAGCCGACCCAGGGTATCCGCGAGGTACGTCGCTGGTTTCATCGATGCCGAGGGATCTCTCATGATCATCCGGACGAGGACCGCGGATTGTCGCACACTTCAGTATCATCCTCGGGTGACCGTGACGAATACTCACCTAGATGTCTTGAGGACGATTCAGTACCGGTTCGGGGGAATCATCGCGAATCAGCCAGCGCGGAAGGCCGCATGGAAGCGGGAATACCAGCTGGTTTGGACCGAGGGGATGATTGAATCGCTTCTCCGGCGCGTGGAACCGCACCTTCGGGTCAAAGCGAGGCAGGCGCAGGTTCTGAAGGAGTTCATTCGCCATAGGCAACGCACCAAGCAGGGCCGCAACGGGCGAGAATTCGCCGCTCTTCCCTCGAAGGTCGTCGCCGTTCGGGAGCGTCTCCGCAGACAGATCCGGGCCCTAAACAGAAGGGGTTCTCGCGGGTCGGTTCTGGCATAGAACAGACGGACCGCCGAAAGCCGTTCCGGAAACATCATCGTGGAGTGCCGCAATCATCAGTCGGGCAACTTGATATCGGCCGCCCGCCTTCCCACGGACCGGATGCCCACCCGCGTCGAGACCCTGGACAATGGCCTTAAGGTCATCCTCCGGCCGATCCCGGACACGAAGGCGCTGTCGACGTGGGTCGTCTATCGGATCGGCTCCCGCAACGAGGTCCCGGGCATGACCGGCTCCACCCACTGGGTCGAGCACATGCTGTTCAAGGGCGGCGGCAAGCTCGGCAAGGGGGACATCGACAAGATGATCTCCCGCCTCGGCGGGAAGATGAACGCCTTCACCGACACGGACTACACGATGTACTTCGAGACGATCCCCGCGGGCGCGATGGACACGGCCCTGATGATCGAGTCGGAACGGATGCGGAACGCCGCGTTCGACCCGAAGGAGGTCGAGGCCGAGCGGACGGTCGTCATCAGCGAGCGCGAGGGCGCGGAGAACCAGCCCGACTTCGCCGTCGAAGAGGAGCTGTGGGGCCTCGCCTTCCACGTGCACCCGTACCATTGGACCGCGATCGGGTACAAGCAGGACCTCGCCACGCTGGACCGGGACCCGCTGTACCGTCACTACCTGCGATTCTACGCGCCGAACAACGCGTCCCTCGTCCTCGTCGGCGGCTTCGACCCCGCCGTCGCGATGCAACACATCCGCGAGGCGTTCGGGCCCCTGAAGCCGGAGACGCCGCCGGACCCGCTCCGCCTCTCGGAACCGGAGCAGCATGGCGAGCGGCGGAGCGACCTCGAGCGCCCGGGCCCGGCCGACCTCCTGTCCGCCGGATGGCACATCCCGGCGGCGAGCCACGACGATATCCCGGCGCTCGTCCTCCTGACGACGGTCCTCGGCGGCTGGCGCGGGACGGTGCCCTTCGCCGCGGGCGACTGGCAACCCCGTTCGAACCGCCTGTATCGGGCGCTCGTCGACACGCGGCTCGCGACGGACGTCGGCGTGCGGCAGGAGATGAAGCTCGACCCGGCGTTGCTGATCGCGAGCGTGACCCTCGCCCGCGGCGCCTCCCTCGATCGTGTCGAGGCGGTGCTCGACCGAGAGGTCGAGAAGCTCCAGAGGGCCCCGCCTCCGAAGGCGGAGCTCGCGCGCGCCCGCCAGCAAGTCCGAGCCTGGGCCCGGTACGAACAGGACGGCGTCACGTTCCAGGGCATCCTCCTCAGCGCGGGAGAGGGCCTCGGCTCGTGGGAGTTCGGCGAAGCGCTCCTCGCGAAGGTCGAGAAGGTTCGGGCCGAACAGGTCCGCGCGGTCGCCCGGGCGTACCTCGTCGACGCGCACCGGACCGTCGTGCGGTTCCACGCCCAGGAGGTCCCGGCGTGAACCTCCCGGACCGGACCGTCCTCGAGAACGGGGCCGTCCTCGTGTCCCACGCCTTGCCGTCGAACCCGTTCATCGCCTTCCGGGGGAGCGTGCCCGCGGGGGTCGCGGCGGAGGGCTCCGACGTCGGCGTGGCCGAGTTCACGTCCCGGCTCCTGTTGAGCGGCACGCGGCGGAGGAGCGCCGCGAAACTCGCGGATCGCCTCGAGGGGATCGGCGCGACGCTCGAGTTCCACAACGGCGAGGAGCTCCTCTCGTTCCAGGGGCGGTGCACGCGCGAGACCGCCGCGGAGACGGTCCGCATCCTCGTCGAATGCCTGTCCGGCCCGTCGTTCCCGCCGAAGGAGATCGAGCGCGTCCGCGGGGAATTGCTGAACGACGTCCGCATCGAGGCCGACGACACCCGCGCCCGGGCGTTCCGGGAACTGGCCCGCCTCGTGTTCCCGAAGGACCACCCGTACGGGCGGGACCCGAAAGGAGGCGAGGCCCCGATCCGGCGGATTCGGCGCGCGGACATCGTCTCGTTCCACGAGGCGCACGTGGGCCCGGAGGGGCTCATCCTCGCCGCGACCGGCGACGTGGACCGCGCCGTCCTCGACGACGCGATCGCCGCCCCGTTGTCGCGCCTCCGCGGCGACGAAGGCGGACCGCCCGCGATCCCGCCCCCGCCGCCCCATCGCCCCGGGTCCGCGTGGCTCCCGATGCCGCACAAGACCCAGGTCGACATCGCGATCGGCGCGCCGGGCGTCCCCCGACGCCACGCCGACTACTACCCGCTGAACCTCGCAAACCTCCTCTTCGGCCGGATCGGATTGTACGGCCGCCTCGGACGGAACCTGCGGGACGAGCAAGGCCTCGCGTATTACGCGTTCTCGGGCCTCGATGCGCGGACGGCCGGAGGGATGTGGTCGATCTCCGCGGGCGTGAATCCCGCGAACCTCGGGAAGGCGATCGAGTCGATCCGGGCGGAGATGGACCGCCTGCGGACGGAGCCGTTCACGCTCGAGGAGATCACGGACGGGAAAGATAATCAGATGGGTTCGCTAATCGTGTCGCTCGAGCGGAATGCGGAGGTCGCGTCCGAACTCCATCGCATGGAGTATTACGGCCTCGGGATGGATTTCCTCGAGCGGTACCCCGAGATCATCGCGGGCCTGACGGGGGAGCGAGTCCGGGACGTTGCGCGAAAGTATTTCCTTCCGTCCGCGAGCTCGATGGTCGTCGCCGGGCCGGTGGGTCGCACCCGGTTCCGCTTGTAATCCCCTGATTATATCCATTACCAATTAAATAAATATGATTCGATACATATGAGATGGAACGTGGGATTCCCATCGTCGCGGTTTTGTCGAAGTTCTGGGAGGTCGCTTAGAACAAGTGTTTGTCCGTGATCCGGGCCGGGCCGCCTACCTCGCACGGGATCGTACGGATCCCGAGTTCCTCGATGGCGTTCCGCACCTCAGTGGCCCGATCCGGAAACGTGTTCACGTACACGGTCGCACCCGTGTCGATCGAGAAGAACGCGGGAATCCCGGCCTCCCGCATCCGGCGGACCGCGAGGATCACCCGGAGGGTGTCGGGTTGCCACAGCACCATCTCGCCGGTCCCGGTCATCGTGATCCCGTGGAGCATGAGCGTGTCTCGTTCCGCGAGGGCGCAGATCTCCCCGATGCCCCGTTTCCGGATCGCGAGTTCCATCTCGGCGATGAGGCGAGGCATCTCGGCGAGGCGAGCGTGGAAGAACGGCGACGTGAGCGCCTCCCGATGCGCGTCGTCCGTCCGCTTGAACGCGGGCACGAGGGCGACGATCATCGCCATCCGCAGGTCCACGCCGGCCAGCTGGACGGCATAGGAGTCTTCGTCCGTGAGCCCCATCTTCCACTTGCTGAACCCGCCGGTCACGGACCGGGTCGCCGATCCGGCGCCCCGACGCGCGAACCGCGAGATCTCCTCGTCCGTCAGGCGAAGTCCCGCGGCGTGGACCGCCGCGGTCGCCAGAGCGGCGAATCCGGAGGCGCTGGCACCCAACCCGATGTTCGAGGGGAAGTCGTTCTCGCTCTTCATCCGGAACGGATCAGGGATCGAGGCCCGGTCCCGGATTGGGTCGACGACGGCGCGAATGCGTTCCATGTCTCGCGCATTCACGTCCCGCCCGTCGATCGTCGCGGTGTCCTGCCCTACGCCGCCGAATTCCACCGTCGTGTGGCTGGTGAGGGGCGCCGTACAGACGCTGATCGAATCGTGGAACGGGAGGCGGAGGACGGGGTCGGCGAGGCCGTGATACTTGATGAGACCCTGAATCGGATGGGCGATGGCGGTGGCCTTCAATCTGCCCATGCCTCCAACACACGCGGCACTTCCTCGTGATCGCGGATTTCGGCGTCCGCACGGTCGGTCGTTGCGCCGGGCCAGAAGCCCGTGTTGAACCAGATAGCGCGCATCCCGACCTCTTTCGCAACCGCGATGTCTGCGATCACGTCATCCCCAATGTGGACGACTTCGTCGGCCATCAATCTCAGGCCCGTCAACGCCGCCTCGAACATCCGCGGATCTGGCTTTCGGGTCCGCAGTTCATCGGAGTACACGCGGACGTCGAATTGCGGACCGATCCCCACGGCCTGCTGGAGTTTTGTGAGGTACCGCCCCCAGCTGCGGCCAGTATTCGAGATGAGCCCGATTGCGAATCCTCTCGCCCGCAAGGCGTCGAGGGTCTCGCGAACGTGCGGAAAGAAGTTGGGCGGCCGGACGAGGATTGCGCCGCCGAGAGCCTCGCTCACGAGGCCGACAATCGCAGGGTCGCGCCGGTCAATGCCGGCAAGCCGGAGCAAGAGGTCCACTTGGTCCTCCGGGCTCAACTCGCGATGGCGGGCCCAGGCGTCCTCGAGTCGTTCACCTTGGCGGTCGTACGCTTTCGACAGGGTCGAGCGATCGATCACGATCCCATCGTCCCGCAGCGCTGCGACGAGTCGTGAAATCCGAACGTCGCGGATTGCGGCATCGTCCTGCGGAGACGGGACCACAGCGATTGTCCCCCACCAGTCGAACGTCACGCCTTTGACGACCATGATATCCTAGATGTCGAAGATGACCTCGGCGGTGCCCCTCGCCGGGTCGACGCTCAACCGATGTCGGGTCACGGCTTTCATGGCGAGCTTGAGCTCGTGACGCTTCTTGTCGATGGCCTCCCCGCGTGCACGACCGCGCAGCGAGGTCCCATCCACCTGCACATCGAACGAGGTGAAGAGGAGACGCTGCGTCTCGTGGAGATACAGGAGTTCGGAGAGCCACCGAAGGAGAAGGGTCGGGATGTCGTCCGCTTCGAGGCGGACTTCGATCTCTCCGACCTCTTTGACCGAGTCGAGATCCGCGATGAGGCTGAACATCCCCTCGGCGGCGTTCGCGAACAGCTCGTCCAGCGAGGACCCGTACGCGCGGATCCCGACGTCCGCGGTGTGCTCGATCTCTTCGTACCGCACGACAGGCAAAACACACTCGAAGATGAAAGTCCTCCGGTATCGGGGGACGTCGAGGCCGCTCGATGGGATCTCGGCTAGATTCCGCGCTCGCGGCCGGGCCAGATGAGCTTGTGCAGCTGGAGTTGGAGCCGGACCGGAAGGCGTTCATCGAGGATCCATGACGCGAGCTGTCCGGGGTCCAAGCCGTGCGCCACCTTGTGCGCGGGCGTCGCGGGAGAGAAGAGTACCGTCCGGGCCGGCGTGTCGACCTTCGACAGGACGCCTTTCGCGAATTCGTAATCCGCGCGATCGAGGAGGACGAACTTCACCTCGTCGTGCGCCCGGAGGCGCTCGAGGTTCGCGTAGGCCTTGTTCGCGACCATCCCGGATCCCGGGCACTTGACGTCCATCACATACCGCACCCGGCCCGACGCCCGTTCCTCGGGGACGAGCGCGTCGAAGGTCGAGAGGTCGATCTCCCCGTCCGTTTCGATTGAGTGGACGAAGGCCTCCGGCAGGCGTTTGATCGCTCGGGCGACCGCCTCGCCCTGGAGCAACGGTTCGCCACCGGTCCAACACAGGTTCCGAATCCCTCGCGCATCGGTCTGAAGGTCCCCCGCGAGGCCGAGGATCTTCTTCACGGTCGTATCGACTCCCATCCGCGCGAAGTTGCCGCCCTCGACCGCGTGCATCGAGTCGCACCAACGACAACGCAGGTTGCACGTGTACAATCGCACGAAGATCGTCGGGAGGCCGACCAAGGAGCTCTCCCCCTGGACCGAGACGTAGCATTCGCTCAGGAGGAACTCTTTCCCCTTCCGCGAGGCGACGGTGGCCTGGGCCTCCATCGGGCTTCCGATGCGCCGGCCGACTATTAAGCGTTCGCGGCGCGCCGACGTCGAGAGGCGTACGGCAGCGGATCCGACACCCCGGCTTCACGGAATCCTTTGAGCCGGAGTTGGCAGGAGTCGCAGACGCCGCACGCCGTTGCACCGCCGAGGTAGCATGACCACGTGAGCTCCCAGGGGACCCCGAGCTCCTCCCCTCTCCGGACGATGTCCGCCTTGGACATGCGGATCAGGGGCGTGCGGATCTCGATGACGTCTCCTTCGACGCCCCGCTTCGTGCCGAGGCGAGCGACCTCCCGGAATGCGGCGTAGTACTCCGGGCGGCAGTCCGGGTAGCCCGAGTAATCGAGTTGGTTGGCCGCAATAACGATGGCCCTCGCGGCGGTCGCCTCCGCCAGGCCCACGGCATAGGCCAACAAGATTGTGTTCCGAGCGGGGACGTAGGTGATCGGGATGCCGCGGCCGATTTCCTCGAGCCGTCGTTGCTCAGGTACACGGATCCGCGGGTCCGTCAGAGCCGACCCGCCGATCGCGGAGAGGTCGATCGTCATGGTCCTGCGGTCCGGGACTCGGAAATGCTTCGCGATTCGCTCGGCCGCGTTGATCTCGTTCCGATGACGTTGACCGTAGTCGAAGGTGAGGCTGATGACGCGATGGCCCTCTTTGATCGTCATCGCGAGGGCGGTCGCCGAGTCCATCCCTCCAGACAAGAGTACCACTGCGGTCTCGACCATCGGGATAGGCATGGACACGGGACCTAAAGGTCTTGCGAGTGGCAAGCTCACCGGGCGAGCTTTTCGATCACCCGCTCGTATCGACCGACCAGCGGGGCCACACGTCGATGGCCTTCCGTCCCGGGACGAGGTTCTTCTAACAGACCGATTTCATGTCCTTCGGGGTCGTGCAGGTAGGCCACCCGACCGTACGGTCGCTGCGCGGGGGCTCCGAGGAACACCGCTCCCCGTTTGCTCAATTCCTCGTACGTCGCGACTATGTCGTCCACCCCGAAGACGAGGAAACCTTCGGGGGCCTCCCGACCCTCTCCGGGCGGGCATCGATGGATGGCGAGCCGAACCGTCCCGGCGTCGAAGTGGATGACGTGGTCTTCGTCGAGGAGGAGCGGCAAGCCGAGGACGTCTCGATAGAACGCCCTCGCTCGATCCAGGTCTTCGGAATACCAGACGATCCCCTCGATGGCGATGGGCATTCGATCAGAGCTCCGCGACCGCAAGAGGAGGCGGCCGTAATCACGCTTCCGCTGTGAGACGGCAAGTCATGCCGGGCGTTACGCAGTTCAAAGATAGACTCGCCAAGGGAATCCGTAGAGGACGGAGACATCCAGCACGTACCGGTTGGTGGAGACGCCGGTCACCGTGAAGACGTCTCCCGTGGAAAGGCTTCCGTCGCCATCCGAGTCGGTGAGCGCGAGGGTGCCGTTCGCGAAGGTCCCGAGAATCCCGCTCGCGAGGGAGACGTTCGTCAACATCGCGATTCCGTTCTCCAGGAGCGACGCACGCAAGGTCCGGTTCAGGGCGAGCTCGGGACTCCAGAACGGAAAGTTCGCGGTCGCGTGCCAGGGGTTCGTTCCCTGGGTGGTGAACGTTAGCGTCGGAACCCGCCCGATCGGCTCGCCGTAGCCGACGACCCAGTCGATGTCTCCGACGCTCGCATCGCCCTGGGCCAGACTCAGGGTCACCGAGGTCCGGTTCGATAGGCCGGCGGCACGGAACATATCGCCGGAGTCGAGCCGGCCGTTTCCGTTCGCGTCTGTGAGGGAGAGCGAGACTCCGTTGCTCAGGGTGATCGGCAGGTTGGAGAGGGTCCCGTTCCCCGATGAGCCGCCGGCTTGCACGAAGAAGCGGACGTCCGAAATCGCAGGGGCGGGTCCAAATCCGGGGCGCACGTCGATCCTCGAGGTAAACGTCGTCCCGAAGGTGTCCCCGGCATAGCGCAGTTTCACGTGGGAGTCGCGTCTCTCAGGCAACGGGATGTCGAACGGTCCCATCGGACCGTTCAGGATGAAACGCGTGCAGGCCACGTACGTCTCCGGCGCCGCGAAGAGGCCGCCGATGATGAGCTGATACGTGTCCCACGTGGTCGGCGAGCCCGTGGCGGCCAGGTTGACGTCCAAACGGTCGCCGTCGTCCACGAGTCCGTTGTGGTTCGCGTCCACGAACCGAAGCGAGCCGTTTCGTGAGATGCCGGCCGCCAGCGAGGTCATTTCGTCGACGATCGGAAACTCCTGGTACGCTCCGAGCGTGCCCAGATATTGCAGTCCACCGAAATCGATCCAGCGTGCGAAGGAATCGATGGGGGCGCCGGCGGGGAGGATCGGGTCTGATCCTTGGAGTGGTGTGGACTTGCGCAGCGTGGCGGGGAGCGTGTCGGGTCGGTAGGCCGCTCCGTTCGAGGTGACTATCTCGTAGTGGACGGTGCCGTTCGACGCGGTCCCATTATAGACGAGGAAGAGCCGTCCCGCATAGAGGCTCCCGGCATCCAGGACCGTGCCGATCGCCCGCAGCGTCGACGGGAACGGACAATGAAGTTCCGGAGCGGATACCGCCGGGTCTCCGTTGATCGTGTATCGTTGGAAGTGGAGGGTTGTCTGGAACGGGGCGCCGATCTCGTACTTCGCGGTCGGGTCGCCGACGACGCTCGGCACGCCCGCACAGCCGGGCCCGCCATCGAGTCCCAGATACACCTCGGGCCCATAGCTCGTGCTTTGTCGTTCGATGCTCGTGATCGTCCCCACGACGGTGACGGCGCTTCCCGGACTCCAGTGGTCAAAGCCGTAGACCTCCGCGAGGGATCGCGGCCGAACGAACACGTCCCAGATTAGGAATCCGGCTACGACGACGATCGCCGAAACCGCGATCACCAGGATGACCCGGCGCCTCCTTCGCGGCATTCGTCCCGGCCTCGGCGGCTCCATCCCACGAGGCGAGAACTCTCCCCGGCTAAGCCCTTTTCGTCCCCTTTCGCAGATCCGGTCGTTATAGTTAAATAACCATAACAACATGGGAAGGTGGATGCAAGTTGGATGTGGCGTGTACCTTCACACGGTCCGCAGGCAAGCGTATCTGTACTTCTGGCACTACGAGACCAAAGGTCGATCCCGAGTGCAGGTCAAGGAGTACATCGGACCCGCGAGGTCCGCGCGCTCGATCTCGGAAGCAGCCCGGCGTTGCGAAGGATATTACGAACGAGCGATGGCTGAGCTGCAGCGTCTGCGGGCGGCATCGCTGGCCACGATTCGCGGGTCATCATAGGCCCTCCGCTCTCGGATGAGCCAGAAACCAAGTCCGGCGAACCGGCGCGACGCGTCAGGGGATGAGTGGCTAAACCCGGATTTCGTCGAACACGTAGTCGTTCCACGTCCGTTCCCCCAGGACGATCTCGAATTCCTGCGGCGTGAGAATCGGCTGCTTGTACTGGAGAATGTCTTCGATCGCAATTCGCGGGCACGCCGTGTTGACCCACGCATCTACACGGTATCCTTGGAGCAGCTCCGGGGCGACGAGGTCCATGAGGAACAGATTCGCCTGCCTTCCGTGCTTCTCGGCGAGGGCCTTCAAATCCGTGGCCATCTCCATTCGCGCCTGTCCGATCTTCTTCGAGACGATGATCCCAAAGACTCTCGCATCTTGGGCCCGGACGATCGCTGCATGGCGCTGTCGGAGCACGCGGTCCCGCACCTCCTTCAGGTCCCTCGCAGTCCCACGCTCGGGGTCCGCGATGATCACCGGCTTGTCGATGAGGATCGCGACGCCGAGGGGGTGAAAGTCTCCCGTGCCGATGTAGAGGTAGCCGTCGACATCGCCCTCCACGACCGTGGCCGTGTGGTAGTCGCACCCGAGGAGCTGACCGGCGTAGGCGACCCGCCGGTCCGGTTCCCCGATGCGGATGACATGTCCTTTCTTCTCCAGGTGCGCTTGGATGGCCGGGAGCCAGCCGCGGAATTGGGTCGTGGTCAGGAGCCCGACCCGTTTCGGGAGCATCGGCTCGGCCGCGTCGAGGAAGGCCATCGAGCCGAGCGGGGGTCCGGGGAGATCAAAGAAGAAGACGCGGTTGTACCGGAGATGGGGCATCGGCGCGTGGCCGAGGTGGACGATGAGGTCCACGGGCATGTCGGCCACGTCGCACGCGCCGAACGAGGGGTCCGCCGAGACGAGGCACGTGACGTCTGCCTTCGCTTCGATCTCCTGCGCCAGCTCCACGGCCTTCGTGCGCAAACCGACTGGGAATTGCAGACCGACCGTCTTCGAGTTCCGTCCTCGAATGACTTCGAGGAGTCGGTCCGTTTCGCCCATGGATCTGGACAGACACGCGGACGCGCGGAAAAAGATGTCCCTCGGCGTCTAGCGTTCTTTTTCGCGTTCGATCTCGAGCCGCCACGGCGTCGGAAGTTTCACGCCGCCCTTCCGGAGGGCCTCCTTCGCGTCGTCCACATGATCCTCGGTCGTCGAGATCGTGAAGACCTTCGTGCCCGGCTTCACCCGTGCGGCCGTGCCGACGGGGGCACCGAACGCGGCGCGCATGCCCTCGGAGATGCGGTCCGCGCCGGCCCCCGTGGCGATTTTGTTCTCGCGGAGCACATTGTGCGGGTACAGGCGGAGCTTGAGATGGTACGCGTTCCCCGCCTTCTTCGCGATGTATCGGTTCGCCGAGATCCGGGCCGCCTCGAGGGCGATGTGGCGAATCTGGCACGCCTCCGCGGCGACGAGATGGATCTTCACCGGGAACTTCGTCCGCGGGTCCCCGATGTCGAACTGACTGATCCGGATTCCGGGGACGCCGCCCATGTACCGCTTCTGGGCGTACGCCTGGCCGCGGATCTCTCGGTACATGCTGCCCGGCTTGCGCGTCATCGTCGGAGGGCGCTCGAAAGGTCGGGCGCTATTTAATCTTCGTGCCGACCAACCTTCCTTCGCGCAAACGAAGGAACATGTCGAAAGCGACGACTCCGAGGAACGCTCCGATCACGATGGACGGCAAAGCAACTCTGTTCCACGTCATCCAGCACGCATCACCCGAACACCCAACATCCGGAAACGCCCAGGTCGAGATGAGGACGAGCCCCAATGATACCAGGGTCACGCCCGAGAGCGCAAACCCCGCCATGGCCCAGTGGAGACGCCCGACCAAACGGCCCACCCGTGGCAATGGCGTCCCATCGGCACCATGAGAGTTTCGCTCTGAATCTTCAAGAAAGCATTAAGAGCGAGGCTCGGCGTGGGCCGGCCCGTCATGCTTCTGGTCAAACTCGGAGGGAGTGTCATCACGGAGAAGACACGCCTTCGTACGGCACGAAGCGCCCCGATCCGACGTCTCGCTCGGGAGCTGAAGTCCGTCGGGCAGCCGCTCCTGGTCGTCCATGGTGCCGGCTCCTATGGCCATATCCTCGCGAGCCGCCATCGGCTCAACGAAGGTGATTCGAGTCCGGGAAAACGGTCCGCCGCTGCGCGAGTCCAAGCGGATGTGCGAAACCTGGACGGGCTGGTCGTCGACGCACTCAACAGGGCGGGTCTTGCTGCGGTTTCGATTCCCCCGGCCTCGGTGTTGGTCCTCGATGACGGAAAAGTCTCGACAGCTGATCTGACCGCATTCCTAGAATTCTCCTCGATGGGCTTCACTCCGGTGACCTTCGGCGACGTCGTGCGCGACCTGCGGCGCGGCGTCTCGATTTGTTCTGGCGATCTGATGATGCTCGAGCTCGCACGTGCCTTCCGTCCGAACCGCGCCGTGTTTGCGGCCGACGTGGACGGCCTTTTCACGGCCGACCCGAAGCTTCGACGGAGCGCGCTGCTCCTGGAATCGGTGGGACCGAAGGATTTGGGTCAGATCGAGTTCTCAGATCGGTCTCGGACGGACGTGACGGGGAGCATCGAGGGAAAGGTCCGTCGCATGTTCGAGATCGCGGACCATGTGGGCGAATGCCTCATCGTCAACGGTAACGTAAAGAACCGCGTCCGGGATGCCCTTCGGGGCCGGCGGGTCGTCGGCACCCGGGTCGTCCGAGGTCCCTGAGATGGCCGAGCCCTCCAAGACGGAGCAGCGCAAAGCGGAACATGTGAACATCATTCTCCAGGAGAACGTCTCCGCGGAGTACAACTATTGGAACGATGTTCGGCTCGTCCACACGGCCCTCCCGGAAATCGACCTCGACGACGTCGACGTGAGCGTGAAGTTCTTCGGCAAGCGACTCGAGGCGCCCCTGATCATCTCGTCGATGACCGGCGGCTTCGGCATGGGGAAAGAGATCAACGGCAACCTCGCGAAGGCGGCCGCCGAAGTCGGCGTCGCGATGGGCGTCGGCTCGCAACGAGCCGCGTTGGAGAAACCAGAGCTCGAGCCGACCTACGCGGTCGTCAAGGACTACGGCGTCCCGCTCGTCTTCGCGAACCTCGGGGCGCCCCAGCTCGTGGCACAGGAAGGCAAGCGCGCGTACGGCGTCGCCGACGCGCGGAAGGCGATCAACATGATCAAAGCGGACGCGCTCATCATTCATCTGAACTTTCTCCAAGAAGTCGTCCAGCCGGAAGGCGATCGCCGCGCGAAGGGTTGTCTCGCCGCCATCAAGGCGTTGGCTTCGCAGTTCCCGTTGATGGCGAAGGAGACCGGCGCCGGTATCTCCCGGGAAACGGCGCAGAAGCTCAAGGCCGCCGGCGCGCGGGCGATCGACGTTGGCGGTCTCGGCGGCACGTCGTTCTCTGCGGTCGAACACTACCGCGCACGGAAAGAGGCCGCGAGCCTGAAGGAACGTCTCGGCGCCACCTTTTGGAATTGGGGAATCCCGACCCCGGCATCGATTCTCCTGGCGGACGTCGGCTTGCCACTCGTCGCTACGGGCGGCGTGCGGAGTGGTCTCGACGTCGCCAAAGGAATCGCGCTGGGCGCCACGATGGCGGGGATGGCCAAGCCCATGCTCGAGGCCGCGAGGGCTTCCGCGGACGCCGCGGTCCAGGAACTGCGGGCCGTCATCGAGGAATTGAAGGCGGCGATGTTCCTCACCGGTTCGACCTCGATCGAGGCGTTACAGGAGCGTCCCGTCATCGTGAGTCCTCCGACCGCGAGTTGGCTCGAGGCCGGAGAGGCGTGAACGATGTCGGCCCTCACGTCCTCTTCCGCGGAGGACCGACTCGAATCCCTCCTGAAGCCGTACCGCGAGCGATCGAACGCGCACATCCAGGCGATCTGGGAGGAGTTCGCGGCGGAACATCCGGTCGATGCGTTCCCTTCCAGCCGGACGATGCGGGACAACTCACGACTCTTCACCGCGGGGAAGCGGTACCGGTACGCGCTGGCCCTCGCGGGATATCAACTCCTGACCGGAGAGCCACCGTCCCGCGGCCTCGAACGGGCGGCGACGTGGCTCGAATGGTACCACCTGTACACGTTGTTCCTCGACGACATCATGGACGAGGACGTCCGGAGGCGGACCTTAGCGAGCGCGTGGGCCACGGACGCGAAGTTGTACCGGGGCCCCGGGGCTGACCGCCCCGCGGTGGTGTTTCGGACCCAGCGCCATCGGTACGGGGTATCGCAGGCCATCCTCGACGCGCTGCGGATCCGATCGCTCGCGGAGCGGGCGATTGAGGGGGCAACGGATCTCGACGCGTCCGTCCGGCTCGAGCTCCTTTCGGAACTGACCCAGGTCGATTTCGTCCTCAGCGATGGCCAAGGCCTCGACATCGATTTCGAGCGCGCGGACCGAATCCCCGAGGCCGACTACGTCCGGATGAGCGAGGCGAAGACGGCTCGCTTGTACCTCGGCGCGGCGGCGACCGCCGCGATTGCGGCCCGCGCCTCGTCCGAGGACCGTGCGGCGCTCGAAGCCTTCGCGCGATATTTCGCGATCGCGTTCCAGGATCGCGACGACCTCCTCGGCGCCGGTGTCGTCCAATCCCGAATCGGCGGCTCCGCGGAGGGGGACATCCGCCAGGGGAAGCGAACTCGGCTCTTCGTCCTCGCCTTGCAACGACTCGCGCCGAAGGATCGCGCGTCTTTCCTCCGTGCGTACGGACGCGGTCCCCGCACGACGAAGAACGACATCCGAAGCGTGCGGAATCTCTTCCGCGAGAACGTCCTGCCGACGATGGAGTCGCGCATCACCGAGCATCTCGTCGGGGCGCGGCGCGCCCTCGAGCGGCTCCCGTCGAAAGATCCGGAGGCCCGTAAGTTGCTGGAAGCGCTCCTCGACGCGCAACGGACACGCTTGCGCTAGTCCTCGAGCCCGTGGGCCGTGATCCGGAATGTAGCCCGCGCGCCTTCCTCCCGGTGGCGGTGCTTGACGAGCACCGCGGCACGAGTGCTCACCCCGGTCCGCTCGAAGCGCACGATCGTCTTCGCGTTGTGACTGAGCATGTGGCCGCCGAGCGGCATGTACGCACCAGTCTCGATGTCCGTGTACACCTGTGACGTGACGACGACGGGGATGCCGCGGACTCGAGACGCGCGCAACAGCTTCGCAATCTGCCGCGTGAGGCCGTACCGTTCGTCCCGGCGGGTTTCGTCCCGCATCGTGAGGCGATAGTGCATCGTGATGCTGTCGATCACGATGAGCCCGACTTCGGGATTGCCGTCCGCCAGCTTCACGGCCTTCTCAATCAGTTTCTCTTGTTCCTCGAAACTGTACGGCTCCGAGAACAGGATGTTCTTTGCCACGACGTCGAAATCGTCGCCGCAAATTTGTTGGAGCCGTTCGAGGGACACCCCTTCCGTATCGATGTAGATGACCTTGTGACCGCCGCGGACCACGTTTCGGGCGAGCTGCAAGCAGAAGTTCGTTTTGCCGCTCCCCGCTTCCCCGTGCAGGAGCGTTATGCAACCTTCCTCGACTCCTCCGCCCAGGAGGTCGTCCAGGGCCCGGCAGCCCAGGGCTACCTTCATTGATTGGACAAAGTGGCCGCTCCCATTAAGCCTTCGAAGCCTCCGGCGGAAGGAAGGACAGGAACGCGCCATCTTGGGTCCACACGACGACCGCGCGTACAGTCCGGTCCTTCGGCGGCGGGCGGACCGGCCTCGCTTCCTCGGACTCCGGATGGACCGCGACGACTTCGCCGGACTCCAGGTGTTCGATCTTCGCCTCGAACCGCTCTGCGTCGACGCGCTTCGCGCTTCGCACATCTTTCGGCTTGAAGCGCCGCGACTCGCCGGTCGCCAAGTCCCTCAGGACGACGAACGGTCGGACCGACGTCACCTCGGCGAGGGATTCCTTATGACGCACGACGTCGCCGATGTGGAACGCGCCGAGCCGGACCAAGGACGTGACGCGATACACCTCGCGGCCCTGCTTCTGGCCGAACAACTTCGGGGACGAGGACACGCTCCCGCCGAACGACTCCGAGAGCTCACGGGCGAGCGCCTTGCCGAGCGCGTTCGTGCTCAGGTAGAAGTCGAGGCCTCCATGGACTTCCTCGATGCGCGAGATGAAGGCCGCCGGATCCCCGGCCCGGTCCACGCGGGCGCTCACGAGCGTTCTCACGGCACGCATCTCCTGCGACGTCAGATCGCGGCCGTCTCCGCGGACCTGCAACACCCCTTCGAAATAGCGGCCTCGCTGCTTCTGGCACGAGTCGCAGAGAGAGGGCTTGATTCGCACGCGGACTCGGAAGTCCTGGACGGCCTGGAGATCCTCGAACCGTCCGAGCGCCTTGACCGTCAGGGAGAGGTTGTTCGCGTCCTCGTCGCGAGCGACGTGGGTGAAGGTCACACGCTCCCACGGGGAGAGCTTCGGGATGGCCTCGCGAAGGAGTCCCGTGAGCGCGAGTTCGCGGTCGATCTTCGACCAGCCTGATTTCGAGCGGAAGGAGCCGCAAGAAGAGCATCGTTCGATGTCGAGGACCTCGGGCGGTGCGACGACCGGATGCTTCCTCAGGAAGTCCCGGGCGCAGAGGCCCTGGTACGTCGGCCCTTCCGCGCCGCACTCGACGCAAAACATTCTTGGCTGTTTTCAAACGGCACCGCGCTACTTAAGAACTGGCGTGGCCGACATCGGGCTCGATACGGGAAGGGGAGGGCATAAGTATCCGTCGGCGCGTCGGCCACCGTCCATGGCGAAACCGAAGGCGAAGCCCCGCTCGTGGTGGCGGATGCGGCAGATTCGCCATCGCGACGCCGTCGCACTCGCCGTCCTGTCCGCCTCGCTCCTTCTCGCCGGAGAACTCGCGAATCAGGATATCCAGAGCGTGTACCACAAATACATCGTGCCGTCGGGCGCCCTGAACAATCCCGGCTTTCTGATCCTCATCGTCGCCCTGGTCATCCTCGGTTTCACGACGTATTTCGGCGGAGTCTTCGTCCTCCTCGGCGGCCTCCACTTCTCGTGGGGCCGGGTGGGCCGAGGGCGTTTCTTGGTCGGCCTCGGGATCGGGGTCAGCCTCATCGGCCTCATGAGCCGACTCGCCCAGGCGGTCTTGGTCACCGGCACTCCCTTGGCCGCCATCGTGCCTTACACGACTTCGCTGACCGGACTGGGGATCCTGTGTGGGTTCGTGAGCCATACCCTGATGGCTCAGTACGCGATCTTGCTGAAGAAACACGCCAAGCGTGTATGGCGGCGGTGGCGAAAGGGGCAGCCGGAAGCCGATGAAACGCCTCGTGAGCGCCCGTCTACATCATCAGGACGAACTGCGCGTGGGGCACGCCGTTGATCCAGAGGATTCCCTCATCCGCCACGAAGCCGGCCTCTTTCGCCGCGTCGATCGTCTCGTTGCCGACGAAGTTCCCGATCGTCGCGAGGCGGAGCTGGGATACGAACCGTTCCTCGGTGACGACGTCGCCTTCGTAAAACTGGCCCACCTCGATCTTGAACTTGCCTTCGCGGAACGTCCTGCCGATCAGGTCCGCGTCTGCCGCGGCGACGAGGGTCTCTTTCCCTTGGTGGTACACCTTCATCCGGATGGGCATCGGCGGGTCGCGGCTACAACCGTTCGACGAGCTTATACTTGTTTTTCGCGGGGCTGTAAATCTCGCCTTCTTGGGCCCAGCGTTTCAACCAAGCGTCCACCTTCGCGGGCGGGATGCCACGCTCCTGCGCGATCCGCACGATGTCTTCGTAGTCCGCGACGCCCTCGGGACCCGCGAGCTCATTGATGATGTCGCGGATCGAGATGATCTGCTCACGCTGCGACTGACTGATGCCGGTCTGGATGATGTCGATGTCGAAGCGACCTTCCTCGCCGGCCACCTTGCCCATCCAGTACTCGACGATTCGCACGGCGCGCTCCGCGTCCTCCGCGCCGACGGTCTCGCTCAACCGGAGTCGAGCACCCGCCTCGGAAAGCCGGATGATCGCCTCGAGCTGCCGCGGGGTGATCGGGACGCTGGAGCCCGCGGCCTCGCCGGTCTTCCGGATCTCCAGATATTTCTTCTCGATGATCTCCATGGCCTCATCCGTCATCACGGGATAGATCCGCTTCGCATAGGCCACGTACTTGCGGAAGAAGTCCGGATCGAAATGGGGCGTGAACGGTTCCTCGAGGACCGTCGCCTCTTCGACGGCGAAGCCCGCCTCGCGCCGCCGACGGATCTCGCCGACCTTGTGTCCTTTGAGGATGTGTTCGGCAAGCTCGCGATCGCGGTCCGTCTGAGGTCGATCGATGATCGAGAAGATGATGTCGAACCGGCTGAGGAGCGCAGGCGGCAGGTCGATCTGCTCGGAGATGTACTTGTGCTCGTCGAATCGTCCGAACTTGGGGTTCGCGGCGGCGAGGATCGCGCATCGGGATTGGAGGACCGCGGTGATGCCCGCCTTCGCCACGCTGATTCGCTGCTGTTCCATCGCTTCGTGAATCGCCGAACGATCTTGCGGATTCATTTTCTCGATTTCGTCGATGGCGGCCAGCCCGAGATCGGCGAGGACCAAGGCTCCCGCTTCGAGGGTCCACCGTCCCTCGCCGAATTCGTCTCGGACCGCGGCCGCGGTCAGCCCGGCCGCCGAGGCGGCCTTCCCCGTCGCGTAGATTCCGCGGGGGGAGAGCCGAATCATGTACGACAAGAGCTCGCTCTTGCCCGTTCCCGGATCTCCGACCAGGATCAGGTGTATGTCTCCGCGAATCCGCCGCCCGTCGGGCATGACCTTCGCCACCCCGCCAAACAGCTGGAGCGCGAGGGCTTCCTTCTCCACGTGCATCCCATAGATCGAGGGCGCGATCGATGCGGTGATCAACCGGAAGATATCGGGGCTCAAACCGATCTCCCGGATCCGGTGGGCATCCTCCTCCGTCACCTCGATTTCTTCGAACTCGACCCGTTCCATCTCGACGGAGTTGACGTCCACGAAGATGTCGAAGAGAGTCGACCGCTGACCCGGTCGTCCGCGCTGGACGCTCCGGAGGACACCGTTCAGGATGACGCGCTGCCCCGGCGTGATGCGGCCCGTCAGGTCGTCTTCCACGTAGGCGCTCAACCGCTGCGGCTCTTCTCCACCCCGCAGTCCTTCCGGCGATTCTTGGACCTCGATCTTCTGCGTGTCCAGGTAGAGAGATGTCTCCGTGAGCAGCTTGAACTTCGTCGCGCTCGCCGACCGCTTGCATCCGCCTTGCTCCTCGTAGCACTCGAGCGGCTCCCGGAACGTCTGGCCGTCCTGCTCCTCTTTGATGATCGTCCCGCAGCGGAGGCATTGGAAGAGCGCCCCCACCACCTTCGGGCGAACTTCCGTGCTCTTCCGAACGAGCCCTTCCACCGAGATGTATTGGCCGAGGTGCTTCGCCCGCAGATCTCGAATCTGGACCCGGCGGTCCCGAGGTAGGCCGTTGATCCGGAGATGAATCTGTGGAGCCTCTTCGCCGGGCGGGACGAGGCGACGGATCGCCTCCTCGCCCGCCATCAGGACGTTCAGCGGATGGCGCAACAGATAGATCGCCATGTCCGTGTCGAAGCGATTCAGGTCGAGGAACGATGCCTCGAGGCTCCGGGACTCCGGGTAGCGGTCGGCCACCGCGATGATCCGCGAGAGGTAACCCATCTCCTCGAAGAACTCCTCCCACTTTGCGATCAGCTCATCTTGCGGAAACTCAACGAGCACTTCCTTCCCCCGGCTCGGAGGCAGCGCAGCATCGGGAATGCTCATATCTCTTTGAGTCCTCCTTCCACTGGTCCATCTCTCAGCCGTGGGTATAGGTCAGACCATTTCCACTGGAACGCGCGCGTGCCCCGCGGACTCATTCGCATTGCGAGTACCCGCACTCGGCGCATCGAGTGCAGCCGCCCGCGTGCTGGAGGTTCGCGCCGCATTCAGGACACCCAAGACGGAGGCCGCTATCGATTTCGACGGATGTGGCTTCGCGGTCGACCGAAGAGACGCGCACGGCTTCGCCCCGTGGGTCAGGAGACGCGATCCGCGCTAAAAGGAGGAAGGGGAGGGGTGGCCGAAAGTGCCATGGGTCTGGAGGGTGCACGAAGGTTCTTGCGGGCGCGTAGCTATCGTCGCGCGATGGATCTTCCCGAGGAACTCGCCGACCTCCAGCGCTTCCATGGCCACTTGGGTGTGTATGTTACCCTGGGGCTCCGCATGGGGGAAATCGGGAAGCGGCGCTTCGGACATTACAAGGGCCTCCACGCGCGCGTGGAGAGCCAGCCCGAGCCGCCGATGCGCTGCGTCCTCGACGGGATCCAGTTCTCAAGCGGCTGCACGATGGGGAAGGGGAACATCGGCCTCGAGTCCTCGACGGACCCGGCGGTCACGTTCGAGAAAGAGGGACGACGCCTGCGGGTCGCACTGAAGCCCGGATGGAGGGAGCGGATCGACCGGGAGATGTCGAAGGAGCGAGAGATCGAACAGTCGTTGTTCTATTACGCGATCCCGGAATCCGACGTGTTCGAAATTCGCGAAGGCTAGTCGGAAGGGGGTCACGCTCCTCCCGAAGGTGGTCGGCCTTCACCGGGGAATCGGTAGCCGCAGAAGAAACATGACACGTCGATTGCGTTGACCGTCGTGTGGCATCGCGGACACACCTTTGTCACGTAGGCGGATGCCGAGGCGCTTCCGGCGGGTGGCGGCGGGAGCGATGGCGGCGGCGCGGTCCGTGACGGTTGGTCCGCCCTCCTCCGGCGATCGAGCAGGAATCCAACGAGGAGGAAGACTGCGGGGACCACCACAATCAGCGCAGCAACAACGAACACGAGCGGGGACCGTGGCGCCGGCGGTGGCGGCGGAGACTCGCGAGTCAGGATGAACGTCCGTTCGACTGACCCCCGCAAGCCGGCCGGATTGACGACGTCGACGTGGAACACACCCCGGTCCACGGCGACGTCCGGCGCGGTCCACACGACGGAGGTCGCGCCCAGGGACCCGACGAGCAGCGCGGTCGTCACTTTGTTCACCGTCAGGTTGGCCCACACGGGCAGTTGAGCCGACTCGAGCAGCTCATCCGCCATGGTCCACGTGAATGTGATCGTGGAAGCCGCAGGGAACGCCTCGTTTTCTACGGGAGATCCGATCGAAACGATCGGAGGCTGGTTCGTCGCATTAATCACGACGAAGCATGTGGTCATGAACGGACCCCAATTCCCGGGACCGTCTCGCGCGTGAACCCACGCGCACGCGTTGCCCTCCGGCAAGGTCAGGCGCGATAGCCACGACACGTTCTCGACAGAACCACCGAAGAGGCCGTCCACGGCAACCATCGGAAGACCCGTCCCCGAGTCCCCTGGATTGGGCGGCGCGATCTGCAGGAACAGCTCCGCCGCCGCGACCGTGCTTCCGCCCCGGGTCCGGTCGTCCGCCGTCGCCCGGAATGTCGCGAGGTACCCGGTTCCCGGCGGTCTCGGACCCACGCGAACGCTTCCGGCCCACAAGATCGGGCCTTGCGAGTCGCCTCCCGGGCGGGCGATCACGAACATCCCATCGGACACGTCGGAGCCGCCGAGCGATGGACTCCCGTCGTCTTGGGTGGCAACGCGCACGAGATAGCGCGGTCCGTTCGGGAGGGCGCTCACGTCCCAGGTGTACGATCGCGCGAAGCCCAACAACGAGGTGATCGGATTCCAAGTCACGCCGCCATCCGCGCTGAAGGACAACGTGAAATTTGCGATGGCCACACCCGACCCATTCGCGGTCGCCGTCCACGTGACCGGGATCGATGGGCCCGAGAAGACGCCCCCGTTCGGTGCGGTGACACTCACATCGGGGTGGTCCCGGTCCAGTCCGGCAGACGATGTGCTCACGAGCCAGCGGAGCGCAGCATCGAGGATCGCCGCCCGCGTCGGGCTCGTCGGGTTCAGGTTCGCGGCCGTCGAGTCGATCCCGGTGATCTCGAAGGCGAAGTATGCGAGGCGCGATGGAGTCCCGCCCCACACGCCTTGGCCAGCGGTGCCGTTTGTCGACGAGGAGACCCAACGCAGTCCGATCGGCTGGTTTTGGGCGCACATCGGACCTCCGGTCGGACTCTGGACCAGGCCGTCCGTCCAGTCCGTCGAGGCGGTCCCGTCCGTCGCACCTGGAGCGATCTGGTCGTCCGCCCCACCAGCCCGGTGCGGCGTGTAGACGACGCCTCCCCCCGTGTACGCACCGCTGATCGGGTCCGACGAAACGCCCTTCACTTGGCCGATCGTCAAGGGGTCGCACACAAACGTCGCCTTGAGCACGGCCCGGACCCACGACTCTGTTTCCGCGGTCGCGAATGGAGACGACGAGCTCCCGAGCGCCCACGCGGTGTCGTGAGAGGAGACGATCAGGCGCCCGCCACCATCGAGGTAGCTTTGCACCAACGCTCGTGCGGACGCGTTGAACGGCGGGTACTGCTCCAATCCAACCTGCCAGATCACGACGCGACGCGCTTGCAGGACTCCGAGGGGAGGGAGCCCGAGCTCCGCGACCCGCCACACGGACCAGGTCCATCCGTCATCGCGGAGCGCGGCCGCGTAGGAGGCTTCCCCCTCAGGAGGGAACGAGCTTCCGCCCACGACGAGAAGGACATCGCCCAGAGCCGACGTCTGGAATTGGTAGTCCGTCCCGTCGTTCGTATCCGTCGTCACGTTCGCGAGTCGTCCGCGGGAGGTGACCTCGAGGTAGTAGCGCGTCTCAGGGCGGAGACGCATCAGTGTAATCGTATGTGCCGTTCGTAAGTCGGAGGCGTTCGCGCCAAACGGGAGCGCGCCGACGCTCGTGCCGTATCTCACATCCGTCGTCGCAGGCTCGTTCGTGGTCCACAGAACCGTCGCCGTGGTCGAGCCGATCGACGTCACGGTCACGTCATGAATCGTCGGGCCGCTCGCGAGGATATTCGCTTCTGCCGTGGCCGTGTGCGGAGGGGAGACGTCCTGGTACGTCGCCGTGACGATATCTCGTTCGCGCACCTGGAGCACGTTGTCCGGCGTCGCGGTCCCGAACGCGGTGGCAATCGAGCCGTGCCATGTTTCGCCCGGGCCGCCCCGGCTCATCGTGACGCTCTCCCCCGCCGGCTCGGTCCTCGATGCGACGTGCACGACGACCGAGGTCGCGTCGGAGTCGTCGACCGAGACGTGAATCGTGTCCGCCTCCGAGTACACGACGCGGTCCAAGGTCAACCGACCATACGAGGCGTCGAGGTTGCCCGTCGCGACGAGCGCGAACGGCTGCGCGCCAACGGGTACGTTCGAGCCGATCACCCGGACCGACCAGTTCCCCGCCATCGCGCCCTTCAGGATCACGGCCTCTTCGACGTTCGTCGTGTCGAACGTCCCGCCGGGCAGGGACTGCCCCTGCGCGAACGGCGCGAAATGGTTCCCCCGGTACACCGTCCCGTCCGGCGCGGTCACCTCGAGGTCCAAATCATTCACGAGTGCCTTCGTCGTTCCGATCGTCCCGGGGTAGTCGCTCCATGTCAGGACGAACTTCGCGGGACCGGAAATTCCCACGTGGAATGTGTAGGCGGCTTCGTCCCCGGTCAGGAGCCCGGCCGTCCCATCGACGACCTGCGTTCGGAACGTGTCCCCGGCCGCGGCGATCGGCAGCACCTTCGACAGGAGGACCCGCCCGAATCCCTGCTCGTTGTTCGGCCACGTATCCGTGGGAGAACGAGCGACGAGCCCGCTGCCCGTCACTTGCTGCCCGGAGGCGATGAGGACCGCCCGGATGAGCGCCGCGCTCGGATTCATGGAGTCGCCGAGGACCGGCGCGCCGGTGGGATACCAGCCATCCACGAAGTACTGCCGGATGATTGCGGCGGCCGCGGCCGCGGCGGGGGTCGAGTAACTTGTTCCGCCCCAGTGGGCATCCGGAAGCCCCGTCCCGCTCAGCGGGTTGCCATCCGACATCGCGGAGTCGCCGTCGAAGATCGTGACGATCGTCGGGGCGATTCGGCCATCGACCGTCGGCCCCCGACTTGCCTGCGGCGCCAAATCGTTCTGATCGAGGCCGCCGCCAGTGTCCGGGTTGTACGCCCCGCCGACCGCGACGACGTCCTTCGCGGTCGCAGGTGTCCCGACCGTTCCCGGGTTACTCCCGGCGTTCCCTGCGGCGAAGAGGATGGTCATGTCAGGGTGGGCCCACACGAACGCATCGACCATGCGCGCCTGCACGTCGTACAGATTCGTGTCCGCGCCCCAGCTGTCGCTGTGGATCCGCACCGGCGCGAGCGGATCGTTGTAAACGAGCCCGGCCGGACCGAAGAGATCATCGTAGTTCTCCGGAATGTAGATGAGTCCCTCCCCGGTTGGACAGATCGCGATGCCTTGGAAGCCGCCGACGTCTTGGACGTAGATCTTCGCGCCCAACGCGTTCCCGTCGTTCGGTGAAGCGCCGATCCCGTTGTCGTTCCCCGCCAGTGTTGACGCGACGCCCGTGCCGTGACCGTCCGCGCAGTCCTTGATCGAGAACGGGTCCCACAAGCCGCCCCCTCCGGGCCACGTGAGTTGTCCGGTGAGGACGCCCATGTTCACATACCGCACGACCTTCCGCCGAGCGGGGTCCGTCGTGTTGTAGATATCTCCGAACGTGATTGTCGATGCGGACTGACGGAACGAGGCGCCGTCATAATCGAGACCTGTGTCCGCCATCCCGATGACTTGACCGCTGCCGTTGAGGCCGAAGGTCCAGTAGCGGTCGTTCCCCGTGAGGTTCGTTTGAATGACCCAGTCCGTCTCCGCGTTCAGGGGGTGGACCGGTTGGACGGGATCGATGAATTCGACCGCCGGTTGATCGGCGAGTGAGGAGACGAGTCCGGCCGGGATTCGCGCAGCGACCCATCGGAAGTCCCCGATCCCGAATGCGCCGAGGATGGCCGGTCCGCTTCGGCTCGCGGAGGCCGTCGGGACTCCTGCATGGCCGAGCCACGCTTCGACCGATTCCGGATTTTCTCCTGGGAGAACAACGATCCGAACGTTCACGAGGCCGTCGGTCGCCGTCCCCGGTCGGACCTTCCATATGGGCTCATACGGTCCGACCCAGTCCACGTACGGCAAGAACGAGGCGCTCTGGAGGTCAGAGGGGCGGCCGCGGACGACGAACCCGTCTTGCGGGACGTACCGAAGGAGCGCGAGCCCGCGAGACGCCAGCTCACCTTGCCACTCGGGCTTGATCGGTCCGACGAAATGGACGACGCCGACCGCCATCCCCCGATAGTCCACGGACCACGAGACTGGAGATGCGGGTGCCGCGACGTCAACCCGACCGGCCGCAAATTGAAGGGCCGATGATTGGCCGATCGGCTCCGCGTACCGGCCGTGGGATCGCAGGACCGCCAGGGTTCCGCTGGGACCGTGCGCGACGGCGAACGCTCCGTAGGATGCAAGCAGCTGGGCACCCGCCGCCGTCAGTTCCGCCTCGGTCGCGTCTGTGCGGAATGTTGTCGGGCTCCCGGCCGGCACGGAAGTTGCGGGCATCGGCCCGAGGCGCGTGTCCGAGGACGGCAGTTGGATGACCAGGACCAGCGCGACCACGAACGTCACGAAAACTCGAAAGACAAGACTGGCCGTGTGGCCGTGCCTCCCGTGGAGGTGCAGGCGGCTGACCCGTACCTCAGAATCGCGGATGCGACGCGGCGCAGATTAGGCTTTTGGCCCAAATTCGGAATCGAGCTGAGATCCGTTCCACTGCTACTCGGCGATGATCCGCGTCGCTTGAAGAATCCCACTCTGGAAGATGAGCGTGTAGTAGTTCGGCGAGTGATTCGTTCCGCGCAGCTTCACGCATCGGATCCGCCGCTGGATGTTCGCGTCGTCGACGCGCTCCATTTTTGTGTGGATGATTCCATCGCTCAGATACTCCTCGCCGTTCTTCCCGAAGTCCTCGCTGGCCGGTTTCATCTCGCTGATCAGGATGGTCGTCGCCTTCAGTTCGCGGATCCACTCGAACAGCTGGAAGAGATCTTCGCGCGGGTTTTCGAATCGCGACATGACCTCGAGGACCGGCAGCGAATCGACGACCAGGATGTCATAGTTCAGGGAGCGCTTCAAGTTCAGCGCATACATCTTGAAGATCTCGAGCCACGTCCGGTCGGCCATCCCGTCCAAGTTGCGGCGGATCATGCCGAGGTCGACGATGCTGACCTTGTTCTCGACATCCCGCGGGCTGAGGCTCATCTGGTCCAGGTGGCGCGTGAGGTTCTCGCGACCCTGTTCCAGGGAGATGTACGTACCCGGCCTTCCGTCGCGTAGCGCGTTTTGGTAGATCATGTTGAACGCGATCGTGGACTTCATCGTCCCCGGCTCTCCCGCGAGCAGGACGACGTGGCCCTCCGGGATGCCGCCCCCGAGCTTGTCGTCAAAACCGTGGATGAACGTGCGGATACGGTCTCCTTGGCCCATAGCAAGGCATTCCATTGGAAGGAGCGCGTATAACCGTTCCGAGGCCGTTATCACCGGGAGCTAGTCGCCGCTTCATGGAGGAAAACAAAAAAGAAAGGGGGAGTAAGCGCGAACTGAAATCCGACAGAGGATCGAGGATAAGATGATTTCTGCACTCGGTCTGTGAGCAACGTTTCGGCTGGAAACGTTTATTTGTTATCCGGTTTGTTACCAGGTCCGGGCGGGAGCCGTCTGTTTGTCCCGGAGCGCAACCTCAAGGACCTCGTGGTCTCGTACCTTCGCGAGCAGGAGCGGTCGATCAGCTCGCTCACGAAACAACTCCGCCAGGACGGATACCCGTTCCATCGACTCTTCGTGACGGGGTACCTCAAAGCCCTCGCGGACACGGGCATCCTGCGGGAGAAAGACATCCCGCCGGCGAAGGTGTACAGCACGTCCGCGCACCGGGAGCCGAACCTGTACGAGCTCGTGGGTTCCCGATGTCGCGAGGCCACCCGGGACGAGGCCGACCAAGTGCGGCTCGCCGTGGCGGTCCTCCAGAAGCTCTTTCGTCGTCCGATTTTCCTGCGAGAACTTCGGGAGTGCGGCTTCGGCGGGGCGATCGATGCGCCGCAATCCGCGCGAGAGGAACGAGAGGAGGCCCGCCGGGGACTCGTGAAGCTCGGCCTCCCGGTCCCGACGAACGAACCCGCGTACGCCTTGCCGGAACGCCGGAACGAGCTCCGGGATGAGATCCTGTATGATCTGGTCGTCAAGCGGTTCGGGATGGGCGCGCTCGTCCTCGAGACAAAGCAGATGAAGCTGACCGAGCGATGAGGGCGGAGCTAGGCCATCGAGGTGGATGCTCAGCTCCGACGCCGGGTGACCCGGATGCGTCCTCGGTCCCGCACCCCCGCGAGCGTTGGTAGTCCGCGGTGAGGCTGCTCACTTCCGTGCCTGACCCGTTCCCCACGATCGGGACGGGGATCGCCGCTCTCCAGCTGCGTTCCCTGTCGCCTCCAGCCCCGCGGGACAGAACCTCAACGTCGGCATCCGGACCAGCGCCAGACTGGGAGCACCGCCCCCGACTGTCACCGCCCCATGAGGACGATTTGGGTCTACAAGGGGACGCCCAACCCCCCGGTCAAGCCTAGCGTCGTTCTCAACCGAGGCATCGTATTTAATCTTCGCGGCTGGGTGGCAACCGCCGTCGAACCGACCGAGCCGATCCTGAGCAAAATGGTTATTGTCTCTCTCCCCCTCTCCGACCATGCGGGGGAGAGCATTGCGGCCGTTCATTGTTCTACTGATTGCGATTGTCGTCACATCGATTGTCTTCGTTCCACCCACCTCTGGGACGTCAAGGGTCGCCGCTCGTCCCGCCCCGATTCGAGTGACAGCCTCGACTCCCGAGGCGATTGGGCCGTTCGAACCGAACATCAAGATCACCGACGGCTCGTCGCCGTTCGCGTGGCAAGTCGAACCCACGATGGTCGTGAATGGGTCGGGGACCGTCTTCGTCGGATGGAAGGAGACGAACGGGCCGGATGCCGCCGGATACCGGGTCGGATCATCGTACTCCGCGGATCAGGGACGCACCTGGGCCAATAACATCCTCATGAATCAGACACATCCAAACCAAAATTGTCGTGATTCCGATCCGTGGATGGCGCTCGATCCGCGTGACCGGGTCCACTTCGCGTACCTCGAATACGATCCGAGCGGTGGCAGTCTGCCGCCCTGCGGTTCCGGACTCGATGTGTCCAACACCTCGGATGGACAGGATTGGGGTACAGTCCATTACATTCCCGGACTCGGCGGTCTCGTCGACAAGGACTCGATCGCGTTTGATTCTGCTGGACGGCTTTATGCCGCGTGGGACGAAGGCAACATTCTCGCCCTCTCATGGTCGGACGACGACGGGAACCACTGGGCCCCCATCCGGAATCCGGGAAACGTCGGTCATTCCGTACTCGGCGCCGTCGTCGCCACGTTCGAAAACAGCACCGTGTATCTGACATGGTGGGACATCGATACAAACAACATCATGTTTGAATCCTCGTCGAATCGTGGTCAGACGTGGTCCCCGCAGGTGCAGGTCAACGACCGGATCGGATCGGCGGCTCCGGTGGGCGCATGGCAGATTCCGATTCCTGCGATGAACGTGGATCGGAACTCCGGTGCGATCTACCTCGCGTGGCCCGACCACCGAAATGGGAATCAAGACATCTACTTCGCGAACTCAACGGACGGCGGCAAGACGTTCGGGACTAACCACCGGGTCAACGACGACTCCGGCGTCACGTCCCAGTGGATGGTGGACTTGGCGGTCGACAGTCGTGGTACGGTCCACGCCGCCTGGGAAGACGGACGGGCTGGCAATTGGAACATATTCTACTCGAACTCGACGAACGGGGGGGCCACGTGGGCCGCGAATCTCCGAGTGTCGTCGGAGGACACGCCCGGATCCTACAATCGACCCGGAGACTACTTCGCGATCGAGGTCGGCTTCGACGATTCGGTCAACATCGTGTGGACGGACGGCCGAGGCGACGACTTCGATATCTTCTTTGCTCGGAACCCCGGCTTCCCGACGGCGACGATTACGGTCACGACGAGTCCGGTCGGATTGCCCGTCACGGTGGACGGCATCACGATGCCGTCGCCGGTCCAAGAAACCTGGCTGACCGGGTCCGCGCATGACATCGGCACGACGTCGCCGATTCCGATCAACGCGACGGCCCGACACATCTGGACCGGATGGTCCGACGGAGGAGCGATTTCCCACCTCATTGTCGCCGATGTCGGTCAAACGATCACCGCTTCGTTCAAAAAACAGTACCAGGGCAGCGTGATGCCCGATCCGGCCGGACTCCGGGTCCTCGTCGACGGCGTTGTCTACACAACGCCGGCCTCGTTCTGGTGGGACGATGGGTCTTCTCACCAGGTCCAGGCCCCTTCGCCGCAAAACGTGTCGGCCGATGTGCGATACATGTGGTCCTCTTGGAGCGATGGCGGCGGGGCCACGCACCTGGTCACCGCGAACACGGCTCTCACGCTCGTGGCGACGTTCGTCGAGGAAGACGCGATGCGAATTTCCACGTCACCTGTCGGCCTTGCGTTTATGGCGGACGGCACGACGTACTCGAGCGCAACCACGTTTTGGCTCACGCCGGGGTCGTATCACACGGTCGCGGTATCCACTCTCCAATCCGGAACCCCGGGAGTCCGATACCGGTTCACTTCATGGAGCGACGGCGGCGCGGCGAGTCACGTCGTCGCGTTCACGGCGTCAACATCGATAGAGGCGAATTTCTCAGCGGAGTACTATTTGGCCGTCAACTCTTCAGTTTCGGGCGCGAGTGGAAGCGGATGGTACGCGGCCGGAGCCACGGCCACGGCTAGTGTCGCCGACGAGACGTTCGCCGTGGCCCCCGGGGAACGCCTCGCATTTCGAGGATGGTCCGGCGACGCGGCAGGCGACGGTCTCACCTCGGCGCCCATTGTGATGGATGGACCGAAGACCGCGATCGCGATGTATGGGACTCAGTACTATCTCGAGGTCTCGAGCGCGCACGGAATCTCCTCCGGGAGCGGGTGGTACGATGCCGGATCGCCCGCGACGGCGATCCTCTCGACGACCATGGAATCGTCCGGTCCCGGTGCCCGATTCCTTTTCGTCGGATGGTCAGACGATGCGAGCGGGACGGCCCCGACCTCGAACCCCATCGTGATGGACGCTGCCAAAGTCGCCACGGCGATATGGACGACCCAGTACGAGCTCCAGGTTGTGACGGCCTACGGAGAAGTGTCGGGTCAGGGCTGGTATGACGCCGGTTCGACGGCCGTCGCTCGCCTCGCGCTCGGCGTCGTCCCTCTCACCGCCGGGACGCGCGCGGCCTTCGTTTCCTGGACAGGAGACGCGACCGGGACCGACCCGCTTACATCATCACCGATCCCGATGAACGGTCCCCGGTCCGTGGGCGCATCGTGGCGCATCGAGCACGAGCTGACGATCGATACGCAAGGTCATGGCACCGCGATCGGGGCGGGATGGTATGTGTCCGGATCGTTCGCGGTGGCTACATTGAATGCCAGCATTGTCGGGGTGAGTCCGGGAACGCGCGTTGCGTTCGCTGGATGGACGGGGGATGCCACGGGCGCGGCCGCATCGGGTTCGGATCCCATCTTGATGGCCGGTCCGAGGACGGCGACGGCGGAGTGGAGGACCGAGTACTTTCTCCGGGTCGACTCGGATATCGGCGTGATTCAAGGCACCGGCTGGTACCTCTCCCAGGCGACCGTGACGATCCGGGCGCCGGCTCAGATGACGAGCGAGGGCGGGACCTATCAGTTCGCCGGCTGGACCGGGGATCGGACTTCGTCCGACAGCTCGATCACGATTACGATGAATGGGCCGACGACGGTTCGGGCTACGTGGTTATCGACCGCATCGCTCGGCGGACTCTCCGCCCCCGGCTGGGGCCTCCTCGGCCTGGTCGTCGCGGCCGCCCTCGCCGTTGTCATCTTCCTGCGGCAGCGCCGTGTACGAAGGCCTTGAGGTGCAGCACTCATCGCTCCCGCCGGGCTTCCGTGGTCTTTCGATACCGCCCGTACGTGGATAGCATGAGGACGCCTCCAAGGAAAAAGGCGCCCGCGGAACACACGAGCCGCCACGATTCCAGGTTCCCCAGGAAGAGTCCGTTCGTGAGATTCGCGGTGAAATAGAAGTTGACCGACGTGACGATGATGAACAGCCCGATTGCCATCGGTGCCCACACGCCGAGGATCGACCGGACCCGATTGATGTTCATCGGCTCATCAAGCGGATGATCGCTTCCGCGGGCTCGCCGCCACACTCTTCGAGGGCCTTGCGCGCCTCCGCTTCGGAGACGCCGGCTTTCTCCGCGACGAGCTGGACGTCCTCTTCCGGGATCGCTGGCCCCTGACCCGCCTCTGGTTTCTTTGCGTCCGCTCGATCCCGGACGATCGGCTCCCCGACGACGGTCCAGATTTTCTGACCCTGCGCGGTCATTGCGGTGACGTTCGGGTCCCGGATCACATACTCCTTGTTCGCGGTGCGGATGACCACTTCCTCGACGCCTTCGAGTTCTTCCTGCTCGATGCCCATCCGCTTCATGGCCTGGCGCATCTGCCGCGGGTTCACACGTCCGCCCGGGATCATCGCATCACATCGGAATGGATGGTCGGGACTCGGATAAAGGTTCTGCGCGTCCGACCTCTCCGTCATATGTTTAAATAGCTCAGGGTTCATCAAATTCGTAGTGCGCGTCGCCGTCGTCTTCAAGGATCGGTGTCAGCCCAAGCGCTGCCATCTCGAATGCATCGCCTTCTGCCCCCCGCAGCGGACCGGCACGGAAGTCATTTGGATTGATCCCGAGACCACGAAGGCCGCGATCAGCGAGGAGACGTGCATCTCTTGCGGAATCTGCGTCCGCAAATGTCCGTTCGACGCGATTCGTATTATCGGTCTTCCAGAAGCCTTGAAGGAAGATCTCGTGCACCAGTATGGAAAGAACGCGTTCCGTCTTTTCCGTCTCCCGGTTCCGAAGCAGGGAGAGGTCATCGGCCTTCTCGGGCCGAACGGCATCGGCAAGACTACCTGTGTCGGCCTCCTGAGCGGAGAGGTCGCGCCGAATCTCGGCCACTATCGCCGAAAGAAAGCGTATTGGGAAGAAGTGCTCGACTACTTCGCGGGAACTGAGCTCCACGACTACCTGGCGAAGATTGCGAACAAGAAACTCACCACCGCGATCAAGCCGCAGTACGTCGACAAATTGAGCAAGATCTACACGGGCCGCGTCCGGGATCTCCTGATGAAGGCCGACAAGCGAGGTCGTCTTGCCGAGCTGACGGTGTCCCTCGACCTCGCATCGTTTCTCGATCGAGACATCGCGCAGCTGTCGGGCGGCGAGCTTCAGCGCATGGCAATCGCCGCGACGATGCTCAAGGACGCCGACATCTACTTCTTCGACGAGCCATCATCTTACCTCGATATCTACCAACGGCTTCAGGTCGCGAAAGTCATCCAGTCGCTCTCGCGGGAGAAGTACGTTGTCGTCGTGGAGCACGACCTGGCCGTCCTGGATTTCCTCGCGGACACCGTCTTCCTGATGTACGGCGAGGAAGGCGCGTACGGGATCATCGCGCAGCCCCGGCCGGTTCGCACCGCGATTAACGTGTACCTCGGCGGCTATCTGAAGGAAGAGAACATCCGCTTCCGGGATCGCGAGATTCGCTTCGACACCCGCCCGCCACGGGCGGACTGGAAAGGGGAGACACTCGTCACGTTCGGCGAACTCACGAAGCGGTTCGACGACTTCGAGCTCACGGTCCATCCGGGGCGACTCCGGAAAGGCGAAGTCGTTGGCGTCGTCGGACCGAACGCCACCGGCAAGACGACGTTCGTGAAGATGCTCGCGGGCCAGGAGACGCCAACGTCGGGTGCCGTGGAAGGGCGATGGCAGGTCTCGTACAAGCCGCAGTACCTCGAGGCCGTGTACGAAGGCACGGTCGGCGACTTGCTCCGCAACACGGTCGGAAAGAAAGCCGACACCGGTTACTTCGAGACGGAAATCCTCGAGCCGCTCAAGGTGAAGGGCCTGCTCGAGCGGGATGTCTCGACGTTGTCGGGCGGCGAGTTGCAGCGTGTCGCGATCGCCCTCTGCCTCGGCCGCGATGCCGACATCTACCTGATCGACGAGCCGTCCGCGTATCTCGATTCGAACCAGCGGATGGAGGCGGCGCGGACGATCCGACGCGTCATGGAGAAGGAGGCCCGCACCGGCCTCATCGTGGACCACGATGTGTACTTCCTCGACATGGTCTCGGACAGCCTCATGGTCTTCTCCGGGGATCCGGGCCGCACCGGCGTCGGCGAAGGTCCATTCCCGATGCGAGACGGGATGAACCGGTTCCTGAAGATGGTCGGCATCACATTCCGCCGGGATGCGGACACGAATCGCCCGCGGATTAACAAGCTCGACTCCCGCCTGGATCGAGAACAGAAGTCCGCCGGCGAATATTACTACGCGATCGAGGACGCTGTGCACGCGTCGTGATGCCTTCTACGACGAACCCCCGATCAATCGGCCTTGTCCGTCGGAGATGGCCTCCCCGTCGTCGACAATCGTCTCTCCCCGGAGGTAGACGGTCCCGGGGAAGCAGCCCTCCATTCCCTCGAAAGGTGTCCACCCGCATTTGTACCGCACCCGTTTCGCGGTGACGGCCTCGATGTTCCGCGGATCCACGACGACGAGGTCCCCATCTCGGCCCACTTCGATTGTCCCCTTCGCAATCCCCAGGATTTCGGCGGGTCGCGTCGCCACCGCCGAGACGAGTCGGGGGAGGTCCAGCTCACCCGCCCGAATCCGGCGCATGAGAAGGGGGAACGCGGTCCCGACCCCGGGTAGACCCGCGGGTGCTTCCTCGAAAGGCAAGCTCTTTTCTTCAACGGTGTGGGGGGCATGGTCGCTCGCGACCGCGTCAATACGACCGCTGCGGAAGGCGTCCCAGAGCTCGTCGCGATCCCTTGGCGATCGGAGCGGGGGATTCACTTTCCCCTGGGCACCGATCGGTCTCAACCAGTCGAGGAACAGGTGGTGGGGCGTCACCTCACACGTCGCGCCCGCCGGCACCGCGTCGAGGGCCCCGACACACGTGACATGGGCCACGTGCACCTTGGCCCTACCACGGATGCGCGCAACGGTCCCGACCGCGGTTTCTTCGGCGACCTTCGGTCGCGCCTCGGCATGGCCTTTGAGGTCCCTCCCTTCTACTTTTGTGAATTTTCCCGGATCCTCTGCGTGGACAACGACGAGTTTCCGCTGCGTTTCTGAAGCTCGAAGAATCTCCTCCATGTGCCCCACGGTCACCTCGAGATTCCCCGTGGACTCCGCCATGAAGACTTTGAACGCGACTGCATTCGCGAGTCGAGGGACCGCGGCCCCCGATTGGGGTGCCGCGTACAGCACATAGTCCACCGATGCCCGTCCCCGGAGGGCGGCGGCCTTCTCATCAAGGGCCATGGCCGTCGTCACCGCCGGGACCGTGTTTGGCATGTCCGCGACCGTCGTCACCCCGCCGATGGCCGCGGAACGGGTCCCGCTCGGGAAGTCTTCTTTGTGTCGGAGCCCAGGATCCCTCATGTGGACATGGAGGTCGACGCACCCCGGGAGGATCAGCGAGTCGCCATGGTCGATCTCGTCGTCGCTTCGGAGGACTTTCTTGATCGCGGCGATCTGGCCGGTCTCGTCAATCCCGATGCTCAAGGGCTCGAGCCGACCGCGGAAGAACACGCGGCCGCTAATGACCCGCACGCGCCGCCTCCAAGGTCCGGCGCACGACGGGACCGCGGGGCTGGATCTCCGCGAAGACCTCGGCTTGGAACTTGTAGACCCGTGTCGCCGGGTCGAGCCACGCGTCGGCCAACAGGCCCGCTTTCATGCAAGCCTCGGACAAGAATTCGGCCGCATCCCAACCGTGCTCGACCGCGACCTGGGGGAGCAGGAGGCCGCGGTACGGTCCCTGCGCGACGCTCAATCCGTCCACCCCGGGGGTGACGTGCTTCGCGAGGTCCTTCGACTTCTTCACCTCGATGAGCTGGGGCGGGGTCAAGATGCTGACCTCCACCGTGACGCGGTCGAGCTCCTCCGCGGCCAATCGCGGGAATCGCGGGTCTTCTGCGGCGCCCTCGGCCCCTTTCTCGATCGACTTGACGAGGGGGAAGAACGGCTGCGGGTAGCCGATGCAACCTCGCAACAAGCCGTTCGGATGCTGGTTGAGCGTGACGAAGGCGCCGGACTTCTCCTCGAACGTCTTGGGGATCTCGAGGGTGCGTTTGGCGCGTTTTACCACGTAGGCCTCGAGGGCCTCGCGCGCAATGCGGACGGCGAGTTCGCCCTCCCGGTCCGCGTACGACATCCGCCTCGACAACAAGGCGCGTGCCTTAACATTGTCGCCCCGGTTCTCCGATTGCTCCAAGGAGCGTCGGCTCTTCGCATCCGATTCGATTATGCGATGTGCGATTGGACTCGCAAGCTTTATCGGCCCCGACCTCTCATTAACCGCCGCAGATCATGCGCGCGCGTGTCCCGGTCGTCGAAATCATGACCCAATCTCCGGTGACGATCCAGGCCGGCGCGACCGCGAAAGACGCCGCGGGCCTCATGCGAACCAAGGACATCGGGAGCTTGGTCGTGGTCGAGACCGGCAAGCCAATGGGCATCGTCACCGAACGGGACATCGTGACGAAAGTGGCCGCCTCGGACAAACAACCAAGCCGCGTCCTCGTGCGGGACATCATGACGTCGCCGGTCGTCGTGGTCCATCCGCACGAAGAGGTCGCAGAAGCCGCGAAGCTCATGTCGCAGCGCAAGATCCGGAGGCTCCCCGTCGTTCAGGAAGGGAAGCTCGTCGGGATGATCACGGAGAACGACATCATCCGAATCTGGCCACAGCTGATCGAGGTCACGCGGGAGTACGCGCGGACCGGACTCGAATCCCAGTTCGCGGGAGGCATCGAGGGCCATTGCGAGGCGTGCGGAGTGTATTCCACGAACCTCATGTGGGATCGCAACCTGCTCGTCTGCCCGGAGTGTCGTGGCGGCTAAGGCTTGCCGATCGGCGGGATTCACGGATAACCGCCGCGGAACCTTTATAGGCCGTTCCCAGGTTCGGCCGGCCATTGGCCCGTTTCGTCAAGGTTTCTCAACAGGAACTCGATTCCGTCCGCAAGCTGTACGAAAGCGTCATGTCGTATGCCTGTCACGGCCTCTTCTTCCGGGAAGGAATGGTCCTGGCGGAAGAGGTCACGAAGAACCTGGCCCTCGGCGAAGACCCGCTCGAGTTCGGCAAGAAAGTGATCCTCGAGCGAGGCTGGGCGGAGGAGGTTTTCTTCACCGACTCGGGGGCGAGAGTGCGCGGCTCGATCGAGGCGACGCCCGGAGGCGACGTCGAGACGTGCCACCGCCTTCGCGGGATTCTCTCGAAGCTGCTTGAGGCGAAGACGAGGCATCGTGTGCGCTTGGCGGAAGTGGAGTGCGTGAGCACCGGCGGTCGCGAATGCGTCTTCGAACGGGAGGGCGGCGCATGACGGCGTTGATCGAAATGGTTCGCGCCCTCCGCGACGTGACGAAGGCGGAGGCCGTTGCCGTCGTCAATCGGGATGGTGGCATCGTGGCCGCCGATCTTCCACGGACCGTTTCGCAGGAGACGTTCTCGATCATGTGCGCGGCGATCCTCGGGGCCGGCATGACGGCCGCCACGGAGCTGGGCCACGCCGCGCCACACCGCGTCCTCCTCGAGTCCAACGACGTGACCGTCGTCATCCAGGAAATCGGACGCCGCGCGATGGTGGTGCTCGTCGTACCGCCCGAGCGCGTGGTCTCCGATCTCGATTCGGCGATTTCGAGATTCGCGCAGGCGGCTGCGAAGGACGTGGACTGAGCGATCCGGGAAGCCTTAATGAGTGCCGCGGTCCTTCGCGCCCGCGGGCCCGTGGTCTAGTGGTTATGATGCGACTCTTACAAAGTCGAGGTCGTCGGTTCAATTCCGGCCGGGCCCATCGGTTTCCCGTCAGTGCCTGATCCACAGCCGCTGTCTTACGACGAACTTGAGTGTGCGAAACCCGAGTGGTGCACCTACCGCCGAGACGATTGTGGACAGAGTCGCTCCCAGTCCGAGCGCGGCGGTCGGCGGCAGAAATCGGACGAAGTACCATGCCGAGCCCATGAGGCCTCCGAGCCATACGATCAGAAGCATGAACAAGAGAGGCCGGACGAGGAGCATCGCCATCAGGACCAGAGCGAGGATGCCGCCCGCGTACAGGAGGATTTCTGGTGGCGCTGCCATCGCGGTCGAAATCCATAGCAGGAAGGGAATCTCGAGCGCCGCGATTAGAAGGAAACCCACCCGCCACTTCCACCGCATCGCGCCTCCCACCTCACTGCCGATAGTCCTCCGGCCGAAAGCCCAGGTCGACCTTGATGTCTCGCAATCGTCCAAGGTTCGTCCCATCGAGGAGGTGCACGGATGCGTCTTCGACCCGAACGAGGTCCTCGTCGAAGAGGGGCCCGATGAATCGCGCCCGGACATCGTTCACGGGCATGCCACCGCAGAGTTCGTTGAACGAGGGCACGACGATCGCCTCTTTCGGGAGCCGAGGGTATCGTTTGTGCTTTCGGAGGAATGGCACCCGCATCCAGCACGGGACAATCTGTCGAGACCCCATCGCATCGCGAAACGCCGCCGCAGGATGGTTGTGCCCCATGACGAGGACGGATCCTTCCATGACCTTCTTGTAGGGCCAGGCGTGGCCGTGACAGAACCCGACGTCCCCGATTCGGAAACCGTACGCGGGCTTGAAGCGCACGGTGCGAGGGACGATGTTCTTCAGCATGCCGTCGTGGTTCCCCTGGGCGATGTACATTTCCCGGAACGTCGGTGCAAGATCGCGAAAGAACACGTAGACGTCGCGCCGCTCCCGAGAGGCCATCTTCGGCACGAGATGCTTCACGTCGCCGAGGATGACGAGTCGGCTCGCGCCTCGGCGATCGGCCAGGTCGATGAGCTTTCGCCCCATCACCTCGGCACGGCTCGGGACCCGGATCCCTTTCTCGTGCAGTTCTTCCTCGATTCCGATGTGCAGGTCCGCCACGACGAGGATGTCGTCCGCCATGAGCGCGGGCTCGTCGGGGACGGGCTCCAGATCCACGGCGGCTCCAAGGGCGGGTCTGCTTAATGGTTGTGCCGAGTCGGAAATTCCGCTCGGCCGACGGGCTCAGAGAAACTCCGAGAGGACCCGGCCCAGGTTATCGGCGACCTCGACCGACGTCAATCCGTAGCTCTTGACCTTGAAGGCGAGATCGCCGGCGTACCCGTTCGTGAAGGCGGCCAGGCGGGCGGCATCGAACGCGGACATCCCCTTCGACATGAACCCCGCCACGACGCCGCACAGGACGTCGCCGGTCCCGCCGACGGTCATCCCTGGATTCCCGGTGTAGTTGAACTTGACCCGCACGCCGTCGGTCACGATGTCCACGTGGCCCTTGAGCAGGATCGTGGCGCCGAACGCCTTCGCCGCCTCGCGGACGAACTCGGCCCGTTCCTCGGGGACATCCGGAAGGGCCTTGCCCGTCAACGTCTGGAATTCCCGGGAGTGCGGCGTGATGACCGCGCGTTTCCCGGCGAGACACTTCGGATCCGCAGCGACCGCGCGGATCGCGTCCGCGTCCACGACGAGCGGCAGCGAGACGCTCCGCACGATTTCCTTCACGGCGTCGAGGGTTCCCTGGGCATCGCCGAGTCCGGGACCGATCGCGACCGCATCGACGCGCGAAGCCAAGTCGACGATCTGTCGCATATCCTCCCGAAGGAGACGGTGGCCGACGAGCGGATGCACGATGAACATGGGCGAATACGATGCGACGACCGAAGCCGCCGAGGCCGGCGTCGCGACGTGGATGAGATCTGCGCCGACGCCCAGGGCGCCATATCCGACGAGCGCGGGAGCGCCCGTGTACGGTCCGCCCGCGATCACGAGGACGCGTCCGTTCTGACCCTTGTGGCTCGTCGCCTTCGGCACGGGGTAGAGGGTGAACTCGCCGGGCCCGATCATCGCGGCGATCTTCGCGGGGATCCCGATGTCCGCCACGCGGATTCGTCCCGAGTTCTCGGACGTCATCCCTTCCTTCACATCATGGAGTGTGACCGTGACAGTCGATCGGACGGCCAGGTCCGTCCCGAAACCGCTCGGGACGTCCACGCTGAGGATCGGTTTCCCGGAGGCGTTCATCTGGCGGATGAGCGCCGCGTACGGCTCGCGGAGAGGGCCATCCACCCCGATCCCGAGGAGGGCGTCGATCAACAGGTCTGCGGCCGCGATCGCTTCCTCGCTCTTGTCGAGTCCCGCCAGGATCTGCACGTCCCTCAGTCGCTCGAAGTTCGTCGCGGCCTCCGGGGTGGCAAACTGGTCCGGCGAGCGCGCGAGGAGGACCGTGACGCGCACATCCTTCGCGAGATGGCGAGCCGCGACGAGGCCATCTCCGCCGTTGTTCCCGGTGCCGCAGAGGACGAGGACGTTCTTTCCGGCCGCGCCGAACTCGGACCGCGCGACATCGGCGACGGCCTTCCCGGCGTTCTCCATCAGCTCCAAGATCGAGACGCCGAAGTATTGGGCGTTCCGATCGAGGACGCGCATCTCCGCCGGAGAAATCATCGCGCGCGCATCCGGCCGACGCTAGTTAAACGTTGCCCGCGGGGTTAAGAACAATCGGACATTTCGGGGCGCGATGGACGTCGCGCCATTGCGGGCCTACACCTGGGCCCTCCTGCTGGGCCTCTTCGTCCCGGTGAGCTGGATCCTCGACTTGATCCTCGGGCCCGGCGTCATCGTCTTCGCGGCCGCGGGTCTCGCCATCGTCCCGCTCGCGTGGTTCCTCGGGCTCGCCACGGAGGAACTCGGCAAACAGGCGGGCCCCGGCGTCGGCGGTCTGCTCAACGCGACGTTCGGGAACGCGACGGAGCTCATCATCGCCATCTTTGCGCTGTCGCGCGGCCTCACGGAGGTGGTGAAGGCATCCCTCACCGGCTCGATTGTCGGGAATCTTCTGTTGGTCCT
>Ga0209161_10000009_pt1 | contig 144411 bp, 134 predicted proteins | sample GraSoiAngelo_155_FD_186169 | JGI IMG/M metagenome (GOLD analysis project Ga0209161, IMG submission 186169) | Grasslands soil microbial communities from the Angelo Coastal Reserve, California, USA - 14_1009_13_30cm (SPAdes) (version 2) | ecosystem: Environmental > Terrestrial > Soil >... | reverse complement strand
CGCGTACTCGACTTCGGTCGGGATCCGGGCCAGCTCTTCCATCATGTATTCCCCGATCAACCCCGAATGCCACGACGTGCCGCAGGCGGTGATGACGATGCGCTGCACTTTGAGCAGCTCCTCGTCGTTGATGTTCAATCCGCCGAACCGGACGGTCCCCTCTTCTTCCAGCAGGCGCCCGCGCATCGTGTTGCGGATGCTCTCGGGCTGCTCCACGATCTCCTTGAGCATGAAGTGGGCGTAGCCGCCGCGCTCGATCGTGGCGAGATCCCACTCCACCTGCATGATCTCTTTTTCCTTCTCCGCGGCCGCGAGATCCGTGATCCGATAGTCGGCTGGTTTGACTTCCGCGATGTCGCCATCGTCCAGGTACACCACCGACCGCGTGTGCGCGAGCACGGCCGACGCGTCGGACGCGACGAAGTTTTCGCCGTTGCCGATGGCGACCAGCAACGGGGAGCCGCGGCGCGCGGCGACGATCGTATCGGGCTCGCGGCTGGAGACCACCGCGATACCGTACGTCCCCTCCACCTGGCGCAGCGCTGCGGCGGTGGCGTCCACCAGGCGCGCGCCTTTGGTGTGTGTCTCTTCGATGAGATGCGACAGGACTTCGGTGTCGGTCTGCGACCGGAACACATGCCCGCGCTTGCTGAGTGCCTGGCGCAGCGCGCCGGCGTTCTCGATGATGCCGTTGTGCACGAGCGCGATGGTGCCGCCGCAGTCCGCGTGCGGATGCGCGTTGACGGTGTTGGGCACACCATGCGTCGCCCAGCGGGTGTGCGCGAGAGCGGTGGTGCCTTCCGGGAGCTGGGTGCCGAGCTCCCGCTCCAGCACGGCGATCTTCCCGGGCGCGCGAAAGATCTGGAGCTCCCCGTCCCCGTTGACGACGGCGAGGCCGGCCGAGTCATAGCCGCGATACTCGAGGCGCTTGAGACCCTCGAGCACGACAGGCGCCGCGGGTCGCTTCCCGGTGTACCCTACGATGCCGCACATAACCGCCGCCCTTCTGCGATCAGCCGTTCCGCGTCGGCGCCGGTTGGCGCTTCCGCAATCAGTCGAATGATGGGCTCCGTACCCGAGGGCCGCACGTGCAGCCAGCGATCTGGCCACGCGAGACGCAGTCCATCCTGTAGATCAGCGCTCGCCTCCGGAAACCGGGCACGCAGCGCCGCATAGACCCCACCCATTCGTTCCGCATTCCGAATTCCGCGTTCCACTTTTGCCTTTACGATCGTGTACCGCGGTGCTCGTGCCACCACGTCGCTCACCGTGACGCGCTCCCGCGCGAGCAGCGACAGCACGAGCACGGCGGCGACCGGCGCGTCGCGTCCCACGTGCAAGGCGGGATACATCACGCCGCCGTTGCCTTCGCCACCGATCACCGCTTTCAGCTCGATGATCTTGCGCGCGACGTACGCCTCACCGACTGGCGCGCGAACGACCGTCGCACCGAACTGCTTCGCCGCATCCTCGACCACCAAACTCGTCGACAGATTGCAGACGACGCTCCTACCCTTCCCCCATCCCCCGTCCCGCTTCCCCAAGACCGCTCTAATGGCAAACGCGAGCGTGTAATCTTCACCGATCGGATTGCCGCGTTCATCGACGACCGCCAATCGATCGACGTCCGGATCAACGGCGATTCCGATATCGGCTTTTTTCCGTCGCACCAGCGCGCCCAGGGCTTTCAGATTCTCGGGCACCGGCTCCGGCGGCCGCGGAAACAGGCCGTCGGTCTCCAGGTTGATCGCCGCCACCCGACACCCGAGCCGCTCGAGCAGCTCCGGCATCACCGCCCCGCCCGCACCGCGCACGGTATCGAGCGCCACGCGGAACCGGCGGCGCCGGATCGCCCGGACGTCGACTCCCCGCAACACGAGTACGGCGGCGAGATGGCGGTCAATCGCCTCCGAATCCGCCTCGATCCCACCTATCGCCTTGAAGCCGGCTCGTGGCAGGGAGTCCGCGGCAGCCAGGTCGCGTACCCGCGTGCCCGCGGCGGTGTCGAGAAAGATGCCATCGGGACCGACGAACTTCAGCGCGTTCCATTCGATGGGATTGTGGCTGGCCGTGAGGATGATGCCGCCGGCTGCCCGATGGTGCTCCACCGCGAGTTGTACCGTAGGTGTGGCAACCAAGCCCACATCGATGACATCGCAGCCAACCGACTGCAGACCGGCCGTCGCCGCGCGCGCGAACATCGGACCCGAGGTCCGCGCATCCCTCCCCACAACGACGCGCGATCCACGCTTCCCTCTTCCCCCGTCCCCTCCCCCCCTCCCCGCTCTCGCCCACGTCCCGAACGCCGCCGCCCAGCGGGCGACGACTTCGGGGGTGAGATCGGTGCCGACGAGACCTCGAACCCCCGACACACTCACCATCAGCGTGTCGGACATGGCCTACGCGCGACGCGCTTCCATCGCCCGCGTGGGCAGGCGGAGCGGCTGCAGCTGGGGCGTGGGAATGGGTAGTGTGGTCCCTTCCGCGAACGCCCGCAGGAAGGCCTTGACGATCTCGGGATCGAATTGCACGCCTTTCCCTTCCTCCAGCTCCCGCATCGCATGTTGGACCGAGAGAGAAGGACGGTAGGGGCGCACGCTCGTCATCGCGTCGAACGCGTCCGCCACACTGACGAGGCGCGCCTCGAACGGGATCTGGTCGCCCTTTAACTGGTCGGGGGAGCCGGTGCCGTCGAGCCGCTCGTGATGGGAGCGGACGATGGACAGGGCGCCAGGCGCATCCTTCATCAGGGGTCCCAGAATGCGCGCGCCGATCACCGTGTGTTCCATGATGTGGCGGTACTCGGCATCCGACAGCTTGCCGGCCTTGTGCAGGACGCTTTCGCTGACACCGATCTTGCCCACGTCGTGCAGCTCCGCGCCCAGCGCGATCGTATCGACCAGGTCGGCATCGAGTTTGAGGGCACGCGCGATCTCGACGGAGTAATTCGCGACGCGCATCGAGTGACCGCGCGTGTACGCGTCCTTTGCTTCGAGCGCGAAGACGAGGGCGTGCACCCCTTCGAGAAACAGCTCCTCGATGCGCCGGGCCTGCGCCTCGACGCGCTCCTCCAGGCTTTGCTGGTAGGTGCGGTTTTCGATGATGAGACGCCGCTTGTCGAGCGCCTGTGAGACGCGGGCCCGCACCTCGTCCAGATGAAACGGCTTCGCGACATAGTCGAGCGCGCCCATTTGGAGGCACGCGACGGCGCTCTCCACTTCCGCCACCGCCGTGACGACGATGACGGCCGTCTCGGGCCAGCGCGCGATGATTTCGCGGAGCAACGTGACGCCGTCCATTTCCGGCATCCGGAGGTCGGAAATGACGAGCGGGACGGGTCCCTTCTCGAGCTCGGCGAGGGCCTCGACGCCGGAACCCGCCTCCGCGCACGTGAACCCTTCGCCCTCGAGCAGGCGCGCGAGCACGCGGCGCAGCCGCGGCTCGTCATCCACGACGAGACATCGCATTCCAGCGAACGGTGGCATGGCCCCGCCAAAGTATAGGTCGCTTGCCCCCAAGGAAAGCCGCCCTTACGTTCCGGCCATGACGCGAGTCGCCGATCAGGACCTATCGCGCCGCTTTGCGACACGCGCAGTGCATGCCGGCTACGTAGGCGATCCCCTCAGCGGGGCTGTCATGGGCCCCATCTATCAGACGTCGACCTACATCCAGGAAGCGCTGGGGCACAACAAGGGCTACGAGTACGCCCGCACGCGCAATCCCACGCGCGAGGCGCTCGAGCGCAATGTCGCGGCCCTGGAAGGCGCGCTCCACGGATTCGCTTTCGGGTCGGGACTGGCGGCGCTGGACGCGGTGATGAAACTGCTCTCGGCCGGTGATCACGTCGTGAGCGGCGAAAATGTGTACGGCGGCTCGCACCGGCAGATGACGCACATCTGGTCGCGCATGGGCATCGCGTTCACGTTCGTGGACGGCGGTGATACGCGAGCGGTCGCCGCGGCCGTGACCCCGAATACCAAGCTGGTCTACGCGGAGACACCGACCAACCCGATGATGCGACTGTGCGATCTCGCAGCGACCGGCGAGATCGCGCGCAAAGCCAAAGCGCTGTTCGCCGTCGACAACACCTTCGCCACCCCCTTCTTCCAGCAGCCCCTGCAGTTCGGCGCCGACATCGTCCTGCACTCGACCACCAAGTACCTCAACGGCCACTCCGACATGGTCGGCGGCATGCTGGTGACGACCCGGGACGACGTCGCCGAGCGGCTTGGCTTCATTCAGAATTCGTCGGGCGCCGTGCCGGGTCCGTTCGACTGCTGGCTCGCGCTGCGCGGCACCAAGACGCTGGCACTGCGCATGCGCCAGCACGACGCCAACGCCCGCCGCATCGCGGAATGGCTGGAGAAGCACCCCAGAGTCCAGCGCGTCTACTATCCGGGACTGCGGTCGCATCCGCAGCACGACCTGGCGACGCGTCAGATGAAGGGCTTCGGCGGGATGATCAGCATCGAGCTGGGCGATACGGCCGTTGCCCGGCGCTTCGTCGGGCGGACCAAGATCTTTGCGCTCGCGGAATCGCTCGGCGGCGTGGAAAGCCTGATCGGCCATCCGGCCTCGATGACCCATGCGAGCGTGCCGGCCGACATGCGGCGCCGCATGGGGCTCACCGACAGCCTGGTGCGGTTGTCGGTCGGGATCGAGGACGTGGAGGACCTCATCGCGGATCTGGATCAGGCGCTGGGGGATGACTGACGATGTGTGTGTAGGGGCGCAGCATGCTGCGCCCCTACCGAAACACCCGCATATCGTGCGCGTATGTGTGGGAATCTCACTGCTGGAGACATAAATGACTGACGCCACATTGCCCGCGGCTCGTCCGCGCAAAATACTCACCCAGATCGCTCCCGTGTCGTGGGAGCATCCGGCGGATCGCGCCGCGCTGCAGACGCTGCGGTCCGTTCCGGGGTTCGATGAAGTCGTCAAGAAAATCGTCGGATTCTTCGGCGAGCGCGGCATCCGCCTCTTGTTCCAGGCCAATGCCGTGCGCGTCGGGCCCAATCAGTTCCCCAAGATGAACGCGCTCTATACGGATGTCTTGACCACGATGGACTGGCCGGATCGGCCGGAGCTGTTCGTGTCGCAGACACCCTTCGTCAACGCCGGCGCGTTCGGGGTCGAGCGGCCCTTCATCGTCATCAATTCCGGGGCGCTCAAGCTGCTCGACGACGACGAGATGCGCACGCTGCTCGGCCACGAGCTCGGCCACATCATGAGCGGTCACGCGTTGTACCACACGATCCTCGTCATCATCCTGTTCGTCAGCGCCAACGTGCTGCCGTTCCTGGCCGGCCTGTTCCTCGCGCCGATTCGCTTCGCGCTGCTCGAATGGTTCCGCAAGAGCGAGCTGTCGTCCGACCGCGCGGGGTTGATCGCGACGCAGGATCCGCCGGCGTCGATGCGCATGTTCTTGAAAATGGCCGGCGGCGGCGACATGAAGCAGATGGATCTGGACGCGTTCCTCGCGCAGGCCAAGGAGTACGAGGACACGGGCGGCGCCGTCGATCGCATCTTCAAGATCCTGAATACGCTCGATCAGACGCACCCCTTCAACACGCTCCGTGCGGCCGAGCTGCAGCGGTGGGTCGAAGCGGGCGCGTATGACCGAATCCTGAACGGCGAGTACACGCGCCGCGGCCCCGACGCCGAGAAACGCCCGATCGAGAACGACATCGACGAGGCGCGCGACCATTATATGAAGGAAGCGAAAGCAGTCGTGAACGACGTGGTGGATACCGCCAAGCGGGCGGCCCAGGCCTTCACGGACGCGTTCAAGAAGAGGTGAGAGTACTGGTCGTCGGAGGCGGCGGCCGCGAGCATGCCCTCTGCTGGGCACTGCACCGCGATGCCGCCGCCTCTGTTGCTGATCTAACGTTGTTCGCCGCACCCGGCAATCCCGGCACCGCGTCCCTCGCCACCAACCTTCCCATCCCCGCCACCGCCGTCGACGACCTCGTTGCCGCCGTCCGCGACCGGGATATCGACGTCACGATCATCGGGCCGGAAGCCCCGCTCGCCGCCGGGCTGGCTGACGGGCTGCGGGACGACGGCCGGGCCGTGTTCGGGCCAACGGCGGCGGCGGCGCGGCTCGAGTCGTCGAAGGCGTACGCCAAGGAGGTCATGCATCGCGCCGGCGTACCCACCGCCAAGAGTGCGGCGTTCGTCGGTATCGGGCCCGCGCTCGAGTACATCGGCAATCATCCGGAGCCGCTCGTCGTGAAGGCCTCGGGACTGGCGGCTGGGAAAGGGGCCGTCGTGTGCCAAAGTCGCATCGACGCGGCCAAGGTCGTCCGCGCGATGCTGGACGGGTCGCTGGGAGAGGCGGGCAAAGAGGTGCTGGTCGAGGAGTTCCTCGAAGGCGAGGAGCTGTCGGTCCTCGCGTTGACCGATGGCGAGCGCGTGCTGATTCTGCCGCCTGCGCAGGATCACAAGCGACTCGGCGAAGGCGACACCGGTCCGAACACCGGTGGCATGGGCGCATACTGTCCGGTCAGCCTTGCGACGGATGCGCTGGTCGCGCGCGTGCGCACGGAAATCTTCGAGCCCGTGCTGCGCGAGGTGGCGGCGCAGGGCTCGCCCTATGAAGGAGTACTGTACGCCGGACTGATGATCTTGCCCGACGGAACGCCGTCCGTGCTGGAGTTCAACGCACGATTCGGCGATCCCGAGACGCAGGCGCTGTTGCCCGCGCTGTTACCCGGATTTTCCGAACACATCGTGGCAATCGCGCAGCGCCGCTGGGACCCGCTCCCGACTCAGCAGGTCCTCGCCGTCGACCAGGCTGCGGTCACCACCGTACTGGCCGCGCGCGGCTACCCCGACAACCCAGAGAAGGGCGTCGCCATCAGGCTCCCGGACGTCAAAGAGCTGGGCGAGGATGTGATCGTCTTTCACGCCGGCACATTCCGCGACAATGAGGGGCGGCTGCGCACCAATGGGGGGCGCGTCTTGAGCGTCACCGGTCTCGGCGCGACGGTGGCGATCGCCGCGCAGGCCAGTCGTGCCGGCGCCGAGCGGATTGCGTTCGAAGGCAAGACCTGGCGGCGCGACATCGCCTGGCGCGAGATCCAGCGTGCCGGAGCTGCCTGAAGTCGAGACGATCGTCCGCGAAATCGCCCCTCGCCTCGAGGGGTGTCGCATCGCCCGAGTCGAGCTCAAGAAAACCGACGTGCTGCGCCAGGTCTCCAAACCCCGCCTGATCAAGACGCTGCGTGGCAACACCATCGAGCAGGTGTCTCGCCGCGCCAAGCACGCCGTGTTCCGCTTCTCGAGTGGCCACCGCATGATCATTCAGCCGCGCATGACCGGCTCGTTGCTCGTCTACGAGCGGCGCCTGACACCGGCCGAATTGAAGTACGCGGTCCTGATCTGCACTCTCACCGACGGACGCAAGTTCGTGTATCGCGACGTACGACGTCTGGGCACGATCTGGCTGCTGGATGAAAGAGGCTGGATCGCCTACACGGGCCGGATCGGCCCTGAGCCGCTGGAAGAGACGTTCACGCCGTTCGTGTTCGCTGACCGGCTACGGGGAACGCGAACGGCGGTCAAGAAAGCCATCATGGATCAGCGGCGCCTCGCGGGCGTGGGAAACATCTACGCCAATGAAGCGCTGTTCGACGCGCGGCTCAATCCAGCGACGCCTACCAACAAGTTGTCGCTCGAAGAATTCGCGCGGCTGCACGCCGCGATTGTAGACGTTTTGCAGCGAGCGCTCGCATCGTCGGGGACGACGTTACGAGACTATCGAACCGGCACCGGCGAGCGGGGCAAGTTTCAGTTCAAGCTGCGAGTGTATGGCCGCGGCGGTGAGAAGTGCGTGAACTGTGGAAAGAAGCTCGTGGAGACTCACACGATCGACTTGCGAACGACGACGTTTTGTCCGAAATGCCAACGGTAGGTGGAATGTGGACGGTAGGTAGGTAGGGGCGCAGCATGCTGCGCCCCTACAAACACCCTCCAACCTTCCAACCGTCCTCAGTCCACAAACGCCCACAGCAATTCCCGGCTCTGCCGGTCCAGCTTCTCCGGCGCCGCCAGGTGATACAGATCCCCAGCGAGATCGCGGATCAATAGACCACCGTGCGGCAGCGTGCGCGGCCAATCATCGAGCCGCGTCTGGAACGTTCGCGGACCCTGACGGGTCTCGACGCGCCAGTGCCGGATCTCGACCTCTTCCTCGATCTCCAGCACACGCGTCACCTCGAACACGAACCCCGCTACCGCGAGCGCCATTTCCAGCGCGGCGCGGGAGCGCGGATCGAGCTCGGCGGGATCTCTGACGAGCGCGAACTCCTCTTCGTCCGCGTCCCGCAGCGAGAGATGATGTGCGGGCTCCGACCAAGGGAAGCAGCGCCGCACCGATACCGGCCGCTCCTCATCCCCTTTCGTCGCCCACAGTGAGCCGTCGGTCCGCCATTCTAGACTGAGGCCCGCCGATTTCCTGGTGGCGCCATCATCTGAGCGCCTGACTAGCGTCGATTCCATGACAAACCTCCTGGTGTCAGGTGTCTGGTGTCGGGTTTCAGAGAACTCTGGCACCTGAAACCCGGCACCTGACACCTATGCGAGTTGCACCTGTAGATCGTAAAGCCGTCGATACGTTCCTGCGGGCCGCGCCAGCAGCTCCGCATGCGTACCGTGCTCGACCAACCGGCCGTCCTCGATCACGAACAGCCGCGACGCCTTGCGGAGCGTCGACAGGCGGTGCGCGATCGCGAACACGGTCCGCCCCGCCACCAGCCGCTCGAGCGCCTGCTGGATCTCACGCTCGGTTTCGGTATCCACGCTGCTGGTCGCCTCGTCCAGAATGAGGATGCGAGGGTCGTGCAGGATCGCCCGCGCGATCGACACGCGCTGGCGCTCGCCGCCCGAGAGCGTGTGCCCCCGCTCGCCCACCACCGTGTCGTAGCCGTGCTGCAGCTTGGTGATGAAGTCGTGGGCGTTCGCCGCCTGAGCCGCCGCAACCACCTGACTCAGCGACGCTTCCGGCAGGCCGTAGCGGATGTTCTCCACCACCGTCCCATGGAACAGGTACGGATCCTGGAGCACCATGCCGATCTGCCGCCGGTAGTGGCCCGTATCGAGGCGCCGGATATCGACGCCATCGATCCGAATCGTGCCCCCCGTCACGTCGTAGAACCGCGCGATCAGGTTCACGATTGTGGTCTTGCCGCCACCAGACGGTCCGACGAGCCCGACCAACTCGCCCGGCGCCACGTCGAAGCTCACGCCGCGCAGCACCTGCCGGACGCCGTCATAGCCGAACGTCACGTGGTCGAACGTCACGCGCCCGTGTACCGGCTCGAGCCGCACCGGCTCCACCACATCGCGGATCTCGGGTTCGGTATCGAGCACCTCGAACACACGGTGCGCCGACGTCGTCGCCCGGTTGATCGTGCGCGCCATCTGCCCGATCACCTCGATCGGTGCGCTGAACATCGTCGTGTAGAGCAGGAACGAAACGAACGTTCCCACCGGCAGCTGCGCGCCATGCCCGAGTAGCCGGGGCACGGCGAACGCCCACACCGCGACGGTCATCGCGTGAACACCGAGCATCAGCAGCGGCCAGAACTTCGTCCACGATCGGTGAATGCGGTTGAACTCCGCCGTCACGTCCTCATTGCGCTCGCCAAAGCGTTCGATCTCCCGCTGCTCCTGATTGAACGCCTTGACGACCCGAATGCCGGGAATCGTGTCCGACAGCACGTCCGTCACGCGCGACCACTTGCGCCACGCCCGGATGAACAGCCGCGTGATGTCCTCGCTGTGCCGGTAGATCAGCCAGCAGAACAACGGCACCGGCAGGGTCATCACTAAGCCGAGTCTCCAGTCGAGCGAAAGCAAGACTGTTCCAAGTCCCAAGAGCATCACGAGCGACAATGACACGTCCACGACGCCGAACGCCAGGAAGTCCCACAGCCGGTCGGTATCGGCGGACACGCGCGTGATCAGGCTGCCGGTGCGCTTGCGCGAGAAAAACGCCAGCGACAGCCGTTGGATGTGCTCGTACAGCTCGGCGCGCAGGTCGCGAGCCACCCATTCACCCAGGATCGACATCAGCCGTAGGCGCACGTGCACGGCGGCCTGGCGGATCAGATAGACGACCGCCATGGCCGCCACGGCGAGCGCGGCAATCGTCCCCGCGCGCGTCAGCGCCAAGGTTCCCGCCTGCGCCGGCCGCACCACGCGGTCGATCAGATAACCCGCGAGGTACGGCGGTATCAGGCTGAGCAGCGTGATCACCGTCGCGGCCGCCATGCCGAGCGTCAGCTGCCGGCGGTACGGCTTCAGGTAACCCAGCAGCCGCCGGATCACCGCGGTCTGCCGGCCGGAGACGAGCGCCTGGGCCTCGCGGATGGGACGCGCGACACTTTCCGCGTACAGGCAGTCCGCGTCGCTGTCCACGAGCTCCCGCGCATGCCCCTGGAGCTGCTCCTCGAGCACGAACCGGGTGTTCTCGAACGCCCGGCGCTGCCGGTGCGTGTAGCGCAGCAGCGCCAGCGCGGGGTCGCCCGGTGCGCCGAGGATCGTCAGGGTATTGGCCGACAGGCCGGGTGCCTCCCTGACCGCCTGGATGCGCGACCGTTCGAAGCTCCGGACTTCCCAGCCCTGGCTATCACGCTTGGCCACCGCGATGTGCCGCGGGCCGAGCGCAAGCCACGTCTCCGTGAGCCGCAGGCTTTGGTCGAGATCAGCGAGCGCGTAGAGCTGGACCGCCGCGCCCTGCCAGGCGTGCTCGATCTCCCGGCGCAGCTCCTGAGGAAGCCGCGTCGGCTGGGCGGTGTAGCGCGCGATGATGTGGTCGTCGAGATGCTGCAACGTGCTCATGTCCGTGATCCTCGAATCGTGTGTAACAGAACGGCCTCCCAGGTCCCATGAAGCACCCGGAAGGCCGGATCACGGCGCGAACTAGATCCGATCGACTTCTAGGGTGCTCCTCCACCTCCACCGGCGCCGGCGATGCCGGACGCAATACGCCCACGCGCGTCGACAATGGGCGCGAACCGGCAGAGCATGCCCGGCCCTCCCCAGATGCGGCGCAGCATCGGCGTAACGGTGGATTGACGAATCATTTCAGTCCGAGACCCTTTCGTGCGTAATTCGGGGGCTACTTCGAGCAAACTAAGACGACGTACGTGACCGGTCAAGCCGAAGATTCACGATCCCCCCCGAATCGGCCGTCCCGCAGCGAAATCGAACAGCGTGGCACCGCGCAGGCGATAGAGCGCCGTCCAGTATCCGCGCAGCCCCCGGACGTATTCGACCAGCGCCTGGTCCTTCTCGGCCTGGGCGATGTACAGGTTGTCGATCGTAATGCGGCCGATAACGTACCGATTGTACGCCACTTCGAACCGCTTGGCGGCGACGCTGTCCGCCTTCGCCACGAGCAGCGCGGTGCGGCGGGCCTGTGCGAGTGCGAGCGCGGCGAAACGAGCGTCGTGCGCAACCTGGGCGAGCGTAGCGTCCGAGAGGTTGGTGACGCGCTCGCGGTCGGCCTCGGCCGCCCGCACCCCTTCGTGATGCGCGCCCCACTGCCACAGGGGAACCTGCACCGAGAGTGAGAAGCGCCGAGCCTCGAGGAGATTCTGATAGGCGAGGGTGGCCTCCGGCGCGGTGGCATTGAATCCGTAGCTGGCCTGCACCGTGGCGCCGGCGCCGGTGCGAAGGCGCGCCTCCGCGACGCTCCGGCGGGCCTGTACGTCATCGAGCGCAACGGCCGACACCGCGGCCCGATTCTTCAGCGCTTCGGCCACCGCCCGCGCCGTGTCGGCCTCGAACTCCGGGACCTCCCCTGTCACCGCGACCTCGAGCGGCGTCCCGGCGGGGAGATCGAGCGCGAGGCGCAGGGCATCGGTCGCGCGTTCGTGCTCCAGCCGCGCCGACTCGAGGGCGGTGCGGGAGCGGAGCAAGGCCAGCTCGCTCTGCAGCAGGTCGTTCTCCCCGATCTTGCCGACGTCGAATCGTCCCGTGTTCAGGCGGTACAACGTGTCGTTCACCGCGGCATTGGTCACGGCGTTCGCGAGCGCGACGCGGGCGGCGTACACATCGAAGAACAGCGTCGTCGTTTGCAGAGCCACGTCCTCCATCGCCTCGAGGTACCCTCGTTCGTCCAGCTCGGCGCGCACCGCGTCCTCCTGACCGTCCCATGCGGCGGTGTTCGGACGGAAGATGTCCTGCCGCAATCCCACCGATACCGGCGTCGAAGACCACGATTGGTAGGCTGCCGGGCCGCTCACCCTGAGCCGAGCCAGCGATGAGGACACAAACAGGTCGCCGCCCGTAACCGGGATTTTCTGAGCGAGGGTGACCGTTACGCTGGCGTCGGTCTGCTGCTGGGGCACGAACTCGGTACTGCCGTCATCCCGGAGCACCGGAATGATCGACTTGTTGTACGACGGCACCGTTCCTCCGAGGGACAACTGCGGCAGCAGCCCCGAGCGGTACGCACGGTGGCGGTAGCGCCCCGACTCACGTGCCGCCCGCGCGGCGCGGGCCTGGTGCCCGCGCTGCTGCGCCAGCGCGATGGCTTCCGACAGCGTGATCGCCGGGGAGGAATCCGGAGGCGCCGTCTGGGCTACGAGCGTGGGTGACACGAACGCGCCCAAGGCGAGGGCCAGGATGCACACGCGGTTGTTCATGAGATCACTCGTAGCGGAGGCAGACGACTGGATCCTGTCGCGCGGCGCGGTAGGCGGGCACGATCCCGAACGCGAGGCCCACGGTGAACGACACGCCGAAGGCGACGAACACGGACAGGGATGACACGATCGTGGTGATTCCCGCGAACCGCTCGATGCCCATCGACAGGCCGACGCCGACGAGAATACCGGCCACGCCGCCGGCCACGCTGATCAGCACCGCTTCGCTCAGGAACTGAAAGAGGATGTCCTTCTGGGTGGCGCCCATGGCGCGGCGCACCCCGATCTCCCGGATCCGCTCCAGGACCGACGCGAGCATGATGTTCATGATCCCGATGCCGCCCACCACGAGCGAAATGGAGGCGATCGCGCCGAGCACGACGTTGAAGATTGTCTTGGTGCGCTGCTCCTGGCGGAGCAGCAGCTCCGGCACGGTGATCTCGAAGTCCACGACCGTGTTGTGCCGGCGGGCCAGCATGCGTTGCAGTACGTCGGCGACCGACGGCACGTAGCGCGATTCGGTGACGCGCACGATGATCCGGTCGAGCTGGTTGCGGTTGGTGCGCTCCTCACGTTGCTGCTCGGACTCCGTCGGCGCGTCGTTGGTGGTGACGGTGACCTCCCGGGCTGCCTGTTCGATATCGCGCTGCGTGAGCTGCGCACGGTTCCGGAACCGGATGAGCACGGTGCGCACCGGGACGTACACGTCCATGTTGGCGTCGCGGATGCCCAGGCGCTGCGCGGTTTGCTGCGTAAGGCGACGATCCTGGAGCACGCCGACGACGGTGACCCAGCTCTCGCCGACCTTGAGGGGCCGGCCGATGGGATCCTCGGTCGTGAAGAAGCGCGTGCGGACGCCGTGGCCGATGATCGCGACGGGGAGCCCGCGCTCCACCTCCAGCGGGGTGAACGTCGTCCCGGCGGCAAGCGCCAGGTTCGTGAGGCGGAAGTACGTGGTATCCACACCCACCAATTTCCCCGAGCGACGCAGGCCCTCCCGAGTGAGCGACGTATTGAGGACGACCTCCGCGCTCGTCACCTCCACGCCAGGAACCACGTGCGCGATGGCCTGGGCGTCCGCGTAGGTGAGGCCGGGCGAGAACTTCGTCACCTTCTTGTCGGGTTGGTCGTCGGCGGGGCCCTCGTGCTGCTCCACGACCGGCGTGATCATCACGTTGTTCGAGCCGAGCAGGCGCATCTGCTCGAGGATCTCACGCTCCGCGCCCTTCCCGATCGCGAGCATCGCAATGACGGATGCGACGCCGAACAGGATGCCCAGCGAGGTGAGCGAAGCCCGCAGCTTGTTGTGCTGCACGGCGTCGACAGCCGTGCGCATGCTGAATCCAAGGTGCGCGATGAACTGGCGGCGCAGCTCGGCGAGGTTCACCGCACTGGCGGTGGAACTGCGACGTTGCCTCCCCGGGGTGCGGTGTCACCGCCTGCCACCGGCAGGCTGTCGCGCACAGACGCCGGGAGACGCGTCAGCGCGATTCGGTCGTGATCCGGTGGAGGCGTCAGCAGCACCCGGTCGTTCTCCTCGAGGCCGCGAATGATCACCACCTCGTCGTCGTTCATCGGCCCGGTGATCACTTCCTGTTTCACGATGCGTCCACCGTCCTGGTGATACACGAACGGGATGCCGCCCGCGCTGCTCACCGCTTCGAGCGGCACGTATAGCGCCACGTTGAGCTTGAGGGTCTCGATCGCATTCCCGGTCGTCATCCCGGGACGCAGCGTCGTGTCCGAGCCCTGGACCGTCACCTTCACCTCGAAAACCTTCGCGTCAGCGTTGGGCCGCTGTTCACCGACGTTCGCGACACTCGCCACGGTTCCGGTGAGGTGCTTGGTAGGATCGGCATCGAGCGTGAGCGTCACGGGCTGGCCGACGGCAAGCTTGCGCACGTCGATCTCGTTGACGTAGGTGACAGATTCCATTTGCGTGAGGTCCGGTAGCGTGGCCACACCCGGCTCCCAAGCGTTCACCTGCGAGCCGGCCGTGCGCTTGCGGCCGTTCCATTCCTTCACGTAGATCACCATCCCGGGCGCCGGCGCGCGGATCGTGAACCCCGTCATCACGTCCTGCACGACCTTCAGCAGATTGCGCTGCCGCTGGAGATCGGCACCGACCTCGCGCATCTTGGCTTTGGCCTGTTCGGTCTTCGTCTGGTAGTCGGACCGCGCCTGCGTCAGGGCGCGCTCGGCTCGCTCGTAATCGATCTCCGCCTGGCGACGTACCGTGGGCGCCTCGTACACCGCCTGCTCCTTGGCGAGGCGTTTCTCCTCGAGCGCCAACTCCATCGTGCGAATGTTCTCGCGCGCCGTTGAGAGCGTCAGCGTGGAGTCGAGCATCGCCTGCTCGTACTGCGCCTCCGCTTTCTGGAGAGCGAGGCGCACCTCGTCGAACTTGTTCGCCAGGGTCGAGCGGTCGAGTTCCGCGACCACGTCACCCTGTTTTACGATCGTCCCTTCCGGCACGATGGACTGGATCTTCATCTGCCACGCGCCGGCTTGCTGCGCGCCGGCGGGTGCGGTGATTTGGACGAACTGCCGCGCCCGCAGCTCGCCGGAGGTGGTCACGGTGACGGCAAACGGACCGCGCTTGACGCGCGCGACGAGGGAATTATCCGGACCTGCGGGACCTCGCGCCAGCAGCCAAGCGCTTGGCACGAGAATGGCCACACCGATCCCGATCAGTTGCCGCCGAGTGGGACGGAACGCGCGCAACGTTGCTAGCGAGGCAAGTCGAAGCGAACGCATGGTGTCACCTCGAGGGGGAGCCGTACATTAGACACGATCCAGCCATTTTCCGTTCCGCGCCAGATGGGCCTACGAACCGCCGAGTCGCCGCGTGACGTCCCGGCTCCACGCCGCCTGGTGGTCCGCCAGGAGCCCATGGTTCGTCTCGGTATCGTAGCGGCGCTGCTCGGCCTTCTCCTCCAGGGCGAGCCGCTGCGCAACGGCGCTCAGGTCCGCATCGGTCCTGGCGCAGGGGCGGACCAAATCCCCGAATGCCCGCCGCATCCGGCGGGCGTGCACCTCCGCCAGATCGAAATGCGTCTGTTCGTGACCCAGGATGGTCCGGCGTTGCGTGCTGTCGTTCAGGACCATCGCCTTGACCCAGGACTGCCGCGGCCGGAATCCGACGATCACCCGAAACTCGAACACTTCACCTCTGCATTTCCAGCCTGAGTACAGCGTGTACGAGATTTTCGCGCCCTCCGAGCCCTCCGAGGGCGGAGACCCCTGGAAGTCGCGCCAGGCGAGCGGCCGCCCTGCGGACCACGGGAACGCCTGGTCTGCGACCAGATCGCTCTGTACCACGTCGTCCAGCGCACTCGACGCTGCGGCGGCCGGCGAGCCGCGCCGCGCGGGACTTGGGGCGGGGGCCCGAGCGGGAGGAGGGGCCGCATGACTGGTGCACCCCAGAGCCGCCACGAGCAAGAGCACAACGACGTGCTCAGTCGCTGCGGAGCGGTACAATCCGTCCCCGCGGCGGTATCCCCGGCTCGAGCTCCAGAATTCCGACACTCGGCGGAATCCCGAACCGCGGGGCTCCCGCCCCGCCCGGATTCATGACGGTGACGGTTTTATCGATGAGCTCGAGTAGCGGGCGGTGAGAATGGCCATAAATGATGATCTCGGCGTCGGGAAACGCCTCGTGCAGCTTCGCGGCGTTGGGACGGCCGAACTGATCGCCGTGCGTGACGACGACGGCGAAGCCATCCAACTCGAGCTCGGCAACCTGGGGAAGCTTGGCCCGGAGATCGAAGCCGTCGCTGTTGCCGTACACCGCCGTTACGGGCGCGAGCGCGCGCAGCTCGATGAGGAGATCCTCGCGCCCTACGTCCCCGCCATGCAGGATGTGATCGACTTCCTTGAAGATCTCGAATACCTGCGGCCGCAGCATGCCGTGCGTATCCGAGACGACGCCCAGTCTCACGGCGCCTGCGACGCCGTCACATAGAAATTCTCGTCGACGCTCAGCTCGGCCGCGCGCGGTGAAGCTTCCAGGGTCTGCCACGCTTCGGTGGGGCGCAACAGCCGGGTCCCCATTCCCGGAAGCTGCACGCGGACCGGCATGTCGAATCCCGGGACGACGTTCGCCCAGTGATAGGAGAGCGTGCTGCCCTGCACGCGGAACTCGAATACCGGGATCTTGGTGGTGCTGAGGTACTGCGCGAACAGCTTGCTGAGATCGATCCCGGCCTCGTGGCTGATGTAATCCTCGACCTGCTTGCCGGTGACCGTCTGGTGATAGAAGGTCTTGTTCAAACCGCGCAAGATGTCGCGCCACTTGGCGTCATCGTCGACGATCGCACGAATCGTGTGCAACATGTTCCCACCCTTGGGATACATGTCGCCCGAACCCTGCGCGTTCACACCGAACGTGGGCACGACGGGCCGGTCGTTGCGCACGCCGCCGCGCGCGCCGATCATGTAGGCCGCGCCGGCCATCTTCCCCAGGCGGCACTCGGTGTAGATCCCCTCGGCGTAATTCGCGAAGCTCTCGTGCAGCCACATGTCGGCGTGATCTTGCGCCGAGATGTTGTTGCCCCACCACTCGTGGGCGCTCTCGTGGACGATGATGAAGTCCCACTGGAGGCCGAGGCCCGTTCCGGACAAGTCGCGGCCCAGATAGCCATTGAGGTAATGATTCCCGTAGGCGACAGCACTCTGATGCTCCATGCCGAGGTGCGGCGTCTCGACGAGCTTATAGCCGTCGGCGTACCAGGGATACGGACCGAACCAGTGCTCGAAGCACCGGAGCAGCGGGATCGCCTGCTGAAACTGCCGGCGCGCCGTGTCGGCATGGTAGTCGAGCGGCCAGAAGTCGAGTGACAGCCGTCCCGCTTCGCCATCGAGGGTGTCACTGAAGTGCGTGTACTGACCGGCGTTGATCGTGACGTCATAGTTGTTGATCGGGCTCGTCACGAACCATTCGTACGTCGTCGTCCCGTCGCGGTTTTTGGTCGTGCTGCGCAGCCGCCCGTTCGACACGTCGATCAAGGGATCGGGCACGGTGATTGCGATGCGCTGGCTGTCGGGCTCGTCGGCTAGATAGTCCTTGTTGGGCCACCACACGCTGGCCCCGAGCCCTTCATTGGCGGTGGCGATCCACTGGCGGCCCACGCTGTCGGTGGGGAACGTGAACCCGCCATCCCAGGGCAATCGCCGTCCCACGTGCGGCTTGCCGTGATACCAGACCGTGATCGTCCCGGTCTCACCCGGGCGCTGCCGCGCCGCCAGAGTGACGAAGAAGGCGTTGCCGTCGCGTCGGTAAGTGACCTTGCGGCGGTCCTGGACCATGCTGTCAACCTCGAGCGGCACCTGAAGATCGATTTGCATCCTCTGTGAGGGCTGCAGCACGCGATAGGTGATGCCGTTCCATCCGCTGATGCTGGAATCGCGCGGGTTCACGCGCGTGTGCAGATCGTAGAACTGTACGTCCCACCAGGCGCGCGCCGGGCCATTCGAGCCGCGCAACGTGTCGGCGTGGGTGTAACGCGTCGTGTCCTGGGACGCGGGGCGGAGCAGCAGCGCTTCGAATGTCGTGTTCAGAATCGGGTACCGCGCCCAATCCCGGAAGTCGAAGTGCCACCACTCGCTCGGATTTACGGTGAAGGCTTGTCTCTCGAGCACGCGACGCAGCAGCGCACGGTGCCAGCGTTGCAATGACGTCCCGCCTGGGAAGTCGGCGTGGGCGCGCGGCGTTGCTTCGTCATACGTGGAAGGCATCTCGACGGGCGCCCCGGTCTTTAGGTCGTACAGCGTGATGTCGACCGCCGCGCCGCGGTTGTGCTTGGAGCCCTTGGCGGGATCCGCCACGAGCCAGCGCGAAGCGGCCGGCGTTGCGTCCCAGAAGACCTTCGTCACGTACCACGGCCGGTAGGCATCGTGGATCAGGAGGCCATAGCCAAGCGGCCGCAGCGTACGCGCGGCCTGCACCAGCGCCACCGCGGCGGGACGCTGCAGGAACGCGTGAGGCGACGAGTAGAACACACTGCTCAGGAAGTTGTTGGTTGTCGCGTAGCGGATGTCGAGATGGATGCTCGAATCGAGCGCCGCCGGCTCGACGAGGTCGGGGACGAGGAACGCGCCGCTTTCGGCGGGTGGCGTCAGCGCGCGGTCGACCTGCAGCAGCTCCGCGACCGGACGGACGGGCTCGAGCCGCAGTTGGCCGGCGGACCCGAGCTGAAGGCGATGCCAGGCACGGCGCTCCGCGAAGACCGCGTTTTTGCGGAACACGATCGAGCCGCCCAGCGGGCTTTCCACGGGAGCCGTGAAGACTGACTCCGACCGCTGCGCAAGCCTGGCGGGCACTGTCGAGTCCACCAGAACAAGCAGCGTGCCGCTGTTCTCGTAGACGTAGAGGGTGTCGCGGTCGGCGACGTACGCGCCGATCAGGTTGCGCCACGCGCCGGGTGGGGCCGCGGGTTTGGGCGGGACGGAGTCCGCTAACTGCAGGAAGACGGCGACGAGTGCGGCGCAGATCGGGGAAAGTATGGGCATTCCGGTCGTCTCTCTCACATGAATATGAACACGCGTTCACCCTTGAACTTCTTGATCCGCGAGTCCCAGGGGAAAAAGATCACAAGGCGAAACTCCACGTTGGCACCCGTCGGCGCGTGGGAGAGCCACCTGCCCTGCTGCGTTCCTGTGACTTGGGCTTCCTCGCACACGCCTTGCGGGCCGATCACGATCTGCTGGAGATCGAAGTGGATGTCGGGGATTGCGCCGAGGAGCTCCGTGTAGAAGCGCGTTGCCCCGCTATGTCCCTCCCAGCGCGCGCCTTCCTCACCGACGACTTCGTAGACACAGTCCGGCGTCAGCGTGGCGATGAGCCCGGCGATATCGCGACCGTCCTCAGCGATCGAATGCGCTTTCCAGAGCTCACGAATCTCGCGATACAGCTCCGGTGTGACTTCGCGGGACAGTAGCTCACGAACGTCTGTCATCACCCCTGCCATGGCTTGATGATCCGGATCTCGAGCCCCAAGTGGTCCACGATCCGCTGCACGATGAAGTCCACGAGTTGGCCGATTTCTTTTGGGCGTTGATAGAACCCCGGAGCCGCGGGAAGTATGGTCGCGCCGGCTTCCGCCGCGAGTGTCATGTTGCGCAGGTGAACGAGCGAGAGGGGCGTCTCGCGCGGCACGAGGACGAGCTTGCGCCGCTCTTTGAGCGTCACGTCCGCCGCGCGCTCGATGAGAGACCGGCTGGTCCCCTGCGCGATCGCGGCCATCGTCCCCATCGAGCACGGGCACACCACCATCCCGCGTGTCTGCACCGATCCCGACGCCGGCTCGGCGCCGCGGTCGGCGTCGTTGAAGGTGCGGACGCTTTGCCAGTCCCCTCCGGTCGCCTTCTTGAGCGCCGCTTCGTCCTTGATCCCGCACTCCTCGGCCAGCAGCCGCCATCCGTGGGTTGAGACGAGCAGCCATGTCGGCACGTGATCGTTAGCGAGAATCTCGAGCAGCCGCACGGCGTACGGCGCACCGGAAGCCCCGGTGATCGCGAAGACAACGGGAGCGGGCGGGTTTGACATGGCCCGGAAACATACCCTCTGGCTAGACGCGTCGCGCCGGCGTTACTTCGAACACCTGCCCTTTCGATGAGGCACTCCATGGCATCCCGAATTCGATCGCTCGCGCTCGCCCTCATTGGCTTTGCTCCAGGCATCATCCTGGCCCAGGCCGCTGCGACCTCCACCGCGGCAGCGACGCTCACACCACCGCTGGCCGCCGTGCGGCCCCACCGCTTCGACGAGCACGGCACCGTCCGCATCGACTCGTACTACTGGTTGAAGGAACGCAGCAACCCGGAAGTCATCAAATACCTCGAGGATGAGAACGCGTATACGCAGGCCGTCATGGCGCACACCGAAGCACTGCAGGATCGGCTCTACGAGGAGATGAAGGGGCGCGTGCTCCAGAACGACCAGTCCGTGCCGTTCCGCGAGGGCAATTACTTCTACTACACGCGGCTCGTGGAAGGGAAGAACTACCCCATCTACGCCCGCAAGCGCGGCTTGCTCAACGAGCCCGAAGAAATCATGATCGATGCGAACGTGGTCGCCGAAGGCAAGCCAACGTTCCTCATCAGAGCCTGGGACATCAGCTCCGGGGAGGACCTGCTCGCGTTTGCGGTGGATACCACGGGCGGTCGCGTCAGCTCCATTCGCTTCAAGAATCTGCGGACGGGTGAAACCCTGTCCGACCTCATTCCGCGCGCCATCGGCGGGATCGCGTGGGCCGAGGACAACCGCACGCTGTTTTACACGAAGCCCGATTCCGTCACCGTGCGGCCCTATCAAATCTACCGGCACCGGCTCGGCACACCCGCGGGGACCGATCAACTGGTTTACGAAGACAAGGATGAGACGTATTACGTCTCGGTCTTCAAGACCAAATCGCGGAGGTACATCATGGCGCAGTCGTCGCAAACAATGGCGACCGAGTATAGTTACGTCCGCGCCGACCAACCCGACGCGCCGTTCAAGGTCATCTTCCCGCGCGAACGGGGCCACGAGTATTACGCCAACCATTTCGGCGACTACTTCTATATCCTGACGAACGACCATGCCAAGAACTTCCGGCTCATGCGCACGCCTGTCGCTCGGCCGAGTCGCGCGAACTGGGAGGAAGTGATTGCGCATCGGCCGGATGTGCTGCTCGAGGACTTCGAGTTCTTCCGCGACTATCTGGTGCTGAGCGAGCGGCGGGACGGCCTGGGGCAGCTGCGGGTGCGCCCGTGGAGCGGCCAGAACGAATATTACCTCGACTTCGGCGAGCCGGCGTATCTCGCGTTCGTCAGTACCAACCGCGAGTTCGACACGTCCGTGCTGCGCTACGGATACACGTCGCTGACGACGCCATCCTCGACGTACGACTACGACATGCGGACCAGGCAGAAAACGCTGCTCAAGCGCGATCAAATCCTGGGGGGCTTCGACCCGGCCAACTACGTCACGGAACGGTTCTTCACGAACGCGCGCGACGGCGCGCGCGTGCCCGTGTCGATCGTGTATCGGAAGGGCATCGCCCGCCCCGCTCCCTTGCTGCTGACCGGCTACGGATCGTACGGGGCGAGCAGCGATCCGACGTTCTCGTCCGACCGGCTCTCACTGCTCGATCGCGGTTTCGCGTTCGCGATCGCGCACATTCGCGGCGGATCGGAAATGGGCCGTGCCTGGTATGAGAACGGCCGGCAACTGCAGAAGAAGAACACATTCAACGACTTTGTCGACGTTGCCGACGATCTGGTCCGTCGCGGCTACACCTCGCCTGATCGCCTGTTTGCGCGTGGGGCCAGCGCGGGCGGGCTGCTCATGGGCGCGGTCGTCAACATGCGGCCGGAGCTGTTCAAGGGCGTCATCGCCGGCGTGCCGTATGTCGACGTGATCACGACGATGATGGACTCCACGATTCCGTTGACGACTGGTGAATACGATGAATGGGGCAATCCCCACGACTCGACCTTCTACCGGTACATGCTCTCGTATTCACCGTATGACAACGTCGAGCGGAAGGGGTATCCGAACCTGCTCATCACGGCCGGGCTCTACGATACGCAGGTGCTTTATGTCGAGCCGGCGAAATGGACTGCCAGGCTTCGCGCCACGAAGACCGACACGAACCGCCTGATTTTGCGGACGAACATGGAGGCGGGGCACAGCGGCGCATCGGGTCGCTACAAGCGGTGGCACGATGTGGCGTTTGAATACGCGTTCCTGCTCGACCTGGCGGGGCTGGGAGACAAGCCGACTCCCTGACTTCTAGCGTCCCCGGCGGTTCGGTGTGGGGGCGCGTTTCGGGTGGCGAGGCGGACCTTTGGGGAAGGGGGACGAGGGACGGGGGATGGGTAAAACCGAGCGCTTAGGGTTCGGTGTACCCTTCCCTCTTCCCCCGTCCCCCGTCCCTTTTTTCACAGGATCCGATCCACCAACGCCCCCAGAAACACGACAATGCTCACGATCCCATTCGCCGTGAAGAACGCCGCATTGAGCTTTGAGAGATCTCCCGGCTTCACCTGCCGGTGCCCCCAACCGATCACCACCACCGCGATCGCGACACCGACGAAATACGCCAGGCCCAGCCCGGCGCCCTTGCCGAACAGGATCAGCGCGGCAATCGCGGCGCCGTGCAGCAGCTTCGCCACGATGATGGCCCACCCCTGCCCCAGCCGCACCACCAGCGAGTGGAGCCCCTCGCGGCGATCGAACACTTCGTCCTGCAGCGCGTAAAAGATGTCGAACCCCGCCACCCAGCACGCGACGGCCAGTGCGATCACGAGCAGCAGCCAGACGGGATCGCTCCACGCCCCGGTGACGGCGACATAGCCCCCAACCGGTGCGATCGCGAGCGCGGCGCCCAGCCACAGATGCGACCAGTCCGTGAACCGCTTGGTGTAGCTGTACGTCGCAATCCAGATGAGCGCGACCGGCGCCAGCGCCGCGCAGAGCGGATTCAACGCCCACGACGCCCAGAGGAAGATCACCATGGCGCCGATCACGGCCGCCCACGCCTGGCCGACAGTCAGGTGGCCCGCCGGCAGCTCGCGTCCCTGCGTGCGCGGATTCCGCGCGTCGATCCGCCGGTCGGCGATGCGGTTGAACCCCATCGCGACGAACCGCGCCGCCGTGAACGCCACGACGACCAAAATCGCCACGCGCCAGGTTGCGGGCTGTTGATACGACGCGACGATCACGCCGAGCAGCGCGAACGGGAGCGCGAAGACTGTATGAGGGAGCTTTACAAAGTTGATGTAGCGAACGAATAGCGATTCACCGGAGAAGGTCTGGCCCTCGCGCATCTCAGAGCTCAATTCCCAAATCCTTCCACATCGAGTCGACACGAGCCTTGGTCTCCGCATCCATCACGATCTTGTTCGGCCACTCTCGCGTGAACCCTTCTTCCTTCCACTTCCGCGTCGCGTCGACCCCCATCTTCGACCCGTAGGTGAAGCCGCGGCTGGAATGATCGAGCACGTCGATCGGTCCCATCGTGAAGCGCACGTCGCGCTCGGGATCGATGTGATTGAGCGCCACCCACCAAGCTTCCTTCGGATCACGCACGTTGACGTCCTTATCGACGACCACGATCATCTTGGCCAGCGACATCAGCCCCTGTCCCCACAGGCCATTCATCACCTTGTACGCCTGCCCTGGGTACTGCTTGTCGATGCTCACAAACACGAGGTTGTGAAAAATCCCCTCCGCGGGCATGTGCAGATCGACAATCTCCGGAATCGTGAGCTTGAGCAGCGGCAGAAAGATCCGCTCCGTGGCGTGGCCGAGGAAATAATCCTCCATTGGCGGGCGACCCACGATTGTGTGCGGCCAGACCGGATCGTCGCGCAGCGTCACCGCTGTGACGTGCACCTTTGGATAATAATCCGCCAGCGAGTAGAAGCCGGTGTGGTCCCCGAAGGGCCCCTCGAGCACCAGGTCCTCCCGGGGGTCGATGTATCCCTCGATCACGATCTCGGCCTCGGCGGGGACCTCGAGATCGGCGGTCACGGCCTTGGCGAGCCGCACCGGCTCACCGCGCAAGAAGCCGGCGAACAGAAACTCGTCGATCGTGGGCGGGAGCGGGGCCGAGGCCGCATAGATGCTCGCGGGATCTCCTCCGAGGGCGATGGCGACGGGCATCTTCTCACCGCGCTCCGCCATCGCGCGCCAGTGCGCCGCGCCCACCTTGTGCCGCTGCCAATGCATCGCCAGCGTGTTCTTGCTCAGCACCTGGACCCGGTACATCCCCACATTCCTGACTCCCGACTCCGGGTTCCTCGTAATGACTCCACCGAGCGTGATGTATGGCCCGCCGTCCTCGGGCCAGCAGATCGGCACCGGAAACAGCGAGAGGTCGACGTCCGAATCCTTGAGCACCGTGTCCTGGCAGGCCGGCCGGCCCACAGTCTTGGGTGGGAACTTCGCGACCTCGGCGAGCCGCGGCAGCATCGCGAGCTTGCCCAGCAGTCCTTCCGGCACCTTCAGCGCGAGGAGCTCGGCGATGCGCGCCCCGACCTGATCGAGGCAATCCACACCGAGCGCCAGCGACATGCGCTGCTCTGATCCGAACAAGTTGATCGCCACGGGATACCGCGACTTCCCGCCGCCGCGCAGCGCGGGCTCTGTGAAGAGCAGCGCCGGTCCGCCGCCGGGCGACTTCATGCAGCGATCTGCGATTTCGGTGATCTCCTTGTCGACGGACACAGGTCGCGTGACGCGCCTGAGATCCCCGGATTTCTCGATCGCGGCGATGAACTCCCGGAGATTAGCGAGTGCCATAGTGCACGGCACAGATCCCGCCCGTCAGCCGCTCGAACCCGACGTGCGAGAATCCCGCGGCCACCAGGCGCTGAGACAGCGCCTCCGGCTCCGGAAACGCGAGTACCGACTCTGGCAGGTAGGTATAGGCGTCTCTATGTTTCGACACGAGCCGGCCGATGGCGGGAAGAATCCGGCGAAAATAGAAGAGATAGATCGCGCGCAGCGGCGAGAATCGGGGCGTGGCGAATTCCAGGATGACGAATCGCGCGCCCGGCTTCAACACGCGGGCCGCCTCCCGCAATCCGCTGTCGAGGTCGGCCAGATTGCGAACGCCAAATCCCACGAGGGCGCCGTCGAACCGCGCCGCGGGAAACGGCAGCTCGAGCGCGTCGGCGGCGACGGGGACGGTGCGAGCAGCTTTGTTCTTGCCTCGCGCCAGCATCGGCACCGCGAAGTCGGCGCCGATTACCCGGCCGCGAAAGCCGTCGCGCCGCGCCAATTCGGCCGCGAGATCGAGGGTTCCGGCACAGAGGTCCAGGTACGTGCCGTCAGGCTTCGCTTCCCAGCCGAGTCGTGCGACGGCGGTGCGGCGCCACGACCGGTCCACGTTGAGACTGAGCAGGTGGTTCAGGAAGTCGTAGCGCGGGGCGATCGCCGTGAACATGCCACGGACGTAGGCTGGAGACCGACTCATAGGCGCGAAAGATAGGCCGGACCACCTGAGCGACGCCAGCGATCAGCAGGTCGTCGCGTGGGCAAAGCAGGGACACGACGCCGCTTTCCGCGAGCTGGTGCGCCGGTACGAACGTCCGGTGTTCTCGCTGCTGTACCGGATGGTACGCGATCGCGCGCTCGCCGAGGACCTCGCGCAGGAGACGTTCGTCAAAGTCCTGAACGGCATCAAATCGTACCGGCCGGAGTTCAAGTTCTCATCCTGGATTTTCAAGATCGCGAACAACGCGGCGATCGATCACCTGCGGCGCAAGAGTATCGACACGCTGTCGCTCGACGGCGCGCCGAGTGCCGAGACGCCCGAACAGGTGCGCGCGACGTCGCTGCAGTTGGGCGATCGCGCCGAGAGTCCGCTGGACGAAGTCGAGAACCGCGAGCTCGGGACCGCAATCGAGCGGGCCATCGCCCGGCTCCGCCCGGAGTACCGGTCGTGCATTTTGCTACGTCATGTGGAGGGGTATTCGTACGAGGAGATCGCCGACACGCTCGACCTCCCCCTGGGGACGGTCAAAACCTATATCCATCGGGCCCGCAATGAATTGCGTGGTTATCTGGAAGATCGCCGGGAGTGAAACCAGGGCCGAAACCGAGCCGTAGGACACCCAATGACTGACATCTCCATGCATCTCACTACTGACGAAATCGAGCTCTGGGCGCAGGGTCTTCTCCCCGCCGCCCGGGCCATGCATCTCGCCGATTGCTCTCTCTGCCGTGTCGAAGCCGAACGTGAACGGAAGGTCATTCTCGAGCTGGTGCAGCTTCCGAAGTTTGCGCCGAGCGCGGGGTTCGGTGATCGCGTGATGGCGCAGGTGAAGATTGCGACGCCTTCTGGGGACTGGACGCCCTAAATAAGAAGGCTACGCGCGAACCTCCGCGCCCACACCGACACCCAGTTTTGCAGCCGCACTCCCGTCGCGCACCGCAATCTCCACCGTTCCACCCGACCCCGTGAATGCCACGAGCGCTCCAGATGCGACATCCGCGAACGTGCGCCGCAAGGGGCCGATGTCCACTCCGTCGACATGAATGCTCACACCGGGCTTGAGAGCGGTGGGGGTAATGTTCGAGATCAGCGTCCCGAACCGATCGACGTATAGCACCTCACCCACGACCGCGTCTCCGTCTGTCGTTGGGATCGGCAACGGCAGGTCGATCGGATCGGTAATTGCGGTGCCAAGCGACTCGAGCGATCCTCCGGTCGCCAGTACTCCGGCGGCGGGCGCAAAGACGTCGCGGCCATGGAAGGTGGGCGCTGCTTCAGGAAGCACGGGGAGGGAGACGAACTTCGCGTTCATGGACAGGAAAGAGAGCAGCCCGTTGTCCGGTGCCAGAAAGTACCGACCAAATCGGGTTGCCCCGAGCACCCTTCGGTCTGTTCCAACGCCGGCATCGACGACGGCGACGTAAATCGTCCCTTCGGGAAAGAACATCCAGATCCGACTGAGGATGTACTGAGCGGCACGCACATCGCCGGGCAACACGTCATGGGTGATATCGACCAGTGTCGCCTGAGGAGCGTACGTCGAGAGCACGCCCTTCATCTCAGCGACGTAGCTGTCGGCGGTGCCGAAGTCAGTGAGCAGCGTGACAATCGTCATGGTCTAGACTCTGACGGTACGCCACCGCCCGCCTTTCCAGAAGAGGATCATGGCGATGCCGCGCGAGATCGCGGTGACGCTCAAGGCCAGCCAGATGCCAAGCAGGCCAATTCCGCGCGACCACCAGGCGGCGAGCGGAATCCGGAGCGCGGTGAGACTCGTGCTCACGATCTGCGGCCAGAAGGTATAGCCCGCCCCTGCGAGTGCCCCTTCGAGAATCAGCTCGAAGCTCTGACCGATCTGCGCGAACGCGATGACCCGCAGGTACAGCACTCCATCGGCAATCACCTGCGGATCCCGGGTGAACAGCGAGACGAGGCGACCGGGCACAAGGAGAAAGGCGATCGCAGTCGTCACGGTGACCGCGAGGCAATATTCGACCGTGAGCCGTACCGCCTCCCGCGCCCGCGCCTCCTGCCCGGCGCCGAGGTTCTGGCCCACGAGCGCGCCGGCCGCCAGCGCGAAGCCGCTGATCGCGATGAACCCCAGGCCTTCCATTTTGTGGCCGACGCCGAGCGCGGCGAGCGCTGGCGTGCCGAAGCGCGAGGTAAATCGCGTGAGCCACATGTAGATGACCGACAGCAGGACGCCCGCGAGTGACAACGGAGCGCCGATGCGGATAATCGTGGGAAGCGTGCGCCAATCCGGCGCCCCGATCCGCACGAGCCCCCGTCGTAGCGCGATGACGAGACCCAGCAAGAAACCCCCACCGCGGACCATCACGGACGCCAGGGCGGCTCCCTCCACGCCCAGCCGCGGGAACGGACCGACGCCGGCGATCAGCAGCGGATCGAGCGCGATCGAGAAGCAAACCGACCCCGCGAGCATCAAGAACGGCGTCCGGGTGTCGCCGGCCGCTCGGAACGTGGCCTCGATAGCGAAGAATCCGAACACGAGTGGCGCGCCCAGCAGCCACGTCGAGAGATAGGCACGCCCCAGCGTTGCGACTTCGGACGGGATCTTCATGACGCGGAACATCGTGCCCATCACGAGCCAGCCGGCGATGCTCACGACGAGACCTGCCAGCAGCGCGTACGCCACCGCCGCGGCGGCGGCGCGCGCCGCCTGCTCAGGGTTGCCCTCCCCATGGCGGCGCGCCGCGACCGCGATCAATCCGATCTCAACCATCTCGCCCAGACTGAGCGCCACCCAGATGTAGAATCCCGCCGTCGACACCGCCGCGAGCGCTGCCGGTCCGATGAGCCGGCCCACCCAGATGCTGTCGATCAGATTGAAGGAGAAATGGCACGCCATCATCGCGACGGCGGGAGCGGCGAGCCGCAATACGACGGGCCGCAGTGGGCCGGTCGTCAGCGAGCCAGCGACCTGCTTAGCGGGCGTAGCGTGCTACCAGCACAAGCGCGTCGTCGTTGCCCTTCACGTGCCGGGTGATGACGTGGTCGGCGATCTCCTGCGGGGTGCTCGAAAGCGCCAGCGATTCCGCGAATCCGTCCTTGATGCCGTCGGAAAACAGAATGACGGTATCGCCGAGCGCGAGCGGCACGGATCGCGTCGTGGGATGCGTCTGCTCGGCGCCGATGAATCCCGCACTCGGAAGCAGGGTGATCCGCGAGGGCCGGTTGCCGAGATCGGCGCGCAGTAGAATGCCGCCCACGTTGCCGACACCGAGCCACGTCATGGTCGCCGCCTGCGGATCGAGGTGGGCGAGGCCGAGGACGACGCCGCGCAGACCCACCACGGCTTCGTGGCAGCGGCGGACGAGATCGACAAGTGGCTCGCGGGAATACCGGTCGAGTGAACCGACGGCCGCATGGGCGGCAGACGCCGCCTCCTCGCCGTGACCCAGCCCGTCGACCACCGCGATCAGCGTTCCCTTTCCCACTCGTTTAATGAGACACAGGTCGCCCGACTCCGCCTGCCCAGGCAGGGGTAGCGTGGCGAACGCCGTGTCGATTTTCAAATGGCCCGCCGCCACTTCGTCATCGTGACGGTCGTTCCCTGCCCGGGCGTGGATTGAAGGTCGAAGTCGTCCATGAGCCGCTTGGCGCCGGGCAGGCCGGCACCGACGCCGTGGGACGTCGAGTAGCCGTACTGCATTGCGCGCTCGATGTCGGTAATGCCGGGACCCTGGTCGATGGCGACGACGGAGACGCCCTGGCGATCGCCATTCTGGACGAGACTGAGGATGATCTCACCCTTCTTGGCGTACATCAGGATGTTGCGGGCGATTTCGGAAATCGCGGCGGCAATGACCGTCTGCTCGCCGCTCGAGAATCCTGCGACGGCGGCTAGCGCGCGGCCTTGTTGACGGGCTTCAACGACATCAACGTCCGCGGCGATCGGCAGGCGCAGCTCATCACCCACGGCCGCTCGGCTTTTTGGGTTTGGTCTCGAAGGTACGTTCTTCGGTGCGGCGATTGAGGAAGGCGAGGCCTTCTTCGAGGTCCAGCACCGTCGCGACGCCTTTCAGCGTCAGCCCGAGCTGCACCATGGCGAATGCGACGTCGGGCTGAATGCCCACGATGACCGTCTCGGCGCCGCGCAGGCGAGCCATGTGCGCGATGTCGCGCAGCGTTCGCACCGCGAACGAATCCATCACGTCGAGCGCGGTGACGTCCACAATGACGCCGCGGCAGCGCGACCGCCCGACCTGGGCGATCAGCGCTTCACGGAGATGGGAGAGATCGGCGTCTGTGAGGGCGGACTGAATCGAGGCAATGAGGTATTGCCCCTGCCGCAGAATCGGTACTTCCACGGCGGCCTCCGGCTAACGCGTAGATTCTGGGGCGATTTCGCGGACCTGCGTCGTCGGCGCCGCGCGATCGGCGAGCAAGCGCTCGGCCTCTTCAATGCCTCCCTGCAGGTCACCGACCGTGGCCATTTCGCTGAGGTCGACGCCGATCGTCACGAGCGTCTGCGCGATCTCGGGCGACAGGCCCGTCACGATGACGGTGGCGCCGAGGAGGCGCGAGGCTTCAACCGTCTGCACCAAGTGATTCGCGACGCCCGAGTCCATGGCCGCCACACCGGTCACGTCGATCACGACGACTTTGGCGCGGTTGGCGCGAATGGCGCGCAGCAGCTGCTCCGTCAGCTGGCGGGCGCGCTGCGGGTCGATGACACCGATGATCGGCAGAATCAGGAGCCGCTCGCGCACCTGGAGCACGGGCGTCGACAGCTCCCGGATGGCTTCCTGTTGCTGCCGGATGATGCGCTCGCGCTCTTCCACGAATCCGACGGCCACCGTGTTCGCGATGCGGTTCGCCGCGGGCTCGTAACTGTCTAAGATCCGGTTCAACTTTTCGACGTTGTCTTGGTATTTGTTGAACAGCGAGCGGGCGAGCACGTCACGCAGGAGCAGCACGATTCCGACGACTTCGTCTGTTTCGACGCCTCGCGGAATGATTCGCTCCGACAGTCGCCGCGAGTACGCTTGCAGGGCTTCGAAGGTACCCGTCTCGAGCGCTTCCACGTAGTTGTCGTAGACGGCGGTCGCTTCGGCGAAGATTTCCTCTTCGGTCATCGCCGTGAGCAGCTCGGCGCGCGTGATGCGTCGCGCCCATTCCTCCCGCAGCTGCGTGCGGTTTTGTCGCAGGTGCGCGACCAGCTCGCGCAGCAAGCCGGCCGACGATTCGGACAGTGCCGGCGCTTCGGACGCCCGCGTCGAGACGCTCATGCCTTTACGGTTGTCGACCATGGCTCCTAACCTAGTACGGCTGGTTTAAGGAGCAAGCCCTGAGGCCCTGCTCTTACGGCGTTCCTTGGTCTCGTACAGCGCGATATCCGCTGCGTTTAGCAGGGCCTCGACCGTGTCGCCGTGCCCGGGGTAGACGGCCACCCCGACACTGATCGACAAGTTCGGCTTCTCGGCGTCCGTCGCCAACCGGTCGGACACCCCGCGCGCCACGTGCCACGCCGCCGCTTCCCCCGTCTCCGGGAGCACGAGCGCGAACTCGTCGCCGCCGAACCGGGCGGCCGTGTCGGTCGCGCGGCACGAGCCGAGCAGCGCCTCGGCCACGCGCCGGATCGCGAGGCTCCCCGCGAGGTGGCCGTGCCGATCGTTGATCTGCTTCAGGCCGTCGAGGTCGAGCAGCACCACCGCGAGCGGCTGCGCGGTGCGGCGCGAGCGCTTGATCTCGCCGTCGAGCGCCTGCACCAGCTGGCGATGATTGGCGAGTCCCGTCAGCGGATCCGTGACGGCCAGCTCCCGCCAGGTGCCCTGCAGCTCGCGCTGCGCGGCGACGACGGCCGCGAGCACGAGACTCGTGACCGCGGTGATCCCGGTCCACACCTGCAGGAGCACCAACGATTCCCCCGGCGCATACACCGAAAACGGGCCGACGCCATCCAGCGTGCGAAAGATGCCGGTGAACGAGACGATCATCATCGCCCCGGCCGCCTCACGCGGACCGAACCGGAAGGCGACCCAGATAAGCACCGGCCAGAGCAGCACGGTGAGCGGGTAATGGCGAGATGGGAAGACACCGCCGAACATCGCGAACGTGACGAGCACGGTCACGACGGTCAACGCGATCGCTTCCCACAGCTGCTGGCGAGTCCAGCGTGCCGCGGGCTTGACGCCGATCCAAAGCATCAGCGCGGGCGCGATGACGATGTCGCCGACCGCGTCGCCGAGCCACCAGGTCAGCCATACCCGCGGCACGTCGCTCCACGAGACGAGCCCGCCGAGCAGCAGAGACAGGATGCCGATGGTGGCTGAGACGACGGTGCTGACCAGCGCCGCGAGCAGTGTGAACCGGAGGATGTCGCGGACCCGATTGAAGACGCGGCCGCCGCGCGCGAACCGGTTGACGAGATACGCGCCGAGCAGTCCCTCGGCGGTATTGCCGATCGCGATGCCGATGGAAGGCAGCACGGCGCCGGTCGTCGCGAAGTTCGCGAGAAACGCGGCACCGAGAATCGCAGGCCAGACGCGATAGCCGAGCAGCACGAACGCGGCGAGGGCGATCCCGGTGGGCGGCCAGATCGTCGTGACGCTGCTGTTGATGTACGCGAACCGCAGACCGAGTTTGGCGGCGAAATAATAGACAGCAGCGAGCCCGAACAACAACGCCACACGGCGTAATGATTGGCTCATCGGGGCTAAGCTAAAAGAGCGATTCGTCATGAATCAACTTCGCCATGTCGAGCGTCGGCGCCGTGCGGAGCGTCGCAGCAACGGGACCGTCGCGAGCGTGTGCGATGTTCTCGCACGCGAGCCCGCCGATCGACTCGCAGGGGGCGCCGGCACCATGAGCGGCAGTGCCCCCTCGCGCGGCGACGTGCGCCTCACCAAGCGGGAGCAGGAAATCAAAGAGCTGATCGCGGCGGGACTCGGCAACAAAGAGATTGCGCAGTGGCTCAACATCGCGACGAACACCGTGACGAGTCATTTGCACAACATGCTCGGCAAACTCGCCGCGCTCATGCCGCCGGACCGGCGTTCCGACAATCGCCGCCGGCGCGGCACCCACCGCTCCTATCGCTTCAGCCGCTGAGGTCTTCGCGGGTACCTCCCGCAAGAACCGCTGAAATACCGGATTGCGCGGATAGCGCTCGGCGAGACCTTCGACGCAGCCGCGCGCTTCGCGCTCGAGCACCGCGCGCCCCGCCGGATCGCGCGCCGCTTCCCGCATCAAGGCGGCGGCCAGGACCCACGTGCTCTCGACCCGCGCCAGGTCGCCGTCGTGGGCGGCATGGCGCATGTACCGGATTCCCCGCTCTGCATTGCCACTGCCCAAGCCAATGATCCGCGCGACGAACCGCGCAAAGGCGCCGGCGCGCGCCAAGCCGTAGTCGTACACGCCCAGGCCCAGGTAACAGTCCGCGCAGCTGGAATCGGCTAGTAGCAGGCGACGATAAATGTCGCGCATCGCTTTCGCATCCTTCGCCGCACCGTACCCATGGCCGTGTTCCTCGCGCTGGCGCGCCCGGTACCCGAGCGCGGTCGCCAGCCAGAATTCCCCGGGCTGGCCGGCCGCGCGGGCCCGCGTCAGCGCCACACCGAGAAGCGAGTCGATGCGTTGGAGCGCAAAGTCGGCGGAATCCTTGGCCGACGCCCACCAGATGTACGCGCCCGCCTGGAAGACGACCGGCGCAGGATCCGTCGTGTCGTGCACCGCCAGCTCGGCGAAGTAGTTCGCCGCGGCTTCGAAATCCCCGCCGTACAGGGTGTCGAGGCCCGCCCGCAATGCGCGCAGCGCCTCCGGCCCTGGACCGAACCAAGGGGGGGGAGAACCGGGGAGCGCGAGAGGAGCGCTCTGCAGCAACAGCACGACTGCGACGAGCGCCTGCACGTCAGCGCGGCGCTGCGCTGATCGGAAGCGCCGGCGCCAGGCCCGCCGTGCGAGTGGCAACGGTTCGGGCCAGCTCGCGCAGCGCAATGCCCGCGGGCGAATCGGGCTGGCTCACGACGATCGGCTCGCCCCGATCGGCGAGCTCCGCCATCCCCGCCTGTAATGGAATTTGCCCGAGCAGCGGAACGCCGAGCTCCGCGGCCAAGCGGGTGCCGCCGCCGGCCAGAAAGATCTCCGATCGGGCGTGGCAGTCGGGACACACGAAATAGCTCATGTTTTCCACGATCCCCACGACGCCGACCCCGACGCGCTCGAACATCTTTGCGCCGCGGAGCGAATCGCCGACCGCCATCTCCTGTGGCGTAGTCACGATGATCGCCCCGTGCAAGCGCACGATTTGCGTCAGTGAAAGCTGGGCGTCGCCCGTGCCCGGTGGAAGATCGACCAGGAAATAGTCCAGCTCACCCCACGCCACATCGCGCAGGAATTGCGTGATGATCTTCATGATGATCGGCCCGCGCCAAATCGCGGGCGCATCCCGCTCCACGATGAAGCCGAGCGACATCAGCTTCACGCCATGCGCCTCGAGCGGCTGAATTTTGCCGCCTTGCACGTCGGGCTTCGCGTTGGCGCCGAACATGCGCGGGATGTTGGGCCCGTAGATGTCGGCATCCATGAGGGCGACCCGATGTCCGTCCTGGGCCAGTGCAGCCGCCAGGTTTGCCGAGACGGTGGACTTGCCGACCCCGCCCTTGCCGCTCGAGATCGCGAGAACCTTGCCGAGTGACGGCATTTCGTCAGGCGTCGGTGGCGCCGGAGGGGAGGGGGCGGCGGCCGGACGGCCCCCCCCGGACGGCCGGGCAGCCGGTTGGGCGCTCCCATCAGCTGAATCCACAACGTTCATTTTGACCGCGCTCACGCCCGGCACACTCTCCACCGCTTTGCGCGCCTGACGCGCCAGAGAGCCCGGATCTTCGCGGGTAAGCACGAAGGTGAACGTAACGGCCCCCGCCGCATCGACCGTGATGTCGCGCACCATCCCGGCGGACATGAGGTCGCGCCCGTGGCGGGGACTGGTAATCCCGCCCAGCATCTGCTCAACGTCCGTTTTGATCGCCTGTTCGCTCACGCGGACTTCCCGTTGGCGAGGAATGCGCGCGCGGCGTTCAGCACCTTCTCCTCCACGTCCGCCATGGTCCCCGGCAACGACGCGCCCGCCGCGCGATGATGGCCGCCGCCGCCGAATTGGTGGGCGAGCTCTGCGACGTCCACCTCGCCCATCGAGCGGAATGAGACCTTGATCCGGCCGTTGCCGATGTGCCGGAACAGGAGCGCCATGCGGACACCGGCGATCGACCGCGGGAATTCGACGATGCCGTCGAGGTCGTCCGCCGTCACCTCGTGGCGGCGCAGCGCGTCCGCCGGCACGCTCACCCACGCGAGTCCGACCTCCGGCTCCACGACCAACGTCTGCAGAACTTCGGCGAGCAGCCGTACCCGGCCCTCCGGCGCGCTGGCGTACACCGACGCGTAGATGGACTCGGGGTCGACGCCCTTCTCGAGCAAGACGGCCGCGACGCGCAGCGCGCGCGCGGTGGTATTCGAGAACCGGAATCCGCCGGTATCGGTGAGCAGCCCGACATAGAGCGCCTGCGCGACTTCGGGCGTCAGCGGCCATCCCGCCACGCTGGCAAGATCGAAGACGAGCTCGGCGGTGGCGGTCGCTTCTGGCGCGATGAGGACGGGGCCCGCAGGCAATTTCACCGGACCGACATGATGATCGATGCAGACGAGCGGAGGGGGCGGGTGTCGCTTGCTGATCACCGTCGCCAAGTTGCCGAGTCTGCTGAGGTCCCCGATGTCCACCGAGACGACGAGATCGGCGCGCTCGATCTCGCGCGCCGCCCGGTCGCTCGCATCAGCGCCATCGGGAACCAGGAAGTGGAACCGCTCGGGGATCTCCGTGGGATTGGCGATGCTGACCGAAACATCGCGGGCGCGCAACAGATACCACAGCCCGATCTCGCTCCCGACCCCGTCGCCATCGGCGTTGACATGAGTCGTCAAAACGACGTGGCGGGCACTGGTGAGCGCCGCCGCGACGTCGCGCGCCGCCTGCGCACGGGCAGGGGGAACCGGAACGCCGTTCGGGTTCATTGCGGGGAAGATAATCGCCTCGTACCCGGCGCCGATCTAGCTCCTTTGGTCGTGTTTTCGGTCGGCGCCGGTGCTGCTCCGCGTGTTTACCGGCGCGGCGGCTGGCCTCTCGGCCCCCCACCCCCACCCCCACCCATGCTCGGCGGTGGCCCGCCCGCAGCACCCGCCAGCTCGCGCTGGAGGCGGCTGTGTTTGCGGCTGTATCCAAAGTAGATGGTGAATCCGATCAGCAGCCAGACAATCAGCCGGATCCAGGTATCGGCCGGGAGCGTCGCCATCAGCCCGAGGCAGCAGACCACGCCGGCGATCGGCACGAACGGCACCCATGGCGTCCGGAACGGCCGGTCGAGGTCGGGCCGCTTCTTGCGCAAAATCCACACGCCGGCGCACACCAGGACGAACGCGAGCAGGGTGCCGATGTTCACGAGCTGCCCGAGCAGCTGCAGCGGCAAGAGCCCGGTCGCGAGGCCCACCGCGATGCCCGTGTAGATCGTCGATAGGTATGGAGTGCGGAATTTGGGATGCACCCTTCCTGCCCAGCCGCCGAGCAGGCCGTCGCGCGACATCGAGTAGAACACACGCGACTGGCCGAGCAACATCACGAGGATCACCGAGCCGAGACCCAGCACGGCGCCGACGTCCACGGAGATCCGAACCCATTCCGGCGCGCCGACGTGCTTCATCGCGTACGCCATCGGGGCGGCGTAGTCGGGCGGCGAGGAAGTCTGCAGGGCGAGGAGTTCTTTGTAGCTGACCATGCCGGTCAGCAGCGCCGACACGATGACGTACAGCAATGTGCAGACGAAGAGCGAGCCGAGGATGCCGATCGGCATATCCTTTTGCGGATTGCGCGCCTCCTGCGCCGCCGTCGAGACGGCGTCGAATCCGATGTAGGCGAAGAACACCAGCCCCGCGCCGCGCAGGATACCGGAGATCCCGTAGGTGCCCCACTCCCCGGTGTTCGGCGGGATGAGCGGCTTCCAGTTGGCGGCGGTGATGTGGGTCAGGCCCACCGCGACGATCAGGAAGATGATAGTGAGCTTGAGCAGCACGATGAAATTGTTGACCTTCGCCGATTCCTTAATGCCGATCACCAGGATCGTGGACATCAGTGCCACGACGAACACCGCCGGCAGGTTGACGATAGCGCCTGTGAGGTTGAGCCCGGTGTGCGCGCAACCTGCGAGGCCAGCCTGGACGTTCGCGGCAGTGCACCACGTGGTCGGCGCGGCCGTGAGCCCCGCCGGAAGCTTGAGACCGAAATTCCCCAGCAGGCTCACGAAGTGGCCCGACCAGCCCACCCCCACGGTCGCGGCACCGGCGGCATACTCGAGCACGAGATCCCAGCCGATGATCCACGCGATCAGCTCACCCATCGTCGCGTACGAGTAGGTGTACGCGCTGCCCGCGACCGGCACGGCGCTCGCCATTTCGGCGTAGCAGAGGCCGGCGAAGGCGCAGGCGATGCCGACCAGGATCATGGAGATCCACACGGCGGGCCCCGCGTACTGCGCGGCGGCCTGGCCCGTGAGCACGAAGATGCCGGCGCCGATGATGGCGCCGATGCCGAGGGTAATCAGGTTGAGCGGCGTGAGCGCCCGTTTCAGCTGGTGCTCGCCCGCCTGGTCAGCCTCGGCGCGCAGCGTCGCGATGGATTTGGTAGCCCACAAATTCATGCGGGACTCCATTTAGAGGGGTGACGAATCGACGGCGCAGACCGCCCCAAGGTCCGCCGGGGGTGGCGATCTGTCAATAGAATGAAGGCTGTCAGTAGGAAAGTCTTACACGCACCGTCCAGGAGCGGGGGAGCGGGACCGTGGCGAAGTCGCCGACCATCATCGGCGTCCCCGCGCTCCGGCCGTAGCTGCCCGTTTCCGGATCGGCTCCGGAGTAGCTGGTCCAGGTCGCCAGGTCGCGGCCACCGAACATGATGCTGGCGGCGCGCGCGCCGAAATGGGCCGCGAGACGCTCGGAAACGTCGAATACGATGGCGAGCTCGCGCAGCTTCAGGTAGTCGGCAGCCTCGAAATACGCCGGCGGCATGACGGACGCCCCGAGGGCGTTGGCCTGACGTGACAGCGGCGTTGTTGGATCGTAGCGATCGCGGCATATGGGATACAGGCATCGCAGATTGGCGATCTGATTGAACAGGGTCTGCCCGGCCCGATAGTCGAGCATCGCCGAGATGTGCCACCGCGGTCCGACGCGCCACGACGAGGTGAGTGCCGCGCCTTGCGTGGGATAGGGGGTACCTGCCCAAACCTGTGAGGGCGGGGTGGTCGCGTAGGAGATCTCGTTTCCCGAGATAATCCCGTCGCCGTTGGTGTCGGCATACGTGATCGGCCAGGCCCAGTACCCGCCGGCGGGGTAGCCGGCCTGCTCGCGTTGCCCGGTATAGCGGATACCGCTCACCGCGATGGTGGCTGGATTGCCCCGGACGATACGATTCCGGTTTCCCCACAGCGAGAGCTGCGTCGTCCATCCCCAGCCCGGCCGATCGATCAGGTTTGCCGACAGCGCGGCGGTCACCCCGCGATTGCTGATGACCGCGCCCGGGGCGTAGACGAATGACGGGCCGCCGCTCGGGAGCGAGACGCCGAGGTACTGAAGGGCCTGCGACCGCAGATCGTAGAACGACACGTTCGCGTGCCACCGACCCGACAGTCCGGCGGCATCCGCGCCAACCTGCCACTCGCGCGTGCGATCGGGCTTGAGTGGCGCGGGGGTGGGCTGGAATGGCGCGACAAACACGACCTGGAGATTCTGCGGAAAGGCGTGACTCGCCTTTCCATAGGCGCCATGCATCGCCAGCCTGCCGAGCGCACCGAGCCGCTCGGTTCTGAGGATCCAGTCGACGGCGAGACTGGGGTTCGTCTGATCTCCCGGGGAATACTCGTGGAGATCGTCATGGCGCAGCGTGCCGGTCACGAAGAACCGGTCGCGAATGCCCACCCGCTCGACGCCGTATACGCTCAACCAGCGCCGGTCCAGCCACGACTGTTGCGACGTATACGCGCCACCGGACCCCTGAAAGAATGCCGCATTCTCACGGTTCTGCAGGCGCTCGACTCCAATGGCCGAGGTGAGCCGCGTCCCGCTGGAGATCCGATTTGCCGCCGTCAGTTTCAGCGCGAAGGTCCGGTCTCGCACGACACGATCGCCGGTGGTCAGGAGCGTGGACACGAGGTTCCGCTCATGTTGCCCGATGTCGTCGAGTCCGAACGTCCCCTGGATCGCGAGCCAGCGCAGAGGCGTGGCGAGGACCTGCACACTGGCGAGGGTGCGATCGAGCTTCTGCGTCCCCGGACTCTGAAAGGCCTGACCCCAGCTGAACCCGGTCGAGTCGCTCGGCCCCATCAGCGCGGCCAGCACGGGCTCGTAGATGGGAAGCCGCAGGTTGCTGGAAATCTGCGTCGCGCTCGCGCCGATCTCGACGTTGCGCCAGGGATGCAGCGTGGCGCCTCCGCCGACATTCCAGCGGTGGTAATCGTCGGACCACGTCACGGCTGGGACGTCGTAGGCGGCCGCGTCGGCGTCGAGATTGCCGGACAGCCGGAACGCACCCCAGCGCGGTCCGCCGGCGGCACTCAGGCCGAGCTGCCGTCGCGGCGCGGCACCGAACGGATTCCGGGCGACCAGCGGATTGAACGACTGCAGGCCGTCCTGCACGCATTGGCCCGCGGCTTCGACCACGAGGCTGCACCCGCCGGTCCGCAGCAGACTGTCGGGGTTATCGAGATCGACGCCGCCATAGTTCGCCGGCCAGCGCTCGGGAATGGCTCGCACGGCGCCTTCGGCAAAGCCGTGGACGCGGATCGCGCCAGTGCGCGCGGCTTTGGAGTGGATGAGGATGACGCCCGCCGCGGCCCCGGGGCCATAAATCGCCGTCGCGGCCGGTCCCTCGAGCACCTCGATCGACTGCACGTCTTCGATCGGGATATCGTCGAGACGTGAGGGGCCGGGGCCTGCGACGGTGAGCTGCGAGTCGTCCTCGTGCGCGTCGATGCGGACGGCGTCGAGCAGGATCAGCGGCGGGAGATCGGAAATGAGGGAGCGGACTCCCGCAAAGCGGACCTGTGACCCGCCACCGTTCAAGCCGCCGCCGGGAATCACGAGCAGGCCCGGCACCTGGCTCGTGAGCACCTCGCTGAGCGTGCGCGCCGCGCCGTTTTTGGTCAGCGCGTCGACGTCGAAGGTATAGCGGTCGGAGAGAGGGGCGAACGCAGGCGGCGGATACGAGCTGTCAGCCTGCTGTTGCGCAAGCAGCAGCCCCGGTGCAGCCAGCAGCACGACGAGACTACAAACTGTAGTTCGGTGCTTCTCGCGTGATGACGACATCATGCGGATGAGATTCACGCAATCCCGCGGTCGTGATCCGGATGAACTCTGTTTCCGTGTGCAGCGCAGCGATGTCACATACCCCGCAATACCCCATTCCGCTCCGCAGCCCACCGACCATCTGGAAGACGACGTCGGCAACCGGGCCGCGGTAGGGGACTCGCCCCTCTATCCCCTCCGGGACGAGCTTCTGCAGCGAGACCTCACCCTCTTGGAAATAGCGGTCGGCCGAGCCCTCTTCCATGGCGGACAGGCTGCCCATGCCGCGAATCACCTTGAAGCGCCGGCCCTCCAGGAGAAACGACTCGCCCGGACTCTCCTCCGTCCCCGCCAGCATCGACCCCATCATCACACTCTCGGCGCCGGCGGCGAGCGCCTTCACGGCGTCACCGGAGTACTTGATGCCGCCGTCGGCGATGACCGGAATGTCTCCCGCGCCGCGCACGGCGTCGACGATCGCTGTGATCTGCGGAACGCCGATCCCCGTGACGACGCGAGTCGTGCAGATCGACCCCGGCCCCACACCGACCTTGATCGCATCGACGCCGCGCTCGGCGAGGTCTCGGGCGCCCGATTCGGTTGCCACATTCCCGGCGACGAGCTGCGCGTCGGGGAAGGCGTCGCGCAAACAGGCGACCGCGTCGAGCACACCCTGGCTGTGCCCGTGGGCCGAGTCTACAACGATCACATCGCAGCCGGCGTCGAGCAGCGCCTGGGCGCGCGCGCGGACGTCGGGTGTGCCGCCCACGGCGGCGGCGACCCGCAGCCGACCGTGTTGATCCTTGTTGGCGTCGGGATATTGGCGACGCTTGAAGATGTCTTTGATGGTGATGAGGCCCTTCAACAATCCCTGCTTATCGACGACGGGAAGCTTTTCGATCCGGTGCTTGGCGAGCAGCCGCTCCGCGTCATCGAGTGTCGTACCGACGGGCGCCGTGATCAACTTCTCCTTCGTCATGACGTCGCGAATCGGCCGATCCATCTCGCGCTCAAACTGGAGATCGCGATTGGTGATGATGCCGACCAGCTTTCCCGCCCCATCGACGATCGGCACGCCCGAGATCTTGAAGCGCAGCATCAACAAACTCGCTTCGCGCAACGGCCGGTCGGGTCCCAGCGTGATCGGGTTCATGATCATGCCCGATTCGCTGCGCTTGACCCGGTCCACCTCGGCCGCCTGGCGGTCGATCGGCATGTTCTTATGGATCACGCCGATCCCCCCCAGGCGCGCCATGCCCATCGCCATCTCCGCTTCGGTGACGGTATCCATGGCGGCGGAGACGATCGGAATGTTGAGTGGAATGGCGCGAGTGAAGCGGCTGACGACGGTGACGTTGCGGGGATGCACCGTCGAGTGACGGGGCACGAGCAGGACGTCGTCAAAGGTGAGGGCGACGTCGGGTCGGAAGGTTCCCATGGCGGAAGTTACTGGGACGTCTTCGTTTCCTCAACCGGTTTTTCGGGGGGGGCCGCGTTCTTCCGCCTCGCTTCGTCCACCGCCGCCTTCCCTGCCGCCGCCAGCCCCTCAAAGAACTTCCCAGCCTTCCCTACGGCGTCCATCGTGCCCCGGATGATGGTGACGGGCACGCGGCCGGCGCGCATGGTGTCCTCCAGCGTCTCGGCCACTTTCTGAAACGCCGGGGCGCCGGCGGCGCGCTGCGAGTACTTCGACTCGAGGAATTCGATGTAGTCGAGCACCTGGTAGGCCTGCTCGTCAGGCATGACGTCGAGTTTACGGCGAATGCGTTCGTTCAGGATATCGTTCAAGGCGTTCCACCTCCTCCTTCCAGCGAAATCAGATCAACCACCGGATTGCCCAGGTAGCGGCTGCGGCCATTCCGCACGCGCGCGGTCACTTGCATCGTCACGAGCGGCGTGAGCGCCCGAAACGCCGGCAGTCTGTTCTCCGGCACTACGATGTACACGAAGCCACGTTCCGGCAGCGGCCCGCGCGCGAGGACGTAGGACGAACCGCTCGGAATGTCAGGCCGGAGATCGTCGGCCTTTTGAATCGCGATGAATTCCAGATTCCAGCGCAGCACCTGGCCGACATAGCGCTGGGGCTCGGTGCGCAGCTCGGCGGCGGTGACGCCGACTAAGACGCCCGCGGGCGCGGCCTGGAGATCGCCGCCTTTGACCCAGCCCTCGAACTGCACGCGCGTCCATTCGCCGTTGCGGCTCAGGACCCGGAGCGGCGTCTCGGTGGCGATCGTACCGGCCTCGGGGCCATCCGGCGCGCGGTAGAGGGTCGTCATGCGCATGGGCTGGGCGCGGCTCGAATCCACCCGCGCGGTGTCCGCGCCGCGGGGCGGCGGGGGCAGCCCGCCCTGAACACTGTCGCTGTCCGGCGCGACGGCGGTCCGCGTGGCGACGACGTCGGCAAGGGGAGCGAGTGTGCTGCGCAGCACCCAGCCCTCGCGCGTCACGTGCCGCCACCGCCCGCTGCTGTCCGGGGTCGCGCGCTTCAGTCCAAACCCCTCCGCAAGTTCTGCGACCAGCGGGCCGGCGGGCGCGGCGCGCAGATTTTCGTTGGGCGCGCGCGTGACCAGCAGATCGAACTCGGGCTTATCGCTTTTCCCGACGGACGTCGAGAAGATCCAGCCTTCGAGCGTCACCTGAATCCAGTCGTTGCGCGTCGCACCACCGGACAGCGTGGCGCCACGCGCCAGGCGCGCGATGCGGCGGCCGGCGACATCCTGATAGAACCAGGCGTTGTCGGCTGTGACGCGATAGCGGCCGCCGCTCTGGGCGGCCGCACCGCCTCCTCGCGGCGTCGCGAGGCTGACAACCGCTAGTAGGCTCGGAACGATCCGGCTAACTTGCATCCCCCTCAATATGACAACGACCCGTAGCACGCGCATCCCAGTCGTGCTCATCGTGCTCGACGGCTGGGGTTTTCGTCCGGGCCGCGAGGGAAACGCGATCGAGCTCGGCAGCACGCCCGTGTGGCACAAGCTGTGGCAGCGCCCCGCCCGGACACTGCTCGAAGCCTCGGGCCTCGCCGTGGGACTGCCCGACGGACAAATCGGGAACAGCGAAGTCGGACACCTGAACCTCGGCGCGGGCCGCGCCGTGCCGCAGGACATCGTCCGAATATCGCAATCGATCGAGCGCGGTGAGTTCTTTCGGATTCCAGCCCTGGTCCAGCTCGTCGAGGATACCCGGCGGCACGACGGCACGTTGCATGTGATGGGATTGATCGGCACCGGCGGCGTGCACGCGCTCGACAAGCATCTGTTCGCCGCCGTAGAGCTGGGCCGGCGCGCGGGAGTCAAGATCGCGATCCACACGTGGCTCGATGGCCGCGACACGCCGCCGAAATCGGCGCTCGGGTTCATGCGGGATCTGCTCGCGACGGTCGGACGGTCGGACGGTCGGACGGCCGTGTCCACAGTCATCGGACGATACTACGCGATGGATCGGGACAAACGGTGGGAGCGCACGAAACTCGCGTATGATGCCATGGTCAACGGTGTCGGTGTGCAGATCGCCGATCCCATCGCCGCGATCGAGCAGGCGTACGACGCCGGCGAGACGGACGAATTCGTCAAGCCGCGCGTCATCACGGGCGCACCGCTGATTCGGGACGGCGACGGCATCTTTTGCTTCAACTACAGAGCCGATCGCATGCGGCAGATCGTGCGCGCGCTCGCGGTCCCGGATTTCGACGGCTTCGACGTGAAGGGCCGCCCCGCGGTACGGCTCGTGACCATGACGCGCTACGACGAAACGCTGCCCTTCCCCGCCGCGTTCGAGCCGATGGTGTTGTCGCGGATCGTCGCCGAGGTGCTCTCGGATCATGGCAAGACGATGTTTCGCACCGCCGAGACGGAGAAGTACGCGCACGTCACCTATTTTTTTAACGGCGGATATGAGCCGCCCTACAGGGGCGAAGAGCGCTTGCTGGTGCCGTCGCAGAAGGTCGCGACCTATGACCTGATGCCCGAGATGAGCGCGCCTGGTGTGACCGATGTGCTCTGTAAGGCGATTGCCGACCAGCAACACGATTTCATTCTGTGCAACTACGCCAACGGCGACATGGTGGGTCACTCCGGTGTGCTGGCCGCGGCGGTCAAGGCGGTGGAAACCGTGGACCAATGTCTGGCGCGCGTCCTGACGACGGCTGAAAAAGTGAACGCGACGGTCCTGGTGACGGCGGATCATGGCAACTGCGAGTTGATGATCGACCCGGCGACCGGCGGCCCGCACACCGCGCACACCACGAATCCGGTGCCGTTCGTCATGGTGGGAGAAGGTGCCGGCGCGAATCACCTGCGGGCCGGTGGCTCGCTTCGCGACGTCGGACCAACGATCTTGCAGCTCATGGGTATTGAGCCTCCGAAGGAAATGACGGGACGGGACTTGAGGGAGACTGACTGATGACTGGAAGGTTGGAAGGTTGCAAGGTTGCAAGGTGGATGATTCTCGGGATGTTTCTTTCCAACATTCCAACCGTCAACCTTTCCGCCCAGGTCGGCCACAACCCCGCGACCTCACCCTACCGCGATATCGCGCTGCACCCCGGGCCGATGTTCTTTGTCGGCCATCTCGGGGCTGATCGCGGCAACGTCGGGGTCGGCACGAGCAACGCGCTCACCTATGGCGCGCGCTACGAGCTTCCCGCGGGCCGGGTCGTACAGTTCCAGTTCACCGGCGCGTACCTGCGCGGCGACCGCTTCCTCGTCAACCCCTACGCCGACTCGAATTCCGCGTCACGCCGGAGCGGTCCGGTGAAATCCGATTTGCTGCAGTTGGAAATCGGCATGCAGCTCCGCCTCACCGGCGGCAAAACGTGGCGGGGCCTCGCGCCCTTCGTCGGCACCGGCCTCGGCCTGATATCCGAGTTGAACGCTGCGGCCGACACCAGTGGCTACCGGTTCGGCACCAAGTTCACGATCGCGTTTGTTTCTGGCGTGCGGTGGTATCCGGCCCGGCGCGTGACCGTCACTGGCGATCTGCGGGCGCTCTTCTGGCGACTCAAATATCCGGTGGCGTTCCATACGCCGTTGGCGCCGGACGGTTCGCGGGTCGTTCCCTTGACCGACCGCCTCACTGACTGGACCACGCATCCCTGGATCAGCCTCGGCATCGGATGGACTTTCTAGCCGAGGGGTTTCGGCGCGCCTGGGGGCTACTGATCGCGGGTGATTCCGAAGTCTTCGGAATCGCGGCTGTAACTCTCAAAGTAGCCATCGTCGCGACGGCGATCTCCTGCGCTGCCGGACTGCCGCTCGGATACTTCCTCGCCACGCGCCGCTTCTGGGGCCGGCGCGCCGCACTCACGATGGTCAATACCGCGCTCGCCTTCCCGACCGTCGTGGTCGGACTGTTGCTGTACGGGATCTTGTCGCGCCGCGGCCCGCTCGGTGGCCTTGGCTGGCTGTACACGTGGGAGGCGATCGTCGCGGGCGACGTGCTGCTCGCCCTCCCCATTGCCGCTGCCCTGTCCGCCGCGGCGGTTCAGAGTGTCGATCCGCGCGTCCGCCGCACGGCCGAGACACTGGGCGCGGGACCGTGGCGCACGGCGTGGACTGTCGCGCGCGAAGCGCGCTTTGCGCTCGCCGCCGTCATCACCGCGGCCTTCGGACAGGTCGTCGCCGAAATCGGAGCGGCGATGATCCTCGGCGGCAACATCCGCGGCTCGACCCGCACGCTCACCACCGCGGTCGCGCTCTACACGTCCCAGGGCGACTTCGGCATGGCGCTCGCCTTGGGACTCGTCCTGATCGTCCTGGCGCTGGTCGTTAACATCGCGTTACAGGTACTCCAGGGACGCGGCCATGCTTGAGCTGCGCGGCGTACGACACCGCTATGGGAAGCGCGTGGTGCTCGATCTCGAGCAGTTCACCGTTCCCCGCGGCGCAGTGGTCGCGGTCGTGGGGCACAACGGCGCGGGCAAGAGCACGTTGCTGCGGCTGCTCGCGCTGCTCGAGACTCCCACCGAAGGGCAGATCCTCCTCAACGGCGTTGCCGTGCCGCGACGTGCCTCGGCCGCGTTGCGGCGCCGGGTCACGCTCGTCGAGCAGCGGCCGATGCTGTTCCGCGGGACAGTCCGTGAAAATCTGGAATACGGCCTGCGGCTCCGGGGGATCGGGCGCACCGCGGTAACAGGGATCATTGGCCATATGGTGGAACAGCTCGGGCTTCTCCCGCTGCTCGACCGGCGCCGCGCCGAGCTCTCGGACGGCGAGGTGCAACGTGTGGCGGTCGCCCGCGCGCTCGCGTTGCGCACAGACGTGCTGCTGCTGGACGAACCGGCGAGCTCGGCCGACAGCGCCGCGGCGGGCGCACTGTATCGCGCGCTGGCCGCCGAGCGTGCCGCTCGGCCGGTGACCGTCTGCGTCGCCTCCCATCAATTGGAAGACGCCTATCGCTGGGCCGACGATATCCGCGCGCTCGCCGATGGCCGCTTGTCACCCGTGACACCCGAGAACCTGTTTCGTGTCGACCTGCCCCCAGGGGAGGGCGTGAAAAACGTGCGCGTCGGGGGGATCGAGATCGCGGTCATGACCGAGCGCACCGGTGCGGCGGTGCTCGCCGTGCCACCGACCGACATCTTCGTCAGCCGCGAGCCGCTCGCGTCGTCCGCGCGGAATGTGTTCAAGGGTCGCGTGACCGGCATGGCGATCGGGCGGCACGGCGCGGGCGTACACGTTCGGGCCGATATGGGCGCTGACGGGGGGGTCGAGCTCGTGGCGTCCGTGACCGCGGAAGCGGCGCGGGATCTGGCGCTCGCTCCAGGGGTCAGCGTCGTCTTCTCTTTCAAGGCCACAGCCGTCCAGGTATTCTAGGGAATGCCGAAAGCGTATCTCACGCGGGTCGTCGAGTTCACGGCGACCCATCGGTTTCCTGACACGCCGGAATTCTCCGGCGCGACCGACGATCACAGCCATCGCTATCGCTGTTCCGTGACGGTAAAGGGCGTGTTCGATCCCACGCGCGGTGGTGTCATGAGCCTCCCGGCGCTCAAGGCGCTGCTGCAGCGCGAAGTCGTGGCGCGTTTCGACGGCCGGCACATCAACCAGGACCTCGCTCCGCGGGTCGCGACGGGCGAGGCACTGGCCATGTTCGTCTGGGAACGCATCGCCGGCGAGCTGCCGGCCGGCGTGTCACTCCATTCCGTCCGGATCGAGGAGAGTCCCCATCTCTACTCCGAATACCGCGGCGAATCGTAAACCCGGCGATCGTTCTGGGCGCATGCGGGCCGACTCGGCCGTGGTCGAGGAGTGGCCCGTCTGGCTGGAAGTGAACGGCGAGCCCGCCGTCACATGGATGTGCACGCCCGATCAGCTCGAGGAGCTGGCTGTGGGTTGGCTGCACGGCGAGGGCTATATCGCGTCGCTTGACGACCTCGTGCAGCTCCGTCCCTGCGCCCCCGACCTCGGCTTCTGGGCGGACGTGAAACCCGAGCGGTTGGCCCAGGTGAAGGGGGAGAATCGCAAGCGGGTGCTCGCCTCGGGATGCGGTGCGGTCGCCACCATGCTCGCCGACCCCGAGACGATGAGCCGGTCCGCGCCGCTGCGCGGTGAACCGCCGGCTGCCGAAACGTTGCGCGCGTTGTTCAAGCAACTGTTTGCGGCGGGAGCGCGCTACAACGAGACGGGTGGCATTCATGCCGCCGCGCTGACCGACGGCGCGACCCTGCTGTTTCATGCCGAAGACATCGGCAGGCACAACGCGGTCGACAAGGTGATCGGCGGCGCGGTGCTCGCGCGGACTCCGATCACCGGTCGCGGGCTACTCGTCACCGGCCGCATTTCCGCCGAGCTGGCGTTCAAAGCGGCACGCGCGGGAGTCGCCTGGGTGGCGACGCCGAGCGTTCCCTCGACGCTTGCGGTGACGATCGCCGATCGCTCGGGAATGGTGCTGGTCGGTCGCGCGGTGAGCGGGACGCCGCACGTGCACAAGCGCGACGCGTGACCCCTTCCGAACAAGAGGAGCTCCGCGGCCTGCTGCAGCGGGCCCGCACGATCGCCGTCGTGGGACTGTCGCCCAACCCGATGCGGCCGAGCAACTCGGTCGCCCGCTATCTCCAGCGATCGGGCTACACGATTGTCCCGGTGAATCCCGGGCACGACGCGATTCTGGGCGAAAAGAGCTACCGGACACTCAGCGATGCAGCACGCGAGCACGCGATCGATATCGTGGATGTCTTTCGACGCAGTGAGCTCGCGGGCGCCGTCGTCGACGAAGCGATTGCGTTGCGGCCCGCACCGCAGCTGATCTGGCTGCAGCAGGGAGTCGTCGACGTAACCGCCCAGGCGCGCGCGGCCAAGGCCGGAATCCCGTTTGTGATGGACCACTGCCTCGCCATCGAACATCGCCACCTCGAGGCCTGACATCCGCGGCGTCGTGTTGGCTGGAGGCGCCGCCAGCCGCTACGGCGGTGTCCCCAAAGGCCTCCTCACGGTGGGCGGGCGGCGGATCCTGGATCGCGTGGTTGAAAGCTTGCACGCCGTGACCGGTGCGCTCCCGCTTCTGGTCGCTAACGCTCCCGACGCGGCCACCTGGCGCCCCGACGTGCAAACGATTCCCGACACGCGCCCCGGTTTCGGCAGCCTCGGCGGCATCTACACAGCGGTGACCGCGGGGGGGGCGGGGGGGAGGCCGGTGCTCTGCCTCGCGTGGGACATGCCGTTCGTGCCCGAGCCGTTGTTACGGGCGCTGGTCGAAGGCGCAGCAGCGGGCGACTATGACGCGTTTCTTCCTGAGAGCTCCGGCCGGCGCGGGCTGGAGCCGCTGTGCGCGGTGTACGGGCCGGCGTGCGGCCCCGCCATCGCCAGCCGGCTCGACAGGGGCGAGTTGCGAGCGATCTCCTTCCATGCCGACGTGCGGGTCGGTATCCTCCCCCTCGCCGAGGTCCGGAAGGTGGGTGGGGGCGATCCCGACGAGCTGTTCTTCAACGTGAATACGCCAGCGGATCTGGAGCGGGCGGAGGCGCTGTGGCGGCGACGCGGATGATCTCCATCATCGGACTCAAGAACGCGGGCAAGACGACGTTCCTCGTCGCGCTCGCGGCGGAGCTCGTGCGCCGCAAGTTCCGCGTGATGACGATCAAGCACGGCTCCCATCCCGCCGACATGGACCAGAAGGGCAAGGACACCTGGCGCCACTGGCACGAGGGAAACGCGGAACGCGTGCTGATGGAGTCACCGGGGCAGCGGGTGCTGTTCGAGCGCACGGAGCACGAATCCGATCCCATCACACTCGCGCGGCGTTATCTCGGCGAGGCTGACATCGTGCTGGTGGAAGGCTTCAAGCGCGCGCCGCTGCCGAAGATCGAAGTCTATCGCAAGATCGCGGGTCCCAAGCCGGTATTCGATCCCGCGGTGCATGATGCTGCCGACTGGGTCGCCATGGTCACGGACGATAGCCAGCTGCGCGCCCCCTTCCCCGTCTTTCGCTTCAGCGACACCGCGTGGCTCGTGACGATCGCCAATCTCGCGTGGGACCGCGCCAAGATCCTGCCTCCATGACGCCTGCCGAAGCCGCGCGGTTGATGATCAGCCATGTCCGGCCCCTTGCCGCCGAACGCCGGCCCTTGCGCGAGGCGCTCGATGCGGTGCTCGCCGAGGACGTGGTGAGTCCGATCGACCTGCCGCCGTGGGACAACTCGGCCATGGACGGCTACGCGGTGCGCAGCGAAGACCTGCGCGAGAATGGTGAAACGGAGCTCGCCGTCGTCGAAACCGTTCCCGCCGGTCAGTTTCCGAGCAAACCCATCGGCCAGGCGCAGGCGACGCGCATCTTTACCGGCGCACCGCTGCCGCAGGGCGCCGATACGGTGATCCGCCAGGAAGACACCGATCAGCCCGCGAACGGCAAAGTCAGGATCCGCAACGCTCGGGACGCGAGGAAAAACGTCCGGCGCCGCGGTGAAGACATTCGTAAGGGGACCGTCGTGCTCGCGGCTGGTACGGAGCTGGGGCCCTCGCAGCTGGGCGTGCTCGCCTCGATCGCCTGCGACCGGCCGCTCGTGCATCGAGCGCCGCGTGTGGCGTTCATGGGGTCGGGCGATGAGATCGTCGACCTCGACCGGCGCGAAGAGATCCTCGCCGGCCGGAAGATCGCGACCTCCAACTCCTACACGCTCGACGCGCTGATCCGGCGTGCGGGCGCCGTGCCGCTCGATCTCGGCGTCGCGCGCGACACGAAGGAAAGCCTGCGCGAGCACCTGCGCGGCGCGGCGAACGCCGACCTGCTGGTGACCACCGCCGGCGTCAGCGTCGGTGAGCACGATCTCGTGCGCGACGTGCTCACCGAGTCGGGTGGCGAGCTGAAACTGTGGCGGATCGCGATGCGGCCGGGCGCGCCCGTCGGATTCGGGCTGATGAACGGGATCCCATGGATTGGGCTGCCGGGAAACCCGGTCAGCACCATGGTGACGTTCGAGCTATTCGTACGGCCTGCGATTCGGCGTCTCCAGGGGCACGCGTTGCCGTTTCGGAGGACGGTGCCGGTAACCGTACGTGAGCCCATCGCGCTCGGTCCCAAACTGCGTCACTTCTTGCGCGCAATAGTAGAGGAAGGGGGAGCGCGTTTGACAGGGCCGCAGGGCTCTGGCATTCTCACCAGCATGGCGCGCGCGAACGCTCTGCTGATCGTCCCGGCCGAGATATCCTCGGTGTTCGTGGGGACCGAGCTCCAGGCGTTGATCCTGGACGATCCGCGGCACGTCGCGGAGCCTCCGTACTGATGCCCGCCCTCGCGTCACCCGCGGTGCGGCAGGCGTTGCGCCTGGCCGGCTATGTGCTCCTCACGCTGCTCGTCTACTGGGCCAACGCGCTGACCCCGTCCACGGCCAGGTTCGGGATCCTGTATACGATCCCGGTCTTGCTCGTGACGTGGACCGAGGGATTGGCGTGGGGGATCGTCTTCGCCGTGGCCACCACAGTCTTTCGGGAAGCCATCGCCTGGATCCAGATGCCGACCGATACGCCGACGTTGTGGCGGATCCTGAACGGGCTGGCCTATCTCGCCGTCCTCGGTGTCGCGATGGCCGGTCTCCAGTCATTGCGGCGCAGCCAGGCACAGCTCGCGCGCCTGGTGACTCAGGATCCGCTCACGAATGTGTTGAACGCCCGGGCGTTTGCCGATCGGCTGAGCCAGGAGCTCGACCGCAACCGTCGCTATCCGCGTCCCCTCGCGCTGATCTACATGGATCTCGATAACTTCAAGGTCATCAACGACACCCACGGCCATCAGACGGGGGATGCCGTGCTGCGGCTCGTGGCCGACGCGATGCGTTCGTCGGTCCGTCATGCGGACGTCGTCGGCAGGCTCGGGGGCGACGAGTTCGCGGTGCTCATGCCCGAGACCGACGCCCAGCTGGCAAACGCCGCGGCGAAACGGCTGATCTCCGGACTCCGCACGGTGTTCAAGGGGACGCCCAACGTTACCGCCAGCATCGGCGTGGTTTCTTGTACCGCGACGGATGCCAGCACCGACGATTTGCTGAGACGGGCAGACCAGGCCATGTACGACGCGAAGAAGTCAGGGAAGGATCGCGTTGTTCAAGTAGCGATCTAAGTTGCTCGCGGTACTTCTCGCGCTCGTCGCGCAAGATTCAGCTCCACAGCTGTCCTTCAGACTTACCGTTCCGAACGATCGCTCCGCGTATCTCGTCGAACTGCAGATCATCCATCCCCCTAACCCGAGCCGCCTCGTCATCCCGGCGTGGGCACCGGGGGCCTATGTTCTCATGAACTCGGGTGAGAACATCACCGGATTCGAGGCCTCATCCGCGGACGCTCGCCTGGCGGTTCGTCGGGATTCGCCGAACTCGTGGGTGATCGACACGCGGGGCAAGCCTTCGATCACGGTGCGCTACGCCGCCGGTCTCCGCGATTCGGTCGCGTGGCGCCGCCCGAACAATCGCTGGTTCCTGCGGACGACGTCCGGCATGGTGGACGGACCACGCACGTTCATGTACCTCGACGGCTGGAAGCAGCTGCCGGCGCGCGTCGCGTTCCAGCTCCCTCCCCGATGGCGGATCGCCACCGGGCTTGCGCCCGCCACCAGCGATAGCACGACCTACACGGCGCCAAATTACGATGTATTTATCGACTCACCCATGCTGCTCGGCCACTTCCTGTCCTATCCTTTCACTGCCGCCGGCACGCCGCACCGCGCCGTCGTCGATCTCGCCGGCGGCCGCGCCTCCGCCCCAACCGCCTTCGTGAACATGCTGCGGCGCATTTCGACGACCGCGATCGACATTTTCGGCGCCGCACCCTACCAGGACTACACCTACATCTTCGTCGGCGGCCGCGGCGGTGGACTCGAACACGCCAATTCGACGACGATCGGAGTCAAGACCGAAATCCTCGCGCGCAATCCACGCGGTGCCCAGACGGTCAGCGCGCACGAATTCTTCCACGCCTGGAATGTGAAGCGCATCCGGCCGATCGAGCTCGGCCCATTCGATTACGAGCACGAAGTGCGCACGGTCAATCTGTGGTGGAGCGAGGGCGTCACCGATTACTACGCCGACGTGATTCTCGCGCGTGCCGGGCTCAACTCACCCGCCGACTTCGCGCGCCGGCTCGCGACATCGATCGAGAATCTCCAGGGCGATCCCGCGCATCTCATGATCGCTCCGGAACGGTCGTCGTCGACCACCTGGGATGCGCCGGCCGTCAACCAGGGCGTGACGATCTCCTATTATCTCCAGGGCGAGCTGCTGGGATTTCTGCTCGATCTCGCGATCCGCGATTCCACCGACAACGCGAAGTCGCTCGACGACGTCATGCGCTATCTCCTGGAGCATTACGCAGGCGCGCACGGCTTCACGCGGGACCAGCTGCTGACGGCCGTGCGCAGCGCGACGGGATGCGACTTCGCGGAGTTCTGGCGACTGCATGTGAGCGGGGTGACCGAGATCCCGTGGAACAACTACCTGCAGGCGGCCGGCTGGCGCGTCGCGTTCACCACGGAGCCCGCCGTCGACGCGCGGATCGGCTCGCTGCCCCCTGCTGTTCAGGGCGGCCGCTGGCGCGCGGTGGCCGCGCCGGGCAGCGCCGCGTTGAGCGCCGGCCTCCGGACGGGCGATGACCTGGTTCGCATCAACGGCCGCGAGATCATCGATGGGACCGACGTCACCGCTGCCGTGCGCCCGCTCCGTCCCGGCGCCAGTGTGGTCGTGGAGGTCGTGCATGACGACCAGCCCCGCACGATCCGGTTCCGGGCGAGCAGGTATCAACGCCTGCGCGCACGGCTGCGCGATCTGCCGGCGCAAACCGCGAAGATGGGGCGCATTCGCGCGGGGCTCACGCGGGGAGGAGCGACGCGGTGAATCAGCGCGTGATGGAGCTGCTCCTCATCTTCACATCGATCCTGTTCATTGTGGATCCGTTCGCGGTCATCCCCACGTTCCTCGCGATGACCGCCCGCGACTCGCCAGAGCAGCGCCGGGTCCTCGCCCGCCGCGGCGCGTGGACCTGCGCCATCACGCTCATCGCGTTCGCGCTGGGCGGCAGCTTGATCTTCAAGATCTTTGGCATCACGATCGGTGCGTTCAAGATCGCGGGTGGCGTGCTGATCGGCCTCAACGCGCTCGACATGGTCCAGGCCCGGCGGAGCCAGCAGCGGGAAACGCCCGTCGAGAAGGCCGAGGGCATCCAGAAGGAAGACATCGGCATCATGCCGCTCGGCGTGCCGATGCTGGCAGGCCCCGGCGCGATCTCGACGGTGATGGTCCTCGCGCTCGGCGCCAAGTCGGTCGCCGCGACGGCGGCGGTGTACGTGTCCATCGTCCTGACCGCGTTGATCACCTTCCTGGTGCTCTCGGCGGCCACGATGGTCGAACGGCGCCTCGGGCAAACCGGAATGCGCATTCTGACGCGCCTCATGGGGCTTGTGCTGTGCGCCATCGCTGTCCAGTTCATCATCGACGGCATCAAGTCGAGCTTTCGCTGAGCTTCGCTCCGATGGACTAGTCCATCGGATTGAAACCGCGAACTGCAAAAATCCGCCTGAAGAAGGATTGTCGGGCTGCGGGGTCCCTCTATTGTTTCGCGGTATGCGTGTTCTCCCGGCTTTCCCTGTGACGCGATAGATGGCCGCTCCCCTCGTCCGTGACCTGCTGACCGAAGCTCCGGTGAACCGGCACTTCGCGCAGCTACACCGCGACCCGCAGGACCTCGCCGATGCCGTCACGATCTACCTGGGGACGGGCCTGCGGCGCGGCAACGGAGTTGTGGTCATCGCGACTCCGCAGCACACCGACCTCTTCCTCACGCGGCTGCGGGCGGACGATCTCGATCCCAGCATGTTCCTCAAGTCCGGGCGGCTCGAGCTGCACGATGCCGAGTTGACCCTGCGCAAGTTCTTGCGGAACGACACGCCCGATTGGCAAGATTTTCGCCACGCGCTGGCCTCCATCTTCGAGCGGCTGCGGGCGTTCGGGCGCGGGACGACGCGGGCGTATAGCGGGATGGTCGACCTGCTATGGCAGGAAGGAAAACAGGCAGCCGCCATTCGCCTCGAAGAGTACTGGAACGAGCTCGCGCGGCTGTATCCGTTCTCCTTGTTCTGCAGCTACATGCTCGACGTGCATCACGACCAAGCCTACGCCGGACCGCTCGAGGAGATCGGCCGGACCCACTCCGACATTCTCGCGACCGCCGAGGATGAGCGGTTCCGGGTGGCGTTGGATGCCGCGAGCCGCGACGTGTTCGGCGTCCCGCTCTCGGAGATGGTCGGATTCTCCCGCCGGCGCGACAGCGGCGAGCAACGCTTTCCCAGCGGCCAGCGCACTATGCTCTGGGTCAAGCGCAATCTGCCGTCAGCCAGTGGTGCGGTGCTGGAGCGGGCGCGCCGCTACTACGAAGACTCCCCCGCCGCAAAATGACCCTCCTCGTTGACGCACCGGCGGGGCGGCACTTCGCCCAGTTCCACCGCGATGCCGAAGGCCAGGATCGTCGTCGCGACACGCTCACCGATTCGGCGCTCGCATTCGTCGAAGCGGGCTTGCAGCACGGCGACAGCGTACTGGTCGTCGTGGGGGCCGATCAGCGGGACCGGCTGTTCGAACGACTGGCGGCGGGGAAATTCCGCCCACACTCGCTGCGCGATCCGGGACAACTGTCCGTCCTAGATGCTGGAGCGATCACGGCACAAATCGTTGCCGGCGGCCAGCCGGAATGGGTACCGTTTCGGAACGCGGTGGCGCCTGCCCTGTCGCGCCTCCAGCCATCGGGTCGCGACACGCGGGTCTACAGCGATTTGACGAATGCGTTGTGGCAAGCTGGGAACACCGCTGCCGCGATCCAGATCGAGGACTTCTGGAATGTCCTGGCCGCTACCTACCGATTCTCGCTCTACTGTGGCTACACGATGGATACGCAGTCCGAGTACTCGTACGCCGGCCCGCTCGAGGAGTTGGGCCGCACCCACACCGACATCCTGGGCACGCCGGATGACGAGCAGTTTGGGGTTGCGCTCGATCGGGCCAGCAAGGAGATCTTCGGCATCTCGTTGACGCAGATGGCGGGCGTGTCGCGGCAGGAGGGGGCGCGCCGCTTTCCGAGCGGCCAGCGCACGATGCTGTGGGTGAAGCGCAATCTACCGATGTCGACCGCACAGCTCGCCGAACGCGCGCGCCAGTACTTCAGGGACAACCGCGCGTAACGGCTACATCCGTTTATACCTCGGCCCACTGCCCCCCTCGCGCGGCGTCCAACGTGGTCCTAGCACATCCGTCGCTTTGCAGTCCACACAATTCGGCGCATTGATCCGCAGCCCGTTCTCCGTCGCTTCGTAGACGCCGGCCGGGCACACATGCGAGTAAAACCGCGCGACATCGCCTGAGACGTCCTGGGCCGCAATCAGATGGCTTGGGATCGAGTCTCGTGTCGAGTTTCCGGACTTGAAGACTGCGTCCACCTTGCTGACTCCACTGGGGCGCGTCGGCGCGAAGCGCAGCGTACGCGGCACATCCGCGTCCGCGTGCATCTCGTACTTGCCCCCGGGGAATCGCCCTCCCGTCAGCGTCATCAGCCCCGCCTGCAAGCCGCCGAGGTAGAAGCCGTCGCGGAAGGCGAGCCGCATGTTGCGGGTGCGATAGAGGTCGCGAGCGATGTATGATGCATTGACCAGCCGATCGTACTCCGTGAGTTTCGTGCCGTTTTTCAGATTCTGAAGGATGGCGCGGCCCGCGTAGATCCCCGATTGCATCGCGTAGTGGATCCCCTTGAGTGATGGCACATCCACGAATCCGGCAGCGTCGCCGAGCAGCACGACGCCGTCACCCGCGCGCCGCTGGGGGAGTGAATAGAACCCGCCTTCGGGGATGGTCTTGGCGCCCCATTCCACCATTTCGCCACCGGCCAGGAACTCCCGCATCAGCGGATGGTGCTTGAATTGTTGCAGCAGGACGTGCACATCGAGTGCCGCGTCGCGGTAGTCGAGGCCCACCACCAGCCCCAACGCGATGAGATTCGGCTCGAGCGGGTAGACGAAGCTCCCGCCGAACGCGTCCTTCGGAAGCGGCCATCCCAACGTGTGAATGACGCGATCGAGCGTCTGTTTGGTCTCCCACAGCTCCTTCACGCCGAGCGCGAAGATCTGGGGGTTCTCCGACGGCACGTGCTGCCACTGGCACCACGCTTGCGCGAGCAGGCCCCGCGTGCCCTCGGCCAACGCGGTAACCTTCGCGACGAGATCGTTGGGCGCTGTGCCGCCTGGTGTTGGATTGCCCTGACGGTCGAGCCCGGCCGGCGCCGTCCGCACACCCGCCACCGTCGATTCGCGCGTCAGCAGCTGCGCCGCCGGAAATCCGGTGAACACGTTGACGCCAAGCTCTTCTGCTTTGGCGCCGAGCCAGCGCACGATCTCGCACAGCGACGCGATGTAGAACGAGCGATTGTGCATCGTGGGTGGCGTCGGTAGTCGAAACTTCCCGCGCTGCGTCAGGAGATAGACGGATTCCCTCGTGACAGTCTGGCGGAATGGAAAGTCTTCGTCCTTCACGTCCGGGAACAGCTCACGAAACGCGCGCGGATTCACCACGGCGCCCGACAGCGAATGCTCGCCCAACGCCTCGGCCTTTTCGAGTACGCCGATGTTCAGCTCTGCGCCGTCCGCCTTCGCCAGCCTGGCCAGCTCGATCGCGCACGCGAGCCCGGCGGGGCCCGCGCCCACGATCAGGACGTCGAGCTCCATCCGATCCCCGGCACCTGCGGCGCCGTCCGGAATGATCAGTTTTTCGAGTGGGAGCGCTGGCTGATATTGGGCTGGGACGATCTCAGCCATGGAGCTTCCGAATCTCCTCGGTGAGCTTCGGCACGATCTCGAACAAATCCCCTACGACGCCGTAGTCGGCGACCTTGAAGATCGGCGCGTCTTTGTCCTTGTTGATTGCGACGATCACCTTTGATGTCCGCATGCCGGCGAGATGCTGGATCGCGCCGGAGATTCCGACCGCGATGTAGAGCGATGGACTCACCGTCTTGCCGGTCTGCCCCACTTGATCGGCATGGGCGCGCCATCCCGCGTCCACTACGGCGCGCGACGCCCCGACCGCCGCCCGACCGCCGAATGCGTGCGCGAGCTCTTCCAGCACCTTGAAATTGGCCGGCTCCTTCAGGCCACGCCCTCCCGAAATGATCACCTGGGCCTCGGCCACATCAAGCGTACCGGCCGGCGCGGCTTTGATCTCGCGGACAGTCACTCTGCCGGGCCCGACGTTTACCGCGACCGTTTCGCTCGCCCCTGCCTTGGGCCGCTCCACTGGTGTGAACACATTGGGTCGCAACGAGAGCACGGCGGGTTGGGACGCCACCTTCACTTTCAACAGCGCCTTGCCGGCATACACCGGCCGCGTGACGACGACAGCGTCGCCCTCCGCGTTCAGATCGGTGAGATCGCCGGCGACCGCTACCCCGAGTTTGGCCGCTACCCGTGGCGCGAGATCCTTCCCCGTCGCGCTCGCCGTGAACACGATGGCACGATACCCGCCCTGCTTCGCCCGCTCGGCCAGCGCCTGCGCGCATGCCTCGGGTGCATATCTCGCGAATGCGGGATTGGTGAGTGTAACGATCTTGTCCGCGCCGAATTTGGCGACTTGGTCGACGCCCTGAACGGTACCGGCTCCGCAGACGACGGCTTCCACCGGCTGACCGAGCCGTTGGGCACCGGTGACGACCTCGAAGGAAATCTTGCGCAGTGCGCCATCGCGCTGCTCCAGCACCGCGAGTGTCGTCACAGGACCTTGGCTTCTTCGCGCAGCAGTCGCACCAGCTCGCCAACGGCCCCCGCTCCCTCCCCGACGATCCTTCCCTCTTTCCGCGCAGGCGGTGGCGTCAGGGCGGCGATTTCGAGCGTCCCGGTCCCGGGCTGCACAGGCTTGATGTCGAGCGGCTTCTTCTTGGCCGCCATGATGCCTTTGAGCGCCGGGTAGCGCGGCTCGTTGAGTCCCTTATCGGTGGTGAGAACGGCCGGAAGGGGAAAGTCCACGACTTCGATGCCGCCTTCGATCTCGCGTTCGGCAACGCCTTTGGCCCCTTCGATGTCCAGATGCGAGACCGCGCTGACACACGGCAGGTCCAACAGCTCAGCCACGAGCGTACCGACTTGGGTGTTGTAGTCGTCAATGGCCATGCGACCGAAGAGAATCAAATCCCAGCTCGAGCTTTTCAGCTCGGCGGCGAGGACTTTGGCTGATTCGAGCGGATCGGCGGGAATCTTGTCCACCGAGAGCAGCACCCCGCGATCCGCGCCCATCGCCAGTGCCGTGCGGATCGTCTCCTGCGCGGCCGCGGGACCGAGGCAGAAGACCGCAACTTCCCCGGCGCCCGCCTGCTCCTTGCGACGCAACGCCTCTTCGACGGCAAACTCATCGTAGGGGTTCAGGACAAACTTCACCCCCGCTTCGTCGAGGCTCTTGCCGTCGGCCGCGATTTTGACGCGCGTTTCCGAATCGGGAACGCGCTTGATGCAGACTGCGATTTTCATGAGGACCGAAAGCTACGCTACGGCCTCGCCATTCGGAACACAGAGATGCCCCAACTTTCGGGATCGTCGGGTGGGTCGGCGTTCCAGTCGCGGTAGGAGTGAGAGCCGTCGGAACGGTAGCGCAACGCGTAGGTCCCGGCAGGGAGGGTGACGACGCCGTCGAACATCCGATTCTTCTCTGAGCCACCGGCTGGATCGGTCTGGTCGTACTTCATTTCCCACACCGTCTTTCCGGCCGCGTCCTCGATCCATCCGTAGTCGAACATCTCGCCATCACGGCCTTCGCCGATGACGAGCACGCGCAGCCGAGTCTGCTGCGGCAGCTGGAATGTGGTTCGGGCATCCTCTTCGTCGCCCATGTGGGTGAGCTGGGCGACGGTCGCATCGTTGCCGGCGCCGCGGGTGCGCATGAAGGGCCCGACGTCCGCGGGATTCAGGCGGCGGCTCGCCGGGAAGAGGCTCACGCCCCAATACCGCTCCTCGGCCGGGGGCGCGCCGTTCCAGTTGTTGTAAGAGTGTGAGTCGTCGCTCTTGTAGTAGACGAGGTAATTCCCGGGCGCGAGGTGGATCGTCCCGTCGAACACTCGGTTCTTCCGAGCGCCGCCGGCGTGCTCGGTGTTCGCGTAGCTCATCGACCAAATCCGCTTGTGCTGCTCCTCGTCGACGATCCACGCGTAGTCCGCCATGCGGTCGGTGAAGCCTTCGCCGATGGCATAGATGTGGACATCCATGGGCCGTCGCAGCGCAAAGCCCGCCGAGCGCATCTCGTCGTCGTGAATGCCGATGAGCGAGACGATCGTCTGACCCTGCGGCACGGGCTCGTACTCGAACGTCTTGACGGACGCTCGGGCGGTGGGATCGGCAACGCGCAGCGTGAGCCCCCAGAACTCGGGATCGGTGGCGGGCACGTTATTCCAATCGTCGGGACTGTGGCTGTCGTCGCACACAAAGTACGCGACGTAGTGGCCCGGCTTGAGCTCCAGCGTTTCGTGCGCCATGCGATTCTTGGCGGCACCCCCCGCGGGATCGGTCGTCGCGTACGTCATCGACCAGATCCGTTGCTGCGTGTCGACGTTCATGATCCAGCCATAGTCGAACTCGTCATCGAGCGACAACTCGCCGATCGCGTAGACCTCGACCCGCGTCGGGCGCGTGATCTCAAAGCCCTTTCGCGCGGTGCTGTTGCGTGCCGGCACGACGGTGGCGATCGCGGACGCCGTGTAGGCCGAGCGCGCGGCGGCGAAGTCTTCTTGAGACGCGACGCGGCCCGGACCCGTGATCTTCAACCCGAACTCCTTGTACAAGCCGGTCTCGACGTAGGGGCCGCCATACTTCGCACGCCGGCCGAGTCGAATGATGTCGTTCAGGTTGAGTTTGAGATCGCCATTGAAGGAAATAGAGGAAGCGGGATAGGACGCGTAGTGGGCCTCGTAGGTGCCCGAGGGCAGGTGCACACTGCCCGAGAAGCGCCGCAGGCCGTTCGATTCGCGACGCGTGTCGGCGGACCGCAGGTCCCAGACGACGGCCCGCGTGCGCGCATCGAGGATCCAGGCGGCTGCCGGCCACGTGGTCTGTTCGTCATCCTGCCAGTGCTCGTGATCGCGCTGCCGCGGCCGGTCGGGCCAGGGCTCGGCGCCGACGGCCGCGATCTGCACGTCTTGCGCCGCGGTCAAGACGAAGACGCTGACCTGGTGCTCGCGTGGCGTCAGATCGTGGATATCAGCGAGGATCGGGGTGGCGGGAGGACCCTGGGTTTGGGCCAACAGCAACAGCAGCACGAGAGGCATGGCTGACATAACGGGCTGCGACGAGCGGCAGTTTCTAGTTGAAGGCGCTCAGGCCCGTAATCTCCTGCCCCAGAATCAGGGTATGGACGTCGTGCGTGCCCTCGTACGTGTAGACCGATTCGAGATTGGCCAGGTGCCGCATCGCCTGGTACTCGGCGAGGATGCCGTTCGCACCGAGCAGGCGGCGCGTCTCACGCGCGATGTCGGTCGCCATGTTCACGTTGTTACGCTTGGCGAGCGAGACCTGCTGGGGCGTGGACTTGCCCTCGTCCTTCAACCGGCCCAGCTGGACGCACAGCAGCTGCGCCTTCGTGATCTCGGTCAGCATATCCGCGAGCCGTGCCTGTTGCAGCTGAAACCCGCCGATCGGCTTGTCGAACATCACCCGCTGCTTGGCATAGCTCACCGCTTCATCGTAGCACGCCATCGCGGCGCCGACGGCGCCCCAGGCGATGCCGTAGCGCGCCGCGGTCAGACACATCAACGGCGACTTGAGCCCGCCCGATTTCGGTAGGATGGCATCCTTCGGCACGTGCACGTCCTGCAGTACCAGCTCGCTGGTATCGCTGGCACGCAGGGAGAGCTTGCCCTTCTGATCCTTGGCGGAGAATCCCTTGGTGTCGGTCGGGACGATGAAGCCGCGAATGGATTCGGGTTCGTCGAGTGCGCCGGTCTTGGCCCACACGACCGCGACCTGTGCCGTCGAGCCATTCGTGATCCACATCTTGGCGCCATTCAAGACCCAGCCGTCCTTCGTGTCCTTGGCCACCGTGATCATGCCGGCCGGATTGGAGCCGTAGTCCGGCTCGGTCAGTCCGAAGCAACCGATGACCTTGCCGCTCGCCATCTGCGGCAGCCATTTCTTCCGCTGCTCTTCGGAGCCAAACGCGTAGATCGGATACATGACGAGGGCGCCCTGCACCGACGCGAACGACCGCACCCCGGAGTCGCCGCGCTCGAGCTCCTGCATGATCAGCCCGTACGCGACGTTGTTCAGTCCGGCGCAGCCGTACTCTTCCGGCAGGTTCGCACCGAAGAGGCCGAGCTCGGCCATCCCGGGAACGAGTTGCATGGGGAACTTGCCCGCGACGTACGCTTCACCGATGACGGGAATGACGTTGTCGTCCGCCCATTCGCGCACCGTGTCGCGGATGGCGCGCTCTTCCTCACTCAACAATCCGTCGGTCTGATAGAAATCCACTCCCTGGAACTTCGAAGCCATCAGTTACGAGCTCCTAGAAGAGTTGCGCAGCCGGCGAAGCAACAAGCTACACTCTACTGCGTGGCTTGGGGCTCGAGACGTGGGGCTGGCGCAGACGTACGCCGGGCAAACGCCGCCGTATCTGAAGGTTGGAATCGTCGCTTCGCCGCGTCCCACTTGAAAAACGTCACTTGCACAGCTGTTGGATCGATGGTGACGAAGTTGAATGACACTGGTCGCCCGCCGCGCGCACGCGTCGACAGCGTACCCGCCGTCGACACGGTGACCCGGCCATCGAGCAGCTCGGCACCTTCCTCATGGTCATGCCCGCAGAGGACCACCTCCGTGCCCGCTGCGACGATGCGGCGCTGCGCCTGGCGCCAGCGCGCGAGCCCCATGCGCCCCGATATTTGTCCGCGCAGCAGGTTGTGATGGATCACGAGCACCCGCGGCAGCCCGGGCTCCGCTTGGGCGAAGATCGCCTCCACGCGCTGCATTTCGCGTTTGGGAAGATGCCCCTTTACGGCGACATCGCGCAGCCGAGCCGTGAGCGAGCCCCACGCGACGCCATGCGCGGTCAGCGCCGTGGCGATGACCGCGCCACCGGGAATGGTGAGTGTCGGCGTGAGATCGGCCCCGAAATAAGTGCGGTATTTCGCGTACACGGCGTCCTTGCCGAATGGGATCAACGGCCGGCGCCACCACTGCACATCGTGGTTGCCGGGAATGACAAGGACGGGAGCGGTCTCACGACACAGATTGGCGAAGGCGCGACCGCGCTGAAACTCGCCGTGGCGCGCCCGCTGCGAGAGATCGCCGCCGATCACGATCGCATCGGGGCGGAGATCCGGCAGCATGCGCTCGAGGGCTTCGACGACGGGCATGTCGGCGAGGCCGCCGAAGTGCAGGTCCCCGATGTGGGCGATCTGGATGGTCACGACTTGGCCTCGATCGTGTAGGTCAGCTGGACGCTCCCACCGGCCGGTAGCGGAACACGGAATCGCACCTCGCCGGCAGACAGGCGCTCCGCCGGCATGCTGCTCTCGGTCACCTTCCACTCCCCTTGATGGCGCTCGATCACGTCTACCGTCACCGCATCCGCCTTCGCGTTACGGAGCGTGACCCGATACGACGCCGTCAGCTTCTGTGGGCCGGCCGCGCCCGTGATGGGCTGACGCTGGAGCGGCTCGGTGCGCCAGTCGGTCTGCAGCCACTCGCTCGTCACGTCGAACGCATCGCCCGTATACAGCCGCACGTCTGAGCCGGCCGGGGTGTGATCGATCGTCGCTTCACCGAGCAGCTGCGGGCGGCCGGCCGAATCGCTCTCGTAGACTTGCACGGACCCGGCCGGCAGCGGCCGGTCGCCGAAGGGCGACCGTGTGGGCCGCTTCAGCGTGTACCACACCTGCACCGGCACCGTGGTGGGTCCGGTTGGACCGGGGCCGTAGAACCCCTGGAAGGGAAACGCCCCGCGCGCGATGAACTCGCGCGTGAACTCCGCTCCCGTGCGTGGGAAGAGCGCCGTCGCGACCGCCACGCCACGCTCGAGTGTCAGCCGGCCGGGGAGGGTGTAGACGTGCCTCTCACCGACAGCCTCTTCTTGGGCTTCCTCTGATGCGGCGCGCGCAGCCATTGGTGCGGGCATTGCGAAAACCCCCTTTTCTGCGCGGGGCGGGCGCGTCGCGCGCACGGCGCCGGCCACGACCTGCACCTCGGCAGAGTCCACCTGGACTTGCGACGTCACGGTGGCCACCCCGGCCACCCACGCACGGCCTCGACCCAGCAGGACCTGGTAGGTCGCTTCCCAAGTGGCGCCCTGGGCCACGTATGCCACTTCCGTGCGCGGGCGCCCCCGGCTCGCCTCGAGTGTCACCATCGCCTCTTCGCCGGTCCGCACGAGCTCCGATGGAAAGAGGGGCTCACCGGGAGAGCCGAGCAACAGCCGGCCGTCGGTCAGGCGGTACTGCGGAGGGGTCACGCTCAGGACCGTTGCGCGCACCGTGTCACCCTTGGCACGCACGAACGACAGCGTTTGCCCAATCGCTCGGGCGAGCGCCTCGTCGACGGTGCTGGCCGCGCGCGTAGTTGTGGCGACGACGGAAACGGCCGTGTCGGGGGAGAAGAGCGTCGCGGGATCCAGGCCATCGAGCTTCACCGTGACGGTGTTGCGACCTTGCTGCAACGCTTGCGGCAGCGTGCGCCGCACGACGACTCGACCATCACGATAGATGGAAAGAGACGTCTGGGCAGCGAGCGGCGAACCGAGCAAGATCGCCACGCACCAGGCACCACCTATCACGCACGACGCACGACGCACGGTCTTTCTCATTTTATCCACTCCAGCGTTACGCGTTTTGCTATAAGAAACGTCAACACGTACCACAGGAGCACACTCGCCGCGCCCACCAGCCGGGCCGTCCGCTCCACAGGCAGTGACAGAGCCACATACACCGCCAGCGGCGCGGTCGTGCCGATGGCTGCCAGGCGCGCGATCCTGCTTGCTCGCCGCTCGAGCAGCCGCGTGCAGTTGGCGCACAGCCCACCGATCGCGATACCGGGCGTATCCGTGCCACATTTCGCGCACGGATGACTAGGCCCTAACCCGCTTGACCACGGCGCGGGCGAACTCGGCCGTAGAAGCACGTCCCCCCCCCAAATCCGGCGTCCGGATCTTGTCCTGCACAATCGTCGCTTCGAGCGCGCAGCGCAGGCGCTTGGCTGCCTCGAGCTCTCCCACATGATCGAGCATCATCGCCGCGGCGAGCATCTGTGCCGACGGATTGGCAACCCCCTTCCCCGCGATGTCCGGTGCCGAGCCGTGGACCGGCTCGAAGATGGCCGCATGGGTGCCGATGTTGGCGCCGGGCGCGAGGCCCAGCCCACCGATCAGCCCCGCGGCTTCGTCAGACAGAATGTCGCCGAACAGGTTCGTCGTCACGATGACGTCGAACTGCTCCGGCCTGAGCACGAGCTGCATCGCGGTGTTGTCCACGATCTTGTCGTCACACGCGATGGTCCCTGCGTACTGCTCCGCGACTCGTTTCGAGACCTCGAGGAAGAGTCCCGACGTCGCCTTCAGGATGTTGGCCTTGTGCACGATCGTCACCTTCTTGCGGCCGTGCAGCTTGGCGTACTCGAACGCGTACCGGGCGATGCGTTCACTGCCTTCGCGCGTGACGATCGACATCGCCTGCGCCATCGCCCGGCGGTCGCCGCCGATCTTGAACGTGTGGTCGAGCCCCACGTACAGCCCTTCGGTGTTCTCCCGGACAATGACGAGATCGACGTGCTCGTAGCGGCCGCCGGGGACGATCGTCTTCGTCGGACGCACGTTCGCGTACAAATCGAACTCCTGCCGCATCGCGACGTTGACGGAGCGATAGCCGCCGCCGACCGGCGTCGTCAGCGGCCCTTTCAGGCAGAGCCGGGTGCGGCGGATCGAGTCGAGGGTCGCGTTGGGGAGCGGCGTGCCGGCTTTCTCGACGGCCGCCATCCCGCCGTATTCTTCGTCCCAATCGAACTTGATGCCCAGCGCGTCGATGACCTGCAGGGTGGCCGCCGTGATCTCGGGACCGATCCCGTCGCCAGGAATCAGGGTGGCTTCGCGTACCGTCACGGCAAGCCTGGCGTGAGGCTCTTCATCGCACGCGTCAGAGCCGTCCACGCATCCGGCCCCTCACCGCGCGCGATCGTGCGCCAGCCCACTCTCCCCACGCGCGAATCGATCATGACCATGGAGAGCTCGGCGCTCACGCCCGCCGGCCGGCCGGCCGGCCCGGCAGTCGGGAGGCGGAACACAAGTCCCGCCGGAACGAGAGCATAACGGCCGCCCACCAGCCCCATGAGCGTGCGCAGCTGATAGCGCAGCGGATCGGGTACCTGGACCACGTTGCCGGCGCGCAGGAACGGCGTGCCCATCTGATCGGGATCGGCCGCAATCGGGATCGCGCGACGCGCGATGTGGCGCAGCTCAGCGGGCCCCACCCAGGTGACTTCCGGCGCCCGCGCGGCGAGCAACGTGCCAATGATGCTGTCGCACTTGTCGAGTGTGTTGCGTCGAGCCGCAACCAGCGCATCCAGGTGAAGCGTGTCTTCGGCGGCCACGAGCGCCAGGGGCGTAAGGGCGACGCGCTGGCCGGCGAGACCGGCGGTTGGCAGTGGAGCGGTAGGTTCAGGAGTCGGGGGCTGGGAGTCCTTCTTCCCACCGCAGGCCCCTGACACCAGACACCAGACACCGATGACCAAGTACTTAGTTTTCAAGCGGTTAGTCACGGCCCGAATCTAAGCGAGCGTCAGGCCGCCGTCCACCACAATCACCTGTCCGGTGATGTGTCGTGCCGCTTCGCTGCACAAAAAGAGGATAACGCGCGAGACATCTTCCGGCTCGGCCACCCGGCCGAGTACCGATTCATGCTCCGCGCGTTCGAGCACTTCGCGCGGCAGCTGCGCGAGCAGCTCGGTTTTGACGAATCCCGGCGCGACGGCGTTCACGTTGATGCCGGCCGAGCCGAGATCGACGGCCGCGGCTTTGGTGAGCCCGATCAGCGCCGCCTTGCTCGCGGCGTAGTTCGCGACGCCGAATCCCGGCCGGAACGCCTGATGGCTTGCGATGTTGACGATCTTGCCGAAGCGCTGCGCGCGCAGCTGCGATGCCACGGCATGGATGCAGTTGAACGCGCCGCCGACGTTCGTGTCGATGACTTCCTGCCAAGCCTCGGGAGTGAGTCGCCACAGCGCGCCGTCGTGAGCGACGCCCGCATTGTTGACGAGGTAGTGGATGCCGCCGAGCTTGTTCCGCACTTCCGCGACGAACTGCTCGACCGACGTCATCTTGCGGACATCACAGACACTCGAATAGCACGGCACGCCTGTCGCTTTGATCGCGGTTTCGGTGAGCAACGCCTGCGCCCCGACGTCGCGGCCGGGAAGCTCGACGTAATTGAACGCGACCGCGCAGCCGCCTTGCGCAAACTCGAGTGCGACTGCGCGCCCGAGCCCCGTCGCGCCCCCGGTCACGATGGCGACGCGTCCCCGGAGGGATTCGGCCAGGCGTTGAGGTTGGGGGCGCTCCTGGACGGCGGAGGCGGGGCCTGCTGACCGGCCCCCTCCGCTCGACGACCAGGGATAGGAACTGGAGGGGCTCAAGGAGTTCGAACCTATGTTCGAACTTGAACATCGGCAAGCGGCGCCGCAACTTACGCCGCGTGCGACCGCTTGCGATTCTCGGCTGGGGGCTGGTTTCGCTGCTGGGCGCCGCCGCGTTCGGCGTCCTCGCGCTGGCCCGCGGCGAGACGATCAGCGCCGCCTGGCTGTTGACCGCCGCGGTCTGTACCTATGCCGTCGGCTACCGGTTCTATTCGAATTTCCTCGCGAACCGCGTCTTTGGTCTCGATCCCCGCCGCGCCACACCCGCCGAGCGGTTCAACAACGGCCACGATTTCGTGCCAACGAATCGCTGGGTCCTGTTCGGTCATCATTTCGCCGCCATTGCCGGAGCGGGGCCGCTGGTGGGGCCGGTACTGGCGGCCCAGTTCGGTTTCCTGCCCGGGACGCTGTGGCTCGTCATCGGCGTGGTGCTGGGGGGAGCCGTCCAGGACTTCACGATCCTGTTCTGCTCCCTGCGGCGCGACGGCAAGTCGCTCGGCCAGATGGCAAAGGAGGAGGTCAGCAAAGTCACCGGCGTAACGGCGATGATCGCGGTCCTCGCGATCATGATCATCCTGCTCGCCGTGCTGGCGCTGATCGTCGTGAACGCGCTGCGCGCCTCGCCGTGGGGGCTGTTCACGATCGCGTGCACGATTCCGATCGCGCTGCTGATGGGGTGGTGGATGAAGCGCTGGCGCCCCGGCAGAGTGGCCGAGGCGTCGATCATCGGCGCGCTGCTCTTGCTCGTCGCTCTGGTCGCGGGCGGCAGCGTCGCGAGCCATCCTGGTCTCGCGGCGGCGTTCACGCACAGCGGCACGTCCCTCGCGGGGATGATGATCGCGTATGGCTTCATCGCGTCTGTGCTGCCCGTCTGGATGTTGCTGTGCCCGCGGGACTACCTCTCGACCTTCCTCAAAATCACGACCGTGGTTTTGCTGGGCGTCGCGATCCTGATCATCCTGCCGCCACTCCGAATGCCGGCGCTGACGCCGTTCGCCACGGCCGGCGAGGGGCCGGTCTTTGCCGGCAAGCTGTTCCCCTTCGCGTTCATCACGATCGCCTGCGGTGCCATTTCGGGCTTCCACTCGCTGGTCGCGTCGGGCACCACGCCGAAAATGATCACGCGCGAGACCGACGCGCGGCTGATCGGCTACGGCGGGATGATCATGGAATCGTTCGTGGGCATCATGGCGATGATCGCGGCCTGCACGCTCGATCCCGGCGTGTATTTCGCGATGAACACGACGCCCGCCGCGCTGGCCGGGGCATCGGATGTGCTGAACCAGGCGGGCTTCGTCGTCACGCCGCAGTACATGCAGGCGCTGGCGGCGCAGATGGGGGAGCAGACGCTGATCGCGCGGACGGGTGGCGCGCCGTCACTGGCGGTGGGCATCGCGCACATCTTCTCTGGACTGACCAGCGCCATCGGCGGCAAGACGCTGTCCGCACTCTGGTATCACTTCGCCATCATGTTCGAGGCGCTGTTCATCCTGACCACGATCGACACCGGGACGCGCGTCGGCCGGTTCATGCTCCAGGAGATCGTCGGCCACGCCTGGCCCAAGTTCGCCGGAACCTCGTGGCTGCCCAGCGTGGTGATCTCGAGCGCCGCGGTGTGCGCGGCGTGGGGGTACTTCCTGTGGCAGGGTGTGGTGGATCCCTACGGCGGCATCAATGCCCTCTGGCCCTTGTTCGGGATCGCGAATCAACTGCTGGCGGCCGTCGCGCTTTGCGTCGCCACCACCATCCTCATCAAGATGGGAAAGCAGCGGTACGCGTGGGTCACACTCGGCCCGCTGGCGTGGATCATCACGGTCACGATGACGGCGGGCACGCAGCTCGTGTTCTCTGCCGATCCCAAGCTCGGATTCTTCGCGCGCGCCGCGGTGCTGGTGGGTTCGGCCGATCCGAGCGCCGGCCTACGGATCGCGAACTTCTACCTCGACGCGGGGATCACGCTGTTCTTCATGGCCGTCGTTGCAATGCTCGTGATCACGTCGGCACGGGAGTGGTGGCTGGTGCTGTCGCGCCGCAAGCCCGCCATGGTGCATGAGGCGCCGTACATCCCCACGACATTGGTCGCAGGCGACTAGCGGTCGAATGATGTCGGTCGCGATGCATTGATTATCAAGAACGCCGAGCGTATGCTGATCCTGTCACCGGATCCTCCATGGGCTCGCGATCCCGGTGACCGTCAAGCTCTCTCACAAGTTCTACGAGAGGTTCGGAGACGACCTCACCAACGAGCTCGTGGAGTGGTTCAACCAGGTGGACGCGACGTACCGGTCCGAGCTGCGTGAGACCAGTGACCTGAACTGGGCGCGGTTTGAGTCTAGGCTGGCGCAGGCGGTTGCCGAAGTGCGAGCCGACCTTGCGCGTCTCGAGACGAAAGTGATCCGCTGGATGTTTGTCTTCTGGGTCGGGACTTTGGGTACACTAATCGCCCTCCTGAAGCTGTAGCTCGTTGCTAGACCGTCCTACCGCGTCGGCAGTTGCTCCGCCTTCGCAAGCAGCCGCGCACAGCCGGTATCACACTCCGGGAAAAGCTCCAGGAAATCGCGTTGCGCGTCACAGTACTTCTCAAAGGCCTCGCCGCCTCGATCCACGCAGAGCTTCTTGAAGCCCGTAATCGTGCTCTCGTAGACTGCTTGTCGATCGGCCCCGCGAAGATCCTGCACCATCCGGCGGCGCTCGTGCCCCTGCCATAGCAGGTAGCCGCCGACTGCGCCGAGGCTCACCACGTAGAGGGAAACCGTCCGAGTGTTCATGCAGCCTCCGTCACCCGAACAGGGAGCACCATGGCGTTGAGCCCGGCGAATTGGAGCCGGCGCTGCAGTTGGTAAGCAGTCTCGTTGTGCAGCAGCCGCTGGTACCAACGTTCCCGTTCGAAGATCAGCTTGCCGGCAAAAAAGAGGGACCGCGGGAATTCGGCGGCGATCTGTACGCACAGGTCGGCGGCGGTTGCGACAGCCTCGGTGCCCACCGCCATGCGCGAGTCCGCGGCGAGCCCGAGCCCCGTAGCGAGCTCGACGTAGCGGCGCAGATCGGCGGCAGTACGGTCGCGGACCTCGTCGACTGCCTCGACATTCACGAAGCTCGCCGAATCGATCACGCCTACCGAGACGAATACGAAGTTCTTGAAGTAGCCGGGGAACAAGCGCTGCACCGCGAGCAGTGAATGGATACCTAGCCCGCTATATCCGCCGACCAGCAGCACCGCAGTGGGCGCGGCGGGATCGTGCGACTGGGCCGGCGGCGGTGCGACGCCAGCCGGCAGAGCCGTGAGAATCCCATCGAGCCGCCGGAGCTTGTCGTGGACCCTGCGATAGTGCCGGCGAATCAGGAAACAGCCCGCGATCAATCCGCCGGTCAGCGCGAGCGTCACCCATCCCCCTTCCCCGAACTTCTCGTAGACCGTCACGGTAAGGATGAAGACGCAGAGTGTGAGGCCGGTCAGATGCACGGAGATGTGCTTCCGCCAATCGGGATGCTTCTTCCGCTCCCGCACCCAGAACCGGCACATCGCCAGCTCTGAGAGCGAGAACGTCAGAAAGACGTTGATCGAATACAGCACCACCAGGTGCGTCACGTTGCCGCCCGTATAGACGAGCGCGAGCAGCGACGCGCCACCGATCAGGAGCACGCCGTACGACATCGTCAGACGATCGGAGAGCTGGCTGAAGCGGTGCGGCATATACGAGTCGACGGCCATGTTCGCCATCACGCGCGGACCGTCGATGAATCCCGTCTGGCCCGCGACGATGAGGAGCAGCGCTTCCGACAGCAGCGCGACAAACACAAACAGGGCGCCGATCCCGGCCCAACCGCCCGCGAACTGATTTGCGAGCACGGCGTTCATCGTGCGGCCGGGAGCCGGCGTCGCATGTACGAGCAAGTAGGCCAGGATAAGCCCACCGGCGGTCACGGCGAGTGAGACGGCCATCAAAGCCATCGTCCGCTTTCCCGTCTGGACTTTCGGCTCACGCATGATCGATAGCCCGTTCGACACGGCTTCGATTCCGGTGTACGTCCCGCCGCCGAGGGCGTATGCGCGGACGAACAGCGCCATCATCCCGGCGAGACCGAGCCCGATGGGAGGCGCCTGAAGGCCCTGCGCGAATCCCCGATGCACCTCAGCGAATACGGCCGGGATATCGCCGAGCCGTCCGATGATCACGCCGCCGATGAGGATCGCGTGACTGATCAGGAAAACCATGAAGAGCGGCGCGAGCGCGATCACCGATTCCTTCACGCCCCGAAGATTCAAGAGGATGAGGAAGCCGATGGCCGCGAGCTCCACGAGCAGCTTGACCGGCAGTACGCCGAGCAGCACCGCGCTCGTCCATCCAGGCGGGAGAAAACTGAAAATCGCGTCGCCCGCCGCCGCAATCGAAATGGAGATCGTGAGCACATAGTCGACAACCAGCGCCGACCCCGACACGACGCCGGCCTTCTGCCCCAGGAGCCGCGAAGCCACGACGTAGCCGCCGCCACCGAGCGGGAACTGCTCGATGATCCTGCTATACGCGTAGGAGATGACGAGCACGGTGAACGCCGTCGCCAACGCCAAGCCAACCGCGAGGTAGGTATGTGTGCCGAGGGTTTTGAACGCCTCCTCCGGCCCATACGCGGATGATGACAGACCGTCCGCCCCGAGGCCGACCCACGCGAGCAGCGCGATGAGGGAGACTTTGTGGAATACGTTCGGCTGGAGCTCGCGCTTCCTGCCAAGCAGGACGCGCTTCATACGGGCAGTCCACGGCTCCCCGAGATCGGGGAATCCCGCGGTGGGGGACGACATCGGTCTCTCCTCCGAAGCCTACGGGGTTAGCTGACGGGCTCGGGCGGAAGAGACTGACTGCCCTGCGCCTTACGGCGCTGCGCCCCAATTACCTGGGTCCCCCGTTCCCGCTTCGGTAGCGGGACTCGGCTTGCGGCCACTACCTAACAAAAGACGCGCCCGGGATGCAAGTCCCCGGGCGCATGTCCTTGTTACTGTGCTGCGGTACTCCGTTTCAGAGCTCGACGTACGCCCCGACTTCAAACACCTGATTCGGCGGAATCTTGAAGAACGCCGTCGCGCGGAGCGCATTGCGCGACATGAAGGAGAACAGGCGCTCCCGCCACATCGCCATTCCCGGCCGATCCGAAGCAATCAGCGTTTCCCGGCCCAGAAAGAACGTCGTCCCCTCGAGGGGGATACTCAGGCCGTTCTCCTTACACGCCGCCAGCACCTCGTCGATATCGGGATCCTGCATAAACCCGTAGCGCGCCGTGACGCTGTGGAAGCCTTTGCCGCTGCGCTTCACCGTCACACGCCGCTCGGCCCCCACGTGCGGGACGTCCTCGGTGATGATCGTGAGAAACACGATCTTCTCATGCAGCACCTTGTTGTGCGTGAGATTCAGCACCAGCGCGGGCGGCGTGCCGTCGGGGCTGCCATACATGAAGACCGCCGTCCCCGGCACGCGCGTCGGCGGCTCGGCTGCCAGGTCCGCGAGCAGCAGCTTCAGCGGCACCGTCTTCTCCATCATGCGCTTGGAGAGAATCTCCCGCCCGCGCTTCCAGGTAATCATCACGAAGTACAGCGCGATCGCGATCGCCAGCGGCACCCACCCTCCGTGCCAGATTTTGAGCGCATTCGCCACGAGGAACGTCAGGTCGACGATGAGGAACGAGCCGGAAACCGCCGCCGCCTTGATAATGCTCCAGCCCCACACCTCCCGGCTCATGACGTAAAACATCACGGTGGTCAACGCCATGAGCGTCGACAGCGCGACCCCGTAGGCGCCCGCGAGGTTGCTCGAGGTTTGGAAATACAGGACCAGCGCAATCGTGAGCACCGCCAGCATCTTGTTCACCGTCGGGACGTAGATCTGCCCGATCTCGCGCGACGACGTGTGTTCGATGTCCATCCGCGGGATGTAGCCGAGCTGTACCGCCTGCCGCGTGAGCGAGAACGCGCCGGAAATGACGGCCTGGGAGGCGATGATCGCGGCTAACGTCGCCAGCGGGATGAGCGGAAGCAGCAGCTTTGCTGGGGCCAGAAGATAGAAGGGGTTGGCCGCCGCCGCGGGATTCGTCAGCAACAGGGCGCCCTGGCCGAAATAGTTGAGCAGCAGCGCAGGCAGCGGAATTGTGAACCACGCGAGTTGGATCGCCGTGTGGCCGAAGTGACCAAGGTCGGCATACAGCGCTTCGCCGCCGGTCACGACCAGAAAGACCGCCCCCAGTACGAGCAGGCCGCGTCCAGGATCCTCCGCAAGGAACCGAATGGCGTGGGTCGGTAATACCGCACCGACGACGGCGGGATTCTTGAGAATGCCGCTGACCCCCAGCACGGCGATCGTGGCGAACCAGACAAGCATGACCGGCCCGAACACCGCGCCCACCCCCGCTGTGCCGCGGCTCTGGAACATGAACAGACCGATCAGGATGGCGAGCGTAATCCAGATGACCCAGTGCTGGAGCTGGGGTGTCGCAATCTCAACACCCTCGACCGCGGAGAGCACCGAGATCGCCGGCGTCAGCGCGCCATCGGCGTACAGCAACGCCGCCCCGAAGATGCCGAGGACGATCATCAGACGCCGCGGCGTGAGTCCCCGCGCCAACCGGCTGCCGTTCACCAGCGCCATCAACGCAAGCACACCGCCTTCACCCTTGTTGTCGGCGCGTATGATCACCACGTGATACTTCACCGTCACGATGAGCAGCAGCGACCAGAAAATGAGCGACAGCACACCCAGCACGTTGAACGGCGTCACCGGAATCCCGTGCTGTCCGTGAAATGCCTCCCGCAGCGCGTACAGCGGGCTGGTCCCGATGTCGCCGTACACCACGCCGAGCGCCAGCAAGGACAGGCGCGCGAGGTACCGCCCTCGCGGATGGGCTGGCGTGGCGGTCGGATGGGGATTTTGAGGAGCGAGAGGGGCGCTCATGGCGGGGGAACCCTATGCGAGCGGCTCCAGAAAGGCCAGAGGATCACCAAACCCAAGGCGCCAGCAGCACTTACGAGAAACGCCGTCGCCCCACTGATGCGCTGAAAAACCAGGCCCAGCGCGATTCCGCCAACCAACGCCGCCACACCCGTAAGCGCATGATAGACGCCAAACCCACTACCGCGATGACCTCCCGTTGCCGCTGACACGAGCGCGCGCTCGGGACTTTCTGTCAGACCGGCGACCACCCCGAGCGCAAGAAACACGAGCCAGGCCGCGAGCGGAGTGGCCGCCAACGCCATTCCACCAGCAAGGACGACGTAGCTGAGCCAGCCGATCCACATGGTCCGCGACGGGCCGATCCGGTCCGACAACGCGCCGCCCACAAACGAGGTCGAAGAGCGGACGACGTGCAACGCCGCCCACAACAGCGGCACGACGGCGACCGCGATGCCTAATCGCTGCGCCCGAAGGATCATGAGCGTCTCGGGCATTCGGATCAGGTAGAAAATCGCGATGGCAATCACGGGCGGCGAAGGGCGGCGGAAGGCGGCGGAGGGTGGCGAACCCTCAGGCCTCAAGTCGTTCGCCGCCCCTCGCCGCCCCTCGGCGCCCCTCGCCGCCCATATCGCCAGTACCAGGACCAGGACACCTGGAATGAGGCTCGCGACGATCACTTTTCGCACGTCTGCGCCCGTGGACAGCATCCACCAGGCAATCAGCGGCCCAATCACCGCGCCCACATGATCGAGTCCCCGCTGCAGCCCGAACGCACGCCCGACCAGCGGGGCCGGGGTCACATCCCCGATCAGCGCGTCTCTCGGCGGGGTGCGCAGGCCCTTCCCAAGCCGATCGATGACGCGCAGGCCGATGACCTGCCACGCCGCGGCCGTCACCGCGATGATGGGCCGCACGGCAGCCGCGACGAAGTAGCCGATCACGATCAGTGGCCCGCGCCGCTCGGGGCGATCGGCGAGCCGACCGGCGATGAGCTTTACAAACGCGGCCGCGGCATCCGCGGCGCCATCCAGCGCGCCGAGCGCGGCCGCCCCGCCGCCCAGCACGCCGGTGACGAACGCCGGCAGCAGCGGGTACACCATCTCGCTCGCGAAGTCATTGAGAAGGGAGACTGCACCGAACAGCTTGACCTGCCTGGGGAGCCGATTACTCACCCAGGCCGAGTCCCCAGCGGATCAGCGTGACGGGGAGACCGCCGTACGGCAGGACGGCGTCGTGGAAAGCGCGCAGCGAGAAGTGGTTGCCTCTCGCCTTCCGAAAATCGTCGCGCAGCCGGAGCAGCTCGCGCCGCCCGACGGCGTAGCAGAGCTGATAGGCGGGCCAGGCGCAGTAGCGCCGTACTTCCGCCTCCGCATTGCCGCGCTCCACGTGCAGCTCGTTCACCATCTGATCGACCGCCTGCTCGCGGGTCATGCCGCGCGTATGAAGGCCGACGTCCAGCAGAATGCGCATCGCGCGCCACAGCAGGTGCACGCGCTGGAAGAACAGCTCCTGGTCGGAGGCGTAGAAGCCCTCCTCACCCATCATGTCTTCGCAGTACAGCGCCCAGCCTTCGACCGTCAGCGGCGTCCACAGGTTCTTCCTGACGTGTGACGGGAGCTCTTTCGCGATGACGAGCTGCAGATGATGGCCGGGATAACCCTCATGCAGCGCGGTGGCAGCGAGCTCGTAGCGGCAGTGATCGCGCAGAATGCGCTCCTGCTGCGCCGTGGGCAACCGCGAGTCGGGGACGGTGACGTAGAACCAGCCGGTCCGGTTGCGACTATAGGCGCCGGGGCTGTCGTAGGCGGCGTATGGAATGACCGGCCGCATGAACGCCGGTGTGGGAATCACTCCCAACGGCGCGTTCGGAATCGGCGCGAGCTTGCGCTCGGCCACGAAGTCGCGCGCGCGCGCCATCTCTTTGGAGTACGCGTCCACCAGCTCGCTCGGACCAGGATGATCGGCGCGGAGCTTGTCGACCAGCTCCGGCCAGGGCTTGCCGTCGAGCCGCGTAGCGAGCCGCACCAGATCCGCCTCGATCTCTTCCTTGAGGCGCAGGCCGTAGCGCCACAACTCCGGCGCCGTGTCGCGCAGCGCGTGCTGATAGTGCAGCAGGAAGTTGAATGCCTCTTCGCCGATCGCGAACTGCTCCGTCCCCATTTCGAGCCAACGCGCGAGATTCGTATCGAACTTGAGGAGCGCATCCCTCGCCTGCTCCGCCGCCGCCGCGAGCCGGGCGGCGTGCATCGGGGCCTGCGCGCCGAGCGCGGCGGCCATCTCCTTGATGAGCAAGCGGCCACCTTCGGTCATGCGAACCGCCGTCTCGACAAAGACGCGCACCGGTTCCTCGAGCGAGGTCTTGAGATCCTCGAGGAAATTGGGGATGTCTTCCAACCGCCCGATCGCCGCCGCCGCCTTCTCGGCAGGCGTGCGGTCGGCGGAGAGCAGCAGGTGGTGCAGTCCCCCCAGCAGATGCGAGAGCCAGAACTCCGGATTCTTGGCTTGGGGCTTGAGCTTCTCGAACCGGCGCAGCATGACGCGGACCTCGTTGAGCAGCGCCGTGCGGTCGATCTCCTCGTCCAGATCGGCCGCGTTCACCCCTTCGAGTGCCGTGGCGATGGACTTGAGCGCGGCAAGGTGGGGGGCGAGTGCGGCGGGACTGAAGCGCCCGTAGCGATCGTCATAGCCTCCGCCGGGGACGCCGGCCTGGGTCGCGGCGACCGGATCCATGTGCCAGTAGAGATCGAAAAACGACTTCTCGATGTCCCGGAAACTCATGAGCTCAGCAACCGGTGGCACTCCTCGTCGGACAACACCCGATCGGTTCGCTTCGCCGCGTCGAACAGCGTGCGGCAGGCCGCTTCGTCGTCGGGATCGTAGCCATGATGCTCGAGCCAATACTTCACGTTCGAGATGCCCGACACCGGAGAGATCTCGATGCGCTGCTCGAAGCCGAACTCCTCGGCCGGGACGGAGCTGTACACCCGATCGGCAAGCCAGGTGTGGCCCTTTTTCTTCGCCTTGATAATCGCCGCGGCGTGGACGCCGGTACCGGTCCGAAACGCATCCGTTCCGATGACCGGGTAGTTCACGGGGATCGGCACCCCAACGGCATCAGCGACCAGGCGGCAGTACTCCGGCAGCTTACGAATATCCCCCTGATGCGCGCCCAACAGCTTCAGGTTGACGATCAGGAGATCCATCTCGGCGTTGCCGACCCGCTCGCCGACGCCAAGGGCGGTGGCATGCACGCGATCCACTCCCGCCTCGATCGCCGCGAGACAGTTGATGAGCCCCATCCCCCGATCACGATGCCCATGCCAGTCTACTTTTACGTTGTTCTGTTTGACGATTTCTTTTTTGACGAAGTTCACTAACGCCTTTACGCCGTCCGGTGTCGCATGCCCGACCGTGTCGGCCAGGCAGATTCGACCCGCGCCACACTCGATCGCGGTGCTGTACAATGCCTTGAGCGTCTCAGGGCGAGCCCGCGTCGTATCTTCGGTGACATACATGACCGGCAGGCCATGCTTGACCGCATAGGTCACCGCCTCCTCGGTCGCGGCGACGATCCGGTCGAGCGTCCAGTCCTCCGTGTACTGCCGAATCGGCGAGGAGCCGATGAACGTGGCCGCTTCGATCTTGATGCCGACTTCGTCCGAGATTCGCACGATCGGCTCCACGTCCGCGAGCACGGTACGGGCGGCACAGTTCGGGGCGATCGGAAGCTTGTGATCACGGATTTCCCGCGCCAGCGCGCGCACCTGCTCGACGACCCGCGGGCCGGCACCCGGTAAGCCGATGTCTGCCGCGACGATCCCGAGGTCGGCCATCAGGTGCAGCAGCCGCTTCTTGACCTCGAGCGACGGATCCGTGACCGACGGCGACTGCAGTCCGTCGCGCAGCGTCTCGTCGTTCAGGTCAACCCGGGCTCGCGTCCAATCGAAGTGACCGTCTGTACCGCCGGCGCTGTTCCAGTCGTAGATGAGCTGCCGCTCCTCCATGGGTTTAGTGTCGCCCCCGCTACAATCCAGGTCAAGTTGCACCCGCGCCATACGACATCATAGTTTGGCACCGTGATTGCCGCGCTTCTCGCCAATGACCGGATCCGTGCAGCCCGAGCACACATCGAGCATTCGGACGAGGTGACGCTCGCCCGCCAGGCAGCGCTGTCGGCGATCCCGGCACCCACGGGTGCGGAGGCCGCACGCGGGGCGCGCGTGGCTGAAATGTTGTGCGAGGCGGGCCTGAAGAATGTCGAGATGGATGAAGTTGGGAATGTGCGGGGTTGGTATCGAACCGGTTCCAGCGACGGAGTAGGGGCGCAGCATGCTGCGCCCCTACACCACGGATGTGTCGTGGTAACCGCGCACCTCGACACCGTCTTTGGCCCCGAGCTGGACGTCTCCGTGGCGCGGCGTGGGCCACGTCTCGAAGGACCTGGCATCGCCGACAACGCGCGCGGTCTCGCGGCGCTGGTGTCGCTCGGTGAAGCACTCACCCGCGCTCGAGTGGCCACGGAACGTCCCATCCTCTTTGCAGCGACCGTGGGCGAGGAAGGATCGGGAGATCTCCGCGGCGTGCGTCACCTGCTCGACGGCCGCATTCGCCCGCATGCCTTCATCGCGCTGGACGGCGCCGGCATCGAACGCATCGTCCACCGCGCGCTCGGGGCTCGACGCTACCGGATCACGTACACGGGGCCCGGTGGACACTCGTGGGCGGCCTTTGGCGTGGCCAATCCAGCAAACGCGGTAGGACGGGCAACCGCCCTGTTGGCCGATCTCCCCGCACAACACTCACCGCGCAGTACCTGCGCCGTGACGCGCCTCGGCGGGGGCACGAGTCTCAACTCAATACCACAGGTCGCGTGGTTCGAGATCGATCTGCGCAGCGAGGATCCGCGCTCGCTCCAGCGAATCGATGAGACGCTGCAGGCGGTGGTTGCGGACGCGCGCGACGAGGAAAATCGGCACCGGCTTCCCGGTACGGCTCCACTGACGATGGAGGTCCAGCGCGTCGGCGACCGGCCCTCGGGTCTGACGCCGCGCACTCACCCGCTCGTGCAGACCGCCGTCGCCGCGACCCGAGCCGTCGGCCACGAGCATCAGCTCGCGTGCGCCTCCACCGACGCCAATATCCCGATCGCGCTCGGAGTCCCGGCTGTCGCGCTGGGAGCGGGAGGTCGAGCGGGCGATGCCCATCTGCCGACCGAGTGGTACGAAAACGACAAGGGCGCGCTCGGCATCGTGCGCGCCCTGTTGGTCACCGCGGCGATGGCTGAAGCTCGAGCAGCGTGATCTCAGCCGGCGCGCCGAGCCGGAGCGGCGGACCCCAGTAGCCGGTTCCCCGGCTCACATAGAGCCACATCGACTCCAGACGATGCAGTCCGGCGACAAACGGTTGAAACAGCCGCACGAGCAGATTGAAGGGAAAGTACTGGCCGCCGTGCGTGTGCCCTGACAGTTGCAGGTCGTAGCCCGCTGCCTGGGCGGCGAATGCGCTGCGCGGCTGGTGCGCCAGCAACACGCGCACGTCGCTCGGCGGCGCCCCAGCCACGGCACCGGCCGGATCGGACGCGGCTGAGAGGTCGGTGACGCCGGCAAGCAGCAGGCGCCCCGCCCCACGCTGCACGATCCGATGTTCATTCGAGAGAACTTCCATCCCGAGTCGCCGCAGCTCAGCGATCCAGCCGCGCACATCCCAGTAGTACTCGTGATTGCCCGTCACGAAGTACGAGCCGTACGGCGCGTGGAGGCGGCCGAGCGGGGCCACATGCTCGCGCAGCTCCGGCACGAGCCCATCGGCGACGTCGCCCGTCACCGCAACGAGATCCGGCCGTAACGCGTTTGCCCGGTCGACAACTGCGTCCACGAACCGGCGCCGGATCGTGGGTCCGATGTGCAGATCGCTGAGCTGGAGAATCCGAAATCCGGCGAGGTCGCTGGGGAGATCAGCGATCGGTACCGTCACGCGAACCACGCGCGGCCGGCGCGCAAGCACGATGCCGACGAGCGTCAGCAGCGCGGCGCCGCTCACGACGACCAGGACCACCCTGGCGCTGGCGGGCAGGCGGAGGAGATCGGTGACGAAGAAGGCCACGATCAGCAACGACGACAGCCCCATCATCGTGTAGGCCGCCCAGTCGAGCAGCCGTATCAAAGACCCGCGGTGATGACTCCCGTCGGTCTCACGACGCGCGGTCGCGAGCGCCACCAGGGGCAGCCAGGCGACTATCACCACGGCGCCCCAGGCGAGCAGGCGCGGCAGGCCGGCGAGGGGCGCGGGGCCGAGCAGGTGCGCGCCAACGTAAACGTTGAGCAACGTCCACAGCCCGCCCACGATTCCCAGGCGCGCCACAAACTGCAGCCTGTTCAATGGGCCCCCGCTCCCGCCGAGCCCACGCCGCGACTCTTGTGCATCAGCGGCAGCAGCGCCAGCGACAGCACGAACACCATTCCGAACAACAGGAACAGCTGCTCGAACGACAGCATCATCGCCTGCTTCGTCACGATAGCGTTCAAGAATCCGATCGCCTTCGTTTGGGCGATCGCCGGCACCTCGCCGCGTGCAATCAATGTCTGGGTAATCGCCGCGAGCCGCTCACGGGTCGCCTCAGCGTACGGCGTGATGTTGGCGGCGAGATCGGCCCGGTGAATCGCCGTGAACCGCTGCAACAGGGTCGCCGACAGCGCGATCCCGATGCTGCCGCCCAGCTGCCGCATCAGGTTGAAGAGCCCCGTCCCGTTCGGGATCTTCGACATCGGCAGATCGGCGAGCGCGAGGTTCGTCAGCGGTACAAAGATCAGGCCGAGTCCCACGCCGCGGAAAATGAGCGGCCAGAAGAAGTCGGACATGCCGCTTTCGGTGGTGAAGTGCGCGTGCTTCCACATCGAGAGCGCAAAGATCCCGACGCCGGCGGTGATCGACAATCGTGCGTCAAATTTCCCGGTAGTTCGGCCCATCACCGCCATCGTAAACGCGCTCGCGAGGGCGCCCGGCAGAATCACCAAACCGGTTTGATTCGCCGTGAAGTTGCGAATGTTCTGGAGATAGACCGGTAGCACGAACACCGTCGCGTACAGGCAGACGCCCAGCACAAGTCCGAACACCACCCCCACCGCAAGCTGCCGACTCTTCAGAATTCGTAGGTCGACGACCGGGTCTTCCGTGCGCAGTTCGTGCCAGATAAACGTGATCAGCGACAGCGCGCTGGTGATGGCCAGCAACCGTACCTGCCCCGACGACCACCAGTCGAGCCGCTCGCCGCGCTCGAGCATCGTCTGCAAGGCACCGATTCCAACGGCCAGCAGACCGAGGCCCACGAAGTCCACTCGCGTGGACCGCTCCTGGTGCCGCGAGTCGTTGATGAACGACATCGTCAGCGCCAAGGCGAGCATGCCGAAGGGGATGTTGATGTAGAAGATCCACGGCCAGCCGTATGTGTCGGTGATCCACCCGCCAACGGTTGGCCCAAGCGTCGGGCCAACCATGACGCCGACGCCGAAGATAGCCATCGCCGTGCCGTACTCTTCGCGCGGAAACTCTTCGTATAGAATCGCTTGCGAAGTCGAGAGGAGTGCGCCTCCACCCAGCCCTTGCACGATGCGCCAGAAGATCAGCGCTCCCAGCGACCCGGCGTTGCCGCACAGGAACGACGCGAGCGTGAAGAGCGCGATCGAGCCGGCGAAATAGCGGCGCCGGCCGAAATACGCCGACAGCCATCCCGTGATAGGCAGCACGATCACGTTCGCGACGATGTATCCGGTCGACACCCAGGCGATCTGATCGAGCGTCGCCCCCAGATTTCCCATCATGTGCGGAATCGCCACGTTCACGATGCTGGTATCGAGTAGCTCCAGCACCGACGCGAGCGACACCGTTATCGCGATGATGTACTTGAAGCGATAGCGGTCCGCCGCAGCGGACAGCGGTAACGCGGCGGCGGTCATCCTAGTGCGTCTTGATGGTCGCGACGACGCTCATGCCGGGTCGCAGCGGATGCATGGGGTCGGGAGCGCTATCCAAGTGAATCCGTACGGGAATGCGCTGCACGACCTTGGTGAAGTTGCCGGTGGCATTGTCGGGCGGCAGCAGCGAGAACTTCGCGCCAGTCGCAGGCGCCAGGCTCTCGACGTGGCCGCGGAAGTGGACCCCCTTGTACGCATCGACGGTGACGTCGGCCGAGTCGCCCGGCGTGACGTCGGCCGTCTCCGTCTCCTTCAAGTTCGCCGTCACCCAGACGTCTTCGAGCGGCACGACGCTCATCAGCGGCTGGCCCGGCTGCACGAGCTGCCCCAGCTCGACGGTCTTCTTCGAGACGACGCCGTTGGACGGCGCGATCACGCGCGTATAGGAGAGCTGTAGCGCGGCCTGATCGCGCGACGCGCGGGCCGCCGCGACACGAGCATCGGCGCCGACGAGCATCGCCTGCGCCGCGGCAAGCTGCGCCTGCGCCGCCGTGGCGGCGGCGCGCACCCCATCGAGCTGCTGCTGGCTCACGACGTTCTGAAGCGCGAGCGGCTCGATGCGCGCCAGATCGGCGGTGGCCTTGAGTGCGTTCCCCTGCGCCTGGGCGACGGCGGCCTCAGCCTGCCCCACCCGCGTCCGCGAGCTGACCGTGGCCAATAGCGCGGCGAGATCCGCTTCTGTCTGGGCGAGGCGAGCGCGGAAGTCGCGGTCATCCAGCACGACCAGTGTGTCGCCGGCCTTCACCGTGTGGTTCTCCTCGACGCGCACCTCCGCGACGTAGCCGCCGACCTTGGGCAGGATCGGCACGATGTGGCCGTCCACCTGGGCGTTGTCGGTCGACACGTGCGACCGGCTGAACCACCATTTCCGTACGCCAAAGAGGAGCAGCCCGGCCAGGATCACGCCCATGATGAGGAAGACGGTCCGCCGGGAGCTTTTGGGGGCCGGCTTCTGCGGGGCGGCCGGAGGCGCCGCGGGTGTGGGCCGAGTCCTGGTTTCTGTCGGTTCCATCGTCGTTGCCATTGTCCTGTTCCTTAATGCAGGGTCCGCGCGCTGCCCACCGAACGGGCCAGCGCAATGCGCGCCGATACTGCCGCGAAGCGCGCATCGATGTCCGCGTCACGCGCGCGGAGCAGTGAAGACTGGGCGTTGATGACTTCGATATTGCCGGCGACGCCTGCTTTGAAACGCTGGCGGGCCTCCGAAACCTCCTGCGCGGCCAGCTGCAGCCGCTCCACGGCGATTTGCTGCTGGGCGCCGGCCGAGCGCAGGTCGAGCAGCGCCCCATCGACGTCGGCAGACACCTGCTGGCGGAGGTCACGCACGCGCACATCGGACTCGCGCACCACGGCCTGCTGCTCGGCCCGCCGCCCCTCGCGCCGGAAACCGTCGAGAATGGGCAACGTGACCTCGACCGCCACCTGCCGCGTACCCACGGCGTCGGGGACGCGCAGGCCACTGAACCCGTAGTCGGCCTCGACGTCGAGACGGGGCAGCCGCTCGGCCGAGATCGCGCTCGCCGCCTGCTGCGCCGCCCGGCCACGCGCCTGCTCGGCGAGCAGATCGGGACGCGTCGCGACCGCCTGCGTCACGGCCGTGCCGCGGTCAGCGGGCACGTCGGCGGCGCCAAGCTCCGCGCTGAGGCTGTCGGCCAGGGTGATGGGTGTGTTCGGATCGATGCCCAGGGCGCGCGCGAGATCGATCTTCGCGCGATCGAGCTGATTGGCGGCGACAACGAGAGCGCCGGCCGCGTCGGCCAGCTGCGTCCGCGCGCGGGTCACGTCGATCGATGCGCTCACGCCCGCCTGCTGCTGCGCGACGGCGAGACCGACCAATTCGGCGGCAAGCACCGAATCGGCATGACGGGCCTCGACCACGGCCTGGGCACGTGCGGCGCGCGCATACGCCAGCGCGACGTTTTGCACGGCGGTCTCGATGACCGCGGTCCGCTCCGCATTCGCTGCGTTGAGCTGACCGCGCGCGGCGCTGATGCGACTCAAGCTCGACAGGTCGAACAGCGTCTGCGTGACGCGCGCCCGGCCGTCATAGGCGTTGAACGGCGGAACCAGCGAGGGGAGGCTGAACCCGGGGATCTTGAATCCGAGCGTCTGGGGATTGAAGGTGCGGTTCACCCACGAGCCCGTGAAGGCCAGATTCGGCAACAGCGCGGCGCGTGCCTCGCGCACGCGCGCGCCGGCGGCGTCGCTGCGAAACCCGGCGATCGTGACGGCCGGCGGCGCGGTGTCGAGGCTCGCACCCGACGCATGGCGCACCGCGTCGACGAATGAGAGACGCAGGGGAGCGGGGGGGGGCGTTTGCGCCCGCAGCGAAGCCGCGCCACTCAGCGCAACGAGCAGTGCGATCTGGGTCCTACTTGCTGATGCCATGGAGATAGAGATCGATGTGAGTGTCGAGATAGTTGGCGACGTTGAAGCCTTCGGGCATGCACGCCGAGAAGGCCTTACGGGCGACGACCGCGTGCATGAGCGGCGACATCGCCAGCTTCGCCGCGACCATGACGTTCACCGGACGAAACTCGCCGGCTTTGATACCCCGCTGGATGACGCCGGCCATGAGCCGATGCCCCCGCGTGACGACTTCTTCGTAGTAGAAGCGAGCTAACTCGGGGAAGTTCCCCGCTTCCGCCATCATGAGTTTGGGGATGCCGACCAGCGACGTTTCACCGACGAGACGCCAGTACTCCCGCACCAGGCGCTCCAGGAGGTCGCGCGCGCTCCCGGTGAACGACTGCGCGAGGGCCTCGCCTTGGGCGATGACCTGGACGATGGTCTCGCGGATGAGCGCTTTGAACAGCGCCTCTTTATTCGCGAAGTAGAGGTAGATGGTCCCTTTGGTCACGCCGGCCCGGCGCGCGATGTCTTCGAGCTTGGTCGCAGCGAAACCGCGATCTGAGAAGACCTCGAGGGCGGCAGCCAGGATCTCGTCGGGACGGGCGTCCTTGCGGCGGTGCCAGCGCGGGCGCGCGGCACGGGAGGAACGACGTTTGACAGCAGTTGCGGGCATTGGGGGTCTCCAAAAGTTACTAACTGAACGGTCAGTAAGTAACTTTAGGTTCCCGCCTGGGTCAACCCCTCTGCCGATAAAATCGGATCAGATCGGTGTTCGGAGCCGGAACGCCCAGTTGGCGCAGAAAGACGACGATCTGGCCGCGATGGTAGGAGGAGTGATTGACGAAATGCCGGAACATCTGCCGGAACGAATGAACGTATTCGCCACCGGTGGAAGGCTTTACGACGCGCGTCTCGGCGAGCCGAACATCGTTCAAATCGGCTACGAAGGCCGCCCGCTCCCGCTCGACCTGCTCCCACCGGCTCCGCACGTCCGCCAGCGTGCGGAGGTCGGCTCCCTGCGCCACCGGCGGATTGGGCTTCCCCAGCCACCGGTGCAGCCACAACTGCTCCGCCCACACGATATGGGCGAGCGTGCCATGAATGCCGCCGAAGCTGCTTTTCAGATCGCGGAGGTACTGCTCCTCCGGCAGGGGAGCGACCGCGTCGAAGATGATGCGGTTCGCCCAGGCGTTGAACGCGAACAGCTCGAGCAACTCGTTCACAACTACCGGGCGGCCGCCAGCTCTCCGGCGTCCATCACGGAGTCCTTCACCTCCCGACCCTCGATCGCCTGCTTGTCACCGATCACGGAGCCGTAGACCTTGGCATTCTTCACACGGACGCCCTTGCCGAGGATGCTGTTGGCGAGCGTGCTACCTTCGATCGTGCTGCCTGATTCGACGGCGACGTTGGGACCAATGGTCGAATCCTTCAGCGTCACGCCGTCCTCGATGTAGACGGGATCCTTGATCTGCACGCCGGCCGGCAGCTTCGCCGGTCGCCTGCCGCGGCCGTGCGTGAGCAGATGCTCGTTCGTCTCGAGCAGCGTGTCGACTTTGCCGCAGTCGTACCAGCCGCCGACCTCGCTGACGAACAGCTTCTTTCCTTTATCCACCATGTACTGGAAGGCGTCGGTCAGGTAAAACTCGCCCCCCTTCCCCGGCGGGCTCTTGAGGACGTACTCGATCCCCTCGAACAGCGTGCGCCAGTCTCTTACGTACTGCAGTCCGATGTTGGCGCGCCGCGAGATCGGCGTACTCGGCTTCTCCACGATCTTGGTCATGTGACCTTGCTGATCAGTCACGACGACGCCGAACCGCTGGTAGTCCTCTACTTCCTTCGTCCAGATGATGCCGTCGGCTTTCGTGGTCTTCACGATCGACAAGTCGGCGTCGAAGAGCGTGTCGACGAAGATCACGATCACCGGTCCGTCGACGTACGGCCGGGCCAGATTCACCGCACCGGCCGTCCCGTCGAGCACTTTCTGCTCGATGAAGCGCGCGGGAATGTCGTAATGCTTTCGGACGTACTCTTCGACTTTCTCCTTCAAGTGGCCGGTGATGATGATCAGCTCGTCGAGCTGTCCCGCGCGCCCCAACGCGTCCATGACGTAGTCCATCACGGGCCGGCCCGCGACATTCAGGAGCGGCTTGGGCACGCGCTTGGTCAGCGGCAGGAGCCGCGTGCCCTTCCCTGCCATCGGCATGATCACCTTCATGGCACACGTCCGTAGCGGTCTTTGAGCCGGACGACGTCATCCAGCTCGGGAGTGGAAGCTTCCAGGAGATCGGTCACCACGACGGCCTCGAATTGATGGATCTGTTTGGGGGGAACGTGGAATGCCTCGCCGGCGCGCACGCGCCGCTCCATCACCCTCTCACCCTGCTGAATTCGCAGGATGATTTCGCCCGACAGGACGTAAATCGATTCATCCTTCTTGTTGTGATATTGCAGCGACAGCACGTGTCCGGGCTCGATATGGAGAATCTTCCCGACGTAGCGGTCGGCCTTCGCCCAGATGACCTCGTATCCCCACGGCTTTTCTACTCGATACGGCAGATCGCTCACGCGAGCCTCAGCTTCAGCGATGATGGGATCGTGACGCATGCCGTCACACATACGCCGCAACCGACGCACCCTTCCGGCTTCAGCACGGGACGACCGCGGTCGTCGAGCGCGAGGGCGCGCTCACCGATCGGGCAGGCGCGCGCGCACACGCCGCATTCCGCACCCTGAAACGTGATGCAGCGCTGCGGGTCCAGCTCGAGGATGCCCATGTGCACCTGCTCCCACGGCACGCGCGTGAGGGCGCCCGTCTGGCACGCGGCGGCACACGGCATGTCCTCGCAGGCGATGCAGGCGCGCGTGGTGGGGTCGAGATAGGGCGTTCCGGCTGCCAGACCGCTGCCGTTCGCCGGCATCTTGAGGATAGCGTGCACCGGGCAGACGTCGATGCAGTCGCCGCAGCGCGTGCATGCCGCCACAAACGCCACTTCGGGCGCCGCGCCGGGCGGACGGAACCAGCGCTTCGGCGCGACCCGCTCCTCGGTGCGCCTCGCGACCTCCTGGAGCAGCTTCCCGATCGTGCTCTGGAAGAATGCGCGCCGGTCGTTCAAAAGCTCGGCTCCAGGCTCACTTGCCACCGGAATTGTACCCGCTTGTCGGTGCCATCGGCTGCGTAGTCCCAGCGATTGACGACAAAGGGCACCTCGAATCGCATCGTCCACGCCAGCTCGTTGATGTGCGGCCGCGCGACGATGCCGAATCCGCCGTCGTACAACGTGGTGTACGATTGACCCGCCGTGGATGGCGGCACGGCCCGTGGGTCCACGAGGCCGGCATCCACAAAGGCCTCGAGCGCGACCTCGGGTTTCTTCAGGAGCGTCTTGGTACCCTCGAGGTTCAGCGCGACGGCCCAGCGGCCACCCAGGTCGGGCCGGAACGCACGGAGGTTGGCGTCGCCCGGCGCCTGATAATGGAAATCGGGACGGACGAGCAGCGCACCGCGGCTGCGCAGCAAGGGATTCGTGAATGTCTGGTAGGGGTCGGCGCCGGCCAGCATGATGCGACGTTGCAGCGGCGGCGCCGTTGGAGCCAGGTAGGTCCCTGCGAACAGATGAGCACCGAGGTACCGCGTCCGTACGCTCACGTCACCCGTGGCGCGCGCAAACCCCTCGACGTCGTAGCGCGTCGACGCCTGCTGGCCTGGGCCGGGATTGCGGTACACGATGCCGCCGCGCACAGCGGCCCGCGCCCGCCACACCTGGTCCCCCCGACGACTCGTGACCGAGCCCCAGGGCCCAGCCTCGATCGTCCCCGCGTTGTCCCAGAGGCGCTGGTCCACGTAGCCGAGGTCGCTGACCGTCATCCAGTTGGCGTCGAAGCCCGCGTGGCGATCGGCGCCGAAGGTCGGGTGCTCGCGCAGCGAGCGGTCGGCGTGCAAGGCGATGCCGGACCGTCCCTCGAGGCTCCAACCCGCGGCGCTAGCTTCGGTCCGCGGGATCGGGTGGCTCACCGGATTGGCGAGGCGGAAATAGAAGCCCTCGCGGTGCGTTGCGTTGGAGTCGAACGCGTACGAATATGCCGCGACGTTCTTTTCGAACCGGCCGAGGTAGTTCGAGCGCGACTGCAGGGCTCCGGTAACACCCCCGTAGTCGTTGTACCAGACGAGCGGCAGCAAGGCGGTCACGGTCCGATCGCGCCGCGACACTTGGCGCGTCGGATTGTCGAGGCGCACAGCATCCTTCCCGCGTGAGCCGATCAGCCCGCGCTTTTCGTAGTTGTTCAGCGCGTTCCAGTCGTGCGCGCGCTGGCGCGGATCGAGCATCAAGCGTCCCGGCTTGCGCGTCGAGACGAACTCCACGCGCTCGCGCTCGGGCTGGCCGGTCGAGCGCGCGTAGATCGTGTCCTTATCGCCGACTTCGACCGGCATCCAGCCATCGCCTTGCCGGCTGATCGTGACCGCGGTCAGCCAGCGGCCATCAGCGAGCCGGCGTCGCTGGACCTTGTCCAGTCGATAATCGATCAGCGGCGTCCCATGCAGCCACTGGCCGAAGAGCCATCGCAGATCGCGGTGTGACACTTCTTCTGCGACGCTGCGGAACGCATCCTCGTCCACATGCCTCAGGCGGTAGCGGGCGTAGTAGGTCCGGAGGATCTGGCGCATGACGTCGTCGCCCACGATGTATCGCAGCTGCTCATAAAAGAGCTGGCCCTTCTCGTAGATCATCGTGTTGTAGGTCGCGAAGTCGCGGTAGCGCTCGCTGATCATCGACACCGGCTGGCTCCACCGGTCCAGATCCCACAACAGAATCTCGCTTTCAAGGCCGGAATATTGGGATCCCATCCCATGCGCTTCGAAAAACCAACCGGTCTGAAAGCTCGTGAAACCTTCGTCGAGATAGCCCTCGCGCCACTCATTGTTCGCGAGGATCCCCATCGTGTAGTTGTGCCCCAGCTCGTGGATGATGAGGCCGAGACCAGCGCTGCCGTCCATGATCATCATGGGGAATTCGGTGCCACCGCCTTCGATGCGGTGGACGTTCGTGATCTGCGGCCACGCGAACTTGCCATATAGCGAGTCGAGCCAGGCGAGCGCGGCCTCCGTGCGCTGGACCGCGATCCCCTTCCCCCACGTTGCGCTATCGCCAGGCTGGTAGAGCACGTGCACGACGACGTCCTTGTAGCGCCCCTGCTCGTAGCGGTACTCGGGGTTGAGCGACAATGCGAAGTGGTGGACCAACTCTGCATAAAACCGGACACATTTTCGTCCCGCGGCGACTGGGCCGCATCGGTTTTGACCGCCCGACCGCCCGTAATAATTCCGCTGATAGTCGATCGCACCGCCGGCGACCGCCCCGACCACCGCTTTTTCCCAACCAGGATCACCCTCAACCGGCACACCTGTCGCCCCAACCACCTGGTCCGCAGTCAGATCGAGCATCACGTCGTAGCTCGCGAACTCGCCGTAGAACTCGCCCGCGGGATAGAGCGGATGGTCTTCCCAGCCGTACTTGTCGTACACGACGACCTTCGGATACCACTGCGCGAAATCGAAGCGGCGCCCCTGTCGTCCTTGACGTCGCGGCAGGGTCGAGGGACGCGCCTGCCACGCGATGTCGACGACGAGCGAATCGCCGGGCGCGAGAGGTCGCGGCAACCGCCAATGCGCGATCGTCGAATCGGGGGCGTACGGATAGTCCGGCGCGCGCCGCTCTCCCATCACCGTCGCCGTCGTGATCCGCTCGAACGCATAGTCGGGATCCTGCATGTGCTGAAAGCGTACACGCTGCTCCGCGGAATCGGCCGCGGCCCAGCGCGAGCCGGGACGAAACGCGTTCAGGTACTGGTGGACGGAGAAGTCGCGGAGCGTGTCGGGCGACTGATTGACGTACGTGATCCGGACATGGCCGCTCAGCACGCCGCTCGGTTCGTCGACCGAGGCGACGATCTCGTAGGCGACGCGTTGTTGCCAGTACGTCGAATCGACCGCAAGTGCGAGCATGGCCCGGGAATCTCGCGTGTTTTGGGGCCGAGTCGCAAGGAAACGGCGATGAATTCCTGGCCCCTCCCCACACAATGAGCCTCCACTCTCACCAGGAGGGCTCATGTTGCACCGTATCCTTGCCATTGCCGCATTCACGGCCGCTCTGGGCTGCGCCGACCGCGCTCCCGTGACCGAGCCGGACGGCGGTGCCCCGGCCGCCGCCTCGCTCGCGAATCTGTCGAAGCGGCCCGAGGCGCTCGCGAAGATCGTGGCGAAGGGGCTCAGGAACGCGGCGTTCCGCGCGTACCTGAAAGCCCAGCTCGATGCGTCGCCGTATCGCGAGCACAAGCTCCAATTCCAGACCTTCCTTGCCGCCAATAACGGCCACGCCCTGCGCCAAATCGCGAGCGAGAGCGGCGAGACCGAAGAGTCCATCGCCGAGCAGGCGAAGGCGGCGATCGAGCTCGAGGTCTACATCCCCGTCCCCGCCCACCGAGCGTTATGGACCGGGGATGAGAACATCCTCGTCGCAACGGCCTTGACCGACGACGACCCACCCATCGCGTTCGATGCGAAGGGGCGCCGCCAGGTGCTCGATCCCAAAGCGCCACCGACAATACCCGTGCTGGCTGTCGTGCCCGTCGAAACGGACTTCTCGCAGACGCCGAGCCGCGTCGAGGAATGCATTGTCGATTGCAGCGGCGGCGGCGGAGGCCCGATCGGGGACGTCGTTCCCCCACCTCCGCCGTCCCCCGGTCTGTACATGACCAAAAGCCATTTCGTGCAAGACTTTGAAGGCTGGTTGAAAGGCTCACCCGAATTTGAAGTACACATGCTGGGACAAAAGGGCCAGAGCGACTCCCTCTATGACTACCAATGCGCGGGCGAGCACGCCGGCGGTCCGTACACCTTCGATCAGAACGACCTCGACTGGTCAGGAAACGTGTTGCTGTTCTCGAAGACACAGCTCGATCAATACAATGCTGCGCACCCGCAGCAGAACCTCCGCGTGTTCGTCGTCGAGGACGACGACACCGCCTGCCAGATCAAGACCGACGTGGGACGTGCGGAGCGACTCTTTCAGGTCGTGGACAGCCTGTACCGCCAGCTCACCGCCGGCAACGACTCCAGTGGCCCGGTCTCGAAAGCATATAAGTACGCCAAAGCCGGCAAGAATCTCTGGCAGGCGATTGCTTCGTTCTTCAGAACCAATGACGACCTGGTCGGTACCGCTGTGGAAGACGACATCGTTGGCGCCTCATATCCCGGCTACAACTGGTTCGTCAAGGGCGACAACAACATCACGAATGGCTGGATCAACCTGGTCATGTACTGAGGGCTTGTGACTATGCGTGTTCAAGCAGCGGTACTGGTGTTCATCACGGTGATCGCCGTCCCCGCTGCAGCGCAATGGAATGTGGGATTCGAGATCAATGCCACCCACTATCGTGGATCGTCCGGCGCCGCGAATGAGAGTAGCGGCCCAACGACGGTTCGGCCCGCCAATGCTACTACGTTCGGGGTGCGCGTGGATCGCGCGATTGGCGGGGGCCGGGCACGTCTGGGACTACAGGTATCGTACGCAACCGTCGGCCTTACGGCCGCGGCTCCCGACTTGACGCTGACCGACAATTCGTCCGGTGAGGTACTCGAAGGCCAACTGCTGCTCAACTTCCAGGTGGTGGGGATAGGGTCGAGCGGAGCGATACGAGCGGAACTAGGACCCTCCCTCCACCTCTGGAAGTCCGACGACGAGACCCGATCCCGCGCCGGCGTCGTGGTCGCAACGGCGTACGAATGGCCGATCGCGAGTCGCTTCTCGGGCGCGATTCGGCTCGAGGGCATGCTTTCGAAATCGTGGTTCGAACCAGGTGACTTGCCGTCCGAATTGGAGCGGCGAGTCACCTGGCGCTACGGCATCGGACTCGGCCTGCGCTACCGGCTCTAACGCTCACCGCAAGATGATCGCCGGGACGTCGCTCTCCTTCACGAGCCGGTTGAACGCCGGGATGTCCGTGTCGAGGACGGTCTTCAACCGGTCGAGCTGCACCTGCAGCGCCGTCGACAGCTCGTCGAACACCTGAACCGCCTGCGCCGTCGGCGCGGCCTCGGCGCCCGCCACGACGCCCGCCAGCGACGCGATCTTGTTGTTCAACCGGATCGGATAATTGAGCGGATCCTGGCTCGAGCGGTTCTTCACCTGATAAATCGCCTCCTCGACCGCGGCGAGCCGTCCCTTGATCGAGTCGACCTGCTGCGCGATGCGCTTGGCGGCATCACCCGGGAGTCCCTTAGCGCGGGTGGCCGCGCCGTCGAGCTGCTCGCGCACCTCGCGAATCCGCCGGACGGCGTCGTTCGCCGCGCTCACGCGGCCCGAGATCTTCATGAGCAGGTCGAACTGGCGCTGATATTCCTCCGGCGTCGTCTTAAGGCGCGGATCGGGCCGCACCGTGAACACGCGCGTCTGCGACCAATCGCCCACCGTCAGCCTGACCTTGTAAGTGCCCGGCATCGCCACCGGCCCTGCCGTACCCCCCGCCCAGTAGATCATCCCCTGGAAGCGACTGGCGTCGGGGTAGCGCAGGTTCCACACGAACCGGTTCATCCCGGCGCGCACTTTGAGGGAATCGGGGCTCGGCGCTCGGGGCTTGGGAGTAAACCTCCGGACCAGGGAATCGCGGCTGTCCAGAACGTCGAGGCTTACGTTGGTCGCTGAATCAGGAGCGGTCTTGAGATAGAAGAAGACGACAGCCCCGCCTGGTGGATTGCGTCCGCCCCCGACCTGACCGCCACCGCCACCCCCGAATCCCCCTCCCAAACCCCTACGATACGCCGTGCGCGGCGTGTAGACGAAGCGTGTCGCGCGCGCGACCGAGTCGGCGAGCTGTTGCAGCGGCGTCACGTCATCGAGGATCCAGAACGCCCGCCCGTGGGTCGCCGCGACGAGGTCGTTGTCTTTGACCACCAGGTCGTGAATCGGCACGACGGGGAGGTTGCGCTGCAACGACTGCCAACTGCTGCCCTCGTCGAACGACACATACACGCCGAACTCGCCGCCGGCATAGAGCAGGCCGCGCCGCGCGGGATCCTCGCGCACCACCCGAATGAAGTGGCCGTCCGGGATCCCGCCGGTGATCGCACGCCAGGTTCGGCCGTAGTCCTGAGTCTTGAAGATGTATGGCTTGAAGTCGTCGAGCTTGTACCGCGTCGCCGCGATGTAGGCGGTCCCCGCGTCGTGGGGTGATGGCTCAATGGACGAAATCAGCGACCAGTCGGGAAGGTCGCGCGCGGGCGGCGTCACGTTGGTCCACGTCTTCCCGCCGTCCCGCGTCACGTGCACCAAGCCGTCGTCGCTCCCGGCCCAGATCAACCCGGAGTCCTTGGGGCTTGGCGCGATCACGAAGACGGTGTTGTAGTACTCGACGCTCGTGTTGTCCTTCGTGATCGGCCCGCCGGAGGGACCTTCTTTCGATTTATCGCTTCGGGTCAGGTCTGCTGAGATCGCCTCCCAGCTCTGGCCTTCGTTCGTGCTGCGGAAGACCACATTGGCGCCCACGTAGAGCACGCTGGGATTGAACGGCGACAGCACGACGGGGAACGTCCACTGGAAGCGGTACTTGAGGTCGCCGGCGCCCCAGCCCATGGGGTTGTCCGGCCAGGGGAAGATGTTCCGCTCCTGGCCGGTCCGGACGTCGAGTCGCGAGAGATAGCTGTAACTGCCCGCGTAGACGATGTCGGGATCGTCGGCGCGCGCCGCGATCCAGCCGCTCTCGCCGCCGCCCACCTCGTACCAGTCCTTCTCGCCGATGGTCCCCCCATCGGTGCGGCTCGCGATGCACACGGTGCTGTTGTCCTGCTGCGACCCGCAAACCTTATAGGGGACGTGCGTGGTGGCGATGACGTGATAGAACTGGGCGGTCGGCTGGTTGTCCTGGGACGTCCACGTCGCGCCGCCGTTGTAGCTGATGTTCGCGCCGCCGTCGTTGCTGTTGATCATCCGGGCCGGATCGTTGGGCGCGATCCACAGGCCATGGTGGTCGCCGTGGGGCGCGCGCAGCTGCGTGAACGTCCGGCCGCCGTCCACCGAGCGATACATCCCCGTGTTCAACACGTAGACCGTCTCGGGATCTTTGGGATCGGCGTGGATGTGGGAGTAGTACCAGGCGCGCTGGCGGAGATTGCGCTCCTCGTTCGTCCGTCGCCACGTCTCGCCGCCGTCGTCGGAGCGGAACACGCCGCCTGAATCCGCCTCCACGATCGCCCACACGCGGTCGTGATTGGCGGACACGGTGACGCCGATCTTCCCGATCACGCCTTTCGGGAGACCCTCATTGCGGGTGAGCTCCTTCCACGTGTCGCCGCCGTCGGTGGACTTGAACAGCCCGGAGCCGGGCCCGCCGCTCGACATGTACCACGGCCCGCGGCGCGCCTGCCAGAACGCCGCGTAGAGGATGCGAGGATTGGCGGGGTCCAGCGCGAGATCGACCGCGCCGGCGGAGTCCGACCGGAACAGCACTTTCTCCCACGTCTTGCCGCCGTCTTTCGAGCGGAACACGCCGCGATCGGGATTGGGACCGAAGGCGTGGCCGAGTACCGCGACGTAGACCAGGTCGGCGTTGGTCGGGTGGACCCTGATGGCGCCGATCTGGCCGGCGTTGGGGAGCCCGACGTGGGTCCACGTCTTCCCCTCGTCCGTGGACTTGTACACGCCGTTGCCGGGCGACACGTTGCCGCGAATGGGCGACTCGCCGGTGCCGACGTAGATCACGTTGGGATCGGACGGCGCGACCTCGATCGCCCCGATCGATCCGGCGCGGAAGACCTTGTCCGAGATCGGCGTCCAGGTGACGCCGCCGTCGGTCGTCTTCCACACGCCGCCGCCGGTTCCGCCAAAGTAGAACGTCAGCGGCTGCGCGGCGTGACCCGCCACCGCGGTGACGCGCCCGCCGCGGAACGGCCCGATCTCGCGCCACTCGAGGGCGTTGTAGAGCGATGTATCAAAAGCGGGAGAAGGGACGGGGGACGCGGGACGGGTGCGACGTTGGGCTGTGGCAGGGTTCGCGAGTGTGAGCAAACACCCGGCGACACACAGACGGCGGAGGACGGACATGGACAGCGGCTCTCGGATTGAAGTGAGCCGCTATTATATCCGGCCCCCGCCGGGAAGGTAGGGGCGGCGCAGCATGCTGCGCCCCTACGGCGTCTGCGGCGTCGGGGTCCGCGGCGGCACGATCGCCTGACCCAAGGTGTTGTTGTCCGTGCCGAACCAGATTGCCTTCGTCGCGGGATCGTAGAACATGTGCCGCACCACCCCGCCGCCACTCGGCACCGGCGTCTCGGCCGAGAACTGTAGCGTGCGCGAATCGAACGAGACGAACCGATTGGGCCGCGACGTCTCGACCACCCAGACGCGGTCCTCATCGTCGCGCACCATCGCGTAGGGCCGCGCGTCCGCGCCGCCCGGCAGCTGCCACTCGTCGACCTTGCCTGTGGCAGGATCGTAGCGGCCGAGCATGCCGCCCGCGTAGTCGCCGTACCAGATCTTGTCGTCGGACGTGATTTCCATCCGCCGCGGGCGGGTCTCCGGGCGCGGCAGCGTGATTTCGCGGAGTTGCAGCGTCGCGGGATCCACGGTGGCGATCTTGTTCGTGCCGAACTCCATGAACCAGGGACGGCCCTTCGAATCCAGCTTGATGCCGTACGGGCGCGCGTTCTCGGTCGGCACCTTGATCAGCCGGATCGCGCCGGTCGACACCGTGAGGTGTCCGACCGCGTTGCCGCCTTGCGCCGTGAACCAGATGTCGCCGTTCTTGTCGAACACGAGGGTGTGCGGATCGCGCACCATCCGATCGGGAATCGGATACTGCTTGACGCTGCCGTCCTTCGGATCGAGCCGGCCGATGTATCCCGCGAGATTGCCCGAGAACCACACGAATCCCGACTTGTCGACGATCAGGTTATGCGGGCCGCTGCCGGGCGGCAGATCGTATTTCTTGAACGCTCCGGTCGCCGGGACGAAATAGGCGATGTAGTTGCCCGCCTGGCCGCAGAACCAGATGCGGTTCGTGGTCGGATCGAGGAACGGGTCGCGCGGGCGCGTGTCCGCCCAGGGTACAGGCCATTCTTTGATGACTGGAGGCTTATCGACGAAAGGAACTGCGACAGCGAGCAAACCCAGCAACGCGAGGCTTTTCATAGTCACTCCCCTGTAAGCATTCTCCGTTGCAACGCGGTGAGCCGCCGGCGAACCGAGCCATCGAAGATACGGTCGCCGACGCGTACCACTACCCCGCCGAGGATCTTGGGATCGGACCGGAAGTAGGCCCGCACCTCCCGCCCCAGCACCTTCGTGAGCCGATCGATCACCTGCTTCTGCGTGCTCGCATCGGGCTCGTCCGCCAGCGTGACGCCGGCGTGTACGCGATTCAGCTTTTCATCTAACAGCACCTGGTATTCCTGCGCTATCTCGGGCAGTAGACCCTGACGGCCGCGCCGCACAACCGCTTGCAGGAACCGGACAAACTCCACCGGCGCCTCGCCTTTCAACGCACGCTCCAGGATCTTGCCCTTGGCAGCCTTCGAGACGCGGGGCGATTGGAGCACGGTCTTGATCCGCTCGTCCGCCTCGATAGCGCCCGCCATGGCGTCGAGGATCTCATTGAACCGGTCGCCCGCGGCGAACAGCGCCTCGGCGTAATTGCGCGCGATCGTGATGCTTTTCACTTCTTTTTCTCCGCCTTGCCGAGGCTCTCCAGGAATTCGGTGACGAGCCGGCGATTGGCTTCGGTGTCGAGATTTGCCTCGATCACGCGTGACGCCGCGGCGATGGACAGCTCCACGGCCTCGCGCCGCAGCGCCAGGATCGCTTTGTCCTTTTCAGCGTCGATATCCTTGCGCGCCCGGTTCAGCAGCGCGTCGTACTCCTCCCGCGCCTTGGCCAGCAAGGTCTCGCGCTCCTTCTGGGACACGGTCTTCGCCTTGGCGAGGATCTCCTGCGCCTCGTTGCGCGCCGCGGCGATCTGCTTCTTGTGCTCCTCGAGCAGCCGCTGCGCCTCGGCGTTCGCCTTCTCGGCGTCCTCGAGCTGCTTCTGGATCCGCCGTTCGCGCTCCTCTACCATCCGGAGCAGCGAGGGATACCCCAGGCGCCACAGCAGCGCCAGGAGGATCACGAAGATCACGACGGTCCAGATGATCACGCCGCCGTTGATGTCGAACGGCGAGGCGACGTGACCGCCCGCCTCTTCCTGAGCCAGCGCTAGCAACCCGATCACTTAATCAGCTTGAACAGCAACGCGAACACGAGCGCCGCGAGGGTGGCGCCTTCGATGAGCGCCGCCGTCAGAATCATGGCGCCGCGGATGTCCGCCGACGCTTCGGGCTGCCGCGCGATCGCCTCGACCGCCTGGCCACCGATGCGGCCGATCCCGATTCCGGCGCCGATCAGCGCGAGTCCCATTCCGATGCCCGCGCCGAGCAGCGCATTGCTGTTGAGCGCCATCTTGACGGCATCGCCCGCGGGTGCCTGGAGCAGCATGAGGAGCGTGTGCATGTGTTCCCTCTAGTGTTCGTGTTGCATGAGTCCGATGAAGACGGACGTAAGGAGCGCAAAGATATATGCCTGCAGAAACGCGACCAGCAGCTCGAGACACATCATGAACAGCACGAACAACACCGTGCCGCCCGCGATGAACCAGTTCGCAAAGAGAAAGATGAGTCCCAGGAGCGAGAGGATGACGAAGTGCCCGGCCGTCATGTTCGCGAACAGTCGCAGGCAGAGCGCGAACGGCTTCACGATTTTCCCGATCAATTCGACCGGGGTCATGATCACCGCCATGATCACGGCGCCGAAGCCCGTCATGCCGGCGGGTACCATCACGATCGTCTTGAGATAGCCCTTCGGGCCGAGGGCGCGGAAGCCGGAGATCTCGATCACCAGGAACGCGATCAGTGCCAGTCCGCCGGTGACGGCGAGGTTGCCGGTCGGCGTCGCACCCCAGGGGAAAAGGCCGAGCAGGTTGCAGTAGAGAATGAAGAAGAAGAGGGTCTCGATCAGCGGCACGAACTTCTCGCCGCCGTGCCCGATGCTGGCGATCGCAACGTCGTCGCGCACGAACAGCACCATCGCCTCGACTGCGGCGCCGAAACCGCTCGGGCCTTTCCCTTCGCGATGGCGCCGCGCTACCTGACGCCCGGCAAACCAGATCGTCAGGAAGACCAGCACCGCGGCGAGGATCATGAATACGACGTGCTTCGTCGGCGCGACGTCGATGTGCGTTCCGGGGATGTACCACGGCCCTGGCAATTGCCACTCGCCCAGCCCGAACGGCAGCTCGATCACATGGCTGTCCGCCGTGTGCTCGAGGATCACCTTGCCGATGTCGGGCGCTTGCATCATCGCAAAAACCTCGTCTCCAGGAACAGGAGCGGCAACAGGACGCCAAGATAGCCGAGCAACGCGGGCAGCGTCGCTGAGACGATGAGCACGACCCCAACCCCCAACAACCGGATCCCCATCCCGCCGAGCCAGCGGGCCATGAACTCGGGATTCGGGGCTCGCATCCTCGGCCGGAGGAGCGCGACGGCCCAGAGCTGCGCGAGCAGTGCCACCCCGCCACCGATGGCCGCAGGCTTACCACCGAGCAGCGTCGCTGCGACAACCAATCCAATCCCAAGCCCGGCGAGAACCGCCAGGTTTCTCACTCGCCGCCCGTTCGCCGCCCCGCGCCGCCCCGCGCCGCCGTGTCTCTTTTCACCCGATAGTAGATGCTCATGAACCCCGCGAATCCGCCGACGAACGCACCGATGATCGTGAACAGGGGCAGCGTGTGCACCCAACCGTCCAAGAACCAGCCGCCCGCACCGAACAGGAGAATGGCGATCGTGAAGTTGAGCGCCATCCCGAAGTACGCGTAGCCCTGCCCATAGCCGGAGCTGCCGTCGTCTTTTTGTGCGGGAGTCATGTGTTGCGCCGGGAAACCTAGACGCTTGTGAAATTTTTCGCAAGCAAATCGTCAGACATGCAACGCTATGTGGCGTTTGAGGGTAGGGACTGATTACCTTCGCTGCAATGGCGTCAAACCCTTCCCCCCTCCCCCGTCCCTCTTCCCCGGTTTCCGGCGACGTCGAGCTCCTCGAGCGCCTCGCCGCCGCGCGGCGCGATCTGCTCACGCAAGTCGGGCAGCGCATCGTGGGCCAGCGCGACGTGTTGGACGGGATTCTCACGGCAGTCTTCGCGGGTGGTCACGCGCTCCTGGTCGGCGTGCCGGGACTCGCCAAGACGATGATGGTCCAGACGGTTGCCGAGACGCTCGACCTCGCCTTCAACCGGATTCAGTTCACGCCCGACCTGATGCCCTCCGACATCACCGGCACCGAGATCATCGAGGAGGATCTCGCCACCGGCAAGCGCGGCTTTCGGTTCGTGCGCGGGCCGGTGTTCGCCAACATCGTGCTCGCCGACGAGGTCAATCGCACGCCACCCAAGACGCAGGCCGCGCTGCTCCAGGCGATGCAGGAGCATCAGGTCTCCGCCGCCGGTCAGACGTACCGCCTGCCGGCGCCGTTCTTCGTCCTCGCGACGCAGAATCCGATCGAGCAGGAGGGGACGTATCCGCTGCCGGAAGCACAGCTCGACCGCTTCATGTTCGAGCTGCGGGTGAGCTATCCCTCGCAAGAGGAAGAAGAGGCGATCGTCGCTTCGACGACCGGCGACGCGCTGGCGGACGTCAGTCCGGTGCTCACCTCCGACGATGTGGTCGCGATGCAGCATCTGGTGCGTCGGATCCCGGTTTCCCAGGCGCTCGTGAAAGCGGCCGTCGCGCTGGTGCGGATGTCGCGCCCGCCGGAGGAAGCCTCGCCTCCCTTCATTAAGGAGTACATCTCCTGGGGCGCCGGGCCCCGCGCATCGCAGTATCTGATCCTCGGCGCCAAGGCGCGAGCGGCGCTGGATGGCCGGCCGATGGCGGACGAGGACGACGTGCGCCTGGTCGCGCCGACGGTGCTCACGCACCGGATCGTGATCAATTTTGCCGCCGAAGCGGCGGGGCGGACGGCCGCGGACATCATCGCGCAGTTGCTCAAGGAGGCCCGGTGGCAGCCAAAGTAACCCTGCTCGCACTCGCCGTCGTCCTGACCGGCTTCGCCACCGAGCGCGCGCCGCAGGATGGCCGCGCGCTGCTCGAACGGATGCGCGCGGCGTACCTGGGCAAGTGGTTCAAGACCGTCACGTTCGTCCAGCAGACCACGCAGACCCGCAAGGGCGTGACCGACACATCGACCTGGTACGAGGCACTCAAGTCGCCGGACCGGTTGCGCATCGATTTCGGCGACCCCAAAGACGGCAACGGCGTCCTCTACACGGCCGATTCGCTGTACGCCGTCCGGGGCGGCAAGATCACGCGCACCGCCGCTTCGGGGAATCCCTTCCTGCCATTTGTCGCGGGCGTGTACGATCAAACGATCGAGACGACGTTGCGGCAGATCAGCGCCTACAAGTTCGATCTGTCCAAACTCTACACGACGACCTGGGAGGGCCGTGCGACCGAGGTCGCCGGCAGCCAGTCCGCGAGCGACACGACGTCACCGCAATTCTGGGTCGACCGGGAGCGCCTGATCGTCGTTCGGATGATCGTGCCGCTGAATCCCGCCACACCCACCGACGTGGCCGACATTCGGCTCGAAGACTACAGGCCGGTGGCGGGCGGCTGGCTCGCGGTGCGGGTCGAGATCATGCACGGCGGCCAGGTCATTCAGAAGGAGCAGTACAGCGACTGGCGCGGCAACGTCGCGTTGCCCGCCGAGTTCTTTGTGGCTGCGAAGTGGAGCGACGTGCCGCACTGGCACCGCTGAACGGCTAGGCAGGCGGGCGGGCATGTCTCGGCTCATAGTCCACTCGCACATGCGACCGATCACAGTCATTGGTTGCAGCGCGGCGATCGTGCTCGCTGCCCATTGTGGCGACCCCATGGGTTGCGACCCCTGCAGAACTACGGCCGTGGCGCACGTCTTTGTCCGTGACTCCGCTAACCAGCCGATCGCGGGTGTGGATATCGACGTGCGCTCGTTCTTGGAGGTATGCGGGCTGGATTTCCGCGGTGGGTCAGGTCCGAATCGTGCGGACTCGAGCGGTCATCGGCGGATACTTATCAGCTCGCTGTACTCACCTCACACGGCTCGGTGTTTCCTCGTGATCATCACTCCAGGCTCGAATGCGAATCAACCCAGCGATACTGCGGAGTTCCGAGCCAGCGTCGAATTCCGCGTCCACGACGGAAGCCCGCGCGACAGCGCGCGGTTCAACGTAGTAGTGGCTCGAACCACGCCATAATGTGAGCGGCTCGCTGGCCAAATGGGATTACTTCACGCGCCGATACACCTGGTCCCCCTCGACGACCCGCACCTCTCCGACGGAGCCATCGGGATCGATCCCGAACGTGACGTACGTCGGGTCCCAGAACGGATCCTGCCACGTGACTCGGAAGACGTCGTACTGCCAGTGCTCCAGCTGGCCCTTCGCGGTCCCCGCCTGCAGCGTCAACCGGCCGTCGCTCATACCAAGGGTCGCGGTTCCGAACAGGCTGTCCGCGTAGGTGCCGGTATAGCGATCGAGCGGCAGGGTGGGATGCGTGCCGGTGATGCGCTTGCTCTCCTGCACCTGCCGCGCCGCGCGCGTGCTGTCCGCGAGCCGCTTGTACATCACGCGCATCTCGGCGCTCCAATCGTGCCCTCCCCCCGCGTATGCGGGGCCAATGAACCGATCGAAGACGGTGTACATGAGCGCGTGGCGCAGCTCGGAGTGGTCGAGATTTGTGAAGATCGCGAGCCCAAGGCGCCGATCCGGAATCAGGCCGACGATGGCCGAGCGTCCTTCGATGCTGCCGGTGTGGATCGCGATGAACTCGCCGCGATAATCCTGCAGGATCCAGCCCAGGCCGTACGCCTGGAAGTGCGGGTGGGTCAACGTGGCGGTGGGATAGAACGGGCGCTGCACGATCTGCTGCGGCCGAAACAGCTGCGCGAAGTTCTGCGCGCTGACAAGCCGGCGGCCGGCGACTCGCCCGCTGTCGAGCAGGAAGCGCAGCCATTTGGCCATGTCGGTCGCGGTCGAGAGGATCGCGCCGGCCGGCGCGATAGCATCGATGCCGTCGAGCGGCGCGGGCAGCACGCGCACCGTGTCGCGCACGATGCCGTGCGGCGCGGTGACATCGGTGATACCGGCCGTGCGCAGCTCGCTCGCGTCGGCGACGGTCTCCGTCATACCGAGCGGGCCGAGGATCCGCGCGTGGAGCAGCGCCTGCCAGGTCGTGCCGGCGGCGCGCGCGGCGACATCGCCGGCGAGTGCGTAAGTGACATTGTTGTACTGAAAGCGTGAGCGGAAGCTCGTCTGCGTGGGCACGTAGCGCAGGCGATGCGCGATGGTCGCGAAATCGAGCCCGCTCGTCCCCCACAGATAGTCGGGATCACCGAACCCCACGCGATGCGTCAGCAGGTCGCGGACCGCGATCTCGCGCGTGACGTACGGATCGGCGAACTGCACCGCCGGCTCGTATTTCGTGACGGGGTCGTCGAACGCCACGCGGCCCGAGTCGGCCAGCATCGCCACCAGCATCGCGGTGAACGCCTTGGTCGTGGACATGTTGCCGAAGCGCGTGTGCACGGTCACGGGATCGGGTTTGCCCAGCTCGCGCACGCCGTAGCCCTTCATAAAGACGACCGAGTCGTCCTTGACGACGACGATGGCGAGCCCCGGCACGCGCCAATCCTTGATCGCTTGCGTGATGTAGGGATCGAGGCCGGCGAGCGGCTGTTGCTGCGCCAGGACCAACAGCAGGGGGAGGAGGTTCATGGCCACAAAATTACCTTCGCTTCGAGATTCCAGTAGATCAGCGCGAGCGCGACGACGTCGAAGGTGGCGTGCGCGACCATCAGCATGAACAGCTCGCCGGTCACCGCGAAGATCCCGCCGAACACGAGCCCCGTGAACACCGCCTGCTCGACGCCGGGGATGCCCTGATCCGGGTAATGCGCCGCGGCGAACAGCGTCGTCGTGATGAGCACGATGCCGATCTTGGCGGCTCTGCTCCGGCCGAGGAGTTTGCCGAGTCGCTCGAACATGTAGCCGCGGTAGAGGGTCTCCTCGCCGAAACCGGCGCCGATGATTACGGCGTAGAGCATCCCCGGCAGCGCGGCGGTGTTGCCGGCGAGAAAGTGGTAGTGCGTGTTGAGGGGTGGGGCGCCGAGCAGCGGCATCACGATCGCTTTCATGGCGAGCTTGAAGAGCGCGCCGAACGCAATCCCGATCACGAGACTTTTGGTCCAGCTCCGGGGCCGGACGAAGCCGAGCTCGTGCCAAGGGGTTTCCGAGCCATACGCCCACGCGAGCACGAGCAGTGCGCTGAGCGGCGCGAAGAGGAAGTTGCCGGCGAGGATCAGGGCGATGGCGGCGAGGCCGAGCGGGCCGAAGCCGCGCAGCGCGGGCGGGGACATGTGACCTAAGGTCGCCGGGGGAGGGTAGATTCGTAAGGAGAACTCATGCGGACGAGAGGTTGACGATGCTCACCAAAGCCGTTGTGGTACTCGCTGCCGCGACCGCGGTGCTCGGCCCGTGCGATCCGACGGGGGTTCGGCCCCCCAAGGATCTCGCCGGCACGTGGGGCGGTGACAACGCGGCGCTCATTGCGGACGACACGAGCGCGCACGTCCACATCGGTTGCACCTACGGCAACATCCATCAGCAGATCGTTCCCGACGCGAACGGGCGGTTCGACGTGCCCGGCGAGCACAACATCACGGCGCATCCCGTCGATCGGGGCATCCTGCATCCGGCGCGGTTTGCCGGGCGAGTGATCGCGGGCACCATGACGCTGACGGTCACGCTCACCGATACCACGGTGACGCTCGGTCCGGTGCTGCTGGCCTACGGCAAGGAGCCGCGGATGGGACCGTGTCCGATTTGCCGGAGGCCCCGCTGAGAGCACTCCGGTTCGCCGGTGTGATCACCGCCGCGGTTGGCCTCGCCGGGTGTTTCCTCGAGCCCGACACGGGCCTCAGCGGTCAATGGGGCGGTCGCCTCATTGCAATGGATGCCCACCCATCCGATGTTCGCCTGATCTTCGTCTGCAGCCAGGCAGTTGCGCCGCCACTGCTGATCGACGGCTCGGGACATTTCGAGGGCACCGCCAGGGTCACGGAAGTGAGTTGGGCTGGACCGGCGCCAACGCTGTTGCGGTTGTCCGGGAAGGTCGAGAACGGTGTGATGATGATGCTCTCGGTTGCGTCGGTCTGGCCGCCCCACGGCGCGCAGACGGACACGCTGATCAACTACCAGTCCTACACTCTCCTGCGTGGAGCTGCGCCGGATTTCAGTGGCTGGGCCTGTTTGTACTGACTCTCCACTTCCCTACCCAGATCGCCATCCGGCGGTAGTATTCCAGTTCAAATCCTTCGAGAGTTTCAAAATGCGCCCCGCATCTATCGTTGCCGTGACCGCACTCGCTGTTTCCTCGCTCGCCGCGCAGGAGCCGGCTCCCCCGCCGGTGGTCGGCACGTGGGATCTGACCCTCACGGCGCGTGACGGCCGTCCGCGGCCGTCGTGGCTCGAGGTGCACGTGTCTGGCAACGGGGTGCTGGTGGGCCGGTTCGTGGGTGTCGTGGGGAGCGTCCGACCGATTTCCCGGCTGACGTACGCGAACGACACTCTACGCTTTGCGATTCCGCCGCAATGGGAAGGAGGCGCCGCCGATCTGCAATTCGCAGGCGTCGTCACCGGCGACGGTCTTGGCGGCACGATCACCGACCCGAACGGCACGCCGTATCCCTTCACCGCCGTGCGGGCGCCCGCGTTGCGTCGCGCCGCCCCGACATGGGCCGCGTCGCTCCCGCTGTTCAACGGCAAGGATCTGACGGGCTGGCACACCGTCGGCGGCACGAACCAGTGGAGCGCCGTGAACGGCGTGCTCACGAACGCCAAGGGCGGCGCGAATCTGGTGACGGACGCCCTCTACACCGATTTCAAGCTGCACGTGGAGGTGCGGTATCCGCCGAGGGGGAATAGCGGCGTGTATCTGCGCGGGCGGCACGAGGTGCAGGTCGAAGACTCCGTCGTAACCAACGCGGATGCGGAAGCCACCGGCGGCCTCGGCGCAATTTACGGCTTTCTCATCCCCAATCAGAACGCGGCGAAGGGCGCCGGCAAGTGGGAGATGCTCGACGTCACGCTGGTCGGCCGGCGCGTGACCGTCGTGCTGAACGGCAAGCGGATCATTTCTGAGCAGGAGATTCCGGGACCGACGGGCGGGGCGCTGGATAGTAAGGAAGGGGCGCCGGGGCCGATCATGCTGCAGGGGGATCATGGGCCCGTGGAGTATCGCAATCTCACCATCACGCTGGCACGATAGCCCCTGAGCGTCCGACCCGCGCCGTGGTGCTCGCGGCGGCGGGTCGCACGGTGCCGGATGTGATCGCGCGGGGGTTGCGGGTGTTGTTCTGCGGCATCAATCCCGGTCTCTACTCCGGCGCGACCGGTCACCACTTCGCACGGCCTGGCAACCGGTTCTGGCCGGTGCTGCAGCGCGCCGCGTTCACCGATCGCGTGCTCGCGCCATGGGAAGAGCGGGAGCTGCTGGAGCGCGGCTACGGGATCACGAATCTCGTGGCGCGCGCGACCGCGACGGCGGCCGAGCTGGCCAGGGAGGAGTTCGTGGCCGGCGCGCGGCGGCTCGAACGGAAGGTGCAGCGCTATCGGCCGAAGTGGGTGGCGGTGGTAGGGATCGGGGCGTATCGCGTGGCGTTCGGGCGGCCGCGGGCCATGATCGGTCCGCAGCCGGAGCGCCTCGGGCCGGCGCGGTTGTGGTTGCTACCTCAGCCCAGCGGCCTCAATGCCAATCATCAACTGCCTGAGCTGACTGACGCATTTGGGGAGCTGCGGAAGGCGGCGCGTTAGGTGACCCGGTGGGTAGGGCCGAGGGTATCTAGTTCGGATTCTCATTCAGGGCGCCATGCCGCGGCACACTCGGGTTCTCCTAATCGGAGTATTGAGCTGTCTGCTCGCGGCGTGCTCCTCGCCGTTATCCAATAGCGAGGTTCTCGCCCTCGGTAGGGCGAAGGCTCGTTGGGCAGCTCGGCCGTTCCAGGCATACACGTACGACTTCGTGATAAGCTGCGGCGAGTGCCCGGACATCGTGCGCCAATGGGCGCGAGTTGCGGTGAGCAACGGGCAGGTGGTCGGGGTTGTTCGCGTGGCCAACGACTCCGCGCTCTCGCCCCAAGACTGGACTTCGTTTACGACGGTAGACGGCTTGTTCGCCCGGATAGAGCGCTACCAGCGCGACGATTGGGTGCGAGACGTGATCGTAGAATTTGATCCGCAGTTGGGATATCCGACCCGCATTAGCACGTTCGCGAAACCAGGCATCCAGGATGCTGATGCGGACCAAATCGCGCGGAATCTGGTCCCCACGCCTTAGCAGCAGAAGAAGTGGTGTGCGATCCAACAAGATCCTTCTCTGGGCGCGGGCCTATGACCAGCAGATCCTACGACAAGCAGATCCTTCGCTTCGCGCGCGTGCCGCGCGCTCGCTCAGGATGACGCCGGGCGTCTCATTTTTTTGTCATAATCCCCTTCCTCGCCAGCTGAGTCGCGTCCCCGTTGCCCCAGTTCGCTTCGTTGGTTCTCCAAAGCGCCTCCTTGGCTTGTCATTTGAGTCTTAAGCCCTCGTCTCGCAGCATGTCCAGCACCGTGATGCACCCGATGTTGAAGTGCTTGCACACATCTGGAATCTTTACCTTCGGAGGGCCTCCGCTCGGTTTTTCCTCTGTGACGACCGCGCAAGAATAGACGGCGGCTGCGGCGATTACAAACGGATCGGCCCCTGACTTTCTCCGCTTGAGGTCCACAAGATTAGGCCGCTCCGCTAGAATCGCCCTTGCCTGTACCTGTATGGCCTCGTCGAGTGGTAAGAAGATTGACTTATTCTTCTTCGCCCACTTGAAGACTTCATCGTCCTGCCCCTTCAATTCCTCGAACACGTCTTCGACCGATAGGAGCACACCGTTCCGCGAGAGTTTGTCAACGAGTGTCCACACGCCAGGGAGAACGTCTCTTGGGTATGTGCGTTGCAGTGATGTGAAGGAAGACGTGTCCACGATGTATTTCGCGAAGAGTGACCCCATGGTGTGGAATCACTCACCTTCGACGGCGTGACCTACCGCGTCCAGGTGTTTGAGTCGCACGCCCAGATAGTCAGCCACATCGTTCGCAGTCAGTTTCAAGGATCGGAACGCATCCAGAACGAGCCGCACGTAGGGCTTGCCCAATGCGCTTACCGCGTCCACGGCAGGGGAGACGAAGCCCTTCTTCTTGGGGAGCCGCGCAAATTCGTCAAGGTACTGACGGCGCTTCTTTTCGTAGAAGGTCTTTGTGGTGAGTCTCAGGGTAAGAAGGCGCCTGACCAATACCTCTTCGCTGACGCTGTATGTCTGCGCGAGTATTTCAATTTCCTCGTCTTCCCACTCCGGGCTCTCCCCGTGGGCCAGGACGGTTTGTTCCTTGAGGAGAGACCCAGACGGCACCAGTGCCGCACCCGCCGCGTGATTGCAGAAAATTTCTATTGCTTGCTCGCCTTCGAGATCACATAGTCCGCCCGAGCGAAGGAGGATATGCGTCATCTCGTGTAGCAAGGTGAAGCTACGACCGGCGTAGCTGTCCTTTCGATTGACAACAACTACCGGAAGAGGGTCAACGCTGATTGAATAGCCGCGCAACTCGGCAACAGGGACATTAGTGGCCTGAAAAACGAGAACGCCTGCCTCCCCCGCTGCGTCTCGCCACGCATTGAACGCAACTCGCTTGTCTCGCCATTCCTTCTGCACTTCGTAGCTGATCCTGAGAACCTTCCGAACTTTCTCTCCAACGCTTTCTGGGTTCTCGTCCGTGGAAGCGACGGCCTCAACGGCTATCGGAGTCTGTCCTTGATCTCGAAGCAGTTCGAGCACTATTTCACGGTGCTCCCAAGCTGTCCTGAGGTCCAAAGCGGCGGCTGGAGATAGCTGCTCAAGTTGGTCACTTGGGAGCCGACGACGGTCAGGCGGAACCGCTACCTCTTCTAGGGGCGGTACAGGTAGATAGAAGGCAGCGAAGGATTGCTGATAGACGTGCGCGAGCGCCCTAAGCTGCTTGACTGTTGGGTGACCCTTGCCGCGCTCCCATGCTTCGAGTTGCTCCGCCTTAACGTGAGTCTTCTTAGCCGCGTCCTCAACCGTCAATCGAGCAACCTTCCGGCCCCATATCAGAAGGGCGGGCTCAATTAGGGCGGGCGCGCTCTTGGGCATATCGAAGAGAGAAGCAGGGGGGTTCGAGCCCTCCTGCTCAGCTATGCCACCGCAGCGAGGTGGGCAGCGTAGAGATCAGCGGAAAACTTCCCGTCGATCATGTAGGCCCAACGTCCTGGCCGAATCTCAACGACTGAGATCGTCACCGCTGGTCCTCTGTAATGGTCTCATCCCGAATCGAAGTAATGTTTACTCTGTCGAGGATAGTGAGGAGCAGTCCGGCGTGAGCCAACGATGACCAAAATGGGCCAAAATATGTATCTACTTCACAGATAAGCACTTAGGTTTCCGAACCCGCTAGTTACAGGTTCGAATCTAAATAATCGTCAAGCCCAGAAGGGCACGTAGCGAGCGTACTTTTTTGAACCGCTCGCTGGGTCCTCCAGTTTGACCAGCCGCGCATCCAGTGTGTCTCGGAGAATCCGCGAGACCGTCTCCGCTCTCTCATCGGGCAAGCCAAACCGATTACGCAGCGACTGGTTGCTCATCGTATCCCGCAGAACGTAACGCAAACATGCGTGTTGGTAGCACGCCCGAATACGGTCCTCCCGGCTCATTCGGGCGAAGGATCGCTGGCCGTAGAGGACGCAAGTTGTCCTCACGTTGTCCACTCGAAACTCGGGCGCTGGAAGCTGGAAGACCTCGGCTGCATCCACGACTTTATCGATACCGCTTCCTTGCAAGATCACCGAATTCATCGAATCGCTTTGCGAACAGGAGTGCACCAAGGTTGGTGATGGTGAATGCGCCGCCATTGTCCAGAATCAGATGTTCCCGAATCAAACGATCGATGACGCCCTGACGCGTAGCGGGGTACGGTAGCTTCAGCAGTTCGAAATAGGCTTGCGTATCGAGCAGGTCGACAACAGCGGCATCTGCCAAACCTGTTCGCGCTGCTTCCGTGAGCCAGTCTGGCCGTCCTTCATCGAAAATCACCCGGAGCCGGTCTTCCGACATAGGGACGAGGGATTCTCCAGAACGCATCAAGTACTTCCCCGCTAGGTGGTAGGCGCTCCCCCGGGGCCGGGACGGAACGTGACAGACAACGACTCGGCCATCCGGGTGTTGGACCTCCTCCATGTCCACGCGAAACCCGACCGTCTGGAAGACCTTTTCCGCCATGACGACTACGTCATTAAAAGCCTGTGATCCGACAACCTGACGAGGCGGCACGTTAGATACGCCCAGCAGGAGGCGGCCACCTCCCTCGTTGGCGATTGCCACGCAGTACTCGTACAGCTTGCGGTTGTCGAACTGGTTCTTTGCCTCTTTGAACTCTAGGCGCTCATGTTCAGAGGGCGATTGGCGCCACTGATCGATTTGCTCGGGCGTCGTCGTCATTTACCGACGATCTCTGCCAAATCGGCTACGGCTTCAAGGCGCCTCAAATTCTCCCCTAGTGAGCAGTAGGCGTTTGATCGTGCCAAGGTGGTACTCGGCTCGGAGACGCGCTAGGTCCATTCTGCGTTCGTAAACAACCAGCCCGGCCAAATAATGCCCGCCTAAGAAGGCGTAGCGTTGACGACTGGTTGATGCAGTGTCCTAGCGTTGAAAGTCATGCAGGTCGTACTCATTCCGCTCGATGCCGCTTTTCCGGCTGTTCAGGCTTACCTCGACGAACGCGGAGACAAGCCGCTCGATGGGACCGAGGTGCCGGTTGCCGCTGAGCTACTGGAGAGGTGCGTCAGGACGAGCGAGGCGCTTAAAAAGGTAGCGATCCGCGTGGCTGGCCGGCCCTGTCAGCAATGAGGTAGCTCGCCTCAGGGTACATCGACGTGCTTGAGTCGCTGGTGATCGCCGCCGCTCGCAGCGATAATTCCCAGACTATGTTCCGCAACGAGCGTGAGTTCGCAGACTTCGTGCAGAAGGCTCTCCATCAAGCGGGCCACGATGTTCAGCGCGAGGTGCCGGTCGGTAGCCGACACCGGCTCGACATGCTTGCGGTCGCGGACGGTGTTCGGAAAGGCGTCGAGGTCAAGTTCACGGCTCGCGGGTTGCTCGACGATCTCACCAAGAGCCAAGCGCTCCTTCGTCTCTTTGAAGTGGACGAGATGTACGTCTGCGGGCCGAAGGTCTTCATGTCGGAGGACGTGCTGGCTCTGTCCGCCAGTCTCGGCGTAGGACTTTTGGCCGTGAGTGATACGGGAGAGCTTCACTGGCTGGCGAAGTCGAAGCGACTAAAGCCCGCGAGGCTCAGTCTCGCTGGTGGGTACTCCGCAGTCGTGTATCCCGGAGGCGAGGCACGCTACCATGCCGCCGTGTTCAACATGGGCGAGAAGACTGCGGTCAACGTCGAGGTGTCGATGGTGCCAGCCGGTGCGTTCTCTGCGCCTCAAAAGTCAAAGGCGCGAGCGCAGCGGGCGACGATAGATGGCGGCGACAAGTGGGAAGTGGACCTGGCCTGCAAGGTCAAGAACAGCACACGACCGGGCAAGCACCCGCTCATGCTCACCGTCAGGGCAGCAAACGCGGAACGCGAGAACTCGACCGTCAACTACGAGGTTCGGGAAGCGGGTGGTCAGTGAGCGGCGTAGAGCGGTCCTGTCCGATCTGTCACGCACCGTTGACGTTTGAACCAGCACCGCTGAGTGGTGCTTCACGGGACTGGGAAGAGTCCAAGCTGGCCGCCGCATCTGAGCGGCTCACGTTGACCATCCGGACTACGTTGCCTCAAGAGGCGAAGCTCGACGACTAAGCGCCACCGACATGAACCGCGCTCTGATAGCAGCAGCCGCCTTGCTCTTGCTCGTGGTCGTGTCGGCCATCTTGCACCCCGACCTGCTGCACGTCATCCCCGACACGCTGCACGTCATTGCGGACCTGGCCGTCGTCCTTGCCGTACTCATTGGTTCTCTGGAGTACTTCAGACACGGCGACGAGCGCAGAGATGAAACGAAGGCTATTGATGACCACATTCGCGCTCTGGCGACGCAGGCGTCGCTACAAATTCAACAGGAACGCCAAGGCCAGGACGTGAAGACGCTCTTGAGGCGTCTGACCATGAGGGGTTCCACACCCGGGGATTTGATGGCCACCTGGCTGACGACGATGGCCAGTGAGGCCCCACAAGCTTCCAGCGACCTTCGCCGAGAAGCCCGGGAAGTGGTCAGGGTGTTCTTTGCTATGGCCATTGTGACGAAGGAACGCGACGAGCGTGGGACGATGGACACTAACGACCCCGATCTGAATGCTCGACTGAAACGGCTCGACGACCTTCTGAAGGGCCTCCGCGTGAAGCCCTAGGGCACGACAGCGGGACAAACAGCGGGACTCACACTCGAAACAGCTTGGTACAGCGTGAACAGCATGGGACGGCTTGGTCAGAACCAGCGGCGAGAATCAACGAGTTAACGCGAGAAGGATCGAGGTGTGTCGAGCCAGGGACGCATTTTCAGTCCGCTGCGTTGGTCAGGTAGCTGCGCGAGTTCCCCCACGAATTCTCGAAGGGGCCTCCATGCTGGGAACTGTTCGTGGCTCCGACACCAGTTGCGGCCCAAGCAGGCGCCTTATACTTGGAGACTTTGTCACAAGTTCTACTAGCTTCGGGTCAAACTGACGACCCGCATGCTTGAACATTTCCTCCAAGGCCTTCTGAAGGCTAAGTGCCTTTCTGTACGGACGGTCAGTTGTCATTGCATCGATCGTGTCCGCAACCATGATGATTCGGGCACCAATTGGTATTCCCTCACCCACAAGACCATCAGGATAGCCGGTGCCATCATAGTTCTCGTGATGGTTACGAATGTCTGTTTGCACCCTACCACGGAATTCTCCAATAGTCCCTGCGAGGTCCGCGCTACGAACGGGATGTGCCTGCATTAGCATTCGTTCTTCGGGGGTGAGGCGGCCAGCCTTTCGGAGAAGTGGAGCAAAGTCCTCGTGAATCTTGCCAACGTCATGCAAGAGAGCAGCGGTCGCGATATCATCGACATGTTTCGGCGGCAATCCCAGTTCACGCGCCATTGATCGCGCGTACTCTGCAACGCGTACCGAGTGCCCAGAGGTGTAAGGGTCTCGAGCTTCAATTGCTTTCACCATGAGCTCAAGAAGTTCCCTGTTCGCGCGCTCTGCCCGAATGTTCATCTGATACATGTGACGCACGAAGAACAGCGGCAGTACAAGCACCGCGAGCCCAACTATTTGTAACCTGATGAACAGAAAGGCGAGCGCGATTGCTAGCGAGCTGGAAACAAGATCATAAAGAATCGAATCCCCGGCGATTCGCGTCCAAGCTTCACGAATTGAAATGTCAGTACTCGCCGAGACCGCGAGAGCCACGGTTCCCTGATTTACCACAAAGAAAACCAGGACCAGAGCTGCAAACGCGGTGAAGTTCACATGAACGGCATCGAATCCAACATGACCGCCCAGTGCGGTATATACCAAACCGCCCAATCCAACAAACAGCATGTATTGAGCCGTGTTAAACGCTGCTCGTACCAAGTTCTTGCGTCTTACTACGTAGTGGGCAACCAACCCAGTCGTGCCAGCGATTACCATGGGCCACGGTGGAGCAAATAACAGCACCGAGGCAAGAAACGGAATGAATACGACGGATGAGCCAACACGAGCCTGTGAAATCCGAGGGACGGGAAGAAACGCGGAGTCGCTAGCAATCCCCAACAGTGTGAAAGCTACGAAACCATTCCAGAATCCCGTGTTTGCGATAGGGGGTATGTACCAGTCGCTAAGGAATAGCAGCGAAACCGCTGCCATGCCAACCGCGACGAGCAGCAGCCGAAAGCTCCATCGGTCGAATCGGGGCTGACTCTCGCCCATCCAAATCCCTTCCAGGAGACACGCGACCAAGGAGACACGTGACCAAGAAAACCGAGGGGGCCCTACGCCATCGCTAGATTGAAACCGTGCCATCTGCGAAAAACAACTTCGCGACTGCTGTGAACAGAAAAGCGAGCAGTTGCAACATTGAGCGTCACCCCCTTATTGGGTCCAGCGAGTGTTACAGCCTCGCCTAGGAGTGGCACGCCTCTCTATAGCGTGCCCGACGCTCCGCTCGTCTACTGTTCGCTACGCTCCGCTCTAGCTAGCGGTGACCCGGGGCCCCCTGTATTCGTTTGGAAAATCCACTACGCAACCTTCCGCGCCTGCAACACACGCCGCATTGCCTCGATAACCACCCCCATGCCGTCCACCTTGTTCACGATCGCCCGCACGCCCAGCCGCCGTAGATCAAGCTCGGCATTCGCCGGCATTCCGCCCGTGACGATCATCACGGGCGCAGTCAGTCGTTTGGACGTGTCTACCAGCCGCTCCACGATCTGCACCGCGTTCAAATCGGGCAACGCATAGTCAAGTACAACGAGATCGGGGCTCACCCGGCCGATCTCGAGCAACCCGTCGACGCCCGTCATCGCTTCGACGACCTCCACCTCCGGCGCCTCGTGCTGCACCATGCGGACGAGCGCCTTCAGATAGCCGGGATCGTCCTCGACGACCACCACGATCGGCCGCTCCCGCGCAGTCGACAGCTCATTGGGCACCGCCATCCCGTGCGCCCGCAGAAACTCGGCGAGATCCGCCGCCGCCACGCGCCGGCGACCCGTCGGCGTCCGATGCCCCTTCAAATGGCCCTGGTCGATCCAGTTCGCAACCGTAGCCGGCGTCACCTGCAGCACGCGAGCCACACGCTGCGTCCCCCAATAACGCTTGGTTCTAGTAGGAGCCACGAAACCCGAAATACTGCTAAAACGGAAAGTCCGCTAGATGGGACTAGACCCTAGTCGTAACCACTACGGGAAGGAGCGACCCGAACTTCGGGTCGCTGAGGCGCCAAGACGCTAAGTGGCAAACAGACAACTAGTTAACGCCTGGCGTCGACCCAGCGATTGGTTGCATCGAGCACCGCGAGCACCGCGCTGCGCTCGGCCGATTCGCGAATCTCGCAGGTTCCGGTGAGTAATTGCGCTTCGCGCCCGCCGAGGCCGTGGCAAGCGACGAGGACGAATTTGCGATCGAACGCATCGATGATCTGGGCGCCCTCGAGCGCGATCGAATTGTCAGGCAGCAAATCGTCGAGACAGCTCGCCGTGGCGCGCGCCGCCGCTTCCACCCGATTGCGCGTCGTGTCGGTCCCCACCTCCTCGGCCTGCGCCTCCTTGTCGCCGAACGCCAGCTTCACGCGGACCTGCACGCGCTGCGGGCGCTCCGACGGCCGCACCTCGAGGCTCTTGAACACCACGACGCGCCGCTTGGAGCGCTCGCTGATCGCCTCTTCCTGCAGCGCCTCGATCGGCCGCACATCCGCCGTCTGCGCCACGCTGATCTTGCGATGATCGATCTTGAAGCCGAGCTGCGCCATCAGCGCCGACTCGATGTTGCGGACGACCTGCTTGGGGTGGATGTCGCTCTTGGTGAGGACGTGCACCTCGCTCACTTCGCCCAGCGGCGTCACGACGACGCGCGCCGACAAGACGCCCGTCAGTGCCGTGATCAGATTCTCCACCCGCTTCATCCCCCACGGATCGGGCGTTCCACCGCCGAGTGGCAACGACTGATCCGACGCGGGCTCGAAACTGGAAGTCACGTGGCTTGCTCCTCCTCACTGGTGGCAACCTGATTGCGGCCCGCGGCCTTGGCCCGATACAACGCCCGGTCCGCCGCGACCAGCACGTCCTCGTCCTTCTTGTCCGGCCCGTACTCGGCGACCCCAATGCTCGCCGTCACGACGCCCGCCGGATAGCCCATCCCCACCCCCGCTTCCTCGACCGCCGCGCGCACTTTCTCGGCGACGCCGCGCGCTCCATCTACACCCGTCCCTACCAATACCACAACGAACTCGTCGCCGCCATAGCGGCCCGCCAGGTCGGTCGACCGGATGTGGGCGGTACACCGTTGCGCCGTCTCGCGCAGCACCGCGTTCCCCGCCTCGTGCCCGAACCGGTCGTTCACCTGTTTGAAATTGTCGAGGTCCAGAAACAGCACGGCAAAATGCTCGCCGCTGCGGTGACAGCGCGCCACCTCGTTGGCCAACCGGTCGCGCAACACGCGGAACGACGCCAGACCCGTCAGCGCATCGACCGCCGCCTGCTGCTGCGCCAGCGCCGCCTGCCGCTCGAGATAGCGCGGGCACGACTTCAGCGATGTCCGCCCCTGCGCCGCCGCCACCGCGAAGTCCTGGCAGGTCTCGTAGCCGCAGGCGCCCGAATCCCAGGGGCGGCCGTTGGGCGCGAGCCCGATCTGCTCCAGGATGTCCTCCACCGACTCGGCCGACGGCGCCACGCCGTTCACCGCGATCGCGAACGCGGAGCCCACGTCGATCTCGATCCCGTCGGCCAGCACCGGCCCCAGCGCGCGCGGCGGCTCGGTCGCCCCCACGATCGCCCGGCGGCGGAACAGCTCCTCTTTGGGGCCGAGCAGCGGATGGTCGAGACAGCCCTCGCAAGGCAGGATGTCGACGAAGCCCAGGTCGATGCGGTCCACGGCCACCGCGCGTGCGATCCCTTCCAGCGCCCCGAGTCCCCGAACCTTGCGGAAGCGGCGGCTCGACTGCCGCTCTTCCTTTAATAACTCGATCGGCAGGCCGCCCGCGGTGCTCCAGTAGCGGCGCCGCTCCTCCGGAATGCGGCTGTAGAACAACGGCTGGTCCTGGACCCGAACGCCCCGCTTCTTGAGGATCCCCTCCAGCTCGCTGAGCGTGATGGCGGCATCCACGTCGTCGCCCCCCTCCGTCAGGCAGACGCCGGCGTACACGATGGGGGTATCCGCCCCGTACAGCGCCTTGAGATACCGGGCCTCCGCCTCGATCGGGGTCGCCACCGGGGCGAGATAGGGGATCAGCTCGGGATACTGGTTCTTGATCGTCTCCACGATGACGGGACAGGTACTGCGAATCACCGTCCCCCCCGTCCCCCACTCCTCCTCGGCCCAGAGGTCGAGGTATTGCTTGGCCACCAGCTCGTCCCCCAGCACGCCGCGGTGGACAGTGCCGAAGCCGGCGGCGTAGCAGGCGTTGACGACCTGCTCGGGCGTTGCCGGATAGAACCAGGCCGCCGACTCGACAGCGAGGATGAGCACGGCCTGGCGGCTGAGCGCGAATTCCAGCGCCCGTGTCGCGTCACCGACGGCAATGATGGCTTCGTGGGGGCATGCAGGCAGGCAGAGGCCGACGCGGGTGCAGGCCTCGTCCACAATCCAGACTCTTTCGCCTTCGACCGCGACGGCATCGGAGGGGCAGACGCGCACACACGCCAAGCACGCGACGCACAACTCGGGGTCGATTCTAAAATCCACGCGTGCTCCAGCGGCTCCAAGGGCTCCGGGGGCTCCGAGCAGGGCGCTAGAGACTCTGGGAGCGATGTTTTTGGGGCGGGGCTAATCTACCGCGTATTCCTTGAGTTTGCGATAGAGGGTCCTTTCGCCGATGCCGAGGGTCTCGGCCGCCTTGCGGCGATTGCCGTGCGTCTCGCGCAGCGCCGCGTCGATGGCGGCGCGCTCGACGTCGGACATCGACATGCCATGCTTGTAGATAACCGGGCTTGGGGATTCGGAGCTCGGGTCTAGGGGATCGACACTTGCTTCGATGTGCCTAGTCCCGAGTCCCGAATCCCGAGGCCCTACTTCAATAACCTCCACCCGCTCCGACGGCCTCCCTTCGATCCGGTGACGGAGGTCCTCCAGCTGCACCTTCAGCTCCACCAGCGTCCGGAAGATGAATTCCAGCTCCTGCCCCGCGATTTCGGGCGCCGGGGAGGGTACGGGGGGCGGGATGCGCACCGGGAGCGTGCGGGTGCGCTCCCGAATCTCGCGCGGGATGTCGCTGGCGCGGATCTCGCCCTCGGGCGCGAGCACCACCATCGACTCGATCAGATTCCTGAGCTGGCGCACGTTGCCCGGCCAGTCAGCGTCCTCGATGATCTGCAGCGCCTCGGGGGTGATGCCTTTGAAGGAGCGATCGTGCGTCTTCGAAAACTCGGCGATGAACGTCCGCACCAGCAGCGGAATGTCGCTGCGCCGTTCGCGCAACGGCGGGAGATAGATCGACAGCACGTTGAGCCGGTAGAACAGGTCGTCGCGGAACGCGCCGAGCGCGACCGATTCCTTGAGCGACTTGTTCGTCGCCGCGATAACGCGGACGTCGACCTGAATCGGTTGGGTGCCGCCGACGCGGAAGAAACTTTTGTCCTCCAGGACGCGCAGCAGCTTCACCTGTGTCGCGGCCGGCGTCTCGCCGACTTCGTCGAGGAAGATCGTCCCGCCGTTCGCCAGCTCGAACCGTCCCAGCCGCCGCTCGGCGGCGCCGGTGAACGCGCCCTTCTCGTGGCCGAACAGCTCGCTCTCGAGCAGCGTCTCGGGCAGCCCGGCGGAGTTCACCGCGATGAACGCCTTGCCGCGGCGCGGCGAGAGATGGTGAATCGCGCGCGCCACCAGCTCCTTGCCGGTGCCCGACTCGCCTTCGATCAGCACCGTGGACGTGACGGGCGCCATCTGCTCGATCTTGACCAGCACCTCCTGGATCGCGGCCGAGTCGCCGAGGATCCCGGTGCGCTGCTGCAGGCGGCGACGCTCGATGAAGCGGCGCGCGGTCGCGGTGACGACGCCGGCATCCACTGGCTTCACGAGCCAGCCGGTCAGCCCCAGCTCGCGGCCGATCTCATTCGGATCGGTATCGGTCGCTTCGACGAGGCCGAGCGTCGAGACGCCATGCTCGCGCGCCGCGGCGAGCAGCCGCTGGGCGGTGGATTCGTGCAGCCCGCCGGTCAACACGATGGCGTCGGGCGGCGGCTGCCGGCCACGCACCGCCTGGCGCACGTCGTCGAGCGAGGAGACCATCGCCGTGTCGACGCCGGCCTGCTCGAGGCTCGCGTTGACGCGGACTGCCTGCTCGAGGTCGTCGGTGGTGATGAGGACTCTGTCAGCCATGAGAAGCGGTTTCAGGTGCCTGGTGCCCGGTGTCAGCGCCGCGCAAAAGATCCACGGCATGGTCGAGGAATTGAGCCAGGACTGCGAGCCCTTCGTTAACACCGTTCGTGGAGCCTGGCAGGTTCACGATCAACGTCTTGCCCCGAGTCCCTGCCCTGCCTCGCGACAACCATGCACGAGGAAATCCCGGACCTGAAGCCGCGCGGATGGCTTCCGCGATTCCCTCGGCCTCGCGCTCGAGGATGGCCGCGGTCGCTTCTGGGGTTACATCGCGCTCGGTGAGGCCGGTGCCGCCCGTCGTCAGGACGACGTCCACCTCGTTCGAATCGGCCCAGCGCGCCAGTTTCCCCGCGATGCGGTCGGTCTCGTCGGCGACGATACTGCGGACCACGACCTCGTAGCCGCGCTCTGCCGCCCAGTCGAGAATCGCGTCGCCTGACGTGTCGGCACGCTGGCCCACGGCGCCCAGATCCGAGATCGTCAGGATGCCGACTCTCACTTCTTCGTCCTGTGCGGCACGAACGGCAGCTTCACCGTTTCCGCGGTCACCATCTTGCCGCGGATGTCGATTTCGATCTTGGTGCCGGCCCTGGCCCGATCCGCCGGCAGATACGTCGTGCCGATCGCGGCGTTCACCGTCGGCGTGACCGTGCCGCTGCGCACGACGTCCACCTGCGTGCCGTCGAGGAACACGGGATAGTCGTGGCGCGCGATCGCTTTCGGCTCCGTCACCTTGAAGCCGATCAGCCGGCGCTTCACCCCATCGAGTTTCTGGTGCTTCAGAGCCTCGAGGCCCGTGAACGGCGCCCCCTTCTCGAGCTTCACGATGAACGCGAGCCCCGCTTCGTACGGCGTGGTGGTGTCGTCGATGTCGTTGCCGTACAGCGGCAGCCCGGCTTCCAGCCGCAGCGTGTCGCGCGCGCCCAGGCCGACGGGCTCCGCCCGCCCCGCCCCGACGAGCGCGTGCCAGAGCTTCTCGACATCGGCGGCGCGACAGTACAGCTCGAACCCGTCCTCGCCCGTGTAGCCGGTGCGCGAGATGAAGCACTGCACGCCGGCGACTTTGCCTTGCGCGAAGTGGTAATACGGAACCATGGCGACGCCGATGCTTGTGAGCTGGCCGACGAGTGCCTCGGCTTTGGGACCCTGCACCGCGAGGAGGGCGGTTTCGTCCGAGATGTCGCGCAGGCGGACGTTCGCGCCGGCCTTCTGATCGAGGATGTGGTCCCAATCCTTCTGAATGTTCGACGCGTTCACCACCATCATCAGCTTGTCTTCAAAGCGATAGACGAGGCAGTCGTCGACGAATGTCCCGTCCTTTGTCAGGATGCCGGAATACTGTGCCTGACCCGGGCTGAGTGCGCTCACATCATTGCACGTCACACGCTGCACGAATGCATTCCGGTCGGGTCCGGTGATCTCGAACTCGCCCATGTGCGAGACGTCGAACACGCCGACGTCCTCACGCACGGCGCGGTGCTCGCTGTTGATGCCGCTGGGATAGGTCACGGGCATTTCGAAGCCGGCGAACGGCACCATCTTGGCGCCGAGGGCGACGTGCACGTCATGAAGCGGGGTTCGTTTTAGGGTCTCGGGAGTCGTGGTCATGAGCCCATCAGAGTGGCGAGGAGAGCCTTCTGCACGTGCAGTCTGTTCTCAGCTTCGTCCCAGACGCGAGATTGAGGCCCATCGATTACGTCGGCAGTGACTTCTTCGCCGCGATGGGCGGGCAAGCAATGCAGGAAGATGGCCTTCGGGTCCGCGAGCCTCATCAGCTCCGCATCAACCGTGAACCCCTTGAACGCGTTCCGCCGAGCCTCGGCTTCCGCTTCCTGTCCCATCGAGGCCCAGACGTCGGTGTTCACGACGTGCGCGCCCTCGACGGCCTCTTCGGGGACTTCGGTGACCATCACGCAGCCGTGCTGCTTCGCCGCTTCGTACTTGGCGCGGTTGGGCTCGAACGCCTCGGGGCACGCGAGCCGAAGCTCGAAGCCCAGCACGGCGGCCGCCTCGAGCCAGGCGTTGGCCATGTTGTTGCCGTCGCCGACCCAGGCAATCCGCTTCCCTTCCCAGCCGCCGAGGTGCTCCTTGACCGTGAAGATGTCGGCCAGCACCTGGCAGGGATGGGTCAGATCGGTGAGCCCGTTGATCACCGGAATCGTCGAGAACCGCGCCAGCTCCTCGACTTCGGCGTGGTCAAACGTGCGGATCATGATGCCGTCGACGTAGCGGGACAGCACCCGGGCGGTATCGGGGATCGGCTCCCCCCGGCCGATCTGGATGTCCCTGCTGGAGAGGAACAGCGCCTGGCCTCCCAGCTGGTAGGCGCCGACCTCAAAGGAGACGCGGGTGCGCGTGGAGGACTTCGCGAAGATCATCGCCAGCGTCTTGCCGTCGAGGGGGGTCTCCCGGTAGGCACGGGCCTTCATCCGCTTGGCGAGGTCGAACAGCTGCTCGATCTCTTTGCGGCTGAAATCGGTGATTTGGAGGAAGTCGCGCTTCGCCAAGTCCTCACCCCCTGACCCCCTCCCCCACTGGAGAGGGGGAACGTCGGTCAAAATGACAGGTTTGTGTGTCGGATTTTACCCGGGGGCCCCGGGAAGGACAAGGCTGAGGCTAGAGCGGCTGCCGCGTCAGGACGACTTTGATTCGTGTCCCAGTGCCGAGGGTCTGGTCGGCCGTGAGCCGGTCCTTGGTGGCGATCCAGGCGAGGTCGCGGACAAACGTGTCGACGGCTTGATCGAACTTGATGATGTCCCCCGTCAACGTCCATGAGCCGATCAACAAGGCGATGAGGAATCCTCCGCTGGCTGTCGTGTCGGGGACAACCAACTGTCCGCTGCTGGTGCCCTGCGGCGTGAGCAGCAGCTCGAGGGATGCGCCCGCGACGATCCAGTCATGTGTCCCGGCGTTGTCGGTCGTCGTGAACGACTGGGCTTGGTAGATGCCGCTGACGTTGCTGACGCTGGGCTGGAAGGAGTCGGAGCAGGCGACGGCGGCGACAGCTGAGACGGCCAGCAAGCGCTGGATCCGCTTCATAGCATCCTCCGGTACGGTGGGCTCCCCTATATCGCACTTCTTACCCACAAAATGAAACGGCGTGCCCCAAAAGGGCACGCCGCGCGCCAAAAGTCATAACCGCTGTCTACAGGATGTATTTCCTCAGGTCCTCGTCCTCGACGATCCGGAGCAGCCGTTCCCGTACCGCGGGCCCGTCGAACACGATGTTCTTGGAAGGATAGTCGGGCAGCTCGAACATCACTTCCTCGAGCAACGTCGTCATCACGGTGTGCAGCCGCCGGGCGCCGATGTTTTCCATGCGCTCGTTCACCTTGGCCGCGATGCGCGCGATCTCCTTCACACCGTCCGCCGTGAACGAAAGCGTCGCCCCGTCCGACGCGCACAGCGCCGCGTACTGCTTGGTCAGCGCATTCTCGGGCTCCGTCATGATGCGCACGAAGTCGGCCTCGGTCAGCGACGACAGCTCGACGCGAATCGGGAACCGGCCCTGCAGCTCCGGAATCAGGTCGCTCGGCTTGGCGATATGGAATGCGCCCGCCGCGATGAAGAGGATGTGATCGGTGCGCACATAGCCGTAGCGCGTCTGCACCGTCGAGCCCTCGACGATAGGGAGGAGGTCGCGCTGGACGCCCTCGCGCGAGACGTCGGGGCCCGTGCTCTGGCCGCGCTGCCCGGTGATCTTGTCGATCTCGTCGATGAAGATGACGCCGTGGTTCTCGACGCGGTCCAGCGCCTCGTTCACCACGTCGTCCATGTCGACCAGCTTCTTCAGCTCCTCGTCGATCAGGATGCGACGCGCCTCGTGCAGATGCACCGTGCGGCGCTTTTTCTTCTTCGGGATCAGCTCCTGAATCATTTCGCCGAAATTGATGTCCGGCCCTTCCATGCCCTGGGGCGGCTGCATCATCTCGAGCATCGGGAAGTTCTGCTGCTGCACCTCGATCTCGACGTCGCGCTCTTCCAGCTGCCCGTCCTTCAATTGCTGGCGGAGCTTCTCCCGCGTGCGCCGGCGCCGCTCCTGCGCCTCAGTCTCGGCCTCGGGCACCTTGGGCTGCACGTCACCCTTCGACGAGACCACGAAGAGCTGCCGGGCGGCGACTCCGGAGCCCGCTTCCGGACTCGGTGATCCTGGCGACGAGGAGGCGGCGGGGGGCGGCGAAGGGAGGGGCGGCAGGAGCAAGTCCAACAGGCGCTCCTCGGCACGCTGTTCCGCCATGGGGTAGACGTCATCTTCGCGCTCGGAGCGAACCATGTTGATCGATACGTCGACCAGCTCGCGCACCATCGATTCGACGTCGCGGCCGACGTAGCCGACCTCGGTGAACTTCGAAGCCTCGACCTTCAGGAACGGCGCGCCGGCGAGCCGCGCGAGACGGCGCGCGATCTCGGTCTTACCCACGCCCGTCGGGCCGATCATGATGATGTTGTTCGGCATGATCTCGTCCCGGATCTCTTCGGGCGCCTGGGCGCGCCGCCAGCGGTTCCGGATCGCGATCGCGACGGCCTTCTTGGCCGCCTCCTGCCCGACGATGTAGCGGTCCAGCTCGGCGACGATCTTCTTGGGCGGGAGCTCCTCCAGCCAGGGGAGTGTCTCCTCGGCGGCTACCCCTGCTCCAGCGGCCGCAGGAGCGTCGGTGGAGGTTGGGGGAGGTTCTGGAGGGTGTGAAACCGGTGCCTTGGCCATGCTATAACTCGAGTACAGTGATGTTGGTATTGGTATAGACGCAGATCTCGGCGGCAATCTCGAGCGCGCGTTTCACGATATCCGTGGGCGACAGCTTGGTCGCGGCCAGCAGCGCGCGGGCCGCGGCGAGCGCAAACGAGCCGCCCGAGCCGATCGCCAGCACGCCGTCATCAGGCTCGATCAGCTCGCCCGAGCCGCTGATGACGTAGCCGTGCTCCTCGTCCGCGACGACGAGCAGCGCCTCGAGCCGGCGCAGCACCCGGTCCGAGCGCCAGTCTTTCGCCAGCTCGACGGCGGCGCGTGGCAAGTTCGTTGGATACCGCTCGAGCTTCTCCTCGAACTTCTCGAACAGCGTGAAGGCATCGGCCGCGGCGCCGGCGAACCCCGCGAGAATCTTGCCGCCCTTCAGCGTCCGCACTTTGTTGGCGTTGGCCTTCATCACGGTGTCGCCGACGGTGACCTGGCCGTCGCCCCCGATGGCGACTTTGCCGTCGCGGCGGACGCAGAGAATTGTCGTGCTATGTATGACTGGCAGCATGCGTTTCTTATGCCCTTGGATGCGCCTGGTGATAGACCTTCTTCAACCGTTCCACCGACGTATGAGTATACACCTGCGTGGTCCCCAGCGAGGCATGCCCCAGCAGCTCCTGCACCGCCCTGAGGTCAGCGCCCGCGTCCAGCAGGTGCGTAGCGAACGAGTGCCGCAACGCGTGCACGTGCAGATTGGTTCCCCGCGCGAGAGTCTCGAACAGCCGCTTCATGGCCAGCTGAATGCCGCGCGGACTCAACCGCTTGCCGCGGCGATTCACGAACACCGCACGGCCATGACCACGTTTCGCCAGATACGTGCGCAGCGTCCCGCTCGCATGAGATCCCAGCGGCACGATGCGCTCCTTTTTGCCTTTCCCGCGCACCTTCACCTGATCCGACACGAGGTCGACATCGGCGTCGTTCAGCCCGGCGAGCTCAGAGAGACGCACGCCGGTCGAATAGAACATTTCGAGGATCGCCAGATCGCGCGTCTCGGTGAACCCACCCGCTGCGGCGCGCTGCTCCGCGTGATTGAAGAGCTCGTCGGTCTCCTGCCGGTCCAGATATGTCGGCAGCGTGCGGTCGATCTTTGGCGTGCGCGCCGCCCGGGCCGGATTCACCTCGAGCCCGCGCGTGGCGTTCAGGAAGCGATAGAAGGTGCGCAGCGCGGACAGCGCCCGCGCCACGGAGCGCTTGCCGACGCCGCGCTGCTGCTCTGCCGCGAGAAAGCCGCGGATGGCCAACCGGTCCACGCCCGCCCACGTCCAGGGGCCGCCGTAGTAGTTCTGGCAGAACGCGGCGAAGGCGCTGACGTCGCGCTCGTAGGCTTTGACGGTATGGGGGGAGTCGTTGCGCTCCTTGGCCAGAAACGTGACGAATTCGGTGATCTCGTTCATGATTGTTCACACCCTGAAGGGTGTGCTTCAGCCTGTGAAGAACCGAGCGATCCCGAGAACTTCTCCATCTCCCGCAGCGCCCGCTCCGCCAACGCTTCCTTCTTCTTGAACTTGTCGCGTGGCGGGTCGTCCAGCGGCTCCAGCAGCCCGAAGTTCGCGTTCATCGGCTGGAAGCGAGCCGGATCGGTCTCGCGCAAATAGCGATACAGCGCGCCGAGCATCGTGGTGGGCGGCGGCAGGACCGGCTCGTCCCCGGCGAGCAATCGCGCCAGGTTGATTCCCGCCAGCATCCCCGTCGCCGCGGACTCGGTGTAGCCCTCGACCCCGGTGAGCTGGCCGGCAAACAGCAGCTGCGGATCGGCTTTCGCGGCGAGGTGCGGCGTCAGCGCGGCGGGCGCATTCAGGTAGCTGTTGCGGTGAATCGAGCCGAAGCGCAGGAACTCCGCCTGCTCGAGCCCGGGAATCGTGCGAAAGACGCGCTGCTGCGCCCCGGTCTTCAGTCGGGTCTGGAAGCCCACGAGATTCCACATCTGCGCGGCACGGTCTTCCTGCCTCAGCTGAACCACGGCATATGAGTCCCCTGGCAGACCGATGGGTTTCATCGGACCAAACCGGAGCGTCTCGATCCCGCGCTGCGCCATCTCCTCGACGGGCAGGCAGCCTTCGAAGTACGGGACTTTGTCGAATTCGTGGCCGCCCGCCGGCAGGTACTGCTCGCCCGCGATCAGCGCGGCGACGAATGCTTCGTACTCCGCTTGTGTGAGCGGCGCGTTCCAGTAATCGTCGCCGCCGCCTTTGCCATACCGCGATGCCTTGAAGAGTCGCGTGTAATCGAGCGAGTCCGCCGCGACGATCGGCGCGATCGCATCGTAAAACGCGAGCGACTGGACGCCGAGCCGTGCGCCGATCGCCTGCGCGAGTGCGTCGGACGTCAACGGTCCCGTCGCGACGATGCCCGGCGAGGGGAGCTCCGTGACCTCGCCGCGCACCAGCGTGATGTTGGGGTGACCGAGCACGCGCTCCTGCACCCGCGCCGAGAACACCACGCGATCCACCGCGAGTGCGCTGCCGCCGGGAATCCGCGCCTCGTCGGCCGACTGCAGCACGATGCTCCCGAGCGCGCGCATCTCGGCTTTGAGCAGGCCGTGCGCATGCGTGGGTTCGACCGATTTGAAAGTGTTGCTGCAGACCAGCTCGGCGAGGCTCTCCGTCTGATGCGCCGGCGTCATCTTGATCGGGCGCATCTCGTGCAGCGTTACACGCAATCCTCGCTCGGCGAGGGCCCAGGCGGCTTCGCAGCCCGCGAGGCCGCCGCCAATTACCTGTAGGGGCGCAGCATGCTGCGCCCCTACGATGCGACCTCTTCCGCTTCGGGGGCTGCTTCCTCGACTGCCATCTGGTGCCCGCACTTGAGACACTTGCGTGTCGTCTCTCCCGTCGTCTTGGACTTGAGCTGCTCCATCCCGACGAACCCGCAGTTGGGACAGGGGACGGGGACCGGCTTGTTCCACGTCGAATAATCGCAGTCCGGATAGCGGAGGCAACCATAGAACGTCCGGCCGCGCTTGGTGCGCCGTTCCGCGAGGTCGCCCACGCCGCACTGGGGGCACTTGATGCCGAGCGGCACCGGCTGCGTGTACTTGCACTTGGGATAGCGCGTGCACGCCAGGAACTCGCCAAACCGTCCCGTCTTGATCACCATCGGCGCGCCGCATTCCTTGCAGATCTCATCCGACGGCCGGTCGGGCACCTTGTCCTTCTTGATGGATCGCGAGTAGCCGCACTCCTTCGACGCGTAGCGCGAGCAGGCGATGTAGGGACCGAAGCGGCCGCTCTTCACCTCGAGCGGCGCGCCGCACTTCGGGCACTTCTCGGCGGCGACGCCCGAGAGATCGTGCACTTCGTGGATGATCTTGTTGATGTCCACGGCTTCCAGCGCGCGATTGAACGGCCCCCAGAAGTCACCGAGCACCGCTTTCCAGTCGAGATCCCCTTCCTCGACCTTGTCCAGCTCGTTCTCCATCTGCGCGGTGAACCCGACTTCGAAGACCTCCGGGAATGACCGCTTGAGCACCTTCCAGACCGTCTCGCCCTGCGGCGTCGGCTGAAAACGCCGGTCTTTGGCGGTCGCATACCAGCGTGTGCGCAGCGTCGAGATGATCGCGGCGTACGTGGATGGCCGGCCGATGCCCAGCCGCTCCAGCTCCTTGACCAGGCTCGCCTCGCTGTAGCGCGGCGGCGGCTCGGTAAAGTGTTGGCTGGGCGCGACCTGCTTGAGCGTGGCCCGGTCGCCTTCCTTGAGCGGCGGAATCGGCTCGAGGCTGTCGAGCGTCTTCGCGTCTTCCGCCTCGTGCGCCTCGCTGAAGAGCGCGTGGTAGCCGTCGAACAGGACGCGAGAGCCGGTGGCGCGGAACAGGAACCGGCCGTTGGCCAGGTCGAAGTCGACCTTCGTCGCCTCGTAGACCGCGGGCGACATCTGCGACGCCAGGAACCGCCGCCAAATCAGCTGATAGAGCTTGAAGAGATCCCGCTCGAGGTACTTCTTCACGTCGTCTGGCTTGAGGCCGACTTCGGTGGGCCGAATCGCTTCGTGCGCATCCTGGACCTTCGATCCCCGTCCGCCTTTATGGACATTCGGCTCAGCGGGCAGGTAGCGCTTGTCGAACTGCGCGTTGATGTACTCGCGTGCCTGCTTGATCGCGGCGTCCGACACCCGCACGGAGTCGGTGCGCATGTAGGTGATCAGACCCACGGATCCCTGGTCGCCGAGCTCTACGCCCTCGTACAGCTTCTGCGCCGCGCGCATCGTCCGCCCGGCGGAAAAGCCCAGTTGTTTCGCGGCTTCCTGCTGCACCGTGCTGGTCGTGAACGGGGCCGGCGCCTTGCGGCGGCGTTCTCCCCGCTCCACCGAAGTCACGACGAACGGGAGCTTCTCGACTTCGGCGACGATGTCGCGCGCCGCCTGCTCGGTTTTGATCTCGGGCTTGTGCCCGCCGAGCTTCTGCAGCCGCGCCTGGAACGGCTGCCCGTCCTTCTCGAGATCGGCGGCGATCGTCCAGTACTCCTGCGGCGCGAACTTCCGGATCTCCTCCTCGCGCTCGATGATCAGGCGCAGGGCGACCGTCTGCACGCGACCTGCCGACAGACCGGTCTTGATGCTCTTCCAGAGCACCGGCGACGCCTTGTAGCCGACCAGGCGATCCAGGACCCGGCGGGCCTGCTGGGCGTCGACCTTGCGTTGGTCGATGTCGAGCGGATTCGCCAGGGCCTCGGCGACGGCGTCTTTCGTGATTTCATGGAACAGGACGCGGCGGATCTTGCCGTTGCCGGCGCCATTGAGCTGCGACGCGACGTGCCAGGCGATCGCCTCCCCTTCCCGGTCCGGGTCGGTGGCGAGCAGCACGCGATCGGCGGCCTTGGCCGCCTTCTTGATCTCGGCGAGGGTCTTCGCCTTTTCCTTAATAGTGACGTATTTCGGCGTGAACCCGTTCTCGACGTCGACGCCGAGCTCGCGCTTGGGGAGGTCCCGCAGATGGCCGACGGTTGCCTTGACCGTGTAGCCACGGCCGAGGTACTTGCCGATCGTTTTCGCCTTGGTCGGGGACTCGACAATGACGAGTGCGCCGCCCTTTGCAGGAGCGGCGTCGGTCACCTCGGTCTCCGCCGGCGGATTCTCCGCGGCCTTTTTGCGCGGAGCCCGCTTCTTTTTTGGTATCACTTCTTCTTCTTTATCAGTCACCGATCAACCTCAGTTCAACCTTCGGGCTTGCATCTTTACCAACCGGCGCTCATTTGCGCAAGCTTTACGACCTCAGCAGCTACGTTTTCCGCACTCTTGGCTTCCGTGAGCACCGTCGCATCCGCTTTCGCGTAGAATGGATCGCGCTGCGTGAAGAGGTCCTTCATGCGTGCCAGCGGATCATCACCCATCAAAACGGGCCGGGTTCCCGACGGCTCGGCGCGGCCGGCTGCCACCTCGGCGCGCGCCTTCAGATAGACGATGTACCCGCGAGGTTTTGCGGAATCCAGCGCGCCGGGCTGCGCCGCCCAGCCGCCGCCCGGCGCGATCACCGCCGGTTCATTCGCCAGCGCGGCGGCGACTTCCTTGCGCTCCATCTCCCGAAACGCGGGCTCGCCCTTCTCGGCGAAGATCATCGAGATCGGTTTACCCTCTTTGCGATTCAAGATGCTGTCGATGTCCACGAACGCCGTATGCAGCCGCTCCGCCACCATCTTGCCTACCGTGCTCTTGCCCGCGCCCGGCAGTCCGATGAGCACGATGTGCCGTTTCACGATGCCGCACCCCGCGGCGTCCGCGCGCGCACCTGCGCGAGATAGCCGTCCACGTTGCGCTTGAGCTCGCTCAAGGCGTCGCCGCCGAACTTTTCGAGCAGCGCCCCGGTCACGACGATCGCCAGCATCGCCTCGGCGATGACCCCCATCGCCGGCACGGCAGTCACATCCGAGCGCTCCGATTGCGCCTGCGCGGGGCCGCCCGTCTTGAGATCGACCGTTTTCAGCGGGGACATCAAGGTGGAGATCGGCTTCATCGCCACGCGGACGACGAGCGGCTCCCCCGTCGTCATCCCGCCTTCCGTGCCGCCGGCGCGATTCGTCGCGCGGGAAAACCCGGGCAGGATTTCGTCGTGGACCTCCGAGCCCTTGCGGCGCGCCGCCTCGAAACCGAGGCCGAGCTCGACCCCTTTGACCGCGGGGATGGACATCAGCGCCTGCGCGAGCCGGCCGTCGAGCTTCGCGTCCCACGACACGTGCGATCCCAGTCCCACCGGCACCCCCAGCGCGATCACCTCGACGATGCCGCCAAGCGTGTCGCCCGCGGCTTTAGCGGCGTCGATGCGGCGGATCATCTCGGCTTCCGCGTCCTTATCAAGGCAACGGACGGGGCTTTGATCGGCCACGGCGTTCATATTGGCGGGTAGGGGCGCAGCATGCTGCGCCCCTACCTTCGCAACCACGCCACCCAGTTCCGCTACGTGGGAGCCTATCTCGATGCTGAATTCCCGGAGCAGCTTCTTGCACACCGCCCCGCACGCGACCCGCGCGACGGTCTCGCGCGCGCTGGCCCGTTCCAGGATGTCACGGGCGTCCATGCGATCATACTTGAGCGAGCCGGCGAGATCGGCGTGGCCTGGACGGGGCCGGGTGACCTGGCGGCGCCGCTCGCTCTTGGGATCGTCCGCCTCCGGCGCCATGACGTCCTGCCAGTGCTCCCAGTCGCGGTTCCAGATGAGCATCGCGATGGGGGAGCCGAGGGTCTCCCCCGCGCGCACGCCGGAGAGCCACTCGATGCGGTCCGATTCGATCTTCATCCGGGCGCCGCGGCCGTAGCCACCCTGGCGGCGCTTGAGCTCCAGGTCCACGTCGGCGGCGGAAACGGGCAGGCCGGCGGGAAGACCTTCGAGAATCCCCACCAGGCCGCGGCCATGTGACTCGCCAGCCGTCGTGAACCGGAATGTCATTCCTCACCCCCTGGTACGGGCGCAGCATGCTGCGCCCCTACATCCCCCTATAACAGCCGAGCCCGACCGGGGTCGGGCTCGTATGGTATCGCACCCGGCGGGGGGGGACCCGTAAGCGCCCGCTCAGTGGTGCGGCGGCACCGGCAGCGGATTGACGATCGGCGGCAGCTGCACAACCAGCAGCCCGGTGGGCGTCACCCCGAACAGTAACTGATTCCCGCCCGCATCGCGCGCGACGCGCAGCGGCCCGATGATCGGATCACGCACCGGTATCGACCCGAGGAACGCGCCGAAGAACGTGTCGAACACGTCGATGTTGCCGCTCGGGCTCGCCGAGAACATCAGCCGCTGGTTCTTGTCCGTGCCGCCGCCGCAGAACGTGCTGCCCGGCGGACATTGTCCCGTCGGAGCGAAGTCGTGGAAGTAGTTCATGTCCATGCCGGGCGTGAGCGGGGATGGCCCCGGTGGCGCCGCGGACGTCACCATGCGCCGCAGGTCCTGATCCAGATAGTAGATCGAGTCCGCGCGCACGGCATTCGTGAGCCCGTTGAAGTTCGTCGCGACCGACACGACCCTGATGCCGGTGTTGGCGATGAAGTCGCTGACCTCGCGTCCCGGTGACATGCCGAAGTCGATGTCGACTTGTCCTGAGTCGCGCGTCGCGTTGCCGGTACTGCAGCCTGCGGCTGTTCCCACGAGCAGCTGGTTGCGCGCATCGTACGACATGACTCGCGCAAACTGCGCCGTGATGTTCCCGCCCTCCCCGATGAAGGCGTGCGTGAAGTTCCCGGTGTTGCGCGTGAATGTGCGGTCCCCCAAGCCCATCCTGGCAAGGTTGATCGTCGCACCGCCGCACGCCGACAGGATGACCTTCGAGAAATTGCGGCCGCGACTCAGGAAAATCCGCAGGGTATCGGTGGTCTCGTTGAAAGACTGGGTCCCGATTTCCCAGAACAGGTGGCCAAACATCAGGTTGGGATCCGTCGTGTTGATCAGTTTTTCCATCCGCAGCGTGGCGCGCCCGTTGAAGGGCGGCGTTTCCGCGCCGGTCGGGGCTGTGGAGTAAATCGCGAATACCGAATCCGCATGGCAGGCCGAGGTCCCGCTCGCCACCCGGCAGACCGTCGCCAGGTACTGCGGCAGATCGGACGTGTGATAGTCGGTGATGTGCACGACCGCGCCGCCCGCCTGTATGATGACCTTGTACGTCTGGATGATGAAGTCGGGCAGACTCTGGCGCCAAATGATCTGGCGCGGTCCACCCGCACCGACGTTGATGATGCCGAGGTACGAGCCGCCGGCATCGGCCACGATGATCGTATCCTTGTAGCCGCCGAGCGTGTCGCGCGGCCAGAGCGCGATGCCCCACGGCTGCCCGCCGGCGGTCGGGATGCCTCCCGCGACGAACGACGTGTTCGCGACCTGGAAGACGTCCACGCGATTGAGCCCGGGGTTCGTCAGGTAGAGCTCACGCAGATTGGCATTGTAAATGGCGTCGGCGATCGTCCCCGTACCCGCGAGCTGCACCGTGAGGCCGTTGACCACGATGACCGTGTCGATCAGGGCGGTCGGCGACCGCGGCGGCACGATCTGCACCGCGGGAACGATCGGCGGAGTGATGGGGGCGCTCGGCAAGAGCGACGTCGTATTGGTGTACGAGCAGTTGCGCGCCACGGCCCCATCGCAGGCATAGCCGCGGACGACGATCTGGTGCGGCAGCACGCCCGGCGGCAGCACGGAGCCGAGGTTGAGACTGGCGCGACGGGTCACGTCGGTCAGGTTACCGGCGGCCACGTTGATTGTATCGAACTTCAGCAGCAGGCCGCTGGTGTCGACTCGGAAGCCGATCCACGAGATCGCGCTCGGGTCGGTGGCGCGGATGATCACCGTGTCGTTCACCTCGACCCGCGCCCCGACCGAATGTGACACGAGCGGCGGCGTAACGTCGTTGACGGCCGACTGGATCGTCACGGTGACGATGTTGGTGAAGCCACGCCGGCCTGCCGAGTCCTCGGCGAACCCGATCACGTCGAAGGTACCCGTCGCGGCGACGACGTTGAGCGTATCGGTGTACAGGGCGGTGTCCCGCAGCACTCCCAGGAAGACGATGGAGTCGTTGGGCGGCACGGTGGGGTTGGTGACGGCGGCCGCCGGCGCCACCAGGAATCCGATTTTCGCGATCCCCGAGTTCTGGATGGCGCGGACCTGGATGGGGATCGAGCGGCCCTGCGACGCGATGGCGCCGGGCGTCGGCGAAATCAGTGTGACCTGCAGCGCCTGTACGTTCCGCAAGAAAATGAAGATCGTGTCTGCGGCGAAGTTGCCCGCGCCGTCGGTAGCGCGGCCGACGATCATGATGTTGCCGCCGGCCCCCGAGCCCGCCGGGAACGTGATCTGACGTGCGACGGAATACGTCTTGACCTGCCCGAGGAACGTCGTGTCGAGCGTGCCGATCAAGCCGCCGCTGAACGTCAAGTTCACGCTCAACAACGCCAGGTTGTCGACGGCGGAGACGTTGAAACGGAGACCGCCGGCAATGTCCTGCGTGTCGCCCGCGGTGTTCGTCAGCGTGATGACGGGAGGTGTCTGGTCGCGCTGGATGCCGCCAATGTTGCGCGCCGTCTCGCACGCCCACACGGCCAGTGCGAGCGCGCCGACGCTCAACAACGCGGTACCGCGTCCGATTCGAACCAGCCGCATAGCCACCCTCTCCGCTATCCGCCGCGGCCTACTGGCCCGTCGGCGCGACCAAATCGTCGATGATGTGCGGCGTGATCAAGATCAGCAGATCGCGCCGGTTCTCCGTCTGGGAGGTAAAGCCGAACAGCTTGCCCAGAATCGGCAGGTCTACAAGGAAAGGGATTCCGGACTTCGATACCGTGACCTCAGTCACCGTAAGTCCGCCAATTACGGCCGTTTCCCCATCGCTGACCAGGATCTGGTTGTCGGCCTGTTGCGTCTGGAACGTGAATCCGATGTCGACCGACGCCGGCCGCACGTTGGACCGCTCGGCGTGGACTTCCATGAGGATCTGGCGCGTACCCGTCACGTGCGGCGTGACGCGGAGGTTGATACCGGTCTGCTGGAACTGCACCGTTGCGCGCGGCACGTTCGTACCCCCCGCTCCCCCGCCGCCGCCCACCGCACTCACGTCGATGACGCGAATCGGCACGCGGTCGCCGACGAGGATCTCGGCCTGGCGGTTATCGAGCGTCGTGATGGTCGGCTCGGCCTGGATGTCGGCGAGGTCGACCCGCTGCAGCGCTTGCACGAAGGACGTCAGATCGAAGTTGCCGATCGCGGTCGAGAAGATCAGATCGAGCGCCGGGTTGACGACTTCCTGGGCCGCGTTGCCGAGCGCGGACAGCGAGTTGCCGCCCAGGGAGACGATGTTCTGGTTGCTCGGGAAGTTGTCCTGCGGCACGAGCGCGTCGGGGACGCCGTCCAGGTTCGTGTCCACCGGTTTGGCGGTGCGCGGATCGGGGCGCTGGATGAGCTTATTGAAGAACTGCGTCGTCGAGCCGAGGTCGTACTTGACCCCGAGCTCCTCGACGTCGGTGCGGTCGACGAAGATGATCTTGGCCTGGATCGACACCTGCGGCGTGCGCTGGTCGAGGCCTTTCACGAACTCGACGACTTCGTCGATGCGCGAGGTGACCTCGGTAATCACGAGCGAGTTGCTCGTCGAGTCCGCCACGGCGGCGCCGCGCTTCGTGAGGATCGAGGCGACCGATGGGACCAGTGACGTCGCCTTCGCGTAGTTGATCCGCACCAGGCGGGTCGTGATCGGGACCGTGGAGTCGGCGCGCGCCAGCTCCCTCTTGTCCAGGACGCTGAGAATCCCGCCGGGCAGCGTTTGCACCGCGAGCCCCTGCGACTCGAGCACCGCGTTGAGCGCGAGATCCCACGGCTGGTTCTTGACCTCGGCGGTGACGTTGCCTTTGATGTCCTTGCCGAGGATGATGGTGCGGCCGCTGAACGCCGCGAAGCCGGCGATCACGTCCTCGATGCTCGCGTTGTCCCACTGGACCGTGATGCGTGCGGCCTGCGACTGCGCCGCATCGGCGCGGTGCGTGGCCAGGTACTCCTCGATCGACAGCGGCCGGCCCAGCGACGGCGTCGTCACCCGCGCCGCGCTCTCGGGCCCGCCGGTCACGGGGGGAGCGGGGGGAGCCTCGCTACTTGCCGTGCGCTCCGCGGTGCGACGGGGTGCGGCGGCAACGGCGGTCGGCGGCGCGACGGCGTTGCTCGACCACGCCGCGAATCCCGTGCGCTCGGTCCCGATGCGGACCCGCACCTGTCCCGCGGCGCGCTCGACCTGATAGTCCTTCAGTGCGTCGAGGTCGATGACGACGCGCACGACGTCGGGCTTGAACTGCCCGTAGCGCACGTTGCGGATGCCGCCGCGATTCTGGCCGTCGTACAGCGTGACGCGCCCGGTGAGGCGCGCGCCCTGCAGATCGATGACGAGCCGCGCGGGATTCGAGAGCGTGAAGTCCTGGACGACCGCGGCGCCCTGCAGGTCTATGACAACTTCGACCTTGCCGCTCGCCGCCCGCACGCTCACGCCTCGGACTTCCCCGTCGCGGACCCCCCCCGTCGTCCCCGCAAGGGCCCGGGGCGCGAGGAGGGGGGCCGCGAGCAAGGCCACCGCTAGGGGAAGAAGTGCCTTCATGGCGTCTCCTCATGCTTGGTGAGCGACAGCGTTTCCTGCCGCTCGAACCCGAATTCCTGAACGGTGAAGACGACCTCGCGGGGCCGGATCTGCGTCACCTTCAAACGCCCGATGATGTCGCCCGTTTTCACCCGGTAGATGCGACGATTGGTGATGTCGCGCAGCACGGCGACACTGCGCGACGCGAACCGGCCGTCGTACACGACGGTCGTCAGCTTCAAATCGGAAAGCAGAGGCCGCACGTCGCCCGACTTGAGCAGCGACATGAACGGATCACGGCCGCCGCCTTCGTACGCGAACACTTCGCGCAACAGCGTCTGCGGCTGCACGGCCGTCGTATCACCGCGCCGCTCAGTCTGCTGTGCGGCCGCGGAAGCAGTGAGCGTGACCAGCGCCAGCGCCACGCTAGCTACGCGCACGTGGTGCTCCCGCGGCGGCAGGCTTCGCTCCGGGCGGCGGTCCGGCCGACTTCACGAACGTCCGAATCGAGAATTCGGCCAGCAGCAGCGCGCCCGCGGTGTCGCCGAGCAGTTTTTGCACGCCCGGCGAGGCGGACGAGAGGATCACATCCTGCGGGACGACGATGCGCGGCAGCGACGCGACGTCGGCGAGATACTCGCCGATTTGATCGTAATGCCCGTACACCTCGAGCCGGTAGCGATAGGTGTCGAACGGCGAACCGGGCTCGGGGGTGAGCGGCTGAATCTTGCCGAGGGTGATCCCGCGAACCTTGGCCTTGGTCGAGATGTCGTCGATGAGCGTCGGCACTTCGTTGCGCTCGGGCACCAGGCGCCGCATCAACTCGAGCGAGCCCTGGTACTCTTCCACGCGCCGGCGCAGGTCTTCGATGCTGCCGCTCGCCAGATCGCGCTTCGCCGCGGCGACGATCCGCTCGAGGCTATCGGACTCCGCGTTCGCCGCGCTGATCTGCTCGGCGTCGGGCGTGTGTTTTTTGGTCCAGAAGAAATAGCCTCCCGCCAGTGCGGCGAGGGTGAGCAGCAGCATGATCTGGCTGCGCTGGTCGGCGGGTAAAATCGCCATGCGCGCTCCTTACCTCACCGACTGCACGAGCGGAACCGTGCGGATGTAGACCGAGTCCGCGATCTTGTAGCTCACGGTCACCGTGAATGCCGTCACGGGCCGATCGGCCTCGATCACCGTCTGTGAGGCGGCGGGCGTCACGTCCGTGAACCAGGGCGACGCCGCGAGCTGGCGCAGGAATGTCGTGTACGCCTGGATGTCGACGGTCCGTCCAGCAATGGCGACTTTGACCGAAGGGCGGCCGGTCGAATCCCGCTCGACCGTCACGGGACCGTTGGCCGCCGGCTGCCCCGGGGCCGGCGCCACCATGGCCGATACCGATTGGATGCCCGTGATCCACGTGTACGGCGGCAGCGCCTTCGTCGCCTGATCGAGGACATGCGGCCAGATGTAGCGATCCGCGTCGATGTTGCGGATCACGTGGATCTCATAGAGCAGGGAATCGCGCACCTTCTCGGCCTGGCGCTTCTGCGCGATGACGATGTCGTAGCGTCGCTTCTCGGTCCGCACGCTTTCGAGCCGGCTCTCCGCCGACGCCAGCCGCGCGCGATCGGTGATGAACAGCAGTGCGCCGCCGCCGCCGACGACCACCCACGCCGCGATCGCGCCGATCAGGAACGGATCCTTGACCTGCGCAATCAGGCCCTTGAAATCCGGCAGCGCGAGCTGGAAGCCCGCGCCTTTCGCCGCCTTCTTCTTTCCCGGAAGTAGGTTTATCTCAATCATGCGGCGCGCCTCAGCGCCAGGCCCACCGCCAGCATGAGCAGCGGTGCGACCTCGTCCACCGGGACCGTCTCGAAGACATCGTCTTTGACGCGGAGCCGCTGGACCGGATTCGCCAGCTCGATCGGCACTTTGAGCCGCGCGCCGAGCACGTCGTTCAGACCGGGAATGCGCGCCCCGCCGCCCGTCGTATAGACGCGCGACAACCCGCCCGCATTGCGCGACGCCGTCGCCAGGAAGGCCGCCGCGCGCTCCACGCCCACCGCGATTTCTTCGCCGCGGGCGCTGACGTAGCCCGCCAGATCGGCGTGCTGCGACGTGCCCTGAATGACTCGCTCGGCTTCCTCGCTCGCGAGCCCTTTTTCGCGCTGCAGATCTTCGCGAAAACGCCGCGTGCCGACCGAGAGATCGCGGGTGAGGACGGGAATGCCGTCCTCCAGGATGTTCACGTTCGTCACTTCGTGACCGATGTTGACGAGACCCACGACGCCCTGCATCGCGTCGGGGTGGTTCAGCTCGAAGGCGTTATGGATGGCGAAGGCATCGACGTCGATAATGGAAGGATCGAGGCCGGCTTCGCCGAGCAGGCCGACGCGGCTCTCGACGAGCTCGCGCTTGGCGGCGACGAGCAGGACGTTCATCTGGAGCCCTTCGGCCTCGGGATCGAGGATCTGGAAATCGAGCTCCACGTTCGCCATGTCGAACGGCACGTGCTGCTCGGCTTCCCAGCGGATGACCTCGCGGGCGTCCGCCTCTTTCATCCGGTCCATCTGGATCTTCTTGACGATCACGTCGCGGCCGCCGACGGCCGTAACGACGGATTTGCGCTTCACGCCGGCCGCCTCGAACAAACCCCGAATAGCTTCCGAAACGAGACCGGGGTCCATGACTTCGCCCTCGACGATGGCGTCGGCGGCGACCTCGGTTGTCGCGACTTTAGTCAGTTCGGCTTCGCTGCCGCCGTGGTCGATGACCACGAGCTTGATGATACCGGAGCCGATATCCAGGCCGACCGAGGTTTTTTTGCCGCCAAATAACCCAAAAAGGGCCATGTGCACCTTTTGGCGTAGAGACAAGAAGGGGCGAGGGCAAACTACAATAGGCCCCGCCCCTTATCCTGTCAAGCCTCGAATCGACTTGAGGCCGAAGCAACAACTATTGCCGCTGCTTCTACTTAGACCACTTTTAGTAGAGCTGAACCCACCCGCGTTGCCGCATCATCGATATCTGGCTCGTGGCCTGCAAAGCCGTTAAGATGCTGCAACTAGAGTAGTTCAGCGTCGCCTTGCCGCTCAAACTCTGAGTCCCGAGGTCGGCGTTCTTGGCCATGACGCCACCCCAGAAATGCGCATCAGTGTTACCACCACCTGCGGTCTTAAGGTCGTTCTGCATGATCGCGATGCCAAAGAACTGGTACGAGCCTTGAACCGACAACGTCCCGTCCACCAACAAGATACCTTGACCCTGGTCGCCGTTGAGCGTGGCGTCACCCGTAATGTGGATGATCGGGAAGTAGCTGCCGCACGCACTGGCCGGATTTAACCCGTCACCCCAGTTCAGGAGATCGGTCTTATCACAGCCGGTCGGGCCACCGAAGTTCGGGTTGGTCTTATATGTGCCCGGCCCTAACGTAATTGTGGCGCGGGCGGCCAGCTGCGCGTAGGTCGCCCCGCCGAAGTTCGTAAACGAGTTGTTGTTAATGCTCGGGTCGTTCACGACCGGCGGATTGCCCTGCACCGAGCCGTTTCCGCTCGTCCCGACGTTGGCACCGGGATCGCGAATACCGGCCTGTGGGGGCCCTGACGGATCGCAATTGAGCCAGCCGGCGGGGTTTTGATCGTTCCCGTTGACGTCCGCGTTACCGGTCAGGTTCACGCCACCCTGCGTCGTCAGCGACGCATGAATGCCGAAGTCGACCGGCGCGAGGCGCGTGATCATGCCGATGCGCTGCCGCGCGCCGCTGCCCCCGGCGATCACGCCGTTGGCGCTCGCCTGGTCGCGCCCCGTGACGTCGATCAGGAAGATGTTGGAGCCCAGCTTATAGCTGTACCCGAAGTATCGACCCGTCCCGCCCGGCGCAGTCGCCGCCGCGGCCAGCGAGTAGATGGGGACGGAGTCCTGCGGATACTCCTGCCGCTTGTTCATCGAGTCGGGCTGCCAGCTCATGACCCGCTCCTGCACCCCCGCCTCGGCGACACCGAACGACGTTTGGACGCGGCGCTGATTCTCACCGACCCGCTGCTCCTGGGTGCCGGCGAAAAACGCTCCGGCGACCAGCGCCCCGACCACAACCAGGGCGAAGATCGCAACCGCGAGCGCCATACCGCGCTCATCCCGCAGAATCCGTTTCATGCCTCGCTCCTTCATGAGTTCCGACGGCCCTAGAACCGCCGGTTATTCCGTAACGCCACACTGGTGACGATACTGTCGACAATTGTCGCGCGCGGATCCGTACCGCCGCTCCGAACCGCGACCGCCGTTCTCGCGCGCACGGTGATATCGATGCGAGCGACCTGTGACCTGACGGCGGTCACGTTGCCGTTCACGTTGTAGTACTGGAACGACAGGCCGTTCGCCAGCACCGGGCCGATGAGCGGCTGCGCCGTTTGGCCCGCGGGCTGGTACCCGATGTAGTACGACGTATCGCCCGCCGGCTGAAAGAGCGAATACGTGACGTTCTCGAAGCCCCAGACCGGCGCGCCCACGGGAATGGCACCGGCCGCGTTGTTGCCGCCGAAGAAGTTCCCGTCAAACGTCACCAGCGTCCCGGGCTGCGGCGGAACGGCACCGGCCGCGGGGCACAGCGCCCCGGCCGCGGCAGTCAGCTTCGACGGCACGAAGTAGTCGTCCAGTCGCGTGGTCTGATCGCCGTCCAGGTAGACGTACATTGAATCGGTCCCAACCGTGATGCTGCGCGATCCGAAAAACATCGGCTGACCCGTCTGCCCGCCCCGGACCGTCATCGTCCGGCCTCCGGCCACGCCGTTCAGCAGGGGCGCGATGCACACGAAACTGGTCCAGCGCATCGCATGGATCGAGATGCTGGTCGCCGACATGGCCGTGATGTCGCCGTCCGCCGCATCGAGCTCACGGAACTCGGCCGGCAGAATGTTGCCGGCGGCACGAATGTTCTGCGACAGATCGATCCGCGCCGTCTGCGCCATGTAGAGGCGCTGGTTGTTGACCAGGACGCGATACAGGGCGGCGCTCACCAGCCCCAGCAGGACCAGCGCGACTAGGAGCTCGACCATCGTGAAGCCGCGCCGCGCGCGCACGCTCATCCGAATGTGTTGCATGGGATCGTCGTCTCCGTTGAATCGCTGCGGACACGATTGTTGGTGGTCTTGTATGTCGTCACGATCTTGAGCCGGTAGTTCTGGTTCCCGGCATCCACGAACGCCCAGCGGTTGAACGCCACCCAGGTGGACCCGCGGTACAGGGTATCCTGGCCGGGAACACGCTGGGCATCGATGCACGCGGCGATGCGCATCCGCTCCAGCCGGCGCGCACCGAACGCAGTCGCCACCGCGGAGCGCTGTCCACGCGCGATCATACGGGTCACCAGCGCGGCCGTCGTCACCAGGCCGAGCACACCGACCGTCAGCACGATGATCGCGATGATGATCTCGATGATCGTGAAGCCGCGCTCATTTCGGTTGATGTTCATTGCCGAGTCACCTTTCCGACCTGGTTGATGACCACGGAATCGGTGTAATGCGCCCCGATGATCCGAACCGAGGTGGGCGACGCCGCGAACGGCATCCGGATCCCGCGCGGATCGTAGACGATCGACGCGACATCCGGCGCCAGCGACACGTTGAACTCGTCGCCGACCAGCTTCTTCGTGCCGATCTGCACCGGGGCAAATGGCGGCGTCAGATCGCAGGCAGTCACCCATATGCTGTCGACCGTCATGTTCAAGGTGGCGTTGCAGCCACGCTGAACCGCCGCGCCGCGTGCCGTCGCCGCCAACGTCCCGAGCAGCGCCTTCGCGTTGCGGATGTTTTGCTGCTCGAGACCGTTGCGCAGCCGCGGAAAGCCGATCGCCATAATCACGCCGGCCAGCACAAACACGAACATCATCTCGATGAGGCTGAACCCCTTGCGACCCATGTGTCCTCCGTTCGACCGGCCCTATTTACACGTTCCATGCCTGCACGTAAGTGCAAGTACTGCAGATACATACGTCGCCATCGCGCCTCGAAAACCACCGCAGAATACTGCAGTTATGCAGGTTTTTGCATCTCCCGGACGTCTAGGTGATCCCGTACCGGTCGATCTTGTAAAACAGCGTGCGCAGGCTCACGCCGAGCTGCTGCGCCGCTTCGCGCCGGTTGCCGTTGGCGGCGCGCAGCGCGCTGGCGATCGCTTGGCGTTCCGCGGCCGCCACGACCTCGCTCAATGATGCTCCGTCCGCTGGCGCCGTCTCGGCGGCGCGGGGAGCCTCGCTCCGAAATTCGCCGGCTTCCAGGATCTCCTTGCGCGACAACACCGCCGCACGTTCGATCGCATTCTCCAGCTCGCGCACATTGCCCGGCCATTCCTGCTGCTCGAGCCACGCCAGGGCGTCCTCGCTCAATGACAACGCCCTGCCGAACCGCTGGGCCAGCCGCGCGACAAAGTGGCGGGCCAGCGGCCCAATGTCCTCACGGCGGTCTCGGAGCGGCGGCAACTCGATCACGACGACGTTGACGCGATAGAACAGGTCCTCGCGGAAGCGGCCGGCGCGGACTTCCGCCTCCAGATCGCGCGCCGTGGCGACCAGCACACGCGCATCCACCCGCCGCGTCTTCTGATCGCCCACTCGCCTGATTTCGCTTTCCTGAAGCACCCGCAGCAACTTGGCCTGGAGACCGATCGGCAGCTCGCCGATTTCGTCCAGGAGCAACGTGCCGCCGTTCGCCTGCTCGAACAGGCCGACTTTGTCGCCCGTCGCGCCGGTAAACGCGCCGCGGACGTGACCGAACAACTCAGACTCGAGCAAGTTCTCCGGAATTGCCGCACAGTTGATGCCGACGAACGCCTTGCTCCCGCGTGGGCTGGCACGGTGAATCGCGCGAGCGATCACTTCCTTCCCGGTGCCGCTTTCACCGGTGATCAACACGGTGGTACTGTGCTCGGCGACGCGCGCGACCAGGGTCAGGGCCTGGCGCATCGCGGCGCTTGCGACGATGAGGCCCCGCTCGGCGGGTCCCGCGGCGAGCTGCGCCCTCAGACCGGCCACTTCCTGCCGCAGGCGCTCCCGCTCTTCGGCCTTGCGCAGCGTGAGCACGACTTCGTCGGGCCGGAACGGTTTGGGGAGATAGTCGTACGCGCCTTCCTGCATCGCCGCGATCGCGGCGTCTTCTCCACCGTACGCGCTCATCACGATCACGAGCGCGTTGCCGCCGCGCCGGCGATAATTGCGCAGGAAGGTCAATCCATCCATCTCCGGCATCCGCACATCGCATAACACGAGGTCGAACGACTCGGCGACGGCGCGCTCGAGGCCCCGCTTGCCATCTTGCTCGGCGGTGACCGTGTAGCCCGCGTCCGTCAGCAGCAGGCCGAGGCTTTGGCGGAGACCCGGTTCGTCGTCGATGACGAGCACCTTTTTCATCAGGGAATCGCGATCGGGAAGAACAGCTTGAACGCGGCTCCGCCTTCGCGAGCATTGTCCACCCACACCACGCCACCCATGTCGTGTACCGAGCGGGCGACGATCGCAAGCCCGAGTCCAGTGCCGTGACCGGGTGCTTTGGTGGTGTAAAACGGCTCGAAGACTTTCTCGCGGTCCTCCGGCGTCACGCCCGGCCCGGAGTCGGCCACGAAGATCAGCGTACCGGGTTGACCGTCGGCAAACTCGACGCGCGCCGGCCGCCGCTCGGACACGCGGGGAAACCGCGAGTCGCCGGGGTCGCTGGCCCGTTTGGGAAGTGACTGGCCAGGCTCGTAGGCCCAGCGCCGGGCGCCGATGACGATCGAGCCTCCCGGTGGCGTGGCATCGACCGCATTCAACAGCAGGTTCACGAGCGTTTGCTCGAGAACGTGGGCGCGCCCCATCACTTCCGGCACATGCATCCCGACATCCGTATCGGCGCTGACGTTGCGAAACGCACCCTGGGCGCGGAGCAATTCGAACGCGGCGCGCGCGATCTTGTCGGGATCGACCGGTACGAGGGGATCCTCCTGGGGACGCGCGTAGTCGAGCAGGCTGCGGACGATGCGATCCACGCGCTCCAGCTCGCGCGTCAGGCCGGCCATGACTTCGGGGTCGGCGCCGCGGCGCCGCAGCACCTCGACGTACGTGCCGATCGCCCCGAGGGGGTTGCCGACTTCGTGCGCGACGCCCGCCGCCAGACGACCGATGCTCGCCAACTTTTCGGAGCGCACGAGCTGGCTCTGCGCGTCCAGCAGCCGGTCCGTCATGCGGTTCAGACGCTCGGCGAGCGTGGCGAAGTCGCGCGTAGCGGCGTCCGGTGCACGCGCTTCGAGATCGCCGTCGGCAACGGCGTCAGCTGTGTCCATGACGCGGGCGAGGGGACGGAGCACCAATCGCGTGACGAGCGATCGCCCGTACAGCACGAAGATCCCGACTTCGAGCGCGACGAAGGTCACGACGAGCACGACACCGCGCTCCGGCGAGATCGCGAGCGCGAGCTGCGAGGTCGCCACGCCGACAAGCAGTGCGAAGGCGACGAGAAAGGTGAGATAGAACAACAGCTCGACGCGGAGCGCCGGCTTGGGGCGTTTCATGGGCCCCAAGATAAGGCGAAAAAAAACAGCGGCGGGATGTTGTCCCGCCGCCCGAATCCTTACAGGGTGCTACTAAGCTACTGGCACTTCGGCTCGCCTTCTTTGTTAGCAGGAGCCAACGCCGTCGACCCGACGTAGATCGAACAGGTCTTCGTCGTCGTGGTGTGGGAGACGTTCGCGGTCCACCCGTCGGCCGTCACGGCAATCGTGGGGCCAACCACGCCGCTGGTCGTATTAAACAGCACACCACCCGCGCCGACCGTGCTCGTGTACTTCACCGAGTCGGCGAAAAACGCCTCTTCGGCCGTCACGAGGTTACGAAGGTCGGACTTCATCGAGGCGAGATACGCCTTCTCCTTCGTGTTGGCGAATTTCGGAATCGCGATCGCGGCCAGAATGCCGATGATCACGACCACGATCAGAAGCTCGATCAGTGTGAAACCCTTGCGGTTCATCTGTAAAGCCCTCCCCCTCCGGAATTGTCCACCTTTGAGAACTTCCATCTTTCGCGCCTCCTGAACGCATTTCTCATGCCTTTGGATGAGCCGCGAAGCCAAGCGAAAATGGTGCATGCGCTTAGCATGCACGTGCCAGTCGGAGGGTATCGTTCTAACGACTGAACAGTTGAGGTTTTCTGCAATAGCGGTGGTGTAAAGCAGAGCAAGGAGTTGGTAACCGTTGCGGTGCGTTTTGAACCATGGGTGACCCGAAAAAAGAGCGGCGAGGTTTGCGCCTCGCCGCTCTCTGACGTCTCAGTCGGCAAACCTTACTGACACTTCGGCTCGCCTTCTTTGTTAGCCGGCGCCAGCGCCGTCGACCCGACGTAAATCGCGCAGGTCTTCGTCGTCGTGGTGTGGGAGACCCTCGCGGTCCACCCGTCGGCCGTCACGGTAATCGTGGGGCCAACCACGCCGCTGGTTGTCGCATACAGCACACCACCCGCGCCGACCGTGCTCGTGTACTTCACCGAGTCGGCGAAAAACGCCTCTTCGGCCGTCACGAGGTTACGAAGGTCGGACTTCATCGACGCGAGATACGCCTTTTCCTTCGTGTTGGCGAATTTCGGAATCGCGA